>CERN01013952.1_pt1 | contig 278215 bp, 259 predicted proteins | sample 530761 | NCBI WGS metagenome assembly CERN01 (sample SAMEA2620947, study PRJEB7988) | marine metagenome | isolation source: saline water (ENVO:00002010), including | reverse complement strand
TATTACGGTTACGGTAAAGTCGCAAGTAGAGGTGTTTCCGTCGCTGTCGGTAACCGAAAGGGTTACGGTAGTCACGCCAACAGGGAAGGTACTTCCGCTCGGGTGCGTAGAAACGATGTTTGCGGTTAGATCACCATCCTCGGTATCAATGGCAAGGGCCGAATAGTTGGCCACGGCGCCACAGGTTCCCGGAACGTTGTTCGCCGTAATGTCTGCAGGACACACGATAACTGGCGGGTCGCCGGTAACATTTGAAACATTTACGGTATAGTCTTCTACTTCTCCAAAAGTAGCTGTTCTACATGGGTTTGGCGTAGAGTTACCCCAATCTACCATTACACGCATACGTGTAGTACCTATTGCAGCACCTCCAGGAACAGTTATGTTCATCGTGTGTGGCCCAGCACTTGATGTACTAGTAGCTAAGGTATAAACCTCCCCAGCATCATTCAATATACCATTTTGATTCCAGTCAATAAAAGCATAGATATAATCACTGCTGTCTGGATCAATAGTAACAGACATTGTGTTTGAACCACCTGGGTTTACCGTAGCAACCATAGCGGTATAATCATTGCTCGGACCACTACCTGCGGTAGTATTATTTATCCCAGCATAATTTACATTAGTAACAAACTCCCAAGTTTGATTTGAGAACGTACTAACGCAGTACTGCGCATTGACCTGCCAACTGAATGTGGAAAGAATCAATGCCGATAAAATTAAAAATGTAATTTTTCTCATAAATTGATAATTTAAATTAAAAGTTAAAATGTCGTTAAAAGTACTCAAATTTGTAATAAGCGCCAAATAATATTAAGACCGAAATTTTTAAATTTTAAATAAATCTAAAAATGTGTTCACCCCGCTTATAAGTGCCTGCAAGCAAGTTTAATACATTAAAATCACTTTAAAAAAACCACAGCTTATATGTTATATTAGGAAGAAATTCTCAACTGTTTTCAAATTTTGAATTTAAACTATTAGTATATTTTAAGAATATACCCTTAAAAAGAAATAAAAATCTATTTAATACGGACATTTTTTTAGAAAAAAGGTCGATACTGCTCCACCCGAAAATCTATGGTAGTTTTCTCAGGAAATTTTTCCTTCATCTTTTTATAGGCAGTCAGACTTCCTACAGCTCTGTTTGCTGCTCCCGACGGCGCTATCAATGAAACCGTTTTTACAGTTCTCCCGCTGTCTGGCAGTTGGAATGTATGGATTCGTGGAACTTTATTTGAAACCAATTTCAGGGAAATATTGTACTCTTTCAATTTTCTTCGGAAGAAATATTCCGGGCCGTTTTTGCTATTTCCGCCCGTGAAAAGCAAAGTATCAATCTTTTGATTTTGCTGGAGAATGGCAACCAAATCACGAAGTTCTACCTCCATCATCCCAATATCGGATGCATCTACTTTCCCCCGCTTTGCGGAAGCAACCATGTCGCAAATACCGATACCTCTTTTTTTGAGAAAAAACTCACGTTGCGCGATGGCCTGGGCAGTAGTTTCAAATTTTAAATCCAGGCCGAATATCTTATCCAAAATTGGCCACAGCTGTCCGTCGCGACTGCCATAGCAAAAATCCACATCACCTTCCTTTAATTCTCCAGTTGTAAAACGCGGAGGCGGCAGGGTTCCTACAATAAGCTTAGTGGCGTTTTCGGGAATAAAAGGTGGGTATGGATGTTTGTGGTGGAACAAAATGATTAACGATTGTTGATTTTTGATTGTTGTTTTTGAACTGTAAACTTTGAGTTTTAAACTTACCTTATAAAAACAGGCTCATGCTCCTTCTCTGTATATTGTTCACTAAATCCATATCCATCATAATCAAAGGCCTTTAATTCCTCTAATGTTTTCACATTTTTATCAATAGCAAAACGGGCCATACTGCCACGTGCTTTTTTTGCGAAGAAGGAAATAATTTTCAGTTTTCCATTTTTGAAATCCTTAAAAACAGGGGAAATAACGGGAACTTTCAATTTCTTTTCATCAATGGCATTGAAATATTCAACGCTGGCGAGATTGAGGAAAAGTTCCCCGTCTTCCAATTCGTTGTTCAAAGTTTCGGTAAGTGTTTTTTTCCAAAAGGAGTGCAGGTCCTTTTTTCGGTTTACAGGCAGTTTGGTGCCCATCTCCAAACGGTAAGGCTGAATTAAATCCAGCGGACGCAACATTCCGTACATCCCCGAAAGGATCCGTAGCGAATCCTGCAACATATCAATCTTTTCCGAAGGAATTGTGTAGGCGTCCAAACCTGTGTAAACATCGCCAGCAAAGGCATAGACTGCCGGGCGAGCGTTTTGTTTTGTGAAAGGCGTATTGAATTCCTTATATCGGTGGTAATTGAGGTCGGCAAGTTTGTCGCTGATGTCCATCAACTTGCCAATTGCCTTTTTGCTTTTGCGTTCCAACTTATTGTTTATCATTTCGGCTTCCTCCAAAAACTTGGGCTGTGTGGCGCGGGCAGTGGGAAGTTTTGATTCAAAATCCAGCGTTTTGGCCGGGGAGATTACTATTTTCATTCAATTCATTTTCTTCAAAAATAACGAAAACAATTTTGAATTCTGAATTCGGGATTCGTTGATTTGTGATTCGGAATTCTTACTTCGTATTTCTAATTTCTACTTTCGCAATTCGTCGCTCGTAATTCGTCGCTCGTAATTCATATTTCACTCAATCCTTCTCCCCTGTGTTGTAAAACTCAATCCCTGCGAACCCCGCAGCGAAGTCATAACTGCTTCAAAAATGGGTTCGGGAGTTGTTGCTTTTGTAGTCCATTCAAAAATAAAATTGGCGCCACTGCCTCCGTGCTCATCCGTTTCGTCTATAACAATTTCAACGGTTTCCACAGGTTTAAGTTGAATTGGCTTTTCAAAATAGCTACGTATCAATTCTCCTTTGGTATTGTAGTAATCTGCTTTTGAAATATAAATTGTATCGCTATCGCTTACATTTCTGAGGCTGACCATTGCAGTGAGATTTTGCGATTTTTCCAAAGTAAAACTATAAATATGCGAATAGATACTCAAATAGGTTTTTCCATTTTGCAGCGAATCCTTCAGTAGCCCCAATACTTCGGGGTCTGCATAATGGTCTTCCCAATGGTTTGGGTTAAAAGAGCTTATTTCCTTGGGGTCATCACAGCCCACAAGCATTCCGAAAAAAAATAGAACGACCGTTATTTGTGTTATTTTAAAAAGGATTCCCATTGTGTTTAATTCTTATAAAATTACGGCTTTTTATTGATTTCGGCTTTTGTTTCAAGCAGTTCGTTAATTTGCCACTGTCTTGCCTGTTGTTTGTTTGCCAAACCTAAAGCTTTATCAATGGTCTCGTTTGCTTCGGTAGTATTGCCGTTTGCCATTTTAATCCGCGCCAAAACATCGTAGCTGTCAAAATTGTTTGGATTGATAGCCAAGGCATCTTTCAAAAGCTGTTCAGCTTCTGCGTAATCTTTACTGTCCACAAGCTTTCCGGCCCTATACGTATTAAAAAGAACCAACGCATTTGGGTTCAGTTCCTTTAAAACAGCTTGCACTTTTGCACGTTCCTTTTCATTCTTTTGAAGCATATAATGGGTATTACCAACAATGGTATATGGAATATTGAAAATGCTGCCGTATTGTTTTTCAACTTCGGAATAATGGTTTTTTAAAGCTTCCGCAGAGCCGAAATACTCTTCCTTTACATACCATTTTTTGAAAATATCGCCCAGTGCCCATTTATAGGTGGGAAGCCCAACAGAGTTGTGGATTTCATTTGGAAACTCTTGAAAATGTATGTTTTTCTCCATCATATTTTTAGGAATCCTTTTGATGAATTCATCCACGCCCATCCCCTGTTCGTTGGCGAGTGAAATATACACACTAGCCGAAGTGCTTTTGGTTTTGCCCCACGTATTTTCCATTACATCTTCCATCGCATTTTTGCCCCACCAAAGCGCGGGACTTATGGCTATATAATCATTGAAAAGTTCGGGATGGTTTATTGCCGTATTGATAACGAAAATACCGCCCACGGAATGGCCACCAAGAATTTTATAATCGGCTGCTTTATAGTTTTTGTTTACATACGGAATCAATTCCTTTTCAATAAAACCTGCCATTTCCTCGGCATTACCGCTATCTTCCACACCCTCTATTTTCGGCTTGCAGTTTTTGCGGTACTCGTTGGTTCCTTTTCCTGAAATTGCCACTAATATCATTTCTGGGATAACTTCACTGATTCCACCCTGCAATTCCAAAATCCCAGCAACGTATTGAAAGTTGTAATCGCCATCCAAAATATAAAGCACGGGATATTTTTGGTTAACCGCAATATTATATGAAGGAGGAAAATATACAGAAAACTCCCTGTCTTGCCGAAGTATTTCAGAATAAACCTTATCGCGTTTACCGATTGAAATTTCCTGTGAAAAACCGCTCTGTAAAACAAAAAACAGAAGGAAAAGAATAAGTAGCCGTTTACCCATAATTAAATTTTTAAGTCAGTGATTTAAACCATTTTCAAAGTTAACCGAAAATATTTCTTTCACTTAAAATATTTTAATTGCTTTTGCATCACTTTTTGTAGCTTCACGTTTTTTAATTTGAAGTAAAATTTTGAAAACAGCATATTTTCCAAGCTACACGAAAGTAAGCGAAACGCCGGTTACAATCTTTGAAAAACTGCACCCGGAAGTTTTTGACCCGCCTTTTTTTAATGATGCGGTTTCTATGTTTCGCGCAAAAGATTCCCTTCGGAAAGAACTCGATTTGACTGAGGAAACCATTTCAGAAAACAGAGAATTATTACCGCTAAAAGGGTTTGTTTTTCACACTTCCCATTGCGGCTCAACGCTGCTTGCAAATATGTTTAGGACAGCAAAAAAGACAAGAGTTGTTTCCGAAACGGAGGCTATAAACGGATTGTTGCTATCCGCGATATTTTACAATTTGGAAGAAAAAATACTTTTGAAAAGTTTAAAAATTATAGTTGAACGCTATTTACAGCCGCTGGACGAAGCCGAACAAGTTGTCTTCAAACTTACATCGTGGAATGTATTCTTTATCGAGCTTTTCCAAAAAGTATTTCCCGAAGTTCCGTGGATTTTTATTGACAGAAAAACGGAGGAAGTGGTTGCAAGCCTTTTAAAATCGGGCCGTGGGTTTGTGGAGTGGTTTTATCATCCCACCAATTTGCTGCAAAATTATTTTTTGGGCCAAGAAAAGCAGTTTGAATCATTGGAATATTATCTATTCGCAATGGTTGAAGCGCATAAAAAAGCCGCAGAAAAATTTCGGTTTGGAAAGAACAAATTTTTGGAATACCCTTCGTTTCCCAATAAATTCGAAAGCGAAATTCTACCCTATTTTAATTTAGACTATTCTGAAAAAGAATTGGAGAACGCTGAGGAAGCTAGAAAATACGATTCAAAAAGTATTTACAAAACCCCTTATTCAAATTTAGGCAGCTGAAAATTCTTGGATATTCAATGCCTTAAACACTTTTTTGATTCCCTTTTTTGTTTCGGAAAGCACGATGAGCACATCATCTGCATTAATGACGGTGTTTCCGTTGGGCGTAATATATTTGTCGTCTCTTTTTATCATTGCAATAATTGCGGTTTTGGGGAATTCAATATCGACAATTTTTTTACCTACTATCTTGTTCCCGTTAGCAATACCAATTTCCCGCATTTCAGTTTTTGGATGTTCCTCAAGAAATTTTTCAGAGGGAGATATTTTTTTCTCTTCACTGGGAATACTCACCCTTAACCATTTCGCGACTACCGAAAGCGTAGTCCCCTGAATTAAAATGGAGGTTAGCGAAATAAAAAATACAATATTAAAAATCATATTCGCTTTATCGATTCCCGCCAATAACGGATAGGTTGCAAACACAATCGGCACTGCCCCGCGTAAACCCACCCAGGAAATATAGAAACGCCTTCGAAGTTTCATTTTAAAGGGAATCAAACTTATAAAAACCGCTACGGGACGTGCCACAAAGATCAAAAACAACGATACTAAGAGTCCGATACCAATCACAGGAACAATCTGCGATGGAAATACCAAAAGCCCCAACGTCAAGAAAAGTACAATCTGCATCAACCACGCCAACCCATCATACATTTTAAGAATGGTTTTTTTGTGGATTAAGTACTGGTTTCCCAAAAAGACCGCACAAATATAAATGGCCAAAAAACCGTTGCCGCCCACAAAATCGGTTACGGAAAAGGTTATAAACATTAGTGCAATAACGAGCACGGGATACAAACCCTCAAAATCCAAGTTGATTTTATTGATTATAATCTTGCTCAACTTTCCAAAGCCAAACCCAGCTATGGTTCCTATAATCATTTGTTGAAAAAACAATGGAATCATAGACACCAATCCTTTATCCTGATTGATTACCAAACCTAAAAAAGCGATTGTTAGCACATAGGCCATGGGGTCGTTACTTCCACTTTCCATTTCCAGGGTGGGACGCAAATTGGTTCGAAGTGCAAGATTTTTGGAACGCAGAATGGAAAAAACTGCAGCAGCATCTGTTGACGATACTATACTTCCCAAAAGCAAACTTTCATAAATGGTAAAATCGGTAACGTAATAAACAAAGGTTCCCAAGCCAACAGCGGTAAGCAAAACCCCCAAAGTTGAAAGTGCAAAACCTTCTTTCATAATTGGTTTTACAGCTTTCCAATCGGTGTCCAGCCCCCCTGAAAAAAGAATAAAGTTCAATGAAATTATACCAACTAGCTGCGCGATTTGCGGATTGTCAAAACTGATGCCACCTATGCCATCTTCACCGGCAAGCATCCCTATTCCCAAGAAAAGTACTAAGGTGGGTACACCAAATTTATAAGAAGTTTTACCCGCTATTATACTTATAAAGAGCAGTAATGACCCAACAAGCAAAATGTTTTCAATGGTTAAATCCAATAACTTTTAGTTTAAGGTTTCATATTTCAGCAAAATACGAATTTAAACTTTCAAAAAAATATTGGATTCTATTTTTAAGGCATGAAAAAACATCTCTCCGGAATGGTATCGACATATTCACAAATAAACTTAATTTTGCAGGCAATGGCAACCGACAAATTAGAGCTCCGCACCGTAAACGTTACACGTTACATCACCCCTTTGCGTGAAGGCGGTTCGCTGCCAGCCCTGGCCGAAGCGGATGATGATTTTAAATATGTTTTGAAGTTTCGCGGCGCGGGACACGGCATAAAAGCTTTGATTGCCGAACTATTGGGTGGTGAAATCGCACGAACTTTAGGCTTAAAAATTCCCGAACTTGTTTTCGCAAATTTAGACGAAGCTTTTGGCAGAAGTGAAGGCGACGAGGAAATACAGGATCTATTAAAAGGCAGCCGCGGACTAAACCTGGCCTTGCATTTTCTTTCTGGGGCGCTCACATTTGACCCCGTAGTTACCCAAGTTGATGAAACTTTGGCTTCCAAAATTGTATGGTTGGATGCTTTTATAACAAACATAGATCGCACAGTTAAAAATACCAATATGCTCATTTGGCATAAGGAACTTTGGCTCATTGACCACGGCGCCACCTTTTATTTTCATCATTCATGGGGCGATTGGCAAAAAGCGGCTGTTACGTCATTTCCTTATATTAAAGATCACGTGCTTTTGCCACAAGCTTCCTTAATTGAAGAAATTAATGAAGAAATGATTGCCCTTTTGCCAGATAAAAAACTTCGGGAAATAACTGATGTTATTCCCGCAGATTGGCTAGATTGGGAAGGTATTGAAATGCCTTCGGAAGAAATCAGGAAAGTATATTACCAGTTTTTGGTAATGAGAAGAGACAATGCAAACAACTTTGTAAAACAAATTCAGGATGCCCGGGAAACACTTGTATGAATATGCGGTAATACGTTTGGTGCCCCGCGTGGAACGCGAGGAATTCCTGAATGTTGGGATAATTCTTTTCTGCAAAGGAGCCAACTATTTGAATTGCAAACACCAAATTGACACCGAAAAGCTAAAACTCTTTTCCTGCGACCTGGAAGTTGAAGAAATAGAAAACAATTTAAAGGCTTTTGAAAAAATATGTTCCGGCTCCAAAGACGGCGGCCCTGTGGCACAATGGGAAATTCCGGATAGATTTAGATGGCTTACCGCGCAGCGCAGTTCTTCCCTACAAACTTCACGTCCGCACAACGGCTTCAGTAATGATTTGGATACTACTTTGGAACGTCTTTTTGGAGAATTGGTGCTATAAAACCTTTGCCGCCAAATATTTCTGCACTTCGTAAATATCTATGCTCTTGTTGAACTTTTTACTCACCGTTGGCAAGTCTTCGCTGCTTATCCAAATCTTCAGTTCGGCGTCCAGATCAAAAGTACCGGCAGTTTCCAAAGAAAATCTCGAAATATGTTTGTAGGGAAGGCATTTGTATTCAGCTTTGCTCCCCGTTAAGCCTTGGACATCTATCAAAATTAACCGTTTATTGGTAAACATAAACACATCGCGAAAAAGTTTGAAACCAAGTTCTACCACTTCGCCCTCAATTAAAAGACGTCCGTATTTTTCGTTTAGTTTTTCTGCGGAAACTTCGCTGGCATTTCCCAATATTTTATTAAATAGACTCATTTTAGATTTTTGGATTGTTGGATTTTAAGAAAAATAATTAGTCTCGAACGCTTACTACTTCGCCTTGAAAATCTATGGCTTGGCGATCATTTGTAGTGATGGAAAGTGTGGCATAGCCAGAATTACCAACTATTAACAAAAGGGAATATGTATCGTTTTCATTTTTCACTTTAGTTCTAACTTCATAGTTCTTGCCACGCTTTTCAACAATAAAATCCTCGGGAACACCTTTAAATCGCAGGCCTTTGTCCTTACCAATTATTGTGGCGTACGAACGTCCATAAAACGGCATATTGCTTATAACCATCTCTGGTGAAAATGTTATTGAATAATTACTACCAACCAAGTTTTTTGGGGGCTGCCCGAGCGGTAAAGCTGTGTTTGCTATAAACTCAAAGTTTTTGGAATTCAGTAATGTTTCAATGGAAGTATGGGGTTTTTCAGTTTTATTCTGCGCAGTGGTGCTTCCGAAAATAAATAGAACAACTAATGTATATAAAATTCTAAGTGCTTTCATGTTTACTCTTTTTAATCAAACCAAGTGCAAGTTTTGTGCCCAAAATTTCAATCAATTACCGTCCACTGCAACTGAATACTTTATTGTTTCCAGTCCTGCAATTCCTTCACATACAGATACGATTCCACAAAATCAACCTGCTCCTGCCCAGCCATTTTTTTCAATAAGTTCAATGCGGATACATAACTGATTAGATTTCCGTTTGAGGATAAAAACTTTCCATCTTCCACATATCTCACAACGCTGTCATTCTGCACTTTTAAGTTCGGATAGGCTTTTTGAAGCTCTTCTCCCCCACCAATCCAAGTCACAATTTTTTTACCATCAGCAATTCCCGATTCCCCAATTAAATGTGCCCCGGCACAATTGCTTACGGTGTATTTGGTGCTATTGTTTTGTTCCTTTATGAAGTTTACAATTTTTGGATTGTGTATTTGTGCATACATATCATATGCACTTGGAACGAAAAGCACATCCAGTTTTGGACAATTTTCAAAAGTGTAATCTGGGACTATCTTTAAACCTTCTTCACTAACAATCGGGTCAGAAGTTTCCGCAATTGTAATTACATTGAAAAGTTTTTTGCCGTCTGGGGTTGGCTTTGTAAAAACGTCAGCGGTGGCAGTAACTTCGGTAGTCAAAACACCGTTGTACATCAACAGTCCGATGATTGGCAGGCTGTCGCTTATTGGTTTTAACAGTTCCTTTTCAGCGTACGCCACAACTTCTGGGTCTGCTGGACTTGGCTCAGGACCTGTAGATTTATCTGTAGTAAGATTGCAGCTTACAAACGAAGTGGAAAGTGCAACAAATAAAACAATTAATCTCTTCATATTATAAAAATGGATTTAGCGATATTCTGGATTTTCAAAATTCCAACGGGTGCCATCGTCCCAATCTTTTCGGGAATTGCCGTATTTTGGATACCCTCCCTGCTCTTTCAGCATCTTTGCCAAATGAAGCAAATTATACGTCATAAAAGTAGTATTCCTATTCGTAAAATCATTATTTTTTGCGCCACTTTCCTCATCCCGATAACTTGGCCCCGGGCCAGCTTCACCTATCCAACCACAATCTGCCTGTGGCGGAATGCTGTAGCCTACGTGCTGTAAGGCATAGAGAATGCCCATAGCACAATGCTTTATTCCATCTTCATTTCCGGTAACGATGCAACCACCTACTTTTCCGTAGAAATAATACTGCCCCTTTTCATTCTGAAGACTGCTCATTGCATACAGCCTTTCAATCAATTTACTGGCCACAGAGGATTTTTCGCCCAGCCATATAGGAGTTCCGATAATCAGAATATCGGCAGTATCTACCTTCTTCCAAATTTCCGGCCAGGCATCTTCACTTGCGCCGTGCTCGGTCATATCTGGATATACGCCGTAAGCCACTGGATGATCCACAAGACGAATATTTTCAAAGGAAACCCCTTCGGCTTTCATTATATTTTGTGAAACATCCATCAGGCCCTGTGTATGACTCATCCGCGGGGACTGCTTTAGGGTACAATTGATATAGAGTGCTTTGAGTTTTGAGAAATCTGGTTTTTGCATAATTGATTTTAGTTTTAAAGGTAAATAATATTCACCAGAACCGCTAAAAACCTAATCCCATAAACTTTTGAACTAAACCTTCAAATCAATCTCTTTCAAATTTTCAATTCTATTGCGAAGAAGGAAATCGTCTATTGTTTCAAAATGTTCGATTACGCGTTTATCCTTAAATTCGAAAACTTTTTCTGAAAGTCCCTGTAGAAAATCGCGGTCGTGTGAAACCAAAATCATTGAATATTAAGATTAAAGCAGGGTGGAAATTATTCCACTATAACCTTTTTAACTCCAATATTTCCTTTTACATCTTCTACTTTTACAAAGTACAATCCTGTTTTCAAAATTGAAATATTTAATTCGGAAGAATTCTTTATAGATAAAACCAACTGACCTAATTTATTAAACACCTCAACATTTTGAATAGCGAAATTTGAAGAGATTTTAAAAATTCCTGAAGTGGGATTAGGATATAAAGAAAACTCAGGAACTGACTCAAAGGAATCAGTGGATAAAACAGCTCTTCCAAGGGCTACTTGACAGTTTTGCTGTTTAATTAAAACACCGTAATCTTCGTAATCCGTTCCAGAAGTGATTTCAATAAAATTTTCTGTAGCATTGGCAATCGGCTCATCCAAATAAAACCATTTATAAACGAAAAGTGGGTTGTATGTTGCTGTAAGAATTGGATCATCAAAAGTCAATTCAGCTGTGTCCAATTCAGAAATGTTAACAATTACTTCTTTTGGCCAACTGGTAATATTATTTACAGTTTGGGTTACATATAATTTTAAAGATTCATCGGTTTGAAAAGAATATGAATTACCTTGAGAAATTAAGTTATTCAGTTCGGGATCACTATACCATTTTATATTGCTTCCTGTAGCGTTCAATGTGATATTAATACCTAATTCACAAACTGTATGCATTCTTTCAATTTGGGGACGGGATGTTTTTTTGTAGGTTGAAGAAAAGGTATTTAATTGCGCTACACCAAGTGTACTAGTGGGCGATAATAGATTCTCATCGATAAAAGTTTCAGAATTATTATAACCTACGTAATAAGCAAAGCCTTGATTATCTATGTCCAAAGCATTAGTACTACAGCTACCATCCATTATTGAAAATTCCTTTCGCCACAAATGGCTTCCGTCCGAATCATACTCTTCCAAATAAACAGCACCATCATCGTAATAGGAATACGCACCAGTTAAATACAAATTTCCCGCATAATTTACCTTAATATCCGTGGTAGTTCCTCTTTCACCAGCAGTTGTAAAAGCTCCCTTAGCCCAGATTACATTTCCTTCTACATCATATTTTGCCATATATGGTTTTGGATTTTGGCAACAAATACCTGGGATTAAAATACCATCGAACGTTATATCCCCAAAAAAAGATCCGCTTAAGTAAAGATGCCCATCTGAAGTTAATGCTATTTGTGGATTATCATTAGTTCTACCATCAGAAGAATTTATCCAAATAAAATTTCCATTAGTATCCATTTTACCCCATAAGGCATCTTGGCCCCAGCTTCCATTGTGTTCCAGCACAAAATTATCCAATACGAGAGTTTCAATATTAAAAACCCCAACAAAATAAATATTCCCTAATCTATCAACATTAATATCGGTAATGTGTACAGCATCAGAGCTATTAAACGGAATATCACGAATCCATACTACTTCACCCTCATAATTTAATTTCGCCATAAAAAAATTCCAACCAGCACCTCCTGAAACATAAACGTTATCAAACTGATCCAAAGCAATTGAAAGCCCGTAACCGTATTGTTCTCCATTAAAATCATTATGCCAAATTTCATTTCCATCTGGGTCAAATTTTGTAACATAAATCCTTTCGTCAAAATTCCCTGTCAGGTATATATTCTCATCATCATCTATTAAAACAGTAACATTATCTCCATAACACCAATCCGTCTCAAACGTTTTTATCCATAAAACTTCTTTATTGGCATTTATCTTAGTTAGATATAAATCTGCAAAATAATCATCAGGAGTATATATCGAGAAATTGCCTAAACTTAGGTTTTCCTGAAAATATCCTGCTACCACCATATTTCCCTGTGTATCTACAGCCATATCAACCGCCATGTATCTTTGATCGTCACCCGTAGCTTTAATGGCCCAACTCCAATCTTGTGAGTATGAATTATAACAAATCGAAAAAATGGTAAGAATAAGTAATGCTTTTTTCATAGAACAAATTTTAAAACTAAGTATTAAATTGGCCGTAAATATTACTATTATTTTTAACTATTCAAAAAAGTTTTTGGGTAACATTTTAAAACATTAAGCCTTCAAATCAATCTCCTTCAAATTCTCTATTCTATTTCTCTGAAGGAAATCCTCGATGGTTTCAAAATGCTCAATTACGCGCTTATCCTTAAATTCGAAAACTTTTTCTGCAAGTCCCTGTAGAAAATCGCGGTCGTGGGAAACCAAAATCAACGTGCCGTCAAACTGAAGCAACGCTTCTTTTAAAACATCTTTGCTTTTTAAATCCAAATGGTTTGTAGGCTCATCGAGAATGAGAACGTTTACGGGTTCCAGCAATAGTTTCACCATTGCCAAACGCGTTTTTTCACCTCCGGAAAGCAGCCCCACCTTTTTATCGATATCATCACCGCTGAACATAAAGCGACCGAGAATATTTTTTATTTGGGTTCGGATTTCGCCTTTGGCCACCTCATCCACCGTTTGAAAAACGGTGAGTTCCTTATCCAAAAGCGCGGCTTGGTTTTGTGCAAAATAGCCCACCTTGGCATTGTGGCCCAAGGCGCAGGTTCCCTCAAAATCAATTTCGCCCATAATAGCTTTGATCATAGTGGATTTCCCTTCGCCATTTCTACCCACAAAACTCACTTTTTGACCACGGGCAATACTCATACTTGCATCCTTAAAAACTACATGATCTCCATATTTTTTAGTCATTCCCTCTACAAGTACAGGATAATCACCACTGCGCTGTGCAGGCGGAAAGCGAAGCGCCAAAGCTGAAGTATCTATCTCGTCAATCTCGATAATTTGAAGTTTTTCAAGCATCCGCTCGCGGCTATTCACTTGATTGGTTTTGGAATACGTGCCCTTAAACCGCTCAATAAATTGTTGGGTTTCGGCTATAAATTTTTGTTGCTCCTCGTAAGCTTTTATTTGATGTGCCCTTCTATCGGCGCGCAATTGCAAATAGTGGCTGTAGTTGGCTTTGTAATCGTAAATACGGCCCATGGTAACTTCAATGGTCCGGTTGGTAATGTTATCTATAAATTTTCTGTCGTGAGAAATAACGATAACCGCTTTTGCTTTGTTCAGCAAAAAATCCTCAAGCCAGATTACCGATTCTATATCTACGTGGTTGGTAGGCTCATCAAGCAAAATAAGATCGGGCTTTTGAAGCAGCAGTTTGGCCAGTTCAATCCGCATACGCCATCCGCCACTAAATTCTGAAGTGGGACGGTGCAGATCGCTGCGCTTAAAACCTAAGCCCCGAAGCGCTTTTTCTACTTCGGCTTCGTAATTTATTTCTTCCAAAGCATAATATTTTTCACCCAGTTCTGCCACTTTGGTAATAATATGCATGTATTCATCACTTTCGTAATCGGTGCGGGTTTCCAGCTCTTTGTTCAATCGGTCCATCTCATCCCGCATTTCAAAAATCTGTTTGAAAGCTTTGGACGCTTCCTCAAAAACGGTACAACTGTCATCGGTCAATAAATGTTGCGGCAAATATGCAATTACCGCATCTTTTGGGGCGCGGACGTTTCCACGGGTGGGTTTTTGCACCCCGGCAATAATCTTCATCATTGTGCTTTTTCCCGCACCGTTTTTCCCCATCAGTGCTATCTTATCGTTTTCGTTCACTACAAAAGAAACATCGCTGAAAAGTGTTTCTCCGCTAAACTCAACTGCTAAACCATCTATTGAAATCATATCAAAATTTTGAGGTTGCAAAACTATTAAAAAGAAGTGGATTACTATTACTTATAATCATTTGGTTACATAGAAGAAAAAAATGCATCAGGTAGCTATCTTCGCACATCATTCACACCTCCCAATTAAAAATCATTTTGTAAATTCACACATCAAAATTTCTGCCCTAAATCGCAATCGCCCTTAAATTCCTACGCAAACCTATGTGATCATTAATTTTAATCACTTGGCATGATATTGCATAGTTTTTTAACCAACCGTTTTTTAAGCTTGGAAGGCAGATTATACAGCGGCAACCTCTCTGAAGTACAATTTAAAATTGAAGCCGCATTGGACAAAACCCAGTCGTTGATCATTGATTTGGATTCTCTGGAAAGATTTGACGAAGCAGGGGCCTACATGCTGTATATTGCCTCGGAAAAGGCACGGGAGAACGATAAGGAAATTATTCTGTTCTGCAAAAAAAACCAAATTGTAAAACGTGTTTTTAATTTTGTAGGCATCCAGTATTCCAGCAATTTACCAATACCTAGTTTTTAGGGCATTTTTATTTGCTTTTCATACTATAATTGGATATGTTTACCCAACAATCAAAAACTTTCGTTATGCTTGGTTTTTATTCATTTAGTAAGAGCAATTGTAACCTGAACAAGTTGCGGAAATCTTTGGTTGCACTTCTTAAACCGAAAATCATCTTCCCGAATTAAGGCGCACCCGCGAGTGTGCCGTTACGGTTTCCTTTTTTACGCAAAATAACCCATCCATTAAAAGTATCAGCACTGCTGGTAAAACCGACTCGCTATATATCCTTTTTAGAAAAGGAAGCCGGGATGTTATAATTTCAAAACTTTAAAAATTTATATCATGGCAAAGGGAAGAAACCTTAGAGCCTCCAATAAAGATGCTAAGGCATTGAAACAGGAGAAAATATTGAAAAAACTGGAAGAAAAAAAGATGAAGAAACGCAAATCGCGCGTTTAGGTTTTTTTTAATAGTTGGTTTGATGATTGAGAAAGGTCGGGATCAGTGTCAAAATTTACCCGGCCTTTTTCTTTTAGGTGAATCATAAAAAGTCAAAAACCCGCACTGTTATGGTGCGGGTTTTCTCAAATTAATTGGGGAGAAATAAGCCATAAGGCTCAATCCAAATATATAAAAAATGTGAATACAAACCCACATATATTTTTGTCCCCAACCTTGGTAAATTAAACTAAAAATGTGCCGTAATTGAAAGAATAAAATTTCTTCCAGCTCCCGAAATTCCAGAGCTATAGGGTCTATAACGCTGATCGGTAAGATTTTCAATTCCGCCGCTTACATCAAAGGTGTCCGTTAACTTATAAAGGGCCTTAAAGTTAAGGGTGTACCAAGCGGGTGCATACGGATCTCCATTTTCATCAAGCGCATAGATTTCCGTCTTCTCCTTTTCTCCTTCGGGTAGCTTGTCAAAATCATATTTCCCTTGATAGTTCACGTTCAATTCCATACGCAACTTATTCGCTTTATAATTTAAGCGCGAAACACCGAAAAATGGTGAGGCGTGGCGCGAAGTACTAATATCTCCATTGTCCAATTCCTCTTCACCCTTCTGAAAGTTTACATCTGTTGAAAAGCCAAAACCCTTGGGCAATTTCACCTCCACGCCTGCCTGCACACCATATACATGTGCCACGGCTGCATTTTGAATAGCTTGCACTTGGCTCAATTCACCTTGATAGAGTATGCTGTCCTGCCCATTTAGTTTAAAATCCCTGCGCACCAAGGCATCTTTCAGTGACGTGTAATACCCAGTAACATCTACTTTTATAATGTCATCAAAAACCTTTGCAATTCCTAAGTCTGCATTGTAGGCATATTCAGGCTTCAAATCTGGATTGGGAACAACAACGCTACCAGGTTCCGAATCAAAAACTTTTCCCACATCATCTACATTTGGTGCTCTAAACGCGCTTCCCAAGTTGGCACTTATCACCCACGAATCGTCCGGACGATATACTCCGCCAATGCTTCCGGTAAGCGCGCCGTTCTTCAAATTGGCTTCCGTGAAGGGAAATGGATAAAAGTTAGTATCAAATTCAGAGTCCAGCAACACGTAGTTGTAACGCGCGCCAGCACTTAATGTGAAATTATCGGCTACTTTAAACTCGTCGGTTACATACACAGCCATGGACTGCCAGGTGGATTTTGGATACCGAGCCGGTCCCGTCACGGAAACTTCTGTTGAAATATCTGTTACTTCTCCATTGGAAGTTACATCGTTCAGCACATATTCCACTCCATAAAAAAGGGTATTCTTTTCTCCCGTACCCTTTATAAAATCCAGGTTTGCAGAGTAAGCCCCCACTTCTTCACTTTGTGTATTGCGTTCATTACTGTTAAACGATCGGTCTATCCTGCTCTCCTCAAACCATTGATGCGCCAAGCGAAGGCTCAATTGGTCAAAAACCGAATTGTTTGCGGAATGGTTTACACTTAAATTGTTCATCATCCAAATCTGCGGGCCATAATCCCATTCGGCATAACGGGCCGTACCATTGCGAACGCGCGTATGCCGGTCATATCTTCCGTAAGGTGAAGTTTCCGAAAAATGGAACCCATATTGAAAATCCCATCGGTCATTTGGTTGAAAACGTATTTTCTGCATCATATTTATCTGCGAATAGGCCGAGGGAATCTGCAACAGCTTATCATCCTGCGCAATTACCACATCGGCGCTGTCCTGTCTTTGCACATAATAATCCTTTATGTAATCTTCGGGACCGTGGCTTCCTTGGCGTAAATGGTCATAATCCCACGAAGTGATGCTGGTTACAAATGCCCAATTCTTGAACCCCAGATTCACATCAAAATGCCCTGTTTTTTCATTGTTGGCAGAAGAATAGCGTACATTGGCTTTCCCCGTAACCAAAGGCGAATCGGTTAATGAAAGTCGTGGTGTCAAGGTTTGAAAACTCATTACCCCACCAATAGCGTCGCTGCCGTAAATTACTGATCCCGGACCAAAAAGCACTTCCGTGCCCTCAATGGCAAAAGGATCTAGGTTGATTACATTTTGAAGGTTTCCGGAACGGAAAATAGCCGTATTCATCCTAACCCCATCAACCGAATACAACAAACGGCTTGTTGCAAAGCCGCGAATCATGGGGCTTCCCCCACCCTGCTGACTCTTCTGTACAAATACTTTCCCAGAAATACTCAATAGATCGGCTGCGGTTTGTGGGTTTTGAAGGGCCACATCCTTTGCGGAAATGGAAATAATCTTTGAGGGAACATCATCACTGCTCTGTCTCCATCGTGACCCGGAGATAACTACCTCGTCAAGATTTAAGTTTGAAATTTCAAGCGAAAGCGAAAACCCCTCTGCCTCCAGCTCGCTATAACTCTTTACAACCGTTTTATAGCCAAGACTGCGTATTTCAATCTTTTCGGCATTCTTAAATGCTGAAATATCAGCCTTGCCTTTGGCATTTGTGGTAACATATAATTTTGAATTTGCGCTAAGGGTAACCAACTCCACTGGTTCGTTGTTCTGCGCATCAGTTATGGTAATGGTTTGGCCGTAGGCAGTTCCTACAATAGCCAACAATAACCATAGCATGTATAGTCTTTTCATTTTATAATTGATTTGTTTAATTGTTAAGGCGTCAATAAATAACACAATAAGATACACTTTCAATATATTGAAAGCTACTGATTAAAATCTAGGACACTAACTATACTGTGGGGGTGGTGTGGGAGGACTTAAACGTATCGTACTAAAATTGTCCTCATATACTATGGTCTGATAAATTTCAACTAAGTCTTCTGGGACAGTGGCCTGCCACTCAAAAAGCGTTGAACAGAAAAAAGATTGGAAATAATTGGTTAGTTGCTTTTGGGTTCTTTGCTTGTCCTTATCTTTATCAAACGTCTGGGCAACCAGTTCTTGCAACTTTTTATTAAGGGCAGTTTCCTCGTGGTCCCACCAGCATCTGTAGTAAATGGTATCTCCTTTTATTTCTTTTGAAACCACATCATACATTTGCCCCTCATATTCAAATTCCTTGGAATGTTCCCACCGCAGTTGTTTCTCTGCCTCTTCTTTTGAAAATTTCAGAAGTACCAATTCATTTTGGTCTATTCCTGCAACCATTTTCCATTTAATTTCCCGTTTCAGCGCAGCTTTCTCAAAATGAAGATAGAGAAACATAGTCGCCACTGGAGCGAACAATATAAACAGAAATGCTATGGCAAAAAGTCTTTGTTTCAACCTAAGGAATTATTTCGTATTCAAATGTCGCAAAATTGAAAGTATTTGCGCAATCATTTCTTACATTTTATTGTTCATTTAAGTCTAAATAAATACAATAAAAAAACCACCCGTAAGTAACGGATGGTTTTTCTATCTTATTCAATATAATAGCTTACTGAACGCTCAACTGCTTAACCGCTGTACCTTCGGCAGTAGTAATTTTCACTAAATATATACCATTAGCCAGTGAAGAAACATCAAAGTTATTGCTGCTAGTTTCCATTAGCTTTTGACCAGCTACACTGTAAACCACAATATTTTCAACAGTGGTATTGATGGTTACTGTTGATTTTGCTGGATTGGGATACAATGTAATTTGCGAAAGAGCAATATCATTCACACCCAAAAATGGTTCGACCACGACGTCAAAATTGCAGCCCGCAGTGTTTCCGGCATCGTCTGTGGCCTCAATGATTACATTGGTAGTACCTACGCCCACCATCGTACCCGCAGCAGGAATTTGAAGTGTTGTAAAAGTAGTAGCACAGTTATCAGTAATTGTAACCAACCCATCGCCCACGTAATCTGGAAGCTCATACATGTCGTTGGAATCTACCATTACGGTTTGTGTTGGAGGACAAACAACTTCTGGAGTTTCTGCATCAACAACAGTAATTGTAAACGTACAAGTACTGGAGTTACCTGCAGCATCTGTAGCTGTAAATTCTATAGTCGTAACTCCCACAGGAAACTCTGAACCACTAGCAAGGCCTGCAGTTTGAACCACTACAGGGTTAGGGTCTGTATCATCAGTGGCAGTTGCAGGATCAAAAGTTACAATAGCACCACAAACACCAGCATCGTTGTCTTGTTCAATATCCGTAGGACAGGTAATTACTGGAGCAGTTGTATCAGTTCCAGTTCCGGTAATCACAAATGTGTCAACAGCAAAATCCTCATCACCGGAATCCACAGAAACTGTCAAACGTAAGTCAAGCACAGCACCAGTTCCTGTTATAGTCTTTGTAAATACTTGTGCGGCGTCTGTCAACAACGCTCCGTCTCCCTCGCCATCAAAATCGGTATCTTCTCTAAAATTTCCGTTGGCAGTTCCACCACCACCTGTAAAATCAGCTCCTTCAAACCAGATAAGGTTTTGGTAGCCCCCGCCGTCAATTTGATAATCTATACGGATGAAGTCTAAATCATCAATGTCTCCAGGAGTATCGAAAAATTCAGCAAATTCACCGCTAAACATCAAATCCGTTAGTCCATCTATATCAAGTCCTGTCCAATCAATTATTATAGGTAAGGCAGCACCTTCCCCATCTAAATCCATTCCTGTTAAAAAACCATCTGTAAAACCAGTGTAAGCCTTAAGCTGTGTCGGAACTGGTTCCCCGTTAAAATCCTCAACCACGGCAAGTCCGAAAAAATCTCCAGCGCCATCAGAAAAGAAAGGTGTTGAGGTAACAAAGCCACTATTATCGTCAAAGGTTTCGTTTAAAACCTGAGCAGATGAAACAGTAGCAATAAGTAAAGCAAAAAATAATGTGTAAAATTTATTCATAATAATTTTTATAGGTTAATACTTTTTCGGCGGCAAATATAGTATTGTATTTGTAGGAAATAAAATGATATTAATCAATTTATCGCTACCGAATAGTTAAGAAATTAATTGCTAAGCAGATGCTTTTCTTCCTTTTACCATGCGCCAGAGTTTTTGGAAGACAACTACAACCCCTAAACAGATAAAACCTACAACCAGCCCCACGGCAAATTCCAAAAGAAAGGATGGCCATGAAGGTAAAAAATGATGGAAGAAATCTACATTGTGTACAAAAATGCCGCCCGAAACCAAGATTAAGGCAATAGTACCAATAACACTTAGGCTTTTAATAACTTTTGGAAGTGCTTGTACTAAAAAATTTCCAAGCCTACGTGAAAAACTAGTTTCTGTCTTACTGCGTTTTATCAATTTAAAACCTGCTTCATCCATACGCACAATAAGTGCTACAATGCCGTAAACACCTACGGTGGCCAGTATAGCAATAACGCTCACTACCATAATTTGGGTACCAATGGGTTCTTCCACAACAGTGCCCAGGGCTATTATCACAATTTCTAGCGACAGGATAAAATCGGTTACAATTGCTGATTTTACACGTTCCTTTTCAATGGCTAAAATTTCACTCTCGGTAAGGCCTTCTTCTACAAACGACTCGTTTGCGTGGGCGTGGGGAAAAAAGAACTCATATATTTTCTCAGCCCCTTCATATGCCAAATACAAACCCCCTAAAATTAAGATGATGGTCACCGCCCATGGTAAAAAAGCACTCAGTAAAAATGCAATGGGCAGAATAATCAATTTATTGAGAAACGACCCCTTGGTAATCGCCCAGAGTACAGGAATTTCACGGGAAGAGGCAAAACCGGATGCCTTTTCGGCATTCACCGCCAAGTCATCCCCCAATATACCCGCTGTTTTTTTGGCCGCCACTTTACTCATCATCGCCACATCATCCAACAGCGCAGCTATATCATCCAATATTGCAAAAATCCCTGATGCCATAAAATCGAATTATTTATTAAAATTGAAGGTGCAATTTAATTGATTTTAAAAAAAACTCATTACTATTTTAAATAAATGAACAAAAGCCTACTTCTGCTAAAAAAAACACTCTTATTTTAAAAGTAAATTTTACAAGCGGAAGGAACTCATACTATACAGAAATTTACATAAAACGCGCTCCCCACCCTGAAAGGGAGGGGAGCGCGAAGGGCGGGGTGGGTGCTCCCTACCCTGAAAGAGATAGCCGCCCCAAACTTTTCAGAAAGCGTCCACTTTAGTGGAAGAAGCGAGTATGCACCCCACCCTGCAAGGGAGGGGTGCCCGAAGGGCGGGGTGGATAGACACAACACTAATTCCCGCCAAACAATTGTCCATTATTTAATAACAACCCGCAAAACCCCACTCTCACTCCCAACAACAACCCTCACAAAATAATTTCCCGCGCTAAGCCCAGATATATCCATTTGTTCATGGGTACTGTTCCCCTTAGAAGTAAGCAACAATTGCCCAAGAACATTCATAATTTCTATTGAAGAAATAGAACTTTCAGCTTGAATATTAAGAATACCATCTGAAGGGTTTGGATAGAGATTGACTTCAAGAGATTCAAAATTATTCACTGCAAGTAAGCAATCCTCAATAAATGTAGCCGTGGATGAAACGTTTGTGAAATTACTTATTGCAAAATTCACGTTATCCACACAAACAAATTCAAGGTTTGGATTGTTAGAAAGATTAAGCCCAGAATCAATCAATTCGCCATTATAACAATTAGCATTGATTAATTCAATATTGTTCCCATTCTTAATATTTACATAGTGCAGCCAATCAATATCATTACCTTCTACAGCACACAACGATGGATTATTGCTCAAATCCATTGCATATATATTTGTGTTAGAAAAATCTATCCCTTGTAAATTAGGGTTTGCTGCTACATCCAATGAAGTTAATGGATTATTATTAACTCCCAGAACACGTAAAACGGGATTTTGCGAAAGATCAATGATTGAAATTTGATTATTCCTTATATAAAGTTGTTCAATAAGCGGATTATTAGTTACGTCTATTTCGCTTAAATTATTATCGTTTAAAATTAAAAAAGAAATCAATGGGTTTTGTGATAAGTCTAGATTGGATAAATTCATATTATCACAACGCACGCTATTCAATTCAGGGTTATTAGTAAAATCTACAGAAGAAACATGGTTGTTTGATCCATAAAATTGCCGAAGCTTTACACTTTGAGTTACATCTATTTGTGTTATCTGGTTGTTAGTAAAATTAAAAAGTTCCATATTCACGTTTTGTGAAAGGTCTAATGAAGTCAGTAAATTATCGTCGCAAATCAAATATCTTATTTGAGGATTATTTGTTACATCCAACGAACTTATTGAATTCTCTTTACATGTTAAATATCCTAAATTGGGATTATTTGAAACATCCAAAGAAGTCAATAAATTGTTACTACATTTAATATCAAACAGGACCGGGTTCGTCGAGAAATCCAAATTTGGGATACTATTGTTACTGCAATTAAACCACAATAAACCTGGACTTTGAGAAAGATCTATGCTAGTAAAAAGATTATTTTGAATATCTAACTGCCGCAATCCTGGTTGGTTTGAAATATCCAGTTCAGTAATATTATTTTCATAGCACTGTATTGAGGTCAATTCATGATTATTTGTAACATCCAGTTCTGTAAGTTCATTATAGGCACACTCTATATGGTCCAATTCGGTAAGAAGCGAAATATCAAGACTAGTCAATTCATTAGCTGTTAAAGATAAATCAACCAAAAAAAGATTATGTGAAAGATCTATGCTAGTAAGACGATTGGAATTTAGATCCAAATTCTGCAATAAGATATTATTTGAAAGATCTACTTCATCTATTTGATTGAAATAGCACACAAGGGTCTGCAAATTCACAAAAGCTTCAATACCTGTTATGTCCTGTATTGATTTGGCAGTTACATCTATCTCATAGGTCATCATCGCCTCACTAACCTGTATCTCCCCGTCTCCATTAGTATCAATAACAGGGATATGGTTTAGCAACGCATTCTTAAAATTGGCATCGGGTATATTTACTATCTGCGCACTGGCAAAAAAAGAGGTAAGTAAGGTTACGGTGAGTAGTAGGTGTTTCATAAAAAAATTGGGTTAAGGCTTAACTATAAAAACAAGAACTACAGACCCTTGTTTCAAGGGCACAATTTATACACACACAAGCAAATAAAAAAATAAATTAAAAAAAATGATTCCCCGCCTTACCAGGGAGAGTCTGCCCCAAACTTATTTCAGAAGGAGTCCACTTTAGTGGAAGAAGCGAGTATGCTCCCCGCCCTGAAAGGGAGGGATTTTCTTGTTTTAAATTATATATTTAAAAACCCACAAATCCAATATTTCTGGACTTGTGGGTTAAAAAATAAATGTGGTCTTTTCTAAAAATCTTACTTCACTATCGTCAATTCATCAATAATATGGCTTGCTCCCGCAAACTTGTCTATTAAAAACAGTACATAGCGAATATCCACATTAATGGTGCGCTGCAGTTGATCGTCAAAAATAACATCACCTGCCATTGCCTCGATGTTTCCATCAAAAGCCAAGCCGATCAATTCACCTTTGCCATTCAATACTGGCGACCCGGAATTTCCTCCTGTAATATCGTTATCAGTCAAAAAGTTTACGGGCAAATAACCGTCATTATCCGCATATTGACCAAAATCCTTATTCTCATAAAGGTCTATCAATTTCTGCGGCATATCAAACTCATCATCTCCAGGTTGGTATTTTGCAATAGTCCCCTTCAATGTTGTGTAGTAATTTTTCACAGCATCATTGCGCTTATCTTCCGGCAATGCAATTACCTTTCCATACGTTAAGCGAAGAGTGCTGTTTGCATCGGGATAGTATTTGGCATCTGGATTCATCTCTCGCATACCTTGTACCATCAAACGGTATGCACGCTCAAAATCGTTGTTCAATTGCTTTTCTTCTTCAGATTCATAACGGTAGCGCTTCAGCAAATCTGTAGATAGCTGAAACAATGGGTCATTTTTTAAAACCTCAGCATCTGGATTTGCCATAAAGGCCTCCACTTTTTCCTTTGATTGAAAAATACTGTTCTCAAATGCAGTGTTCAAATAATCATTCCATCCTGCCTCGCTTTTATTATTGGCAGTGGCAATGCGCGCTACCATAGGCGCAATATTTTCAGCTTTGGTTGAATAAAGCTTCAATTGGGCAGCCAGCACATCCTTTTCCAAAGGCATATAAATACCCTGATACAAATCGTTTATTTCAGCTTCCAATTGTGGCTTAACCTCAGCCTGTTTTGCTTCATTCTGTTGTAAATAATAATCCATTGCATTGCCCAAACGGTACGGAATGGTCGCCATTCGGGTACGCAACAACAAGCCCAAATAGTTATCGTGGGCACTGGCTTTATTGGTGTTTTTATAATAATTGTTTATAACGGGTATCACCTCCTCAAACCTATCATTGCCCTTTTTGGAAGCCCATTTCTGAAAAGCCTTCTCCTCATTCCGCTTGCTTTCTGCAGTTTTATGCTGCGTAAGGGCATCTATCATCCCTTGGCGGTTTTTCCAATAATTGGCAATAGAGGCATAACTGGAAGCATAATCAAGTTTTACTTGCTGATCCTTGTCCATATATTTCTTCATTACGTCCATAGACGTTTTGGAAGCCTCTACCCAAGCGGGATATGCATATTCCACATTCTGTTGAATACCGCCTGCTGGCATCCATCGGTTTGTCCTTCCCGGATACCCAAGAATCATTGCAAAATCATTTTCCTCAAAACCTTTCAAGCTTGTGGTTAAGTGGTATTTCGGCTTAAGCGGCACATTGTTGGGTGAATACTCCGCAGGGTTGCCGTCCTTATCGGCATACACTCTGAAAAGTGAAAAATCTCCCGTATGTCTTGGCCATTCCCAGTTGTCGGTATCGCCTCCAAATTTTCCAATGTTTGCCGGCGGAGTTCCCACCAAGCGCACATCGTTATAATCTTGGTAAACAAAGTAATAAAACTCATTTCCTTGATAAAAGGATTTTACTGAAACGGTATATTTACCACCCTCGTTATTTTCCTGCTCAATCTTGGCTATCTCGCGGTTGATGGCAGCTTCGCGTTCAGCTTCAGTCATCTTATCGTTCACCTGCCCCAAGATGCGTTTTGAAACATCGTCCATTCGAACAAAAAAGCGAACGGATAATTTTTTCGGCTTTAGTTCCTCACCATAGTTACCTGCCCAAAACCCATTGGTCAAATAATCATTTTCTGCCGTGGAAAGCTCAGCAATTTGGCTATAACCACAATGGTGATTGGTAAGCACCAAACCACTTTCTGAAATAATTTCAGCCGTACACCCACGGTTAAACTGCACTATGGCGTCCTTAAGACTGGAATTATTGATACTGTAAATTTCTTCGGGCGTAAGCTGTAGCCCCATTTTTTGCATATCGCGGTAGTTCAATCGCTCAATGTGCATTAAAAACCACATACCTTCATTGGCCTGAACAGGCAATACAAAGGCAGCAAGTAAAAAACAAAGAATAACTTTTTTCATTAGTAAAGGGAGTTTTATTAGTAATAACTAGACAAACAAGTGGCAGTATGCACTAAATTTATCAGTTGGTAAATATAGAATGATATGTCTTTTATACGGCGCGAACGTTACCGAAAAGAATAATTTTAACTTTTTGTTAAGACAGATAAACACTCCCCACCCAGAAAGGAAGAGCCTGCCCCAAACTTGATTCGGGAGGTACCAGACAGGCGGGGTAGATATAATACACAACTGAGAACTGAGAACTGAGAACAGAAACTAAACAATCCCAATCCCCACAGCCCCCTTAGCAAACGATTTATAATACCTATCTGGCAATTTCTGATAAAACTGTACCTTCACAACTCCAAAAACCTCTCGATTAGCAACCGGGTTTTCGGCACAGGTAAGCTCCAACTCCCTAGCAACCTCTTCCGCAGCAACCACAACCTCATCCCCAGCCAAAAAACGAAAAGCATTGGTTTTCAAGTCATATTCCAAAACCCCATATTGCATAAAAAAGTGCGTACTCCCTTTAGGAAATTTCAATCGTTTGGGGTCAAAAGCAACAGCTTTCAAAGCTCCTGTTTCTGCATTAAAATCGGTAATTGGCCCCAATATATCCCTAGTTTGTGGGCCATTGGTAAACTTAAACTCCCTTAAAAGCTTCCGTCCCATATCACAACAAAGTCCTTTCCCTACTGTCCGTTGCCCTGCAGGCGCCTCAACCAGCGTTTTGATCTGCATAAAAAGTTTCATCAACCGCTGGTGCAAAGTCCCATCCCCTAAATCATTTATAAGAGGAAACAAAGCTTCCTTAAAATGTTTGTTGAATTTACTGCACAATGCAAGTTCCTGATTACTATCACGAACCCCTTGCATCTTTGGATTATTTTTTATACTTTCGGTAGTAAATCCACCACCCGCTTTCCGTTGGCGCTGCTTGCCATCCTGAAAGTAATAGTTAATACCGTTGTACGTTCCTTTTATCGGTGGAAACTTATTATCTGAAGCCATAACCAATTAATTTAAAGTTGGTATTTCAGAAGAAAATTAAAACATTCCCCTCATTTTCCCAAATCCGTATGCCGACTATATACCGACACTATGTTGACTATATGCCGATCTTATACCGTATTTGCTCCCAGTTTCCTTCTACTTTCCCTTTACTTTCCTCCCACTTTACTAGTATCTGTCTGCTATACTTGCCCTACCGTACTTCAAAAAAATGCGGCTCTTTCCGAACAAAACTCGCACTCAACCAAAGCAACACCCTTGCAAACCCAATATTTATCTATAACTTTATAAATACGAAACTCAAAAACGAAGCTCATGAAAAAAACAATTACCTTTCTATCGTTACTCTTCATTGGAACAGCTACCATTGCCACCGCCCAGCAGCAAGGCAAGAAAGCAAGTCTTAATGAGGATGGCACTATTTCCGTTCAAACGGTTAGCCTTCCAGAAAATTACTACAACCAGGAAAAAACCCAAGTATTTGACCAACTCTGGCGCTTTGGCGAACCTGCGCATCCCAATTTCAAAAACAGTCGCGGCACCACCTTGGCAGATATTGATAACGATGGCGTGGACGAAATACTCTACGGTATCTGGAACACCCTTTATGCCCTTGAAGGTAACGGCACCATCCTTTTCCAAAAAACCGTTAGCGGCACCATCCTACTTCCTCCATCGGTTGCAGATTTAAACAACGATGGCACCCTAGAGATAGTCCTAAACACAGGCGGCGTTCCCAATGCGGGTCGTGTTTATCTTCTTGATCCCACAGGGGCAGACTTACCGGGTTGGCCTTTAAACTTTGATGACCACTGGATGATTAACGCCCCAGCAATTGCTGACGTGGACGGAGATGGAATGTTAGATATTATTACCGGTGAACGCGTAGGGAGTGCACAAGGCTTTGTGCATGCCATTAAAATGGACGGTACTCCAATTAATGCCAATTGGCCCGTAGAGGTAGCCGCCACCCCTGCCTTTACCCCTTCCATTGCTGATGTTGATAATGACGGCAGCAATGACGTGGTAATAGCGGCCTCTTCCGCAGGCATGTATATCTTTGATAACCAAGGGCAGCTATTCCCCAACTTCCCTGTTGTTGACCCCAATGTGAAATATTCCTATCAATCTCCTATGCTTGCAGACCTAGATAACGATGACGACCTTGAAATTATAGGAAGCAACCACGGCGACGCCCCAGGCTTCTACGTGATGGAACACGATGGCTCATACAAAGCAGGCTGGCCTATTGCTACAAGCGAGTGGACCTATTCCCCCTCCACCGTTTGGGATGTAGATAATGATGGCATCTTTGAAATCTTTATGTCAGACCGTAATACAAGCGGCACCCAGGGCGTGGAACTTCCCGTCGTTTATGGCCTCGATCCAAATGGATCAAACCTGCCCAACTTCCCAATAGAAAAATACGGCGGTACCGAAGGGGTTATCTCCCTCGCAGATGTTAATAATGATGGTGCTTTAGATATTGTATTCCCGAGTGTTATAACCGATGCTGCCGGCTATGGTTACATCCACGCTTACAATATGGATGGCAGCGGTGAAATAGACGGCTTCCCACTACGTCCTCGCGGTTTTACCTTTTTAAACGGAGCAGTATTGGGCGATGTGGATAACGACGGTATGCTGGACCTTACAGCCAATAGCTACACCCTAACTTTTGGCGCCGGGGTTGACTCTACTTTTGTAAGTGTGTACAACCTCAACGTACCCTACAATCCAGACCGTATAAAGCGGAACGGCTACAAAGGCAATAATACCCGAGAAGGTTTTGTTGAAATAGAAGAAATTGTAGGTGTTACAGATTTTAGTGCCAGCTCCGTAATAAGTATTTTCCCAAACCCTTCAAAAGGCATCTTAACCTTTAAGCTTCCTCAGGCTATTGTAAATGCTAATCTGAAAGTTTACAGTGTGGATGGAAAAGTAGTCTTTTCTGAAGAAGGCAATCTGCAAACTACAAGCAGTTACAATTTAAAGCATTTAAATAACGGATTGTATTTTGTTTCCATCTCTGATGGAAAGAAAACGTTTACAGCTAAGTGGATTAAGAATTAAAAACATAGAAAACTTGATTGTCTGGTCGAGCGTTGGCCTGTCTCGAGCGTAGTCGAGAGGTCGAGATCTCTGTTCCACCAGACAATCATTTATTCAATCACATGCTGCGAATAATTTCGCCATTTATCCAAACAAGCCTCCATATCCTCTGGAATGGGGCATTCAAAGCGCATAAATTCTCCAGTAGTTGGGTGCATAAATCCTAAAGTCCGCGCGTGCAGTGCTTGTCGTGGCAGTACTTTGAAGCAGTTCTCCACAAACTGCTTATACTTACTGAAAGTTGTTCCCTTTAAAATCTTTTCACCCCCGTAACGTTCATCGTTAAAAAGGGTATGGCCTATGTATTTCATATGCACCCTTATTTGATGCGTTCGTCCTGTTTCTAACCTACACGAAACAAGCGTCACATATCCCAAACGTTCCAAGACTTTATAATGGGTAACTGCAGGTTTTCCCTTTTCGTCTTCATCGTTTTCGTAGACGGTGTTTTGTAAGCGGTTTTTGGGATGGCGGCCTATATTCCCTTCAATGGTACCTTCCTCCTCTTCCACATTCCCCCACACAAGAGCAACATATTCTCGCTCGGTGCTTTTATCGAAAAACTGTTTTGCGAGGTGCGTCATCGCATCTTCTGTTTTTGCAATTACCAATAGTCCGCTTGTATCTTTATCAATTCTGTGGACTAAACCGGGCCTGTTACTTGAATTATTGGGAAGGTTTTCAAAGTGATAGGTTAAAGCATTTATAAGTGTACCGCTGTAATTGCCGTGACCGGGATGCACGACCATTCCCGCGGGTTTGTTTACCACAAGTACGGCGTCATCTTCATAGACTATATCCAACGGAATATTTTCGGGCACCAAAAGAAACTCATAGGGCGGATGCTCAAAAAGTACCGTGACCACATCATTGCCTTTTACTTTGTAATTGCTTTTTACGGGAAGTCCGTTTACGTGAATATTTCCAGCGGTTGCTGCTTTCTGTATTTTATTGCGGGTCGCTTTTTCAATCAAGTTCATCAGGTATTTATCTACCCTAAGCGCCCTCTGCCCTTTATCTGCCTTAAAGCGGTAATGCTCGTAAAGATCATCACTGCCGTCGGTATCTTCTATTTCTTCTTCGTTAAAACTCGCCATTGTTCTCTTCTTCATTTTCAGTTGGAGCCTCTAGATTTTCTTCGGAAGAATCGTCTTCTGTTTGAATTCTATTGAGCGATTCATCCCCAACGATTAAATCTATCACTGAAGTTTTCTGCAGCGGTGTGCCCACCTCAAGTTTTTCGCCTTTGTAGCGCATTTCCAAAACATTGTCGCTAATATGCGGTCGGTAACTTATCTTTCCTATTTTGAAACCCATGGCCAGTAGTGTAGGCTCTGCCTGTCGGCGCGTACGGCCCAAAACGTCGGGAACTTCAATTTTTCGATAGCCCGAAGGGTTCAGCGTTAAATATAATTTTCGGTCTTCCTTTACAAATTTACCAGGCTTCGGTATTTGTTCGATTACGGAATACTTTGGGTAATCGGGATTGTAATTTGCAGAGTCGAGAATTTCATACCGAAGATCCATCTCGTCCAAGGTCTCCTCTACTTTATCTAAAGAGAGTTTCGCTAAATTTGGAACCTCTATTGTTTCATTATGGTTGGTACTGATCCGCAACCACCATAATATCAAAAAAGCCAAGACCAGCAAGGCCACAATAGCCAGCAATAATTGTTTTAAAAATGCCTTGGAAAATACGAACTGGAAAAAAGTCATACGTTTGTTTGTTAATGCACAAAAATATAAAACCCAAAGTTAGTATCTTTCTATGGATAAGTGATATTTTTGTTTTACCAGATATTTAACGCAGCTTTTAATGATTTGTTATGGGTAAAAAACATATTGCCGTTGCTATGGGCGGCTATTCCAGCGAGTTCGAGATTTCAATAAACAGTGGCGGCGTAGTATGCAATGCCCTTGATAAAAATAAATATGAGGTGTATCCCGTCCATATTTTGGAGGAAGGTTGGTATTTTGTTGGCAGTAACGGCACCAAACACCCCATAAACAAAGCCGATTTCAGTTTTGACAATGGTACCGAGACCATCCGACCCGATGCAATTTTTAACACCATCCACGGCACACCCGGCGAGGATGGTTATCTGCAAGCTTATTGGGAATTGCTAAAAATTCCCCACACTAGTACAGATTATTACCAGGCAGCACTGAGCTTCAACAAACGTGATTGTCTTTCGGTATTGAAGAATTTTGGCATTCGCGCCGCAAATTCCTATTATATAAATGAAGGAGGTGAAATTAACATTGAAGAAATAGTAAAGAAAACCGGCCTACCTTGTTTTGTAAAACCCAATCGTTCCGGTTCCAGTTTTGGAATTAGTAAAGTAAACGAAATAGCTGCAATGATGCCAGCTATTGAAAAGGCATTTACCGAAGACACCGAAATAATTATTGAAACAGCTCTCGTTGGAGTTGAAGTTTCGGTGGGAGTTTATAATAGAGGTGAAGAAATAATCGCCCTGCCCGTAACCGAAATTGTATCGGAAAATGAATTTTTTGATTACGAAGCAAAGTATCTCGGGAAATCACAGGAAATTACCCCCGCAAGAATTTCAGAAGAAGAAACCGAAATGGTAAAAAAAGAAGCCGTTCGCATATATAAATTGCTAAACATGAAAGGCATCACCCGCAGTGAATTTATTATTGAGAAAGGAAAACCATTTTTTCTGGAAATAAACACAAATCCGGGTCTTTCCACAGAAAGCATCGTCCCCAAACAAGCCCGAGAAGCAGGAATGACATTGACGGAATTTTTTGATATATTGATACAGAATGTACTAAAGTAGTTTCAGGTTTCACGTTACAGGTTTCAAGTTTAAAAACTTAACAACTCTTAACTCATAACCCATAACTCACAACTTTTTAGAATGAAATACTACCTCATAGCAGGCGAAGCGTCGGGAGATCTTCACGGAGCCAATTTAATGAAAGCCTTAAAAAAGGAAGACCCCGAAGCGGATTTTCGCTTTTGGGGCGGTGATTTGATGCGGGAGGTTGGCGGCACCGAGGTAAAACATTATCGGGAACTTGCCTTTATGGGCTTTGCAGAGGTAGTACTAAACCTTCGAACTATTTTTAAAAATATCAAATTCTGCAAAAAGGATATTGAGCACTTCAATCCCGATGTAATTATTTTTATTGACTATCCCGGCTTCAACTTTCGGATTATGAAATGGGCGCGGAAGAAAGGCTATAAAACGCATTATTACATTTCCCCACAAATATGGGCCTGGAAGGAAGGCCGTATAAAAGACATAAAACGCGATGTGGACCAGATGTACGTTATCCTTCCTTTTGAAAAGGATTTTTACGAAGAAAAACACAACTTTCCCGTACATTTTGTAGGCCATCCCTTGATTGATGCCATTTACAACAGAACCCAAGTAATTCCGAAAACATTCAGAAAAGAAAACGGACTGGACCATAGGCCTATAATAGCACTGCTTCCCGGCAGCCGAAAGCAGGAAATAAAAAAAATGCTGGAAATAATGATTTCGGTGGCAAAGGATTTTAAGGAATACCAATTCGTAATTGCCGGAGCACCTAGCCAGGAAAAGTCATTTTATGAAAGTTTTCTCAGTACAAAAAACATACATTTTGTAGCAAATAAAACTTATGACCTATTAAGTATTTCAGAAGCTGCCCTAGTTACGTCAGGCACGGCTACACTTGAAACAGCTCTTTTTAAAGTGCCGCAAGTGGTTTGCTACAAAGGCAGCCGAATTAGCTATGAAATTGCCAAACGTGTGATTAAGTTGGAATACATTTCACTGGTAAATCTAATCCTCGACAAAACGGTTGTTACCGAACTTATCCAAACCGAATTCAACACAAAAAGACTAAAGGAAGAACTTACAAAGATTTTGGATCCGTATAAACGAGCCACTATGTTTTTGGATTATTACGAACTGGAAAAAGCACTCGGTGGCCGTGGCGCAAGTGAAAACACGGCCAAACTAATCTATACTGCCGTAAAGGGAATGTAAATAAATTTTTATACTTTTAAACCTTCATCCCCTATTTTCTATCGATGCGCAAACTACTTTTTCTTTCTTTTTTTGCTTTATTCCTCATATCCTGCGGAAGTACAAAAAACACTGGTAAAATTCCAGAGGCCATAATAGGAAAGAACGAAACAAGAACTAAAACCACTCGAAAGGTAAGTCCGCACAAAAACAATAAAATTGTAACAAAAAGAGATGACGAAAACGCTTCGGAAGTCATAGAAGAAAGCTCCAAAGAAATTAAGAAGGGAATTATAGATTACGCAAAAACCTTTGAGGGAACACGCTATAAATTTGGTGGAACTACAGATGCTGGCATGGATTGTTCTGGCTTAGTCTTTACCGCTTTTCAAAAGGAAAACATTACACTTCCCAGAATTTCGCGTGATATGGCTACAAAAGGAATCCTTATTTCCTTTAAGGATATAGAAGAAGGCGATTTGGTATTCTTCAAAACCAGTAGCAGAAACACCATAAACCACGTAGGTTTGGTAGTAGAGGCGAAGCGCGGCGAAGTAAAATTTATCCACTCCACCACCCGTGCCGGGGTTATCATTTCATCGCTAGACGAGGATTACTGGAAAAAAGCTTTTGTGGAAGTACGCCGGGTTATTTAATTTTCGGTTTCAGCAATTTTGTATTTTCAAAATATATTATTTAATTTTAATTCAATTCTCCCCAGTAAATTTTAAGTAGAACACTTAAAAGATCGGGGCATGAAATTCATCAACTTTGCAATAGTAAGGTTTTCGGCTTTCCTTGTGCTGGGTATTCTCGCAGCACAATACTTTCCTTTTAATATTTTTTCACTTCATTATCTTTTTATAATCCTAGCGATAGTTACAAGCCTATGGCTTTGGTCCCGGAAGCAATTGATTCAGCAGGTTTACTTCGGAATAGCTACATATCTCTGTTTTTTTTCCATTGGTTATTTTACGCATCAAATTCGGCTTCCACAATTTCAACCTAAACATTATTCGCACTTTATTTCGGAAAACAAAACAGATCTAGTCCAGCTGAAAATAACCCAGAGCTTAAAGCCCGATAAATACTATGTCAAGTATTTTGCAACTGTAAGCGCAATAAATAACAAACCTGCAACGGGAAAAATCTTACTTAATCTTTCTAAAGATTCTATAACAAAATCTTTTTCACCCGATGAGATTGTGCTTGTATATGCCTCAATTACCGACATTCCGAAACCGCTGAATCCGCACCAATTTGATTATTCAAAATATACGAAATCATTAGGTGTCTATGGACAGTTACGCTTTTCATCAACAGAAATTCTAAAAACACAAACAGGTTCCAGAACCTCAATGGGAATTGCGCAAAACTTACGCGCATATATAGTTGCTAAACTTCAAAATACAAACCTTAAAACTGATGAACGCGCAATTCTACAAGCGCTAATTTTAGGTGAAAAAAAAGACATTGACAAAAGCCTGTACAACGAATACGCCGCTGCGGGAGCTGTGCATATTTTGGCGGTTTCGGGGCTCCACGTGGGTATATTATATATTATTCTGGCATTTGTTTTTAAACCCTTTTTACAATGGAAATATGGCGTCTTCTTTCAAGCTATATTAATTGTTATACTTCTATGGGGTTTTGCATTACTTTCTGGACTATCGCCTTCAGTTACACGAGCTGTAACAATGTTCAGCTTCTTTGCAATGGCCAAACTTTTTGACAGAGAGACAAATTCCATAAACACATTATTCCTTTCATTTTTCACGCTATTGATCATCAATCCTCTTTGGTTGTTTCAGGTTGGTTTTCAACTTAGCTATTTGGCAGTCTTCTTTATCGTTTGGCTACAACCAATTTTTTATAAAGTAGGCTATTCAAAATATTGGCTCGTCCGGAAAACTTGGGGAATCGTGTCCGTTACCATTTGTGCACAAATTGGGGTTTTACCGTTAAGTCTATACTATTTCCACCAATTCCCGGGATTGTTTTTACTCACCAATATCGTAGTGCTTCCATTTTTAACCATTTTAATGTGTGGCGGAATATTGATTGTGTTTTTGGCGAGTTTTGACAGCTTGCCCAATTGGCTGGCTGAGAGTTATAATTTTTTGATTGAAGGCCTTAATGGTTTTGTCCACTGGGTTGCAGTGCAGGACGAGTTTCTCTTTAAGGAAATCCACTTCTCTACATTAAAAGTCTTGGGAACCTATTTTTTCATTATTGCCCTAGCACTACTTCTGAAAAAGATAAACTATCATAGGTTGGTACTTTCATTAGTGGCAATTGCAACAATAGTTTCAATTTATAGTTATGATGAATTCAGGTATTCTGGTAATCAATTGGTAATATTTCAGAAAAGCAAAAAAACGTTGATAGGTTATAAAAACGGAAAACATTTGACGGTTTTTAAAAGTGATAGTATTTCAAATACTTCTGAAATATATCCTCTTAAATCATTCAAAACTGCTTTAAACATTAATTCCTATTCAGAAAAAAAGATTCCAGGATTCTTTAGCTATGATAATAGAAGCATTCTCGTTTTAGATAGTTTAGGGGTCTTTCCCAAATCAACGAAGGTACATACAATTCTGCTCACGAACAGTCCAAAAATAAACCTCAATCGACTAATCGACAGCTTACAGCCCAACCAAATTATTGCCGATGGCAGTAACTATTATTCCTATGTAAAACGCTGGGAAAAAACTTGTAAACTAAAAAAGCTCCCGTTCCGTTATACCGCAAAACAAGGAGCTTTCCCAATAGAATAGCCCGAATATGAAACCGAAATGGCTATACTAAAATGTAGGTTTAAAATTCTTTTGATATTCTTCCCATGCTTCGGTAGTTGTTATTTTTAAATAATCGTCCGTATGTATCATTTTTAGGAAAATTTCCAGTTGGGGAGGTGTTCTGTAACCTGGTACCGCTTGGATTAGCTTGCCTTCTTCCGTAAAAAAAACAACACTGGGATAGGCGTTAACTTTTAAGGCATGTGCAAATAAATGCTGTGAGTTTCTGCCTTTTCTCGCTGGATCATAATTGGGGTTTGTATAGGTAAAATCATTAAAGGTTACCTCTTCAGTCCCTTCAGCATTAAACTTAACCGCATAATAGTTTTTGTTTAAATATTCAATTACATCCGCATCGCTAAAGGTGTTTTTATCGAGCATTTTGCAGGGGCCGCACCAAGTGGTATAAACGTCCATAAAAATCTTTTTTGGTTCTTTCTTTTGGGCGGCAAGCGCTTCGTTCATGGTCATCCAATTAATTTTTTGCGAATGGACCGTACCTGCGGAAACAATAAGTAAAAAGAGTAATAAATATTTCATTATAAATGCTTTAGTAATTTTAAATATTTGAAACAAAAAGCGTTCCATAAAAAGGAACGCTTTTATATTAAAAAGTATTGTGTATTAACGAATGCCGTGCATTAATTTTTTTAGAACAGGGTTCAGCAACATCGAAATAACGCCAACACTAATAGGTATTAAGGTGAATATCAGGAAGAACGTCCCCATAGAATATTCTGCAGAAATCTTATCAATCATCCCTCCCATAGTATTGGCAGCTTTTTGGCCCACAGCAATGGCAAGGTACCATACTCCAAACATAAATCCAATCATGCGCGCGGGTACCAATTTACTTAAATAGGACAAGCCCAAAGGCGACAGACACAACTCGCCCATTGTGTGCATTAAATAAGCCAAAATAAGGAATACCATGCTCACTTTTGCGGTCATTGCCCCGGGGGGAATATCTGAAGCACCATATGAAAGTATTGCAAAACCCAAGCCCAACATAATAAGACCAATACCATATTTTACGGCTGCGCTGGGGTTGTACTTGCTCTCCCACCATTTTGAAAATATAGGTGCGAGCGTAATTATAAAGAATGAATTTAAAATCCCGAACCATGTGGCATCCACCTGTAATTCTGTTTGATTAAACTTATCGTACAGCCTATAAATTACCAAGCCCCAAATACCGATAAAAGCAATAACCAATGCTATATTGGACATTGCAATTCTATTATGCGTTTTCTTTACCAACAAATAAATAACCCAAGAAATAATAATTAAAGGAACGGTCGTTAGTAGCGCATCTATTATTTTGAAAATCATAGCAGAATTCCCAGTTAGGTCTCTATCGGTATAATCCTGTGCAAAAAGTGTCATAGAACCCAATGACTGTTCAAAAAATGCAAAAAAGAAAACCGTGAACAGCCCGAAAATGGAAACTGCAATCAATCTATCCCGAACGATTGGCAAATAACGAGCAATACGCGTCACCAATAAAATTAGGAACATTGCCAATGCTGCAAGAACAACTATGTTTGTTCCGCTCATTCCACCAATCTCAAAAGGCACCAGAGAAGTGTCGTATATTTTTTCTAAAGGATCATTGAAAAGATATAGCAAACCACCAATGGATGACAGTACAATCAAAACATAATCAAAGATCGTGAACGGATTCAGTTTGATTGGTGCCACTTCTACTCCGTCTTCACGTAATTCGGGTCTTTCTTCATTTATATTCTGGGGGATTTCTACTTCGTGTACTTTAGAAGGTTTTGCACCCACATTCCCAAAAATTTTACCTGCCAATAAAAATTGAAGCATTCCAAAAAACATAAAAATTCCCGCAAGCCCAAAGCCCCAAGACCATCCATAATTTTCAGCCAAATAACCGCAAAGCATCATTCCGAAGAAAGCTCCGGCATTCACACCCATATAAAAGATTGTATAAGCACCGTCTTTTTTGGATTCCTTGCCTTTGTACATTTCAGATATGATGGAAGTAATATTCGGCTTAAAGAATCCTGTACCAATTACTAAAAGAGCAAGGCCCAAGTAAAATGAAGCAGTGGTTTCCAGCGCCATGGAGGCGTGGCCTAGTGTCATAATAACGCAACCCAAAACCACTGCCATACGGTACCCCGTAATTTTATCTGCTATCCAACCTCCAATGATAGGAGTTAAATATAAAAGCGAAGCATAGGTTCCAATAAGTGCCAACGCATGCTCGCGTGGCCATTCCCAACCGGGATTGTCACTCAAAATTGGGGCGGTTAAAAACAACACCAAAAGAATACGCATTCCGTAAAAGGAAAAACGCTCCCACATTTCAGTAAAAAAAAGTATAAACAATCCCGCGGGATGCCCTAAAACTTTGTCTTTAAACAGATTTTCTATATCAGTGTTCATCGGTATTTGTTTTGGTTAAATTGTTTCTGAAAAATTAGTGAGGCTTGTTAATATCTGGATCTGCAAGTTCAAAAGGCTCGTTGTCGTGAAGTTCACGCTCATTATCCTCAGCACCGTGCGTAAGTTTTTCCAGTTTCTTTCTTATCAATAAAACCAATAACCCAAAGGCAACACAGAACACTGCAATTCCCGTAAATACAGTATATTCACCTAAATCAGAGGCTGATTCTCCTAAAAGTCCGGCTACTTTATTTCCAAAACCAGTCATCGCAAAGTATACCCCCATCATTAAAGAAGCATATTTTAGTGGTGCCAATTTCGTAATATATGAAAGCGCAACTGGCGACAAACATAATTCTCCTACGGTATGAAACAAATAAGCCAGTACCAACCAGTACATAGCTGATGCACCATCACTGTTAAACTGTGCAGCGGCTGCGGTCATAAAGAAGAAACCCATTCCCATAATTATCAAGCCCAGACACATTTTGAAAAGTGAAGTGGAAACTTTTCCTTTTAGTTTTCTCTTTGCCCAATATGCAGCAACTGTTGTACCCAAAATAATAATAAACATAGCATTAAGCGATTGAAACCATGAAGCTGGCACTTCCCAGCCCATCAACATTCTATCGGTTTTTTCAGAAGCGTAAATATTCATTAAACCCCCAGCTTGTTCAAAGGCTCCCCAAAAAACTATAACCAGTATAAAAGAGATGAACAGCACAACCATTCTGTCCTTTTCAACTTTAGAAAGCGGTCTTTTCATTGCCGCTTTTTCTTCAGGATCAATAGATTTGTTGGTATTATTTCCAACATATTTTAAATGTTTCTGACCCACTAAATATTGAAGTAATCCCAAAGCCATACCTATAGCAGCAAGTCCGAAACCGTAGTGCCAGCCATAAACTTCACCTACATACCCCACAATTAAGCTGGATAGAAAAGCGCCTATATTAATACCAATATAAAAAATAGTGAAACCCTTATCTCTTCTAATGTCACCAGTTTTATACAAACCACCAACCATAGTTGAAATATTTGGCTTTAACATCCCCACACCCGCTATAATCAAGCCAAGACCACTGTAGAATGCCCACATTTCTTCTATGGAAAGAACGCCATGTCCTGCTACCAAAAGAATACCACCTACAAGTACGGATTGCTTCTGCCCCATAAATTTATCGGCAATCCATCCTCCTGGAATGGAAGCAACGTAAACAAGCATGGTATAAGTTCCGTATAATGAAAGTGCTTCGGCGTTTGTCCACCCTAATCCTGGATTATCGCTGGTTGCCTCTGCAACCAAATAAAGTACCAAAATGGCGCGCATTCCGTAATAGGAGAAACGTTCCCACATTTCGGTAAAGAACAAGATATAAAGACCTACTGGGTGGCCAAATAATTCCTTTTGCTTTTGATATTGAAGAGCTTCTGACATAAGATTAATTATTAGTTAGTGTTGATTTTTATAAGTTGTTTTTGATGTAATTGGTCATTAAAGTATAAAGGTGCAATCGTGTATTGCCACCGTAAATACCGTGGTTTTTATCGGGATATATACGCCAATCGAATTGCTTATTGGCCTGCACTAAGGCTTCTATCAAACGCATACTGTTTTGAACGTGTACGTTGTCATCAGCACTACCATGTACCAACAGGAATTTTCCTTTCAAACCCTCAACATGCGACAATGGAGAATTTTCATCATAACCCGAAGCGTTTTCCTGCGGGGTTTGCATATAGCGCTCTGTATAAATGCTGTCATAAAATCGCCAACTTGTAACTGGTGCAACGGCAATTGCCATTTCAAAAACATCAGGCGCTTGAAACAAAGCGTTTGACGACATAAAGCCTCCGTAGCTCCAGCCCCAAATTCCGGTGCGGGATGCATCAATGTATGGTAGCTCGCTTAGCTTTTTGGCAACGGCTATTTGGTCCTGCACTTCGTACTTGCCCAATTCCTTTTGGGTCATTTTTTTGAAATCCCTTCCCTTAAATCCTGTGCCGCGACCGTCCACGCAGGCAATGATAATATCTTGCTCATTGGCTAGCATTTCGTGCCAATAATCATTTGTTCCCATCCAACTGTTTGATACATTCTGGGAGCCGGGACCGGAATATTGATATAAAAACAAAGGATACTGCTTGTTTTCATCAAAATCCAGAGGTTTTATCATATACATATTCAAATTTTCACCATTGATGTTTATGGTTGAAAACTCTTTAGGTGAAATTTTATAGGAAGACAAACGCTCCTTCAAATCATTATTATTTTTTATTTCACGAAGCAGTTTGCCAGTCTTAGCCTCGCGAAGCGTGAACACATAGGGTGTTGTTGCGTCTGAAAATGTATTTATAAAATAGGTATAATCTGCGCTGAAGTCGGCATCGTTGGTTCCTGTTTGCTGTGTTAGGCGGACTTTGTTTTTGCCGGAAGGAAGTATGGAGTACACATCGCGATTGATGCTTCCGTTTTCGGTACTTTGGTAATACACGCGGCCCGTGTTCTGATCAAAACCGTAATAGGCAGTTACTTCCCAAGCGCCATTTGTCACTTGGTTTAGTAGTTTACCATCTTTATCGTATTGGTAAATGTGGTTCCAACCGTCCCTTTCACTGGTCCAGAAAAAACTATTGTTGTTCAAAAAGGTTAGATTGTCTGTAACATCTACGTAGGCATCATCTTTTTCGGCCAAAATTAATTTTGAAGTGTTGTTGGAAGCATCCACAAAAACCAAATCAATCACATTCTGGTGGCGGTTGGTAAGCTGCACACTCAGCAGTTTATTATCTTGTGTCCACAACAAACGCGGAATGTAGTAGCTATTATATTGCGAAAGGTTTACTTCAGAAGTATTGCCGTTCCCAAGATCATATATATGCAGGGAAACCTTGGAATTTGCCTCTCCCGCCTTTGGATATTTAAAAGTATCTGCTGAAGGATAGAGTTCGTTGCCGTAAAGATCCATATTGAAATGCGGCACCTCGGTTTCGTCAAATTTTATATAGGCTAGCCTGTCACCATCCTTACTCCACTCAAAAGCCCGCACAAAGGCGAATTCTTCCTCATAAACCCAATCGGTAATCCCGTTTATGATACTGTTTTTTTTGCCGTCAGCGGTAATCTGTTTGGTTTCTCCAGTTTTCAAATCTTTTACGTAGAGATTGTTTTGATATCCGTAAGCTACTTTACTGCCGTCATTGCTGAAGGTAGGCTCCTGAATTTTATTGGTAGAAACCAAACTGAAGTCTTTAGAAGCAATATCATAAACATAATAAGTACCAAGTGATGAGCGTCGGTAAATTTGCTGCAGCTCTGTAGTAAAAAGTATTTTTGACTCGTCTTTGCTAAACTCGTAGGATATCACGTAGTTTATGCCTTTTAAATCTGCACTGTTCAACAGGGTTCGTACTTTTTCGCCGCTTTTGTAGTCATAAACATCAACAGTAGAAGCTTTGTTTTGTCGGTCATAATTGAGCACCGCATATTCCTTTCCGTTGTTCATGGAGTGAAGGGCATCAAGACCTTGGGTTCTAAACGCTCCGCCCCAAATTTCTTCGAGGCTTATGTTTTTTTGCTGTGCGGTAAGTGCAGTAATAGCTGTTAAAAACAGCAATAAAAAAGGTAGGGAGTGTAATCTTTTCAAAGTGTTAAAATTTTGTAACGCCAAGTTTACTAATTTTTTGTGAAAGTGGGGGCGGTTTTTTTGTTAAATAAGGCGTTGTAACAAATATTAATAGCAATAACAATTAGTTACAACAGCTTACAAATTGTATACTTTTGATAACTAAAAACAACTAATAAAGAACAAGAAATTTTCTGCTAGTCGCGAACCAAAGGCATCGTAGTACAACGAAGCAATCCTTCCTGTTTTGAGATTTCGGCATACGGCACTTCTTCCACAGTAAAACCTTGCTCCCTAAGCCACGTATTCAAACGTGTGAAGTTCTTTTCTGAAATGACAACTTCTGGTGAAATGCTGAAAATATTGCTATTCATATTGTACATTTCTTCCTTTGTAATATGAAAACAGTTTTCCTTTCCGAAGAAATTAATAAGCCAATCATATTCCTCTTCAATCAAAAAACCTTCTTTGTGAACAATAGCCTTTCCCCTACCCAAAGGCTGAAAACAGCAGTCCAAATGAAGTGCATTTTCATCAGCTACGGTGTTGCTTTTTCTAAGGTTAAATGATTTCACCTTTTTATGCGGAAACAATTTTTGAAGATGTTTTACAGCGTTCAGATTAGTACGTGCAGTAATAAAGCTGGGATAATCATCGCCATAATAGGCACCCACAAAAATATAGTCACCCCAAGGCATTACATCGCCACCCTCAATATGGGCGTTTTCGGGAAATTCTATAATTTTTGAAGGGTCAATCTGATTGATTACATGATCTATGGCCTCAATTTCCATGGAACGATTTTCCAAGATATTTGCAATGATAAATTTGTCTTCAATTACAAAGGCAATATCGCGCGAGAAAATTTGGTTATAATCCTTGATGGAGTGTGGCCTGTACACTTTTACATCATACTTTTTGAAGACTTCGGCCACGGCCTCCATTTCCTTCACCATATCTTCATCCTTAGGATAAGTACCGGCCTTAATATGTTCTGCCGATTTAGGGTCGTAGGCATTTTCCAACTTTGGAACGGGACCATTACTATCTGCGCGCCCTAGCACCACAGCACGCAATCTTGAAGTTTCGTCGTTGATGTTTAAATTGATCATATCGCAAATATAGAAAAAGCACCTCGATAAGGAAGTGCTTTTAAAAGTATTAAAAATAAGTTTTTATCGTTTCTCGATAGGCACAAAAGAACGAAGGTTTGCACCCACATAAATTTGTCTTGGACGACCAATAGGCTCTTTTTGAAGCCTCATCTCTCTCCACTGTGCTATCCAGCCCGGCAAACGTCCAAGTGCGAACATTGGGGTGAACATTTCTACCGGAATGCCCAAGGCACGGTAAATGATTCCCGAATAGAAATCAACGTTAGGATATAATTTTCTTTCCACAAAATATGGGTCTTCCAGCGCTTCTTTTTCAAGCGCCTTTGCAATGTCCAGAACGGGATCTTCTATTCCTAAATCTTCCAGAACATCATCCGCAGCTTTTTTAATGATTTTTGCACGTGGGTCAAAGTTTTTATATACCCTGTGTCCAAAGCCCATAAGACGGAACGGATCATCCTTATCTTTTGCTTTTGCCATAAATTTCTTTGTATCGCCACCATCTTCCTTAATAGCTTCCAGCATTTCTATCACCGCTTGGTTAGCACCTCCATGAAGTGGCCCCCACAGTGCCGCAATACCTGCGGAAATGGAAACAAAAAGACCGGCATGCGATGAACCTACAATACGCACCGTTGAGGTAGAACAGTTTTGTTCGTGGTCTGCGTGCAGTATCAATAGTTTATTAAGAGCATCAACTATAGTCGGCTTTGATGTGTATTCCCCACTTGGTTTTTTGAACATCATTTTAACGAAATTGTCCACATAGCGTAACGAGTCATCACCATAATCAAGTGGCAAGCCCAATCGTTTTCTGTATGTCCAAGCAGTTAGTACGGGGAATTTCGCCAAAATCTTCACTATGGCTTTATACATATCTTCCTCGCTATCAACATTTACCGATGATGGATTGAAAGCAACCAAAGCAGAAGTCAATGATGAGAGCACGCCCATGGGGTGTGCGGATTTTGGAAAGCCGTCCAATATTTTCTTCACATCTTCGTCAACATGCGACTGTGCTTTTATATCATTATGGAATTTTTCAAGTTGCTCCACGGTGGGTAATTCCCCAAAAATAAGAAGATAGCAAACTTCCAAAAAGCGAGCTTTTTCAGCAAGTTCCTCAATGGAATAACCTCTATAGCGCAGGATTCCCTTTTCGCCATCAAGAAAAGTTATGGCACTCTCACAAGAACCTGTATTTTTATAACCAGGGTCCAAAGTAACGACCCCATTGGTATCGCCACGAAGACTTTTAATATCTATTCCTAATTCATTTTCAGTTCCTTCTATAATTGGAAACTCGTATTTTTTACCATCTATCTCGAGGGTCGCCATCTTTGCCATAAAATATTGTGTGTTTTTTATTTATTCAGAAACGCTAAATTACGAAATCTTAAGCTATTTTTTTAACATTTCTAAGTAATCTTAGGTTAAATAATCCTTAAATCATCCGCTGTTTAACGGATTTACGGAAATTAAAAAACCCCGCAAGAAGCGAGGTTTTCAGATAAACTAATAAAGGTTATATTTTGAAGGCATTTTGCCGTGGAAAATAAGCCACTTCACCCAATTGCTCTTCTATTCTGAGCAATTGATTGTACTTCGCCATTCTATCACTTCGCGAAGCGGAACCGGTTTTTATTTGCCCGCAATTTAAGGCAACCGCCAAATCGGCAATAGTGTTATCTTCTGTTTCCCCGCTTCGGTGGCTCATTACGGAAGTATAACCAGCATTATGCGCCATATTTACTGCTGCAATGGTTTCAGTCAACGTACCAATTTGATTCACTTTTATCAAAATTGAATTGGCTATTTTTTCTGAAATACCTTTTGAAAGTCGTTCTACATTTGTAACGAACAAATCATCCCCGACCAATTGTACTTTATCGCCAACTTTTTCGGTTAAATATTTCCAGCCTTCCCAGTCGTTTTCGTCCATTCCATCTTCAATGGAAATGATCGGATATTTTTCGCATAATTCAGCTAAATAATCTGCTTGCTCTTTTGAGGTACGTACTTTCCCTTTATCACCTTCAAATTTTGTGTAATCATATTTTTTCTTCACATAAAATTCCGCAGCGGCGCAATCGAGAGCTATCATTACATCATCGCCCAATTTATATCCAGCTTTTTTTGTGGCTTTTGCGATAGTGTCCAAAGCATCTTCAGTTCCATCCAAGGTTGGCGCAAAGCCACCTTCATCACCAACAGCTGTGCTTAAACCGCGGTCGTGCAATACTTTTTTAAGGTTATGAAAAATCTCCGAACCCATTTGCATGGCATGGGTAAAATTTTTCGCCTTTACGGGCATCACCATAAATTCCTGAAAAGCAATGGGCGCATCGCTGTGCGAACCACCGTTTATAATGTTCATCATGGGTACGGGAAGCGTTTTGGCGCTTACGCCACCCACATAACGGTACAACGGCATTCCCAGTTCGGCAGCCGCAGCTTTTGCGCAGGCTAACGAAACCCCCAAAATTGCATTGGCCCCAAGTTTTGATTTATTCTTTGTGCCATCCAGGTCAATCATTGTTTTATCAATCAGCTCCTGTTCAAAAACGGAAATACCAAGCAAAGTGCCTGCAATTTTTCCTTGTACATTTTCAACCGCTTTCATTACGCCTTTACCCATATAATCTTTTCCGCCGTCGCGAAGTTCAACAGCTTCGTGCTCGCCAGTTGAAGCTCCGGAAGGAACTGCGGCGCGACCCATAAAACCATTTTCGGTGATAACGTCAACTTCAATTGTTGGGTTTCCTCGGGAATCAAAAATTTGTCTGGCGATGATGTCTATTATGATGCTCATTGGTAAAAGTTAATAGTTATTGGTTAATTGTTAATTGTAAAGACCCCAAAGGTTTCAAAAACCTTTGGGGTCTGGAAATTTTTAAGCGGTTTGTAGTTTATGTTTTTCAATACTTTCGATGAATTCATCAAAAAGATACGAAGCGTCATGCGGTCCGGGGCTTGCCTCGGGGTGATATTGCACTGAGAAAGCAGGTTTGTTTTTCAATCGAATTCCAGCAGCCGTGTGATCGTTCAGATGTTCGTGCGTAATTTCAATATTGGAATTTGCCTCAGCCTCTTCCCTATTTATTGCAAAACCGTGATTTTGAGAAGTGATTTCTCCTTTACCACTAATCAAATTCATTACAGGGTGGTTTATTCCGCGGTGGCCGTTGTGCATTTTATAGGTAGAAATTCCGTTTGCCAAAGCCAACATTTGGTGCCCAAGACAGATACCGAACATTGGCACTTCTTTATCCAAAATTGTTTTCACAACTTCTATGGCACTATGAAGTGGCTCAGGATCGCCGGGGCCGTTAGATATAAAGTAACCATCGGGACTAAAAGCTTCCATTTCTGAAAAAGAGGCGTTGTATGGAAATACTTTTATGTAACAGTCCCTTTCAGCAAGATTGCGAAGTATGTTTTTCTTTATTCCCAGATCCAAGGCAGACACTTTATATTTTGCGTTTTCATGTCCGAAGAAATAAGGTTCTTTTGTAGAAACTTTTGAAGCTAGCTCCAAACCGTTCATGTCGGGTACAGCTGCCAACTGCTTTTTCAATCCATCAATATTGTCAACTTCCGTAGAAATAACGGCGTTCATAGCGCCATTATCGCGAATGTAACTTACAAGAGCGCGGGTGTCCACATCACTTATTGCCAATAAGTTATTTCTGTTTAAGAATTCTTCCAAGGAGTCATCTGCCGCGGGACGCGAATAATGGTAGCTGAAATTGCGCACCACCAGACCTGCAATTTTTATTCCTTCAGATTCTACTTCTTCCCTATTTGTTCCGTAATTCCCAATGTGGGCGTTTGTGGCGACCATTATCTGTCCAAAATAGGAAGGGTCTGTAAAAATCTCTTGATACCCGGTCATTCCGGTGTTGAAACAAACTTCGCCAAAGGCAGAGCCTTCTTTACCACCAACTGCTTTTCCGTAGAAAATGGTTCCGTCTGCCAATAAAATAAGTGCTTTTTTTCGTGTTTGGTATTTCATGCTATTATTTCTGTGGATACTATTGAATCTGTGGTTTCTTATGTTTTAAATGTTGTGTTTCAAACTTCTAAATTTCCAATTCGTAAAATCTTTGCAAAAATAGTATAAAAAAAAGGGATAAACGAAAACGCTTATCCCTTTGTTATTTATTGAATTGGAATTCATTCTATTCCTCTTCCTTTTTAGCTTCTTTCTCGGCTTTTGCTGGTGCGGCTTTCGCAGCAGGGGCAGCAGCGGCTGAAGATCCGCTTCCACGACGACTTCTACGTGTAGATTTCTTCTTGGTAGCTTTGCCGGCATTGTAAAGTTCGTTGAAATCAACAAGCTCTATCATTGCCATATCAGCGTTATCACCTAGACGGTTACCCAATTTAATGATTCGGGTGTATCCTCCCGGACGGTCACCAACTTTTGGCGCAACAGTTCTGAAAAGTTCTGCAACCGCATCTTTTTGACGCAATTTTGCAAATACCAAACGACGGTTGTGCGTGGTGTCTTCTTTAGACTTTGTTACCAATGGTTCAACGAACTGCTTCAGCGCTTTTGCTTTTGCAACAGTAGTGTTGATGCGTTTGTGCTCCACAAGTGAGCAAGCCATATTGGCCAACATGGAGTGTCTGTGGGCGGTTTTTCTACCTAAGTGATTTATTTTTTTTCCGTGTCTCATGACGTTTTTGTTATCATCATCTTGCTACAAGATCCGTTCTTCGGAGAGCAAATTATGATGGGTTATTGATTAACGATTGTCGATTGATGATTGTTGATTTCAGATTTAAAACTTCAGCAATCTGAAATCAAAAATCTGAAATCGTTAATCACTAGTCTTTATCTAACTTATATTTTGCAAGATCCATCCCGAAGTTTAGGCCTTTCACGTTTACAAGCTCTTCAAGCTCTGTAAGCGATTTTTTACCGAAATTACGGAACTTCATCAAGTCATTCTTGTTGTAAGATACTAGGTCGCCCAAAGTATCAACCTCTGCAGCTTTCAAACAGTTTAGCGCACGAACCGAAAGATCCATATCTACCAATTTTGTTTTAAGCAACTGACGCATGTGAAGGGACTCTTCATCATAAGTTTCAGTTTGTGCAATTTCATCTGCCTCCAAAGTAATACGCTCATCGCTGAACAACATAAAGTGGTGGATCAAAGTTTTTGCAGCTTCGGTCAAAGCATCTTTTGGGTGAATTGATCCGTCTGTTACGATTTCGAAAACCAATTTCTCGTAATCGGTTTTTTGCTCTACACGGAAGTTTTCAATGCTGTACTTCACATTTTTTATAGGAGTGTAGATAGAATCTGTAAAGATGGTGCCCAAAGGAGCATTTGCTTTTTTGTTCTCTTCAGCTGGAACGTAACCGCGACCTTTTTCGATAGTGATTTCGAAATTAAGGTTCACTTTTTTATCCATATTACAAAGAACCAATTCTGGGTTCAATACTTGGAAACCTGAAATGAATTTTTGGAAATCACCTGCCTTCAACTGCTCGTTGCCAGAAACGGAAATAGTAACGGTTTCGTTGTCTATCTCGTCAATCTGTCTTTTGAAACGAACTTGTTTAAGGTTCAAAATAATTTCGGTAACATCTTCCACTACTCCTGCGATGGTAGAAAATTCGTGATCCACGCCTTCGATGCGAACCGAAGTTATGGCGAATCCTTCCAATGAGGAAAGCAAAACGCGTCTTAATGCGTTACCAACGGTAAGTCCGTAACCTGGTTCCAAAGGACGAAACTCAAATTTCCCTTCGAAATCGGTAGAGTTTACCATTATAACTTTATCAGGCTTCTGAAAACTAAATACTGCCATTTTTTTCTTCGTTTTAATTGTTATTTAGTTGCGCGGTTTAAAAGTTTGAAGAACACTATAAACCCTTTGGCCAAATACCAATATGATTATTTTATTATTTAGAATATAATTCGACGATAAACTGCTCGTTGATGTTTTCTGGGATTTGGATACGCTCAGGTACGGAAACGAAAGTTCCTTCCTTTTTGTCGTTGTTCCAAGTAATCCACTCGTAAACATGATTTGCATTTGCCAACGAATCGTTGATTGCGCTAAGAGATTTTGACTTCTCTCTAACGGCTACTACATCTCCAGGCTTTAACTGGTATGATGGAATGTTTACTTTTTCACCGTTAACGGTAATGTGACGGTGAGACACCAATTGTCTAGCACCAGAGCGACTTGGGGAAATCCCCATACGGTAGACTACATTGTCTAAACGTGATTCAGCCAATTGAAGCAATACTTGACCTGTAATTCCAGGAGCTGCAGTTGCTTTTTTGAACATATTTCTGAATTGACGCTCCAAAATACCGTAGGTATATTTCGCTTTTTGCTTTTCAGCAAGTTGGATTGCATATTCAGATTTTTTTCCACGGCGACGTGCGTTCCCGTGTTGCCCAGGAGGGTAGTTTCTTTTTTCGAAAGACTTATCGTCTCCGAAGATTGCTTCCCCGAACTTACGGGCGATTTTAGTTTTTGGACCAGTATATCTTGCCATTTCTAATTTAAGGTTATGAAGAAAAACTAAATTAAGGTCTTACGTTAATCCTTTAGTTTTTGGTTCCTTCAGATTGATATTTGTTATTAATTAATGTTTATTATTATTTTTTATTTTTTTCTAAATAAAAATAGAAAATGAATTGCCCGAAGGCAATTCAATAAAAAATATTATACTCTTCTTCTTTTAGGAGGACGGCATCCGTTGTGCGGCATTGGGGTAACGTCGATGATTTCGGTTACTTCAATTCCAGCATTGTGGATAGAACGTATTGCAGATTCTCTACCGTTTCCTGGCCCTTTTACGTAAACTTTTACTTTGCGCAAACCGGCGTCGTGTGCAACTTTTGCGCAATCTTCTGATGCTAACTGAGCTGCATAAGGAGTGTTTTTCTTAGATCCACGGAAGCCCATTTTACCGGCTGAGGACCAAGAGATAACATCTCCGTTCTTATTTGTCAACGAAACGATAATGTTGTTGAAAGAAGCATTGATATGCGCCTCTCCAGTTGATTCAACATTAACCTTGCGTTTTTTAACTGTTTTTGTAGTTTTTTGACTTGTCTTTGCCATAACGTTAGGTTTTATTTAGTTGCTTTTTTCTTGTTAGCAACAGTTTTACGTTTTCCTTTTCTTGTACGAGAGTTATTCTTAGTACGTTGTCCTCTTAATGGAAGACCCGATCTGTGACGAATACCTCTGTAACAACCAATATCCATTAAGCGTTTTATGCTTAATTGAACTTCACTACGTAATTCACCTTCGATTTTGAAAGACCCTACAGCGTCACGAATAGCCCCGATTTCATCATCGTTCCATTCACTTACTTTTTTGTCTTCGTCAACTCCGGCTTTGTTCAGAATATCTTGTGCACGGCTCTTACCGATACCGAAGATATACGTTAACGCGATTACACCCCTTTTGTGCTTCGGGATATCTACACCTGCGATTCTTGCCATAACTTATCCTTGTCTTTGTTTGAACTTTGGGTTCTTTTTGTTAATTACATATAATCTGCCCTTTCTGCGAACAATCTTGCAGTCGGCACTTCTCTTCTTTACGGATGCTCTTACTTTCATCTCTTTTTTATTTATTTATTATTCAATGAACCGTGAGGTCCGTTGTATTAATATCTGTATGTTATTCTTGCTTTCGTTAAATCGTACGGGCTCATTTCCAGTTTCACTTTATCACCTGGCAATAATTTTATATAGTGCATTCGCATTTTACCAGAAATATGTGCGGTTACAATGTGACCGTTTTCCAGTTCCACACGGAACATTGCGTTTGATAGTGCTTCCACTATACTTCCATCTTGTTCTATTGCGCTTTGTTTTGCCATAATTATGCTACTGCTTTTCTATTTTTGCCGCTTTTCATCAAACCATCGTAATGGCGGTTCAATAAGTACGAGTTTACTTGTTGCATGGTATCGATAGCTACACCTACCATAATTAGGAGTGATGTACCACCGTAGAATAATGCCCAACCTTGCTGTATGCCCATCAACTTAACTACGAAGGCGGGGAAAATCGCGATCAGCGCTAAAAAGATAGAACCTGGTAAGGTTATTTGAGACATAATTCGATCTAAATATTCAGCGGTTTGTGAACCTGGTTTAATTCCAGGAATGAAACCTCCACTACGTTTAAGGTCGTCAGCCATTTTATTGGTTGGAACCGTAATAGCAGTATAGAAATATGTGAATATAATAATCAACACTGCGAATACCAAGTTGTACCAAAATCCAAAGATATCACTGAACGTTGCTTGGATGCTTTGTGAAAAATCACTTTCAGAAAGACTAGCTACCGCAGAGGGCACAAACATAATTGCCTGGGCAAAAATGATTGGCATTACCCCAGAAGCGTTCAACTTCAATGGAATAAATTGTCGAGCTCCAAAAATATTCTTTTCGAAACCACCAGTTGCGGTTCTTCTTGCATATTGTACTGGAATCTTTCGCACAGCCATCACTAACATTACAGATAGCAATATGATAACAAACCAGATAACTAATTCAATAAGAATCATAATCAGTCCACCATTTGACTCCATTACTCTGGAAACAAATTCCTGAGCGAATGCCTGTGGAAGATTAGCAATAATACCAACCATAATTAATATAGAGATACCATTTCCAATACCTTTATCAGTAATCTTTTCACCCAGCCACATTGCAAATATTGTTCCTGTTACTAAAATTATAACAGATGAAACATAGAACATTAAGCTCTGACCCATCACAAAAGCTTCTGCCGGAACTCCCATAGCAGGAAGACCTGCAAGGTAACTTGGTGCCTGAACCAAACAGATACCGATGGTTAACCAACGGGTAATCTGATTAATTTTTTTACGACCACTTTCTCCCTCTTTCTGCAATTTTTGAAGGTATGGCACAGCAATTTGCATCAACTGTACAACAATAGAGGCAGAAATGTAAGGCATGATACCCAATGCAAAAACAGAAGCGTTGGCAAAAGCCCCTCCCGTAAATGCGTTTAGCAATCCGCCGATACCGCCTGAATCAAACTTACCTGCAAATTGAGCAAGCATATCTGCATCAATGCCCGGAAGTACTACCTGTGCACCAAAACGGTACACCAATAGCATTCCCAAGGTTAGAATGATGCGGTTACGCAACTCTTCTATTTTCCAAACATTTTTTAAGGTTTCGATAAATTTCATCCTTAGCTGTTGTTACAATGTTACTACTTCACCTCCGGCAGCTTCAATAGCTTCCTTTGCCGAGGCAGTGAACTTGTGTGCAGATACTTTTAGTTTTGCCTTAATCTCTCCTCTTCCTAAAATCTTAACCATTTCATTCTTTCCGGCAAGACCCAACCCTACTAGGGTTTCAAAGTCAACGGCATCATTTATTTTCTTGTCGTCAACCAACTGCTGAAGAGTATCTATATTGATTCCCTTATATTCTTTACGGTTGATGTTTGTAAAACCAAACTTAGGAACACGACGCTGTAGGGGCATCTGTCCACCTTCAAATCCAATTTTCTTGGAATAACCTGAACGTGATTTTGCTCCTTTGTGTCCGCGGGTGGCAGTACCACCTTTACCGGAACCTTGTCCGCGACCTACTCGCTTGCCTTTGTTTTTCGCCGATCCTGCGGCGGGTTGTAAGTTACTTAAATCCATTTTTTCGTGTTTCCTTATTTGGTTTCAACAGAAACCAAGTGATTAACTTTATTGATCATACCAAGAATGTTTGGCGTATCTTCATGCTCAACCGTTTGGTTCATCTTGTGAAGCCCTAACGATTCCATGATTCTCTTTTGGTTTTTTGGGCGCTTTATAACGCTCTTTACCTTTGTTACTTTAATTTTTGCCATCGCTCTGATATTTATCCTTTGAATACTTTTTCAAGTGAAATTCCTCTTTGGTCAGCTACAGTTTGTGCACTTCGCATTTGCAAAAGAGCGTCAAAAGTTGCCTTTACCACGTTGTGTGGGTTAGAAGATCCCTGTGATTTTGACAATACATCGTGAACCCCTACTGCTTCCAATACGGCACGTACGGCACCACCAGCAATTACTCCGGTACCAGGCGCAGCTGGAAGAAGGTTAACACGGGCTCCGCCGTATTTTCCTTTTTGTTCGTGTGGAAGTGTCACTTTGTTAAGTGGAATGCGAACCAAGTTTTTCTTGGCATCCTCAATAGCTTTTGCTATCGCGCTTGCTACATCCTTGGATTTCCCAAGACCGTGGCCTACCACTCCTTTTTCGTCTCCAACAACTACAATAGCTGAAAATCCAAAGGCACGACCACCTTTGGTCACCTTGGTTACACGTTGTACACCTACCAAACGGTCTTTCAATTCAAGACCTCCTGGCTTTACTAATTCTGCGTTTTTATAATCTTGATACATAATGCTACTTAGAATTTAAGGCCACCTTCGCGTGCACCTTCAGCTAATGATTTTACTCTTCCGTGGTATAGGTAACCGCCTCTGTCAAAAGCGATGGTTTCAACACCTGCTTTAACAGCTTTTTCTGCGATTGCTTTTCCTACCAATTTTGCAGCTTCAACTTTGTTTACTTTTGAAGCGTCAATGTCTTTATCTCTTGAAGATGCAGCGGTAATGGTCTTTCCATTTACATCGTCAATAATTTGAGCGTATATTTCTTTATTGCTGCGGAAAACAGCCAAACGTGGGCGACTTTCGGTCCCCTCAACCGTTTTTCTGATTCGCATGCGCAAGCGCTCTCTTCTTTCGTACTTTGATAATGCCATAACTCTATTTGTTATGCAGATTTACCTGCTTTTCTTCTTAATTGTTCACCAACAAACTTGATACCTTTTCCTTTGTAAGGTTCTGGCTTACGGAAGCCGCGGATTTTTGCCGCTACTTGTCCTACCAATTGTTTGTCGTGAGACGTTAATTTTACGATTGGGTTTTTACCTTTATCAGATACTGTTTCCACTTTTACCTCCGGAGCGATGTCCAAAACGATATTGTGTGAAAATCCTAAAGCCAAATCCAATTTTTGTCCTTGGTTGCTGGCGCGGTAACCCACACCTACCAATTCAAGTTCCTTGGTCCATCCGTTGCTCACACCTTCAATCATGTTATTGATCAATGATCTGTAAAGACCGTGCTTTGCAGTGTGGTCTTTAGAATCTGAAGGGCGCTCAACCAATACGTTTCCGTCCTCTACTTTTACGGTTAGATCAGAATCAAATTCCTGAGTTAACTCGCCTAATTTTCCTTTTACGGTAATTACGTTGTCTTTTACATCAACTGTAACTCCTTGTGGGATTACTACCGGGTTTTTACCTATTCTTGACATTTCTTTGTCTATTTTTTAGTAAACGTAACACAATACTTCACCACCAACATTTTGTGCTTTTGCTTGTTTGCCAGTCATAACTCCAGAAGAAGTTGAAACAATGGCAATACCAAGACCATTAAGCACGCGAGGAAGTTCTGATGAACCTGCATATTTACGTAAACCTGGTTTACTGATTCTTTGAATTTTCTTGATTACCGATTCTTTGGTAAGCTTGTCGTATTTCAACGCAATTTTGATGGTTCCCTGTGCGGTACTGTCATCAAACTTGTAGCTTAGAATGTAACCTTGGTCAAAAAGGATTTTTGTAATCTCCTTTTTAAGATTTGATGCTGGAATCTCTACTACGCGATGCCCAGCTTTTACAGCATTTCTAATCCTTGTTAGATAATCTGAAATTGGATCTGTATTCATTTATTTGAATTTGCGGATGTGGTTTTCAGACTATTCTGAACCTTCAACCAGTTTATACTTTTTCTTTTAAACAAAAATCTGTTCTTACCAAGATGCTTTGCGCACACCTGGAATTAACCCTGAATTTGCCATTTCACGGAACAATACACGTGAAATTCCAAAAGTTCTCATATACCCTCTTGGTCTTCCAGTAAGTTTGCAACGATTGTGCAAACGAACTGGTGAGGCATTTTTTGGTAGTTTTTGTAAACCTTCCCAATCGCCAGCTTCTTTTAAAGCTTTACGCTTGGCGGCATATTTAGCTACCATTTTTTGTCTCTTAACCTCGCGGGCTTTCATTGATTCTTTAGCCATCTCTTAGTTCTTTTTAAAGGGTAATCCCAATTCTTGTAATAATGATTTCGCTTCTTTATCGGTGTTGGCCGAAGTGATGAACGTAATGTTCATTCCTTCAATTTTCTTCACTTTATCGATGTCGATTTCTGGGAAGATAATTTGCTCGGTGATTCCCAAAGAGTAATTCCCTCTTCCGTCAAAACCGGTTGCTTTAATTCCGTTAAAGTCACGTACCCTAGGCAAGGCCGAGGTTACCAATCTATCCAAAAACTCGTACATACGCTCTCCACGCAACGTAACCTTCACACCAATTGGCATGCCTTTACGAAGTTTGAAGTTAGCAACGTCTTTTTTGGACATAGTAGCTACTGCTTTTTGCCCGGTTATCTTTGTAAACTCATCAACCGAATAGTCAATAAGTTTCTTGTCAGCTACTGCCGCACCCACTCCACGGGAAACAACAATACGCTCCAATTTTGGTACCTGCATGACGTTTTTGTAACCAAATTCGTCAGTAAGTGCATTGATCACTTTGCTTTTGTACTCTTCCTTAAGTCTTGGTGTATATGCCATAACTATATTGCTTGATTCGATTGTTTTGAAAATCGTACTTTTTTACCATTCTCCATTTTGTAACCAACACGTGTGGCTTTTCCAGATTTTGGATCAACCAATGAAAGGTTTGAAATATGGATAGGAGCTTCTTTTTTTGCAATTCCACCTTGTGGGTTCTTCGCACTGGGTTTCTCATGTTTTGAAACCATGTTCACTCCTTCTACGATTGCTTTGTTTTTGTCAAGGAATATTTTCATTACTTTACCTTCAGAACCTTTGTGGTCTCCGGCAGTAACTACTACTGTATCGCCTGATTTTATTTTAAGCTTTGTCATCTTAGTTTTCATATTAAAGCACCTCTGGTGCCAATGATACTATTTTCATAAATTGCTTGTCGCGAAGCTCTCTTGCTACCGGGCCAAAAACACGTGTTCCTCTCATTTCACCCTGTGGGTTCAAAAGTACACAAGCGTTATCATCGAAACGGATGTAAGAACCATCAGGTCTTCTTATTTCCTTCACGGTACGTACTACAACTGCTGTAGAAACTGCTCCTTTCTTAATGTTTCCATTTGGTGTAGCTTCTTTTACAGAAACTACAATTTTATCACCAATAGAAGCATACCTTCTTTTTGTTCCGCCCAATACACGGATGCAAAGCACTTCTTTGGCTCCGGTATTATCTGCGACTTTGAGTCTTGATTCTTGTTGTAACATAATTACTTCGCTCTTTCAATTATTTCTACTAATCTCCAACATTTGGTTTTACTCAAAGGTCTTGTTTCCATGATCTTTACGGTATCACCTTCGTTGCAGTTGTTTGTCTCGTCGTGCGCTACGTATTTTTTCGTTTTTAACACGAACTTTCCGTACATCGGGTGTTTTACTTTTTTAACCTCGCTAACAACAATGGATTTATCCATTTTATTGCTGGTTACTACCCCTATACGTTCTTTTCTTAAGTTTCTTTTAATTTCTTCCATCTTTCAGCTGTACAATTATTGCACTTCTCTATTAGTTAGTTCAGTCGCTATTCTTGCTATCACCCTTCTCTGGGATCTTAGTTGAATTGGATTTTCCAACGGTGAAATGGTATGAGCCATTTTAAGGTCTGAATAAGCCTTTCTAGATTCAGCGTATGCTTCCTGAAGTTCTGCCGTTGATGCTTTCTTAATTTCTGATTGTTTCATCTTTCAAAAAATTATGCTTGGAAATCCCGAGACATTACAAATTTAGTTTTTACCGGAAGCTTTTGTGCTGCAAGGCGCAATGCTTCTTTTGCTGTTTCAACTGGAACACCGGATACTTCAAAAAGCATTCTTCCTGGTTTAACCACAGCAGCATAATATTCTACGGCACCTTTACCCTTACCCATACGTACTTCAAGAGGTTTTTTGGTAATTGGCTTATCTGGAAAAATCATGATCCAAATAGAACCTTCCCTTTTCATAAAACGGGTAGCGGCGATACGTGCAGCTTCAATTTGTCTTGCTGTAAGAAATTCTGATTCCAACGATTTTATACCGAAGGTTCCGTATGCTAGCTGGTTGCCACGTTCGGCATTGCCCTTCATACGGCCTTTCATTTGTTTACGGTACTTTGTTCTTTTAGGTTGTAACATTTTTTTCTATTTAAAAAATTACTTTCTGCGACGTGCTTTATTGCCACCGCGTCCTGCTGGAGCACCTTTACCACCACTCTTTTTGCCAGTCGATAGACCAACTAATGGGGAAAGTTCCCGCTTTCCATATACTTCGCCTTTCATAATCCATACTTTAACACCCAATCTACCGTAGGTAGTGTGTGCCTCAACTAAAGCGTAGTCAATATCGGCTCTAAAAGTTGATAATGGGATACGACCTTCTTTGTACGATTCTGAACGTGCCATTTCAGCGCCGTTCAAACGTCCCGAGATTTGCACCTTAATACCTTCAGCGTTCATTCGCATTGTTGCCGCGATTGCCATTTTTATGGCACGACGGTATGAAATACGGCTTTCAATCTGGCGCGCGATGCTCGCAGCTACCAAATATGCATCAAGCTCAGGTCTTTTGATCTCGTGGATGTTGATCTGTACCTCTTTATCTGTAATTTTCTTAAGCTCTTCTTTTAGCTTGTCTACTTCCTGGCCACCTTTACCGATAATGATACCGGGACGGGCAGTGGTTATAGTAACGGTTACAAGCTTAAGCGTACGCTCAATAATTACTCTACTCACACTAGCTTTACTTAAACGTGCGTGAACATATTTTCTAATCTTGTCGTCTTCGGCTAGTTTATCGCCGTAGTCGTTGCCTCCGTACCAGTTGGATTCCCAACCTCTAATGATACCTAAGCGATTCCCGATTGGATTTGTCTTCTGTCCCATTTAATTATTTGCTTTGTGTGTTATCGTTTGCTGCCAATACCAGTGTTACGTGGTTGGAGCGTTTTCTAATTCTGTGTGCGCGGCCTTGTGGTGCTGGGCGAAGTCTCTTCAACATCGTTCCACCGTCCACACGGATTTCCTTAACAAAAAGATCTGCATCTTCAATTGAAGCATCTTCGTTCTTTTGTTGCCAGTTATTGATGGCAGACAAAAGTAGTTTCTCCAATTTGCGTGAAGATTCTTTTGAACTGAACTTCAAAATGTTAAGTGCTTTGTCTATTTTCTCACCTCTTACCAAATCTGCCATTAAACGCATTTTTCTTGGTGAAGTGGGGCAATTGTTCAATTTAGCCATGTAAGTAGTCTTCTTGGCTTCCTTGATTGCTTCTGCTCTTTCTCTTTTACGAACTCCCATGGCCTATTATTTTTTACCTTTGTTTTTAGCACCTGCGTGACCACGGAATGATCTTGTAGGTGAAAATTCTCCTAGTTTATGCCCAACCATGTTTTCTGTAACATACACAGGAACAAATTGGCGCCCGTTGTGTACAGCGATGGTTTGACCAACAAAATCTGGAGTAATCATAGAAGCACGTGACCAAGTTTTGATAACGGTCTTCTTATTGTCCTCAACGTTTTGTTGAACTTTCTTGTCTAGTTTATAATGAACGAACGGTCCTTTTTTTAACGATCTTGCCATAACTTATTTCTTTCTTCGTTCTAAGATATATTTATTACTTGCTTTCGTTTTAGTACGGGTTCTGTAACCTTTAGCAGGGATACCTTTTCTAGAACGTGGATGACCTCCTGAAGCGCGGCCCTCACCACCACCCATTGGGTGATCTACTGGGTTCATCACTACTGGTCTTGTACGTGGTCTTCTACCCAACCATCTGCTTCTACCGGCTTTACCTGAAACCAATAATTGGTGGTCACTGTTTGAAACGGCACCAATGGTAGCCATACAGTTTACCAAAATCAATCTAGTTTCACCTGAAGGAAGTTTTACGGTAGCGTATTTTCCATCACGAGCCATAAGCTGTGCGAAAGCACCAGCACTACGAGCCATAATAGCTCCTTGACCGGGACGAAGCTCGATACAAGAAATAATAGTACCTAATGGAATAGCTGAAAGTGGCATTGCGTTTCCAATCTCTGGAGCTACTGCTTCACCGGAAAGGATATTCTGCCCAACTTGTAGTCCGTTCTGTGCAATCACATATCGCTTTTCACCATCTTGATAGTTCAAAAGTGCGATAAACGCAGTACGGTTTGGATCGTATTGAATACTGGCAACGGTAGCAGGGATTCCCGCTTTGTCGCGTTTAAAATCGATAATTCGATATTTCTTCTTATGACCACCACCTATGTAGCGCATGGTCATTTTTCCTTGACTGTTTCTACCACCAGATCTTTTGTTCGGAGCAAGTAACGACTTCTCCGGCTTATCGGTTGTAATGGCGTCAAAACCATTTACAACCCTAAAACGCTGACCTGGGGTGATTGGTTTTAATTTTCTTACTGACATTTGTGTCTGATTAAATCTAAGTTGCCTTAGATGTTACTGTAAAAATCTATTGTATCACCTTCCGCCACCTGTACGATTGCTTTTTTGTAAGCGTTCGTTTTACCAGTTTGGACACCTGTTTTTGTATAACGGGTCTTCCTATCAGGGCGGACATTCATTGTGCGAACTTTTTCAACAGAAACTCCGTAAGCAGCCTCAACCGCTTTCTTGATTTCTACCTTATTCGCCTTTGGGTTCACTACAAAGCCAAAAACGTTTTTGTCTTCAGCATCTTTGGTAGCTTTTTCCGTAATTATAGGTTTAATTAAGATGTTCATCTTGTTTCTATTTACTTAAGTTTGTTTCAATTCCTTCCAAAGAACCTTCAAATAGCACTAAACTATTTGCATTCATAATTTTATAAGTACTTAATTGTGAGTTAGTTATAACTTCAGTACCTTTCAAATTGCGCGAGGACAAATATACATTATTATTTAAGTCTCCCAACACAAATAAAGATTTTTTGTCATTAAGCCCTAAACTGTTCAAAACCGCAGTAAAATTCTTGGTTTTTGGAGCATCAAAATTTAGGTCTTCCAATACAAAAATGGCTTTATCATTCGCCTTCATCGAAAGGGCAGATTTACGCGCCAAACGCTTCAGGTTCTTGTTCAATTTGAAGGAGTAGTTACGCGGACGAGGCCCGAACATTCTACCACCACCTTTAAATACACCAGACTTGATGCTACCCGCACGGGCAGTACCAGTTCCTTTTTGTTTCTTTATCTTTCTGGTAGAACCAGCAATCTCAGCACGCTCCTTTGCCTTGTGGGTACCTTGTCTTTGATTTGCAAGGTATTGCTTCACATCAAGGTAAACAGCGTGATTGTTAGGCTCTATTCCGAACACATCTGCAGAAAGTTCAACTTTCCGACCTGTGTCTTTTCCGTTTATGTCTAATACAGCTACCTTCATTATTTCTCGATCATTACATAAGCGTTTTTATGGCCAGGAACTGCTCCTTTAACCACAAGTAGATTCTTTTCAGGAATTACTTTCAAAACTCTTAAATTTTCAACTTTTACTCTTTCGTTGCCCATTTGGCCAGCCATACGCATTCCCTTGAATACTCTCGCAGGATATGACGCAGCCCCAATGGAACCTGGCGCACGCAAACGGTTGTGCTGACCGTGTGTTGCTTGCCCAACACCGCCAAAACCGTGACGCTTAACAACCCCTTGGAAACCTTTACCTTTTGATGTACCCGCGATATCCACGAACTCACCCTCGATAAAATGCTCCACAGTAATTGTGTCACCTAATTTGTAACTTTCTTCAAATCCCTTGAATTCGGCGACTTTGCGTTTTGCAACGGTTCCTGCTTTTTTGGCGTGCCCTTCGGCAGCTTTAGTTACAGTCTTCTTGTCATCGAAACCAAGTTGAAGAGCTTCGTACCCGTCAACCTCTTTGGTTCTGACTTGGGTAACAACACAGGGTCCTGCTTCAATAACGGTACACGGAATGTTCTTTCCGTTGTCGTCAAAGATGCTGGTCATCCCTATCTTTCTTCCAATTAACCCAGACATATTTAATTATTTATTGATTATTACTTATTTAAATTTCTATTCAAAAAAACAGGGTCAAAATAAATTCAACCCTGAATATTATTTTGTTTCCGTTTTTCCACAACCATCGTTGAGGACATTTTTAATCTTTACAAGATCCCGAAGCGAGTTCGGGAAGTAAATTAAAGTTTATAACTAAACTTTGATTTCCACTTCTACTCCACTTGGAAGCTCCAATTTCATTAGAGCGTCAATTGTTTTTGAAGAAGAACTGTAGATATCCAAAAGTCTTTTGTAAGAACTTAATTGGAATTGCTCTCTACTTTTCTTGTTCACGTGCGGAGAACGTAGTACTGTAAAGATTTTTTTATGTGTTGGTAAAGGAATTGGCCCTGTAACTACAGCTCCGGTACTCTTTACGGTCTTTACGATTTTTTCAGCAGATTTGTCCACCAAATTGTGATCGTAAGATTTTAGTTTTATTCTTATTTTTTGACTCATTGCTGAAATTATTAAACGTTAGCGGTTCCTCTTGCTGCTGCTATTACACTTTCTGAAATGTTAGAAGGTGTTTCAGCATAATGTGAAAATTCCATAGTTGAAGTTGCACGACCTGAAGACAATGTTCTCAATGTAGTTACATAACCGAACATTTCAGAAAGTGGCACTTCAGCCTTGATAACCTTTGCTCCGGCGCGGTCAGCCATATTATTGATTGTACCACGACGACGGTTAAGGTCACCCACAATATCACCCATATTTTCTTCTGGCGTAAGGACCTCAAGCTTCATTATAGGCTCTAGAATTACTGCACCTGCTTTTTTGGCAACTTCTTTGAAACCAATTTTTGCGGCAAGTTCAAAAGACAATGCATCAGAATCCACAGGGTGGAATGATCCGTCCTTTAAAGTAACCTTCATACTGTCAACTTCAAAACCTGCAAGTGGCCCATTGACCATTGCTTGTTTGAAACCTTTTTCAACAGCAGGGATAAATTCCTTAGGAACGTTACCACCTTTTACTTCGTTTACGAATTCAAGCCCAATCTTGCCTTCTTCAGCTGGTTCAAGTGTAAATACGATATCAGCAAATTTACCACGACCACCAGATTGTTTTTTGTAAACCTCTCTGTGATCAGCAACTTTTGTAACAGCTTCTTTGTACTCAACCTGTGGTTGTCCTTGGTTTACTTCAACTTTGAATTCGCGACGTAAACGATCCACGATAATATCTAAGTGAAGCTCTCCCATTCCTGAAATAATTGTTTGCCCAGAAGCTTCGTCTGTACGCACTTGGAATGTTGGATCTTCTTCGGCAAGTTTTGACAAAGCCATACCCAATTTATCAACATCAACCTTAGTTTTAGGCTCTACCGCGATACCAATTACTGGATCAGGGAAGTTCATACTTTCCAAAACAATTGGATGTTTTTCATCAGACATGGTATCACCAGTCTTGATATCTTTAAATCCTACCGCCGCCCCAATATCTCCAGCTTCGATATAATCGATAGCATTTTGTTTGTTGGAGTGCATTTGGTAAATACGTGAAATACGTTCTTTTTTACCGGAACGGTTGTTCAAAATGTAAGATCCTGCGTCCAAACGACCTGAATAAACACGGAAGAATGCCAAGCGACCTACGAAAGGATCTGTAGCAATCTTAAATGCTAGTGCAGAAAATGGTGCACTTACATCTGGTTTACGTATTTCTTCTTTTTCGGTATCTGGGTTAACACCAATAATACCTTCCTTATCGGTTGGTGCTGGCAAATAACGGCAAACAGCATCTAAAAGAAACTGAACCCCCTTATTCTTAAATGAAGAACCACAAACCATTGGAATGATAGACATATCCATTACGGCAGCACGAAGCGCAGCGTGCACCTCTTCTTCAGTAATAGAGTCTTCGTCCTCCATATATTTTTCAAGCAAGTTTTCGTCATAAGCAGCAACTTCTTCAATAAGTTTACCACGTAAAACTTTTGCTTCAGCTTTTAATTCTTCTGGAATTTCAACAACGTCGAATGTTGAACCGAATGAATCATCATGCCAAATCACAGCACGGTTTTTCACTAAGTCAACAATTCCTTTAAAGTCTGCTTCGTCACCAATATTCAATACAATTGGCACTGCGTTGGACTTCAGCATATCCTTTACCTGCTGACATACAGCCATAAAGTTTGCTCCTTGACGGTCCATTTTATTAACGAAACCGATACGAGGTACTTTATAGTTATCTGCAAGCCTCCAGTTTGTTTCGGATTGTGGCTCAACACCATCTACCGCACTGAAAAGGAATACCAAACCATCAAGAACACGCAGCGAGCGGTTTACCTCTACGGTAAAATCCACGTGGCCAGGAGTGTCAATAATGTTGAAATGGTAATCTTTTGTTTCAGGAAGCGGTTGTGCGTTTTCCAATGGAAACCTCCAAGTACAAGTAGTAGCAGCCGAAGTAATGGTAATACCACGCTCCTGCTCTTGCTCCATCCAGTCCATGGTTGCAGCTCCATCGTGAACCTCACCAATTTTATGGCTTACACCAGTATAAAAAAGGATACGCTCTGTAGTTGTGGTTTTACCGGCATCAATATGCGCAGCAATCCCGATATTTCTTGTGTATTTTAAATCTCTTTGTGCCATTTTTTAGAATCTGAAATGTGAGAATGCTTTGTTAGCTTCTGCCATTTTGTGAGTATCCATACGTTTCTTTACAGCGGCGCCTTCTTCTTTGGCAGCTGCAAGAATCTCACCTGCAAGTTTTGCGGCCATGGATTTCTCGTTTCTTTTTCTTGAATAAGTAATCAACCATTTCATTGCAGTTGCAATTTTACGGTCTGGGCGTATTTGCATAGGAATTTGGAAGGTTGCCCCACCAACTCTACGGCTACGCACCTCTACGTGAGGCATAATATTGGAAAGCGCATCTTTCCAAAGCTCCAACGCAGTTTTTTCGTCGTCTTGTTTCTTTTCATCTACAATGTCAATTGCATCATAGAAAACTTTGAAAGCCACACTCTTTTTTCCATCCCACATCATGTTGTTTACAAAACGCGTAACCAACTGGTCGTTAAACCTTGGATCTGGTAAAAGTGGTCTTTTTTTGGCCTGTCTTTTTCTCATTTGTTGTTTGTTAATGGCTAAGAATATATTTTTTCAATTTATTCTCGACCCGTTTTCATTTTTACTTCTTTGGGCGTTTTGCTCCGTACTTAGATCTACGTTGCGTGCGGCCTGCAACACCTGCGGTGTCTAATGCTCCACGAACAATGTGATACCTAACTCCTGGCAAATCCTTTACCCTTCCACCTCTAACCAATACTATCGAGTGCTCTTGGAGATTGTGTCCTTCGCCTGGGATGTATGCGTTTACTTCCTTACCGTTTGTAAGTCTTACCCTTGCAACTTTACGCATTGCAGAGTTAGGCTTCTTAGGTGTAGTAGTATATACACGCGTACAAACACCACGACGTTGTGGGCACGAATCCAAAGCAACCGATTTACTCTTCTTGGTTATTTTGGTTCTTCCTTTACGTACTAATTGTGAAATTGTTGGCATATAAAATATGTATTATTACTGTTTAAAAATAAAACACCCCTATTTTTAGGGGATGCAAATGTAGAATATTTTTTTTACTAATCAAACCATACTGAATTAATTTTCAGCATAGTTTCATTATTTTTTCGCTTTAGATATGAAATGGCAAGTTGAAGCGTTAATTTTACACAGCAAATGTCACCCTTTTTGAAAAGATTCCTATACATTTTTCTATACCTTAATATATATACCTGTTTTTTCTTCGGAATTAAAGCGCAGGAGCTCACCCTATCCATAAAGACAGAAAAACCAATTTCCGAAGGCATAATAGATTCGCTTCAAATGAAGACAAGCTTCAAGGATTTTAATTCGCTGAAGAATGAAGCCGACACCCTTTATTTGAAGTTTCAGCGCATGGGTTTCATAGAAAGCGAACTGATTGAATTAAAAAAAGAAAACGACAGCAGCTATTTAGCAGATTTCTCTCTCGGGAAAAAGTTCAGCTACCTAAAGGTTTTTTATTCCAATGAAGATTTCACCAAAAAGGAACTACAGCAGATTTCTTCGGAAGTTGACGAAATCTATTTTATTCTTCCTTTTGAAAATATACCCCTTTCACTAAAAAAACTCACCGCGTTCCGAAACCAAAAAGGAAATGCTTTTGCACGGGTAAAGCTTTCGGACTTTGAAAAAGATGAAAATGAAAATTTATCCGCCACCCTTTTTATCGACAACGGAAATGTCCGCACTGTAGATTCAATTGTGGTTAAGGGCTATGAAAAGTTTCCCCGATCTTTTCTGAAATATTATGCCGGCGTTCGCAAGGGGAAAATTTTCAATCAGAAAAAGTTAGTTGCTCAAAATGAAAATCTAGACGGGCTAGGTTTTGTTTCAGCAGCTAAACCACCCGAAGCATTGTTCCGAAAAGATTCCACCACCGTTTATTTTTATTTGGAAAAACAAAACAATAATCTGTTTGATGGAATTTTGGGCTTTGCCACTGATGAAGAAACTCAAAAATTAACTTTTAATGGATATTTGAACCTAGAGCTGAACAATAATCTAAATTATGGAGAGCAACTTTTAATAAATTATAAAGCTGACGGCAAGGAACAGGTAAACTTCAGAACCAAGTTAACGCTACCTTATCTTTTCAGCACACCTTTTGGGCTGAGCGGAGAATTGAAGATATTTAAAAGAGACAGTACGTTTATCACGACAGAGCAACAGATTCGCGCAACCTATCAGATAGATCCTAGATCTACGGTATATGTTGGTTACAAAGGGTACGAATCAAGTAATTTGCTAGATGAAGCGATTGCAGGCATCCCTATTGATGACTTCAAGTCGCAATTCTTCATTGCTGGAGGTAGCTATATAAAACCGCAAAACCGCAAACTGTTTCCAGTCAAGACCGCCATATTGCTGGACGCTGGAATTGGCTCAAGGGAAAAAGACGGAAAGTCAGAAGGTCAATTGGGAATTGAGACCACCCTCAATAATATTTTCAATTTAAATTACCGGAACTCAATCTTTATTCAAAACCAAACGAGTGTTCTATTCAGTGAAAGTTATTTGGTGAATGAATTGTATAGGTTTGGAGGAATCAACAGTATACGAGGTTTTAACGAAAATAGCATAGACGCGTCTCTTTTTTCAATAATAAATACGGAATACCGCTATCAATTTAATGATGGCATTTATGTTCATAGCATAATAGATTTAGGATATTTTGAAAATGAAACTATTTCCATAAAACAAAATCTATACAGTTTTGGATTTGGACTAGGCTTGAACACCAAAGCAGGCCTTTTCAAATTTAATGTAGCCAACGGGAATGCCCAAGATTCAGATTTTAGCTTTTCAAACACTAAGATACATATCAGCATTTCCTCAAAATTTTAACAAACTACCCGTAAACAGATTGGTTTCATTAAATAAAACACAAAAATTGGGAGCAAATACTTGTGTAATTAACTTTTTATTATGATTTTTGCCGTTGGCTAATTCAAATAATTTATAAAAATGAGAACAAAGTTTAGTGGAATTTTAACGCTTTTACTAGCGTTAGTTGTGCAGCTTACCTTCGCACAGCAAAAAACTATTACAGGTACGGTGACAGACGATACAGGTCTGCCATTGCCTGGTGCAAACGTTATAATTAAAGGAACAAGTACTGGTACCCAATCAGATTTTGATGGTAATTATACCATTTCTGCAAATGTGGGACAGACATTAACCTTTAGTTATGTAGGTTTTGACACCAAGGAAGTAAAAGTAGGTGCCCAGAATAAAATTGATGTTACTTTACAACCAGGTGAAAGCCTGAATGAGGTAGTTGTAACTGGGTATTCTACACGAAACCAAACAGTGCAAACCTCGGCAGTTGTGTCAATTTCTGCCGCAGAACTTTCACAAATGGCTCCAACCACTAGTATAGACAATATGCTACAAGGTAAAGCCGCTGGTGTACAGGTAACTGCTGCTAACGGTAAGCCGGGGCAGGGAGCTTTTGTTCGTATTCGTGGAACAGGATCTCTTGTTGCAGGTGCTTCATCGCCACTATACATTGTTGACGGTGCGCCTATTAGAGAAGTAGATCTTGCTAGTATTCCAAACGAGGATATCGAGAATATCACTATCTTGAAAGATGCTGCAATGACTGCTCGTTATGGTTCTAGAGGATCTAACGGGGTTGTGGTTATTACTACAAAGAGTGGTAACCGTAATAAAGACGCTAAAATCCGTTTTAGCTCTCGTTATGGTACAGTTACAAGAGTAAACCCTAACTTCACAATGATGACAGCTGCTGAAAAAATGCAGTATGAAGCTGAACTTTATGCGCTAGGTGTTACAGGTGCATCAGGTTTGCCAGGTGTAACTACACAACCGGGATCTCCTGAGCGTCAATTTCTATTAGATAATGAAGTAGATTGGCAAGATTTGATTTTAAAAGATGGAGTTATTCAAAATAACAGTATCTCTATTTCTGGTGGTTCTGAAAAAATGGACTATTACTTCTCTGTAACTAATGACAGAAACACAGGTATTATTGATGATATTGATGGTTTCGAAAGAACTGGTGCTCGTCTTAATGTTAACTTTGATGCTAAAGATTGGCTATCATTAGGTGTAAACGTTGGTTACTCACGATCTATGAGTGATGAGCCAAGAGATAGAAATAACACGCAGAACCCATTTAGAGGTATGCTTGACTATAATGGTTACGAAACTGAGTTTGTTCTAGATGAAGATGGTAATATTGTATTGGACGAAAACGGAAACCCTATTTACAACCCAACTCACACCACATTCCCAGTTAGAGGAGCACTTTTAAGTGAGCCAAGTGAAGATATAAATAATACAACTCTTGGAAGTATTGATGCATTGGTAAAGTTTGATAAGCATTGGACTTATAACTTTAATGTTGCTGTTAACTGGCTTGCCAGACGTAGAGAAAGCTATTCTAAACCAGGAGGTATTTTGGATGCTCTTATTGGTGATCCAACTAAACCAGGTAACAAATTTGATGACCAACAACACAGATTAGACCTAACTATAAGTAACCGTTTAAATTATAACCTTACAACTGAAGCACATACTTTAAACGTATTAGGTCTATATGAATATAACATGAATGAGTTTAACCGTGCTTTCGTAAGAAGTATTGGTTTCCCTTCAGCTTTATTAACAACTCAAGCGAATGCCGCTGAACTTACTGATGGATTCACAAATAGAAGTAGATTGACATTGGTTTCTTATGGTGTGTTTGCAGATTACGATTACAAACAGCGTTACTTGCTTCAAGCATCTGTACGTCGTGATGGTTCTTCTAACTTCGGTTCAGATGTACAATATGGTACTTTCTATAGTGCGAGTGTTGGTTGGAACTTGGCCAAGGAAAACTTTTTTCAAGTTGACTTTATTGATGACTTAAAACTTAGAGGTTCATACGGATCGGTAGGTAACAGATTAGGATTAACTAATTATGCTTCACAAGGTACAGTTGGTTTTGGATCATATCCTGGAGGATCAAGTACTATTCCTGATAACGTAGCGAACCCTGATTTGAGCTGGGAGACAACTACTACTACAAACATAGGACTTGAATTAAATATGTTCAACGACAGAGTTCGTTTAGTATCAGATTACTTTATTAGAAATACTACTGACCTATTGTTTGCTATTCCTACTGCAGACGAAGCAGGTGTAGGAAGTATCAATGGTAACGTAGGTGATATTCGCAACAAAGGTTTAGAAATTTCGTTGCAAGCTGATTTATTCCGCAGCAACGACTTCAAATGGACCTTAGGAGGAAATATTATCTTCTTAGATCACGAAATCGTAAAATTGCCTGATGGAGAACCAATTGATCCTACAGCAAATACATTCTTCATCCGTTGGGAAGAAGGACGTTTGATCAATGAGCATTTCTTGATTCGTTATGCAGGTGTTGACCCAGCTACTGGTAGAGCTCAATTCTATGGTGGTGACGGAAATGTCTATTTCGCTAACGAACTTCCAGAAGGTGAAGAACACCGTGTATTCCAAGGGAAATCTACAATTGCTGATAAGGAAGGTGGATTCTTCTCTAACATTACTTACAAAGGCTTTGGACTTCGTACAGACTTCGTTTTCAAATACGGTAACTGGATTAACAACTTTGTACGTTCTGATCGTGAATCAGATGGTTTAGCGATCGCAGATAACCAAGCTGTAGGTGCATTCAACTACTGGCAACAACCTGGAGACACAGATGTATTGCCAAGTCCTATATACTCTGCTACTGATGCAACCGTTATGGGTAATTCAGACAGATGGTTAGAGAGAGGTGATTATATACGTATGCGTAACGTAACGCTTTCCTATACTTTCCCAAGTAAAACTTTGGAAAAAACACCTATCAGTTCATTAAGAATTTATCTACAAGGCCAAAACTTATTGACCTTTACCAAATTCTGGGGAGATCCTGAAGTTGGACTTTCTTCTGGAGAAACCATTTCATTTGCAAATGCAGTTGCTCCGGGTGAAGCCACACTATATAGCTATCCAAACACTAAATCTTACCAAATAGGTTTGGACCTTAGTTTCTAATTTTAAAAAAAATTGATACAATGAAAAAAATATTTTATAAAATAGCATTTTTTACCTTAATCGTTGGAGCTCTTACTTCCTGCGATAAGGAACTAGATCAGGTACCATTTGATTCTTTCGGTACTGAAAATGCATATGTTACAGCGGCAGATTTTGAAAATGCCATTAGAGGTGTATATTCAAACTTAACTGCTTCTGGCTTTTATGGCGGTAGTGATGCTGGCGGGATGCTTGATGCTCCTGATGTATTGTCAGATAACGTAACTTTTGCACAGAAAGGTCGTGGAACAAGAAGAACACTTCATAACTGGCAATATGGTGCAGCAGATGCTCCATTGTACGGTCTTTACACAGCTGCTTACAGCACTATATATAGAGCGAACTTATTGCTAGCCAACAGTGAAGGGTTCGAAGGTGAAAATAAAGAGAATATAGTTGCTGAAGCAAAAGCTTTGAGAGCATTGGCACATTTTGATCTTGTAACATTTTGGGGGAAAATCCCAACGCAATCTGGCGACGCAAATGGAAGTCTTGGAGTTGCTTATGTAACAGAACCAGATCCTACAATTGAGCCAGCAAGAGAAACTGTTGGCACTACTTATGACTTAATCGTTAAGGATCTTACAGAGGCCGCAGCTGGCATCAATGTAACGAACGATGTAGGTCGTATGAACAGAGATGCAGTAAATACTCTTTTATCAAGAGTTTACTTATACATGGGGCAATGGCAAAAAGCAGTTGATGCTGCTAATCTTGTAAGTACTCCAGTAGCACCACGTTCAGATGTTGTGGATGTTTGGACTGACTCAAGCAGATCAGGTCTTTTGTTCTATATTCCAAATGAACTTCCTGTCTTAGGTATTAGTATTGGAGTTACTTGGAGTCAAGGTGGCCTTACTAACTTGATACCTGAATATGTTGTTTCTTATGATTTTTACAATTCATTTGCAGCTGATGATATCCGTAAAGAGGCATATACTATGCAAGCAGCCAATAACGCTGACGGACTTCAATTCAATGCAATTAAGAAATTATACGGAAGAGAAGGTCAATCTAACGGACAAGTAGATATTAAAATTCTTCGTGCCGCAGAAGCTTATTTGAACAAAGCAGAGGCTTATTTTAACTTAGGAAATGAATCTGCTGCAAGAACTGCCTTGGATGCGGTTAGAACAAAAAGATACACTACCCCTCCAAGTGGAGAAACCGGTAGTGCGCTTCGCGATGCAATTAGACTTGAAAGAAGATTTGAATTTGCTTTTGAATATCAAAGATTTTTCGACCTAAAACGTTGGGGCTTGAGTATTGATCGTGATGGTTTTGGAGACCTTGCTGATGGTACTGGTACACCTTCAGACCAACAATCTCTAGCAGCAGGCAACAATAAGTTCCAGTTGCCAATTGCTCAAAGTTCATTGGATCAAAACCCTAATCTAGTTCAAAACCCTGGGTATTAATAAATCTTAAAATCTATCAAAATGAAAAAAGTTAATATATTAATTGTTATTCTTACTATAGCCATCGTTGCTGTTTCTTGCGAAACATATGATGATTATAATACAGATCGTAAAACTGTGGTAGGTTTTACTACCGCTACCAAGAACATTAACAACATTCCAGAAGGCGGAACTAAAAGTACTACTGTTGATTTATTTGTTTCTGACTTGTCAAGTGCAGCTAGAACATTTACTATTGTAGCTATTCCTGCTGACTCACTTGCTACAGCACCTGAAAACTACACTTTTGACAGTACGGTAACTTTTCCAGCAAACGAGCGCTCTGCAACTATCGAAGTAATTGCCGTGGATAATTCTATTACAGAAGAGAGAGCTTTTTTCAAGCTCGCTGTTGAAGGAAGCACAGATATAGTTTCTGGTGGTATAGTTCTTATGGGTGTTAAAAATTAATTTTTAAATAGCCATTATTTTATAAAACACCCCTTATTAAAGGGGTGTTTTTTTATATATAATTTTAAACACAGTAGAAGAATTATTCTATTTACCTTTGTTTAAATTCAACAAGAAATTAACAGAAACCCATGCAAGATAAAACAAACACTATATTTGGAATTTATCCAATAAAAGAGGCTTTAGCCTCTCAAGTTGTTTTTGACAAAGTATTTATTCAAAAAGGAATAGAAAGCGATAAAATTGAGATGCTTATTAAAGATTTGGAAAAGGCCAATGTCCCTGTTAACATTGTTCCTTTTGAAAAACTCAATAGGCTCACAAAAGGTAATCACCAAGGGATTGTAGCACTTACTTCGCCAGTGGCCTTTCAATCATTGGAAACTGTTGTGGAAAGAGCATTGGAAAGTGATAAAAAACCTTTATTTTTAGTGTTGGATCAAATTACAGATGTCCGTAATTTCGGAGCCATCCTACGTACCGCTGAATGTACTGGCGTTAACGCTGTAATAATTCAAAAATCTGGAGGCGCTCCCGTATCGGGCGATACCGTAAAAACTTCTGCAGGTGCTATTTTCAAAATTCCAATTTGTAAAGTAGAGCATATTAAAGATGCAATCTTTTATCTACAGGGCTCAGGTATTACTACCATTGCAGCTACCGAAAAAACCACAACTGAAATATATGCCTTAGATTTAAATAAACCATTAGCCATAATTATGGGTTCTGAAGGTAAAGGCGTAACAAAATCAGTTCTTGGATTGGTAGATGAAAAAGCCTCACTACCCCTGCTGGGCGAAATTAACTCTTTGAATGTTTCTGTTGCGTGCGGTGCTTTTTTATATGAAGCAACAAGACAAAGACGCATATAGCGTTTATTTAGATTTGTCTTTATCTTTTTTCTTAAGGCTGTATACTATTTTTACAACTTTCCTATTTTCCTCCGCTACTTTTTCCTTTATTGATGATGGAACAGAATTTTCTACAGGTTCTTTTGGCAATTCAATAAAATTTCCATTTTCGTCAAATTGTTGCAAAAAGGGATCATTCTCCGGTATATAATCTTCCCGCTCCCACTCGTATTTTTTTCTTTCAATAGGATTTCCTTTAAACAAAAATGCAAAAACAAGCCCAACAAAGAAACCGGCCAAATGTCCTTCCCAAGATATTTTTGGGTCTACAGGAAAAACATACCAGAGCATTCCTCCATAAAGAAAAACTACCGCCAATGCCAATGCTGTAAGCTGATACTGTTTTGAAAAAATTCCCTTAAAAAATAAAAAAGAAGCAAGCAAGTAAACTACTCCACTCGCGCCAATATGAAGTGATGGGCGCCCAATAGCCCACGTAGCCACACCCGTAAATAACAATCCGAGTATTAGAACCTTCCAGCGTATTTCTCTATAAAAATAAAAAAGTGCAGCTGTCAAAACGAAGAGCGGCACCGAATTATTAAAAAGATGCTTTAAACTGCCATGTATAAACGGGCTGAAAACAATACCACGCAGACCCTCCAATCTTCTTGGATAAATACCGTATGGATTAAAGTTTATATTAAAACGGGCTTCCACCCAATAAACAATCCAAAGTAACATCACAAAAAGCAAAGGATATCCAAAAACCTCTGGACTGAATTTCAACTGGTTGGATTTCGACATAGGTGACTGATTACAAAAAACACTCCCAAAATCAAATTTATGATAAATTGTCAGTGATACCGATTTATTAAAATTGTAATTTTGAAAAACTATGAACGCACCACTCGCCGAACGCATTCGCCCCACAACGCTCAAAGATTATTTAAGCCAACAGCATTTGGTCGGCCCCAAAGGCTCGCTTACTTCACAATTGAGTACTGGAATGATTCCCTCAATGATTTTTTGGGGTCCTCCAGGCACTGGAAAGACAACACTTGCAAATATAATTGCTAATGAAAGCGGCAGGCCCTTTTATACCCTAAGCGCCGTTGACAGCGGTGTTGCCGCAGTACGTGAAGTGATTGAAAGAGCAAAAAAAAGTGACGATCTCTTTTCTACAAAAAACCCAATTCTATTTATAGATGAGATTCACCGTTTCAGTAAATCGCAGCAGGATTCACTTTTGGGTGCTGTAGAAAAAGGATGGATTACCCTCATTGGCGCTACTACAGAGAATCCAAGCTTTGAGGTAATACCCGCATTATTATCACGCTGTCAGGTTTATGTTTTGGAATCTTTCAGTCGTGATGATATGGAAGCACTGCTGAAAAGGGCTTTAAGAGAAGACGAAATTCTTTCCCAAAAAAAAGTAATCCTAAAGGAAACTGAAGCGCTCATAAGGCTTTCGGGCGGTGATGCTCGTAAACTTTTAAATATTTTAGAACTGGTTGTTCTTTCAGAAAAAGATAAAAAAATTAGCATCACTAATGAATTAGTAATGCAAAAGGCACAGAAAAACACTGTGCTTTATGACAAAACCGGAGAACAGCATTACGATATTATTTCAGCATTTATAAAATCCATTCGCGGCAGTGATCCGAACGCTGCGGTATATTGGTTAGCACGTATGATTGAAGGTGGTGAAGACATTAAGTTTATAGCTCGAAGAATGGTTATTCTCTCATCCGAAGATATCGGTATGGCAAATCCAAATGCCCTTTTGTTAGCTACCAGCACTTTTCAGGCCGTAAATACTATTGGTTATCCCGAAGCGCGAATAATTTTGAGTCAGTGCGCAGTATATCTGGCAACTTCTCCTAAAAGCAACGCTTCCTATAAAGCCATTGGCGAAGCCCAACAAGTGGTTCGGCAAACAGGCGACCTATCTGTCCCCCTATCAATAAGAAATGCACCAACTAAGCTTATGAAGCAATTAGGCTACGGAAAGGAATATGAATATGCCCACAATTATGAAGGCAATTTTGTTCCGCACGAGTTTCTGCCTGAAGAAATTAAGGGCACTACCTTCTACAAACCGGGGAACAATCCAAAGGAAAACGCTTTAAAAAATTATTTGACGCAACTCTGGAAGAATAAATATAATTTTTAATTTACGGATAAATAAACAGTTGATGACGACCCATCCTTAATTACTAAATTCCCAGAGGGGTCAAAGGAAGCATCAGAAACCTTTCCTAAAGTATCAATATATTTTACCACATTATCCATTACGATAATTTTTCCTCTTAAAAGAAGACCGTCTTCTGCACTGGCAGTTTCTTCATAGAAAGAATAGCCTTCCGTTGTTTTTCTGAGCAGAAATGTTTTTCCGTCATGGCTATAATTTGAAAATTTGGCATCGGGAAGCAAATTTCCTGAAACCCTTGAAACTTTTGGTTGTGTAAGTTCTTCTACTTTTGAATCCGGTTTCAGTTCTATTAAAGAAGCCTTGGCAGTATTTGAGTTATTGTTTAAAAGCATCACCTCTTTTTGATTTACGTTAAGTAATTCTACACTATTGAATGCCTTGCGGAGGGCATCTTGATAGCTTTTGTCAAATTCCTTATACTTGCTTTTTCCTTCTTGGCTCCTATAAATTTCATTGTCGTTACAATCTTTTAAAACCACTTGCAGTTTAGTGCCAAACAATGTTTTCAATTCCTCCACATTGGCATAAAGGCCATCACAACGGTTTGCGTTTGGGGCCGAATCTGCCAAATAAGCATTGAAACCGCTTTTTTCAAAATAAAACTTGGTCATTGAATTTAATTGAAATTGATCCTTTGATTTAAGAAAATCAAACTGATCAGGAACAATTACGTAACTATAATCGTTCAAGTTTGTTTGCTGTGCATATAAGTTTATCGATAAAAATAAGGCAGTTACTAGCAGTAAAAATCGTGTCATTCTTCGTCAATTATAATGTTAAACCCTAATTGTAAAGATACACTTTTTGCTTTTGCTAAATTGCCATACCTTATAAGATTGTCAGCTGCGAGATAAAAGTTAAGTTTACCAATATCAGTAGAAACCCCTAACCCAACATTTGAAAACGAATATGGATCTACTGTATATGTTGCTTTTGCAGATAAATAGTCAGTAATTCTTCTGTGATAGAACAAGGTTCCTGCCATTTGGGCTCCTTTGGGTCTAAACATAGCGTAAAATTGCAAACCTACATTTTGCTTATGAAGCTTTCCTCCGCCCATATTTAAGCAATCACAATCGCCAGCGCTATTGAATCTTCCAAAACCGAAACTTAGCCCAGCATTCAATTTTGTAGGACGAAACTGTGTATATGAATTATGAAGCGTATCAATAGGAATTTCACGTTCTATTTCATCTTCGAGGTTATCATAATACGGAAGCGTGGAATCTCCTTCATTAAGCGCTGGAAAAATTAAGTTTATCCCGTCCAAAGTATAAGTTCCATGCGCCCGATAGCTTTCCACATCTTTTGAGTGAAAAATTGCACCCACATCCAGCGCACTGGCCGTAAGTGTCCATGCTTCATTAATATCATAAGTAAAGCCTAGGTCTAGCCCTACCCCAATATTTCCACCAAAAAAAGCACGGCCTAAAATTTCATTTGTAACTTGTGATGCACCATCTAAATCCCTCAAGGAAGCATAGCCCGAAGTCTGAACACTTACATCTGCATTTTGAACAATGTGCTCATAAATATTTTCTGAATCATTATCACCCAATCGGGTTATGAAGGTTCCTGTATTATTCACACTTCGGTAACTGAACATACTTGAATACAGTTTTAATCGCGCGCCCACCGTTAGTTTATCACTGATTTGTTTATTTAATCCAAAATGGTAGACAGTCATAAAATCACCAGTGGTACTTATTTCACCCAAATTAAAAGGATAGTCTAGATAATCCCTATTTCCTTCCCATGCCAGAATTGCCAAATCCTTCGGAAAATAGACTATAAAGTCAAATTCCTGATAAATTCCGCCAGAAAAATAGATATCATTTTTTGCACGCCAACCAAAATTGAGAAGCTCCAATTGTTGGGTAGCGGTGAAGAAATCTGTATGCTTCATTTCAAATAACTTTTGCGTAATACGGCCATTGATATTATCATTTCCATCTTTGAAAATATCATAAACCGAAACGCCCGACGAACCTCCGTTAAAATGGATTTGCGACAACAATGGAATTCCGTAGTGTTTCTGTTGAGTTACTTTACTCCCGGGGTTTAGCATTAAGGATTGGGGAATGTCATCAAAACCATAGAGGATTTGCTTATTTTGGGAAATAGCCAAAAAGCCCACGAGGGATAGTATGTAGGTAAATAAGTTTCGCATTGTATTAGTATTCCAAAAAGTAGGTGGTTTTGGATTTTAAGTTTAATGTACCTTCCAGATTTTCGTTGGAAGAAGGTATGGTTACCGTAACCACAACCTTATGTGCCTGCGTAAGGCTAAGTATATCATCACCCTCAACGTTTTCAATGTATTCGGTGATTACCGGAGCCGTTGGCATTCCTTCAGAAACGGAAGTTCCTGCTACATAAGTGGTATCATTTGCCTCGCTTAGAAACTGAAAATCTACTTGGAAACTTCTAGGGATGCTATTGGTGAACTTAAAATAAAATTCAGCGCGCTTAAGACTTTCCTGCAATGTACTATCATCAAGAAATTTAATCTCAGTAGTGTCTGTAACGGTAAGAATTGGATTTGAATTTATAGAATCATAAAATTGGTTTGCATTCAGGTTGAAGTATATTAAATCTAGCTCTACTACGGGAGTTAGGGCAATATCTTCAGCTTGATCAAAATCGGTATCCTTTATGCAAGCCGAAAAGAATAGGCAAGCACAGACCATTATAATGGAACGGGATATGGTTTTATTCATATATGGGGATAATTTACCTGTTGTTAACGTACTTTTATGCAGGATTATTACTACAAATGCTTTTTAATTTCAGAAAGTTCGCTAATGGCGAAGTGTGGTGCCGTAGCAATTTCATTCCTATAGTTAAAAAACAAGGTGTACATTCCAGCTTTTTGCGCCCCGATAATATCTGCTTCCAGGCTATCACCAATCATAACACTTTTTTTTGATGCAACCGAAGCTTTCATTAGGGCGGTTTCAAATATAACAGGATGGGGCTTCTTTAACCCTACCTCTTCCGAAGTTGTAATGGTGTTAAAATATTTTTTTATACCGCTATTTTGAAGTTTTAGGTGCTGCACCTCTTCAAAACCATTGGTTATGATGTGCAATTTATAGGTTTGGGAAAGATAGTCAAGAATATCAACAGCGCCGATAAAAAGGTGGTTATCCACAGGCAGTTCTTCAATATAGCAATGCGCAACAGAATCAATGGTTTTCAGTGGAAGTTTTAATTGGAAACTAGCGAAAGTTTCTGTCAATCTCCCTCTTCGAAGTTGTTCTTTACTTACACGGTCTTCCCGATATTTTTTCCAATAATCAAGATTTATGGGTTCATATACTTTCAAAAAATCGACCAATGGCAATTCAATTTTGTGCTTTTTGAAAACCCTTTCAAACGCCAGACCTGAATTTTTATCAAAATCCCAAAGGGTGTGGTCCAAATCAAAAAAAACATCGGTTATCTCACTTTTCTGCATATTCCTGTAATTTTTCAGCTAAAATCTTTCGCCAAACTTTATTGTTTTCTTCCGAAGAAAAATCGCTGTTTGAAAATATCATAGTAAAAGTTCCATTTACCTTTTCTACGGCAGCAATGGTATTATTTACAGTTTTTTCAATGTCTGATGCATATTTCTTCTGAAAAGCCAAAGTTGTCATCGCGATGGGATGCACAACCAGAGGTGTTTTTATTTCATAATCCAAATCATAAAAAAGAAAAGGTGTACAGGTACCGGCCCTGAAACCCACGGTATCGCGAAAGACCATTGTAAAATCACGCTTTACCTCCAACTCTACCAAATGACGATATATGTCGGGCAAATTCACCAAAAACTCAGAATTCAGGGAACTGCCGAGAGAACGGTTGGTGATCTCTTCCATTCGGCGTTTTTCGGCTTTTAAGATTTCATAATTGCTGAGGGCATTAAAGGAAAAAATAAGCCCTACCTCTTTATAGTCTGATACAAACTTTATCAACATTTTAAACTTTTGTCGATGCGTGTTCATACTCTCGTTAAAAGACAGTGCATTCCCCAAAATAAAAAATACCGTTAAACTAAAATCGCTTCTCGTGGCCTTGTTTATAATCCATTTAAAAGTATCCAACGGATCGCGTTTTAAGCCTAAAATTACCTGTGTTCTATTTAAAATATTTCGAAATTTCCCTTGAAAAAAACTATCAAAATAACCTATCACGGAGCGAAAAACCCCCTTCTGTTTGTAAGCGTAGGGCTGCGAAGCGAGAATAACGGGATGTATCTTAATCCTTTTTTCAGGAAACAACATATCCGGAAAAACCTCTAAAAGTTTAGTCTTAAAAAGGTGTGCCCAAATATCCACAACTGGCTGTTGTAGAAATCCGTGCTTAAATGCCAAGCTTTCCGAAGCCATGAAACGCCCCACTTCGTCTTTTACGTGGGGAAGATATTCCTCATATCTTGTTATCATAAAAAAGCTTGCTGAGAAAATATCAAAAGGAAGAGCGCTATTATTTGAAACAGAAAAAAAGCCAAAAGTATCTCCCCATTTTTTTACCGAAACATCAATTGCCTCAAGACCTTGCTGTTCTAACAGTCCATAACTTTGAAAAAACAGTTCGTTGCCCAATGGCTTTTTTACATATGAAATTTTAGGGCCGCCGTGAGCAATAAATTCTTCAATTTCAGAAGTAAACGCAACTTCAATTCCTAAGATTCGAAGACAAATATGCTTAAAAATATAGGAAATACGGGGAGTGAGCTTTTGAGTGTAAATTAATAGCATATCGGGTTACAGCATATTTTCATCGGCAAAGCTAAAGTACGCTTTTTCAGTAATTATAAGGTGGTCTAGTACTTTTATGTCCAAACTCTCCCCGGCGGTTTTAAGCTTTTTAGTAAGCTGAATGTCTGCCTGGCTGGGCTTTAAGGTACCCGAAGGATGGTTATGTGCCAAAATAATACCCACGGCACCCAGTTGCAACGCCTCCTTAAACGCCAACCGGACATCGACCACCGTACCGGTAATTCCACCTTTGCTGAGCTGTGCGCTTTTAATAATTTTATTTGAATTGTTTAGGTAAAGTATCCAAAATTCCTCGTGAGGTAGTTCCCCGATAATGGGTTGTACAAATTCAAATACGGAATTACTGGAAGTGATTTTTTTTCGTTCCAAAGCTTCTCCGTTTCTTCTTCTTCGGCCTAATTCCATTGCTGCGGCAATGCTTATAGCCTTGGCCTCGCCTATGCCCTTAAACTCCATCAATTCAGGAATGGAAAGCCTACCAAGCTCGCTTAAGTTGTTACTGACAGAAGCCAAGATGCGCTGGCTCAAGGAAACGGCACTTTCGTTCCGACTGCCGGAACCTATTAAAATTGCAATTAACTCTGCATCGCTCAATGCAGTTCGACCTTTCAAAAGTAACTTTTCGCGAGGGCGGTCGTCTTCGTTCCAGTTTTTTATGGAAAAGGAGTTGCTTTCTTCCATACCTTAAGCTTTTCATTAAAGATAATAATGTATGTTTAAACAACACAGAGATTTGAAAACAATCTTTATAAACCCTGATTTTAAAGTTATAATGAATACATTTATTACTTAAATATATAGAAGATGAAATCACTTTTTGAAAACGAAGCATATTCTGAAATAAAGGAAAGGCTGAATAAGCTTAGTAGCCAAAGTGGACGCAAATGGGGAAAGATGGACGTTGCCCAAATGTTGCACCACTGCCAGCAGCCCTTAAATGTTTCATTGGGCAAGGGCAATGTGAAAAAACAATTTTTTCCACTAGCCTTTCTGTTTAAGGCAATGTTGTATAACGACAAACCATGGAAACAGAATTTACCAACTGCAAGGAGTTTTAAAATTTCCGGCAGTAAGGATTTTGATACAGAAAAGTATGAGCTTGCAAAATTGATAGACCAATTTCACGAGATGAAAGATGAAACGCAATGGGAGCCACACCCTGTTTTTGGAAAATTCACTCCCCAACAATGGGGCCAGATGCAATACAAGCATTTAGACCATCATTTAAAGCAGTTTGGGCTTTAATTTTTCAATATCTTATATAAATAAAAAGTCCATACTTTTACATATGGACTTCTCTCTCAAGTGACCGCGGAGGGATTCAAACCCCCAACCCTCAGAGCCGAAATCTGATGCGCTATTCAGTTGCGCCACGCGGCCTTGTCATTCCCACAAAAGCGGAAATTCAATTTATATATCTAAGAAAGTCTTGACTTTACAATTGTTGAAATGGTTTTGCCATCTGCTTTTCCTGCAACCCTTGCGCTGGCCAAGCCCATTACTTTTCCCATATCGGCCATAGAGGAAGCCCCACTTTCAATGATGATTTGATCAACAATTTTACCCACTTCTTCTTCACTTAATTGTTTTGGTAAAAACTGTTCTATCACCTGTGCTTGGGCCAATTCTGGCTCGGCAAGATCCTCGCGCCCCTGCTCTTTATAAATTGCGGCACTGTCCCTGCGTTGCTTTACCTGCTTTTGTAACAATTTTATTTCTTCCTCTTCGGTCAAATCTGCTTTGGAACCCGTTTCGGTCTGTGCCAAAAGCAGGGCAGATTTTACGGAACGCAAAGCTTCCAAAGACTGGGTGTCCTTAGATTTCATTGCGGTTTTCATTGCATCCATTATCTTTTCCTGTAAGCTCATTCCATTGTTTTTAATAGCGTACGAAGATACTTAATTCAACCGAAATTCGAAATAGTATTATTAGTTTTATAAATGAATAGATTTTACAAAAAAGGCCCAAACTCAATTAAGAAATTCGGGCCCCTGCTTTAAGTGAAAAAAATATCACTTAGTCAACATTATCGTGTAAATATGAATTGTTCTTACGCAATTCAATTTCATCATCTTCTGTATTTACAGATGTTCTAGAAATGTTAGGTTCGCTTTTTGTTTCGTTAAGATCAATGCCCATACGTTTATAAGCAGGTTGCTTTTCAATCTCATCGATACGGGAAGGACTGTTTTTGAATTTATAATTAAACTCCTTCATTTTTCTTTTACGTTCTTCAGTACGGTCGCTCAATATTTTTGAAATCGGTGAATTTAATGGATCTTCTTCACCTTGGGTTTCCACTTCTTTTGAATTGGGTTCCGCAACCGTTCGTTTTTCGAAAATAATTTCTTCCTCTTCTATTTCTTCGGCAACCAATTTTGCAGGCTTGGCATTATTTAATTGATTTTCTACTTCTTGGTAGTCATCCAAGCTATAACGCTTTATTCCTTCACCAGATACTTCGGTAACCGGGATAACCTCAATGTGATCCTGAACTTCTATCTCGCCCAGATCAAAGAAAACAGTTTCCTCCTTTTTTTCCTTTTCAGAAGATTTTTTTGAAGCTGAGTTTATAGGAAGATCAAACATCAACATCTGCTCATCACTTTCTTCGGAAGAAGGTGTAACAGTTTCAGAATCCTTTTCGGTTTCCTTCTTTGGAGCTTCAAGAATCACAAATTCGTTAACGTTAATTTTATTGACTTCCACTTGATTGAATTCCTCTATATTCTTTGCTTCCACTTCTTCATAAGAAACATTAAGGTTCTTCAACAATTCCGAAGTTTTAATGTAGCCTTCAAATGGCAGTTTCTCTTCCACTTCTGCAGTATCAAAAAGTGTGTGTTTTACCACTGGAGCTTCGGCTCTAGGTTTTGTGCTTAAAGGTTGCTCTGGCAATCGTACTGGGCTAGCTGTTGCCTTTGGTGTAAGACTCTGTTCTGCTCTTTGTTCATCCTCAAGTGTGTGGATTATTTTTTTTGTTTCAGTATTTACTATTTCGTTTTGCTGTTCCACATTGAAACCCGTTGCAATAACAGTGATTGAAATAGAACCCTCAAGACTTTCTTCTTCACCCACACCCATAATGATATTCGCGCTGTGGCCAGCTTCATCCTGGATGTGATCACTGATTTCGCCAATTTCATCTATGGTGATTTCATCAGAACCAGAAACGATAAGCAGCAATACGTTTTTGGCGCCTTTTATTTTATTATCATTCAATAAAGGAGAATCCAATGCTTTGCCAATAGCTTCTTTGGCTCTATTGGCGCCAGAAGCAGTGGCGCTCCCCATTATGGCCGTACCACTATTGGCAAGTACGGTTTTTGCATCACGAAGGTCAATGTTTTGCGTGTAGTGATGTGTAATAACTTCGGCAATACCACGAGCAGCGGTGGCCAAAACCTCATCAGCTTTTGAAAAACCTGCCTTAAAACCAAGGTTTCCATATACCTCTCGCAGTTTATTATTGTTTATTACTACTAAGGAATCCACATTTTGGCGCAGTTTTTCAACCCCAATTTGAGCTTGGTCGTTTCGAGTTTTTCCTTCAAACTGGAATGGAATGGTTACAATTCCAACCGTCAGGATATCCATATCTTTGGCCATTTTTGCAATAATTGGCGCTGCACCAGTTCCGGTACCACCGCCCATTCCGGCAGTGATGAAAATCATTTTGGTATTGGTGGTGAGCATACTGCGGATTTCTTCCATGCTTTCCACGGCAGACTGTTCACCAACTTTAGGGTTAGCACCGGCTCCCAGACCTTCGGTGAGCGAAACCCCCAATTGGATCTTAATAGGCACAGGGCTATTTTCCAAGGCTTGGGCATCTGTGTTGCATATTACAAAGTCAACTCCCTTTATGCCCTGGCTGAACATATGGTTAATGGCGTTACTTCCCCCGCCCCCTACACCAATAACCTTTATCACATTGGATTGGTTTTTTGGAAGGTCGAAAGAAATGTTGTCAAATTCTGTTTTGCTGCTCATATTTTTTTTATTTGTGGTCCTTTCTTTTTCTATTTGTCATTATTCGGCATTGTCCAAAAATTCCTTGAACTTCTCTGCCCATTTATCAAAAAACCGCTTTGAGGTTTTTTGTTCCTTTTCTTTATTTTTTTCTTCTTTAGTTTCTTCTTTAATTTCGGTTTCGTCAGCTTTTTTTTCAGTTTCTTCCGAAGCAACTTCATGTGAAAAACGCTTCATCAATGAAGATTTTTCCTTGCTTTCTAAACTATTCAGCACCAAACCTACAGCCGTTGCATACATAGGACTGGTGGTTTCGGCGTCACTATCACCGGCCAAATGCTCATTAGGATAGCCAATGCGCGTGTCCATTCCCGTGATATATTCTACCAATTGTTTTATATGCTGAAGCTGAGCGCCACCACCAGTGAGCACAATGCCCGCAATAAGCTTCTTTTTAGGATCCTCATGGCCGTAATTTTTTATTTCCATATATACCTGCTCGATAATCTCGATAACACGGGCATGGATTATTTTTGAAAGATTTTTTAAGCTAATTTCCTTTGGTTCTCTTCCACGAAGTCCGGGAATAGAAACAATCTCGTTATCCTTGTTTTCTCCGGGCCAAGCGGAGCCAAATTTTATTTTCAGAAGTTCAGCCTGTTTTTCGATTATGGAACAGCCTTCTTTTATGTCTTCGGTGATAACATTTCCTCCAAAAGGAATTACGGCTGTATGACGAATGATGCCGTCTTTAAAAATTGCCAAATCTGTCGTTCCACCTCCTATATCAATCAGAGCTACACCAGCTTCTTTTTCTTCTTGGCTTAAAACTGCTTTTGCCGAAGCCAAGGGTTCCAATGTGATCGCTGAAAGTTCAAGACCAGCACTTTTAATGCATCTCCCTACATTTCTGATGGAAGAAACCTGCCCAACTACTACGTGAAAATTAGCTTCCAATCGTGCGCCATACATTCCAATAGGCTCTTTTATTTCGGCTTGCCCATCAACTTTAAAGTCTTGGGGAAGTACATGCAAAATTTCTTCTCCGGGAAGCATTACCAGCTTATGCACCTGGTTGCAAAGACGGTCTATATCCTCTTCTTTTATAACATCTTCACCATTGGGACGGGTGATGTAATCACTATGCTGAAGACTACGTATGTGTTGACCTGCTATGCCTACAACAACTTCCTTAATTTTCATTCCTGAAGAAGTTTCGGCATCCTGAACCGCTTGCTGAATGGACTGAATGGTTTGGGTAATGTTGTTTACCACGCCACGGTGCACGCCAAGGCTCTTTGCCTTTCCTATTCCCAATACCTCCATTTTGCCGTAATCGTTCTTTCTACCAATCATAGCAACTATCTTGGTAGTTCCAATATCCAATCCTACAGCAATATTATCATTTTCCATGGCCTTACTTTTTTGTGGCAATTACCTGACTTTCGAACTTCAGATTTACCATATTGTACCCATACAGTGTACTGTCCTGTTTTGTTTTTTTATAAAATGCTTTAAAGTTTTGAAACTTTTTCTCAATGTTTTCCGGTTTACCAAAAAGCACTTTAAAGTTTGCTTTTCTAAGCTCCAATTCTATCTCGCCGTTCGTTTTTCTGTTTAAACCCACCACGCTTCGTCTCATAAATTCATCGTCATTGATTTTTAGCAGCAATTGGGTAACTTCAGCAAAATTATTTTTTGAAATTCCCGTAATTAATGGCACCCTTGCCGAGTAAACATCAGATAACGGCATCTTTTTTCCGTCAGCGTCTAAATAATAATCCGGCGAAGCGGACACCCTGCCTATTGGTTTGCGTTGTTCAATCTTTGCCCCCAGCGTACCGTCAACAGATACATAGACCTGAGCATCACGAACCATAGGATTTTCCTGCAGTCTCTGCTCCATCTTCTTCAAAACTAAAGTTTCTTTGCCTATGCTCGTAACCTTGGCTTGATTTTGTATCAACAATTTATTAACTGTATTGTATGTTATAAATGGACTGTTTTCATCTACAAATTCTACGTCCAGTTTAGTCAATTTTCTGGCGTCATTTCGCTTTTTTGTAAAGCTGAAAAGAAACGCCATAATGCCAAGCAAAATGATAAATTTGATGATTTCAATACTACGTTTCATTTTTCAGGATTTTGGTTAACTTATTCACTTCAGCGCCTATATCTCCAGCACCCACGAGCAATTTTATTCTGCATTTTGACTTCAGCAGCACTTCGGGAAGGGCAGATTTAAAAACCAAACGTTTATTTTCTGCAACAACTTGTTTTAAAAGCCATTCAGAGGTTATTCCTTCAATAGGTTCTTCCCTCGCAGGATAAATGTCTAGCAGCACCACTTCATCAAATTGTGATAGACTTTTTGCAAAACCTTCTGCAAAATCACGTGTTCTGCTGTAAAGATGTGGCTGGAAAACAATCTGTTTGTGATCGTTGGGGTACATTTCATCAACAGCTTGATACAGTGCATCAATTTCTGTGGGATGATGTGCATAGTCATCAATCAAAACCAATGCGCCGGTTTTAATTTTATATGAAAAGCGACGTTTTACCCCTTTAAAAGATGCCAATGCTTTGGACAGACGATCGGTTGGGGAGCCTGCTAAAATCGCCATGCCCAAAGCCATGATGGCATTTGTAAGATTGTGGTGCCCAGGAAGATGGAATGTTAAATTTTCCAAAGTTTCGTTTGGGGTTTTTAAGTTAAAAATGTATGCCCCGTTCTCTATTTTTATGTCTTGCGCTTCGTAATCTGCGGATTCTCCCACAGCAACCGTCATCCCGTCCAATGGAAGGTTCTTTTTTATGAAAACGTTTTCTTCTTTCTCAACCAATTTTGAAAAAGCTCTAAACGCAGTTTCTATTTCGGCAGCATCCCCATAAATATCCAAATGATCCGCGTCCATTGAAGTTACGCAGGCAATATCTGGACGAAGCTGCAGGAAGGAACGGTCAAATTCATCTGCTTCCACGACCGTTATTTCACTACCCTTGTAAATAAAATTTGAGTTGTAGTTTTCCGCAATTCCGCCCAAAAAAGCGGTGACGGGCATATCACATTCCGTCAATAAATGTCCTAAAATTGCCGAAGTCGTTGTTTTTCCGTGCGTACCGGCAACTGCCAAACAAAGTGTGTTTTTTGAGACTTCACCTAAAAGTTGGGCGCGTTTAAGGATTGTAAATTCTTCGGAAAAGAAATAATTTAAAATTTTATTCCCCTTTGGAATGGCGGGCGTATAAACAATCAAAACGTTTTCCTTGGAAAGCACTCCACTTTGAATCTCAGAAATTTCATCAATAAATGTTACTGGAATGCCTTCGGCAACCAATTCATCCGTTAAATCGGTCGATGTTTTGTCGTAACCAAAAACATTCTTTCCCTGCATTTTAAAGTAACGCGCAAGCGCACTCATCCCAATGCCGCCGATGCCTACGAAGTAAAAGGTTTGTATTTGATTTAAATCTTTCAATTTTAAGCTTTCAATAATTTTTCAATCTCTTCAACTATATCTTTTGTGGCGTTTGGTTTTGCCAGTTTTTTTATGTTTTCAGAAAGGGTTTTCTGCTTTTCTTCGGAAACCAACAATGCGGAAAATTCCTTTTCAAATTTGGCATCCAGCTCACTTTCCTTTATCAATAACGCAGCATTTTTTTCTGAGATTGCCAACGCATTTTTGGTCTGGTGGTCTTCGGCCACATTGGGCGAAGGAATAAAAATTACCGGTTTGCCCACCAAACACAGTTCCGAAACCGATAGTGCGCCCGCCCGCGAAATAATGAAATCTGCTGTCGCATAGGCCAAATCCATCCGGTTTAAGAAGGTATGTACCTGCACACTTGCCGAGCCTTTGTCTTTATATGCTTCTTCGTAATATTTTCCGCACTGCCAGATTACTTGTAGATTTTGTTTTTCGAAAAAAGGAAGTGACTTTTCTATCAATTGGTTTATTCTTTTTGCACCCAAACTTCCGCCCAACACCAACAAAGTTTTCTTTTCCTTTTTTAAATTGAAGAAAGTCCTGGCTTCTTCTTTTTTTGAAGAAATATCAAGCAAATCCTGTCGCACGGGATTGCCAGTTATCTTTACTTTTTCCGCAGGAAAGAATTTTTCCATCCTTTCATACGCCACACAAATTTTCTGTACTTTCCCACCCAACCACTTATTTGTGATTCCCGCATGGCTGTTCTGCTCTTGAATTAAACAGGGAATACCTTTCAAAGCGGCCATTCGCAACAAGGGAGCACTTGCATAACCTCCCGTACCGATTGCAACATCTGGCTTAAACTTTTTAAGAATTTTAAGCGATTTGCCAAGACTGGAAACAAGTTTCAACGGAAATGCTAAATTCTGCAACGACAAATTGCGTTGAAGTCCCGAGATCCAAAGCCCTTTTATTTTATAGCCTGCCTGTGGCACTTTTTCCATTTCCATTCTATCCTTAGCGCCAACGAATAAAAATTCAGCATCGGGAAAACGGGTTTTTAACTCGTTCGCAATGGCAACCGCAGGGTAAATGTGACCTCCGGTTCCGCCTCCTGATATGATGAATTTATATTTCAAATTGTTTCGCTTAAAATATCCAATGGGTTTTCTTCTGTTTCTTCTTTTGCAACCACTTCACGTTTTGCACTTACACTTAAAATCATGCCAAGTGCGAGACATGTCATCCAAATTGACGTTCCTCCACTACTTATCAATGGTAAGTTTTGGCCCGTTACGGGGAATAATTCTACGGCTACGGCCATATTTATCATTGCACGAAAAACAATAGGCAAACCAACGCCGATGACAAGTAATTTTCCAAAAACAGAAGTGGATTTGTGTGCTACCACGACAATTCTAAAAAGAAGAAACAAATACAGCACCATTAAAAACATTCCGCCCAAAAGGCCAAATTCTTCAACGATTATTGCATAAATAAAATCTGAGGATGACTGCGGCAAAAAGTTTTTCTGAACACTTTTGCCCGGTCCCAAACCTGCCACACCGCCTGAAGCAATTGCTATTTTTGCTTTTTCTATTTGGTAATCGGCTTCGGTGTCTGTGTCATCACTAAAATTTTCAACTCGACTTATCCAAGTATCCACACGGTTTGGGAAAACACCTGGAAATGCTTTTGCGGTAAGCACGAAAAGCGTGAGGAAGATTATTCCCGCACCTAGTATTATCCCTAAATACTTCAACGGATACCCGCCTACGAAAACGAGCATTACAATCATTGAAAAAAAGATTGCAGTGGTAGAAAAGTTAGCAGGAAGTATTAATGCAAGCACTATAAATACAGGCACCCATAGCGGTAGTATTGTTTCTTTAAAAGTTACCGTTTTTCCTTTTATGCGCGAAAGATAACGCGCCACATAAGTCATCAAAACCACTCCAGCCAGTGTTGAAGTCTGAAATGTTATACCCACAAACGGCAAGCGTATCCACCTACTTGCGTTTGCACCGTCAATCGTGGTTCCTTCCGCCATTGTGATAATCAACAGCAGGATAATAACGGGCATGGCGATAATGGAAAGCCCCCGGAAATAGTGATAAGGTATTTTATGAACGCCATACAGAATTCCAAAGCCCAATACAAGGTGTGAAAAATGGCGCAGTAAATATGGCAGCGTGCTTCCATCTCCATACAAATAGGCAAGGTTGCTACTGGAGCTATATACCGGCAAAAAGGAAAATAACGCCAAAAGGCCTACAATTCCCCAGATTGCTTTATCACCCTGTATGTAATTGAAAATGTTTTTCACTTGATATGTTTCTGGTTTCTAAAATTTCGTATTTCAGTTTTCGTATTTTGTTTTTTACAAATTTCTAACTGCTTCCTTAAATTGTCTGCCGCGGTCTTCGTAATTTTCAAATAGATCAAAACTCGCACAAGCCGGCGATAGCAAAACAGTGTTATTCCTTTCTGCCAACTTGTACGCAATTTGCACCGCCATAGTCATTGAATCCGTTTCCACGATAGTATCCACAATATTTCCAAAGGCTGTGATTAATTTTTCATTGTCTACCCCCAAGCAGATTATTGCCTTTACTTTTTCGTTTACCAACGGCAACAACTCACTGTAATCATTCCCTTTATCCACACCGCCAACAATCCACACGGTTGGGTTTTCCATACTGTCCAGCGCAAAAAATGTAGCATTTACATTGGTGGCTTTGGAATCGTTGATGTACATCACATTGTTGATTTTTAAAACCTTTTCCAACCTGTGCTCCACGCCCTGAAATCCTTCCAGACTTTCACGGATTGTCTGTTTTCTGATTCTCAATAATGTGGCTACCGTTGATGCAGCCATTGCGTTCTTTACATTGTGTTCCCCTTGTATTCCGATTGTTGCGATTGGCATAGTAAATTCTGTATTATTTATTTTTATTATTATTTCGTTGTTTCTTTTAAAAGCTCCCTGGTTCAGTTCTTTTTTTACCGAAAAAGGCAGCGGTTGTGATTTTATGGAATTTTGCGAAAGCCACTTTATTATTTCAACATCATCTGCATCATAAATGAAGTAATCCTGCGAGGTTTGGTTCATCGTTATCCGAAATTTTGAAGCGATATAATTTTCATATTTATAATCATATCGGTCCAAATGGTCCGGACTCAAGTTGGTCAAAACTGCGATGTGCGGTGCAAAGGTTTCAATGCCGTCAAGCTGAAAACTGCTGAGTTCGAGTACGAAGTTTTCGTACTTTTCTTCGGAAACCTGCTCTGCGAAACTCTTTCCGATGTTTCCTCCCAACGCCACATTAAGTCCGCCGTCTTTCAGCAATTTATAGGTCAAACTTGCGGTGGTTGTTTTTCCGTTGCTACCCGTGATTCCTACAATGGTTGCCTTTGTATATTTTGCGGCAAACTCAATTTCAGAAATGACCTTCACCCCCTTTTCGCGCAACTTTTTAACAATTGGCGCCTTATCGGGAATTCCCGGACTTTTCATCACAATATCTGCGGAAAGGATTTTGGCTTCGGAATGGCCTTCCTCTTCCCATTCAATTCCATTATTTATAAGAACTTGTTTGTACTTCTCTTTTATTTTTCCGAAGTCTGAAACAAACACCTCAAACCCCTTCTTTTTTCCTAAAATGGCTGTGCCTACCCCACTTTCTCCTCCTCCGAGAATTACGATTCTCGATTTACGATTTACGATTGACGATTTATGATTTGTGCCCATCTTTTCCATCTAATCTTTTTCGAATCGTTTTTATTGACGCAATTGTAATGGAAAGAAATTCGTCAGCTTCCTTATGCAATCGGTCAATTTCCTCGTGATGTGATTCGGACATTTCTTTCAATATTTCTAAGAAAAACATACTTTCATCCGCCTCCTCTTCCCCAATTTTCAATTTGTTTATAAAATCCCTATCGGATTTTCCTCTACATGCCGCTCTATAATTGGCTCCTACTGAACTTGAACATCTAATTAATTGATTACAATAAGCATTATATTCTCTTGAGATAGGAAACCTCATACACAACTTTCCCACATCAACTGCAAATCGCAACATTCTCTTTTTAATTTCTTCCTTCATAATCGTAAATCCAAAATCGTATATCGTAAATAATCCTTATCTGATTTTTAAGGTGACGATTGTGATAATGGCCAGAAAAATTCCCACAATCCAAAACCGCGTCACGATCTTGCTTTCGTGAAACCCCTTTATTTGATAGTGGTGATGCAAGGGAGACATTCTGAAAATGCGCCTGCCCTCACCAAATTTTTTCTTTGTGTATTTAAACCAGCTTACTTGTAAAACCACCGAAAGGTTTTCCATCAGGAATATTCCGCAGAGAATTGGTATCAACAGTTCTTTCCGAACGGCAATTGCAATTACGGCGATGATTCCGCCAATAGTCAAACTGCCTGTATCGCCCATAAATACTTGTGCCGGATAGGTATTGTACCATAAAAATCCGATGAGCGCTCCAACAAAAGCGGTTATGAAAATGGTCATTTCACCTGTATTTGGGATGTACATTATATTGAGATAATCCGCGAAAATCACGTTGCCCGATACCCACGCAAAGAGCGCAAGGGTCAGCCCGATTATGGCGGAAGTGCCCGCAGCGAGGCCATCAATTCCATCTGTAAGATTGGCCCCGTTTGAAACGGCCGTGATAATAAAAATTACAATCGGAATGAAAATGAGCCATACATAGCTTTTATAACCCTCGCCCGCCCAGCTTATGAGTTCAGAATAATTGAATTCGTTTTCCTTCACGAAGGGAATAGTGGTGAGCATCGCCTTGTCCTTCACATAAAAAGTATTGGCAGATTCTTTTGCAATCACTTCAGTTATTTCGGTTTGGGTTTCAGGATTTTCAACAGTATGTTGCACTATGATGTCTGGATGCAAATACATAGTTATACCCACAAATAGGCCCAGCCCTATTTGACCAATTATCTTAAATTTTCCAGGTAAACCTTGCTTGTCGTTTTTGAATTTTTTAATGTAATCGTCAATAAAACCGATGGTTCCCATCCAAACGGTAGTAACAATCAAAAGGATTACGTAAATGTTTTCGAGTTTCGCAAAAAGCAAAACGGGAACCAGTGTAGCCAAAATAATAATGATCCCGCCCATTGTCGGCGTTCCCGCTTTTTCGTTTTGACCTTCCAAACCAAGATCACGGATAGATTCACCTACTTGCTTTTTCTGTAGATAATTGATTATTTTTTTACCGTAAACCGTGGCGATAAAAAGCGAAAGGATAACCGCCAAAATCGCCCGGAACGTAATAAAATTGAACAGCCCCGCACCCGGCACGTCGTATGTTTTATCCAAATATTCAAAAAGATAATAAAGCATTGGCTATTTGTTTAGGGCGGTTAAAAGTTGGTTTACTATTTCAAAATCATCAAAATCGAAGCGTTCTCCATTAATTTCCTGATAAGTTTCGTGGCCTTTTCCGGCAATCAAAATGATGTCGTGTTCCTGCGCCATTTGGCAAGCGGCTTTTATGGCTTCTTTTCTATTCGTGATTGAAATGGTTTTTTTGTAGTGCTCTGCAGGGACACCAGCTTCAATTTGTTCAATAATTATTTCAGGGTTTTCGGTTCGTGGGTTATCACTTGTAAAAACCACTTTTGTGCTCAGTGAAGCAGCAATGTTACCCATCACGGGGCGCTTCTGTGCATCACGGTCTCCACCGCAACCCACCACAGTTATCACTTCTTCATTTCCTGTGCGAATACTGTTTATGGTTTCCAACACATTTTTTAATGCGTCTGGAGTATGTGCGTAATCTACAATAGCAGTGATTTTCTTTTCTGAAATTAAATATTGAAACCTTCCGCCAACACTATCCAAAGTGCTCATAATTTGAAGAGTTTCAAGTTCCTGCAATCCTAATAAATCAGCGGTCCCAAAAATTGCAAGCAAGTTATAAGCATTGAAACCGCCAATCAATTTCACCCACAATTCCTGATTGTTTATTTTCAGGAGTTGCCCGGTAAATTGGCTCTCCAAAACTTGTGCTTTATAATCTGCATAGGTTTTAAGGGCGTATGTATGCTTTTTCGCTTTTGTATTTTGAAGCATTACCACCCCATTTTTGTCATCCACATTTACTAGCGCGAAAGCAGTTTTTGGCAATTCATCAAAAAATGATTTTTTCACATCACGGTATTCCGCAAAATCCTTGTGATAATCCAAATGGTCGTGAGATAGATTTGTAAATACACCTCCTGAAAAACGCAATGCTTCTGTGCGTTTCTGATGTATGCCGTGTGAGCTTACCTCCATAAAGCAAAATTCCACACCAGCTTCAACCATTTCGCGCAGATATTTATTAATTGTAAGTGAGTCAGGAGTTGTATGTGTAGCTTTATACTCAATATCCCCTACCATTATTTTTACAGTTGAAAGCAAACCAGCTTCCATTCCTGCTTTTTTGAAAAGTTGATATAATAAAGAAGAAACCGTAGTCTTTCCGTTGGTTCCGGTAATTCCAACCAGCTTTAATTCTTCTGAAGGATTGCCGTAGTAATTTGCAGCCATTATCGCTAATGCTTTATGCGAATCTGCCACTTGTACATATGTAATACCGTTAATGATATTTTCGGGCAGGGTTTCACAAATAATAACCAAAGCACCTTGGTCAGCCGCGTTTTTTATGAATTGGTGCCCATCTGAAACCGCTCCCTTTATAGCAATAAAAACATCGTTCAAGGATACTTTTCGGGAATCAAACTCCAGATTGTTTATAGCCACGGAAGTACTGCCAACTACGCTTTCGATGGTAACCTTATACAATATGTCCTTTAAAAGTATCACGATAAATTCAAGGTTATTAATTGTCCCTTTTTTAAGGTTTCGCCAGACTTTATGGATTGGCTGGCAACGGTGCCATTGCCCACAACTTGTACCCGCAGCCCGAGATTTTCCAATAAGGAAACCGCATCCATTCCCGCCATTCCAGTAACATTTGGAATCGTTTTGGATGGTTGCTGCAGTTTTGAATAATACTTCTCAAAATCTCTTTCAATGGTTGGATCTGGCTGCTCTATACTTTCAACCTTATCAATATTTCGGGATTCGGTAAATATTTTTTGGGCTATTCTTTTGAAAACTGGCCCTGAAACATCAGCGCCATAAAAACCTTTTTTGGTGCTTGGTTTGTGGATAATTACGATACAGGAATACTTGGGGTTTTCCGCAGGAAAAAATCCCGCAAATGATGAAATATAACGGCGGTTGCTTTTCCAATCGGGCATCCAATATTCTGTTTGTGCAGTTCCCGTTTTTCCGGCCATTGAAAAATCTGGGGAGTAAAGTGATTTCCCCGTACCACGTATTACCGTGTTCTTCATAATTTCCTTGATTTTACTCAAGGTCTCATCAGAACAGATTTTAGGGTTTATAACTTTGGTATCGTAAGTTGTTACTTTTTCATTCCAAGCGCGAACCTCTTTTATGAAACGCGGCTTTACCATCACGCCATTATTTGCAATAGCATTGTAAAAGTTTAAGGTTTGCAGTGGGGTAAGTCGTAGATTATAACCATAAGCCATAGATGGCAAAGCATTTTTGCTCCATTTTTTATCGCCAGGCTGCGGAATCATAGGCACACCCTCACCTTTAATGGCAACACCTGTTTTTTCGGTCAGGTGCCAGCTTTTTAAACGGTTGATGAATTTGTTGGGATTTTTGGAATAGTTATCATTTATAATTGTAGCCAAACCAATGTTTGAGGAAACTTCCAAAGCTTTTGCAGCCGAAATTTTTCCGTAGCCGCCCCGGTGGGAATCGTAGATTTTTCTTCCGTAGAAAACTTTCACACCCTTACCTGTATCGACAACAGTACTAGTATCAATAACCTTATCCTCCAAAGCCGCCATCATAGCCATTACCTTAAAAGTAGAACCCGGTTCGTGCGATTCGCCGATGGCATAATTGAGTTTTTCATAATAGGTTCCGCTGGAAGTACGCCCCAAATTTGAAACGGCTTTTATCTCGCCCGTCGCAACTTCCATTACGATTACCGTTCCGTGCTCGGCTTCGTAATATTCCAATTGTTTCAACAAAGCGTGGTGGGCAATGTCCTGCATATTCACATTGATAGTCGAAACAATATCATAGCCATCCTGCGGCTCTATTTCATTATCGTCGGAAACTGGTTTCCACTGCCCTTTGGCAATTTTTTGCTTGAGGCGATGACCTTCCTTTCCGGTCAACAAATCATTAAAAGCACCTTCAAGTCCTACGGCATAATAGCCGGGACGATCAAAAGCTTCATCACCGACGGTGCGTTGTGCAATTTTACCAATGGGATGTTCGCGAACGGTGCGCTGCTCCACAATGATTCCACCCTTGTAGGGACCTTTGCGGAAAAGCGGCAGGTTTTTCACCTTTATATAATCTGAATAACCCAGATTTTTCACAATAAGCAAATACCTATTTTTATCGGCACGCGCTTTTCTGAACATATTTTGATAATGCGAAACAGGCTTGCCAAACATCTTGCTCAACCCTTCTGAAAGCGGCTTTAAATTTTCCTTGAAATCTTCCGAAGAAACCGTTACAGCATCAAAACGAATATCATATTTTGGAACCGAAGTGGCCAAAAGGCTGCCATCATCAGCATAAACATTACCACGGTTTGCAGGAATTACGAAATTTTTTGTAGTGTTCTCCTTTGCCAATTCGCGATATTTTTCACCATCCACAAACTGAATGTTCATCAACTTCACACTAATGGCAAGCGCAAAAAGAAACATGCATCCGGCAACGACGTATAGACGGTTCAATATGTTTTTTTCTTCAAAAGCCATGTTCAGGTATCGGTTGTCAGTTATTGGTTAATGATTACACTTTTAGCATTAGCTATTTTTTATTTTCCGGTTCAATTATTCTAATTCTCTTCGGGGGTGTTGTGGATGGTTGCAAACCACGATTTTCCATAGCGGCTATAATTTTGCTTTCCATTCTTGCTTGCATCAACAGCATACGCACATCAACATATTCGCTTTTCAGTTCTTTAACCTGTGCGTTCAATTTTGAAATTTTATGAACCTTCTTGTCTGCACTGTGCGAACTGCCAATCATAATCAAAGCAAGAACAGAAAGGAAAATGATAAAGCGCCAGTTTTTTAGCGCATCGTCACTTACCAAGAATTTTCCTTTTATTATGTTGTAAAAACCCTCTTTCATATTATAACTTCTTCGCTATACGAAGCTTGGCACTTCGGGCGCGGTTATTTAGTTTTATTTCTTCCTCGGAAGGAATGATAAATTTTCCCACCGCCTTAAAAGGCACTTCAAAATGTCCAAAAGCATCCTTCTCCGGCTCCCCCTCAAACAATCCATTTCGGATATATCTTTTTACCAGCCTATCTTCCAAAGAGTGGTAGCTTATCAGGCTAAGGCGCCCACCCGGTTTTAAAACTTCGTTTGTTTGCAGCAAAAATTCTTTCAATGCTTCCAATTCCTGGTTTACTTCAATGCGAATGGCCTGATAAATCTGGGCCAAAATCTTGTTCTCTTTATGCGCTGGCAGAAACCTGCTCAACACTTTTTTTAATTGCTCGCTAGTTTTTATTTTTTCATTTTGGCGCGCTTCCACAATTACACGGGCCATTCCCGCAGCACTTCGCAATTCGCCATAATTTGAAAGCACACTTCGCAGCTGCGTTTCTTCGTATTTATTCACTACTGTGTATGCCGAAAAATTGCTGTCGCGATTCATTCGCATATCCAGATCGGCTTCAAAACGGGTAGAAAAACCTCTTTCAGCAACATCAAATTGATGCGAGGAGACCCCAAAATCGCCCAAAATCCCATCAACGGTTCGGTAGCCGTGAAATCTCAAAAATTGCTTCAGGAACCGAAAATTTTGATTTATAAGCAAAAAACGCGTATCGTCGATAGCGTTTTCCAAAGCGTCTTTGTCCTGGTCAAAAGCGATAAGTTTTCCATCGGGACCTAAGCGCTTTAAGATTTCTCGGGAGTGGCCTCCCCCACCGAAAGTAACATCCACATAAATCCCCTCTGGCTTTATGTTAAGCCCATCAACAGTTTCTTTAAGCAAAACCGGATTATGATACTCCATCACCATCATTGCTTTTGTTTCCCATTACTTCTTCGGCCAAATCGGCAAAATCGCTTGCGGCATCATCAATAGCCTGTTCGTATTTGTCTTTATCCCAAACCTCCACAATATTTATTGCGGAAGAGAATACAATCTCTTTACTGATACCCGCAAAAGAAAGCAGGTCTTTGGGAATCAACAATCTACCAGTAGCATCAAGCTCTACGGTCTTTACGCCCGCGGTAAATCTTCTTATGAAATCGTTGTTTTTTCTATTAAATCGATTCAGCTCGCCCATTTTTAGCATGAGAGCGTCCCATTCTTTCATTGGGTAAATTTCCAGGCAAGGCTGAAAGACAGCTCTTTTAATTACAAAGCCTTCGGGAGCTACAGTTGCCAATTGCTTTTTCAGCGGCGCAGGTACCATGACCCTTCCCTTTACGTCTGCTTTACATTCGTATGTGCCTATTAGATTGAGCATTGTGGAAATTCCCGATTTGTAATTTATAGTTTCAAATATATATAACTTTTACCACATTTTACCACATTCTACCACTTTGTTGATAAGTTTTACCACTTTGTAGATAAAGTGAAATCGATACAGTAAATAACAAAGCCTTATTTTAAATAGACCTTATGAAATAATTTTGTTTACTTTTGTCATTCTAAATTGCAGCAACCAAGCATGTCGGAAAACTTAAAGAAAGAAGGAAAATTTTCATATTTAGAAATAGGTGAAGGCACTCCAATAATCATCCTTCACGGGCTTATGGGCGGGTTGAGCAATTTTGATGGCGTTGCAGATTTCTTTCCGCCAAAAGGCTATAAAATTTTAATTCCCGAATTGCCCATTTACAAGATGACTTTGTTGCGTACCAATGTGAAAAATTTCGCAAAATATGTAGCGCAGTTTATTGACCATCTGGGTTATAAAGAAGTGATTCTTTTGGGAAATTCTCTGGGTGGGCATATTGGCCTTTTATGCACAAAAATGTATCCTGAAAAAGTGAAAGCTTTAATAATCACAGGAAGTTCTGGCCTCTATGAAAGTGCTATGGGCGAAAGCTATCCAAAACGCGGCGATTATGAATATATCCGCCAAAAAGCAGAAAATGTGTTTTATGACCCTGCCGTTGCAACCAAAGAAATTGTTGATGATGTTTATGAAACTGTAAACGATCGAAACAAATTAATACGAACTCTTGCCATTGCAAAAAGTGCCATTAGACATAATATGGCCAAGGATTTACCAAAAATGCACACTCCTACCTGCATAATTTGGGGTAAAAATGACAATGTAACCCCTCCAGAAGTCGCAATAGAATTTGATGAGCTTCTGCCAGATTCTGAATTATTTTGGATTGATAAATGTGGCCACGCCGCAATGATGGAGCATCCCGATGAGTTTAATGAACTTCTTTACGCTTGGTTGCAGAAACGAGGGTTTTAGTAGTTCCAAGTTTCAGGCTTCAAGTTTCAAGTTTCAAGTTTCAAGTTTCAAGTTTCTAAAAAACGTATTCTCCCCCATAACCCTTAACTCCTAACCATTAACTCATAACTCCTAACCCTAAAGCAATGCAAATAAAATCGGCAGAATTTCTAATGAGCAACAGCGAGGTTGCAAAATGTCCCAAAGACCGTTTGCCGGAATACGCTTTTATTGGGCGCAGTAACGTTGGCAAATCTTCTTTGATCAATATGCTGATGCAGCGCAAGAGTTTGGCTAAAACTTCGGGACGGCCTGGAAAAACACAACTGATCAACCACTTTCTCGTAAATAAAAATTGGTATTTGGTAGATTTGCCGGGCTATGGGTATGCCCGTGTTTCAAAAAGCAGTAAAAAAGTTTTTCAAAAATTCATTACAAACTACTTTGAAAAGAGAGAACAAATGGTACTCGCTTTCGTTTTAGTAGATTGTCGCCACGAACCCCAACCTATTGATTTGGAATTTATGCAGTGGATGGGCGAAAGCGGAATTCCCTTCAACATAATTTTTACCAAGGCAGACAAATTGAAACCAAAAGCTTTGGAAAGAAATATTGCCGCATACACTGAAAAAATGCTCGAAACCTGGGAAGAAATGCCTCACTATTTTGTTACTTCAGCCAGTGATTCCACAGGAAGGGAGGAAGTGTTGAATTATATTGATGAATTAAACAATTCTATTCAAACTTCTGAATTTTAAAATTCTCTAGTCCCGCTTCAGCTCTAGCTTTTCCGCAAAATAATCGCAAAAATCACGCATTGTCGCGCTCATCTTGTCATCGTTTGTTGCACGTTGAAAAGTATCGGCCATCGCGCTTAAGGTTTGATGGAAAAAAATCTTCATTTCATCTACCGGCATTTCTTTTGTCCAAAGATCTATTCTAAGCGATTCCTTGCTTTTACTGTCCCAAACCGATAGCATTACCGCTTTGGTTTCTTCGTTTGAAACACCGCCGTCCTCGGCTGTCCAATTGATAGTTTCCGGAACTTTATTTTCGTCAAGACCTACTTTTAAACTTATTTCTGAAGTATGTTTAATTGCCATTATTTCTTTGGTTTGTATTTTGAATTTGTAAATATTTCTTCAGCATCTGTTATCATCAGCCGCTGCACATCAGTATCGTTTTTTTCCATATAGGCACGGACAATTTTCCAGCCCAAATAGCGCCCTAACATTCCGGGAGATTCGTTGTCTATTTCCAAGTAAAACTTTGAAAAAGGGGCAGGAGTTATAAACCGTGCTCCCAGTTTTGGGTCTGTACTATAGAGCAATTCCTTCTCAATAAAGTAGCGCCACATATACTCCTCGTTTTCTTCGGCCCATTGATATTCCTCATCGGTATAGCCTATTTTTTGGGCATCCGTAGCATTTGGAAGCCAAAGATCTTTTAAATAGAGCTCTTTCCCAAAGTAAATAATCTGTCCCAAAAAAGTAGCTTTGCTGGGCGGTTTTATATACTGCCTTGCATAGACTTCCGCCACATCGGGACCTATTTGCGCAGGCTTCATTTCTTTGGAAATGTATTTATCAATTCCTTCGTAAAAACGGTGTTCGGCGCCCAAATAATTGTCTAAACCAATAACGAGCATACTATCTGCAAGAATAACCTTGTTGCGATAATCTACGTCTGATGTAGTAGTTACCACCAATGGGGTTGTAAATTTCGGAAAGTAATATTTTAAGTGTTGAAACAATGGAATAAGTGTCTGTTCCAATGCTTCCTCATTCGAAAAAGTTTTTGCCACTTCTTCCTCCAGCTGATTTTGCAGCGTATCGTTTAATTTTTCAATCCAAATACTATCGTTGTATTGCTTTGGGAAAAACGCCGGAAATTCAGCTTTCAGCTTTGGAAGCGTTTCGGCACTAGCTGAAGCAAATTCCTTATCAAAACGGATAATTTCAACATTCATAGGAATTTCTTCAATCTCTTTTTCAACTTTGCTTTCGTTATTACACGAAAAAAAGAAAATGCCCAAGAGAATCAATGCGCAATATTTCACCATAGTAAAAATGTTATTGTTGGTTAACGCCATTCCTTTTTATTAATTTTATCTTTAACCACTTTTGCCGTGCAAAGGTATTATTATAAAAGATTAAAAACACAGAAAATGCAGACTGAAAAAGTTATAGAATATATTGTAGATTGGTTAAAAACCTATGCACAAGACGCAAAAATGGATGGTTTTGTAATTGGAATAAGCGGTGGGATTGATTCTGCGGTAACCTCAGCCCTCTGTGCAAAAACTGGGCTTGACTTATTATGTGTGGAAATGCCCATTCATCAGGCATCGTCTCAAGTAAGCCGAGCAGTTAATCATATTGCCTGGCTGAAGGAAAATTTTGTGAAAGTTGAAAAAATTGAAGTAAACCTTACCCCTGTTTTTGATTCCTTGATTGCCGCTTTGCCAGAAGTTGAAAAAGAAGAAGAGCGTTTCATGTCGCTCGCAAATACACGTGCTCGTTTGCGGATGACGACCCTTTATTATTTTGCAGCCCTGAACAAATATCTAGTGGCAGGAACCGGCAATAAAGTAGAAGATTTTGGTGTGGGTTTTTATACAAAATACGGCGACGGCGGTGTAGATTTAAGTCCTATTGCTGATTTGATGAAGAGTGAGGTCTATGAAATTGCACGCTTTTTAGGAATAAATAAAGAAATAATTGCCGCGGCACCAACAGATGGATTATGGGGCGATGACCGAACCGACGAAGACCAACTTGGTGCAAGTTATGACGAACTGGAATGGGCAATGAAAATGGATGAAAAAGGTAAAAGCAGCCCAGATTTTTCAGGGAGGGAGAAAGTGGTTTTTGACATTTACAAAAAATTGAACAGCGCCAACCAGCATAAAATGCTCCCAATTCCTATTTGCGAAATCCCAAAAGAATTGAAATAATATTGTTATTTATCGAACAATTTAACCATTAAACGAAAGGTTTACTTTTCTTCCCTTGTATATTTTATATATCCAAAATGTAGTATTAATATTACGTGTCTAAAACTCATTTGCTCCCCAAATCTGAAGGTTTTATTCATTCTTGAATTTATAAAAACACTAAGATGAAAAAAGTTGTAATTGCAGACCACCACCCTGTAACCAGAAAAGGCGCTTCCGTTTTACTAGATAGCACCAATGAATATTTGATTGTTGGAAAAGTATCCCGCGGATCGGAACTATTAAAATGCCTCGAGAAAGAACGTCCAGATATTTTAATTTTAGAATTGAACATTCCTGAAATTAATGGTTTTCATGCACTTCGCAGCATTCGCGAAGAGTTCCCGAAAACCCGAATCGCTATCTTTTCTTCACATCCTGAAGAAATTTATGCCCTGCGCTCAGTAAAATCTGGTGCTGCGGGCTATATTCCAAAAACAATTTCTTCCGAATTATTTCTACATGCTATCAAACGTATCGCGATGGGCGGCATATTTTTGAATGATGAGTTTGCAGCCGCTTTCAACAGCCGTTCTGTAAATGACAATACTCTGGTAGGCAGGTACAAAAAACTTTCTGCAAGGGAAATTGAAGTACTCAATCTGCTATCAAATGGAAAGCGTAATAAAGATATTGCTTCGCTTTTGGAAATTAACGAAAAGACCGTAAGTACTTACAAAACAAGACTATTAAAAAAACTGAATGTTACAAGTTTGGCAGAGTTGATAAACCAAGCGCGGATGTTTCAGTTTTCTTAATTTACAAAACCCGGTTAAGTTTATTGGAAAGTACTTTTTTTAAACTTAAATAATCTACAATTTCCTGTAAACCTGATTCTTTTTCAGGGCTGTCTTCCTGTTTCATAGTTTCGGAAAGTTCGTTTATTTTTTGGGAAACCAAATGGCGGCGCAGGTTCAAGATGGTCTCACTCACCATTTGTGCAATTGTATGCTCCTTTTCTTTAACATATATTTCCTTGCGTTCCCAGTTGTGGAGCACATAGCGCTCTTCTTCCATCAAAACATGTGTAACAGCAGAAGCCATTTCTGGCTCTAGCTCATTAATGAAGGTTTCAGCCTTCGCATCAGGGTTTAGGTTAAAACGATTGACCACTTCAAAATATAGATCCTTAAATTCGGGGTTGGTAAATTCTATTTCATCTTCTTGAAGGTCTAGATAAATTTTTTCAAACACGCGCGATTTGTGAATTTCCGGCTTTAAAGTAATTTCACCTTTTTCGTCAGCCTCCAATATCAACTCCTCAAAATCTTCTTCTACGTTTCCGTATAACAACAAAAGCTCAATTATTTTTTGCTCCAGCTGAAGTTGGACATCTACCTTTTCAATCTTTTTTTCGGTAGGAATTACTTCAAAAGCTTCCTGCGGGACAATAGCTTGTTTGGCAGCATCTTTTCTGTCTTTCTGAAAAATCTGTGCAAGGGTGTTAAAAAGCACCTGTTCTGAAATGTCCATAATCCGGGAGCATTCCTTTATGTACACTTCACGTTTTATAACATCGGGAATTTTAGCGATGCTATTTACCATATCGTGAATGGTCTCAGATTTTTTTATGGGATCATTCTTTGCTTCAGAAGCGAGAAGAGAGGCTTTAAAAGTGATGAAATCCTTAGCGTTTTCCTCCAAATAAAGCGTTAATTCTTCTAAAGAATTTTTTCGCGAAAAACTATCTGGGTCCTCCCCTTCAGGAAAAGTACAAATCTTCACATTCATCCCCTGTTCCAAAATCAAATCGATACCGCGAAGGGATGCTCGCAGACCTGCCGCATCGCCATCAAAAAGGACGGTTATGTTTTTGGTAAGACGGTTTATAAGCCGTATCTGTTCCGAAGTCAAAGCCGTACCAGATGAAGAAACGACGTTGTGAATGCCTGTTTGGTAAAATTGGATAACATCTGTATAGCCTTCAACCAAATAGCAATTATCCTCTTTGGCGATGCTTTGCTTGGCATGAAAAATGCCGTAAAGCACCTTGCTTTTATGGTAAATATCGCTTTCGGGAGAGTTTAAATATTTCGCTGCTTTTTTATCTGAAGTTAAAATACGTCCTCCAAAACCCAACGTGCGTCCGCTCATGCTCAAAATGGGAAACATCACCCTTCCCTTAAAACGGTCAAACTGTTTTTCTTCCTTTACGATGGATAGACCTGTCTTTTCCAAAAACTGAAGCTTATAGCCTTTTTTTATGGCGTGGCTGGTAAAAGCATCCCAAGAATCGGGCGAATAACCTAGCGCAAACATTTTTATGGTTTCTTCGGTAAAGCCGCGTTCCTTAAAATAGGAAAGCCCAATAGCCTTGCCTTCCTCAGTTTTGAGCAATGTATTGTGAAAATATTCTTTCGCGAATTCGCTCACCAAATAAAGGCTTTCACGCTCGTTTGCCTGCTCTTTGTCTTCGGGGGTCTGTTCGGTTTCCTCTACTTCTATTCCATACTTTTTGGCAAGGTACTTTATGGCCTCTGGGTAGGTAAAGTGTTCGTGCTCCATCAAAAAAGCCACCACGTTTCCGCCCTTTCCACTACTGAAATCTTTCCAAATTTGCTTAACCGGGCTAACCATAAAACTCGGCGAACGCTCATCTGTAAACGGGCTAAGCCCTTTAAAGTTACTTCCGGATTTCTTCAACTGCACAAAATCGCCTATCACCTCCTCTACCCGGGCGGTTTCAAAAACATTGTCTATGGTGGTTTTGGAGATCAGAATGTTGGATTTTTAAATTGTTGGACGGTTAGATTCTTGATTTGTAAAAATAGTGATATTACGAAAAGAAACCTGCACGAATTATAAAAATCCATACAGGTTTATAAACAACGAATAATAAAGGATGGCTGTGGCTAATCCATGTCAAAACGGAGCCCAAGAGATACGTTACGCTGATCTACGGGATTATTCTTGAAAATTGTATTAAGGTCATACTTAGCATACAATGCCACTCCATGCCAACCTATATAACCGCTAAGGCCATAAATGAAATTGTTTGTATTATAGTTGGCTTTTAGTTTAAGTTTTCTGTCTTCCCCTTCTTCTTCAAATTTTAGTTTTTGACGTGTGCTAAGATTGATACCTGCATAACCGCCAAGGCCAATTTTAATCTTGTTTTCGGTTGAATAACGAAAATAATCATCGTGTTCTATCTTTTTAGAAGGGCCAAATTCAAAGTGGATGGGTACCACAAGGTTGTCCATCCTAAATTTAGATTTTTCAAGATCTAAGGTATATTCTTGAAGCTCGGTCTGCTCGCCTATGTCTACATAATAACGATTATCAATAGGTTTTAAACCATTAAATTGAAAAGATAGACCATACTTAATGCGTACCCAATTGGTGTTTTTAAAAACGCGGGTCTTCCATGCCCAACCGAGTTCGGCAAACCGACTTCCGGCAACTTTGAAGTCTGAGTCCTGCAAGGACTCACCTTCCGTAATTGCATTATTGAGTCCAAAAGCAAAGACAAGGTCCGAGGTGGTTCTTCGGTCATATTTGCGCTTTTTATTTTTGGGGCCAATGTAGAGCACATTATCATTCTCACTGTCTTTGCCAGAGGAACCGAAGCGCAGAATAATTTGGCCATCTTCGTCTTCGTCTATGTTTCCGTTTCGTTGTAATAGCGCGACTTTATTGTCTATAATTGCCAAACGGTTCTCAATATTTAAAGCGTGCTTTTCAGCGACTTCCTGTTTGAGGATTTCGGCTTCAGCCTCGGTAATGTTTCCGCTTTCAAAACGCTTGTTTATATTTTCAACACTGAATTTCAACGCATCCTTTTCCTCTTGAATGATTTGTTCTTTTAAGGAATTAAGACGCTCAACGGCGGTTTTTGTATCGTGATCGTTTTCTTGAGCCTGTGTATAAAACCCTGCAAGTAGCCAAAGGGCGAAGGCGGTGCTAAATGTAATTAATTTCATAACTGTTCGATTTGATTAATGATGATGAATGTTTATTGTTTATTGAAAATTGAGCATTGAATATTGAATATTGCTAATCGTTCCGTTCCGAAACCGCGGTTCTGATTTTATTAAAACCTTCGCCGAGGGCATCAAAAACCTTATCGCGGAAACTTTTTTCCAGCTCCCACTCTACGTCCTCCAGCAAAGCGGTGGCATCTACCTTTCGACTGCTGAGAATTCGCTGGGTCTGTATATCACGGCGGGCGTTATTCAGCAGTGCTTCCACTTCGGTAGCGGTGACTTCGGTATTGTTTTGCTGAAGTCTTTTTACTGAAGCAACAACTTCATCAACTTTAGTGTTGAAAATTCTGTCTTCTTCAGAAGAAACGGGTTTCTCTACTTTAAGAGGTTGTTTCACTTGAGCTTGTGTGGCAATGGCCTCGGTCTTTTCGATCTTTTCGTCAACGGTAGATTTTTTTGAGGCATTGGGCTCCGTAAGTAATTGCGACTTATTTGAACGGGGCGTTTGTTTCTTTACGGATCGCTTTTCAGAAGTACTCTTTTCTTTAAATTTTTCTTCCGAAGCGATCTCTTCCTTATTTATAATTGGCGGAACGATTTCGGCTTTCTCTTCAACTTTGGTCTGTTCTATGTTCTCGTTTACTATTGGGGTGTTTACTTCCGAAGTATTTCTGCTAAAGAAAATTGAAGCTACGATTAGCAGTCCTCCAAAACTTGCGGCAGCGTAATACCAAAAATGATTTTTCTTTCTGGGCTGTTCAGCATCCAATTTTGCTTCCAGTTTTTTCCACGCGTCAGCAGAAGGTTTCAGCTCCCTCGCCTCCAGTTTTTCGCGGATGTTGTCTTCCAGTTTATAGGGTGCCATAGCTTAAATTGTTTTGTTGTTTTACAATATTCTGAAGCATTTTGCGTGCTTTGAACAGTTGCGTTTTTGATGTGTTTTCACTTATCTGCAACAATTCGGCAATTTCACCGTGCTTATAACCTTCTACGGCGTAAAGCACAAAAACAGTTTTATAACCGTCGGGCAGACTATCTATCATTTTTTGAATTTCTGTCGCTTCCAGTGTGGTTTCAATAAAGGTGGCATGTTCTGCCGTATTTTCGATCTCTGCTTCTGAAATGAAATGTAACTTTTTATCTTTCCGAAGTTGGGAGATACTTTCGTTCACCATAATTCTACGTATCCATCCTTCAAAACTGCCTTCGTTTTTAAAATCATTCAAATGCGTGAACATTTTGAAAAAACCCGAAAGCATTACCTCTTCGGCTAAATCATTACTTTTTAAATATTGCCTGCACACGCCCAGCATTTTTGGCGCAAACATTTCAAACAATTGATGCTGCGCACGGCGATCACCTTTGGACGCTTTGTCAATTAATTTGGAATAGTTTTTATGTAAGGGTATAATTTTCAAAATACGCTTTGCTGTTTAAGGCTTCTATTTTAATAGACGCAGGTTTTTGAATAATGGTTGTCTCAAGGTAAAAAAAGATTATTGCAACACGTCATGCATACTATTCACATACTATTTTCTATAGAATCAAACACTAGGTTCACCCGTATTAATGCCTACCCAAAGCCATAGATAAAGTATGAATAGAGTATGAATAGAGTATGAATAGAGTATGAAACACTCATACTAAAATCATTCTGCATTTTGGATAATACAAATTTTAACAAATGAACTTTTGAAAGATTTATTTCTTTCTGTCAATTACGTAATTCACCATTAACTCCAGTGATTCTTTGTAGGGAGAGGGGGGATATGTTTCAAGAAGTTGCAGTGCCTGTTTTTGATACTCCTTCATTTTTGAAACCGCATAATCAAGTCCGCCGTTATCTTTTACAAAGGCGATAACCTCCTTAACGCGCTGCTTGTCTTTATTATGGTTTTTAACCGAATTGATAAGCCATTTTTTTTCTTCGGAAGACGAATTATTTAACGCATAAATTAAAGGTAGTGTCATTTTCTGCTCCTTAATATCAATACCTGTAGGCTTACCAATACGCTCGTTGCCATAATCAAAGAGGTCGTCCTTAATTTGAAAGGCTGTTCCTATAAGCTCGCCAAACTTGCGCATTTTTTCTACTTCTTGATCCGGAGCCATTACAGATCGGGCACCCATTGCACAGCAAGCCGCAATTAAGGTGGCCGTTTTTTGGCGGATAATTTCAAAATAAATTTCTTCGGTAATGTCGAGCCTTCTGGCTTTTTCAATTTGTAGCAATTCGCCTTCGCTCATCTCACGCACGGCTACAGAGATTATTTTTAGCAAGTCGAAATCATCGTTGTCAATGGAAAGCAACAATCCTTTTGAAAGCAAATAATCGCCAACCAAAACTGCTATTTTATTTTTCCAAAGCGCGTTTATGGAGAAGAAACCACGACGTCGGTTACTATCGTCCACCACATCATCGTGCACCAAGGTGGCAGTGTGGATAAGCTCAATAACGGAAGCTCCACGATAGGTACGTTCGTTCACTTGGCCGTTGCCTGTCATTTTTGCGATTAAGAAAACAAACATGGGCCGCATCTGCTTTCCCTTTCGGTTTACCACATAATGTGTAATTCTGTTTAGTAGGGAAACTTTGGAAGACATAGAAGCGGAGAACTTTTTTTCAAAAAGCTCCATTTCGGTTTCAATGGGAAGTTTGATGCGCGAAACTATCTTCATAAAGGTTCAAAGATAGTCAAATTTGAATGATGGATTTGGAGGTACTATTTTATAAAATCTACCAAAATTAGTTGCTGAAAATTTTCCTTAACAAAATTTTAGCAGTCTGGATTAATTTCCAAAAAGTAAAAAGCGCAATCAATTATAGGCTTTGCACAGAAATCTTTAAAAAGCTTGTTAATAATTGTGGAGAATACAATATAACCTGTAAACCTTATCAGAATATTCAAAAATGCGTTAAACTCTTGGGATGTACAGTAAAACAGAAGGTCAAAAGTTAACTTTGGAACAATAAATTTTAACTCCTTAATTAATATTAAAATGAAAAAAATTACATTATTGGCCGCATTATTTGCTGGCTTTGCTATGAATGCACAGACGACTATTTTTGAAGATGATTTTGAATCTTATGATGATTTCATTATTGAAAATGTTGGAGATTGGACTTTAGTAGATCTTGACCTTTTACCAACTTACGGCTTTACAGGTGTTACTTTTGACAATTCCGGGTACACTGGAGCTTTTATTGTTTTCAATTCAACTACAACAAATCCTCCGTTAGATCCAACAGCTGATTCTGACTGGACTGCATACAGTGGAGCAAAAGCAATGACATCTTTTGCTGCTGTACCAGACGGAACAACTAACTCAAACAATGATTGGCTTATTTCTCCACAAATAACTCTTGGAGCAGATGGAAATATGTTATCATTTTGGGCTAAAGCAGCAGACGCTACTTATTCTCAAGAAAATTTTAGAGTTTTAGTTTCTACTGTTGATACAGACCCAAATAACTTTTCAGAGCTTGAAGGTGGTTTAGTTCCTCAAGCAATTGATTGGGAAGAATTCACTTTCGATCTTGATGCTTATGCTGGACAGGATGTGTATATCGCAATTAACCATGTAGCTTCTGACCAATTTGGTTTCCAAGTTGATGATTTTAAAGTTACAGCTGATGTTTTGAGTGTGAACGATGAAGCTTTCCAAGGTTTCAAACACTTCGTTGCTAACGGTCAATTAAACCTTTCTGCAAACACTGCTATGGAGCGTGTTGCCCTTTACAATATGTTGGGCCAAGAAGTAGTTTCTCAAAAACTAGCTAGCAATAATGAAACTGTAAACATTGCTGGACTTCAGTCTGGTGTTTACATTGCTTCTGTTACTATCGACGGTGCAACCAAAACTTTCAGAATTGTAAAAAACTAATTTAGGTTTTATTCTGAATTGAAAAGAGCGGCAAAAGCCGCTCTTTTTTATTGCTTGTTTGCCAACTGCCCGCAGGCAGCGTCAATGTCTTTACCGCGACTTCGGCGGACCGTTACCGGAATCCTGTCGTGCTCCAAAGCCTGTATGTAATCATCAATCACGATGGAAGAAGCTTGTTGAAAATGGCCGTCGTCTATTGGGTTGTATTCAATGATATTTACTTTACAGGGAACGTACTTACAAAAGGTTACCAAAGCTTCAATATCGGCCCACTTATCGTTTATATCCTTCCATACTATGTATTCGTAAGTAATTTTGCGTTTGGTTTTACTGTACCAGTATTCTAATGATTCTCGCAGATCTGGCAGTGTAAAATTCTTCGCAAAAGGCATTATCTGCTCCCGCGTTTCTTGAATGGCAGAGTGCAATGATACCGCAAGATTGAATTTCACCTCATCGTCGGCAAGCTTTTTAATCATTTTTGGCACCCCAGACGTAGATACGGTAATGCGTTTTGGGGACATTCCCAAACCGTCATCTGAGGTAATCTTTTCAATAGACTCCAAAACATTTTTATAATTCATGAGCGGTTCGCCCATTCCCATAAAAACAATATTTGAGAGCGGTTTGTCGTGATATAAGCGGCTTTCTTTATCAATTGCCACCACTTGGTCGTAAATTTCGTCGGGGTTTAGATTGCGCATTCGTTTCAACTTTGCGGTAGCGCAGAACGTACAATCCAAACTACAGCCCACTTGCGAGGAAACGCAGGCCGTGGTTCTTTTTTTTGTAGGAATTAAAACCGATTCAACTACCAAGTCGTCATGAAGTTTTACGGCATTTTTTATGGTGCCGTCATTGCTTTTTTGAAGATGGTCCACCTTTATGTGGTTGATAACGAAGTTTTCATCCAAGTGTTTACGGGTCTCTTTGGAAATATTGGTCATATCATCAAAACTGTGAATTCCCTTACTCCATAACCAATCATATACCTGTGTTCCCCGGAAAGCTTTGTCGCCAATGCTCTCGAAAAAACTTCGCAGTTCTTCTTTTGAAAGTGCCCGTATATCTTTTTTTTCTGAAACCATCGTGCAAAATTACTGTATTTTAAAGAAAAAAGCCTCTTTTCCTTTTCAGAATAGAGGCTTAATCCACTTAATAGAACTATGGTTTATTTATTTATAATTACTTTTTTGGTTATAGAGTCTTTGCTGTCCTCATCAATCAAATGAAGAAAATATACACCATCCGCTAGATTAGAAACATTGATAGTGTTCATAGTATTGGACAATGAACCTGAATGGATACGCCGCCCCACAACGTTTAAAAACTGAAATGACAGGTGCGGGTATCTATTATTCATAACTGTAATAGTTGAACTTGCAGGATTCGGGTAGATTTTAAGATCTCCCGTAATTTCAAAATCTGGAATGTTCAATAGATTTTGAAGTGTTTCCACTGTGGTGTGCCCAGAATTGGTAGGGTCTAGCCATTCCTTAAGTCGGGTTTGTTGTGTTGTCCCATAATTCCAGGAAATACCGAACCTCCCGTAAATATCGTAATCTCCATTGTTTTCCAAACCGTTGCAGGCAGATTGCCCCGCGTAAAGCTGCCCAATTATTCTTCCGTTTTCGTCAAAAAGTGGCGAACCCGATGAGCCGCTCTCTGTAGTTCCTATTTCCCAACCATTTCCGCTTCCGTGGTTACCGCCACCAATTAACCAAACTTGCGTGCCATTGGCATCTATTTTTTCGGCACCGGAATCATCGCGGCAAATTTTCATAATATCTCCATTGGGGTGATGAATACCAACCTCAAATAATGGATCATTATCTGAATTATCCCAGCCTGCAAAAGCAACATCCCACGATTCTGGTATTTTGTCAAAAAGCTCCACAAGCGCAAAATCACTTTTGGCATTGTTTGCCCTCAATTCTGCCCCGCTGATGGTGAAATTTGTTTGCAAATCGCCGCTTTCATCTCCGGTTCCACATACTGGAGTGGGACTTACCCAATTAAACCGAATGGACCAAAGCGAAGGATTGCTGTTTTGAAGACAGTGGTTGGTTGTTAAAAGGTATGGGGTTTTATCATTTCTGGTATTATTAATCAAAGCAGCAGAACACAGATAACCATTTCCTAAGTTTAAAAGTGAAACTGCTTTTTTAACCAAATCTTTTTTAGTGTCAAAATCACTTCCTACTGGACAGTTTACATCGTAATTACATTCACCTGAGTCGTTAAGTCCACGGTTTCCTTCAAGGAGAGCATTTACCCTGCCCATTCTATATCCGTGAATTACACTATTTATCTGAAGACGCGCTACATTTTGGGTATTTGCAGGTTGGTAATATTCAATCCAAATAATATTGCCATCAACAAACCAAGTGCCTAACTGTCCATTATCTCTATTCTGGTTATTATTATATGTACGGGTAACATCGGTCCTCTCTTGATTGTAAAGTTGAACTTTTGAGCCATGTGGTAAATAAAAATCACTAAAATTAATGCTCAGGTTTAACGCACCAGTTGATTGAATGGTAGCCTGCCATATTTTAGCCCCGTCGGGAAGTGTAGTCCACAAACCGTCGTGCTCCATATTTATATTTACGGGAACCTCAATTCCATACCGCCAGGGCATGCTTTTATCCAAATCATTAATGCTATCCTGTTGCACTATCATTTCCAAATCTAGTGGGGGAAGGCGAATAACTTCTGGCTGTTGTTGTAAATTTAGATCCCAGCTTTCAGGCAAATCATCACCAGCACCTTGCGAGAAGGCGGCAAAAAAGAAAAGTGTAAAAATGAAGAAAAGTAATGTTTTTTTCATTCAACTTGCTGGTTAGTTTACAAAAGGAAGACTAAGGTATATTATTATTTTGACATTTGAAAACCAAATGCTTATAAAATAAAGAATCCCGATACACATCGGGATTCTTGACAATTATATTGAACTTGTTTTAGATTATTAACATAGCATCGCCATAGGTATAAAACCTATATTTTTCCTTAATGGCCTCTGCATAGGCTTCCTTAATAAAATCATGACCTGCAAATGCCGAAACCATCATCAATAAAGTAGATTTTGGGGTATGGAAATTTGTAACCATGGCATTGGCAATGCTGAAATCATAAGGTGGAAAAATAAATTTATTTGTCCATCCTTTGTATGAATTTAGTGTGTGATTTGAAGAAACAGAACTTTCCAAAGCACGCATAGCGGTAGTGCCCACGGCGCAAACACGTTTTTTCTTTTGAATACCCGCATTGATTATATTGACTGCCTGCTGGTCTATTTCCATCTCCTCAGAATCCATCTTGTGTTTTGAAAGATCTTCTACCTCAACAGAACTAAAAGTTCCCAGGCCTACGTGAAGCGTAACTTCGGCAACGTTTACTCCTTTAATCTCAAGACGCTTTAAAAGATGTTTTGAAAAATGAAGTCCAGCTGTGGGCGCCGCAACTGCTCCTTCATTTTTAGCAAAAATAGTTTGGTAGCGCTCCGCATCTTCTGGCTCTACTTCTCTTTTTATATACTTTGGAAGTGGTGTTTCACCCAATTCCGTCAATTTATTTCTGAACTCTTCATAAGACCCATCAAAAAGAAAACGCAGTGTTCTTCCGCGCGAAGTTGTATTGTCAATAACTTCTGCCACAAGGGTCTCGTCATCGCCAAAGTACAGCTTGTTTCCAATTCTTATTTTTCGGGCTGGATCTACCAAAACATCCCATAGACGGGTCTCGGGATTTAATTCCCTTAAAAGAAAAACTTCAATACGGGCTCCGGTTTTCTCCTTGTTTCCGAACAAACGTGCCGGAAAAACTTTTGTATTATTGGTTACCAAAACATCATCTTCGTCAAAATAATCAATCAGATCTTTGAACATTTTGTGTTCAATGGTTTTGTTTTTCCTATCCAATACCATCAAGCGAGCTTCGTCGCGGTTTGGCGCTGGATATTCTGCCAATAATTCTTCAGGAAGGTTAAAGTTGAAGTTTGAAAGTTTCATTCCCATAATGCGTCGTTTCTTTTAAATTTAAAATGCCCCTTTCAAGGCTTTGGTTTACAAGGGCGCAAATATACAACCTCAAAACAGGCGTTGTCAAGTAAATGACGGTTTATTATTTTTAAATGTTTGACACTGGGTGTTCGTAGCTTAAAAAATGAGGCAGAAACAGCTAATTTTTGAATTGTTTAAAAACACAATTAACACCCGTTTTTTCTATATCCTCCCAAAATTTTGGATAGGATTTGGAAACTACTCCGGCGCTGTTGATCGTAATTTCTGTTTTCAGGGCAAGTGGCGCAAAGGCCATCGCCATTCTGTGATCCTGATACGTTACCACAGCAATACCTTTATTAATTTTTAAACTTTTTTCAAGATTTAAGGAATTGCTATCAATTTGGACTGAAGCGCCCAGTTTCTCCAATTCAGTTTTCAACGCCAAGAGCCTGTCAGTTTCCTTAATTTTTAAAGTATGTAGCCCCGTCAACCTGCAACTTATACCCAACCCGAAGCAACTCACTGCAATTGTTTGTGCCAAATCTGGCGTGTTTGCAAGATTGAGAAGTAATGAATCCGGCAATTCGATGGACTTTTTTGACAGTGAAATGGTTTTCTCAGAAGTATTAAAAACCGTTTCCACACCCAATGAATTATATAGCTGCGCCAAAGCGGCATCGCCTTGCAAGCTTTCCTCTGAAAAACTGCCGAGTGTAATTTGAAGATTTTCAGAAAGAGCGACCAAACTGTAAAAATATGATGCCGAGCTCCAATCAGATTCCACAATCATCTGCACGTCTTCAATACTTTCTGCGGAAGAAATTTCTATAGAATTTCCAGTGAAATTTCCAGCAACTCCAGCGTTTTTTAAAAGCTGAAGTGTCATTTCTATATAGGGAATAGAAGTGATTTTGCCTTCCAAAGATATTTTTAGGCCCGTGGGAAGCATTGGAGCAATCAGCATTAATGCAGAAATATATTGACTACTGACGTCAGCTTTGATAGTCACTTCATTCTTTTGAAGATTTTTACCCTTTATCTTTAAAGGAGGGAAACCTTCGTTTTGGGCATATTCAATATCTGCGCCCACATTTCTAAGTGCATTGACCAAAATTTCTATGGGGCGCTCCCGCATTCGCTGGCTTCCGGTGAGCAGCACATCGGCTCCTTCTTTTGCGGCGAAATAAGCGGTTAAAAAACGCATTGCGGTACCGGCATGGTGAACATCTACAGTGCCTTTTAAAACCCTTAATCCTTTTTGCAGAACAGCTGTATCATCACTGTCTGAAAGGTTTTCAATAGAAATATTTGGAAATTCTGCTTGCAGAATAAGCAATCGGTTCGATTCACTTTTAGAGCCGCAAATATTGATTTTTACATTTTCTGAAGGGAGCTCTCCTTTTTTTAGATTGGCGATCATTGTCCAGAATCATTTTGTTTGAGCTTTGCCCTAAACTTTCCGAAAGTGACAAAAAAACCATAAACAAAACCTGCCAAAAAAAGTGTGAGTATAAACATTACAGGATCTCTTTCAGTAAAATACGCAATTTCAAAACCTTCAATTGCCCATTTAATCAACGTGAACAATAGCGCGAAAGCCACCGCAAGCGAAAACACCGATTTCCAAAAACCTTTTGTATTTATAACTTTTTTGAACATTTATTTAAGTTTTTCATTACTATGGTGCCTATCGTGATCGCGTTTGGTTTTTAGTTCCAATTTTTTTTCAAAAGCCTTTTCAAGATCAACGCCGGTTTGGTTTGCAAGGCAGAGCACTACAAAAACAACGTCCGCTAGCTCTTCCCCCAAATCTTTATGTTTATCACTTTCCTTTTCGCTCTGTTCGCCATAACGGCGGGCAATAATACGCGCCACCTCACCCACTTCTTCGGTGAGTTGTGCCATGTTTGTGAGCTCGTTAAAATAGCGTACACCGTGCTGTTTTATCCACTCATCAACTGCCTCTTGTGCGTTTTTAATATCCATTATGCTTTTGAAAGTACGACTTTTTCGTTTTCTTTTGCGATTAAAAGTTCATAGAACTTTTTCAAATTTCCGTATTCTTCGGCAGCAATGAAAGATTTATTGATAGAAAGTTCAACCGAAAGTTGCAGTTTGTTTCCTATCTGCGAGATCAAGTAACGGAAACTGCCCATATCCTCCCCAAGATTAAACACGGCATTTTCGGGCAGGGATTCTACTTTATATCCTTCAGGCAAATCTATATTTACTATGTAACGATCTTTCATAGGATAGCCAAAATCCACAGGATATAAACGGGTTTCAGGCTTAAAAGGACTTTCTTTGGCCGCCAAGAAAACCAAAGGTGAAAAATATAGTTTTCCAGCAACGTCTTCAACTGCATCAACCACTTCAAAGTCATAGTCTAAAGAAACAGGTTTTCCTAAACTATTGAGGTTTTCAAAACTCAAGTTGGAAAGTTCTGCTTGGTTAGCTTCTTTTTCTACTGCTTTGCGCTGTGCATCTTCATTCAAACTTTTATACTCATTTCTATATTGAAAAGCATAATTACCGGTAAACCTGTTTTGGGCTTTACCTACAACTTTAAGATCTGGCTTTATTTCAGCATTAACCATTGCACTTTTGACAGCTGGAATTTGCGGATTTAATGAGATCCAACTTGAAGATCCATCTTTAGTAATTAAACGACCTTTCCAGTTCATTATACTGGTTCTTAAAACTCCAATTTCCGCATCTTTATTGGTTGCGTCAAGAAGCACGATGCCTTGTGGAAGCTCTACGGCGGCAATTACATAGTTAAATCCGTTACGTGTAGGGAATAGCGGCATACCATGGTTTTTGGTACTCACTAAAACTGGATTGGCATTAAGATTAGCCTTTCGCAACATGGCAATGAGCATTAAATTGATATCGGCCACATTACCAGAACCTTTTTTATAGGCTTCCCTTACACCTTCATTGGTATAATAACCTAAGTAGTTATTCCAAGTCATTTTGTTTAATAAAAACGAAAAGATCCTAACTACTTTTTCTTCGGGATTGCTTATCCCACTTAATAGATTGTTTAAATCATCTTCAAAATAATTATCTTTTGACAATTCATTTCCGAATGAATCTACTTCGTATATTCCCTTTGAAACATCTTCCCAGGTAGTTGAAAAAGTCTTTTGGGGAGAGCCCGGAAAATCTACATAACTTAATTCAAACTTGAGCCCAGTGGAATAATTATCTATATTTCCTGCGTATGCTTCTTCTTTTAAAGCCGGAACGTTGCTTAAATTTATAATGTATATATCTTCTTTAAACTTGAAATCTCTTGCACCACCTTTGCTTGTCAGATTACCATACCTATCATACTCAGTACGGGCATTTGCCAAGGCTACAGTCCTATCCCTACCATCTGTTTTAACCTTATAGGGCACCCACCCTTTTTGGTGGGTTTTAAAAACGAAATATTCCGGTGAAGCAAAATGAACATCTACATTCTCAACAGGGATGGTTTCCTGAAAGCGGAATTCGTCAATATTACTTATGAAGGGAGATTTAATACTATACTTATATTCAATCACGCAGCCTTCGCGTATGTCTGGCATAGTAAACTTTAATTTGTGAACATATTTGGTTGTTTTTTCTTCAAAAATACCTTCATTTCTAAGTTTTATCTCCTCAATTTTATCGCTGCCATCCAGATAGTAGGTATATGCTCTTAGGCCTGAAATTTCATCATTTGAACCCGAGTTGCTTTGATATAGGTCAATTTCTTTTGAAGCCCAATCAAAACCTTCCTTAGTATAAATTTTGATGCGCTCAAAAACATCAGTAACCATATAAAACCCTGAATTTGTTGAATATTCAAAATTTGTATGGACTTCCCTGTATAATATTGCAGCTTCTGCTGTTGGGTCAGTAGGATGTTCTTTTTGAATTAATTCTTCTTTGGAAACTTTTCCAAATTTATACTCTTGGGCCAATGATGAGTTAAAAAAACACACAACAGCTATTACGGTTAGTAAGATCGATTTCATGTGGGTTAAGGATTTATTGTACATTTTGCTTTAATAGAATTTTAGTTTTGTCCAATCGGGCAATGGATCGCAAAAAATCACGGAAATTTTCATATTCCGAAGGTGGATATTCGCCTTTATTTAGGATCATTTTACGATTATAGACCAAATTGTTATCTGAGGTTATATTGAAATTAATTTGATATTTTCCGAATTTGGTTTCCAAAATTGTTTCATCGGGAAGTCCATCAATATCAAAATTTTCAGGCACCTCAACAGTAACCGTATCAATATCAACATACCCATTCCCTATGTAAAGATTTTGTTTGCGGGTATCTATCCGCGGCGGAATGTATTGGTTCTGATTAAAAATATTTGCGCAAAACAGATAATCGTTACTTACTGGGTTTGCGTAGTTTGGGATATTGAGGGTCAGTTCTTCAGTAAATATTACTTCCTCCCTGTTATTATCCAGTTTTATATCTGTAAGTGAAAAACCATTTATATAATTCCACTTCTTCTTGTAATGTTGATCTATGTCTTCTTGTTTTTCTTTTGGAAGCAGGTATTTATCATCATATTGAAGCCCCTTAGAAATACTTTTTAAAGTTGCGGTTACATTTCCACTGGCATCTACCTTAACCTTGGCTATATTTTCTTGGGTGTTTTCTTCAGTTTCATAAACTTTGGTATGTGTTATTTTGCCTCCCTCGGGTGTTATTATCAATACATCCCTATCGTTGGTAAATTTACCAATGTATCCATAAGGCGTATCTTGACTGGTACATTCCAACCAAGTTATCTCATCATTATCTGGTATTCCTAAAATTACATGATTACCTTGCAAGGAAGAAAAATCTTCCATAATATCCCACTTCATTTTATCACCATATACAACGGTATAGTAAGAAGGCACGCCAACAGCATCAAGCAGCGTTTTAGTGTAATTCGTCAATGCCTTACAGTCACCATAACTAAGTTTATCCACATCGGAAGCCAGCATAGGTTTCCACCCGCCGATCCCTATTTGAATACTAATGTAACGTACTTTGTCTTGCACAAACTGATATATTTTTCGAGCTTTACCTTCATTTGTTGTTTCATTGGCAACAAGACTTTTTATACGTGCTAAAGTACCCTCAGGCAAATCACTAACACCTGAAAGTAAACTCTTGTTCATCCAACTTCCAAACTGTTGCCAATCCTTGCCTGAACCCAGAGATTCTTTCAATTTAAAATTATTGAGAGCCACATAAACATTTGGAAATATCTTACTCATTAAGGGACCATGCTCTTCATACCTTATGGCTTTTAAGTTTGATGCCGAAAAGATAAGTTCTTCCGGAGTATCAGATATTGTAATATCAAAACCATTTAGATTTTGAGGTTTATACTTGGGTTTATTTGCGGGATTATATTTAATCTTTAATACGCTTTTTTGAGCGCTTTCAGCATGTCCATTTAAAGGAAACCAAGGACTTAAAAATGCAGTATCACCCGTTTCAGTTTCACTATCAAAAACAACAATGTATGGATATGATGTAGGTGTATAATTTAAATAAAAAACACGTGAATCTGCATACATACTACTGCCCGTTCGACTCACATCCATGAAATCCTTCTTTTTAAAGTGTTCAATTTCCTTTCCAAAAGCATTGTAAATTCTAACCTCCACATTCTTGACACGTGAATTTGAATCATAATATTCATAAAGCCGTGCATCGCCATCGCCAAGTTTGTTCAATATTGCAATAACACGGTGCGTTTTTTCCTTCATTTTATTGATGTCGGTCACGTCAATTTCAACCAATTCATCAATCAATACACTATTGGAATATTCAGTTAGTTCTTTTGGAATAGATGCTATGGAATAATCCTTTTGTGAATAAATATGGGCCGTGCATATAAGAAATACAAAGCATAAAATCTTTTTCATCTGAATAGAATAATTTGCAAAAAGAAAGACGGGATACCCAATTTTTTCATTTTCAATGACTTAAAAGACATTGCTGGATATTACCTGAATTCAAATTTTTTTTTCGGCAATATATAAAAATTCTGAAAGGTTAAAAAAAAGTTAAAGAGTTTATTCTCTTTTTTTTGAGTCTATCCAAATTGTCACCGGGCCGTCATTGATTAAAGCCACCTCCATCATGGCGCCAAAACTGCCAGTTTGCACTTTTTTATTTGTTTCATTTTCAAGCTGAAACACCAATTTTTCGTAAAGTGGGATAGCCATTTCAGGCTTTGCAGCATTTATGAATGAAGGCCGATTCCCTTTTTTTGTATTTGCGTGAAGTGTGAATTGGCTAACAACCAAACAATCGCCGTTAATGTCTTGTACAGATAAATTCATCGTATCGTTTTCATCTGAGAAAATCCGTAAACGAGCAATTTTACCTGCCAACCAGTCAATGTCTTCTTGGGCATCTTCCGCTTCAATTCCCAACAAAATGAGCAATCCTTGGTTTATTTCAGAAAAAATTTCCCCTTCAATAGTTACGGATGCTTTTTTTACTCTTTGGATTAAAACGCGCATTTTGGATTGTTGGAATTTTAGCTTGTTGGACAGTTAGATTATTTGAATTTTGGTATTTGGTGCTTGAGGTTTGGAATTTTACTTCTCATAAATATCTTTTCTGAAATGATCTTCTTCGCCTTCCAAAATCTGAAGATAACTTTTATAGCGGGACCATGCTATTTCTTCGTTTTCCAAAGCTTCTTTCACAGCGCAGTTTGGCTCCTCCAGGTGCAGGCAGTTGTTGAACTTGCAGTTTTCCTTCAGTTCAAAAAACTCCGGAAAGTAATCGCCCAGTTCTTCTTTATCAATTTCAACTACTCCAAAACCTTTAATGCCCGGAGTGTCTATTATTTGTCCGCCAAAGGAAAGATCAAACATTTCAGCGAAAGTTGTGGTGTGTTGCCCTTGCAAATGTTGCTCAGAAATTTCTGAAGTTTTTAGGGCCAACCCTGGTTCTATTGCATTGATCAAAGTAGATTTTCCAACCCCGCTATGACCAGAAAACATGGTCACTTTATCCTGCATCAAGGTTTTAACTTTATCGATATTTTTTCTTGTGATTGCTGAAATCCCAATACATTCATACCCTATTTTTCGGTAAAGCGCAGCAAGAAATTTTATCTCAAGCAACTCATCTTCATTGTAAGTGTCAATTTTATTGAAAAGCAATACAGCCTTGATGTGATAAGCTTCCGCAGTTACCAAAAAACGATCGATGAAAGTAGTAAATGTTGGCGGATTGTTTAAGGTAATCAACAAAAAAGCAACATCAATATTTGCAGCAATAATGTGGGTTTGCTTGGAAAGGTTTACAGATTTTCGAATGATATAGTTTTCGCGCTCATCAATATGTGAGATTACGCCGACAGTTTCATCACCCTTTTTTTCAATTTCAAAATCTACGTGATCGCCCACAGCCACAGGATTGGTACTTTTAATACCGCCAATCCTGAATTTACCTTTTATACGGCAATCGTAAAATGTACCGTTCTCGGCTTTTACGCTGTACCAGCTTCCAGTAGATTTATAAACAAGGCCTTTCATTGCACAAAGTTGCAAAACTTTTCAATCATTAATAACCTTTTTTTGATGATTGATTGATTCTTGGTGAATTGCTTTAAAAATTTTCAGAATAAATTCCTCACTTAACTGGTTCTCTTCGCCTTCCAAAATCATTTTACCCAAAATTTCATTCCATCTTTTTGTTTGAAGAATGGCCACATTATTTTTCTTTTTTAAAGCTCCAATATTATCGGCAATCTTCATACGTTTTCCCAAAGACTCTATTAGCTGATGGTCCAAAACGTCAATCTTTGTTCGCAATGTATTCAGTTTATTTTTAAACTCAACTGCGTCGCCTTCCTGCTTTCGAATTCGCAGATCAATTGTCATTTGTTTTAAGTTTGCGGGGGTAATTTGTTGTGAAGCATCGCTCCACGCGTTGTCTGGATCAAAATGCGTTTCCACCATCAATCCGTCGTAATTCAGATCTAAAGCGGTTTGACAGAGATCAAAAATAATATCGCGACGCCCCGCAATATGCGAAGGATCCAAAATCAGAGGCAAATCCGGAAATTTATTTTGGAGGTCAATCGGTATTTGCCATTCGGGATTATTTCGATAGCGCGTCTTTTCGTATGTTGAAAATCCGCGGTGAATTACGCCCAGGTTTTTCACATCACTTTCATAAAAACGTTCCACAGCTCCGAGCCAAAGCGCCAAATCTGGATTCACTGGATTTTTAATCAACACGATTTTATCCGTTCCCTTTAAAGCATCAGCTATTTCCTGAACAATAAACGGCGAAACAGTCGTACGCGCGCCAACCCAAAGTATATCCACATCGTGTTTCAGCGCTAAATCTACGTGGTTTGCGTTTGCAACTTCGGTTGCCGTCATCAAACCCGTTTCCTCTTTCGCTTTTTGAAGCCATTTCAACCCCAAGGCACCAACGCCCTCAAAATTTCCCGGACGGGTTCTGGGTTTCCAGATTCCGGCTCGCAATACTGTTGTATCAGTTTCTTTTAATTGGTGGGCGATTTTCAGTACCTGTTCTTCCGTTTCGGCACTGCACGGACCAGCAATTACAATTGGGTGCGCCAGTTCCATTTTGTTTAACCAATTGCGAAGATTTTTATTATTTTCCATTTAAGATTGCATTTGAAAATTGAGCATGGGCGTGTGTTTCATCTTGTTTGTAAACTCCCAATATTTTTAATTCTTTCACTGTTTTTTTAAGCATTTCCATCACTTCAAAAAAGAAACTTTCATCCATAAAAACCACATCAACAAAAAAAGCATACTGCCCAGGTTTCCCAACTATTGGAAGTGATTGTATCTTGGTCAAATTTATGTTGAAAGTCGTTAAAAGGCTCAGCACATTTCCTAAACTTCCCACATTGTGCTGCAGTACAAATTTAATTGAAGCTTTGTCGGCTTGCTGATTCCTTTGCTTTTCTTTTTTGCCCAAAAGTACGAAGCGCGTATGGTTTTCCTTTATATCTTGAATATTACTATCCAAAATTTTAAGTCCGAATTTTTCAGCAACCTGTTTTCCTGCAATTGCAGCAACGCCCGTTAAGTTTTGATCTTTGATTCCTTTTGCTTCGGAGGCAGTATCTTTTCCTTCAATTACTTTGAATTGCGGCGGAAATTTCTGCAAATAATCCCTGCACTGAAGCAACGCCACGGGATGTGAATGTATTTCCTTTATGTCGTGAATAGATTCACTTTCCAGCGCCATAACGAACATTTGAATGTTTAAAACAGTTTCGTCCAAAATTTCAAAATCGCCTTTGTCAATCAATCCATAATTCGGTAAAATCGAGCCAACGATAGTGTTTTCAATGGCAATCACACCAAAATCGGCATTGCTATTATTTACCGCGCTTGTTACCTTTTCAAAAGAATCACAGCTTAAAAGTGTAATTTCCTCGTTGGGGAAAAGTTTTTGGACGGCTTGGTGGTGGAATGAACTTTCAATTCCCTGCATTGCTACTTTTAGGCTCATAATTTTAAATTTAGGTTAAAAAAAAAGTCCCGGAAAATATTTCCGGGACTTTAAATGTTTTATGGTTCAATTACCTATACAACAATCCCGGTTCTATCGTTAAAATAGAAAAACCAAAAATTGTTGAAAGTAAAAAGTGTGCTCATTGTGTTTTAATAGATTGCTAATGTAGCTAATTCTTAAAAACGAAAAAGGCTTTTTTCATTTTTTTATTTGCTTAACTTTGTTCAACTTCTGAAAATATGTCGATACAAGTAGAAAATATTACCAAAACCTACGGCGAACAAAAAGCGCTGAACAAGGTTTCATTCACTATTGAAAAAGGCGAAATCGTTGGTTTTCTCGGGCCAAACGGCGCGGGAAAATCTACGATGATGAAGATTTTGACTACTTTCCTTCCAGCTTCGGAAGGCGTGGCAATTGTGAATGGCTTTGAAGTAACCAAGGATGATATTTCCGTGAAAAAAAGCGTGGGCTATCTGCCGGAACACAACCCGCTTTATTTGGATATGTACGTTCGCGAATATCTTCTTTTCAATGCTGGGATTTATAATATTTCAAAAACAGAAGTTGAAAATGTTATTGAAAAGACTGGCTTAACGCCCGAAGCGAACAAGAAAATTGGGCAGCTTTCAAAAGGATATCGCCAGCGCGTTGGGCTTGCAAATGCACTTTTGCACAATCCTGAAGTTTTGATTCTTGATGAGCCAACTACCGGTTTGGATCCAAATCAATTAATTGAAATAAGACAACTTATAAAAAGCGTTGGAAAAGAAAAAACGGTTTTGCTTTCCACCCACATTATGCAGGAAGTGGAAGCCATTTGCGACCGTGTAATAATTATAAACAAAGGCGAAATAGTGCTCGATAAAAAACTTTCAGATTTAAAAAACAATCAGCAACAGATTATTGAAGTGGAATTTGATTATCGCGTGGAAGAAGTCGCATTACAACAGCTTCCGAAGATTCAAAAAGTTGAAAATTCCATCGGCTTTGTTTATCAGCTTTACTTTGAAACCGAGCAGGATATGCGCGGAAAGGTCTTCGATTTTGCACACGATAATGGCTTGAAAATACTTCAGCTCCACCAAAAAAATACAACGCTCGAAAAATTGTTTTCTGAATTGACTATTCAAAAATAAGTTTCCCGCGATACAATTCCTCGACCTCAACAATTGCAGGTCTGTTTTTGGAAATAACATTGCCCAAACTCACAATTTTTCCACGAATGGCCAATTGTGGATTCACTACCATTTCGCCTGTACTTCGGTGATAAACATAGAGGTTCTGTACGGTTAAATTTTCAGCAAAAATCCTGCAATCGCCTGCGTACAGACCAAAATTGGTATTTGTCGCACTTCCCTTTAAATAAAACTTGGACAGTCCATTGGCCACGACGCTTAAACTCTGAACATCCAAATTCAATTTAAAATCGCCGTCAATGTGATACTGATCCTCGTTTTGCTGATCTTCCGACAAAAGTGTTAATGACGGGTACCGAAGCACGCCGATACTTTCAATAAGGTAACCAGTGCTACTGCGGATTTCGGTTATGTTTGGAGATGTAATATATATTTTGGTTATTTCGTAATCACGGACCAAATTGCAACTGTTGTTATTGTGAATTTCAAGTCTACCATCGGTTACGGTAACTTCTACATCATTCATAAGGCTTTCTCCTGTTTCAATAACCACTTTTTGCTCTTCACCCTGTTGAATAAATACCTTGGTACGCTCCCAAACGAGTATTTTAGTAAAGGGCGGTACTGTAATTTCGTTTTGCACGATAGTTCCAGCACTCTGAATACAGTCCCAACTCGACTCTGAATTACAGCCCGTAAAAATCAAAACCAATAAACAGTAAAATATGTATTTCATAATCTCTTTCTGAAATTTTCAGAATTTTTTACAATCTGTAACCTACACCAAACTCAACGGCTTCCGCTTTTGCCCAATGCGCGTGAACGCTTATGGCAGCAAAAATTTTATCGTTGAAAAAGTATCGTTTAAGCCCTAAACGGTTATAAACACGGTTTTCAAATTCATAGGGCCAATATACATAATAACCCAACTGCGAAATAAACGCAACTTTATTAAAACGCCATTCATGGCCCACAAATACCCCAACGCGCTTATAGTCTTCATCACCTGAAAGTCCGTCCTCTGGATAGGCAATGGAGCGGTAGTTTATCAATTCTTTCAAAAAAGTAGAAAAGAAAACATCTACACCAGCTGTAAATGTGCTTTTATAGTTAATGCGTTTGTCCACAAAAACTGAAATTACATAAAAAGGCTCTTGCCCTAAACCTACTACATCACTTTCATTTATACCTGTTCTAAAAGCAAGATTGTATTTAAACCTTTCTGCGTGGGTTTTGCTGAGCGAATCTTCTTTATGAACGTATTTTGGAAATTCCTTATGATCCAATTGATAACTTACCCCTGCATTTAACAAAAATGAATTTGTACTGTTGTTGGGAGCTTTAAAATTGGCATTGCTATAGTGGATAACCGTAAAACCTGCGTGTAGGCCCAGCCCCTTCCAAATGTTTTCACGCACAAAATTTCCTCTTAAAATAGTTGTACTCAATAAATGTGTGCCATAGGCATTGTTGATGTAATTTGTTTCCTGATCGTAAGGGACTGCAGAATATGCAATTCCCTGCCCCACGCTCAGCATAAGGTGTCTTTTTAAAAAATACCAGTTCATATGACCGTAGGCCCCAATTACATTTCCCAAATACTCGTTGTGCATATTTTGATATGCGAGTGTAAAACCCCAATCTGGATAGTTATAGCGGCGCTCCCATTCATTAAAACCATATGTTTTTCTATTAAATGAAAAAATAAAACCTGTGGGATGCCCGGTAATTAAGTGCTCAATATCCGGATTGTGCTCCAGAATACTTCCGTAGAAAAAATCTGCCTCCAGTGAAATTGGTTTCAATTCTTCTTCTTGGGAAAAAAGCGAAAGACTTATAAATAGGACTGAAATTACGAAAAGAAAGTGCTTCATATTTTTTTCAACGCCCGTAAAGATAAACTAATCTTCAAATAATAGCCTGCCCATGAATAATTCTTTTACATCTACCAGCGGAGGGCGGTTATGGCTGATAATATCGCCCGTGGCCACGATTTTTCCGACGATACTTTGCTGCGGATTTACTATCATTTTGTTCGCACTTCTTTGAAAAACAGTGAGTTCATCAATTATAAAATTTTCTCCCTCAAACCGCGGCATTTCGTCAGCAAAACTAAGATTGACTTTGTCAGCGGTGCCCGTAATATAAAAAACACTTTGGCCGTTTGCGCTTACGCGGAAATCTTCACAAATAAGGTTCAAATAAAAATCGCCGCTCTTTCTGATTGTTTCTGGGCCGGCCGTGGTGTTGCTAACCAAAGTGAGTTGCGGAAAATTTAATGTTCCCTCGCCAATAACGTCGTAAGCCGAACTATTCCTTATCTCTGTAATGTTTGGAGCAGTTACAAAAATTTTTGTAATTCCGTAATCGCGCACCAAATTGCAATTGTTATGATCCTTCACCACTAATGTTTCCCCTTCAACACTTACGGAAATATCGCTTAAAAGGTTTTCGCCCGTTTCAAGAATTATTTTTGTTGAATCGCCCTGTTTCAAATACAAAGTCACATCGTCCTCAATCCTGATTTTTGAAAAATCTGAAACTAAGTATTCTTTGGAAACTTTGCTTCCAGCAGCTTGCACACAATCCCAACCGTTTTCGGAATCGCACGAAAACAGCAAAAAAACCAAACAAACAAAAAATAATTTCTTCATAATTTATATTCTAATTCCCACGCCAAATTCCACGCCTTCCACTTTCGCACCGTGCGATTTTAAAGTGATTGCGCTGAAAAGTCTTTCGGTTAAATAATATTTCAAACCTACACGAAAATACGTTCTTCCCTCAAAATCGTAGGGATAATATACATAATAGCCAACTTGTGAAACTACTGCCAATTTATTGATATGAAGTTCGTGCCCCGCAAAAATGCCGACGCGTTTAAAATCCTCATCGCCTTTAATGCCCATATTTGGAAAAGCAATGGAAAGGTATTCAATTTCCTTTTTCAGAAATGGCAAGTAGAAAAAATCCGCACCCAACTGAAGCGTGCTTTTATAACTCAACCGCTTATCCGCAAAGGCCGAAACCACAAAAAACGGATGCTGGCCAAGATTTAAATAATCGCTTTCGTTCAACCCGCCGCGGAGCACGAAATTGTATTTTATGGGTTCCGAAATTTTCTTCGGAAGCGAATCAGAAATATATTCAGGATTTCTCTCATCAGCAACGGAATATTGCAGGCCGATATTTAAAGTAAAAGCATTGGTACTCGAATTTGGCGCCTTAAAATTCCCATTCGAATAATGAATCAATGCAATTCCAGCCTGTACTCCGAAGTTTTTAAATAGATTTTGCTTGTTGTAATTCAGCATCAAATAGGTTGAACTCAACAAACGTGTGCCGTAAGCGTTGTTTTTGAAATTGGTCTCCAAATCAAATGGGTTGGAGTTATAGGCAATGCCCTGACCTATCCGGAAGAAAAGATTGCGCTTTAAAAAGTAAAAATTGAAATGCCCATATAGCCCATAATTTTCACCCAAAACATCATAATTTGCATTTTGGTGCACAAATGAAAAACCCCAATCTGGATAATTATATTCTTGGTGCCAACGCTCGGCTCCGTAAGTTTTTCGGTTAAATCCAACGATGAAACCGTCGGGATGCGCTTTTACCAAATGTGAAATATCCTTATTGTGCCGAAGAATGGTTCCGTAGAAATAATTGGCGTCCACGAAAAAATCCTTGTTTTTTTCCTGTGAAAAAACAAAAGAAGTTGTGAGAAAAAACACCAAAAACGCAATTCGGGACATCACCGCAAAATAAAGCAATCTTAAAATATTTGCGAAGCGATTTCCTTAATATTGCTACTTTTTCCCATTGAATAGTAGTGAAGAAATGGCACGCCCGCTTTTACAAGCTCCTTGCTCTGCTTTACGCACCAATCAATCCCAATCTGCCGAACCGCTTTGTTGTCCTTGGCTTTCACCACTTCCATCACCAGCGCATCTGGCAAATCTACTTTGAATCTATGCGGAATTAAATTGAGATGTGATTTCACTGCAATAGGTTTCAGTCCCGGAATAATTGGCACGGTAATACCGTCTGCCCTGCACTTTTCAACAAATTTGAAATACTTTTCGTTATCGAAAAACATTTGTGTTACTATATATTCCGCACCGTTTTTAATTTTCTTTTTTAGGAAATGAATATCGCTTTCACTACTCGGTGCTTCCATATGTTTTTCGGGATAACCAGCCACGCCCACGCAAAAATCTGTTGGAAAAGTATGCTGAAGTTCATCGTCCAAATAGGTTCCTTTATTCAAATCATTTATTTGTGAAACAAGGTCGCAAGCGTATTTGTGACCATTCTTTTCAGGTGTGAAATAGGTTTCACTTTTCACGGCATCGCCCCGTAAGGCCATCACATTGTCAATCCCCAAAAATTGAAGATCTATTAAAAAATTCTCGGTTTCTTCCTTCGTAAATCCACCGCAAAGTATATGGGGTACGGCATCAACGACATATTTATTTTGAATTGCCGCACAAATACCAACCGTTCCGGGACGCTTTCGGACTATTTTCTTTTCAATCAAACCATTCTTCAATTCCTTAAAAACATATTCCTCGCGGTGATAGGTTACATTGATGTAAGGCGGTTGAAACTCCATCAGCGGATCAATATTTTCAAAAATGGAATGTATGTTTTCACCCTTCAAAGGTGGTAAAATTTCGAACGAAAATTGCGTTTTTCCGTTTCCGTTTTTTATATGTTCTGTAACTTTCATAGAGTTAGCCCCCTAACCCCCAAAGGGGGAATTTGCCTCCTGCCCAAATAGAGAAATGGAGGTCGTTAAACAATATAATTCAAAATTTCTTTTCATCATTTCAATCTTTTTATGCTGTTATTAAAAGTCCCCCTTCGGGGGATTTAGGGGGCCAAATTTGTTTTTAGCCAATTTGTGGCTTCCTCCAAATCTATATTCTTCCGTTTTGCAAAATCTTCCACTTGATCCATTTTAATCTTTCCAAGGCCAAAATAACGTGCTTCGGGATTGCCAAAATAATAACCCGAAACCGAAGCTGCTGGCCACATGGCCATATGCTCCGTGAGTTCTACGCCTATATTCTCTTTCACTTTTAAAAGCTCCCAAATAGTCCTTTTCTCCAAATGGTCGGGACAGGCGGGATAACCCGGGGCGGGGCGAATGCCTTTGTATTTTTCGGAAATGAGGTCTTCATTGGAGAGATTTTCTTCGGAAGCGTAGCCCCAATAATTGGTACGCACTTCTTTGTGAAGATATTCCGCAAAAGCCTCTGCCAAGCGGTCTGCCAACGCTTTCACCATTATGGCGTTATAGTCATCGTGTTCTGCAACATATTTTGCAGCCAATTCCGCAGTTCCAAAACCTGTACTTACGCAGAAACAACCTACGTAATCCTGAATTCCGCTCTCCTTTGGCGCAATGAAATCAGCTAAAGCAATATTGGGTTTTCCTTTAGCTTTTTGGGATTGTTGGCGTAATGTTCTAAAAATGGGATTTGGGATTTTGGATTTTGGATTTGGGTCTTCGACAAGCTCAGACTGACAAACTTTTAATAAAATATCATCATTTATAGTATTCGCCTCAAAAATTCCAAAAACGGCTCTTGCATTCAACAATCTTTCTGAAATTATTTTTTGAAGCATTTGTTGCGCATCTTTGAATAATTCCGAAGCTTGTTCGCCCACTACCTCGTCCGTCAAAATATTTGGATATTTACCGTGCAATTCCCAACTTCTGAAAAAGGGTGTCCAATCTATATAATCCAACAACAGATTTAGATCGAAATCTTTTAAAACGTGAACTCCCAATTGTTTCGGTTTGATTATTTCTGAGGTTTTCCAATCAATTTGAAATTTATTTTTTCGCGCTTCGGAAATTGGCAAATAGGTTTTTACTTTTTGGCGTTTTAGAAAATCTTGTCGAAAAGTGTTGTATTCTTGTTTCAAATTCTCCTTATAGGAAGCCGAAGTTTCCTTTTTCAGCAAATCGCCAACAACCGTAACCGCTCGTGAAGCATCGTTTATATGCACCACGGCACATTCGTACTCAGGATCAATTTTTACGGCGGTATGCGCCCGACTCGTGGTTGCGCCGCCAATCAACAAGGGAACCTTGAAATTTTGCCGCTGCATTTCCTTCGCCAAAAAAACCATTTCGTCCAGCGATGGCGTAATCAAGCCGCTCAAACCGATGGCATCCACGTTTTCCTCTTTTGCGGTTGCAATTATTTTTTCTGGTGGAACCATCACACCCAAATCGATTATTTCATAATTATTACACGCCAAAACAACCCCGACAATATTTTTGCCGATGTCATGGACATCACCTTTTACAGTTGCCATTAAAATCCGGCCAGCATTTTTTGAATCATTTATTTGAGGATTTTTTAGTTTTTCCTCTTCGATGTATGGGAGTAAATACGCTACAGCTTTTTTCATCACTCGCGCACTTTTCACTACTTGTGGTAAAAACATTTTTCCACTTCCGAAAAGATCGCCAACCACGTTCATTCCGGTCATTAAATTCCCTTCTATTACTTCAATTGGCTTTTCAGCATTTTGCCTTGCTTCTTCAATGTCTTCTAAAATAAATTCATCAATTCCTTTTACCAACGCTCTGGTAATGCGGTTTTGCAGCGGTTCTTCACGCCACGAAAGATCTATTTTACTTTCCTTTGCGGTTCCTTTAACTGTTTCGGCAAAATCCAATAAACGTTCCGTGGCATCTTCGCGCCGGTCGAGCATTACGTCTTCAACGCGTTCCAAAAGATCTTTTGGAATATCGTCGTAAACTTCCAACATTGCAGGGTTTACAATACCGATGTTCATTCCCGCTTGAATTGCGTGGTACAAAAACACGGAATGCATCGCCTCGCGAACGGGATCATTTCCTCGGAAACTAAAGGAAACATTGCTCACACCACCGCTCACACTCACGTGCGGCAGATTTTCACGAACCCAGCGAGTAGCTTCAATAAAATCGATGGCGTTTTTTCTGTGTTCATCCATTCCCGTTGCAACGGGGAAAATATTTAAGTCGAAAATAATGTCTTCGGGTGCGAACTTTACTTGATTCACCAAAATATCATAAGATCTGCTGGCGATTTCAATTCTTCGATCGTAATTATCGGCTTGGCCAGTTTCGTCAAAAGCCATCACGATTACTGCGGCTCCGTAGCGTTTTATGAGTTTTGCGTGGTGAATAAATTCTACCTCGCCTTCCTTTAAACTAATAGAATTTACAACACATTTTCCCTGCACAACCTGCAAACCGGCTTCAATAATTTCCCATTTGCTGCTATCAATCATAATAGGAACCCGAGAAATATCGGGTTCGGCAATCACAAGATTTAGGAATTTCACCATCGCTTCTTTGCCATCAATCAAACCATCGTCCATATTTATGTCGATGATTTGCGCACCATTTTCAACTTGTTCACGCGCAACGGAAAGGGCTTCCTCAAAATTTCGTTCTTTAATTAATCGAAGAAATTTCTTTGAACCTGCTACATTGGTGCGTTCACCAACGTTTATAAAATTGCTTTCGGGGGTGATTATTAGTGGTTCGAGACCGCTAAGTTTTAAATATTTCTTGTTTTCTGTACTCATTATTTTAATCCTATCTTCAATTGCGCTTCGACTGCGCTCAGCGTGACATCTTGTTAAAAAGGAAGTTTTGAAAGATCCACATTTCCGCCGGAAATAATAATTCCCACTTTTTTATTTTTAAATCTATCATTTTCACGAAGCAAGGCTGCAAGAGCAACCGCACTGCTGGGTTCTATAATTATTTTCATCCGCTCCCAAATCTGTTTCATTGCTGAAATGATTTCGGGTTCCTCAACTCGAATTATTTCTGAAACCAATTCTTTTATTATTGGGAAATTGACATCGCCAAGGAAAGTTTTAAGTCCGTCGGCGATTGTATTTGTAGTTTCGTTGAATTCTATTTTTCCATTTTTTAGGCTTCGGAAAGCGTCGTCAACCTCAAAAGGTTCTCCTCCGATTGTTTTGCAATTAGTTCCAAAATATTTCACCGAAAGTGAAGTGCCGGCAATCAATCCGCCGCCACCAACTGGTGCGAAAACATAGTCTAAATCGGGATGTGCTTTCAACAATTCAGCTGCGGAAGTTGCATTGCCGAGAATTACATTTTTATCGTTTGAGGGATGGATAAACGTTGCGCCAGTTTCTTTTTGGATTCGCTCTGCTTCGGTTTCTCTCGCAATGGGTGTTGATTCCGATTCTGTGATAATTCCGCCGTAACCTTTTACTGCTTCCTTTTTAACTTGCGGCGCATTTTCGGGCATTACGATATATGCTTTTACTCCAAGGTTTTTCGCTGCCAAAGAAAGCGCTTGCGCAAAGTTTCCGGAAGAATGTGTTACAACTCCTGCTTTTTTTTGTGCTTCGGAAAGTTGCAAAATAGCATTTATCGCACCCCTCATTTTGAATGCGCCCATTTTTTGAAAATTCTCACATTTGAAGAAAACCTCAGCACCGGAAAGTTCATTTAAGTATGCAGATTTCAGAACGGGCGAGTTATGAACATACGGTTTTACGCGACTACACGCCTCTTCAACTTCTTGTTTTGTGGGAATCATACAGCAAGGTTTTCATTTGAAAAAACAGGTCGCGGTTTGTATTGCGAAGCGATTTCTGCAATTGCTTTAATATGCTCCGGCGTGGTGCCGCAACAGCCGCCGATGATATTCACCAACTGTTTGTCCAAATATTCCTTTACCTGAGAAGCCATTTGCACTGGACTTTCATCGTAATCGCCGAACGCGTTTGGCAATCCGGCATTTGGATAGGCGCTCACGGCAAGATTGGTGCGGCTGGCAATCACTTCAAGATGGGGCGTGAGTTGTTTGGCACCCAAAGCACAATTGAAACCTACGCTCAAAAGTGGAATATGGGATATTGAAATCAGAAATGCCTCTGCCGTTTGGCCGGAAAGCGTTCTTCCCGAAGCATCGGTAATTGTTCCGCTTATCATTATTGGGATGTCAAGATTCCGTTCTTCTTTTATTTCATCTATTGCGAAAAGTGCTGCTTTTGCGTTCAGCGTATCAAATATGGTTTCTACCAAAAGTAAATCCACGCCGCCGTCAATCAAAGCTTCGCATTGTTGTTTGTAGGCAACGCGCAATTCTTCAAAAGAAATTGCTCGAAACCCGGGATCGTTTACGTCCGGACTCATACTTGCGGTTTTGTTTGTCGGACCAATAGCTCCGGCTACAAAACGTGGTTTGTGCGGTTCTTTTGCGGTGAATTCATCTGCGACTTTTTTTGCGATTTTTGCGGATTCGTGATTCAATTCATAAACCAAATCCTGCATATCGTAATCTGCCATTGCGATTGTGGTGCTGGAAAAGGTGTTGGTTTCCACAATATCTGCGCCTGCTGCGAAGTATTTGGAATGGATTTCTGCAATTGCTTTTGGCTGCGTAATGGAAAGCAAATCGTTATTTCCCTGTACCGATTTATGAAAATCCTTAAACCGTTCGCCACGGAAATCTTCCTCGGAAAATTTATAGCGTTGAAGCATAGTGCCCATTGCGCCGTCGAGGATCAATATTCTATTTTGGAGTGCTTGTTGTATTTTATTCATTTCTTGATTTTTGATTTAAGTTCAAATTTGCGTGAGGGATTGCAGCGGAAATCCTTTTTTGAGGCACGAAAAAAAGATTGCAGCGGAAAGCCCGACCCGAAGGGGCACGCCATAAAAAAAATTATATCAAGAAAAGGTGAAGGAAAAACCTATTTGTTGTTATCTATTCCGAATCCCGAAGTCTCGGGACGGATAGAATGTAGCACCTTCCCCGAAAGTTCGGGAGGTTGCTAAGGCGTCAAAGGGTCTATTCCCTCGGCCTTTCTTGATAACTTTTAACTATGAATATGAACTGATGCAAAGTAACGTGATAAAAATGTAATACACAAGCCCCCTAACCCCCAAAGGGGGAATTATTCCAATTTCTTTCCATTTAGAATTATGCTGTATGTAATTTTTACCGAAGCCTCCAGCGTGATGGAAACGGAACAGTATTTTTTAAAACTAAGTTGCGCTGCACGAATTGCTTTTGCTTCGTCAATTTTTCCTTCTAAAGAAAGTGTTACATGTATTGCCTCAAAGGGTTTGGCGTCGCGCACTTCTTTTCGTTGGCCTTCCACTTCCATTTTATAGGAAGTAATTTCCTGCCGCTGTTTTTTTAAGATCATAATAACATCAATCGCGCTGCAACCGCCAACTCCCATCAACAAAAGTTCCATCGGGCTTGCGCCTTTTGAAGGTTCGTCGGTTTTGTTGTCTATTAAAACGGGAACGCCGGAAGCGCCTTTTGCTTCAAAAAGATAATTGTCGTTTATTCTTTTCAGTGAAACTTTCATTGTTTTATATTTAGTTTTCTTTATCGCTTATCCGCAAAATATCTCCGAAAACACCTCGCGCAGTAACCGCTGCTCCCGCACCAGCGCCTTGGATGACGATTGGATTATCACCGTAATTTTCGGTATAAATTTCAAAAATTGAATCGCTGCCTTTTAGTGCTCCCAACATACTATTTTTGGGAACCGAAACCAAACTTACGTCCAAAAGTGCACCCGTTTCCTTTGACAAATCGCCGTGCAAATCTGCTACATAACGAAAAACACAATCTTTTGCTTGGTTTTTCTTTTTTATTTGAAACGGAACGTCCAATTCCTGCACTCTCGTCAAAAATTCCTCTTTTGAAACGCTTCGCAAATCCTTTGGAATTAGGTTTTGAATGGAAATATCGGCAAACTCGTTGTGCAAATCCAATTCACGAGCCAAAATAAGCAATTTCCGTCCAACGTCATTACCACAAAGGTCTTCGCGCGGGTCCGGTTCCGTAAATCCTTTGTCGATTGCAGATTTTAAAACCGAACTGAACGATCTGTCCTCTTCAGAAAAAGTATTGAAAATATAACTCAACGAACCTGAAAATACACCTCGAATTCGTGTGATATTTTCGCCCGAAAGATGCAAAAGTTTTATTGTATCAATCAATGGAAGTCCCGCGCCCACATTTGTTTCATATAGATATTGACGTTTTTTTGAAGTCAGTTTTTGTCGAAGTTCTTTATAAAAACCCAAATCCAACGTATTGGCGATTTTGTTTGAGGAAACCAAGTGAAAACCGTTTTCAACAAAGGCTGAATAATTTTGAACAAAGCCAGAATCCGCCGTGTTATCCACCAAAATCAGGTTTTGAAGATTGTTGCTTTTTGCGAAGGAAATCACTTCTTCAGGATTATATTCCTTTCCCGATTCTATTTTTTCTTCAATCCAATTTTTGGTCAATCCATTTTGCTGAAGCAATACGGTTTTTGAATTCGCGATTGCGAAAATATTAAGCTCCAAATCACGTCTTCGAGAGATTTCTTCTTTCGAGGAAATGATTTGATTTACCAAATGGCTACCTACATTTCCGTGGCCAAAAATGGCGATGTTTATCTTTTTCTTTTTAATCTTTTCCAGATTTATCAATTGTTCCAAAGGAATTTCTACTGTTGCTGTACTCATTTTTTTTCGGTTTAATAGTTTAAAATTTCTTTGGATTTTTCAATGATTTTAAAAGCTTCGGCAAGATCGTTTATCAAATCTTCGGCATCCTCAATTCCGCAGGAAAGTCGGATTAGCGAATCATTTATTCCAGCATTCAAACGGATTTCACGCGGAATGGAAGCGTGGGTCATTTGCGCAGGATGGCAAAGCAAACTTTTAACGCCTCCAAGACTTTCAGCCAATTTAAAATATTCTGTACTGGTCACAAATTTCACGGCAGCCTCCTGTGTATCATCTTTTAGACTAAAAGAAATTATTCCGCCAAACAAACCATTTTGCTGTTTTTTGGCGATTTCGTGATTCTTGTGGGTTTTCAAACCTGGGTAATGCACTTTTTCAACTGCATCTTGACTTTCCAAAAACAACGCTACTTTCAAAGCGTTTTCGCATTGTCTTTTATAGCGAATGTCCAAAGTTTCAATTCCGCGAATGGTGAGAAAACAATCCCACGGACCTAGAATTCCACCGGAAGCATTTTGAACAAATTTAATTTTTTCTGAAAGTTCTTGCGTGTTTGTAATTACCAATCCCGCGACCAAATCTGAATGTCCACCGATGTATTTTGTGCCGCTGTGAATTACAATATCAGCTCCCAAATCAATTGGTTTTTGGGCAATTGGCGAAGCAAAAGTATTGTCAACAACCAACAGTGCATTTACACTTTTCGCCACTTTTGAAATTGCTTGAATGTCTGAAATCTTCAACGTTGGATTGGTTGGAGATTCAATCCAAATCAGTTTTGTTTTGTTTGAAACGGCGTTTGCTACGTTTTCAACTTCTGTCGTATCAACGTAGTTTACTTTTATTCCCAGTTTTTCATAAACATGGGTAAAAAGTCTGTACGCACCGCCGTAAATATCGTCAACCGCGACTATTTCGTCTCCTACAGAAAGCAATTTCAAAACTGAATCAATCGCCGCCAAACCTGTAGCAAAAGCAAAACCGGAATGACCGTTTTCAAGTTGGGCAACTACGTCTTCCAACACTTTTCGGGTTGGGTTGTTGCTTCGGGCGTAATCAAAACCTTTGTTTACGCCCGGCGCTTCTTGGATAAAGGTTGAAGTTTGGTAAACCGGAACGGAAATGGCTCCCGTTAACGGATCACTTGGAATGGAATGGATAATTTTTGTTGCACTCATTTTTCTAATTTTTTTGAGTTAATAAATAGATTAAACCAAAAGATCAATCCCGAAGTAAATTCGGGACAATAGAAAAATGTTAAAAAGAATGAAAGCAATTTTTTCGGGAACGAAAAAATTGTCTTGTCGTTATCTATCGTCAATCCCGATTGCAATCGGGATCGTTGTAGAATGTAGCACCTTCTTTCCGGAGAAAGGGTTGCTAAGGCGTCATAGGGTCTATTCCCTCGGCCTTTCTTGATAACATTTCAATAAAGTTTTGAACTTTGTGAGCGCAAATATAGCGTCAGAAAAATTTAATAACCAAATTTTTCGCCAAAAAACTTTAAATAAAATTGCGGTTCATTTAATTTTTTTACTTTTGCCCAAGACAAATTAAGAGGAAAGATTTGACTGATTGCAACCTCATTAAAAAATGCTAAAGGCAGTGAAAACTTCCCTTCGGCGCTCTCGTCAAATCTGCTGAAAAATATAAATTTTTAAAACCATTTTATGGCCTATTTATTTACTTCGGAAAGTGTTTCTGAAGGACACCCAGACAAAGTTGCGGATCAAATTAGCGATGCGCTTTTAGATAATTTTTTGGCTTTCGACCCAGAAAGTAAGGTTGCTTGTGAAACTTTGGTAACCACCGGACAAGTTGTTTTGGCGGGCGAGGTGAAAAGCAATACGTATCTCGATGTTCAAAATATTGCACGCGAAGTGATCAATAAAATTGGTTATACGAAAGGCGCTTATAAATTCAGCGGCGATTCCTGTGGGGTAATTTCTTTGATTCACGAACAATCACAGGATATCAATCAAGGTGTTGATCGTGAAAATAAAGAAGAACAGGGCGCCGGTGACCAAGGAATGATGTTTGGTTATGCTACAAAAGAAACCGAAAATTATATGCCGTTGGCGTTGGATATTTCGCATAAAATCTTGATTGAATTGGCTGCGCTTCGTCGCGAAGAAGATGAAATAAAATACTTGCGCCCAGATGCTAAAAGCCAGGTTACTATTGAATATAGCGATGATAATATTCCCCAAAAAATCGTTGCCATTGTTGTATCTACACAACATGACGAATTTGATGAGGATGAGAAAATGCTCTCAAAAATCAAAAAGGATATTACGGAAATTTTGATTCCGAGAGTGAAAAAACAACTCCCGGAATATGTGCAAAAATTATTCAACGATGATATTGTTTATCACATAAATCCAACTGGGAAATTTGTAATTGGCGGACCTCACGGCGATACTGGTTTAACGGGAAGAAAAATTATCGTTGACACTTACGGCGGAAAAGGTGCCCACGGCGGTGGTGCTTTCAGTGGAAAAGACCCAAGTAAAGTTGACAGAAGCGCTGCATATGCATCGCGACACATTGCGAAAAACCTTGTGGCAGCTGGCGTTGCCGATGAAGTTTTGGTACAGGTTTCTTATGCAATTGGCGTTGTGGAACCTACTTCAATTTTGGTTAATACGTACAATTCTTCAAACGTAAAACTTTCTGACGGCGACATTGCAAAAAAGGTTTCTGAAATCTTCAATATGCGCCCAGCGGCCATTGAAAAAAGATTGAAATTAAGAAACCCAATCTATTCCGAAACCGCTGCTTATGGGCATATGGGACGTGTACCTGAAATGGTATCAAAAGTTTTTGAAAGCCCCTATAATGGAAGGATTGAAAAAGAAGTGGAGCTTTTCACTTGGGAAAAGTTGGATTATGTAGATGCAGTAAAAGTTGCTTTTCAATTGAAATAGGTCTCGACTTAAGTTTTTCCTGAGCGCAATCGAAGGACTCGAACTCACAAAAAGAAAATCCCAAATTCCAAAAGTTATAATTGGAGTTTGGGATTTGTTATTTGGCGCTTCAAATAATATTATGGTTCCGTGCCTTTTGAACCGCTTCAATCTTGCTGTGTACCTGCAATTTTTTGTAGATGTTTTCAATGTGTTTTCTAACGGTGCTGGGCGAAAGGAAAAGATGGTCGGCAATGACTGTATAGCTCAACCCTTTGCTCAGTTGCTCCAACACCTCAACTTCACGGGTGGAAAGTGATATTTCCTCTTGATCACGCAGGTTTTGAATATCAATTGGATTTCTTAATAATTTCAAGGTTTTCATGGCGATTGAAGGATTCATTGCCGCACCACCGTTTAAAGTTTCTAAAATACCTTCGTATAAATCCTTTGGGTTTATTTCCTTCAGCAAATAACCGTCCGCACCCGCTTTTATGGCGTTGAATATATGCTCGTCATTATCAAAGGCGGTAAGCATAATTATTTTGATGTGCGGATATTTCTGCTTTACTATTTGGGTTGTTTCAATGCCGTTGAGCACGGGCATTTCAATATCCATCAAGATGATATCGAGGTTATGGTTTTCCTGCAGTTTTGTCAGCAATTCGGTGCCGTTCATGGAAGTATGTTTCACAGAAACATCATCAAAAAAAGAGAGTTTTTCCTTAATGGCATTTATAAGAAAAGTGTTGTCGTCAACTATTGCAACTTTAAGCATCTCTGGTGGGTTAGTTGTTTTAAAGATACTAAAAATACCTTTTAAGAATAATCAAAAAAATAGGGCAATTGCCGTATTAGTTTTTTCTTAATCATTTCGGCACTTTCAGTAAAACTGATGTTCCCTTTTTTGAAGTCTTTATTTGAAGCGCGCCACCAATTTCCCCAGCACGTTTTTTCATATTGTTTAGTCCGTTGCCGAGTTCTGTATTATCTTGATCAAATCCAATTCCATCATCAGTAATTTCAATATAGTATTTGCTTTCTTTTTCAGAAATATTTACTTCAATTTCATCTGCTGATGCATATTTTAAAGCATTGTTTACAGCCTCTTGAATAATTCTATAAATATTCATTCCTGCAACGGAAGAAAAAATGTGCGACTCATCAACATTTTCTTCAATATTAAATGAAAAATCAGTTTTTTCCGAAGCGCTTTTTGCGTGTTCAATAAAGTTTGCAATACGTGATTGAAGATCTTCAAAGGTTATGTTTTCCTTGTTCATCGCCCAAATGGTATCGCGTAATTCATAAATTGTCTGTTGTGTAAAACTGCTAATGTTACTGAGTTTATTGCCCAATTTCTCACTGATGTCCGTAAATCCAAACTTTAAATTATCAATGCTGGAAATGATAAAAGTGAGCTGTGCACCAATATTATCGTGAAGATCGCGAGATATCCTTAAGCGTTGTTCCTGTAATTTATTTTGGGTTTCAATTTTTGCCAAAGCTGTTTTTAATTCACCTTCTTTTTGAAGCTGACGGTTTCTAAGTTTTTGCTGGTTGTAGAGCAAATACCCGAGCAGGCCGAGAATCAGTGCCAGTCCAAGACTCCCAAAAATAAAAGTGTTTTTTCGGCGGACCTCCAAATCCTTTTCGGCAAGTTGGGCGCGCTGTTGCAGTATTTCGTTCTGCTTTTTTTCAGTTTCAAATTCAACGTTTAAGGCAGCGATTCGTTCCTGCACTTTGAGTCCATGAACACTATCTTTTACCGCAGCATATTGTTCAAAATAATATAAGGCCGAATCTGTATTTTTTAATTTCTTATAGATATCAGAAAGCAGTTTGTAGTTATACTGGGTGAGGTTTTGATATTGTTTCTTTTTTGAAATAGGCAACGACTTATGGACTAGTGGAATGGCGCTGCTCCATTTTTCCTCTGCAACAAAAACTTCACCCAACTGCGTATAATTTTCAGCAATGCCCAACGAATCTGCCCATTGTAATCTTTGATGAAGGGATTTGTTGAAATATTCTCTCGATTTTGAATAATTTCCCTGCAGCCCATAAACACCTGCTAGATTGCTCCAACTATAAGGAACACCAATGGTATCATTTATTTTCAATTTTATTTTCAATCCTTCTTCAAAATAGAAAAGGGCGCTGTCCAACTCTTTATTTATTTCCTTTAAAACTCCGTAATTGTTATAAATATCCTTTAGTTCGTTCTCAAAATTGTTTGCTTCCGCAATTGCCTTCCCTTTCTGCATATAATAAAGGGCTTTATCCAAATCGCGATATTTCATGCTATAGCCCATTTCGGCATAATAATCAGCTACCCTGTCCAGTTGATTTAGCTTTTCATAAATTTTTATCCCATCTATAGAACTTTTGGTGCTTTCCTCATATTTTCCCTGGTAGGCATAAACCAAGCTGAGCTGTGAATGTGCGCCTGCCATTCCTAATTCATAGGAAATCTTTTCGGCATCTTTTAGGTTTTTTTGAAAAAGTGCAACAATGGAGTCTTGAGGTATGTTGAGCCCCTGTACATAAAGTGTGTTTATGGAATCAATTGTTTTCTTGCTCTGTGAATACGTGGCGGTGAAATTCATTAACACCGAAAGAAACAGTAAAATCCTAAACATATACTATAATTTAATTTCAGATTGAACCACCAGAGCCTCGTGTAAATTGTACTGCATAAATTGATAGCTGTTGAGATGCTGTTTTCTAAAGTTTACTTGCCTGTAATTGACGGCTATAACATTTTCCAAAGCAGAAACGTTCTGAGTATGAGCTCTGCCAAGCGCCTTATTTTCAGTATATGCCCAAATGAGTATTCCCAAAATTGAGAAAAGTATTACTATTGTGAAGATTAGCTGCAACATCATAAGTAACTGGTTCTAAACCTTAAATATAAATTTCTTTTTTGATTCTGCACATAGGGCATCTGCCTTATTTGCTTTGTAAAATAATAAACCCCATAGTTGAACATGGGGTTTTTATTACTTTAGGCGCTCCTCACTTCGCCCTCAGTGTGAAAATAATCTGGTTAGTAGATCATTTTAAACTTCTTATACAAAGATGCCTTTACTAAAAAGCAAAAGCAATAAGGCAGTTGCCTTATTTCCGAAAGCAAATTGTCCATAAAACTTTAGGTAATAATTAAACTTCTCAACCTTTAAAAAAAACCGGAGGAAAAACTTGCGTTCTGCCCCCGGCCCACGTAAAAACCTCAACATAGAGATTTCCTTCAAATATTTATTACTGATTAGTCACTTCAATATTAAACTGTCCATCGGTTACTGAAACACTCTCGCTGGTGTTGTTCAAATTATAACCAGTAAAATTAAACGTACCCTTAATTGTATTTCCGTCGTAACTAGAAATGTTTATCGTACCATTGTTTCCTTGTCCGGTTCCAACAGTTGAATAAACAACTACTGTATTAGGATCTGGATTACTTGGATCTGGCAAATAACTATAGGTACCAATGTTAACAAAATTCAAATCGTAGCTACCCTCACCGTCAAAACTTGTGAGAATAATTTGTAGGTTTTCAGACTGTTCCGTTCCACCACTAATGGCAATCGCCTGTCCAGCACCAGAATTGGTCACCCGGGCCACAACTGTTCCTTGCATTCCTGAAAAGTTGTTTCCATCAACTTTCGCGGTAAAAGTCCCTGAACCACCTTGTGGGTCATCGCCGCCATCGTCATCTTTTTTACAAGAAGTTAAACTTACGGCAACTACTGCCATTAATACTAAAATAGATTTTTTAAATGTTTTCATAATGTTTGGTTTAATATTCCGCTATAGGCGAATACGTGATTAATGTTGAAGCAAAATTGACCCAAACCAAAAGTTTTTACAATAGGGCAATTGACGTATTCTGATATACGAATTACGATTTTAGATTGAAGTTTTCTAAAACTGAATGTGCGGAAACCGTTTTTGAATCTCCCTAATTTTTAATTGAAGTTTTTCCGAAAACCGAAGGTGTTCAGCACTATTTGGGTTGAAGGGCCTGTGGTTTAAACCAGTTTGAACAGCCGCAATTTCTTTTTGAAGCGTTCCGGTTTCAGCAGCAATCCAAACCTTTGAAAATTTCTGCCAAATAATTTCGATAGCGGTTTTATTTGGATGAAGCATATCCTCGTCATAAAAACGGTAATCGCGCAGCTCGTCCATCATTATTTCAAAAGACGGAAAATAGAAGCTTCTCGACTGCGCGCGAAGTGACAATGATTGGTGGATTGCGGAAATAAGATGCGCTTTGCTCAGCGAATTTTCCGCAAAACCATCTTTAATGTGCCGAACCGGCGAAACGGTATTTATAATTGTGGTGGTAGGGTTTATTGCTGAAATTTTATCGAAAATAGTTTGAAAGCTTTTTGAAATGGTTTCGATGGAAAGCAATTCCTTTTTAAAATTCTGCTGCGGAATTTTATGGCAGTTTGCAACTATTTCATCACTTTCCAAGTGTCTGTAAACCCACGAAGTTCCGAAGGTGAAAATAACATGCGTTGAAGAGAAAAGTGCTTCGCGAAGATTTTTTAATGTCGAATTTAGATTATTTAAAAATTCGGTTTTATCCAAAGAAGCAAGCTCGGAATGCACGTCAAAACATTTCCAAACTTCGTTGTGCTGAAAAATATCTTCTTCCGAAAATGAAACACCATCAATTGCACGAACAATCAATTTTTCAATGGAAACGGGGTTGAAGATTACCCCAAACGGATTCTGCAGATTTTGAAATTTGAAATAGTCAAACTTCGCCCCAATATTCTCCGAAAAACAGCTTCCCAATAAAAGTACTTTTGAAGAATAATCTATTTGATTTTCTTCGGGCCTTAGCGGTATTTCAATTTGAAGTTTCATATTTATTGGGAAATCTCTGTGTCCTCTGTGCCTTTGCGGTAAAATTAAACCGCAGAGACGCAGCGAACGCAAAGAGTTACTTTAGAAAATCTTTCGCTTTTGATAATGCTTCCTCTATTCCAGCAGGATTTTTACCGCCTGCAGTTGCGAAGAAAGTCTGTCCGCCGCCACCGCCTTGGATGTATTTTCCTAGTTCGCGAATAATCTTTCCGGCATCCAGATTTTTTTCACTGGCCAATTCCTTTGAAATATAGCAAGCAAGCAACGCTTTTCCGTCGTTTTCAGCACCGAAAACCACAAATAGATTTTCAGTTTCGCCACCCATTTCAAAGGCCAAATCCTTCATTCCGCCAGCGTCCAAATCTATCTTTTTCGCAAGGAAATTGATTCCGTTTATTTGCTGTATTTCAGCTTTTAAATCACCTTTTAAATTCTTGGCTTTATCCTTCAATAATTGCTGAATCTGCTTTTGCAAATTACTGTTTTCTTCCTGCAGACTTTCCACAGCTTTTACCGGATCCTGTGCATTGTTCAACGCTTTTTGGAGTGCGGCAAACGATTCACTTCTATCAATAAAATATTGTTTGGCAGCATCGCCGGTAATCGCTTCAATCCTTCGTATTCCGGAAGCAACGGCACCTTCGGAAGTGATTATAAAATGCCAAATATCATTCGTATTCGGCACGTGGGTTCCGCCGCAAAGCTCCATCGATTTCCCAAATTTAATCGCACGAACGGCATCGCCATATTTTTCACCGAAAAGTGCAATGGCTCCTTCGTCGATGGCTTGTTGGTAGGGAATATTTCTTCGTTCTTCCAAAGCGATTCCTTCGCGGATTCTTGCATTCACAAAATCTTCAACTTGCTTCAACTCCTCATCACTCACTTTTGCAAAATGTGAAAAGTCAAAACGCAAATTTCTGCTGTGGACCATACTTCCTTTTTGCGCCACGTGCTCGCCCAAAATATTGCGCAAACCTTGGTGGAGCAAATGCGTTGCTGTGTGGTTTGAAGCAGTTCGGCTTCGTTGTTTTTCGTCAACCACCGCTTTAAAAGTAGTTTCAGGATTTCGCGGAAGTGTCTTTGTAAAATGGATTATTAAATTGTTCTCCTTTTTGGTATCAACAATATAAGTAACGCCGCCATCGGCAGCTTCCAAATAACCTTTATCGCCCACTTGGCCTCCACCTTCGGGATAAAAAGGCGTTAGGTTGAAAACCAATTGGTACATTTCGCCTTCTTTTTTACTGTCCACTTTTCGGTAACGGGTAATTTTTACTTGGGTTTCCAAAGTATCATAACCCACAAATTCCTCCACGTCATCTTTTTCCAGAACAACCCAGTCGCCAGTTTCCACTTTTGTTGCGGCGCGGGAGCGCTCTTTCTGTTGCTGAAGTTCGGCGTCAAATTCCTTTTCGTTCAACGAATAGCCGCGCTCACGAAGAATCAATGCCGTTAAATCTATCGGGAAACCGAAGGTATCGTACAATTCAAACGCTTTTTTACCGGAAATTTCCTTTGAATCTGCGGTTTCAATTACGTTTTCCAGCAACACCAAACCTTGGTCCAGCGTTCGCAGAAATGATTGTTCCTCTTCGCGAATAACATTCGTGATTAAGTTCTTTTCAGTAATTAATTCCGGAAAAGCGTCGCCCATTTGCGCGCTGAGTGTTTCTACCAATTTATAAATAAAAGGCTCTTTTTTGTCCAAGAACGTAAACCCGTAACGGATGGCCCTTCTCAAAATTCTTCGTATTACATAGCCGGCGCCCGTATTGCTCGGAAGCTGTCCATCCGAGATTGAAAATGCCACGGCGCGAACGTGGTCTGCAATTACCCGTGTCGCAATATCTTTCTTTTCGTCCTTTCCGTATTTTGAATTCGTAATTGCCTCAATCTCGCGAATTAGCGGTGTAAAAACATCGGTATCGTAATTGCTCTGTTTATTTTGCAAAACCATACACAAACGTTCAAAACCCATCCCGGTATCAACGTGCTGTGCAGGTAATTTTTCAAGGCTGCCGTTGGCTTTTCGGTTGAATTGCATAAAAACCAAGTTCCAGATTTCCACTACTTGCGGATGGTCGTTATTCACCAAATCCTTCCCCGGAATTTTAGCCTTCTCTTCCGCCGAACGAATATCTACGTGTATTTCGCTACATGGTCCGCACGGACCTTGGTCGCCCATTTCCCAAAAATTGTCCTTTTTGTTTCCATTTAAAATGCGATCTTCGGGCACGAATTGTTTCCAAAGTTCATAAGCTTCGGTATCGCGCTCCAAACCTTCACTTTCATCGCCTTCAAAAATGGTTACGTAGAGAATTTCCTTATCAATTTTATAGACTTCGGTCAAAAGCTCCCACGCCCATTCGATGGCTTCTTTCTTAAAATAGTCTCCAAAACTCCAGTTCCCCAACATTTCAAACATGGTGTGGTGGTAGGTGTCCATTCCCACTTCTTCGAGATCGTTGTGCTTTCCGCTTACGCGCAGACATTTTTGTGTATCGGCTATGCGGTTGCTTTTCGGCTTACCATTTCCGAGGAAATATTCCTTAAATGGCGCCATCCCACTGTTGATGAACATTAGCGTTGGGTCATTCTTCACCACCATTTGCGCCGAGGGCACAATTGCGTGATGTTTCGACTTGAAAAATTCTAAAAATTTGGAACGGGTTTCCTTCGAGTTCATTTCTTATAAAGTTATGCTAAAATTAAGGGTTGGGCGCAGTGGCAAACAATTTCTATATTTGTAAAAACGTTACCTTTACTTCGCGCGAACAAGCAACGCGCAAAAATAGCAATTTTTTAACGCATGTCTAAGGTTAAATATTACTACGATAGCGAAACGCTCTCGTACCGAAAAATAGAAAAGAAAAAAGGCCGAAAACTGAAGATTTTCGCTCTTAGCCTATTGGGAATGTTTTTAAGTGGCTTTCTGCTGCTTTTGGTCTATATAAATCTCCCGTCAGTACAAACCCCAAAAGAAATGTCTCTTCAGCGTGAGCTGAACCAAATGCAGCTTCAGTTTGAGCTTTTGAATAAAAAAATGGAGCAGGCACAGGCCGTACTTGCAGAGGTTGAGGAGCGGGACAACAATCTTTATCGTGTATATTTCGAGACCAACCCCATTCCCGAAGAGCAGCGGAGAGCTGGTTTTGGAGGTATTAACCGCTATAAGGACCTGGAGGGTTTTGACAATTCAAAATTGATAATAAATACCACCCGCAATCTGGATATTTTAACCAAGCAGATTGTGGTGCAGTCGAAATCGTTGGATGAAATAGCCAAACTTGCCGAGGAAAAAGAAAAACTTTTGGCCGCCATTCCAGCAATTCAACCAGTAAAAAATGAAGACCTAACGCGAATGGCATCAGGTTATGGTTACAGAACCGATCCATTTACAAAGGCTAGAAAGTTTCACTACGGAATGGATTTTACCGCACCACGAGGAACCCCGGTTTATGCAACGGGCGATGGTAAAGTAACCCGCGCCGACAATACGGCCACGGGCTATGGAAACCACGTGGTGATTGACCACGGCTATGGCTATGAAAGTCTGTATGGACATTTATACAAATACAATGTGCGCCCAGGGCAAAAAGTACAGCGCGGCGACATTATAGGTTTTGTGGGAAGCACCGGAAGAAGCGAGGCGCCTCATTGTCATTACGAAGTATTTAAAGATGGCGAACGCATTAACCCGATTAATTTTTACTATGGAAGCTTAACTGCGGAAGAATTTGCCGAAATCTTGAGAAAATCACAGGAAGAAAACCAATCTTTAGATTAAATTCCAAAAAATTGAAATTAATCACTGATAACCCTTAACCCTTAACTCTTAACAAAAACAAATGCACATAGACCTACCCGAAAAACTATATTACGGCATTGGCGAAGTAGCCGAAGCTTTCGGCGTTAATACCTCGCTGATACGTTTTTGGGAAAAGGAATTTGATGTATTGAAGCCAAAAAAAAATGCCAAAGGCAACCGAAAGTTTACCCCGCAGGACATCAAAAATCTGGAATTGATTTACCATTTGGTGAAAGAGCGCGGGTTTACGCTGGAAGGCGCAAAAATCCATTTAAAGGAAAACAAACAAAAAACACTCGACCAGTTTGAGATTATTCGAAAACTGGAATCGGTAAAAGCAGAACTTTTAAAAATCAAAGAACAACTCTAAAATCAACCTTATCATGAAAAAATGGTTACCCATTATTATTATTCTTGGCCTTATTTTAATCATTGGAGGCTATTTGGCCAGTCTTAACAACAAATTGGTCGTTTTGGATGAAAAAGCCACTGCCCAATGGGCAAATGTGGAAAGCTCATATCAACGTCGTGCAGACCTCATTCCTAATATTGTCAGTACTGCAAAAGGCTATGCCGAGTTTGAACAGGAAACATTGGTTGCTGTTACTGAAGCACGCAGTAAAGCCACTTCCATAAATATTGATCCTTCTAACATAACCCCGGAACAACTTGCCCAATATCAACAGGCACAGGCAGGCGTAACTTCCGCGCTTTCACGATTATTGGCTGTTTTTGAGAGATACCCCGATTTAAAGGCGAATGAAAATTTCAAGGAACTGATAAACGAACTGGAACGCACCGAAAACCGCATCAACGTGGAGCGCAACAGGTTCAACGAAGAAGCGCGACTGTTCAATACCGAAATAAATCAATTCCCAACAAAAATATTTGCTGGAATGTTAGGCTTCGACGAAAAAGCGTACTTCAAAGCTGATGAAGGAAGCGAGAAAGCACCCGAAGTGAATTTTGATGACTTAGGAAAAGACAAAGAGTAATGTCTAAAGTTGAAGATTTTCTTACTTCTGAAGAAGAAGCCGCAATAATTGAAGCCATTCGCACTGCCGAAAAAAACACCTCGGGCGAAATACGGGTACATTTGGAACCCTCTTCCATTTCCGCAGAAGAACCAAACGAGCACATTGACGCCTTTGATCGCGCCGCGGAAGTTTTTGATATGCTGAATATGCACAACACCGCAGAACGCAACGGCGTACTTATTTATGTTGCTGTAGATGACCGAACGCTTGTAATTATGGGCGACCAGGGCATCAATGACATTGTGGGCCAGAATTTTTGGGAAAGCACCAAAGACATTATCATCAACCATTTTAAGAATGGAGAAATGAAACAAGGTTTGGTAGAAGGAATTCTAAAAGCTGGCGAACAGTTGAAAAAACATTTCCCACACCAAAAAGATGACAAAAATGAACTGCCGGATGATATTTCCGTAGGATAACTTTAAGTATTCAGTTGGCAGTTGCAGTTAGCAGTAAAAAAATTTAATGAAACAATTTCTTCTGAAATATAATTTCTTATTTGTATTTATTGCAGTCACATTTTTTTATCAAAATGTTTCTGCCCAATATGAAATCCCACCAAAACCTGATAAACAGACTTCACTTTACGATTATATAAATCTGCTTACCCCCACACAGAAAAATGCGCTGGAAAGCAAGTTGGTTCGTTATGCAGATTCCACTTCCACGCAAATTGTTTGCATTATTATTGGTTCCACAAATGGTGAAGACATTTCCATGCTCGGCGCAGAATGGGGCCAAAAATGGGGTATCGGCCAAAGCGGTGAAGACAACGGAATTGTTATAACACTTGCCAAAGACGACCGCAAGGTTGATATAAATACTGGCTACGGCATAGAATACCGAATCACCGATTTAATGTCTGAACGTATCATAAACCGAATAATGATTCCCGAATTTAAAACCGGAAATTATTATGAAGGCCTGGATAAAGGTAGCGATGCCATCTTTGCGGCGCTGAAAGGCGAATTTAAGGAAGACCGCGATTTCGGAAAAAAAGACGGCACGCCTATCCCTTTTTTCATCATATTCATCTTTATCATTATCATCATTGCGCTTATGCGTAAAGGCGGTCGCGGTAGTAAAGGCGGTGGAGGCGGAAGCTTGTTGGACATTATTGTACTGAGCAGCCTTGGTCGCGGTGGTTTTGGCGGCGGCGGTGGAAGCTTTGGCGGCGGTGGAAGTTTCGGTGGAGGCGGAGGCGGCTTTGGCGGCGGTTTCGGCGGCGGTGGCTTTGGCGGTGGTGGCGCTAGCGGGGGTTGGTAGACTAAAATTATATATTTATAAGTATGAAGTTTTCATCTACAGCACTTTTACTTTTTCTATTATTTTTTTCCTGTAAAAGTCAAGTCAATAGTGATTCATCCATTCTTCAAGAAAATTCTAATTCTCTAGCAGTAGTTGATTCTTCAAATATTTTTTCAATTTCAGAAAATTATGACCTGGCCAACAAACTGGTGCAATACGCAGAAAAGACAACTCGGCAAATAGTTGTAGTAACTGTAGATTCTATTTTTCCATATGATGATATTCGAAAATATGCCGGTGATTTAAGAAATTATTGGGGTATTGTACAGAAAGATGTGGACAATGGGTTAGTTTTGGTACTGTCAACTTCCTTAAAAAAAGTAGCAATTTCTACAGGATATGGAACCAAAAAAATACTAACCGATTCTATTTGCAAAAAAGTAATTGACAGTGTAATGGTTCCAGCCTTTAAAAAAGGTAATTATTATATTGGTGTTGATAATGGAGTAGACTCGCTTATTGAGATATGGAATACAAAAAAAACATTTGACTAATCCCACGGATTGTCATCTATTTCTCCTTTCTTCCCAAGTGTATTGAATTTGTAGCTCAACGTAAGCATAAAATATTGCTTTAATACCGTGCTCTGTACATCTTGAATGTAATCTTCATTTGAAACCCTGAGAACATTGTTGTTTTGATTCAATAAGTCATAAACTTTTAACGCAACACTTCCTTTTTCTTTTAAAAAGGTATAAGTCAACGAGGCATTCCAAAAAACATAACTTTGGTCAAAACCATCGGCCACATCGGCATTGTACACATACTTAATATCATTACTCCATTCTAAAAATTTTGGAAAAAATGTCTTTGTTCGAAAGTTAAGTTCGTGGCGTGTATAGTTACGGTCTTCAAAGGCGTCAATATCAAAACTATTGATATTGTAATTAAGAGTGTATCTCGGGCCAAACTCGAAATAATCATCCCAGGTAAATGTTGCTCCCACAGTAGGGAAATAACCAATTGTCCTACTATTATATTTTATATTATTATTAAAATTTACACTCTTAGATGTATTAATATATAAGCTTGCCCCAAGTTTTAAAGTACGTAAACTATCAATTTTTGAACTTTTGTTATACCCTATATTTCCCGAAACGCTATAATTACCATCAACATTTGTATAGGTGGTATTTCGTATGAAATTTTCATCAATAATGGTTTTGGGAACCACCCTATCATTTGTAAATTCAGCATTTAAGTATGAGAAAAAACCTGATTGCGTTTGATAGTCATAGTTATTTGCCCCAAAATATATTCTATTTTCGTTGGAGGGTTTTAAGTCTGGGTTTCCCGTAGTAATATTCAATGGATCGGAAATATCTACATAAGGTGAAAGTTGGTCAATACTAGGGGCATTATTTTGTAAATAATAACCTGAATAAATACTGAATTTTTTGCTGAAACTATACCGAAAATTCGCGCTTAACTCCAAAGCGTTAAAATGGTTTTCAAATTGAATATCACGAAGGGCATCATTACTTTCGAGCGTTCGGAAAACATAGGAAGCATTGATGCGGGCATATATTTTTTCATTTCTATAGTTAACACCAATTTCTGGGGTAGAGCTTTCGTTAGTGTTTACGAAATCTGTGCTTTGCGCCGTATTGAATTCTGAAAAATCTTGTGTTATATCATTAAAGTCAAATACACTGCGTTTATCTACACGCTTCTCGTTTTGGAAAGTATAGCTTAAATTCATAAAAAGGGTATCGGCAATTAAAGGAAAGTTGAACGATGGAGAAATTCTATAACTATTTTTATCTTGATCGCCGTTTATAAATTGATTTCTATCAATAAGCGAGGGCGCATTGCCAAAAATTTGTGTCAATGATTGTTTGAAATCATCATTTTCAGTTCCGTTTACTTCGTTTCTTACAAACATTCTAAAATACCCCCCACCGCTTCCATATTTTTTTGTGGCGATGAAAGTATTCTCAAAATTTCTTCCTTCGCGAAAACTTTGGTTGTTACTGTTGGACTGGTTTATTATTTCATCTAAAAGATTTCGGCTTTCTTCATTTCTTATAAAATTTTCCGAACTTTTATTAAAAGTAAATTGCGGCCGTACTTCAATTAAAAATGTAGAATCTATTTGGGTTTTAAAACGAATGTTTGCGGAATGAGTATCGCTCTCACTATCTGATCGCGAATTGGAAGTGGAAAAATATCTGTTCTCGGGTAAAATATTTTCACGTTCGCGAATTTCCTCGTTAAAGGAATTTGCTGAGGAATAGAAATAATCTGCGCTTATATCGGTGTCTTTCGAAAAATCATCGGCATAGTTTGCACCTATCGTACGCGAATTAGTAATTCCCTCTCCTCCTCCAAAAGATCTACCGTTATAGTTAAAAGAACCATTGCTGTTCATATTTATATAACGTGCACTGCCAAACATTTTTTCAATCTCGCCAAAACTGAATCCGGGTGAATTTATATTGTTCCCACCGGCCAAGGCACTTAGGCGAAGGTCATTATCAAAATAATTTAGAAGTCCGGCATACTCAAAACGTTTATCTGTTCCGCCACCCGCAGCCATCCTGCCAAAAACCCCCTTGTTTTTTTCTTCGTCAATGGTAATATTAATTGTTTTGTTTTGATCGTCGCCTTTTTCACCGGCAAAAGCCTCAGAATCAGTTTTTGTATCGGTCACTTGAATTTTATCTACAATTTCTTTGGTAAGGTTTCTAGTGGCAATTGTAGGATCGTCACCAAAAAATGGTTTCCCATTGACCAGAATTTTATTTACCGGTTTTCCGTTTACGGTAATCTTTCCTTGGGCATCAACTTCAACCCCCGGGAGTTCCTTTAATAAATCCTCAACCGTTGCATTAGCCTTTGTGCTGAAAGAGGCCGCATTAAACTCCAAGGTATCTTTTTTGATAGTAATAGGTGCGCGATTTGCAGTAACAACAACTCCTTCCAGCTCTTCGGCCAGAACCGCCATTTTTATGGTCCCTAAATCTATGGGTTGCCCGTTGAGCGTTACTTTTTTTCGGAAAGGGGTGTAACCATTATAACTTATGTTAACGTTTATCTCTTCGGAAGATGATTTTCCCACCAATTTAAAATCACCTTGTTTTCCAGTAATTGTATAGGTTATTAAAGAACTGTCGGCTATTTTTTCTGCAAACACAGTAGCAGATTCCAACGGATATCCTTCACTTTCGTCTTCAAGTTTACCAGAAATCTCAAATTTTTGGGCATGAAGAAATGTAGATAGCAAGCTGAAAATCAGCAGATAAAAATACTTCTGCATATAGGTAGATTCAATCTTTTTTAAGTTTTACTTTTCTGGGGAGAAAATAAAGCTTAAATATAGAAGAATTACCCTATAGAAAAGGAAAGTTTTTTACTTTTTTCTAAAATAAACCGTAATCGGAACTCCCGAAAAATCGAAGTTTTCACGTAATTTATTTTCAATAAAACGCTTGTACGGATCTTTTACATATTGCGGCAAGTTGCAGAAAAAGGCGAAACTTGGATAAGGAGTTGGCAACTGCGTGCAGAACTTTATTTTTACGTATTTCGCTTTGTAAGCAGGTGGCGGATAGGCTTGAATAATAGGCAGCATCACTTCATTCAGCTCGCTAGTTTTAATCTTTTTACTTCGGTTTTCATAAACCTCAACGGCAGTTTCTATGGCTTTATAAATACGTTGCTTTGTAAGCGCAGAAATAAAAACTATTGGCACATCCACAAAAGGTTCACATTGCTGGCGGATGTATTTTTCATAATCCTTCACGCTGCTGCTTTCTTTGTCTTCAACCAAATCCCATTTGTTGGCAAGTATCACAATCCCTTTATTGTTTCGCTGTGCCAGCCAAAAAATATTTTCAACCTGCCCGTCAAAACCGCGGGTGGCATCAAAAACCAAAATAATTACATCGCAATGTTCAATGGCACGAACGCTTCGCATTACTGAATAAAATTCTAAATCTTCCTTTACCTTGCTTTTTTTGCGGATTCCAGCAGTGTCAACCAAGTTAAACTCAAACCCAAAACGGTTGTATTTTGTATCAATACTATCACGCGTTGTACCCGCAATATCCGTCACAATATATCGCTCTTCCCCAATCAAGGCATTTATAAATGATGACTTTCCAGCATTTGGACGACCAACAACTGCAAAACGCGGAAGCTCGCTGTCATCCGCTTCTTCTCTATCTGGCAATGCTTTTACAATATCGTCCAATAATTCGCCGGTACCACTACCGTTGATACTAGAAATATTGTATTGATTTTCAAAACCAAGTGAATAAAACTCCAAAGCATCGTTTACGCGGGAAGCTGCATCCACTTTGTTGATTGCTAAAAAGATTGGCTTTTTTGAACGGCGGAGTAGTTTTGCAACCTCTTGATCCATTCCGGTAACGCCGCTTTCCACGTCAACCATAAAGATAATCGCATCGGCTTCGTCAATTGCCAATTCAACTTGTTTGTCAATTTCGGCTTCAAAAATATCATCGCTGCCCTTTACATATCCTCCAGTGTCAATCAACGAAAAATCTTTCCCGTTCCAATCGCTTTTTCCGTAGTGACGGTCACGCGTAACGCCGCTCACCGCATCTACAATGGCTTCTCTACGCTGAATCAATCTATTGAAAAAAGTGGATTTTCCTACATTCGGTCTTCCTACTACGGCAACAATGCTCATAATCTTAAATTTAGGGTGCAAAAATAGCTTTTAGTTGGCAGAAAAAATATTATTTTAACGGCTTTAAAAATAAATAATAAAGAATGCTTTCTAATGAAATAGTTTTGCGACCTCGTTTCCAAATGGAACTTGAACAACCTTCTTCACAATTGCTTGCAAAATTTTCGGAAACAAAAAAAAACCAAAATAAATTTATAGTTTCCTGTGTGGACGATCACATTTTTATAAAACTTCCAAATAAGGAACAGCATTTTTGGTCGCCGCAATTGCATTTGGAAATTTCTGAAAAAGATGAAAATTCGTGTAGTCTGCACGGATTTTTTGGACCAAACCCAACAGTTTGGACCATGTTTATGTTTCTGCACGTTGCGGTAGGCATTCTTTTTATGGTAAATGCAACTTGGCTGTATTCAAACTACAATATGGAAAACCCGATAACGCTTCAAGTCGGGATTGCAATAGTTTTGGTTTTGGCGTGGATCCTACTGTATTTTGCAGGCGTGATGGGCAAGAAAAAAGGAAAACCCGGAATGCGGGAACTCTACGGGTTTATGACAGAAACCATCGGGTAAAATTCCAAATCCCAAATTCCAAAAATTATTCTTTAGTGAATTACGATTTGTGCTTTGGGATTTGTGATTTTACTTTTGGAGTTTTACTTTTGATTGTATCCAAATCTACGAAGTTGCTTTTCATTACTTCGCCAGTCTTTGTTCACCTTCACATAAAGTTCGAGATGGATTTGTTTTCCAAAGAATTTTTCTAAATCCTTTCGAGCTTCAACACCAACACGTTTTAATGCAGAACCTTTGTGACCGATAATGATTCCTTTTTGGGTTTCGCGTTCCACCATTATTACACTGCGGATGCGGATGATGGTTTCGTCCTCAAAAAATTCCTCCGTATCAATTTCTACGGAATAGGGAATCTCCTTTTTGTAGTGCATCAATATTTTTTCGCGAATGGCTTCGTTTACGAAAAACCGTTCGGGTTTATCAGTCAATTGGTCCTTTGGATAAAACGGTGGCGACTCGGGCAACAATTCAATTATTCGATTGAAAACTTCGGGAACCCCAAAATTTTGCAGCGCCGAAACAGCAAATATTTCAGCGTTCGGAACTTTTTCCTGCCACATTTTTAAAGCTTCGGAAAGTAATTCCTCATTGCCCTTGTCAATTTTATTTATAAGTAGTAAAACAGGGATTTTTGAATTTGTTATTTTATTGAAAAACGCTTCATCCTTCAATTCCTTTTCGCCCAATTCAACCAGATACAGCAGAATATCGGCATCCTCAAAAGCTGATTTCACAAAATCCATCATACTTTCCTGCAGTTGGTACGCAGGTTTTATGATTCCGGGTGTATCACTCAAAAGCACTTGAAAATCATCGCCGTTCACAATTCCCAAAATGCGGTGGCGGGTGGTTTGCGCTTTGGAAGTGATTATAGAAAGCCGCTCGCCCACAAAAGCGTTCATCAGCGTGCTTTTGCCCACGTTTGGGTTTCCAATAATATTTACGAATCCAGCTTTGTGTTTTGTCATTTCTTTGGAATTGATATTGCAAATTTAACGCTTAAATCCCGAAACATCGGATTTGGTTCAATTTTAAAACTTTCAGCCTCGAAATCCTTACTTTTGTGAAATGCTTTTCCCAAAGAAAAAAATAGAGCTTGAAAAAGGTGATTATTACATAACGCCCGAAGGCTACAAATGTTTTACGGAACAATACCACTTAAAACGCGGATATTGCTGTGAAAGTGGTTGCAGGCATTGTCCCTACGGATTCGACAAGAAAACCGGAAAGCATCAATAAAACATATTTAAAAAATGACTTTTAAAGAACAAATACAACAAGGAATCCCTTCCTTTTTACCCGAAAGGAAATCTTACGATACATCTATAAACCATGCGCCAAAGCGAAAAGACATTCTTTCAAAAGAAGAAAAAGAACTTGCGCTTCGCAATGCGCTTCGCTATTTTGAGCCAAAAAATCACGCCACGCTCCTACCCGAATTTCGCGAGGAATTGGAAAAATATGGACGGATTTATATGTACCGCTTCCGACCAGATTATAAAATTTACGCACGGCCTATTGAAGAATATCCCGGAGAATGTGAACAGGCAAAAGCAATTATGCTGATGATCCAAAACAACTTGGATTATGCTGTTGCCCAACATCCACACGAATTGATTACGTATGGTGGAAATGGTGCCGTTTTTCAAAATTGGGCGCAGTATCTTTTGGTGATGAAATACCTTTCGGAAATGACCGATGAACAGACATTAGTTGTGTATTCCGGTCATCCGTTAGGGTTGTTTCCTTCACACAAAGACGCGCCGCGCGTTGTTGTTACCAATGGAATGATGATTCCGAATTACTCCAAACCGGACGATTGGGAAAAATTCAATGCTTTGGGCGTAACGCAATACGGCCAAATGACGGCGGGGAGCTATATGTACATTGGCCCACAGGGTATTGTTCACGGAACCACGATTACGGTTTTGAATGGTTTCAGAAAAATTAAAAAAGAAACAAAAGGCGGTCTTTTTGTAACATCCGGGCTTGGTGGAATGAGCGGCGCACAACCTAAAGCTGGAAATATTGCAGGTTGCGTAACGGTCTGCGCCGAAGTGAATAAAAAAGCTACTGAAACCAGACACAGCCAAGGCTGGGTGGATGAAGTTATTTCAGATTTGGAAAAACTTTCAAAACGTGTGAAAGAGGCAACTTCAAATAAAGAAACCGTTTCAATCGCTTACGATGGAAATATCGTTGAAGTGTGGGAAAAATTTGCGGAGGAAAATATCCACATCGACCTCGGAAGCGACCAAACCTCACTTCACAATCCGTGGGCTGGTGGTTATTATCCTGTTGGGTTAACGTATGAGGAAGCCAATGAAATGATGGCAAACAATCCAGATCAATTTAAAAAGGAAGTACAAAAAAGTTTGCGCCGCCAAGTTGAGGCAATAAACAAACACACTGCAAAAGGCACTTATTTCTTCGACTACGGAAATGCTTTCCTTTTGGAAGCTTCACGTGCTGGCGCTGATGTTCTTTCCGAAGAAAAAGGCAAAGAATTCAAATATCCATCCTATGTCCAAGATATTATGGGCCCAATGTGCTTTGATTATGGTTTTGGACCTTTCCGCTGGGTTTGTGCTTCGGGCAAACCGGAAGATCTTCAAAAAACCGATGAAATAGCCTGTGAAGTTTTGGAAGAACTGATGAAAAATTCGCCAAAAGAAATTCAGCAGCAAATGCAGGATAACATTACTTGGATAAAAGGGGCGCAGGAAAATAAATTGGTTGTTGGTTCACAGGCACGTATTCTTTATGCAGATTCTGACGGGCGTGTGCAGATTGCTTCCGCATTTAACAAAGCTATTTCCGAAGGGAAAATTGGGCCAGTTGTTTTAGGTCGCGACCATCACGATGTTTCAGGAACGGATTCGCCATATCGCGAAACTTCAAATATTTATGATGGCAGCAGATTTACGGCTGATATGGCAATCCAAAACGTAATTGGCGATAGCTTTCGCGGCGCAACATGGGTAAGCATCCACAACGGTGGTGGCGTAGGCTGGGGAGAAGTGATAAACGGCGGTTTCGGAATGGTTCTTGATGGTAGTGAAGATGCGCAACGACGTTTAGAAAATATGCTTTTCTGGGATGTGAATAACGGAATAGCAAGACGCAGTTGGGCACGAAATGACGAAGCTGTTTTCGCAATAAAACGCGCGATGGAAAACAATCCGAAATTAAAGGTTACGCTTCCAAATTTTGTTGACGATAAATTATTCACCTAAAAAAAACCGACCACGAATTCACTAATTAAAAATATTCGTGCATTCGTGGCTAAAAAAAAGAAAAAGATGAAAGCACTTAAATTTTTACCGCTGTTGTTTCTTTTTGTTTTCGCTTCCTGCGCCACCGTTCGTGTGGCAACGGATTTCGACAAAGAAGCAAATTTTAATCAGTACAATTCCTTCGCCTTTTTTAAACCAGGGATTGACAAAGCCGAGATCAGCGACCTCGACAAAAAACGTATTCTTCGAGCCATTGAAGAAAATCTTACCGTAAAAGGAATGTCAAAATCTGAAACTCCAGATTTACTCGTTAGCATTTTCACCAAAGAGCGTGAACGCATTGACGTTTACAACAACAATTTTGGTATGGGTTGGGGTTGGAGCCCTTGGTATTATGGAGGTTATTATGGCGGAAGCAATGTTTCTCGCTCAACCGAAGGTACCCTTTATATCGATTTGATTGACGCCAAAACAAATAATTTAGTTTGGCAAGGAATGGGTAGCGCAGATTTAGTAACGAGCAATATGGAAAAAAAGGAAGAACGTATTCGTGAAATTGTGATGAAAATTTTAGCGGAATATCCGCCAGGAACGCTCAAGAACTAATTTCAAGAAGGCTTTTATGCAAAATGTATAAAAGCCTTTTTTTTATCTTTATAAATAATTTTTGGAGCTCACTTCCAAAAAAAGTTTAAAATTTATAATTCAATAAAAAAGTTTTTATTATTAAAAAATAAATTCAGTTTACTTTAATCTTTGCTGAAGCAAACCAATGATGTAATTCAACGAATGAAAAACAATACCTGCTAAAAGAAATGATAAAACTTTCAAAATATAACCAGCGATCATTGTATGGGGGTTTAATTGCCGCTATTATTACAGGAGCGGGTGTTTTCCTTTTGGGAAATATTTCAGGCTATGAGGCAAAAAAATTGATAACTTCATCCCTGCCCGGAATCAACATGCTCTGCAATACCATTGTGCTAGCTTCTGCAACTATTTTGGCGCTTTTGCTAACCCTTTTGGGAATAAGCTCTGGATCCAAATCAAAATTGAAAAAAGAACATTATACCCAAGTAATGGCAATTGCTAAATTGGATACTATCCTATTTGTAATAGCGATTATCCTTTTTCAAATATTCAACATTCCCATCACCGAATCTGAAGAATTGCCTACTACCTGGTATTCCAATATTTATTGGGCCACGCTTTTCCTTTCTTCATTGCTCAGCGGCGGTATGGTTTCTGTAATATTGATGCTTTATAACACAGTTATAAATATGATTAAAATTGTGGGATTGGAGGAAAAAGACCATCCGCTTGTTTTTCACGAGGATAATAAAGATAGAGAGTAAGGAATAAAAAAAACCTTCCCAAAAAGAGGAAGGCTTATCAAAAGTTAGAGGTTAAAATTAGTTTAATGTTTAATCAGTAATTTAAAATTTCCAAAATCTTCTTCTTTACTTTTTCCGTGGAAGGAATCATGGTTTCTTCCAATACTGAATTCAAAGGAATCGCGGGCATATTTTCAGAACCAATCAACATCACCGGTGCATCCAATTGCTGAAAACATTCCTCTTGAATCTTTCCCTGAAGCCCTCTGCTGAAACCGTTTTCAGAAGGCTCTTCTGTTACAATTAAACATTTTCCGCATTTTTTTACGCTTTTGAAAACTGTTTCATAATCCAAAGGATGAAGGGTTCGTAAATCCACAATTTCAATTTTATCCTGCATTCCAAGTTCTTCGGAAGCGTTCATCGCCCAATGCACACCCATTCCATAAGTAATGATGGAAAGTGTTTCTTCTTCCTCCTGTTTCCAGATTTCCTGTAATACCCAAGCTTTTCCGAACGGCAAAATATAATCTTCCGAAGGCATTAATGAAGTTGCGCCTTTTGTGCCTTTAACTTTGCTCCAATACAGACCTTTATGCTCAAAGATCACAACCGGATTTGGATCGTAATAGGCAGCTTTCAGCAATCCTTTCAAATCGGCTCCGTTGCTCGGATACGCAATTTTCAACCCGCGAATATTTGTAACCACACTTTCCACGGAAGAGGAATGGTACGGCCCACCGCTGCCATATGCGCCAATCGGCACACGTAAAATCATTGAAACCGGCCATTTTCCGTTTGAAAGATAACAGCTTCGGGAAACTTCGGTAAAAAGTTGGTTAAGTCCGGGCCAAATATAATCTGCAAATTGAACCTCAACGATTGGCTTTAAACCAACAGCGCTCATACCAACGGTACTTCCTACAATAAATGCTTCTTGAATTGGCGTATTAAAAACGCGATTGTCTCCAAATTTTTGAGCCAAAGTTGCCGCTTCGCGGAAAACGCCGCCCAAACGTCCGCCAACATCTTGCCCGTACAATAAACATTCGGGATGTTTAGCCATCAACTCCTCAATTGCGAAAAGCGCGCAATCTACCATCACAACTTTTTCGCCCCCTTTCGGACTTCTTTCGCCTTTTTCTTCGGTAATTTCAGTTGGTGCAAAATCGTGCGTAAAAAGATCTTCAGGCTTTGGATCTTCTGCTTTTAAGGCATTTTCTAGACTTTCCGCAACTTCCTTTTTTGTAATACTTTCAATTTCCGAAAGATCTTTTTCTAAAAAATCATTTTCCAAAAGCAATTTCTTCAACTTTGGATAAGGATCGCGACTTCTGGCTTCATCAAGATCATCGCGGTAAAATTCCATCCGAACCCCAGAAGTGTGATGATTTAAAAGCGGAACTTTTGCATGAACCAAAAACGGTCTTCTTTCCTTTCTAATTTTTGAAATTACATTTTGAATTGTAGTATAACTTTCCTCAAAATCGGTTCCGTCTATTGAAACCGCTTCCAAACCGTGAAAACCTGCAGCGTATTCAAAAGCATTTTGCGCGCGGGTTTCCGCCGCATTTGCCGAAATGTCCCAACCATTATCCTGCACCAAATATAGAATTGGCAACTGTTTTAAAGCTGCCATTTGAAAGGCTTCGGCAATTTCACCTTCGGTTACGGAAGCATCCCCCAAACTGCAAACTACAATTGGAGATTCAGAAGTTTCATTTTTAAATTCTGCCTTAAACGATTCTTTATACCAAAACCCCATTGCAACACCTGTAGCTGGAATGGCCTGCATTCCCGTGGCTGAACTTTGGTGCGGGATTTTTGGCTTGTCGGCATCCTTCAAACTTGGATGGCTGTAATACGTTCTTCCGCCCGAAAATGGGTCGTCTTTTTTTGCCAAAACCTGGAGCATCAGCTCATACGGTTTCATCCCGATAGACAATAACATCGAGTCGTCGCGATAATAGGGAAATGCGTAATCCTGAGGCAAAAGTTGCATCCCAACAGCTATCTGTATTACTTCATGCCCGCGCGAAGTGGCATGCACGTATTTTGAAACGGTTTTAAAATTTTCTTCATAAATCTCAGTCATAGCCTTTGCGGTAACGAGATTTTTGAAGGCTTTTTTTAATATGTCTTTTGAAATATTCACTTATCTATACTTAAGAAGGTCTCGCCTAAGCTCGACCAGATAATTGTTAAATTTTTCTATTGGTATCAAATTTCTCCATATAATCCGCAATTCTTCGTAAGAACGAACCTGCCAAATACCCATCCACAATTCGATGGTCAAAGGAAAGGGAAAGATACATCATCTGCCTAATTTCGATAGTATCGCCACTTTCACGCTCCATTACTTCAGCGCGTTTTTTAATGATGCCTGTAGCTAAAATTGCGGCTTCGGGTTGGTTTATAATTGGTGTCCCCATCAAACTTCCAAAAGTACCTACGTTGCTTATAGTAAAGGTGCTTCCTGAGGTGTCATCGCTTTTTAATTTATTGTCGCGAGATTTTCCAGCCAATTCTCCAGTGGCTTTAGCCAATTCTTTTAAATCTTTTTTATCGGCATTTCTTACAACAGGAACAATCAAATTTCCTGAAGGAAGTGCGGTAGCCATCCCAATATTTATATCTTCTTTTACAATAATATTTTTTCCGTCAAGTGAAGAATTGATCATCGGGAAATCTTTAATTGCCTTTGCCACACACTCAATAAATAATGGCGTGAACGTGAGTTTTTCGTTGTGTTTTTTTTGAAAAGCTTCTTTATTTTTAGTTCGCCAAGTAACCATTTCGGTCAAATCTGCCTCTACGTATGCAGTTACGTGAGGCGAAGTGTGCTTACTGAAAACCATATGGTCTGCAATCATCTGGCGCATCCAGTCCATTTGGACGATTTTGCCTTTGCCTTTGTCGAATTTCAAATCGGGAATTTGAAATCCAGGAGATACCGAAACGGGTTGTACAAACTGAAACGGACGTCCATTCTCCAAATAATTTATAACATCACTTTTTCGCAATCGACCATCCTTTCCAGTCCCGGAAATTCTGGCCAACTCTTCATAACTGATGTGGTTTTTACGAGCCATAGCATCAACCAAAGGTGAAATAAAAACGTTTTCGTTTACTTTAAAAGAAGCAGGTTTTGAGACTTGCTTTTGCGCTTTAGATTTTTCGGTAGTTTGACTTTTAGTTACACTTTTTTGAGAAACATCTTTTGAAGATTTTGAAACTCCTTGTTCAACTGAAAGTTCCAAAATAGCAATCACTTCCCCCACAGGAACAATATCTTGAGCTTTAAATTTATGTTCCAGCATTTTCCCGGAAGCCGGCGCAGGAACTTCGTTGTCCACTTTATCGGTTGCAACTTCCAATAAAATATCGCCTTCTTCAAAAGAATCGCCTTCGTTTACCAGCCAATTGATAATCGTTCCTTCGGTAATGCTTTCACCCATTTTGGGCATTTTGAATTCTGTTTTCGACATAGTTGTCTTTATTCTTTTTTCTCTTTTCTGAATTCAGAAATAGTTTTATAAAAATCTTCCTGCTTTGGTCGGTTCTTCGGAATTTCCCGCAACGACTCCACTTCTCGTAAGCTTTCGTGGCAATCCGTTGGCAATTGTTGGTACAATCGGGTTCCCGCAGTTTTCCACACAATCATTTCATCCGAAATATCCTTAATGGCTTTTGCAGGGTTGCCGACAATCAATTTCCGCTTTGGGAATTTTTCCTCAGCCTTCACAAAACTCATTGCGCCAACGATACATTCATCGCCAATTTCGGCATCATCCATTATTACGCTGTTCATTCCGATCAAACAATTTCTTCCCAAATTGGCACCGTGAATTATTGCTCCGTGACCCACATGTGCACTTTCCTTCAAAACAATACTTTTCCCAGGAAACATATGAACAGTACAATTTTCCTGCACATTTACGCCATCTTCCAAAATAATCTCACCCCAATCACCACGAATTGCCGCTCCTGGACCTATGTAGCAGTTTTTCCCAATAATTACATTGCCAGTAACGGCTGCCAATGGATGGACGAAACTGCTTTCGTGGATTACTGGAATATGGCCTTTGAAAGAATAAATCATATTTTATTCAAATCGTTTCAACGTTTCTTTTGTAAAATCACTCAAAACCAATCTTCCAGAAATGACAGCCCTTTCAGCAAGCAATTCATCCCAATCTTCCGTGCCGCTCCAAAATACTTTTTTCATCTCTTTCATTGCTTCTGGATTGTAATTACAAAGATTTTCAGCGAATTTTTGAACGGCTTCGTCCAACTCTTCCACCGAATCATAAACCTGATTGTACAATCCTTTTTGGCGTGCCCATTCAGCTTCGTAAAAAGTATTGGCATCAATTGCAATTTGGCTCATCGCGCTCAGGCCAAGTTTTCTTTCCACGGCGGGGCCAACTACAAAGGGACCAATTCCCACATTCAACTCGCTCAATTTTATTGCCGCAAATTTTGTAGCCATACAATAATCTGTCGCCGAAGCTACGCCTACGCCACCGCCCACGGTTTTCCCCTGAATTCTACCGATGATGAATTTTGGGCATTTGCGCATCGCGTTTATAACGTTTGCAAACCCGCTGAAAAAAACCTTTCCCGTTTCTGGGTCGTTTATGTTTATCAATTCGTTAAAACTTGCACCCGCACAAAAAGTTCTGTCGCCGCCGCTTTTTAGAATAATTACTTTTACTTCTGAATTTTTTCCAGTATCTGTGATTGTATTTGCGAGTTTTGCCAACAAATCTCCCGGCAGGCTATTGTGCGCAGGGTGAAAAAATTCGATTGTCGCGATTCCGTTTTCTATTTTATTATTTACGTAGGGTTGTTCCAAAATTTTTTAAATTTAAATTAGTCCGAATTGCTCAAAATGGTGGTTCAAATGTTTTCGTTCCAACAAATACCATTCATAACGATTCATTTCACCAAAAACAAGATTGTTCAATTTAGCGTCAGGATTTTCTTTGAAATAATTTTTATAAGCATCCCTTTCCTCGAGAAATTTTTCCTTAGCCGTTGCTAAATCGGAGTGTTTTAAATCTTCAAGTTTGTCTTTTTCCAATTGGGGGAAATTTGTATTCCGTGGAAATTTGTCATAATTATAAAGGCTGGCGTGTACTTTTTCCAAAATCTTTTCGGGCGTTGCAACTTCAAAATCCTGAATTTTTCCCGATGCAATTTTATAGGTATATTCCAAATGCTCCAACATATGCTGTGGCGTCATGATGCCCCACTTTGGCTTAGTGTCTTCGGTTAGTTTATTTAAAAATTTCTGAATTTTTTCATCAGTCATTTCAACAAAAGTTTCCTGTTTCTTTTGAACCATCGTAAGAATTGTTGCAACGGCTACCAATTCATCTTCGGTATCAAAAACCTCAACAAACCACTTTACAATTCCGCTGGGATGTTCTGCGGAAGCGACGTCTCTATCAACTTTTTGTTTACACGTCAATCGCACATAAATGGTGTCATTGTGATATAACGGACGTAAAAATCGACAGTCTTCCAAACCGTAATTTGCTGCAACCGGACCTTTGTTTGGATAAACAAACAATCCCGCAGCTGCTGCAATGATGAAATAACCATGAGCTGTTCGCTTTTCAAAAATACTGCCGTCAAGCGAAGTAATATCTGTGTGAGCGTAAAAATGATCCCAAGTAAGATTTGCGAAATTGATAATGTCTGTATCCGTAAATGTGCGTTTGTGTGTTTTTAATGACATTCCCGGTTCAATATCTTCCCAATGATATTTAAACGGATGTTGTTCAGCTTCCTTATACTTTGCGTTTGCTTGATAAATTCCTGTGATTTCCGTTAAAGTGGTTGGCGAACCTTGAATAGCCGTGCGTTGCAAGTAATGTTTTATTCCACGCATTCCACCCATTTCTTCACCTCCACCAGCACGTCCCGGACCACCGTGAACAAGACTTGGCAATGGTGAACCGTGGCCCGTACTTTCTTTAGCGCTTTCGCGATTCAATAGTAAAATCCTTCCATGGTGGGAAGCGGCGTTAATTACATAATCTTTTGCAATTTTATCGTCATTTGTTGCGATAGAAGAAACCAAAGAACCTTTCCCCATTTTAGCCAATTCAATTGCTTCATCCAAATTCTTATAAGGCATAATAGTACTCACTGGACCGAATGCTTCGGTTTCGTGTACAGACAAATTTCTAAATGGATGATCTTCGCGAAGTAATATTGGAGCCAAGAAAGCACCTTTTTTCGCATCAGCGCCAATGACATCTATTTTGTCCAAATCGCCGTAAACAATACTTGCGGTTTTGGATAATTCTTGAACGCGCTCCCTAACTTCCTTAACCTGATCTAAACTCACTAAAGAGCCCATTCGCACTTCTTTCAAACGGGGATCACCGATGGTTACTGTTGAAAGTGCATTTCCAAGGGCAATTTGTACATCTTCAACTAAATTTTCAGGAACGATCACACGGCGAATTGCGGTACATTTTTGGCCACATTTTACCGTCATTTCATTTCGGACTTCTTTTATAAAAAGATCGAATTCAAGTGTTCCCGGAACAGCATCTTCTCCCAAAACGGAAGCATTTAAACTATCGGCTTCCATTGTAAATGGAACGGCTTCATCTATAATTCTTTTGTGTGCTTTCAGCATTCGTCCTGTAGTTGCAGAACCTGTAAACGTAACCACATCCTGTGATTCCACGCTATCGAGAATAGTTCTGGCAGAACCTGTAATCAATTGCAATGCGCCTTCGGGCAAAATTTTGGAAGCGATAATTTCACGGACAACGGCTTCAGTTAAAAACGAAGTGTTTGTTGCAGGTTTTACTACTGCTGGAACGCCCGCCATCCAGTTTACCGCACACTTTTCCAACATTCCCCAAACAGGAAAATTAAAAGCGTTTATATGAATAGCAATACCACGTTTTGGAACCATAATATGGTGTGCCATAAAACGTCCGCCACGAGATAAGTCTATTGGATCTCCTTCAACATGATAGGATTGGTTTGGAAATAATTTCCGAAGAGAAGCATTGGCAAATAAGTTTCCGAAGCCACCCTCAATATCTATCCAACTGTCAGCTTTTGTTGCGCCGGTTCGATAGCTTATTTCATAAAAATCAGCTTTCTTTTTTACTAAATGCAGCGCTAAGGATTTTAACATATTGCCACGTTCTTGAAAAGTCATTTTCCGAAGAACCTCACCGCCTTTTGTTCTTCCATATTGAAGAATCTCAGCAAAATCAAGTCCTTCGGTATCAGAAAGCGCAATGACTTCACCAGTTATGGCATCGTGCATCGGCACGCCTGCACCATTTCCTTCAAGCCATTGTCCTGTTATGTAATTATGTAGTTTTTTCATTTTTAAAATTTTTAGTATTCCACATTAAAGTAGAATGGCAATCATTTTTAAACTCGCTCAATAATCGCCGCATAACCTTGCCCAACGCCCACACACATTGTGATCAACGCATATCTTTTGTTTTGAAGCTGAAGTTCCAAAGCAGCGGAATATGCGATTCTTGCGCCAGTAACTCCAAGTGGATGACCTATTGCGATAGAACCACCGTTTGGGTTGATGCGCGGGTCATCATCCTTTAATCCCCATTCGCGGATGCACGCCAAGGCTTGTGAAGCAAAAGCTTCGTTTAATTCAATCACGTCCATATCTTCCATCGTCAAACCTGCTTTTTCCAAAGCTTTGTTGGAAGCTTCCACAGGGCCAATACCCATAATCCGCGGTTCAACACCAACAACAGCGGAACTTACAATTCTTGCAATTGGTTTTAAATTGTATTTTTTCACAGCCTCTTCGGAAGCGATAATGGTTGCGGCTGCACCATCATTCAAACCAGAGGAATTTCCCGCCGTAACACTTCCATCTTTTTTGAAAGCGGGACGCAATTTCGCCAAAACTTCTTTTGTGGTTTCGGGACGGATGAATTCATCATCTTTAAATATAATCAAGTCTTTTTTTCGCTGCGGAATTTCCACGGGAACAATTTCTTTTGCCAATCGTCCGTTCTCTTGCGCTTTTGTGGCTTTCATCTGCGAATGATATGCAAACGCATCTTGATCTTCCCTGTTAATGTTATGTTTGTCAACCAAATTTTCGGCCGTATTTCCCATTCCATCGGTGCCGTACATTTCGGCCATTTTTGGGTTTACGAAGCGCCAACCAAAACTGGAATCACACATTTTGGCATCTGTCCCATAAGCAGAGGATGGTTTTGCAACCACGTATGGTCCTCGTGTCATATTTTCAACCCCGCCCGAAATAAACAGATCACCATCACCAGCTTTAATCGCCCGATTGGCATGGATGATTGCCGAAAGTCCGCTGCTACAAAGTCTGTTTACAGTTTCGCCGGGAACGGTTACCGGCAAACCTGCCAAAAGTGAAGCCATACGGGCAACGTTTCTATTGTCTTCGCCCGCTTGGTTTGCACAACCCAAAATTACATCATCGTAAGCTTCCTTCGGAATATTTGGGTTTCTTTTTACAATTTCGGCAATTACCAATGCCGCCAAATCATCTGTTCTTACAGCGCTCAGCGTTCCTTGATAACTACCGATTGGTGTTCTTATTCCGTCAATTATATATGCTTCTTTCATTCTTTTAATTTAAAATTTCTGAAAAGGTATCTCCTTGGTTTATATCTCCGGTTTTATAGCCTTTCATAAACCATTTCATACGTTGTTCAGAGCTTCCATGAGTGAAACTATCGGGTTGCACATCTCCTTGTGATCTTTTTTGGATAGCGTCATCACCTACTGCATTTGCTGCGCTTAAAGCCTCTTGAATGTCACCTTCTTCTAAATATTCCTGATTGTAATGTGCCCAAAGTCCTGCATAAAAATCTGCTTGAAGCTCCAGCGCAACTGAAAGTTTGTTGGCTTCGGTTTTATTGGTTTGTCGTTGTAATTGACTCACTTTTTGGTTAGTTCCAAGCAGCGTCTGTACGTGATGGCCTATTTCGTGGGCTGTTACATAAGCAATTGCGAAATCACCTCCTTTGGCTCCAAAACGGGTTTTTAATTCATCAAAAAACGCCAAGTCCATATATACCTGTTGGTCGGCAGGACAATAAAACGGACCCGAAGCTGAGCTTGCATTTCCACAGGCAGTACTTACACGATCGGTAAACAAAACCATTTTGGGTTCTTTGTAATCCCCAATATTGTTTTGGCTAAAAATTTGGTTCCAAACATCTTCGGTGTCGGCCAAAACTGTAGCCATAAAGTTTCCCATTTCCTTTTCTTGGGCGGTAAGTTCCCGCTGCTCAGTTTGCTGAACAGTTTGGCTGTTTCCTATTTGTTCCACGATGGGCGCAAGTTGTTTTCCGGTTTCACCTCCAAAAAACTGTAATCCAAGCACAATTAAAGTTACTACTATTCCGCCACCAGCAGCCAACTTGCCTTTGCTCATTCCGCGACGGTCGTCTAAGTTACCGCTTTGTCTTCTTCCTTGCCATTTCATAATTTCTATGTATTCGTTAGTTTTTGATAGATTTTTACATTTATTCCCAATCTTTGCTAGTTCTATAAACGACGCCTTTGAAAAGCGCTACCAATTCATCCCCGCGCTTAACTTCAACAATATTGAAGCCCAATTTATTGCCTACTTTTTCAATGACCGATTCTGCTGTAAGATAATCACCTTCGTTTAAAGCTTCAATGTGGTTTATGCTAGTTTCAATAGAAACCGCATATTTTCCATGCGTATTTGCACAAAAGCCAAATGCGGTATCTGCCAAACTATAACTAATACCACCGTGCGCCTTGTCCATGCTATTCAGCATTTCTTTACGGACGGTCATTGCAACCTTACATCGGCCCTTTGCAACTTCCAATATTTTGATGCCCAGCCAAGAACTAAAAGCATCCTGGCTAAGCATTTTTATTGGTATTTTCTCAGCTTCAAGCATTTAAAAGAAGGTTTTGTTTTCACTATTCATTTTTCTCAAAAGCGGCGAACAACGGTAACGGTCTTCGTGATATTCATTGTAAAGTTCGTCCATTTTCCTAACACACCAATCTATTCCTTTTTTATCTGCCCAAGATAAAAGACCACAGGGATAATTTACCCCTTTGGTCATTGCATTGTCAATATCTTCTGCGGAAGCGATGTTCCAAAAAAGCGCATCAGCGGCTTCGTTAATTAACATTACAAGGATTCTTTCGAAAATAATTTCAGCAGAAATTTTTTCTTTGGAATTCGTTCTCGACTCCACTCGAGCTGACATTTGTCCGTTTTCGGAATAATCATAATACCCTTTTCCACTTTTTCTACCCAAATAACCTGCTTCGGCAAAACGCTTTTGGGTGAAGGAAGGTTTGTAACGCGGGTCGAAATAAAAGGCTTCAAAAACGGTTTCGGTAACGGTGTAATTCACGTCGTTTCCTATAAAATCCATCAATTCGAAAGGGCCCATTCTGAAACCACCAATATCCTTCATTGCTAAATCTATTTCAGAAAAAGAAGCCATACATTCTTCATAAATGCGAAGGGCTTCGCCATAAAAAGGCCGCGCAACACGATTTACTATAAACCCGGGTGTGTCCTTAGCAACGGCAACGGTTTTTCCCCAATCTTTAATTGTTTTTACTGAAATCTTTAAGGTTTCTTCCGAAGTTTGAATTGAAGGGATAACTTCAACCAATTTCATCAATGGTGCGGGATTAAAAAAGTGAATCCCGATACAGCGTTCCGGTTTTTTAAGCGACGAAGCAATTGAAGCAATCGATAAAGAAGAAGTATTTGAGGCAATGAGGCAATCGTCGCTCACAAACTTTTCAAGCGTTGAAAAAACGTTCTTTTTCACTTCCAAATTTTCAACAATCGCTTCTATTGTTAAGTCGGAATCTTTCAGTTCCTTTAGAGAATTGACATATTTTATATTGTTTTGGATACGTAGTTTTTCTTGGGAATCGATTTTCTCCTTTTCCACCAAACGATCCATTATTTTTTCCAGATCAGCTTTGGCCTTTTCAAGCGCTTCGGTTTTTGTATCGTATAATTTTACGGAGCATCCGGCCTTGGCAGCTACTTGTGCTATGCCGCTTCCCATCGTACCTCCGCCAATTATTCCAACTTTCTTAATCATTTAATTTCCTTTAAAATTCGGTTTTCTTTTGTTCACAAATGCATCGACACCCTCTGCATAATCTTCACTTTGGGCAGATTCTATTTGAAGTTCGCTTTCCAAATTTAATTGTTCCTCCAAAGAATTTTGCATAGAGTTATTCAGCAAACGTTTAGTTAAGCCCAACGCTTTGGTGGGCATATTTGCCAAAATGGAGGCAATATTATTCACCTCTTCAATAAAATTTTCAGAAGAAACTACCTTGTAGATCATCCCCAATTTTTCGGCTTCGGTTGCAGAAACTTTATCGCCCAGCATCATCAATGCCGAAGCTTTTTGAAAACCAACCAACCGTGGCAAAAAGAAAGTTCCTGCACTATCTGGGACCAATCCGATTTTACTAAAAGCCTGAATAAAACTTGCGTATTCCGAAGCGACGACCACATCGCAAGCCAAAGCTATATTAGCCCCGGCACCTGCAGCAACGCCATTGATTGCACCAATGATTGGTTTTTCAATATTTCGGATTCTTTGAATAATCGGGTTATAATGTTCCTCAAGAATTTTTTTGAAACCGGGGTTCAATTCTGGCGAAGTGACTTCTTTTAAATCCTGTCCGGCACAAAATGCTTTTCCGCTACCTGTGATGATAATTGCGCGCACTTCTGAATTTTTTTCGACAGCGTCCAATTCATTCTGAAGCAACAACGCCATTTCGCGGTTGAAGCTATTGAAAACCTCGGGGCGATTTAGTGTTAGGGTTGCTACTTTATTTTCTATTTGGGTGGTTATGCTTTTACTCAATTTTTTAAAGTTTTAAGAGACCCGTTATCACTGTTGAGGACAGGCTGCTCAGGTTGAAATTTTTGAATTTATTTTAAACATTTAAAGTAATCAAACGGTTCGTGGCAATCATCACATTTAAAAAGCGCTTTGCAGGCCGTGGAACCAAATTGGCTCACAAGATGTGTGTTCGTGCTTCCGCATTGCGGACATTTGACCATCTTTTTTTCACCGAGCAAAACGTCTTTGTCGTGCGATTCTGAAAGAGGACGGGCGATACCGTATTCCTCCATTTTTTTCAATCCTTCTTCGCTAATCCAATCTGTGGACCAAGCTGGGGAAATAACCAATTCAACTTCCGCTTTTTTTCCAATTTCTGAAAAGGCTTTTTTTAAATCATCCGCAATCACATCCATTGCTGGGCAACCTGAATACGTAGGCGTGAGTTTTATTTGAACCATTCCATCCCTTTCAATAGCTTCGCGAATAACGCCCAAATCCAAAACAGAAAGCACAGGAATCTCAGGATCTGAAACAGTTTCCAGAACTGGGATCAATTGTGTTTCGATATTTGCGGTTTTGGTCAACAAGTTTTTAATCAAATTAAGAATAAACTTCGATTGAGCTCAGGACAGGCTGCTCAGTGTGGCATTTCTTCACCAAGTCATATTTGGATAGGTGCGTTGCATGTATTGCAAATCGGCCAAAATATAGCCCATATGTTCTGTATGAACCCCTTCTTTTCCACCTTTGGTGAAATATTTGTTCTCGGGAACATTGAGGGTTGCATCTTTTAAAACTTCAGCAACTTCTTCGTAATATTTTTCTTTGAAGGATGAAACATCAATACCAATGCCTTCTTTCACCATAATCTTTTCAGCCTCGGTCATTAAGAAAAGTTCGTCAGTATATCGCCATAGATCATCAATTGCTTCCTGCATTTTTACATTGCTCTCTTCGGTCCCATCACCTAATCGTTTTATCCAATCACTGGAAAAGCGTTTGTGGTAACTCACCTCTTTAATGCTTTTTTTTGCGATTGCCGTCAAAGTTTCATCTTTACTATTTTGAAGTTTTTCCATCAACATAAAGTGATAAACATCAAATAAAAATTGACGACCAATAACGTAACCAAAATGTGTATTTGGCTGTTCTACAAGCAAGCAGTTTTTATATTCCCTTTCTATTCTTAGGAACGCGATATCGTCTTCGGTTTTATCTTCTCCAGAAATTTTGGCGGCATACTGATAATAACTGCGAGTTTGCCCGAGTAAATCCAAAGAAATATTAGTCAATGCGATATCCGTTTCCAAATTTGGCCCATGGCCGCAGAGTTCGCCCAATCGTTGTGCGAGGATTAGGGAGTTGTCAGCAATTGTGAGAATGTAGTTATAAAGATTTTGGTTTTTCATTTAAAGTTTGAATTCGTTTATCAAAGACCTTTCGACTGCGCTCAAGGTGACAAACAATTAACATCACATATGTTTTACTTCGTCAGGCAAATCGTAAAAAGTAGGATGACGATAGACCTTATCCTGTGCTGGCTCAAACATTTCACCGTTTTGTTCTGGGTTTGAAGCAGTAATGTGTTTACTTTCTACCACCCAAATGCTCACGCCTTCATTTCTGCGTGTGTAAACATCTCGGGCGTTTTCCAAAGCCATTTCTGCGTCGGCGGCGTGAAGGCTTCCGAAGTGGCGGTGTTCCAAACCGTTCTTACTGCGGACAAATATTTCCCAAAGGGGCCAGTTTCTCTTTTCAGTCATCAGATATTAGATTTTAGTATTAGGACTTAAGACCGCTTCGCTTTAAGACTAAGGATGTAAGACTATAAATAAATTGTCCTACGTCTTAAGTCCTATTGTCTTACGGCATTTTTTAACTTGCTTTAGCTACTTTTTTGTTTGCATTCTTTTCTGCGTAAGCCATTGCGGCATCGCGGACCCATTCTCCATTATTCCACGCATTAACACGGGCGTTCATGCGTTCTTTGTTACAGGGGCCATGGCCTTTTACTACTTGCCAGAATTCATCCCAATCTATTTCACCAAAATCATAATGGCCGGTTTCCTCGTTCCATTTTAGATCTGGATCGGGAACCGTGATTCCCAGTAAATCCGCTTGGGGAACAGTTTGATCTATAAACTGCTGGCGAAGTTCGTCATTGCTTTTGCGTTTCAATTTCCATTTCATCGACTGTTCTGTGTGAACAGATTCGGCATCGGTTGGGCCCAACATCATCAAGCTTGGCCACCACCAACGGTTAAGTGCATCCTGAGCCATTGCTTTTTGTTCTTCGGAACCACGGCAAAGTGTTAGCATAATCTCAAAACCCTGTCTTTGGTGAAAACTTTCCTCCTTACAAACGCGAACCATTGCTCTTGCATAAGGACCGAAAGAAGTATTGCACAGCGGCACCTGATTGATAATCGCCGCGCCATCAACCAGCCAACCAATCGCACCCATATCGGCCCACGTAATGGTTGGATAATTGAAAATTGAAGAATATTTCGCCTTTCCGCTGTGAAGCTGTTCGTATAGCTCATCCCGCGAAATGCCCAACGTTTCGCAAGCTGAATATAAATACAATCCGTGGCCTGCTTCATCTTGTACTTTTGCAAGCAACGCAGCTTTTCTGCGTAATGAAGGCGCACGGGTAATCCAGTTTCCTTCAGGGAGCATCCCAATAATTTCGGAATGGGCATGCTGGCTTATCTGCCGGATATGGGTTTGCCTGTATTTTTCTGGCATCCAATCTTTCGGCTCTATCTTTTCGTCGCGTGCAATGCGAGCCTCGAAAATTTCTTCTAAGTTCTTAATATTCTTTTCACTCATAATCGCTTAATTTATATTCTCTACTAAAAATATTGAGATTCCCACATTTTCGGGGATTAAACATCAAAATCTACTTTTACTTTTTCCGAAGTGGGAACTGCTTGGCAACTCAATACATAGTTTTGCGCCACTTCCTTTTCTTCCAAAGCATAATTAATTTTCATCTCTACGCTGCCTTCCACAATTTGGCATTTGCATGTACTGCAAACTCCGCCCTTGCAGGCAAATGGTAAATCGGCACCGGCAGCCAAAGCCGCATCTAGGATATTATCAAAATCCTTAGTCATTGTGAATTGGAATTCCTTTCCAGCATCCACAATGGTCACTTCAACGCCTTCCACGTTTTGCTGTGCCAAACGTTCGGCGCGTTGTTTATCTTCTTCGGTAAGGCCAGTTACGAACAGTTCAAAATGAATCAATTCTTTTGGCAAACCTGCTTCCACCAAATAGTTGCTCACGTAGCTCACCATTTCTTCTGGACCGCACAAAAATACTTCGCTAGTATCAGGAATATCAATAAAGGTTTTGGTTAAAACCTGCATCTTTTCATCATCAAAACGGCCGTTGAAAAGTTCGATATCGCGGCGTTCCTTTGTAAGGAAATAATAGATCTCCAATCTGCCAAAAAATTGGTTTCGCAATTGCTCCAAAGCTTCTTTAAAGATAATGGATTTCGCCGTCCTATTCACATAAAACAGCTTACAAGTTGCGTTGGGCTCCAATGCCAAATGTGTTTTAATCATTGAAAGCACTGGGGTAATCCCGCTTCCGGCGGCGAAAAACAAATAGTTTTTGGCTTTTTCAGGTTCAATTTCCACACCAAACATTCCGCTTGGTTCCATAATTTCCAACGTATCTCCAGCCTGTAATCTTGAATTCACAAAGCTTGAAAATTTACCTCCGGGAATTGTTTTTACAGCCACCTGCCATTGCCTATCAATTGGACTGGAACACAGACTATAAGAGCGGCGGGTATCTTCACCATTAATGTCCGCTTTTAAAGTTAAATGCTGCCCTTGCCTAAAGTTGAATTCTTCAGCCAACTCTTCGGGAACGTCAAAGGTTATTACCGAGCAATCGTCGGTTTCTTTGTAAACGTTCTTTACTTTTATTTTATGAAATTTTGCCACCTGTTTTTTGTCGAATTAAGCTAACAAAACTAACGCTTGTTAGTTTAACTTGCAAATTATTAACTTCTGTCACGTCGAGTGCAGTCGAGACGCCGCGTGATAGTTCTCGACTGCGCTCGAACTCACATCCTATTTTATTCCTTTAATGAGCACTGAAACCATATCTTTTTTCAAAATATTTACATCTATTTTTCCACGTTTTTGATACCACAAATACAGCGTTCGCAATGTGGAAAGTATTGAAAACAGAATCACTTCGGGATGATAAGCTTTTATTTCACCTGCATCAATGCCTTGTTTTATGATTTTTCGAAAATTTTCTTCATAATCTTCCCGCATTTTCACGAAAGCCTTCAAATCTTCTTCTTCCAAATGCATCCAATCATTGTTCAATGCGGCAAGCGCCTCGGAATAATTCACAGTAATATCAACGTGCATTTCAATAACTTTCTCCACTTTTTCAATTGCCGAAATGTTTTCAGAAACCACTTTTTCCATTCCAACAGTAAACTCTTCTGCCAATTTCAGAATGATTTCCGAAAGTATTTCCTGCTTGCCATTAATGTGATTGTAAAGACTCGCAGCTTTTATATTCATTGCGGTCGCGATGTCTCGCATGGAAACCGTTTTGTATCCTTTTTCGTAAAAAAGACGGGAAGCAACTCGTATTATTTCTTCTTTTCGGGAGATTGTTTTCATTGTTGCTGCAATTTACAAAACAAGTATCAATTACCCTTTCCGAATTTTTCGCGAAGGGCAAAAAATCCACCTTCCCCTGAAAAAGGAGATGGAGCAATATGTTTTCAAAGTAAAACCAATTACTTTTGAACTATGGAAATTAAAATTGAAACCAACGAATTGTTGGACCGTTTGCCGCCACATTTAAAACAGTACATAAAACCACAAAACTATGAGCAATACACGCCCATAAATCAAGCGGTTTGGCGTTATGTGATGCGAAAAAACGTGGATTATCTCGCAAAGGTTGCCCACGAAAGTTATTTGGGCGGCCTCAAAAAAACTGGTATTTCCATAGATGAAATTCCTTCCATGTACGGGATGAACCGTATTTTAAAGGAAATTGGCTGGGCTGCGGTTGCTGTTGACGGCTTTATTCCGCCGAACGCGTTTATGGAATTTCAGGCGTATAAAGTGCTTGTAATTGCTAGTGACATCCGCCAACTTGAAAACATAGAATACACGCCAGCTCCTGATATTATTCACGAAGGCGCGGGCCACGCCCCAATTATTGCCAGTCCGGATTATGCGGAATATCTGCGTCGTTTTGGGGAAGTGGGCGCGAAAGCAATTTCCAGCGCACACGATATTGATATGTACGAAGCTGTTCGCGAGCTCTCCATTTTAAAGGAAGCCGAAGGCATTTCGCAGGAATTGATAAACGCTGCAGAAGCGCGTGTGGAAGAACTTCAAAACAAAAAAGTGAAACCTTCCGAGATTTCTTTGATTCGAAATTTGCATTGGTGGACTGTGGAATACGGGATGGTCGGTACGGTTGAAAACCCAAAAATTTATGGAGCAGGATTGCTTTCTTCTATCGGTGAAAGTGTTTGGTGTATGAAAGATGAAGTGAAAAAAATTCCTTACTCAATTGATGCTGCATACCAAGATTTTGACATTACAAAACCGCAGCCGCAACTTTATATTACGCCAGATTTTGCCTATTTGCAGGAAGTTTTGGAAGAATTTGCAAATACCATGGCTGTTCGAAAAGGCGGATGGCGTGGATTGAAAAAATTGATAAAGTCGAAACAACTTGGCACGATTGAAATCAGTACCGGACTTCAAATAAGCGGTAATTTCAGTCGAATGATAAAAAACGAAGACAACGAGGTTGTTTATTTTGAAACCGAAGGCGAAACCGCGCTGTCCTACCGTGAAAAAGAAGTGATTGGCCACGGAATACTTCGGCATAAAAAAGGTTTCCGTTCGCCTTTGGGAAAATTGAAAGGCATCAATCTAGCTATTGAAAATATGGGGCCGCGCGATTTGCAAGCCTATAATTTTTACGACGGAAAACCAATTGAATTTGAATTTGAAAGCGGAATAACGGTTGCAGGTTTGAACGTTACCGGAATACGAAACCTTCGTGGTGAATTGATGCTGATCCAGTTTACGGATTGCACCGTAAAGTATAAAAACGAAGTACTGTTTTCACCAGAAATGGGCGATTTTGACATGGCTGTGGGCAAGGAAATAGTTTCAGCTTTTGCGGGGGCAGCAGATTATAATTCCTTTGATTTGGAAACGCACAATGCTACCAGCGAAACCATCCGACCCCAACTTTCTGAAAAAGAAATTGAACTGAATTCGCTTTACAAAAAGGTTCGGGAAATTCGTAATTCTGAAGAAATTAATACGACAAAACTTCAGCAAATCTTTAAAATTTTGGGAGAAAATCATCCAACTGATTGGTTGCTTCCGCTGGAAATTTATGAATTGGTTTCAGAAAACAATTCAGATTTTTCGCAAGAAGTATTGAAACACCTACTAAATTTGAAAAAACAACGCCCAAAAGTGGCACATTTAATTGAAGGTGGAATGGAACTTTTAGAAATGAAAACTAAAGAAGTTATTAACTAAAAAAACCTTTCGACTGTCCTTCGACTTCGCTCAGGGCAGGCTCCTCAAGGTGACAAAATATATTTTATGGGACTATTTGATTTTTTATTCGGAAACAAGACAAAGAAAATTCAGGATTTTAAAAGCCGAGGGGCCATCATTGTGGATGTTCGCAGCAAAGGCGAATATGAAAGTGGAGCTATTCCGGGCTCTAAAAATATTCCCCTTCAAAATATTTCCTCAAAAATTGGCGAAATAAAAAAATGGAATAAACCCGTAATTGCCTGCTGTGCCAGCGGCATGCGTAGCGCAAGTGCCGCAGGAATTCTCAAAAGCAATGGCATTGAGGCTATGAATGGTGGCGGTTGGTTTAATTTGAGCCAAAAATTATAAGCCCACCCCGAATCTCCCGAAGGGAGGGGTAAAATTTCTATATTTTTTAAAGTGTTGAATTTCAGTTTTTTGTAGTTTTATAATGACTAACAAAAAATTGAGATTATGTATCAATACAAAGCAAAGGTTATAGATGTATATGACGGAGATACCATTACAGCAATGGTAGATTTGGGGTTTTACCATTTTCAGCAAATGAAATTTCGACTCTACGGAATAGATACTCCCGAAATTAGAGGAGAAGAGAGAGAAAAGGGATTAGTGGTTCGCGATATTGTTCGCGCTATGATTCTGGATAAGGAGGTTACCATAAATTCTTATAAAGATAAACAGGAAAAATACGGCCGTTATCTTGCAAACATTATCATAGACGATATAGATTTGAACAAATGGTTAGTGCAAAACGGGCATGCGAAAGAATATATGCTATAGTTTAAGGTTTTGCAGTTCCGCTTCGTTTTCAACTACTGTGGAATTATATTTTAATGTCCAACCCATAGAATTGGTGAGGATATAAATTTTTTGAAGTTCCGAAATCAATCGGTTTTCGGCATTTGTGCGCAATTCGGATGCCTCTATTTTTTTGTGAAGTGATTTTTCAATCCGGCTTTTAATCTTGTTATAATCCGAAGCTGTGAATTGATTGAGATAATCCTGGGTAACATCGTAATACTGTATGTTTGGATTGATGGAAAGCTCCGGTTCGGGAATATTTGTAATGGTTACGGTCTTTTTAGCTTCATCAATATCGGTTTTCACTTCACTTAAATCATAAGCAATACTAGCTTTTGCGTTCACAACAATCAATGCTTTCTTTCTAGCATCAAAAAGCCCGTACATTAAATCCCTACTGGCTTTATAAGTAAAGACTTGCGCATAACTGCCCTCGGTGACAATCAGTTTGCCTACATTTTTCAGTTCTTTTTGTATGAGCGCTGTATTAGCCTCAATGGTTTCACGGTTTTCTTTTTTATTTTCACAATAGCGCAGACCAAAAACGATTACAAAGGCAATGACTATTCCGAGAAGGATATTACGCATGGGAGCAATTTTTATGGGAATTTAAGAAAAAATCATGAGATTGCGTCGCTGCGCTCGCAATGACACTACAAGTCATATTTTATAACAAACATAACAATGCGAGGCATTACAATATACTGTGAAGTGGTGTTGAATTGATCATTAAAACTATCATTGTTAATGGATTCGGTATCTAAAATATTAGTGGCCTGTACCGAAAATTCCCAAGGACTTTCGCCGTGTTTGTAGTAAAGATTTGCATTAAAAAAGGAATATGTGTTTTCGATAGTATTTGCGTCATTGGTATATTTATAATAATCCCACTCCGCAAAAAGATTGAAATATTTTAAAAACCGAAGATTTAAGTTAGCATACGGCCGATTGGTAAAAAAAGTCTGTTCAATCCCGCCATTGTCATAGTCATTTTTCATAAAACGGTATCCTACTTCAAAATTTGGAAAATTCTTGAAATTGCTTAAAACACTGGCATTGTAGTTTTGCGTTAGACTTTGGCTTTCCTGTATTTCTTCATTTATAGTATTATTTGTTTTGCTCAAAAACACTGCTGCATCCAGTTTAAATTGAACTTTTTTTATGGTTTTGCTGAATCTACCAACTGCTGAAAAAGTTTCATCGGGAAAGTTACTATCAAAATTTATGGGGCTACTCACTTGGTTGATTCCAACCAATTCTGTGTTTGTTTTTATGGCGTCAATCCGTCGTGTGTAACTCACATTCCCTCCAATGTTGGTATAGTTGAAAAGATTGAAACTGAAATAGGTCAAATTATAACTGTGCGAAAGTGAATTCTCAAGTTCACGATTTCCTCGAAAAAGTCTGTTATAATTATTAAAAACATAAGCCTGTGCATAATTATTCACATCGCTATATTCTGAAGTGATCGCGTAATTGAAGCGCAGGTTTTCGCTTTTCTTAAGTTCCAAAACAACATTTACATCGGGTAAAACCATCCAATCATTTTGAGTGGAAACAGTTCCCAATTGCTCATTTTTCAGATTATAATTATGAAGTGTAATGCCTGGATTAAATATGAATTTGCCGCTTTTCAGTTTATAATGTAGCCCAAAAAATGCATCTGTAAAAGTATAAGCTACATCGTTGTTGAAATTGTCGTCGGTAAAATCATTTCGGTTGCCGTTGTCTAAAATCTGAAAAATTCCCGAGTTGAATTTCTGCTTGCTGTATGTAGTTCCAACGGTAAAACTAAGGTTGCTAACGTTATTCAAAACGTAGTAATAATCAACCTTTGCGTCTAGTTTATGGCTTTTTACAATTTTATTTTGATTTACGCTGTAGCGATCCGATTGCTCTAAAGGATCAAAAGTATCAGCATCACTATTGAAAGGATCCAACGGATTTATCTGTGTAAAAACGCCACGAAAGGGAATTGAATCCTGTACGGCTTGATAAAACGGATCTTCGTTTTGATAGAGATGCTGAACTTCCGCTGCAAAAATGTTTTTATCGTTTAAAGTATAATAAGCGTTCGCCGTTTGGTTGATGGAAAAAGGTTTATTCTCCTTCACTTCGGCAATATCATTTTGGTTACCGCCCACTATTGAAATGGTAGTATCGTCCTCTGTTTGTTTGGAAGTTTTAATAAGTGCGTCATAATCTAACTGAAAATTTGTGTTTGGTTTATAGGTACTGCTCAATTTTAGCATTCCCAATTGGTTGCGCTGGTCGTTTTCGGTATTTGTATTCTCCGTGATTCCCGTTAAAATATATTGGCGAATACTATTGTTGACGATATTTGTTTTATTGTCGCTCAAAATTCCGAAGCCACTTATATCCAGTTTGTCGTTCACAGCATAGCTGAAGTTTCCGGCAACAAATTTAGCATCGATGTTTTTTGCACGATCGTTTTGCGAAACAGCAAAACCGAGGTCGCTGTCGCTAATCCTAAAACTGGTTCCACCACCTTTGTTAAAGTTTTTAAACCCACCCGTAAAGTTGAAATAATCGCGAAAAGTAAAAGGCACTTCCCCAATATTGTTGAAATCGGTAATTACATTAATACTGTATTTAGGACTGTAATAGAAAAGCTTCGGATGTACTAGATAGCGTCCATTATCATCGCCATATTCATCTGCAATTCCTGCGCCAGCCGTAACCTCTCCAAACCAGAAATTTTTCTTCCCTTCTTTCAATTTGATGTTTATGGCAACATTGTCGCGATCGTTTCCAAGACCGCGCATTTGGCTTACTTCGTTATAATTACGCAGTACTTCTACTTTGTCCACAGCGTCTGCAGGAATGTTTTTTGTTGCCAATTTACTATCGCCGTCAAAAAAATCCTTCCCTTCCACCATTACTTTACTTACAGTTTTTCCTTCCACTTGTATTTCCCCTTCATCGTTTACCTCAACGCCGGGAAGCTTTTTCATTACATCCCCCAATTTGCGTTCGTCTCCGTTTGTAAAGCTATCTGCATTATAAACAATAGTGTCGCCTTTAACGGTTACCGGCATTTCATAAACAATTTCCACATCGTCCAGTTGGTTTTCCTGCGGGTTTAAAATGAAATCCAAATCAATATTTTCCGTATTAGCGGTAACGTTAACGGTTTGTTCCTTGGATTCATAGCCTAGAAAGCTTGCTCTTAAAACATACGTATTTCCTTTCGGAAGATCGAGTTGGTATCGCCCTTGGTAGTTTGTGATTCCGTAGGATTCCGTGGCTCCAGAAGATTTTAGGGACGCAATAACATTGGCAAATTCCAGCGGATTTCCAATGCTGTCTTTTATGGTTCCTTTTACTTTTATGCTTTGGGCTGAAAGTGAAAAGGAGAAAAGCAAGTAAAAAATTGTAATGAATTTATTCATTGAAATTTCATTCGATTTAATGGGAAAGGGAATAGTTTAAACAAAAAAACACGGAAGTTTTCACAAAATGTACAAAGTGGCATTTCTAATTAAAATCCTCCCCCGCGACGACCATTGCCCCCACGATTTTGAAAGTTTTCACGAAGCTCGTCTGTTTTTTCTTTTACGATTTTTACATATTCCTCGCGGGTTACTTCTTTTCCTTTTTTGGGAGGTTCAATTTTTTCAGCTTCTTTCGGGTTCATCACTATTTTGGAACACAAAAGTGTGGTTCTATAAACGTTCAATTCCAAAATAAGTCCGGGCAGTCCGGCATATTCCCCGGGGCCGTTGCTCACGGGAATCTGTGGGGTAAACCAAGCCGTAACCTCAATTTCCTCGGGAATTTCAATCATATCCATCGGGTCTTGTGGTTGCGTAGAATCTTTTTTTACTTCAGCATTTTCTTTTTCGTCCTTCTTTTTTGGGCGCGCCATGCTGTAATCATTGGGATCTACTTTTTTAACAGCCGTGGCTTTAAAAGCGATGTATTGCCCAATGGTTTTGGACTCCTTGGTTATTTGCCAATCTAAATGTTTAATGGAATCTGTCACTAAAAACTGTTTTCCGAAGAATTCGTTTTCTTCAACAATTTGCCCTGATTTAAGATTTTTATACTGTGCCCCTGGCGTGTAGCTGCTCATCATCATTTTAAAGCCAGGGTTCATTGGTGTAGCATCCAGTTTTTCCTGTTCCTTATAAATTGATTCGTCCTTATTGAAGGTAAGGATGTATGTTTTTTCAAGCATACTTTTCATCCGTTCGGCAATCATCTTTTTCATTTCTTCCGTCATTTCACGATTACCGCCAAAAGCATCAAGATCAACTGTTGTTTTGGATTCATAATAAGCTTGGCCACTTATGTTTTGGGCATTTATGGTAAATGAGAAAAATAATAAAAGTATTAAGGTATATCGTATCATAAATAATATTTTGATGGTAAGTGTCAAAGTTAAAACACTTTGACTAAAATGTTTAAAATTAGTTTAATTTGTTTGAACAAATTTCTGTCCACTACCACTAAGACGAACCAAGTTATAATCTGTTACATTATTTTTCGTTTAAATAAAACCTTCATTTTGTAACTTGCCAACTTTATGAAATGCCATTAAAAGATTGTAAACCAAATGAAGATAGATGCTGTGGGCATTCCATCTTCCTATTTCTCAAATATCTTATACAGATGAAACAGCTTTTCCTCTTTTTTCTGCTTATTTGCCAACTTGGCATTGCCCAAAGCGTTACTCTTGAGGGTAAGGTTCCCTTTGTTGCCGATAAGTTTATTGGTTTTGACAACTACAAAAATGCCTACTTTATAAAAGACCGGGTACTGAAAAAACAAGGCCCAGATGGTAACTTTCTTTTTAATGATTTACAATTAGGGCGGATAACATCGGTGGATATAATCAATCCACTGAAAGTGATTGCCTTTTTCCAGGACACAAACACGGTGGTGATGCTGGACAACAAACTCAACGAAATAGAACGTATTAATTTTAACAATCTACCGCAGTTTTTGAATGTAAGCACCGCAACCAACGCTGGCAGCAACAGCTTGTGGCTTTTTAATGTGGATACGCAACAACTGGAAATGTATAATTACGGTTCAAAACTGCAAACAGTAGTATCGCAACCATTTCCGGGGAAACTGCTTTCGCAGGCGAGTAATTTTAATTACTGTTTTGCACTGACTGAAAAAAAACTGCGCGCCTTCAATATCTACGGAAGTATTCTGAACGAAGTACCTTCTGAAAACTATGAAAAAATTGTTCAACAGAATGAAAATTTGATCGCTTTAAAGCAAAACGCACTTTATTACCTTCCAGATTTTGCTAAACGGAACGAAACACTAAACCACAAATCTGTGCAGCTGAAATTACCCGAAATAACAATTAAGGACTTGCAGCTTACCAATGATTTCCTGTATATTTATGACGGCGAAAATTTGCACACATTTAAACTAACCATCCCAACTAAAGAATAAGTATGCACGTTGCAATTGCAGGAAACATAGGTTCTGGAAAAACCACCCTTACCCGTTTATTGGCAAAACATTACAAATGGCAGGCCCATTATGAAGATGTGGAAGACAACCCCTATTTGGACGATTTTTACAACCAAATGGAGCGGTGGTCCTTCAACCTTCAAATCTACTTTTTGAACAGTCGCTTTCGCCAAATTCTCGAAATTCGTGAAAAGGGAAAGAACGTAATTCAAGATCGTACTATTTACGAAGATGCCTATATTTTTGCCCCAAACCTACACGCCATGGGCCTAATGACAAACCGTGATTTTGAGAATTACCGCTCGCTTTTCGATTTAATGGAAAGCGTAACCGAAGGGCCCGACCTGCTTATTTATTTGCGCAGCAGCATTCCGAATTTGGTAAATCAAATCCACAAACGCGGTCGCGATTATGAAAATTCCATCAGTATTGATTATTTAAGTCGTTTGAACGAACGTTACGAAGCGTGGATTCATAATTATGACAGAGGCAACCTCATTATTTTTGACGTGGACAACATAAATTTTGTAGACGATCCCGAGCATTTGGGCCAGGTAATCAATAAAATAGACGCGGAGCTGCACGGGTTGTTTTAAACCTTAACGTTTCCCTTACAGTATCCTATCTGTAAAACCATTATTTTGCCATAATACTATGGCATCACTATACAACAATAAATTTTACCACCGCGACCTTTCGTGGCTTCGCTTTAATCACCGTGTTTTACAAGAAGCGGCAGACGCGCGCAATCCGCTTTATGAGCGCATCAAGTTTCTGGCAATTTTTTCATCTAATCTGGATGAATTTTTTCGCGTTCGAGTTTCCGATATCAGACAGATAAAAAACATTGAAAAGCCACTTCGGAAAAAGCTCATTACTAAACCCAACAAGGTTTTAAAAGAAATTAAAGAACAGGTTGATATTCAGCAAAATGAATTTGGAAGAATTTTCAATGAAGAAATAATTCCGCAATTGGCTTCCGAGGGAATTCACCTAATTCGCCACGAGGATTTTTCTGAAGCACAAAAAGAAATTGCAACCAAATATTATGAGGAAAGCCTCAAGCAAATTACCGAAATAAGTTGCAATCCCTGTACGGAAACTCAATCTGTATTTGTAAAAAACGAAAGGCTATACTTGGCCGCCCAAACTGCTGAAGATGAATTTTTAATGGTGGAAATTCCGGAGACGGAGCCACGTTTTTTTGTATTTCCTTCGGAAGATGATAAAGAGTTTTATATCACTTTTATTGATGATATTCTGAAATACAACCTCCAAAAGGAATTTTCCGAAGAAAGAGATACTGCCTTCCATTCCCTGAAAATTTCGCGCGATGCGGAACTTTATATTGAAGACGAATTTTCGGGTAATTTAATGGAAAAAATCAAGGAGGCGCTTCCGAAGCGCGATACCGGGCAGGCCACACGGGTTTTGATAGACCCCGAAATGCCGCAGGATTTCAGGGAAACATTAAAAAAAGCCTTGGACGTAAACCATACCGATGTGGTTTTGGGCGGTCGCTATCATAATTTTAAGGATTTTTTCAGCTATCCAAATCCCACGCAAAAGCAATTGCACAATAAAAAACTGCCTCCACTTCCGCATCCCGTTTTGGCAAAATGTGATTCTATTTTTGAAGCAATCGATAAAAAAGACCAATTGCTGCATTATCCCTATCAAAGTTTTAGACCGGTTATCAAACTGATGCAGGAAGCAGCGAATGACCCGCAAGTTAAAACTATAAAAATCACTATTTACCGCGCTGCTGATGAATCTGATTTAAACGATGCCATAGCCCTTGCCGCCAAAAACGGGAAGGATGTAACTGTTTTTATTGAAGTGAAGGCCCGTTTTGATGAACACAACAATTTAAAATGGGGTGCCATTTTTAGAAAAAACGGAGCCCGCGTTATTTATAGCTATCCAGATATTAAAGTGCATTCCAAAATACTTTATATTGAAAGGGAAGTTGAGAACAAAACCAAACGCTACGCCTACATTGCCACAGGCAACTTCAACGAAAATACGGCCACACTTTACACAGATTTTGGATTGATGACCGCCCACAAAAAAATAACCAAAGACCTCAAAAAGGTATTTATGGTTTTGGAGCGCGATATGATTGTGCCAAAAACAAAGCAATTATTGGTTTCGCCATTTACCACCCGCGAGCGTTTTACTGCGTTGGTAGAAAAGGAAATAGCGCTGGCCAATGCCGGTAAAAAGGGCTCGATTATTTTAAAAATGAACAGTCTGCAGGACGAAGGAATGATAAAGGAGCTTTACAAGGCCAGCAATGCAGGAGTAGAAGTGCGATTATTAATACGCGGAATGTGCTCATTGGTACCCGGAATTAAAGGCCAGAGTGAGAATATTTACATTACCAGTATCGTGGATCGCTTTTTGGAACACGGAAGAATCTATATTTTCGGAAACGATGGCGATGCACAAATTTATATAGGCTCAGCAGACTGGATGACGCGCAATTTAACCCACCGCATAGAGGTAGTCACGCCCATTTTGGATGAAGACCATAAGAAAGCCGTTAAGAAAATCATCGATATAGAGCTGAACGATAACATAAAAGCCAGAATTATTGATGCCGAACAAAAAAATGAATACGTAAAAAATTCAGAAAAAGAAGTGCAGTCGCAGCTTGCGATTTATGATTACTTTGAAAGGCTTATTGAATAAAACCCATCTCTCTAGCGTGGGCAACGGCAGCTTTGCTGTTTTCAACAAGAAGTACCGGTACGGTTTCATAGTTTTCAAAGAGGCCCTCAACCCGTACCATTTTTCTTTTGTGGTTTACATTCCGCAGATAAATTGCAAGAATACGTTCAGGATGCGCTTCGGCAATTTCAATATAAATATCGGGATCGTGCTCGCCACTATCCCCAATTAACACAAAGGGTAGTTTAGGATATGTTTTCAGAATATTGGTTATTTCCTTTTGTTTTTGCGGCTTTTCCGGCTTGTACTTTTTGGCAAAGGGATTTACAAAATCGCGCAACAAAATGGGGCCTTTCGGAAAATTATTTTTTTGAAGAAATACTTCCAAATAGCGATACAGATTCCACGGACTGTGGCTTACATAGAAAACCGGATTGCAATCGCTGCCAGATTTTCCATCGTGCAATTGGTGATAAAATGCTGCCGCGCCCTCAAGTGGAATTCGTTTTTCGGCTCTTTTGAAAAAAGTATTTTTAACCACAGCCCATTTAAAAAAAGAGGTTAGCCCTGTGTGGAGAATGGTGTCGTCTATATCGCTGATAACACCAAATTTTGCTCCTTCGGAAGGGATTAAGATTTCACCTTTAAAATTGTTGTTTTGTTGAATTTTTCTTCCCTTAATTTCTTCTGCGAAAGAGATAGAGTAATGAAGCCAACCATCGGCATCCGTCAAAGGAAGTAAGTTTTCTATCATGGCATCTATTAAAAAATAGCCTTGGGAATCTGATACTGTTTCCAGCGTTCTTCCATTTGCAAGTTTAAGAATGAGCTTGGCATTCTTAACCTTATCTGTTTCAAAGCGCTTCCAACTGTTCCAAAGTAGATTGAAAAAACCAGTTTTGGAAAGATCGATACCTTCATCCTGTATTGCCCTTCCTTTTATATATAGATGGCTCGCAGTGCCATAACTGTGAAAGGTAACAATCTGAATTGGGTCTTTTTTAAACATACGCTATTATAGGTGCCAAGCTTCTGGCCAAAGCCACATTAACAATAATCCAAATGCGATGGTTATTCCAAAGGAAATACCAATCCACTTAGCCAATTGTCTGGTACCGAGAACAGCGGCCATAATTCCTTTAAAAAGTAGATTGGAAAGAGTAGCCAATAAAATAAGTCGCCAACCCGTGGAAGTATTAAGGCCACCGCCTTTCATCAATTGTGAAAGGGAAAGCGTTATGGCGTCTACATCTGTAAGCCCACTGATAATTGCTACTACGTAAAGCGCCTCATTTCCAAACTCCTCCTTGGTGAAAGCCACTGCCAGTAAAATACCTCCGTATAAAAGTCCGAAAATTAAGGCGCTTTTAAATTGTGCGGGGTTTTTTGGTTCGGGCATTTTTTCATCTCCGCCATTTTTACTGATAATATAAAAAAGGCCCACGCACAACAGTGCCATAAGCACAAAAACAGTTATAAGTGGTAATACAATTTCCGGCAGTTTTTCAGGAATTACGACGCCCACCTCAACCAAAACCCTTATCAAGGCAACGGCAGAGGCTGCGGTAATAACAAATGCCGCCATTTTATTAATTGATTCAGCATCCTTAGTTTTTCGGGCATAGCTTACAGTAGTTGCGGTGCTGCTGATTAGACCTCCTAAAATTCCGTTGGAAATAATCCCTACTTTCTTGCCCACAAATTTATAGATGAAATAACCCACAACGCTTATGCCTACAATCAAGGTTACCATAAACCAGATATTCCGCGGGTTCAGCACATCCAGCGGGCCATAGGTTTTATCGGGCAATAGTGGAAGAATTACCAAGGAAATCCCCGCAAAGGTCATTATTGCGGCTAGGTCCTTTGCCTTTAGGTTTTCAATAAAATTGTGGAGATGTTCCTTTAGGTAGAGTAGAATGGCCATAGAACCTCCCACAATAACTGCCACCATCCTATCTCCCATAACCAAATAAGCTCCCACGGCAAACATAAGTAGTGCAGCTACCTCAGTGGTTTGCCCCACGTCGGTATCGTTTAGTTTTCTGAGTTTTATGACATTGGCAGTAACTAAAAGGGCAGTAATACACAACCCCAATACGGGAAGTAAAAAGGGATTATCAAAGTCACGGGCCAGAAAAGCCGAAACAACCCCCATAACTGAAATAAGGGTAAAGGTGCGTACACCGGCCATTTCGTGGTCGCTTTTCTGCCTTTGGAGCCCTACGAGCATTCCCAAACCAAAGGCAATAGCTAAAGTAACAATGTCGTGATAATTCATAGCAGCACCAAGATAATAAATTCTTGTATATCTGGGATCAGTCGGGAGGATTTGTTAATAGGGATTAGGGATTGGGGATTAGGGATTGGGGATTGGGAGATTTGGGATTCGGTGCGGCGACTGCGCTCTGCATCATAGCATTGCTGCTTTGACCGCCCTTTGAATCTGCTCTGGAAAAGCTGCTCAGGGGATAGAATAGGCGAAATAAAAAAACCTACAAGGCTTTTACCTTGTAGGTTGTGATTTAGAAATTGAAATTTGGAATTTGCTCTTATTCCTTATCCTTTATTTTGATTTTCATTCCCTCCACATCTTTCAATTGGGCCCGAACTTCCTCTTCGGTACCAGTAAAGGATTTGGTTTCGGTAGTTTCAACACCGTCAACAGTTCTGATGATGGTTACGTTGGCCGTTACTTGATCGTTGTTATCGTTCTTTAACATTTCAACCACAGTCTCGGTTTTGTTCTTTAGATTTTCACCTCCTTCAATAGCACTACTTTCACCGTTTTCAAGGTATTCCACTTGCTTCTCGGTAAGGATGGTTTTGTTGCCCTCGGCATCAATAAAGTAAACTTCTTCGGAAGAGGTTTCAGTAGCCATTGCCACATCGCCGTGGTTTCCAAGGATTGGAGCGATAACCAACCCAACCAAACACGTAAGTTTAATCAAGATGTTCATAGAAGGGCCTGATGTATCCTTAAATGGATCACCCACAGTATCACCAGTTACAGCAGCCTTGTGAGCGTCACTCCCTTTATAGGTCATTTCACCATTGATCATTACACCGGCTTCAAAAGATTTCTTGGCATTATCCCAAGCACCACCAGCGTTATTTTGGAAAATAGCCCACATTACACCACTCACACAAACTCCGGCCATATAGCCTCCAAGCGGCTCGGCACCAAATACAAGGCCGATAATAACAGGTGTAATAATAGTAAGCAATCCTGGAAGAAGCATTTCCTTCAAAGCAGCTTTAGTAGAAATATCAACACATTTTGCATACTCAGGAGTTCCGGTACCTTCCATAATTCCTGGAATTTCACGGAACTGGCGACGTACTTCCTGTACCATTTCCATAGCCGCTTTTCCAACAGATTTCATCGCCATTGCAGAGAAAACCACTGGAATCATTCCACCCACGAATAACATAGCAAGTACATCTGCACGGAAGATGTTTATACCATCAATACCCGTAAAGGTTACATATGCGGCAAACAGAGCCAAAGCTGTCAATGCAGCAGAAGCGATCGCGAAACCTTTACCAACGGCAGCAGTAGTATTTCCAACGGAATCCAAGACATCGGTACGCTCACGTACTTGTGGATCCAGTTCGCTCATTTCAGCAACACCACCTGCATTATCGGCGATAGGGCCGAAAGCATCAATAGCAAGCTGCATAGCTGTAGTAGCCATCATTGCTGAAGCGGCCAAGGCAACCCCGTAAAAACCTGCAAGTTCGTAAGAACCGTAAATTGCAGCTGCAAAAAGAATTACAGAAGCAAAAGTAGATTTCATCCCCACTGCAAGACCTGCAATAATATTGGTAGCTGCTCCGGTAGAAGAATTAGTTACAATATCCATTACCGGTTTTTTACCCAAGCTTGTGTAATAAGCAGTAACGAAAGAAATAAGTGCCCCTACGGCCAGACCAATACAGGCAGCCCAGAACACATTGATGGAAGCGATGGTTTTGTAGCCTTCGCCGAAAAATTTCATATTCATAGTTTCTGGAAGCATCCAGTCTATTAAAAACCAACTGGCGATAAGCGTAAGGATAATCGCTGCCCAGTTACCAGTGTCCAAGGCTTTCTGAACTTGGGATTCTTTGGCGTCGTTGTTTTTAATGCTTACGAAGAAAGTACCTATAATAGAGGCAAGAATACCTACACCCGCAATTACAATAGGCAAAAGGATTGGCCCCATATTATTGAAACCATCGGTAAACGGCATATCCAAAGACATATCGCGGATTACATAGTTACCCAAGACCATGGCAGCAAGTACAGTAGCCACATAACTTCCGAAGAGGTCAGCGCCCATACCCGCTACGTCACCCACGTTATCGCCTACGTTATCGGCAATGGTTGCAGGGTTACGCGGATCATCCTCGGGAATACCAGCTTCCACCTTACCTACAAGGTCAGCGCCTACGTCGGCAGCTTTTGTATAGATACCACCACCCACACGGGCAAAAAGCGCAATACTTTCGGCACCTAGGGAGAAACCTGCAAGGGCTTCAAGCACGATGGTCATTTCATCATAAAAATTTAAAGGGTCGGTTCCAATAAATTGGCCGATAAAAAACAGGAAAAACAAGCTCAATCCCAATACTGCAAGTCCTGCAACACCAAGCCCCATAACGGTACCACCGCCAAAGGAAACTTTAAGTGCCTGCGGAAGGCTGGTTTTGGCAGCTTCGGCAGTACGCGCGTTTGCATCTGTTGCAATACGCATCCCAATATTTCCAGCCAAGGCCGAAAAGATAGCACCACATATAAAAGCGGGTACAATCATCCAACTGGTTGATGGAACCAATTGGGAAACCACAAACAATAATACTGCGGCAATCACTGCAAATACAACTAGCAGACGGTATTCGGCATTTAGAAATGCCAGGGCACCTTCTTTAATACTTTTAGAGATAAACTTCATACGGTCGCTACCGGCGGGTTGCTTTTTCACCCAGCTCATTTTAACGAGCATAAACAAAAGGCCTAGTACGGCAAGTGCAATAGGAATAAATATAATGTTCTGTTCCATTATTTAATTAATTTAGATTGGTTTCAAATTTGCGACTGCAAAAATAGGGAAATGGTTTGGGATACGAAACAAGAAAATGACGTAGGACGATAAGACCTATGACGTAAGACCACAGAATACGAACTATATCCGTCCTACGTCTTATGTCCTAGCGTCTTATGTCTTTTAAATTATATACTGAAATGTCCCTGCACCTCTGGCGTTTCCCTGTAGCGTTTTACACATTGGTTGTAGATTTCGATAGCTTCATTGGCATCACCCCAACCGCCAACATCTACTTTTTTCTTCTCTAAGTCTTTATAAACCTGAAAGAAATGCTCTATTTCACGTACTAAATGTGGATTTATGTCGGATAGGTCATTCAGGCTGCTCCATATAGGGTCAGAGATAGGAACGCATATTACCTTTTCATCGGGACCTTTTTCATCGGCCATATGGAAAACACCTATGGGCTTCACTTCCATTACGCACATTGGGAAAGTTGGTTCGCCACCCAATACCAATACATCTAGCGGGTCACCATCAAGCGCCAAGGTTTCAGGTATAAAACCGTAATCGGCAGGGTACATCATACTGCTGAAGAGCATTCGGTCAAAGCGGATTTTTTTCAGTTCGAAGTCGTATTCGTATTTGTTGCGGCTGCCTTTTGGGATTTCTATCAGTACGTCGAAGGTCTTTTTCATTATTTAATTTTTGTTTAAGGGATGCAAAATTAGTCCATTATCACAATACAGCCTTATAAAATTAAACCTTTATCAATTTCCACTTTCCTTTTTTGAACCAAAGAATGGCAATTATGGCTATCAATGATTCCGCTAAAGCGATTGCCACAAATACGCCAATGGGACCCCAATCCAATACTAGGGAAGTAAAATATGCAAACGGAAGCTGAAACACCCAAAAACAGAAAAAGTTTATAATAGTCGGAGTTTTTGTATCGCCCGCACCATTAAAAGCCATAGTAACCGTCATTCCGTATGCATAAAGAAAATACCCAACTGTAACAATCTGCAAACTAAGCGCCCCATATTTCACTACTTCGGGTGCTACACTGAACCAGCCAATGATTGTCTTGGCAAACAAAAGATAAATAATGGACACAGCAACCATAAAAAAGGCATTGTATTTGGCGGTTTTCCACACAGAGGTCTCGGCCCGGTCGGGTTGATTGGCTCCCAAATTTTGTCCTACCAAAGTAGCCGCGGCATTGCTTAAACCCCAAGCTGGCATCATGGTAAACATCATAACCCGGATTGCAATAGTATAGCCTGCAAGCACTTCACTACCAAATTCGCTTATAATTCGCATTAAAAATATCCAACTACTGGTACCTATAATGAACTGCCCAATTCCCCCAAGGGAAACGCGGATTAAATTGAACATCACCTTAATGTTCACCACCAAATCCTTAAGACCGAGCTTTATTCTGGTAGCTCCGAAAAAGAGTATATACAACTGAAATAATACCGCCACTCCCCGCCCGATAGTAGTGGCAATGGCAGCACCTGTTACCCCGTATTCCGGAACAGGCCCCCAACCAAAAATTAAGATAGGGTCCAGGATAATATTGATAGCATTGGAAAGGATAAGCGTCCACATAGCCATGGCCGCATTGCCGGCACCTCTATAGACCGCATTTATAAGAAACAGCAATACGATGGTAAAGTTACCTCCAAATAGAATTTGCGTATAGCGATACCCTTCATCAATTAAATCCTGTTCGCCACCCATTAAGCCTAAGATTTCTTTTGGAAAGAGTATTCCTAATACGCTTACTATGGAAGAAACAAACACTCCCAAAAAGATAACCTGAACCGTTACACGCCTTGCCCCTTCGGCATCCTTTTCACCTATACGTCTAGCCACAATGGCTGTTGCGGCCATGCTCAACCCCACGGCCAGGGCATATACAAGCGTGATTACAGATTCTGTAAGTCCTATGGTAGCCACTGCATTGGTGCTTACTTGCGATACGTATAATATATCTACCAAAGCAAAAATAGACTCCATGCTCATCTCCAAAATCATGGGTACGGCCAGTAAGAAAATGGCTTTTTTGATACTGGCTTGGGTAAGGTCAATCTCCTTGCCTGCTATGGCCTCCTTTAAAAGAATGAAAAATGATTTTAGCGACTGCGCTGCCATTTAATGTAAACTTTGCCGTAAATGTATGGAGAAAAATTTGTGAGTGAATGGGCAATCTGGACATTTTAAAAGTATAAGCGACTATTAAAAAGCCAGAATATTTTTTTAAAGCAGATGATTTAAACCCTCGAAAATCCATCTTCAATTACAAACCACTGTTAAAATCAGGCACGCGCTGAGTGTTAATTAATCGTTATTGCTTTTGCCTAAAAAGCAGTTGTAATACTATCTAATCATACCCCAATAATCTTTTGTTCCTCAAAAGGTTTGGGGTATTTTTTTAGAGACATATCTGCTAAAATCGTAGTGCCCCGCCCATTTCCCAAAAAACGTTAACGTACGTTAATACTTACAATAATTGCGGAGATACTACGCTAATATTGCGGTGTGGCAATGCTTGTCACCCATAACAAACAAACCTAAAATAGTATTAACAATAACAAAAAACAATCTATGAAAACAAATGTGATTTACAAATCGATGCTTGCGCTTTTACTAATCGTAGGCTTTGCTTCATGTAGTGAAGACGATTCTACCGAAACAGATCAATTGGCATATAACGCAGAGGTATATATTACCGATGGCCCAATAGACAATGCCGAAGTAGAAGGGGTTTTCGTTACTATTGCCGATGTGAAGCTAAACGGTACCAGCTTAGATGGCTTTACAAAAACCACCGTAAACCTACACGCCCTACAAAATGGAAACACCCAATTGTTGGGAGATATAGATCTGGCTGCGAACACCTACAACCAAGTTACCTTGGTATTGGACACAGAAAGTGACGCCTCTGGCAATGCTCCAGCGAATTATGTACTTACTACTGGCAACACCAAAGTTGAGCTAACTCCAGAAAACAGCACTATTACTGTGAACAGCAATTATGATATTGAAGCCTCCTCTTCAAACCAAATAATAATTGACTTTGATTTACGTAAGTCCATAGTTGCAGATGCTGGTAACTCAGGCTATAACTTTGCCGGTCAAGCCCAATTGGAAAACAGTATTAGGGTAGTAAACGTATTGGATGCGGGTACCATTAATGGAACCGCTACCAATGACACTGGAAACAGCGAGATAAAAACAGTAGCCTATGCATATACCAAAGGTAGTTATAGCGAAAGCGAAGAAGACGAGAACGCAGCCGGGGTACGTTTTGCCAATGCAGTAACAAGTAGTATGGCCACAGGTGGCAGTAACGAGTTTAGCTTGCATTACCTAACGGAAGGAACCTATGAAATTCACTTCGCGTCTTATGAAGACACCAATAGCGATGGCGAGTACGAGTTTACTGGAATGATTGAGGCAGAGGGCGACTTGGGCCTAGACCTTATGGACGTTATGGTTTCGGCAAACACCGAAGTAACAATCCAAGTGATTTTACTTACCATTCTTGGACTGTAAAACCACATTTTATAAAACAATTAAAACCTCCCAATGGGAGGTTTTTTTATACCTAAAGTGTGAATATCACTTTCAGGAACTCCCAAACTAGAATAGCGAGAAGACGTTCATAATAGTAGAAAAAATTTAAGAAGCACCCTTTATATAGTAGCTAACTTTCGCTTACCTTAGCTTTTCTAAAACCACCTATTTATGAAATACTTCAACCAAAAATTAATTTTGGCAGCAATACCTGTCAGTTTATGTATAGCAGCTTGTGGCGTAACCCGATCCGGAGCTTGCATAGACCCTGCAAAGATAAGTGATGGCCCCTGCACCATGGAATACAATCCAGTATGTGGTTGCGATGGTAAGACTTATAGTAACCCCTGTGCCTCAGATCGTGCTGGACTTATCTCTTGGAGAAAGGGGGAGTGCGCGGAGTAGTGTCTATGATTAAAAGTAAACTTTTATATGGATTTTTTTATTTTTTTTGTATATTAGTTTTATCCAATTAGGAAAGGTATTTATAGCATACCTTTTATTTCTCAATCGCTCTTATTTTACTTTACGTTAATCTGGACTTCACTTGGACCTGACCTGGACTTTATCTGGACATATTTGGGCGTAAACTGGGAGTGTCTGGGTAGTATAGCCGAACCTTTCTGGCAACAATCTTCTGTTTGTTAATAAGGGGGCTTGGTCTTCGGGCTGTTTTATTTGCATTGCAGGTTATCGAAAAATCTTGGTAGTTTCCAAAAATTGATTTAGTTTAGTTTCCGTAGGTGATTTTGAGATGGACTACTGTCTATTTGAAGCACCGTTATTATTCAATATTCTCCCCAGTTGATAGCCGCAGGACTTAAAATTTTGTGGGCTACGATTTTTTGATATATAACTGAATTTTCAAGAAGCCACCTCTTTTTTAGGGTTTGGTTTGATTTATAATAACTTAGACAATGGCAAGGATAAAAAATGACATTTTTAAGTTGACCGGCAGTTTGGGCGGATTGACTTTTAGCCAGGATGAGCAAGGGACGATTGTGAAGATGAAGGGGGAGGTAAGCAAGAAGAAATTGAGTAAGCGTACCCAGCAGAGCAATATGGAAATGGGCGGGGCGAGCCAAGCAGCCAAGGTATTGCGAGTGGGGTTCTTAAGGCATGGGAAAGAGTTGGGCGACCGCTATTTTTGTGGCCGATTGAATGGGCTGATGCGAAAAGTTGTGGCCTTGGGCAGCGGAAAACCTGGGGAACGAAAATTGGATTTGCGCAAACACGGAGGCCTATTAGAGGAATTTGAATTTATAAATGCACGCCCCTTGGTTTACAGCGTGGGAGGCATAAAGGATAAGCCCATTTTGAACGCGGGTCGGAATGAGGTACAGTGGACCTCACCCCCACTTAACCGGAAGGAACAAATAACTTCGCCCAAGGGGGCCACACACCTAAAGTTTATACTGCTAGCGGCTACGGTGAGCCATTATGAGTACAGCAACACGAAGAATGCCTATTTGCCTTTGAAGACTAAATTTAGGCCCTGTAGCAAGCTTACGGAAAGTGAGCCGATTGCATTGAACCAAAAGACGCTTGGGCCCATAACGCTTAAGTTAACCCTAACAGAAACTGAAGCCTTGCCTGAAGAAGTGGCTATGGTGTGTGCTGTGGGGGTTGCTTTTTTTAGGAATGTAAATGGGGAGTTGTTGAAGATTAAAGATGCTGGGGGGATGCGGGTTTTGGGGGTTGGGTAAATTAGATATCAACAAAAAAAATGTGAAGAAAATTATCAAGATATAAAACTTCTCAATTATATCTTTTATAACTTGTGCGATTGAACAATTCAGATAAAATGAAAGAGAAAATTAAAATAGAAAATATTGATGGACAGCTATTTGAAATAAAAATAGTTGAGCCAGACGATTACAAACCTGCTTCTTTCACACACTACCTTCAAAATAACACAAACGGAATTTCTAAATTTTATAAAAAAGATGCTTTGGCATATGTCAAGGAAATTCTAGAAAAGCAATATCCTTTAGAGAATATCACGAACAAATTTGCGGAAGAAGCATTACAATACTTGATTTTTGATTTAAAAAAAAACGTTCCATTTCCCGCTCCTGAAAAGCCAAGTTTTAAATTTATAGATCTTTTTGCAGGAATTGGTGGTTTCCGCTTGGCCTTTCAAAATCTTGGAGGTAATTGTGTTTTCACAAGCGAGTGGGATAAATATTCAAAACAAACTTATAAAGCAAACTTTGGAGAAATACCATTTGGAGATATTACTAAAGACAAAACAAAAAATTACATCCCAGATGATTTCGATGTATTATGTGCTGGGTTTCCATGTCAAGCATTTTCAATTGCTGGCAGAAGAGGTGGATTTGAAGACACTAGAGGAACCTTATTCTTCGACGTTGCTGAAATAATTAAAAAGAAACAACCAAAAGCAATTTTTTTAGAAAATGTAAAAGGCCTGCGAAATCACGACAAAGGAAAAACTCTGGCTACTATTCTAAATGTTTTACGAGAAGACTTGAATTACTACGTACCCGAACCCCAAATATTAAACGCAAAGGAATTCGGTGTTCCACAGAATAGAGAACGTATTTTTATTGTTGGGTTTCGAAAAGATTTGGGGATTGAAGAATTCCAATATCCTGAACCCACTGATAAATCTGCTATATTGGAAGATATTTTAGAAGAACAAGAGGTTTCAGTAAAATATTATCTTTCTACAACTTATCTACAGACTTTAAAAAATCATAGAGCCCGCCATGAAAGTAAAGGCAATGGGTTTGGTTATGAAATAATTCCACAGGACGGAATCGCAAACGCTGTAGTTTGTGGAGGAATGGGAAGAGAGCGAAATTTAGTGCTTGACGAACGATTGACTAATTTTAAGCCCATAACAAATATTTCTGGTAATGTTAATCGTGAAGGAGTGCGTAAAATGACACCTCGTGAATGGGCGAGACTTCAAGGTTTTCCTGATAATTTCAAAATAGTTGTTTCTGATGCGCAGGCTTATAAGCAGTTTGGAAATTCTGTGGCAGTTCCAGCTATACAGGCTATGGCTATAAAAATAATTGAAAAACTTGACTTCAGATGATTACAGGGAATAAAGGAGAGTGGAGTGAAATTTATACACTTCTTAAAATCATATCAGACAAAAAGTTATTTGCTGGAAATAGTGATTTGAATAAAATAGAAGGACTCATTTTTCCTATAATTAAAATACTTCGGGATGAATCAAACGGTACATACGAATACGGCTATAAAAGTAATTTAGTATTTATAAAAGGTACCGAAGAAAAATTTAGTGTACCAATTGTTCAATTTCAAGAGAAAGCCGTGTTTCTGCTCTCCAAATTAAAAGAAACAACATCCACCACTTTTTCTATTCCCGAAATTGAAGTATTCATCAATTCTTTTAATTGTGTTTCACTCAAAGCAAAATCATCTATTAAGAGTGATATTAGAATTGTTATTCACGATCAGAGAACTGGCACAACACCTGAATTAGGATTTAGCATAAAATCTCAATTAGGAAAGCCTTCAACCTTATTTAATCCATCCCAAGGTTCAAATTTTATCTTCCAAATTAATAATATAGTTTTAAATGAAAAAGAAATTGAATTGATTAATTCAATCAAAAGCCGGAGCAAAATTCAAGACAGAGTTAAAGCAATCGTACAAAAAGGAGGTCAGTTAAAATTTATAAAAAATGAAGGGACAATCTTTCAAAATAACTTGACACTTATAGATAGCCTATTGCCAAAAATTTTATCTGAAATTATTGTGAATTTTAGCACTTCAAATTATAATAAACTTAGTGATTTAGTACGCGAGATTGAATTGAAAAATCCCCTAAATTTCGACAAATCGAGCAATCACTTTTTCTACAATTATAAAATTAAAAGATTACTTTCAGATATTGCACTTGGAATGGTTCCTACAACTGTTTGGACAGGAAAACTTGACAGCACTGGAGGGTATTTAGTTGTGAAAGAAAATGGAGAAATACTTTGTTATCACATTTATAACAGAAATGAATTTGAAGATTATCTTCTTACCAATACAAAAATTATTAATCCAAGTTCTACTCGATTAAAATTTGGTAAGATATATAATGAAAATAATCAATTTTATATAAAATTGAATTTGCAAATTAGATTTTTAAAGTAATGGAGAATCAGTTACAGTTTAGAATAAGTTCGGGTTTAAAAAACATAATTGGGAGAGACTTAATTACAGATGATTTTATTGCAATTTTTGAACTTGTAAAAAACTCTTATGATGCTCACGCAACAAAAGTCTTGATTGAGTTTGAGAATATAAATACTTCCAAAGCTATTATAAGAATTACAGATAATGGTAAGGGAATGAATTATGATGATTTAATTAATAAATGGCTGTTTGTAGCTTATTCTGCAAAAAAGGATGGCACTGAAGATATTGATTATAGAAATAAAATTCAAAGCAAAACTTTTTATGCAGGAGCAAAAGGAATAGGTCGTTTTTCTTGTGACAAATTAGGTTCAAAACTCATCTTAATAACTAAAAAAGATGAAGAAAATTCAAAAACTGAAAAGATTCAAGTTGATTGGCAGAATTTTGAAGAAGATACAAAAGACGAATTTATAAATATTGGGGTCAATCACTCTACTCTGTCAGAAAACCCCTCAATTTTTGAATCAGGTACCTTATTAGAAATATCAAACATTCGAAATGATTCTGAATGGAATTATGAAAAACTAATTCGCCTGAAGAATTCATTGTCAAAATTGATAAACCCTTTTGAAAGTAATGAAGAAAGAGACTTTGAAATAGAAATAAAGGCAGATGATTATCTTGAATATGACAAAAAACAAGAATCATCTAACAAAAAAATTAATGGATTAGTTACTAATAATCTTTTAAATATTCTGAATGAAAAAACAATAAAAATACGCTCTGAAATTTCAAGTAATGGAAAGAAATTAAAAACAGTAATAACTGATAACGGCATATGGTTGTTTACTGTAATTTCAAACAATATAAGCTACCCCTTATTAAGAGATATATTTGTAGAATTGTTTTATTTAAATAGAAGTGCCAAAAACAAATTCACTAGAACAATGGGAATTAGGAACACAGAATACGGTTCTGTGTTTTTATATAAAAATGGAATAAGGGTTTATCCTTATGGAGAACCAGGCGCAGATCCTTTTGAACTTGATAAAAGACAACAGGCTCGTTTAGGTGACAGACTTGGCACACAACAATTAATTGGCAGAATAGAAATAAGCGGCAATAATGAAGATTTCAAAGAAACTACGAGCCGCGATGGCGGTTTAATAAAAAATCAGGCATATACCGAGCTTTTAGAATATTTCATAGATGTAATTGAAAGACTTGAGTTTTTTTGGCTCAGTATTTATAAGTATGGTATAGATACAAAGGGGTATATTGAGAATGATAATTTGGAATTGAAAATAATAAAATCAATTCTTAAAATAAATAGTTCTGAAAATGATTTAAAAATTGATTACAACCCAAACCTAATAAGTTTAATAACAGATGCTCAAAATGATAATGAGAATGCACTAACTTTAATAAAATCAATAGAAAAAATTGCAGAACAGTCTCAAAATCCAACTTTATTCACTAAAATTTCTAAAATAAAGAAAGCCTTAGAGGACGCATTAACAATAGCGGATATTGCAGAAGAAGAAATTAAAGAAAAAGATAAAGAACTTCAAGAACAAGAAAAACAAAATTTATTTCTAAAAGCATTAAAAAGTCAAGATTTTACAGAGTTAGTTAGTTTGATGCATCATATTGGCATTTCATCTGGAATAATTAGTAATCACCTCCAAATATTAACTTACAAAATTGAAAATAACTTACCGATGAATAATGAAGATTTGAGGAGAAGCATTTCAATATTAAATCTTGAAAATCAAAAAATTCTTTCCATTTCTAGATTTGCAACCAAAGCAAATTTTAAACTTAACGCAGAAAATCAGAGGCTTGACTTAGTCGAATTCATTGTTCAATATATTAATAACGTAGCTCTTTCATATTTGACTGGCATTTCAATTGATTTTAAAGTTCAGAATCATACTACCTTCTTAACAACATTTAAACCTTTGGAGCTAACAATGATTTTAGATAATTTAATCAATAATTCAAAGAAAGCTAAGGCCACAAAAATTAAAATTGAAATAGAAAAACATAACCAAAATCTCTTCGTCTATTTTAAAGATAATGGTATTGGAATATCTAAGTCAAATAAAAACAAAGTCTTCAAATTTGGATTTACAACAACAGGTGGCTCAGGATTAGGCTTAACTCATATAAAAGAAACACTAGAAAAAATTGGAGCAAAAATCGAATTATTGGAAAATGATGATGATTTTACTGTATTTTTATTATCGTTCAAGTAAAAAATATTAAAACTATGAAAATATTAGTTTTTGAAGACTCGCCCGCAAAAATGCAATCTCTCGAAGAGTTGCTTAACCTTAAATTGAATCACGAATTTGACAAATCAATTTCTTTGACCATTCGTGAAGATGATACAATGCTGGAAAGCGACTTAGCAACTAATCAATTTTCAATAGTTTTAATTGATGACGATTTAGGAGACGATTTATCAGGAAATTATGTAATAGAGCAGATACTAGCTATTTTAGATTCTACTCCAGAATCCAAAAATATTCCATTAGTATATTATTCAGCAGGTACTTCAGTAACAGAATTAAAAGAAAAATCTTCGGTTTTTGGAAAAATACCATGTGTAAGTTTTGAAAATTTAGGAGATTATATTTATAATTATATTAAAAATGAGTTTTCATAATCATTTATTTACCTTATCAATTGTTTTGTATGTTATAAAAGTTAAATTTATTTATACTAGTTATAAGTACAATATTATGAAGATTGACTTTGCTTGGGAAGAAATCCCAAGCTAGAGCTGGCATCCAGAGCTCCTCGCCTATCTGGCAAGGAAGTCTCTTCCAAGCATAACTCTGTGTAAGATTTCACTGGTTAGGCCATTTCAACATTTAAAATAAGTATACAAGAAAAAAATCATGGCTAAATTTTTAAAAGGAAACAATTTAAATGCAACACTGGAATGTTTATTTGAAAATGCTCAAAACAATATAATCTTAATCTCTCCCTACATAAAACTTCATGATAGATATAAAGCCACCCTTCTTAGAAAACGTGAAGACCACAATATAAGAATCACGGTTTTGTTTGGCAAAAATGAAGAGGACATGTCCAAAAGCATGAAGCAAGAAGACTTTGACTTCTTCAAACAATTTCCAAATATTGAAATATTATACGAGAAAAGACTCCACGCCAAGTATTACGCCAATGAATCAAAGGCAATCTTAACCTCTATGAACCTCTACGGTTTCTCCCAAAATAACAATATAGAGGCGGGCATTTTAATGGAAAAAAATGCAATGACAGTTTTCACTGGAAGTAAAAATTTAGATGACGAAACCTGGCAATATTTTGCTACAGTTTTAGATCAGGCTGAGCTACTTTTTGAAAAGCAACCGGTTTATACCAAAAATATGTTAGGCATTAAAAAGTTTTCACAATCAGAGATAACCACAGATAAACTTTCTGAATTCTTTAATAACAAAGCATATAAAAAAGTTTCCAGAAAAACAGTACCAAGACAAAAAAAAGTAGCCAAAACAAACACAAATACCGCAATGGGCTATTGTATCAGAACTGGAAAAGAGATAGCCTTTAATGTCAAAAGCCCTATGGATTATGAAGCCTATAAAACATGGAACAAATACAAAGACCCCAATTTTCCTGAAAAATATTGCCATTATTCAGGCGAGCCTTCAAACGGAGAAACAAGTATGAGTAAACCTATATTAAACAAGTTTTGGAAAGAAGCAAAAGAGAAGTATAATTTTTAAGATAAAAAAGATTAATACTAATTCTATAAATAAATAATCCCATAACTAACAACCGGGCACCAACAATCCTTACCCCATATCCCTCCCATACTTCCTCCGTACTTCTCCCATACTTCCCCGTATCAAATCGTTTTTTTTACAAGAATATTCTTACTTTTAAAACAATTAATCCACTTATTCCCCCTCAAAACTCCGAAACCGCGTAAGCAAAACAAAAAACGCCCCATAGGAAATAAATCCAACAGCGGTAATAGCCATCAATATTCTCCCAAAGGTGGATTGATCCAAGAATTTAAAAGCATCCTGTATGCCCTTAATTTCGTGGTTGCCCGTATAAATTCCCGCGCGGAAAAAGAAATAGGCAATAATGGCCACTACAAAGGCACGGGCGTAAAACCCGAACTGCCCTACTGTTCTTATAATGGCCGCGCCTTTCCTTCCTTCCAAATTAAACTGATCCAACAACCCGCCCTTAATAACTCCAACGGTAAGTACAATCCCCTGCATGGTCAAAACAATACCAATGCCGATAAAAACGTAGCTTAAGGTTGTAGGTCCCAAAAAATCCAGATAGCGCGAGTTTGAGCTTTCCTCCATGGGATAGGTAAAAAGATGATAAAAACATAGAAAAGCCACGACTACATAGACTAGGCCCGTGGTAAAAAGACCAAAGCGGCGTAATTTCGCCTTGTAATCCGAACCAATATTTTCAGGATCTTTAAAAGCTTGAAGAAACATCCAGAAAGAATAGCAAAGAAGACCTACGCCAAGGAGCAGCAATAATACCTGCCCGAAAGGTTGTTTTCTCAGGAACAATAGCGCCTGATTGGTGCCCGAACTATCACCTCCCATGTTCAAAGCTGCCATAAGAGAGAGCACTCCTATTACCACATAGATAATGCCCTTGGACACAAAACCAATAACAGCAGCAGTTTTATACGATTTTTTCAAATTTGAAATGTGTTTATTGACAAACGCCCGCAAAGCTACAACTAGCGCTGATATTATTGATGGGAAAAGTTTTGGTGTCTCTTCAACCTAAGTCGTACTTTTACTTTGTAAGGCATAGCCTGACATTACTCCAAATGATCTATCAATTTTTCAAAACCAAGAATATCATCCCCCATCCCTATTTTTCTGCGGAGCATAGTCTTTTTGGTCTCTACCTGATCTATACTGATGCCCATAAGAGCGGCAATCTCCTTGTCTGAAAGTTGCAACTTTATCATACAACAAAAGGCCACATCATTTTCCGACAGGTTGGGAAACATCTCTGCTAGCTGGTGCGCAAAGGCAGGGTGTACCTCTATGAACTTTCCTTTAAAATATTTCCAATAATTATTTTGCCCCAAAAGATTTTTTAACTTTTCTGCCAGAACGGTGGAACTTTCTAGATTGTCTCTATTTTCAATAAGCTCTATAATCTGGTTCTGTAGGTTGGACATTTCCATACTCACTTGCACCAATTCCTTTTCCTTGTTTTCCAAAACCCTCTCGCGTTCAAGGCGCAGCTCTCCCTCAAGGGTACTTTTCTCTTCCAACACCTTCTTTGAATTTTCCAAGCTTGCTACCAGTTCCTGTTGCAATTTCAGTTTGTTTCTATTGGTTTTATAGAGCACCAAGCCGATGGCTAGGAGGAGTATAAAACTAAGAAAGCCCAAGAGTAGGATATTATCCTTTTTATTATTATTCTCAATCAAAAGTTCATTGTTTTTCTTTAGCACGAGATTTCGTTCGCGTTGCAAATCATTTTGATAGGCTTCCTGCAGCTCCAAGGATTTGGCATGGTTTAAGGCAGTATTGAGGGAGTCTTTTAAAAAATCCAAACGCTCAAAAGCTTGCAATGAATTTTCCACCATTCCGTTTTGTCCATAGGTGAATACAGCCTGTTTTAGAAAGTCGATTTCGTTGTCGGCATTCATTTTCATTCTCGTGCTGTTTGTTGAGGCTTTTACCCTGTCAATTACCTTTTGAGCCTTAGAATACTGTTTTTTACTATTCAAAAAATCAAGATAACGAACGCTCGTTTCCAGAAAGCGAGGCGAACTTATTTGGTACATGCCATCATAAGCGCGTTGGAATGCTTCTTGCGCCTGCTGTGATTTGCCCATAGCTACATATACTTGGGCAAGATTGCTCACGGCTATCCACATATACTCCTTTTGATTCATTTCCTTAAAGGCATTTTCCGCCTCTTTTAGGGCTTCTTCCGCCTCTTTATAATTTTCTTCCAACTGAAGTAGGCAATCGGCGTAACTCAATAAAGTAACATAATAGTTGGTTCCTTTTTCCTTTGCGAAGACCGGCAAAATTTCTTCATAAATATCCCTGGCAAAAGCAAAGTTACTATTGTTGTAATATAAGTTCGCAAGTTTCTGCCTTACGACACTCAATTCGCGTTCGCTTCCCGATTTCTTTAGAATAGCGATGGCTTTTTTGAGATATTCCAGCGCCATTTCGCTGTTTTTCATATAATTATAATTGGAGGCCATTTCGCCATAGGCCTTCCCCACTCCTTCCTGATTACCGGCTTTTTTAAACTGTTCAATGGCATTTTCACTAGCTTGCAATGATTCCTGATATTGCGACCCTATACGATAGTTTATGGCTAGATTAAGATACATTTTGGCATGTTGCAAAGGATAATTTTCAGTATAGTCCAGCGCCTTTTCCATGTAGAATTCCGCCGAATCGGGAACTGCAAGTTTATTGTACTGTATGCCTATGGTACTGTAGGATTTTCCGATTATGGTATCATGCAGTTCTGAAGAAAATTTTAAGAGTTGAAATAAATAAAACTTGGTAGAATCTGGATTGCGCACATGGCTTTCTATCTTTTTGTTGAGCCTTTGTATTTCGGGATTTTGGGCTTGGAGGTCAGTAAATATGCAAAGGAAGAGAAATAGGAAGGTAAAATTTTTCATAAGTAAGTTTGGGGGGATAAATATAATTGAAATTACTATAATGTATTTTAAGGAAGTTTGAAATGCTAGTAAGAAAATGAGCTTTTCGAAAATTAAATTTTACAATTGTTGTTTTCATTTTTCCAAATGATTTATTCACAAATAATTTTTTTTAAAAGAAATAACGCTGGGAATATTTAGGTCCATTTTTTATTTAGTTTACACAAATTACTGATAACCATAGCTTAACATCAAACTCTTTTGTAATAATGGTAAGACACCCCTAAACTGAACCTTTTCGAATAGAAAAAAATAGACGAGTTTCATAATTTTATTTTAAGAAAACTTTAAGAGTTTATTATATTTGGAGCATGAAAAAGATTATAATATTAACAGTGGCGCTTTTAAGCCTTGCCGCAGTGGGTCAAGAAAAATTGGAGATTATTGATCTTGACATTATTAGTGAAAATATTGCATTAAAAGCAAAAGCAAAAGACTTCAAAGGTATCTTGGAGGAATTGGAAAAGGTGAACAAAAATGATACAGCCTATGCCAATTCCCTTATCACCAAGTCTTACTACCTATTGGCTTTGGAACGATATGAAGAAGCCGCAGCCACGATAGACGAAGGGTTAAAAATGGAAATTGGAGACCTAAAAAGTTCTTTCTATCAAAACAAAGGAAATTTATTAATAAGGCAAAAAAAGTACGACGAAGCTATTGCTACATTTAATAAAGGGTTGGAACTGTACCCTGCAAATCATTTCTTACTTTATAACAAAGCTGTAGCCTTAGATGAAAAGGGGCTTCATAAAGAGGCCGTAAATATTCTAGAACAGGTAATTTCTATAAATCCCGTTTATGCCAATGCCTATTTGAAGTTAGGATTTATATATTATGCCCAAGAGCGTCCATCACAGGCATTGTTAGCTTTTAACATGGCGCTTATGATGGAGCCTGATAGCGAAACTTCGTTTGAAAGGCTCAGGGCAATCAACACAATGTTTAGCACCGCAAATGAAAACAAGCGTACCCCTGGCTTGATACTTTCCGAAGACGATAAGGCTTTTGATGAAATTGACCTAATTATCAGTAACCAAATAGCATTAAATAAAAATTATAAAATAGATAACGATCTCGATTTTTCATTGACAAAGCAAAATCATGCGCTGCTGGTAAAACTTATGGACTTTAAGGGAAAAGGAGATTTTTGGAGTAAAAGAATAGTTCCCTTCTTTCAGTGGATTCAAAAATCCGAATATTTTGATGCTTTTAGCTATACCATTGCCTATTCCATAGAAAATGAAAAACTTAAAAAAATTGTTGAAAAAAACACTAAGGAAATAAGCGAATTTATAGGTGCAGCGCTACCCCATTGGGCTAAAATTATCCAAAAGGACAATAAATCATTGCTCAGCGATGAGATAGTACAATATGTTTATTCCGGAAACCCCTTACACTTAAGTGCTATGGGCACTTACAACGGGGATGAGAAACAAAGTGGAGCATGGGTTTATTTTAATCAACAAGGAAGAAAAGCAACCGAAGCAATATATCAGGACGGGGAACGTAACGGCCCCTGGAAATGGTTTGACGAACAGTTAAACCTAAAAGAAGTAGCTGTATATAAGAATGGTGAGTTACACGGTGAAAATATTGTCTATTATCCGAATGGGCAAATCTCAATTAAGGCATTTTTCAAAGATGGAAAGCTAGATGGCGAATATCTCTATTACAATGAGAAAGGGGCACTTGAACAAAAAAAATATTTCAATGCAGGACAGTTAACAAATACTTACACTGCATACTTCAGTGTAGGTGAGGAAATTCCTGAATATGTTATTGAATATAAGGATGATAAGATAAAAGGCAAAGCACTTGAGTATTATGCCAATGGGAAACTATATTCAGAAATTCCCTTTGTTGATGGGACACGTGTAGGAGTTGAAAAAACATACTATATAAATGATTCCCTAAAAAATGAAATTACCTATGAAGCAGGTAAACTTCAAGGTCCCTATAAATCCTATTATGCAAACGGAAAATCATTTGAAATAGGCACCTATGAAAATGATCTTTTATATGGGCCGTTTATTGCCTATTATCCCGATGGCATCCTTCAAAGCGAAGGCAATTATGAAGAAGGATTGCTGGAAGGAAGCTATACATACTATGATCATGATGGAAAAAAATATTACAACTACACATATCGTAAAGGAGATGTTATCAATTATCGGTTTTTCAATAAAAAAGGTGAGATTATAAAAGAAGGCAAAAAAAGAGGGGGCGAGTTTTACTATAATGGCTTTGCCTCTAATGGAAACCTCACTTCGGAAGGACTATACGACGTGTCCGGTGGCAAAAAGGGAACGTGGAAATATTATGACAATAATGGAAATTTAAAATCAACAGGGAATTATGAAAATGACCGGGCCCAAGGTAAGTATATTTCATATTATCCCGATGGCAACACCGAATGGGAAGGGAATTATAAATACGATACACTCGTAGGCTATTATGTAAGTTATCATAAAAATGGCAGCATGGAAAATCAAGGAGGCTATAAAAATGGGGAACAACAAGGAGAATGGCGATTTTATTATCCTGATGGAAATTTGGAAAGCATAAATTATTTGCATCAAGGAACATTTCATGGAAAGCAGGAATATTTTGGTGTGGAAGGAGAACTAACTAAAATCGCTTTATACAAACGTGATGACCTTATAGCTGAAACCTTCTACAAAAAAGACGGGACAGAATTTCAAATAATAAACTACACACCCTCAAAAAAAGATACACTCTTAGTATTGAAACATTTTAACGGTAAAGCATCAACTGAGACCACCTACATACATGACGTGATGCACGGTCCTTATACAGCTTATTTTTTTGACGGCAGTCTTCAAGGGAAGGGGCAGTTCTTAAACGGTATGAAAAACGGTACTTGGAACTGGTATTTTGAAAATGGAAAACCAAATGTAGCGGCCAAGTATGTTTTGGACCTTTTGGACGGAAAATTCATTCGCTATTATGAAAATGGTCAAATTGAAGACGACGATTTTTACGAATTGGGAATGCGAAGCGGTGATTGGAAATCTTATTATGAAGATGGCGCCCTCTATTCCAACACCTCATATGTTAACGATAAAGTACACGGCCGAAAGGAATTCTACAGTCCTACCGGCAAGTTACAATTGGTTCGTTTTTATGATCATGGCGTTTTGATAGGCTATAGCTATAACGGTAAAGACGGTAAAGAAATAGATATGATCCCAATTGAAAATGAAACTGCAAAAATTACCGCTTATTACGATAACGGAAATGTTTCAAGAGAATTGGAATTTAAAAACGGGCAATATGTGGGTTCTTACAAAACCTACTATTATAATGGACAGCTCAAAGATGAATTTGCCCATCAAAACGGAGAGTACCAAGGTCCAAAAATTTCTTACTATGCCAACGGAAAAGTAAAAGAACGACAGGAATATGTAATAGGATTACTTCACGGAAAATCGACCAAATATTATGAAGATGGGACCCTTCAGGAAGAGGCCCATTACAAAAATGACATTCAAATAGGTAATGCCTCCACCTATGACAAATCAGGCAAAAAAATTAAATCTGAAGATTACTTTAATGGAAAAATATATGCGCAACAAACTTTTTAAACTGCAGGCATTATTGGGCATTTTCCTTTTAATTTCTACCACTTTACAGGCTCAATATTCCGAAACTTTTCAAAAATATAAACAACAGCATCCGGATGAGTCAAGAGTTCGTTTAAACCAGGAGTCCAATCTCTTTATTAGGTTGGACAATGGTACTTTTGATATTCTTCAGGAACATATAGAAGAAGATTTGTATCTTAATGAAGCCGCCACACAAGGCTCCCAACAATCCTTAACCTTTTCCAGCTTTATTGAGTTGGCAGATATTGAGGCCTCTTCTTTTAATTATATAGATGATAAATACAAAGAAGAAAAGGTTTCAGAATTTACAGAAAAAGATGAAATGGGCCAGTCTTTTTATGATGATACAAAATCAATAAATTTTACGTATTCAAACCTTAAAAAGGGTTCCCGTTCAAAACTTAAATATTCCCAAAAAATAAAGAACCCGCGATTTTTAGGACCGTTCTATTTTGGGGACTATTCTCCGATAGCACAAAATAAATTTAGCATTACCGCTGATGCGTCAATAAATTTAAAATTTAAAGAGTTCAACACTCAAAACGCAAATATTGTCTTCTCAAAGAAAGAAAAGCGTGGCAAGATAATCTATACCTGGGAGCTAAAGGACGTAGATGCCTTTGATTATGAAACACAGGCATCCACCTATAAAAATGTTCTTCCTCACATTATTCCATATATTGCTTCTTATCAAATAAATGGTAATACCGTACCTCTTCTTAATGAAACCAAAGACCTATACAATTGGTATTACTCCTTAGTAAAAGATATAAATCAAGAACCCGCAGATCCAGAACTTATTGCACTTACAAATAGTCTTACTAACAGGCTAGAGAGTGATTTAGAAAAAGTAAAGGCCATCTATTACTGGACACAACGCAATATAAAGTACATTGCATTTGAGTATGCCCTTGGTGGATTTGTGCCCAGAGAAGCCAATCAGGTTTTTAAGAAAAAATATGGTGATTGCAAAGACAATAGCAGCATCCTCTTTAAAATGCTTGAAATTGCCGGCTTGAAGGGCCATTTAACCTGGATTGGTACCCGAAGTATTCCATACAGTTATGAAGAAGTACCAACTCCTTTGGTAGATAACCACATGATCTTGAGTTATATTGATGGATCAGACATTTATTACTTAGATGCAACGGGAAGAAATATCCCTATAACCTATCCATCACCTTCTATCCAAGGAAAAGAAGCGCTTATTGCCATAGACGAAAACAATTATCAAATTGCAAAAGTACCAATTGTCGCCGCCGAAAAAAATGCTATTATCGACAGCACTCAACTCCAAATACAGGGAGACCAGCTTATTGGCACAACTAAAGTAGAAATTTCAGGATATAATAAAACCGACTATTTATACACATTAGGAAACCTTGAAACCAAGGCTGAACTCTACAATTTTTACAACAGTATTTTTGAAAAAGGAAACAATAAATTTATTGCCCAGAATATCGTAGAAAACAACAAGGACGATTACGACAAAAACGTAGTAGTATCTTATAAGTTTACAGTTGGCGATTATTTTAAACAGTTTGGTGATAAGATTTTCATCAATCTTAACCTCAATCGATACGTTTCCCAATATCGCACAGATCCAAACAGAAAACGTGATATAGAGTTTGATTATAAAAACCATTACGTCTTTGAAACTGAATTTCAAATTCCTCCCGGATATGCGTTAGAATATCTTCCAGAATCGCAAACATTTGAAAATGATTTAATAAAAACCACCATTTCTTATTCGCAAGAAGGCAATACAATAAAGTACAACCATAAGGTAACCTGTGATTTTTTAGTCTTGGATCTTGATAAACAAAAAGAAATTAACAATCTTATCAAAGAAGTAGAAAAAGCCTATAAGGAAGTAGTAATCCTTACAAAATCTTAATAATATCGTATGAAAGAAATCATCAATTTTTTGACAATTATATGTATCGCACCTCTTTTATTTTCACAGGACAATCCTTTCTATAAAGAGTACTCATGGGAAAAAAACCCAAACTTTTCAGTAATAGCTGCAGATAGTATCTCAATTATTGGGCTTAAAGATAAAATCACCTATGAATTTGTTTTTGAAGATGAGGATTTTTGGGAGTATTTTTTGGAACATAAAGCGGTGTGGCTAAACAGTGATGAACGCATTGAAGACTACAATAAAATTTATCTACCATACAATAGCACGTCTGAACTCCTTTTAAGTAAAGCCCGTGTAATCAAACCCAACGGAACGATTATCGTTCTTGATGATTCCAAAATATTGACTGCGAAAGATGAGAAAACTGAGCGTGTCTATAAATATTTTGCTTTTGAAGGCATAGAAAAAGGAAGCATTGTAGAATATTATTACGTAGTAAAGCGCATTCCAGAATATAGAGGTAAGCAAATCTTTTTTCAAACTTCATATCCCAAAAATGATGTAGCCTTTGATCTCTATGCACCTTCAAATTTAGTGTTCAAATTCAAAAGTTACAACGGGCTGCCAGAAGTGATAAAAGATACGCTATCAGAAAAAAAATCTCACTGGACGATGCGGTCTTCAGAAATAGCTGCTTTGGAAGAAGAGAGTCAAGCCGCGTACAATGCTTATAGAGCTTTTTTAATATTCAAATTAGATGAAAATCTATCTACCAACAGCAAGGATCTTATTTCATATAGCAACGTATCGCAAAACCTCTACAATTATTATTATGGTGAAATTGACAAAAAAGTACAGAAAAAGCTAGATAAATTCATTAAAGAGGCTGGCATAAAACCAAGCTTAGACGAGGAAGAAATGATAAGAACGCTTGAAACCTATATTAAGACTAATGTTTATCTCGAGCAAGGTGGAAAGACAACCAGCGAATTGGAAAATGTACTAGATCAAAAAGTTGCAAATATTCAAGGAATGACCAAGTTGTTTGTATCGCTATTCAACTCTTTAAATATTAAACATGAGATTATATTGACCAGTGACCGGCAGGATCTCAAATTTGATCCAGGGTTTGAAGCCACCAACTTTCTAAATGAGTTTCTGATTTATTTCCCGAAAACTGAAAAGTATATGTCACCTACCGATTTTGACTCCCGTTACGGTTTCCCCCCAGCTTATCTAACAGATACCTATGGATTGAATATTAAAGAGGTTGTTCTGGGAGAGTTTAAATCAGGTGCCGGTAAAATTGAATATATAGACCCGGTTCCTGCTGAGAAAACTGTAGATAAGATGATTATCAATGTAACTTTCGATAGGGAAGATCTTACCAAAACCAATATTAAGCTCGAACGTTCCATGGAAGGATATTATGCTATGTATATGCAACCTTTTATGAATTTAATTCCCGAAGAAAACAAAACCGAGCTCTTGGAAGGATTCGCTAAAAATCTTGATGAAAACGCAGTTATTTTAACTAAAAAAATGAACAATGCCGAACCCAAACTCTTTGGTATAAAACCATTGGAGTTTGTGTTAGATTTTGAATCGGAAGCGTTTGTTGAAAAGGCCGGAAACCATTACCTTTTTAAAGTGGGTGACCTTATTGGCGCACAAATTCAGATGTATCAGGAAACGGAGCGTAAATTGCCCCTTGAAGATGAATTCACACGAACCTACTACCGTACTATCAATGTCAAAATCCCTGAAGGATATAAGGTAGCAAATGCCGAAGACATTAACATTGACCACTCCTTTTCTAAAGACGGAAAAAAAGTATTGATGTTTAAGTCATTTTATGAAATGGATGGAGATACTTTGAAAATAACTGCTGATGAATTTTATAATATCAATAAAATTTCAAAAGAGTTCTATGAAGATTATCGCCAGGTAATAAATAGTGCTGCAGATTTTAATAAAGTAACTTTGATTTTGGAGCCTAAATAATTTTTATTCTAAACCGTTTTGGGTAAGCTTATCCATTTAATCTATCAATAGCCCTTGCCATATCTATGCCCTTATTCAAAACGGGAGCGAACCAATCGCCCATTTCCGTAAGGCGCTGGGGCATGGATTTTATGGTAAAATCCAAGATGGCAAGGCCGGACTTTACTTCCTTCCAAGACAGTGGAGCAGAAACAGGTGCGCCTTTTTTGGGCCTTGCGCAATAGGGAGCCGCCAAGGTCTGTCCCCTGCGGTTTTGTAAGTAATCCAAGTAAATCTTGCCTTTCCGGTTCTTTACTGCGCGCTCCATACTAGTGAGTTTTGGCAATCTTTCGTGGATAAAATAGCACAGCAGTTTAGTAAAATCGCGCGCCTCATTGTAGCTGTATTTCCCACCTAAGGGAATATATACGTGCATCCCACTAGAACCGGAAGTCTTACAATAGCCCTTTATGTTGGCAAGATCCAAAACTTCTTTGGTGGCCAGCGCCACCTCAATCACCTCTTCAAAATTATTCTTATCGGAAGGGTCTATGTCTATCACCGTATATGTGGGATGTTCGAGATTTTGCACCGTAGAATTCCACGGATTGATTTCAATGCAACCCAGATTTGCCATATATAGCAAGGTGGCCTCATTTTGACAAAGTAAATAATCAATATCCTTTTTGGAAGATTCGGAATAAATTTTTACAGTTTCTACCCAGGCCGGCAAGGTTTCGTTGTCTTTTTGATAGAAGGAAGGTTTCAAAATACCGTTGGGATGGCGGTGCAGATTTTGGGGCCGATCTATTAGGTATGGCAGGATGATTTCAGAAATATGCAGATAATAATCTATCAAATCGTATTTGGTATAGCCGGCGTCCGGCCAATACATTTTATCTAGATTTGAAACGGGAACCGAAACACCGTCCACTTTCAAATGTGAGTTGCTATTTTTGAATGTTTTTGAAGGCTTATTCTTGGGGATTTGGGACGTTGCTTCTGGCAGTTCTTTATCGGCACGCAATCCTTTATAAATAGGATGACGCATTAAGCCGCTCTTTGTCCATTCCGAAAATTTCACTTCGCAGACCAGTTCGGGCTTTACCCAATGCGGATTTCTTCCTTTAAGCGAAATTTTCTTGCCGAAGGGATTTGTTTCCCTTTCCAAAGATTGAAGCTTTTGTAAAAGTTCTTTCTGTTCCAAAGCTGAAAAGCCCGATCCACAATTTCCTACATAGGTAAGTTTTTCTTCTTGGTACATGCCCAAAATAAGCGATCCAAAGATGGCACCTCCCTTTACTGAATCGGTATAACCACAGATAATTGCATCCTCGGTATTGGTACTTTTTATTTTCAGCCACTGCTCACTGCGGTAGCCAGGCGTATAAACAGAATCTGCCTTCTTTGCAATCACCCCTTCCATGCCAGCTTCAGTGGCACGTTTGTAGAGGGTGGGGCCCATGGCTTCTATATGGTCGCAATAAAGAATATGCTGAAAATCTTCCAATATCTCGGGGAGAAGGCTTTTTCGTTCCAGCAAGGGCAGCGATATAGTGTCGTGGCCATTGAGGTGAAGGAGATCAAAAACGTAATAACGAAGTGCGCCCTCAGTGGTTTCGGGATCGTAGTTTTGCAGTTTTTGAAAATCGGGAGTTCCGTTTTTATCCACGATTACTACCTCTCCATCCAAGATACAATCGTGCGGAAGGTCTTGCAATTCCTTGGTGATAGCTGCGAATTTAGTATTATATGAAATACCGTTGCGGGAATATAGTTCCACATTACCATTAAAAACATTGGCCATTACCCGATAGCCATCCCATTTAAGCTCAAAGACCCAATCGGGATCCTTAAAAATCTTTTTGGCCGGGCTGGCCAGCATGGGTTTTATAAATTCTTGTGGGTTGAGCGCTTTTATCTTGCCTGATTTTATTGCCTTGGCGGAAGCGGCAAAAACCTCAGCGTCATATTCCAAATCAGTGGCAAAGCTGTCTTTCTTTTTTATGAGCAGCCATTGGTTATTTTCACTGCCCCTATTGGTTCTGACCAAAGCAAAAGTCCCTTTTACTTTTTTTCCGAAGAATTCAATTTTAAGATCTCCTTTTTCCAATTGTTTTATAGGATCTGAAACATCATCGCTTGCTGAAACCTGATAGGTACCCTCATCCCAAATGTCCATTACCCCAGCGCCGTAGTTGCCTTTTGGAATTATGCCGTGAAAGGTGAGATATTTAACGGGATGGTCCTCGGTCATAATTGCCAGCCGCTTATCAGACGGATTCATGGACGGACCTTTGGGCACCGCCCAGCTTTTTAGGACCCCTTCCATTTCCAACCGCACATCGTAATGAAGTCTTCGCGCCTGGTGTCGTTGGATTACGAAGCGCTGGGCATCTTCCTTACCCAATTCACCTTTTGGTTCTGGGGTCTTGTCAAATTTACGCTTGTTTATGTAATCCTCTAAGCCCACTTTTATGACGCTTTACTTTTCTTCTTTTTTTCAAGACTGGCCTTTAGCTTTGCCATTAAATCATCCGCTTGGGTGGGTGTGGTATCAACTTTTTTAGATCGGGTCTTTTTCCCTGCCTCCTTATTGTTGATTATCTTCATCAACTGTTTGTTATAAACGTCTTTGTATTTGTCGATCTTGAAGGTAGTGGTATAATTTTCTATAAGAGAAAGTGCCATATCCACTTCTTTTTTGGACACCTTGGTAGCGGGAAGCTTCAAGTCGCCGGGATCACGGATCTCATCCGCAAAACGAATAACGTGAAGCACCAAAGCATTTTTATAGACCCCGATGAGGCTTAAGTGCTCTTTTTGACGCATTACGAAAGTGGCAACACCCAACTTTTTGGTTTTTTTTAGGGCATCGCGAAGAAGATTGTAACTTTTTCCACCTTCCTTTTGGGGCTCCAAAAAGTAAGGGCTTTTATACAAGAGGTCGCTAACTTCACTTTCGTCCACAAACTCTTCTATATCGATGGTTTTACTTTTTTTCATATTGGCTTTTTCAAAGTCTTCTTTGTCCAATACAATATAGCTCTCCCCTTTTTTAAATCCCTTTACGATATCCTTCCATTCCACTTCCTTGCCTGTTTCCTCATTTACGCGTTTGTAGCGAATGCGAGCATTGTCATGAACGTCCAGCATATCAAGATCGAGTTTTCTGTCTTCTGATGCACTGTACATTTTTATGGGAATTGATACCAGGCCGAAGCTTATTGAACCATTCCAGATTGATCTCATCGTCTTTGCATTTTCACTAAAATTAGTGCTAATGCAGGAAATGCCGTGAGGGTTTCACGATATTTTAACGGTGGCCGGCGTAGGAAGCCAGCGCTATCCATAAATATAAATTGAAGAATTGATTAAGAGGGACGCTTGTTTTAGAAAAATTAAATCAATTTCAATTGAGTCACAATTTCCTGCAATGAAGCTTTAGCATCACCAAAAAGAATGCTGCAATTGTCCAGTCCAAAAAGATCATTTTGAACGCCTGCGTACCCTTTGCCCATACTGCGTTTCATTACTATAACCTGCTTGCTTTCGTACACACGAATGATGGGCATTCCATAAACTGGGCTGTCGGGATTATTTTCGGCTGCTGGGTTTACTACATCGTTGGCACCAATTACCAAAACGGCATCGTACTGTTCCATGTTTTCATTGCCTTCATCCATTTCCTTTAGATGGGAATATTCCACATTTGCTTCAGCAAGCAGCACATTCATGTGTCCTGGCATACGACCAGCCACCGGATGGATAATGTAATCTACACCCACGTGACGCTTTTCCAATAATTGTTGCAATTGGCCACAAATATGTTGCGCCTGTGCAACGGCGAGTCCATAACCCGGAACGATAGCCACTTTTTGTGCAAATGAAAGCGATAAAGCGGTTTCTGAAACACTAATTTCCTTTATCTCCTGCTCTTCTTCCACAGCGCCCGTCTTGCTCTTTTTAAAAGTTCCGGCAAGAACTTTTAGCAAGGAACGGTTCATGGCCTTACACATTAAAATAGTGAGCAGAATACCTGCGGCACCTACAAAAATACCACCTGCTATCATGGCCTTGTTTCCATAAACGAAACCGGCAAAGGCCGTTGCAATACCGGTAATACTATTTAAAAGTGAAATTACCACGGGCATATCTGCACCTCCAATGGGCAATACGAAAAGTACCCCATAAACCATTGCGAGGGTAGCCAGAATATACATAAAAGCAGTAAAGCCAATGGGAATGATTCCGATGAAATAAAGCACAGGCAATAATACCATCAACCCCAAAAGTATCCTTGCGGAAAAGATGACGGTTTTGCTGCGTCTATCCTTCACTTTTCCGGCCAGTTTTCGCTCTGCGATAATACTGCCCGTTAGAGCTATCGCCCCCGTGATTAAACCTGCTATGAGTAGGATTTTATTTCCAAGGATAGTAGTTACAGGATCCATTTGATTGGCTTCCACCAACCCCAAAAGCATGGCACAGCCCCCACCGGTTGCATTGAATAAGGACACCAATTGCGGCATTCCGGTCATTTCTACTTTACTGGAAAGCCTTCTGCCAATTACAGTTCCTCCCGCAATCGCCAAAAGCATAATTATTAAATTGGTGTATGGAACGGTGGCCGTTATAGCAGCAACAAAAGTGAGCACAACAGCAAGGACCATGCCCATAGCTGCGATTAGATTTCCCGTTTTTGCATTTTTTGGGGAGCTCATAAATTTCAAACCTCCCAAAAAGGAAAGGGTGGCTACTAAATAGCCTATTTCAATAATTGCGTACATCTGAATTTATTTTTTAGGGCTAAACATTTTCAGCATGCGCCCAGTAACGAAAAATCCTCCTGAAATGTTTAGGGTGCCGAGAAAAACGGCGATTCCCCCCAAAGTGAGGTTGAGGTAATCATCCGCCGGCACCCGTAGCATTACGATAATGGCTCCTACCAAAATAACCCCACTAATGGCATTGGCGCCGCTCATTAGGGGCGTGTGCAAAATAGCGGGCACATTGGCGATAACTTCTATACCGATAAAGACACAGAAAATAACAAAATAAATTTCTTGGATGTGTTGATTTATGAAATCCATAATTTATGCTGGTTGTAGTTGTTTGGTGAAATGCGGGTGCGTCCATTCGCCTTTTTCCATTATTTGTGAAGCGGTTAGCAATGGATCATCTGTTTGGCTTTCTGCTTTTTGCTTATATTTTAAAAACGAGAAGTAATTGTTTGAAAGTAGTTTTGAAGCCGCGGCCGGTATTTCAGCCGAAAGGCTCGAGTTTCCTAAAATAGTAACACCCTTGTGAATTACAATTTCTTTGTTTTTTGAAAGTTCGCAGTTTCCGCCCTGTTCGGCTGCGATATCAATAATAACACTTCCGGGCTGCATGGCTTCCACAGAGCGTGTTTCTATGAGCAATGGCGCTTTTCTTCCCGGAATATTTGCGGTGCTAATAACTATATTAGCTGAACGAATATGGTTGTGAATCAATTCTTTTTGCTTTTTTTGATATGCTTCACTTTGTTCCACGGCATAACCACCTGCGTTTGATGATTCTGTATACCCTTCCACTTCTATGAAAGTTGCACCAAGGCTTCGCACTTCCTCTCCGGCAGATTTACGAACGTCAAAAGCTTCAACTACTGCGCCTAAACGACGGGCGGTAGCAATTGCTTGAAGGCCCGCTACACCAGCACCGAGCACTAAAATTTTTACGGGTGTAAGTGTTCCCGCGGCTGTTGTAAACATTGGGAAAACTCCATTGTATACTTCTGCTGCTTTTATGACAGCCCTATAGCCAGCCAATGAGGCCATGGATGAAAGCACGTCCATAGATTGAGCTAAAGTAGTTCGGGGCAGAAGGTCTAGACTGTAAACCGTAGCTCCGTTCTTTTGATAAATAGCGAGTTTGGAATCATGAAAGAGGGGGTTGAAAATACCAATGAAGCAACAACCCCCCTTCATTTCCACTTCGCTAAAAGTATGGTTAATGGATACAATGGTATCCGAATTTTTAAAAATTGATTCCCGGGATTGGCAGCTAGCTCCTGCCTGCACATATTCGGCATCGTCAATTTGTAGCGAACTGCCCAGCCCCGGCTCAAAAAGGATATCGAGCTTCAACTCCCCGGTAAGTCTTTTTACTTCCTTGGGCAACAAACAAACCCGCGGATCGTTTGGGGTTTTTAGGATTCCTATAGTATTGGGCTGCGGCTGTTCGCTCATAATTTCTTAAAATTTTTCTCTTTCTATTATTTGCTTAGAGTACTGAAGTATTCTTCCTTCACTTCCCGGTATTTTTTTAAATGTGCGAGATAGGTTTTTCTGAACCGTTCATGTTCGGTTACATAAAACATATCGCAATCTACATCTTCACATTCAGCGGCTTTGGGTAAGCTTTCCCTATATTTTAGAAAAGCATCTATGGTCGCAGCGTTTGTTTCTTTTTCACGAACCAATTTATCAAGTGTAGTTTGGGAATCAAAGGCTTTTGAAAGTTCTGCTTTTCCAAGGTTCAAGAGATTGGCAATTTCCTTTTCGATATAATTGAGATGCTCAATCCAATTGTTCAATTCTATGGAATTGTTTTTAAATGCTATTGCTTCGGGGGAATCGTGATCGTAAATCTGCATGACTTATATAAATATTTTTAAATTTCTATGAAAGAACGTCTATATCGATGGGTCTTTCAGCCTGCTTAACACTTGTAATTTTTAGTTCTTTGGTACCATTTGGAAAATTCCAAATAACGGAATCGCCCTCGGCATAACCCATTACGGCTGAACCCATTGGGGCCAAAATGGAAATCTTGTTTGCCGCGATATTTCGTTCGGTTGGGATGACCAATTGAAATTCGGTTTGCCAGGTTCCAGATTCAACTGTAACAACACTGTTAAAGCGAATTACATCTGCAGGCATTTCTTCGTGGTCGTAAATGATGGCACTTGTAAGCTCCCCGCTTAATTTTTTAAGGGAAACCTTGGTGTTTTCATCTTTATAATAACCTGTAACGTTGAGTAGGCGTTTTAAAAAAACGTACTCCTTTTTCTCTAATATCAAATTTCCATATTTCATGGTTTCTATTTCAGTATTATTAAAGATGGAACATCATTGTAATTTAAGACAATTGAGGAGAGATGTTCCATCTTTATGGATTCAAATTAATTATGGGAAAATCCCTCTAAGCACATAGGCCTTTTCAATTCTTTCAATAGCGATCGCAAAAGCTGCGGTACGCATATCGATTCCTTTTTCTTCGGAATAGGCCGTAACTTTTTTGAAGGTTGACCGAAGTTTTTTCTCCAGTTTCTCCAAAATCTCGTCCATTTGCCAAAGCTCGCCGTTACGGTTTTGAAGCCATTCAAAATAACTTCCTATCACGCCGCCAGAGTTGCACATAATATCTGGAATAATGGTGATACCTCGCTCCATCAATATTTTTTCACCCTCTACATCCGTTGGGCCGTTGGCGCCTTCGGCGATTAAAGTTGCTTTTATTGAATGTGCATTTTGTGCAGTAATCTGGTTGCCCAAGGCCGCCGGAATACAGATATCGCAATCCAAACCAAAGAACTCCTTACCATCCATAGCAGAAGCTTCTGGGAAACCTACGATGCTGCCGTTGTTCGCTTTTCCGTAGTTGAAAAGATCCTCAACGGTAATTCCTTCTTTGTTTTGAAGGCTTCCGTAGGCGTCCTGGACACCTACCATTTTTGCACCTTCGTTTTCTAAGAAATGTGCTGCCCAGTAGCCAACGTTTCCAAAACCTTGCACAATGAATGTTTTTCCGTTTAGGCTTTCGTTGTTCTTTTCTGCCCAAAATTTAATGGTCAAAAATACACCGTAACCAGTGGCACGATCACGGCCTTCCAAACCACCACTGCCAACAGGTTTTCCTGTAACTACGTGTTGGTTTTTGGAACGTTCACTGGTGCTTTTCGTACTCATATACGTATCAGCAATCCACGCCATTGTTTGGTCGTTGGTGTTTACGTCTGGCGCAGGAATATCGTGCTCTGGGCCAATATTTTCACCTAAAGCATAAGTAAATCTGCGCGTAATGCGCTCCAATTCATTTTTGGAATATTTTGAAGGGTCAATTTGGATTCCTCCTTTTGCACCTCCGTAAGGTAATCCTGCCAAAGATGTTTTCCAGGTCATCCACATGGCCAAGGCACGTGCAGCGTCAATATCTACCGTTGGGTGGTAACGAAGACCTCCTTTGTATGGGCCAAGTGCGTTGTTGTGCTGCACACGGTAACCTGTGAATATTTCCACATTACCATTGTCCATACGAACCGGGAAGTGAATGATGATTTCAGTGTTTGTGATGCTAAGAATTTTGCGAACGTTTGGGTTCAGATCAATTTTGTCTGCAGCGCTGTTGAATTGCTCCAACACGTTGTCCAACATTCCTCTTTTTACAGGTTGTGGTTTTTCCAAGGTTTGTGTATTTGTCATTTTTATAATTGTTTTTAAATAGTTGCCATTTCTGGCTCTCTTTGGGTTATTTTCAGTAAAGGTTCTGGGGCGCGGTGCTGCAGTTCGTCAAACTCGCTACAGGAAAACACCGCTGAATGATTGTGCGTTAACACGCAATAGGCTGCGTGCGCACATTCAAGACAAAGGTTTGTAGGGTTATTAGTCATAATCATTTATTGTTTGACATTCCTATTGGCAAGGTGTGTGCCATTGACACAAAAAATATTCAATCAAAGCGCTAAATAACTGTAACACATATAGTTATAATAATTTATAACTAATTTTTTCTGTGAAGTGATTGGGGCATATTTTCCGCAGTGGGGAAAAATTACCCAATAAAATGAAATTCCAAAAAGACAAATCGCCAAATTCCAAAGCTATTTTTTTGGAATTTGGGGTTTTGTATTCTGAAGTTTTTTGACGCTATTCTTTCGTTTTCGCACGGAGAGTTTTACGGTCAATTTCAAGGATTTCCGCAGCCTTTGTTTGGTTGTTGTCAGTTGCAGTAAGTACTTTTTGAATGTATTTCTTCTCCATTTCCTTTAAAGAAAGTAGCTCATCCTTTGGAAAATCAATTTTATATTTTAAAGTGTCGGGCAAGTCTTTTATACCTATGGTACGGTCGCACATTATAACGGCACGTTGAATTACGTTTTCCAGTTCGCGAATGTTGCCAGGCCAATCGTAACGTTGCAAAAGCTCTTGGGCCTCTGGGTCAATGGTGATGTAGCGATCCTTATATTCATTGCCATATTTGAAAAGAAACTTGTCCGCTAACAATGGAATGTCCTCTTTCCGTTCTCTAAGCGGAGGCACGATAATTTCTACAACCGTTAAACGATAAAAAAGATCTTCGCGAAAGGTTTCCTTCGCAATCATTTCCTTTAGATTGCTATTGGTGGCGGCAATGACGCGTACATCAATTTTTTCGGTTTTTCGGTCGCCAACTTTCATCACTTCTTTTTCCTGTAAAACCCGCAAAAGCCGCGATTGGACAGCTAGCGAAGCGTTTCCTATTTCATCCAGAAAAATGGTTCCGCCATCTGCTGCCTGAAAAAAACCTTCGCGGTTGTCATTGGCTCCTGTAAAAGCTCCTTTCACATAACCGAAAAGTTCCGATTCCAAAAGGTTTTCGGGAATTCCGCCGCAGTTTACCGCAATAAACGGTGCGCGCGAGAACTTGCCGTTGTAGTGAATGGAACGTGCCACGAGCTCTTTCCCCGTACCGCTTTCACCACTTATAAAAATGGTGGCTTTGTTGTCTTTTACGCGTTCTATTATTTGTGTTACGTTTTTAATGGCTTCGCTTTCACCAATTATTTCGTTATATTTTTTTGGTTCAGAAGATTCGGTAACGGTTTTTCGTTTCGTTTTTGTGGAAAGAGATTTCTCAACGCCTTGCTTTAACTCTTCCTTTGTAAAGGGTTTTACCAAATAATCAATGGCTCCGGATTTTATTGCGGAAAGCGCATCCTGTACCGAAGGGTAGCCTGTAACCACCAGCTTTGGCATATTTGGGTAATGTTCCGAAGCAAACTGGATAAGCTGAAAACCGTCCACTTCGGGCATTTTTAGATCTGTAATCAGTAAATCTATTTCGGTATCGCGCAATATAGCGACGGCTTCTTTTACAGAAACTGCTTTATAAGTGTGATAATTGAGTGAATGGAGGTGCCGCTGGAGGAGTTCCAAAATATTGATGTCGTCATCTACTATCAGTATGTTTTCCTTTTGTAGCATCGGGTTTATTGTTTCGGAAAAGTAATAATAAAAATGGCGCCCGTAGGTATATTGGGTTGATAATCTATAGTTCCACGATGGCTGCGTATAATTCCGTGCACTACGCTAAGCCCTAAACCGGAGCCGTCGCCTACGGTTTTTGTTGTGAAAAAAGGCTGAAATATTTTCTGTACGTTTTCAGAAGAAATGCCTGGGCCTTCGTCTGAAATTTTAAGTATGATTTTCTTTTTTGTTTCTTCCAAAGAAATAGTAATCAAACCATTTTTGGGTGAAAAATAGATTGCGTTCAGCACTAAATTGAAGATAACCTGCGTCAACTGAATGGTGTCGGCTTTCATTAAAACTTCACTTTTTGGAAGATTCACTTTATATTTTACTTCATTCTTCTTAAATGTGGCATCCAGCAGATTCATCGCTTCGTTAATAATGGGAACGATGTCTGTCTGTCCTAAATTTTGCGGCATCTCGCAGGCGAAGAACATTAGTTTTTTTACAACTTCGCGTGAAAAAATGGCGCTGTTTATTATTTTATTTAGGTCTTGGCTGGTCTGTGTGGTTTCGGGCTCCTTACTTTTCAGCAACTCGGCGAAGCCCAGAATATTTGCAAGTGGGGTGTTGAGCTCGTGGGCAATTCCCGCGGTTATTTCGCCCAAAATACTCAAGCGGTCGGCATGTTCCATTTTGCGTTTCATCACAGCTTCGTTTTCACGGATGGCGACGCGTTCCAACAAATCGCCTACGTTAATTGCAACGTTTTTCAGCAGCTTTTTCTCTTCCTTTAAAAAATCTTTTTTGGTGAATTTATCTGCGGGATAATGAATTTTTATAAATCCCTTCGGTTCATTGAAAATAGTGATATTACTTTCAATAAAAACGCTTTTTTTGGGAAGTGCCGAAGAAATGAGATGGAAGGGTTCCGAGTTGATTTCAACTGTTGCGTGTTTGCCGAACTGCAATGATTTTCGCAAACTTAATGCGATTGAATATAGTGTTTTGTCAAGCTCTTTGTAATCATTGTTTACTATAATAGAAGAGACCTCATACAGGCAGGTAAGTTCTTTTATTCGTTCCTTAAGGTTTTTTTCAAGGGTCATATAAGGCTGTAAATATTTGTTCAAAGATATTGATAATGCGGAGATTTTCTGAGTTAATTGGTACGAATGGTTGGTTTCGTCATTGGATTATTTCCATTTAAGAGGAAATATTCCAATATTTCAAAATTCTTTCACTACATTTGTTTTCCCAGCAAAGAAAAATGCAATCACAACTTTTCGCAATTATAGACGTAGAGACCACTGGCGGTGGGATAGCAGGCAATCGTATTACCGAAATCTGCATTGCATTGATGAAAAACGGCGAAGTGGTAGATAAGTACACCACGCTCGTAAATCCGGAGCGGGAAATACCACACCACATTACTGCACTTACAGGCATTGACAATGAAATGGTTGCCGATGCGCCGCGGTTTTTTGAAGTTGCCGAAAAAATTGAAGCGTTTACACAGGATGCTATTTTTGTAGCGCACAACGTTAGTTTTGACTACAATGTAATCCGCGGTGAATTTCGACTTTTGGGGCAGCATTACAACCGCAAGAAACTCTGTACCGTTCGGCTTTCGCGAAAGTTAATTCCCGGAATGCTTTCCTATAGCTTGGGAAGGCTTTGCAGCACGATAAATATTCCCCATTTCAATAGACACAGAGCAGAGGGCGATGTGGATGCCACTGTAATTCTTTTTCAGCGATTGCTTTCACTTGATGAAGATTTCAACACTATCAATTCCTTTTTGAATCCGCGTTCCAAACAGGCAACACTACCGCCACATATTCCCGCCGAACAGATAAACGAACTGCCCGAGGAGCCAGGTATTTATCTTTTCAAAAACCAAAAGCATCAAGTGGTGTATGCCGGAAAGGCGAAGAATATTAAAAAACGGGTGCTTTCGCACTTTTACGACAAAAAAACGAAGGAATACCAACTGGGGCAAGAAACGCATTTTATAGATTACGAACTTACGGGGAATGAGCTCGTGGCATTACTGGTAGAATCTGAACACATCAGAAAACACTATCCAAAATTTAACCGGGCACAGAAATGGCCCGCCACAACTTACCAAATAATAAGCTATGTAAACCAACGCGGCATTATCCAACTGGCTTTGGGAAAAACAAAAGCACTTACTGATTCCGTTAGCACTTTTTACAACCGAACCGAGGCCACGGAAAAACTGGAAGAGATCTGCGAAACTTTTAAATTGTGTCCACGTTTTTGTACGTTGCAAAGCTCTTCCGAGAAATGCTCACACTACCGTATAAAAAACTGTGAAGGTATTTGTGAGGGTGATGAAAGCGTAACAGATTATAACCTAAAAGTACGCGCCGCCATTCAAAGTTTAAAGGAAAATAAACCCAGTTTTGCAATACAAGGCAAGGGAAGAACACAGGACGAAATTGCCTTTGCCTTGGTAGCAGACGGACAATACAAAGGCTTTGGTTTTTTTGACAGAAGTGAAGCCATTTGCAATATTGAAGATTATGAACCTTTTTTGAAATTGCAGCAGGCCAGTTATCACACCCACGCCATCATTCGCAGTCATCTTAAAAAGAATGGAGAACGGAATGTGGTCTATTTTGATCCCCTTCGCCTATCGGCACCTCCCCTTGGAAAAAAGAGAGGAATATTCAATTATAATTTATCTCAAAGTTAAATTTGAAAACACAATCTCCTCAAAACTTGTAATCACCCTATCCGCCCTACTGTAATCCTGATTGGCAGAATGGGGGCTTTTGAAGCCTACGCAATAAATATTCGCAGCTTTTGCTGCGGCAATTCCGTTAGTGGAATCTTCAATTACCATACAATGGTTTGGGTGTTCGCCAGCAAGTTCGGCGGCTTTTATAAAAATTTCGGGATGCGGTTTTGAGGCTTTCAAATCTGCGCCGCTAATTTTGGCTTTAAAATATTTGTCGAGATCAAATCGCTCAAAAATACGGTTGATGTTTGGCATGGATGCCGAAGAAGCCAAAACCAAGGTTAAACCATTTTCGTGATAATTTCTTATTAAATCGTGTACGCCGTCTAAAAGTGATAAATCTGAATCGTTTTCAAAAAGATATTTAAAGTGTTTTCTTTTTGTTGAAACTAGATGTTCTGGAGCATGTGACAGATCAAAATGCTGACACAGTGTTCTGCAAATAGGAAGGGTAGCCTGCCCCGTAAATGAATCATACAGTTCTTCGCCCACATCAATATTTACATCCTCAAACATTTTGAAGTACGCTTTTCGGTGCAAGGGTTCGGTGTCTACAATAACCCCGTCCATATCAAAAAGTACGGCTTTTAGCATTTTTCTATTTTTTTTTGCGAAGGTACTATAGATTGTTGGATTATTAGATTATTGAAAGGTTAGACATTAAATTTTGGCGCGTTCATATTGTAACGGCCATTCCAAATCCACATCTAATACTTTAGCGGCGTGAAGCGGAAAATACGGTTGGCGAAGACTTTCCCTGGCGTAAAGAATTAAATCTGCCTTTCCTTCCTTTAAGATTGCTTCGGATTGTTCGGCGGTTGTTATTTGCCCCACAGCACCAGTCAAAATATTTGCCTCTTTTTTAATCTGGGCAGCGAAGGGAACTTGATAGCTGGGTTCACTGGGAATGGTTGCTTTTGGCACATTTCCGCCCGAAGAAGTATCGATTAAATCAACACCCAGCTTTTTCAGTTCAATTGAAAGTTTTACGGAATCTTCAATAGCCCAGCCGCCATCGGTCCAATCTGTTGCTGAAATTCTGACAAATAAAGGTTTTTCCTCTGGCCATTCTTTTCGTACAACTTCGGTTACTTCCAGCAAAAGGCGAATACGGTTTTCAAAACTTCCGCCGTATGCGTCAGTGCGTTCATTGGCCAATGGCGAATAAAACTGATGAAAAAGATAACCGTGTGCGGCGTGGATTTCAACCACATCATAACCTGCTTTTTCTGCACGACTGGTTGCTTCGGCATAATCATTTTTCACTTTTTCAATTGCTTGTAAATCCATTGAAACCGGAGCAGGTTCGCCTTCCCGAAAGGGCAAAGCAGAAGATGAGACCGTCTGCCAACCATTTTTACCATCGGGCACAATTTTTCTCGCACCATCCTTCGGCAATTGGTAACTGGCTTTTCTGCCGGCATGCGCCAACTGTATTCCTATTAAAGCATTTTGGGAATGTACGAAATCGGTTATCTGTTTCAACTTTTCAATGTGGTCGTCTTTCCAAAGTCCCATATCGCCATGGGTAATTCTTCCCTCTGGTGAAACGGCAGTTGCTTCCTGAATTATCAATGCCGAACCGCCAACGGCGCGACTTCCCAAATGAACAAGGTGAAAATCGTTCGCAAAGCCGTCGATGCTACTGTACATGCACATGGGCGAAACGACAATTCGGTTTTTAAAGGTTTTGGATTTTATTTTTAAGGGGGAAAAAAGTAGGCTCATTTAGTTGTTGGTTATCAGTTGTCGGTTATAAAAATTTTAAAAATCCGTAAGGCTTTCGTTTTTTTAAGTAATTAATTTCACTTTCGTGGTGATAGGCTTCCCGTTCGAAGGAAATATTACGGTATGCTTTGTAACGATTTTTATATTGAATTAATCGTATCAAAAACTCAAAGCCGTACCACAAATAGAAAAAAAGAATCAGCAATTCTGCCTGTTGGTGCAAGTGGATTTTTTCGTGGTTCAAAAAAACGGCATCCTCTTTTAAGGTATGGTGTTTTAAAACCACAAAAGGCCAAAGGGTCATTCCGTTGTAATTTTTACGGAGAAGTTTTGGACGGACGATTAGGATCACATTGTTTCAGGTTTCTAGTTTCAGGTTTCAGGTTATAAAAATTAAATATTACCGTTGGGTTAATTTCCATTTACCCTTCGCTCTTCTCTAATTCCTCTTCCCTATTTTATTTTTTTAAAAATTGCCGCAATACATATTGAAGGATCCCCTCGTTTTGGTAATATGCAACTTCAATGGGCGAATCCAATCTTGCGATTGCCTTGAATTCAATTTCCTTGCCATTGTCATCTTTGGCGATTACGGTTATTTTTTTTGACGGGGTTAAATCGTTTTCAATTCCTGTAATACTGAAAACCTCTTTCCCCGTAAGGCCATGGGAGTTTGCGTTTTCACCTTTTAAATATTCCAATGGCAGGACGCCCATCATAATCAAGTTACTGCGGTGGATACGCTCATAGCTTTCTGCCAAAACGGCTTTTACACCCAAAAGAATGGTTCCCTTAGCTGCCCAATCGCGGGAAGAACCACTTCCGTATTCCTTGCCCGTAAGCACAATCAAAGGAGTTTTATCTTTTATATATTTTTGCGAGGCTTCAAAAACCGTCATTTCCTCTCCCGAAGGAAGATAAGTTGTATAACCACCTTCCCTCGTAGCCAATTGGTTTTTAATACGTACATTGGCAAAAGTTCCGCGTACCATTACTTCATCATTTCCACGACGCGAACCATAACTGTTGAAATTTTTCTTTTCCACGCCTTTTGATATTAAATATTTTCCGGCAGCGGAATCTTCGGAAAAGGCTCCCGCAGGCGAAATATGGTCTGTTGTAATGCTATCGCCCATTACCAAAAGTGCACGCGCACCCTCTATATTTTTCAGCGGTTTCGCGTCATGTGAAAGATTGTGGAAAAATGGCACTTCCTTAATATATGTGGAGTCATCTTCCCATTGGTATAGCTTATCATCAGGCACTTCAAGATTTCGCCATATTTCGTTGCCATCAAAAATTTCGTCATAGTTCTTTTTAAAATCTTTTGGAGTAAGCACGGTTTTCATCACCTCATGGATTTCATCATCCGTAGGCCAAATATCTTTTAAATAGATTGCCTTTCCGTTGCGGTCATAGCTCAAAGGTTCAGTTGTAAGGTCAATATCTACCCTGCCGGCTATTGCAAAAGCGACTACCAACATGGGCGACATCAAGAAATTCATTTTTACTTGGGAATGAATTCTGGCTTCAAAGTTTCGATTTCCGGACAGAACGGAAGTTACTATTAAGTCGTTTTCCTCTACCGCTTTTGAAATCTCCGGAGGTAATGGGCCGGAATTACCAATACAGGAAGTACAACCGTAGCCCACCAAATGGAACTGAAGGGCTTCCAAATCTTTTAAAAGGTCTGCTTTTTCAAGATAATCCGTAACAACTTTTGAACCCGGAGCCAAAGAAGTTTTCACCCAAGGTTTTACATCAATGCCATGTTCCCTTGCTTTTTTTGCAACCAGCCCTGCTCCTATCATGACAAATGGATTTGAGGTGTTGGTACAAGAGGTAATTGCCGCAATGGCTACGGCTCCGTCTGAAAGCATGTATTTTTCGTTATCTTGTGAAATCCAAACAGTTTTTAAGCCATTTTTAATTTTAGCTTCAATCTCAATGTCGGGTGCGGGATTGTGGGATTGTTTTACCGGTTGGCTTCCCCCTTCTTCCTTCCAGCGGGTTATGGCATCTTCCCTTTCGGAATGTTTTATATATTTTCTGCCAAAGGAAGCATGTTCCAGTTCTATGAATTTTTCCTTTAAATCGGTAAGCAGAATTTTGTCCTGAGGTCGTTTTGGTCCAGCCACACTTGGTTGAACAGTTGAAATATCCAATTCCAACACATCGGTGTATTCAATCTTATCCTCATCCTCTCGCCAAAGCATATTCGCTTTACAGTAATCCTCCACCAACTGAATCTGTTCTTCGCTTCGGTTACTGCTCCGCATATATTCCAACGTTTTATTGTCTATAGGGAAGTAAGTAATTGTACAACCAAATTCTGGAGACATATTCCCAATAGTGGCTCTATCAGGTACCGAAAGATTGTCTAAACCGGGACCAAAAACCTCAACAAATTTGCCAACTACACCATATTTACGCAGTAGGTTGGCAATGGTCAACACCAAATCGGTAGCAGTGGAACCCACGGGAAGTTTTCCCGTTAATTTTAAACCAATCACTTCAGGGTTGATAAAATAGATAGGCTGGCCAAGGATAGCAGCCTCGGCTTCAATACCTCCAACGCCCCAAGCTACTACTCCAATTCCGTTTACCATTGGCGTGTGGCTGTCTGTACCCACGAGGGTATCTGGGATGGCCATTCCATCCCTAGCAATTACCCCTTTAGAAAAATACTCAAGATTCACCTGGTGGCAGATCCCCATTCCAGGAGGCACCACGCTAAAGTTGTCAAAAGATTTCTGCGCCCATTTCAAGAATGTATAGCGTTCCCTGTTGCGTTTGTATTCCTCTTCCATATTTTGTTGATAGGCGTATTGCGCCGCAAAATAATCTACCTGCACACTGTGGTCTATCACCAAATCTACAGGAATCAGTGGGTTTATTTTTGAGGCATCGCCGCCCTTTCGTGCCATTTCGGCTCTCAGCGAGGCAATATCAACAACGGCGGGAACGCCCGTAAAATCCTGCATCAATACACGGGCAGGTTTAAAGGCGATATCTGCATCACTTTGTTTTGGAGTCCAATTGAGTATCGTTTTTAAATGGTCTTTGGTTACTGAGAAATCGTCGTAATTACGAAGTGCATTTTCCAAAAGAATCCGGATGGAGAAAGGTAGCTTTTTGATGTTGTGTCCCTGCTTTTCCAGTTCGGGAAGACTATAATAAGTAAGCGCTTCGTTATTGGTTTTAAGCGTTTTTTTGAGGTTGTAAATATCTTGCTGCATGGCTGAAAAATTTTGGCTATTAAAAATACGCAAATAATATTGCGCCGTAAGCCGAGAACTTTTGTTTAACAAGGCGTTAACAGATAGACGTGGAACGCAATCAAAATAAAAAAGCCTCCGAGTCACAATATCCCGGAAGCTTTTTCCCTCACATTTACAATTTTAAAACTACTCCTCAATAGTTTAATATATACTTATCGATTTTGGATATAAAATGTCATCAAGGTCTTGGAAAGAAATTTTGTAGATTTAAACTTTTCGAAAAAAACTCGCTGTGAAAACCTAAAAGGTTTTTTAAAAAATTAATCACACATTAAATGACAACAGAAACCATATTATTAAAACCCAAAAAAACAACCACCATCATATTGCTTTTAATCAGTACGCTTTTTGTTGTTTTAGGATTTATGGTAATAGAAGAAAGACCATTTATCAAATGGGTTATAATATTATTTTTTGGTTTAGGAATTATTGTATTCATAATTGAATTATCCCCTAACTCAAGTTATTTAAAGTTAACGAATGAGGGATTTGAAGTGTGTTCATTATACCGTTCCCATTTTACAAAATGGACGGATGTAAATAGTTTCGGAATACTCACTATTAAATTTAATACTTTGGTCGTTTTCAATTATACTGAAGAACATAAAAAACATTCTACAGGAAAGAAAATTGCGAGATTTCTTTCCAAAAATCAAGGAGCTTTGCCAAATACCTATGGAATGAAAGCCATGAAACTTGCAGCGCTAATGAATGAGTGGAAATATAAAAGCGAAGGTGTAATAATTTAATTCTTACGTCCAGCATCGTATAATCATTCTGAAAACAAAACAATTATTTTGATATCTCCACCAACTTTACGAGCTTGTTATAGTTTCGCGTAGTTGCCACAACCCCAAGTTTTTTCTCAAAAAAGTTGTTGTTCAACTTGGCTTTTCCGGCTCCATTGCCATAGTGTAGGTAAATGCAAGCGGGGGTTAAAACAAATTCCTCCTTTGGGTAATTAATTTCGTGTACAGCATCCATAAGTTCCTGTTTGGGTGGCGTGGCAAGTAACATAAAATAAGCTTCGGTTTTCTTTGTTTCCCCAAAAGGGCAATTCTTTAAAATTTGCGCAATTTCATCTGCGGTTTTTACAAGCACCGGTACCTCATAACCAAACTTTTCCGCTATTCCATTTGAAATATTATCAGAAAGATCTTTTTCTTCCTTCGCGGAAAAAACAACATTTCCGCTCTGTATATAAGTCACCACATTTTGAAACCCCAATTCTTCCATCATTGACTTTAAATCGGCCATTTTTAGTTTTTTATGACCGCCAACGTTTATGCCGCGAAGTAGGGCTATGTATGTTTTCATAATTCACTTAGTTATTGCCTGTGCCACAAGATATCCGCCCGTCCAAGCATTCTGAAAATTGAAGCCTCCGGTGATGGCATCTATATTAAGGACTTCTCCTGCAAAGTAGAGGTTTTTGCATATGCGGCTTTCAAAGGTTTTGAAGTTTACTTCCTTTAAATCCACACCGCCAGCAGTTACAAATTCCTCCTTAAAAGTACTTTTCCCTATAACTTCAAAAATCGCAGCGGTAAGTTGGTTTGCAATATTCTGAAGATTTTCGCGCGTGGCTTCTGCCCAAGTGAGCCTTTCATCAATTCCCGAAGCTTTTACCAAACTTTGCCAAAGTCGTTTTGGTAAATCAAAATGCGCATATTTAAAAATGGTCTGCTTTCCCTGCGATGATTTCAAATCCTTTAAAACATCCAATGCTTCTTCTTCAGAAATACTGTTCAGCCAATTCACTTCAATTTTGAAGTGATACTTTAAAGGTTCCAAAACACGCGCGCCCCAAGCTGAAAGTTTTAAAATGGCTGGTCCGCTCATTCCCCAATGGGTAATCAATAATGGAAGCCCCCTGACCCCCAAAGGGGGAACTCCTGCCGGTAATAAAATCTTTACGTTTGCAGATGTTGAAATTCCTGGAAGTTCTGCAATTCTTTGATCTTTAATATTAAAGGTGAAAAGTGACGGAACGGCAGGTACAATGCTATGCCCCAAACCTTCCAACAATTGCCAAATTTTAGGATTACTGCCCGTGGCAACCACAATTTTTGCCGCGGAAAAAGTATCTGTAGCAGTATTTATGGTGAAATGATCAGCACCTTTTAGAATCTCCTTTACAGATTGATTGAGAAGAACCTCCACACCCAATCTTTTTGCTTCGGAAAGAAAACAATCGATTATGGTTTGCGAAGAATCCGAGACTGGAAACATGCGTCCGTCCGCTTCTATTTTCAGTTCCACTCCACGTTTTTCAAACCATTCAATTGTATCGCCTGTCATAAAAGTGTGGAACGGGCCTAAAAGTTCCTTTTCCCCACGTGGATAATTTTGCGTTAATTCTTTTGGAAGAAATTCTGCGTGGGTTACATTGCACCTTCCTCCGCCGGAAACTTTTACTTTTGTGAGCACTTCCTTTCCGCGCTCAAGAATTATAATTTTAAGTTTCGGATTTTTATCCGCAGCATTTATTGCCGTAAAAAATCCCGCAGCGCCCCCGCCAATTATTATGACATCGGCCTGTTTCAAGCCAGGACTTTTTCTTCCGCAAAACTTTCGCAGAGGGCAATGGTTTCTTTTACGTCATCCAGGGTTGTTCTCGGGTTTATCAAACACATTCGCAAAACAACTTGCCCGTTGAGAACAGTAGTAACAAGCAATGCCTGTTGCGAATCCACGACGTTTTTGGAAATTCTTTGGTTTAACGCATCCAGTTTTTGCTCCGAAAGTTTGTTGCCTATTGGGTTGTAACGAAAGTTGATAACCGCCAAAGTTGCGGGCGATATAACTTCCCAATCAGCACTTTTTCGAAGAAAACTTTCGGTGGCTTCGGCCAATTTTACATTATAAGTAATTGCTTTGCGGAATTCACCCATTCCAAAGGTTTTCACAGACATATAAAACTTCAAAGCACGGAAACGTCTTGTAAGTTCAATACCGTGATCGTAAAAGTTTATTTCGGAAGTATTGCCTTCAATATCGCGCAAATATTCAGGTTTTTCGGTGAAAGTTCCCTTTAACCATTTGTGGTTTTTTACCAAAAGACAACCTATTTCATAAGGCTGATAAAACCATTTGTGCGGGTCAACCGTTAACGAATCTGCTTTTTCAATTCCTTTTAAAAGTTGCTTTCCGTTATCGGCAAGTATTGCAAACCCGCCGTAAGCGCCGTCAATATGGAACCAGATATCTTCCTTTTTGCATATTTTCGCAATATCGGAAAGCGGATCAACCGTTCCCGTATTTGTAGTTCCCGCTGTTGCAATTAAGCAGAAAGGTTGCAATCCTTCCAAACGGTCTTTAGCGATTGCATTCTTCAATTTATTCAGTGAAAACTTAAATTCACTATCCGTGGGAATTACCCGAATCTGCTCTTTTCTAAAACCAAGTACACGTATTGCCTTTATATTTGAAGAGTGCGCCTGGTCTGAAAGATAGATCACCGCCTTGCTGAAATCGTCGCCACATTTCACTTTTCGGGCAGTAACCAAAGCGGTCAAATTTGCCATGGAACCGCCGCTGGTAAATATTCCGCCACCTTTTTTCTGCGGAAATCCGAACATTTTCAGCAACCAGTTCATGGCCGTGATCTCCATCTGTGCCGCAGCTGGGGAAGCCGCCCAACCGCCGGAAAATATATTGAATCCCGATGCCAAACTATCTGCCATCGCACTAATATAGTTACTAGGGCCAGGAACAAAGGAATACGATTTTGGGTGCGAAACGATGTTGCTTTTGGTCATCACTTCATCCAAAATGAAATTTAAGACTTTTCTTGGGTCGCTAGCTTTTTCAGGTGCATCTTCAAGAAACAATGCCTCCATTTCTTCACGGGAACCGGACACTACTGGCAGTTTTTCGTTTTGTGTTGCAAAATGTTCCACAATGGCGTCAACCACTTCGTAACCATAGGTTTTCATTTCGTCCTTGCTCAACTCTAGCGTAGCTTTATTCTGAATTTTCACGTATTTGTTTTTTGAATTTTTTTGAAAGCCTACCGAAAAGGGGCAGGCGGGTGCAAAATTACGGTTTTAGGAAGGGATTTAGCGATTTACGATAAAAAAATCCTAAAAAACCCCAAAGGTTTTCGAAACCTTTGGGGTCTGTTACTATTGGATAGATAGATTACTCCACCACCATTTTCTTCGTAACGTTTTGTAAGTCATTGCTGAAATTCACAAAATACAATCCTGAAGGAAGATTTATAGATAAACTGTTTTGCCCTTCAGAAATAGTTTCGGAAACAATCAAATTGCCCTGTACACCATAAATTTCAACTGTTGAAAAAGAATAAATATTGTTGAAATTGATTTCGTTTTTAACAGGGTTTGGATAAAAGCTGAAATTTTCAACAGTATTATCGGCAACACCCAAAATGCCACATAGGAATGGGTCAAAAGTAACTTCTCCCAAAGCCGGATCGTCCACACTGTGAAAGATTACATCTTCTACCTGCTCCGGCGTGCTTTCCTGACCTTCTATCCAGCAATTGCTCTTTGCTGAAATAGGATTTGCGGTATTGTTGTACAGCGCATAAATTTCGCCACTGTTGCCGTTTTCCGCAAATACGTTATTTCCCGGGTTGCTTGCATCGTCACCAAGGTTTATTGAAGCCTCGCCCTGTAATGTAATACCCCAAAGGTTTCTTCGTATTTCGTTTCCAGAGACAATAACGTCTTCACTTATGGATGAACTATTAAGATTGATGCCGCTTCCGCCAAGATTAGGATCTCCTTGAACATTGTTGTCTTCAATTACATTGTTAATAATCTCAGCAGAATCTACCGTTCCAAGGATTGTAATGCCATAGCGATTGTCGCGAATGGTGTTGTTTTCGATAATTACATTTATATCGCCACCCACAAAGTTGGCAATGGCAATACCCCCAGTTTGATCTGCTGCGGGATCTCCTATGATGGTGTTCTGTATAATCTGTAGCGGGTCGGCGGCCATGGTAGTGCCCAAATTTATTTGTGGGCGGTTGCCATTAGCTTGATTGTTTGCTTCAATAGTATTATTGAAAATATATGCCGAAACGACAGAATTTGCTGCAGAGCCAATGGCTGGCAAATCATTTTGGGCAATGGTATTATTAGTTATTTGCGGCATGCCCCGGGAAAGTTGGATTACCGCACTCGTAGTTGCGCCAGCAACATTATTGGTAAGTGTACAATTGTCTATTGAAAAAGTTTCCGTCAAAACCCTTAGTCCACCACCATATTCAATAGTTGCATTTTGGATGTCTATTTCTGAAAACTCTTCAAAACGAAATCCGTCGTACGGAGTGTTTTCATCCAAGGCAGTAATGGTCACTGCATTTGAATCTACTGTAAATGCTCCAAAAACGGTTACTAGCTTTGCTTCATCAATTAAAAGGGTCAAATCTGAATCTATAATTACTGCATCATTTTCCGAGATTGTAAGATTTCCCAAGAGCGTATATTCACTTCCAGAAATAGTGATAGTTGTGGGACTTGCCGCTGCAATGTCATCCAGCGTCCAAGTTACACCTGTGTTTGGGGTTGTATAATCTTGTGCAATTACAAATGTGAAGGTTAAAAAGATAAATAAAGTACTGAGGATAATTTTTTTCATGTGTTTGATTTTTTGAAGCCGTAAAAGTAGGAATATACGTTTAAGCAAAAAAGATATTTGTAGGCTTTAGCATTTTTAAAAAACTTAAATTTGAAAGATGGTATTGTACATTTTAATAATCTTCTTTACAGTAAGCCCCTTTTTTCCTGCAACTGGAAATCCGCATTGGTTTTTCCGCACTGCAGATTTTGTAAGGCTACAGTCGTTGTTTATTCAATTGATTTTATTGGCCTTGTTTTTTTATTTTGAAGAAGAATACACCGTTTTTAGTTGGATATTATTTGCAGCGCTGTTTGCAACCATGCTATACCAACTTTACAAAGTATTTCCATACAGTTCCCTTTTCCCCAGAAGAAGCAGGATAAAGGCCGAAAGCGACGGTCACGTTTCCATTTTGGCCGGAAATGTTTTACAGACCAATTCCTGCTATCCAGATTTTTTAAAGGAAATAAAACGTTTTGATGCAGATTTGGTACTGACAATGGAATCAAACCAAGAGTGGGAAGATTGTCTTTCGGAAATTGAAAAAGACTACCCCTTCACCGTAAAAGTACCTTTGGAAAATTTTTACGGAATGCACCTTTATTCAAAAAAGGAACTGAAAAATGTGGAAGTGAAGTACCAGATTGAGGACGATAAACCTTCAATTTTTTTCGATTTTCCCCTTGAAGGAAATCCTCCTATCTTTTTCTGTTGCCTGCATCCCGCGCCGCCCAGCCCAACCGAAAATGAAACCTCAAAAGAGCGCGATGCCGAACTGATGCTAACCGGAAAAAGAATACGTGATTTGGACAAACCCACCGTTGTATGTGGCGATATGAACGATGTGGTTTGGAGCCGCACTACACGGCTGTTCAAAAAAATGACTGGAATGATCGATCCGCGTGTGGGCCGTGGTTTCTTTTCTACCTATCACGCAGATTATTTCTTTTTACGGTTTCCGTTGGACCATCTTTTTCACACCCGCGATTTGTACGTAGGTAAAATGGTCCGTTCCAAAAACTTTGGCAGTGACCATTTCGCCATGTATTATGAAATTCATCACAAAAAAAAAGTCCAAACTCCGAAAAACCCAAAACTTAACGGGGATGACAAAGAGGAGGTTGAAGAGTTGATTGAAAACGGAAAAGACAATCAATAAAAAAAGCTCCAGTTTTCACTGAAGCTCTTCACTTTGTACAGGCGGAGAGACTCGAACTCTCACACCGTAAGGCACTAGATCCTAAGTCTAGCGTATATTGCACTAAAGAAACGTAAAAACACTCATTTTCAATGATTTATATGTTTTGCCATTTTCTTTAAAGTCATTTAATATCAGTTGATTTCAGCATTTGTTGTACCTATGTTGTACCTAAAAAGCTCAATAAATTCGTATCTTTATAAAAAGTGTACAACAAAAATTGAGCAAAAAACGCAATGTTGTACCTATGTTGTACCTGATTTGACTTTCGTACTCAAAACAGGTCAATTATGTCATCAAATGCAAAAATAGTTCTTCGTAAAAAACCGAACAGCAAAGGTCAATATCCATTAGCTATTCGAATTACAAAAAATCGTCGTTCCACCTATCAATATGTTGGTCACTATATTGATATAGAGGAATGGGACAAAAAAAACCTAAGGGTAAAAAAATCAAATCCAAATGCCGATAGTCTAAACAAGTTATTATCACAACAACTTTCTGATGCCAATAAGGCACTTATTGATTTACAGTCCGAATATAAAGATGCTTCGGCAAACCAGATTAAAAAAGAAATTTATGCGTCAGGGAATTCCTCAACTTTCTTTGAACTGGCACAAGAGCATCTGGACGAACTGGAAGTTGCAGAAAAGTTAAATCGCCTATCCACGGACAGTGCATTGATTAGTTATATAATAAAATATCATAAATCTAAACAGCTTTCATTTCAAGAAATTGACGAGCGTTTTCTTAAAAAATTGATGATATACCTCAAAGTTAAGCACGACCTTGCAGAGACTTCAATAATGAATATCCTTGTTTTAATCCGCTTATTGTTCAACAGAGCTATAAAGTTAAAAATAGTTAGTAGGGAATTGTATCCTTTTGGTGGTGACAAAATTAAAATCAAGTTTCCAGAGACTACAAAAATAGGGTTGAATATAATCGAGATAAGAGCTATTGAAGATTTAGATAATCTAACCTGTAATGAAATCCATACAAGGAATGTTTGGCTTTTCAGTTTCTATTTTGCAGGAATGCGGGTTACAGATGTACTCTGGACAAAGTGGTCAGACATATACGACAATAGGCTTCATTATAGAATGAATAAAAACTCAAAACTACTGTCCTTAAAAATTCCAGATAAGGTTTTAAGTATTTTGGATTTCTACGGAGATGATAAAAGACACGCTACAGATTTTGTTTTTCCTGAATTGAAAAAGGCCAATCTGGATGATGCAAAAGACATTTATAATAAAAGAAAAACGGCAACCAAAAAATTCAACGATAACTTAAAATCCATTGCCAAAAAAGCTAAAATAGACAAGAAGATTACATTGCACATTGCCAGACATACTTTTGGCAATATTGCCGGTGATTCCATTCATCCTTTAATGTTACAAAAACTATATAGACATAGTGATTTAAAAACAACATTGAATTATCAGGCAAATTTTATACATAAAGAGGCAGATGATGCTTTAGATAGTGTTGTTAACTTTTGAATTTTCAAATAATTAAATGAGTAAATAAATTGAAATCAGCAATTCAAATAGTCTGGTTTAGGTTGTGGTTCACTTCCATTTCATTCGTTGTAATCTAACCGCATTTAAAATTGCCAACAAAGCCACACCAACGTCTGCAAAAACAGCTTCCCACATTGTGGCCAAACCACCTGCTCCCAAAACTAAAACCACAGCTTTCACGCCAAATGCCAGTCCAATGTTTTGCCAAACGATTCGGCGCGTGGAACGACCTATTTTTATGGCCCTTGCTATTTTGGAAGGTTGGTCTGTTTGGATGATAACATCTGCCGTTTCGATGGCCACATCGCTGCCCAAGCCACCCATTGCAATACCAACATCACTCGCTGCCAATACTGGTGCATCGTTGATGCCATCACCTATAAAAGCCACTCTGTTGTCGGTTTCGTCCATCAGTTTTTCGACTTCGGCTAATTTATCTTCTGGCAACAATCCACCTTTTGCCCAATCAACGCCCATTTCTTTTGCCACTTGTTGGGTTATGGAATCCTTGTCGCCGGAAAGCATTATGATTTTGGAAATTCCAGATTCACGAATTTGTTTGATGGCATCGTGGGCATCTTCTTTCAATTCGTCTGCAATGATGACATAGCCAGCGAATTTGTTTTCAATGGAAACCATCACAATGGATTCTACAATGTTGTCGGTTTCAGATGGAACTTCAATATTATTTGAATTCATCAAGGGTTTATTCCCAACTAAAACAGTTTTGCCATTGACCGTTCCCTTTAATCCTTTTCCTGCGACTTCGGTTACTTCTGTTGCCTGAAAATCTTCGCCATCGTCTTTATATTCCATTATGGCCTTGGCAATGGGATGGGTGGATTGTTCTTCCATCGCCATTAGGTATTTCATAAATTCGGGTTCTTCCCAACCAATGGCTTTTATTTCCTTGATTTTGAAAACACCTTTGGTTACAGTTCCGGTTTTGTCCATTACCACTGTGGAAATCCTTGTCATTTCGTCCAAAAAGGATGCGCCCTTAAAGAGAATTCCATTTTTTGAAGCTGCTCCCAATCCACCGAAATAACCCAAGGGAATAGAGATAACCAAGGCACACGGACAGGAAATAACCAAGAATATCAATGCCCTGTATAACCAATCGCTAAACACATATTCTTCAACAAAAAAGTAGGGCAAAAATGTTAACCCAATCGCCAAGAACACCACAATAGGTGTATAAATTCTGGCAAATTTCCTGATGAACAATTCAGTTTTTGATTTACGTGTTGTGGCATTCTGCACCATATCGAGGATTCGTGCAATAGAACTGTCCTTGAATGCTTTGGTGGTTTCAATTTCAATTACGCCATCAAGGTTAATACTTCCTGCAAATACTTTTTCGCCTTTTGCAATGGTATCGGGTTTACTTTCGCCCGTTAAAGCCGCTGTATTGAACGAGCCTTTTTCAGAAAGTAAAATACCATCCAAAGGGATTTTTTCGCCCACACGGACTTGTACTTTTTCGCCAATTTCTACCATTTCGGGATTTACTGAAATGTAATTGTTTTCACGATATACCAAAGCCTCATTAGGCCTTACATCAAGAAGAGCTTTAATGTTTCTTTTGGCTTTTTTTACTGCCGCATTTTGGAACAATTCGCCCACGGCATAAAACAGCATTACGGCGACACCTTCCGGATATTCACCAATGACGAACGCACCCAAGGTGGCAATGGACATTAGGAAAAATTCAGTAAAGAAATCGCCGTTTTTAATACTCTTCCATCCTTCTGTCATCACAGGAAAGCCAACAGGAATGTACGCTATCACATACCACAAGATGCGAATCCAGCCCGAAAAGTGTGGAAACGCATTAAAATAATCAAGTGCAATTCCCACAATCAGCATTACAAAGCTGAAAATTGCTGGTACATAAACTTTAAATTTCCCTATGCTTTCTGCGCTGCTTTGGTTGTGGGCATCATTGCGCTTGTGAGTATCTGAAGAAGTTTTATTCAAATCTCTTAAATTGACTTTCTTTTTTTTCATTAGTTTGATAATAATTTTATTTTAATTCACAGTTATTCCAATCTCAACACCAATTGCGCAAACTGCACCTCTATGGTATCATCGATACCCTCTATTAAGAAATCCAAACCAGTATTTGAAACCAATAATTGTCCGGTTGCACTTATCAAGCAGGACATACTTACTCCTTGTTCTATATGGGTAATGGTTGCTTTAAATTGTGATTTAAAGGATTTTCCTTGATAAGTAACATCTATCAGCCAATTAAAGTTGATAGGGTCGTGCCGTTTTGATAAAAAATCCTGTGATGGAATAGTGCCTGTGAACCGAAGCATCAAAGGGGCTTCCTGCTGTTGTAAAATGGTATTGATTTCAGGAATATCTGTTGATAAAGTCTTAAGGTCGAGTACACCATTAACCACTTTGGAATCATAATCAAGATATAAGGCCAATTTATGGCTTTCTGCCTTGACGGGTTTATCGTTAACCAAAGTCATCATCATAATATGACCTTCTTCAGTTGTATAAATTTTTTGGGCGTTTACCTTATAATAACTAACCAACAAGATTATTAAAATACAATGTTTAACATTCATAATATCCATCTTTAATTGTATAATTAAAAAAAAGCAGCTTCTACTTTTGCTTTTAATGCTATCAATCATTTTGCTTTAAAAAAGCATCATAAAAGCTGCCTGCTATTAATTAAGTTTTCACTTAATTTATTTTAAATAAAAAAATTTGCTCTTTCACATAACCACTTACCGCTACGTATTATCTATATCCTTTTCTCTTTTACCGAAATAATACATCAGCGCCAAACTGGCACCTAATAGTCCAAACAGAATATTCTCGAAAACTTGATTCCCATTGATATTCAAAATTTCAATGAAATTATTTATTAAATATTGCCACCAATTAATTTCATCATTCTGGCTGCTAAACGTGAAAATTGTTATCCCAAAAGGTTGAAGGATAAAAACACCTATGGCAAAACCAATTAGTATGGTTATAAGAATATTTTTTTTACTCATCTTCTATCTTTTACGGAAGTAAGCTTACTGGCTCTCAATCCAACTTTTGGCATCTTCCTTTTGGTCTATATTGAAATACTTAATTTCGGCGTTGGTAAAAGGTTTCATAAATTGTGTTATCCATTCCTGCCATTTTTTATCTCCTACCATTGCTATTTTTTCATAGTCCTTGGCGTGGGCCGTATCCATTTTGAGGTCTTCCCATAAACCAGGTAAATCCCAACCCGTAAAATTGTCCATCTCAAAATACCAACGAACCTTCATTCCCTTGTCCAGTATGGCGTGGATAAGTGGATGGATTTTTTCGATGTCTTCTTTTCTCAATTTGCCCGAAGCTTTTGTTGCAACAATATTTTTTTCCTTTAACTCAATTATCTGTAACATTTTATATAGTTTTTAATTAATTATTATCCTTCTAAATCGTAAAACCATTCTTCAGCCATTACAACTGCTTTTTTGATGGCCTTTTCTTTTGAAAAGTCTTCCTTTTCGATTAAGTCTTTCGCAATTTCAATTGCCTTTTTTCTTACCGATGGATTAAGGGCGTCAAGCTCTGTTCTAAATTCTTCAAATGTCCAGTCCATACTTATTGTTGAATTATTTTGTTATTACGTCCATACTTTTCTCATTTCCATCTCTGCTTTTACAATGCCACGTTCAAGGGCTTCCTACTTGGAACATTGGTTTTTTGCATAGTATTCTTCAGCGTATTGAGTCTCGTTTTGTAATCTTTAAAAATTTTGTCCTCCATCTATCAAAAAATTTCAACACGTAAAAAACCATTACCAGTAAATAGGCGACGTATAAAACGGAACAAAAAAAAAACCAGCGTCATCGTTACTGCATTATCCGCAATAATACTTGTAGTTCCTATTGTCCACTTTTAATCATTATTTCGACAATTTTAAAATTCTAATCGCCCCACGCATCACAAAGGCAAACACAATACCGCCAATGACCAAATCGGGCCATTTACTGTCCAAAAAATAAACCAGTACGCCTGCCAGGATTACCCCTCCGTTTACGATTATATCGTTTGACGTGAAAATAGCACTAGCCTGCATATGCGCTTCCTTGCTTTTTGCTTTGTTTATGAGCCATAGGGAAACGAGGTTGCCGATAAGGGCAAAAATGGAAACGATAATCATCCATTGGAACAAAGGGGTTTCGCTACTGCTTAAAAACCTTCTCACAACTTCCGAAAATCCCAGCAGGGCCAACGCCATCTGAAAATAGCCACTGAACTTCGCCACTTTCTTTTTTCGTGCAATGGCACCACCTACGGCAAAAAGGCTCAAAGCGTACACAATGGAATCGGCCAGCATATCAAGTGAATCGGCAATTAGACCCATAGAGGAAGAAATCCAACCCGTGGTCATTTCGATAACGAAAAAACCAAAATTGATGTACAAGACCCACCAGAGTATCTTCTTTTGTTTGGTCTCGTCTTCGGCAATAGGTGTTTCCGCCTTTTCTGTTCCCAAGAGTTTTTCTCCCAGCTTTAATGTACCCAATGCGATGTTTACTTCTTGAGCATTTCCCTTATGGTACACATCTAATTTCCTATTCGGAATGTCAAAGTCCAGATATTTTATTTGAGGGTTTGACTCCAGTTTCATCCGTATCATCTGTTCTTCGGAATGGCAATCCATTTGACTTACCTTAAAAGTGCTTTTGTTTATAGTGGACATTTAAATAATCTGTATTAAATTCTACGTTTGGTCTTTTAAATCTTTACTTACTATGGGATTCCATATATTTTTCCAAAATCGATTTTAAGCTCTCCAAATAATCAGCGAACGATTTATGAGTAGGTTTTGCTTCATCATCTACGGGAATAGTTATGGGGTTCTCATCTAAATAGCGATAGAGTTCGGGATATTTCTGTTCAATCCTTACTGTCAATTCGTTGATTTCCTGTGTTAGTTTTTGAATTTTCTTCATCTTCGTTTTTATGATTTTATATAAGCAACGCGCTGTCTTCGGTAGCACCAGAACCTAATCCACTAATGTCTATATCATATTTTCCCATACCTCTATATTTTTTTAGGTTTAAGTAGATGGAATATACCTGAACCTGACCATAGGGTACAAGGGCTCAAAGTTCTGGAACTCCTACCTAATATTTTTGCCTGCACTTCTCACATACTCCTTTCAATACAAGGTTCACATTGTTTATTTCATAATCGTTTGGCAAGCTTTCTTTGGATATTTTATTTGGTAAACAGATTGTTTTTCTGCAATTGGTACAATGAAAATGCATATGTAAATCTATACCGTATTTATCTTTGGCGTTTTCATCGGAAATCGCATATTTTGCCACTCCGACCCCATCATTAATCTGATGAATCAGCCCTTTATCCTCAAAAATCTTGAGATTGCGATAAAAGGTCGTTCTGTTTGCTGTTTTATTGGTTTCGCTCTTTTGAACAAAAGCCTTTTTCAAATCGGAAAAGGACACGGCACTTTGCTTCCTTTTCAGGAACTTGTATATCTCCAACCTCATTTGAGTAGGGCGAATACCGTGATATGATAATATTTTTTCCGTTTTGGTCATTTTAAGCTTGATTCAAAAGCAACCCTTTTTATTAAATTTATTTTTTATAAGCCAAAAGCCTTAACGCATTAAAAACCACAAGTAACGTTGAGCCTTCGTGGATGACCACTGCAATACCGATATTGGCCCAACCCATAATGGTCGATGGGATAAGCAATGCCACAATACCGAGGCTTACCCAAAGGTTTTGCTTGATAATGGCCTTTGCCTTTCTGCTCAAACCTATGGCAAAGGGCAAGGTTTCAAGTTTATCTGCCATCAGTGCTATATCTGCCGTTTCTAAAGCCACATCACTGCCTGCTGCACCCATTGCGATACCTACGGTGCTATTTGCCATTGCAGGGGCATCGTTCACACCGTCGCCTACCATTGCCACTTTGGATTCTTGTTCTTTTAATTTTTTAATGGCATCTACCTTTTCCTCTGGCAACAGACTTCCCCAGGCATCGGTCAACCCAATTTCTTTAGCAACGGCATCGGCAACCTTTTGATTATCCCCGGTTAGCATTATCATCCGCTTGATGCCGATTTCCTTTAATTTTTTCAATGTTTCCTTGGCCGCTTCCCGTGGGGTGTCCATCAGGGCGATGATACCTATATATTCTTTGTTCCTTCTTATGAGCATCGTGGTATTTCCGCCCCCTTCAAGTTCCCTTACCTTGTTGGATATTTCTTCAGATGGTTTTGCATCATCGAGGTCTTCATACAAGTCAAGGTTTCCAACATAAATTTTATCCTGTCCCAAGGAAGCTTTGATACCTTTTCCTAGAACAGCTTCCAAGTCGGATGCATTGGGAATTTCAGTGCCTTCCAGACGCTCTTTCCCATCCCTAACAACGGCTTTGGCCAAAGGATGGTCGCTCAAGTTTTCAACAGCAACGGCTATCTTTAACAGTTCATTTTCTTCAATATCCCCCAATGGTACTACTTCGGTAAGTTTGGGCTTGCCTTCGGTAAGCGTGCCTGTTTTATCAAAAGCCAAAGCGGTTATGACCCCTAAATCCTCAAGTGGTCGCCCACCTTTGATGAGCACGCCGCCACGTGCTGCCCTTGCCACACCGCTCAATACGGCACTTGGTGTTGAAATGGCCAGTGCACAGGGACTTGCAGCTACCAATACCGCCATTGCACGATAAAAGCTGGCACTAAATGGCTCATCAATAACCAAAAAGGCAAATAGTAAAATAACCACAAGAATAAGTACGGATGGCACAAAGTATTTTTCAAACTTATCGGTCAACAGCTGTGTTGGCGACTTTTGGGTCTGTGCTTCGTTGACCAACTTGACCAAGCGTGATAAGGTTGAATCCTTTGCTTCTTTAATGACCTTTATTTCCAGGGTATTATTACCGTTGATAGTTCCTGCAAAAACGCGGTTTTCGTCTTTTATATCATCATCTGTGGAATATTTTTTACTCGTGTCTTCTACTGGAACTTTATCTACGGGTACGCTTTCTCCTGTAATCGGGGCCTGATTTACGCTGCTCTTTCCATTTACCACCACACCATCGGCAGATACTTTGCTGTTGGGCTTGACCACAATAATATCGCCAATACTCAATTTTTCAATTCCAACTTCTTCTGTCTTACCGTCTTTTTTTAACAAAGCTGTTTTTGGTGCAAGGTCTGCAAGCGCGGCAATGCTTTTTCTTGCCTTGTTCATTGCGTAATGTTCCAAGGCGTGCCCAAGGCTAAATAAAAACAACAAAAGTGCTCCTTCTGCCCATTCTCCCAGAATGGCGGCGCCAATGGCAGCGACCAGCATTAAAAAATCAATTTCAAAACCGCCTTTAGCGACAGTTTGAACAGCTTCCTTGGCCGTAAAGAAACCACCAAAAAAGTAAGCACCAATGTACAAAGTAAGACTAACCCAATCTGGAATGGATTCCACATAGGAAAGCCCGAAACCTATCCCGAGAAGTGCCCCACAGATAATGGAAAAAATAAGCTCCGTATTTTTACCGAAAATCCCACCGTGGGCGTGCTCTTCTCCATCTTCGTGGCTTTCTCCTTCTTTATGTTTGTGTTCTGCTTCCCCAGTTTTTTCTTGGGTTTTTTTATCCTTGGGGTTTTCGGTATATTCTAAGTTATTAAAACCATTCTCGTCGGCAGAAGAACTTTTTTCTACTTTGAGGTTTTCTTTTTTAAGCCTTTCGGATATATGGTCAAAATTTGTTTCCTTTTTGTCATATTCCAGACGTATCATACCCGAAGCAGTAACCGAGGCTTCTAATATCCCATCAATTCCCAAGAGGCTCTTTTCTATGTTTCGTGCTTGACGTGTATGGCTAATTCCCTTAACCTCAATAAGCAAGTGCCCATACTTTTCAGTAATATCAGCACCTGTTCTTTCGGCGAGGGATTGAATGTGGTCTATAGAAATGATATCGGGGTCATAATGAAAACAAAGTTGTGGTGTGCCAACTTCTTTTTCATCGGCAATATGTACTTTTTCAATACCATTCTTGACCTCCAGTTCTCTAATAAGTCTTTCTACACAAGCATCCTTTTCATTGGGAACTTGCGGAAGGATAATTGTTAATTTAATTTGTAGTTTTTTCATCTTCAAATGAGTTATCTATCCATTTTTTGGCATTGTCTTTTTCTTCGGGCTTAAAAAATTTTATATGTGCCTTGGAAAAAGGCATCAATGCTTCTGTATAATGCTCCTGCCATTTAACGCTCCCAACTAATGCGACCCGACTTAAACGTTCTTCGTTAGGAAGTTCCAGTTCAATTCCTTTCCAATAGGCACTTGCTGTCCAGCCTTCAAAATCTTTCATCTCGATGTACCAAGCAACCTCTTGATGGGTCTTTATATGGTCAGTCAATATCGGAATCAGGTTTTCATAATCCTTAACATCGAGCTTATGCTGCGCCACCATATATACCGTGTTTTGTTTTTTAAAAATTGATATCATTATGACAATCTTTATAAATTAATAGTTGAGTTTAAATGGTGCTACATTTATCGCAAATACCTTTTACCACCAGATTAATGTCTTCTGTGATATAGCCTCCTGGTAGGTTTATTTGCGGAATTTTATGTTCTGTCAAACAGACAGTTTCTTCGCAGTTATTGCAATGAAAATGTAAATGCAAATCGTTGCCTACCTCACATTCGCAGTCTGCCTCACATAAGGCATATTTAATAACTCCGGTTCCATCTTCAATTTGGTGTACAATTCCTTTTTCTTCAAATGTTTTCATAGTTCTAAAGAGGGTGCTTCTTTCAGAAACTTTAAAATCCTTTTCCAAATCTCCAAGGCTAATGGCTACCTTCAATTCTGCCAAACGCTTATAGGTCATAAGGCGCATTGCCGTGGGGCGAATCTCTTTACTTTCGAATAATTGAACTATTTCTTCCATTTGCTCTAATGCGTTTTATAAGTCCTACCGTTTTAAGGATTCGCCAGTTTTAATCTGAAAGGCATCCTCAATATTTGCTATATAGATAATACCATCTCCAGGTTCTTCCGTTTTGCCATTTTTTAAAATTATCTCAATGGCGGCTTGGGCTTCTTCGTTTTGGCAGACCAATTCCAACTTTACTACAGGACTATCCGTTACGTGAAAATCCAAGGATGGTCTTGCTCCTTTCGCCTTAAATGCTCCTGTACCCTCTGATTGTGATAGGGTCATACTTTTAAAGCCATTCTCGGTAAGGGCATCAATGACACGATTAATTCTATTTGGCTTTATAAATGCTTTTATTTCCTTCATAATTATGAGTTTTTTAAATTTTTAATCGATTCTGAACCGAGCCTGTTTTTTAATTTTTAACTAACTAATTAAGACGATAAACAAACTCGGAATCAAAATCTTTGATTTTTATTGAATTAATGTCCGTGTTCCAGCTCGCCTTTAACCATTTCCGAGGATAGGTTATAAGCTCCGTTTATCACGACTTTAGCATCTTTTGAAACTTCGGCAGGTAGATTGACTTTAACAAAGCCTAAATCAGATATACCAACCGTAACGGGTATCATTTTAAATTTCATTTTGTCAGCTTCCATTTCTTCATCTTCATCCAAAATAAAAATAAAGGATTGCTCGCCTTCTTTTATAATGGCAGCTTCCGGTACGGCAAAACCTTTTTTCTCGCCCTGCACTATTCGTCCTTCCACGTACATTCCTGGCAACAGGTTTTTATCCTTGTTTTCAATATCTGCCAGAACTTCCAAAGCTTTTGGGTCGGTGTTGAAGGTTTTACCCACAGACCGAACGGTTGCTTTAAGCAGTTCATCTGGACGAGAAGCTGTTGAAAAATAGATTTGTTGCCCTTTCTTGATTTGCTTTATGTCCTTCTCATATACTTTGAAGTTGACATAAATTTTTGAATTATCGCTTATTGAAAACATTTTGGATTGTTGCGCCACGTAATCGCCAAGGCTAATCATTACTTCATCTACATAGCCACTTATGGGTGTGGTAATGGGAACAGCGGAATATATTTGCCCTTCCGCCACTTTGTCCGGATTAATGCCCAACAGTCTCAATTGGGACCGCAAACCATTGACGCTGGATGTTGTGGAACGAAATTTTGACTGCGCCATCTGAAATTCTTTGCCAGAAGACACACCTTTGTCATAAAGGGTCTGTTTGCGTTCAAAATCCTGTTTTAAAAATACCAGTTCGTCATTTTTTTCCTGATAGTCCTGTTGCATTGCAATGATATCTGGGTGTTCTATATATGCCAACACCTGTCCTTTGCTTACGTTATCTCCGGGTATTACTTTTATGGAACTCACATTTCCACCAACAAATGGACTGATGTTTGCCTTGTCCTGTGGGAAAAGCTCCAGCGTTCCTGTTACCTTAATGTTGTTCCCCAAATTTCGTTCCTCCAAAGGTTTCGTTTCCAAACCTATGGTTTCGGCCTGTTGTTTTGTGAGTTCGACAACGCCTTCTTCCTCGCTGTGACCACCTTCTTCCCCTCCTTCATCGTGGCCTTCTTCGCCGTGCGCATCTTCTCCACCTGCTTCGGTTTTTGATACGCCTTCAGCTTCGTTATGTCCAAGTTCAGATTTTTGGCCATCGTTACAACTCATAAACATAAGTGTAAATAATACGGTACTTACTAATAGTATATTCTTCATTTTTCCTTTTTTAAGATTATAGATTGCCCAATTGATATTGCATATCAATGGTCTGCTGGTTATACTGATTGATGTATTGTAAATGGTTTTGTTTTATACGGATGGCACTGTTGAGAATCGTGATATAATTGACGTAATCTATTTCGCCTTCTGTAGATGCCAATTGCGCTGTGGTAATTTGTTCTTCTGCCAACAATAGTGCGCCTTCTTCGTAATATTGCAAAATCTTCTTGGTTTTTTCAAGTGATTTGGTCAATTGTGAAACCCGACTTTCTGTAACCGCTTTTTGCTCCAAATATTGATTCTCTGCAACCATAGCATCTGCCTTGGCTGCCTTAACTCTCGATTTCTGCGGAAAAAACCATAACGGAATACTAATGCCTGCCTGATAGGTGTTAAAGCCTGAAACATCATCCACAACCTGCCTGCCAAATGATAAATTGAATTTCGGCAGGAACTGCGATTTCTCAACACCCACGTTTGCTTTACTAACTTCGGCATTTTGCAAGGCATATTGTAATATTGGGTTATTGCCCACTGAAGTTGAATCCAATGTCGCCATAAAATCCAATGTTTTATATGATTCATTAATGGTTTCAATGGATTCATCCGTTCCCAAATATTGTTTTAAGGCACGTCTGGCAATTTCAATATCATCAAAAGCTTGTTGCCTTAATACCTGAATCTGTTGAAATTCGGAAGAGGCTGCAATAAATTCCAATTTGCCTGTTTCTCCAGTGTCATACCGAAGTTGGGCAGCGGTCTTAAAATTGGTATAAATGCTGTCCAATTGGTCTGCAAAACGTAACTGTGCCTTATAATAATTAATTTGGTCATAGGCTTGCATCACATTACGCACCAACTGTTGTTCGCTGGCCACATAAAACTTTTCTCCCAAGGCTATACGCTCTTTGTAAAACTTGGATTTTGAAAACCCGGAAAGCAAATCAATATTGCCCTGTTGCACACCAACGGTTGTCTGTACTCCGGGAAGATTATTGCCATATTCTTCTTTGCCTGTGAAAACTTGTGTGCTACCAAGGTCAAAACTCGTTCCCTTTAGTGCCTTTTCCCGTTCAATAAATGCCTGACTTTCCTTAAGTGATGGATAATTCTGTTTTGCCATAGCAATGGCCTCATCTACAGTCAAGGTTTTTGGAATTGTACCATCTTGATTGGTATCTTGGGCAAACGCAGTTCCAGAAGCCATCATAACGCCAACCATCAATAATATGGTTACATTATTCGTTGATTTGTTGACATAACTTACATCTCCATTGTTATTGTTTCGTTCCTTTCTCGATTCGAGCCAATAATACAATACAGGAAGGACCACAAGCGTTAAAAATGTTGCCGTTAGCAAGCCGCCAATAACCACCGTTGCCAATGGTCGCTGTACTTCTGCACCGCCAGAGGTAGAAATCGCCATTGGTATAAAGCCCATAATGGCCGCCGTTGCCGTAAGCAAAATAGGGCGTAAGCGTTCGTGTGTTGCCTCGTATATTCGTTTTTTTAAGTCTGTCATTCCACTTTCTTTTAGTTCATTGAATTTGTTTATCAGTACCAATCCGTTTAATACCGCTACTCCAAAGAGCACGATAAAACCAACCCCAGCTGAAATACTAAAAGGCATTCCCCTTATCCAAAGGGCAAACACGCCACCAATAGCTGCCAAAGGCACTGCCATATAAATCATTAAGGACTGTGAAAATGAGCTCAAGGCAAAGTAGAGCAATATGAATATTAGGAAAAGTGCAATAGGCACTACAATCATCAATCGGTCTGAAGCACGTTGCAAGTTTTCAAACGAACCTCCATAGGTCACAAAATAACCAGGTGGCAATTTTACTTGCGTTTCCAATTTTTGCTGTATTTCCTCGACCATTGATTTTACATCGCGTCCACGAACATTTACACCCACGGAAATACGACGCGAGGTATTGTCCCTTGAAATCTGCATTGGCCCGGGCTTATAGCTGATATCTGCCACTTCCTTTAAAGGCACTTGCGCTCCGTTTGGTAAATCGATGAAAAGATTTTTAAGGCTGTTAATGTCCTGTCTAAATTCCTTTGCCAACCGAATGACGACATCGAACCGTTTTTCGCCTTCAAAAATCACACTTGCCTGTTCTCCAGCAAATGAAGCACTCACATAATCATTCAGCTTGTCAACGGTTACACCGTATTGTGCCATTTTTGCGCGGTTGTACACTACGGTCATTTGTGGCAAACCACTTGTAGCTTCCACATTAAGGTCAGCCGCTCCGGGAACGGTTCTGATGACTGCTGCGATTTCCTGTACCTTGTCTGCCAACACTTCCAAATCTTCTCCGTACAGTTTGATAGCCACGTCCTCACGAACACCTGTAAGCAATTCGTTAAAACGAAGTTCAACAGGTTGCGTAAACACGAAATTTACACCGGGAACGACTGAAATTTTTTCTTGAATCTTTTCTATGAGTTCTTCTTTGCTATCTGCGGAAGTCCATTTACTCTTATCCTTTTCAAGAATAATGTAACTATCCGCAATGTCCATAGGCATTGGGTCTGTTGGTATTTCGGCTACCCCAATTCTTGAGACTACCGTTTTTACTTCCGGAAATTCATTGATTAAATTTTGAAGTTTTTTTGAAGCCTCAATAGATTCTGTAAGACTGCTCCCCGGTTTTATCAACGCTTGAAACGCAATATCGCCCTCATCAAATTTAGGTATGAATTCGCCACCCATATTGCTGAAAATAAATCCTGCAATCAATAGTAAGGCAACCGCTCCTATAACGACACCAGCCCTAAAGCGAAGTGCAAAATTGAGCAATGGTACATACCCTCTGTTTAAACCGGACATTATTTTATCACTGAACCTATCAATCTTGTTTTCAAATTTGGCAAACCAACTATTCTGATTTTTTGCGGGTTTTAAGAACATTGCAGATATCATAGGAACATAGGTAAGACAAAGGATAATTGCTCCTAAAACGGCAAAACCAAATGTAAACGCCATAGGACGAAACATTTTTCCTTCAACTCCCGTGAGGAAAAGAATAGGCGTGAAAACGATTAGTATGATTAATTGTCCGAAGAATGCGGAATTCATCATTGTACTTGCGGAATCATATGCAATCTCATCCATTTCCGCTTGGTCAATGACTGATGTCGTTTTTTTCATACGCTGATGGATATGGAAAACCATTCCTTCAACGATAATTACCGCACCATCCACAATAATTCCAAAGTCAATCGCACCCAAGGACATTAGGTTTGCCCAAACGCCAAATTGTTTCATTAAAATAAAGGCAAACAATAGGGATAGCGGAATTACCGAAGCTGTTATCAAACCGCCACGGAAACTTCCCAAAAGCAGTACCAGAACAAATATTACAATCAACGACCCTTCAATAAGGTTTTTTTCAACCGTGCTTGTGGTTCTTCCAATAAGTTCACTTCGGCTTAAAAACGTATCTATGTAAACGCCTTCTGGTAGGGATTTTTGTATTTCTGCGATGCGCTTCTCTACATTTTCGACGACGTTGCCCGGGCTTTCGCCTTTTAGCATCAATATTTGTCCACCAACAGTTTCGTGTCCATCTTGGGTAAAAGCACCATAACGGACTTGATTGCCATAGCCCACTTTTTCGGCAACATCCCTTACTAACACAGGGCTTCCGTTTTGTGTGGTTACAACTGTATTTTCCAAATCGGCGATGCTACGTGCCAAACCTTCGCCACGAATGAAATTTGCTTGATGGTTTTTTTCAATATATGCACCACCCGTATTGGCATTGTTCCCTTTTAGGGCTTCAAAAACCTGATTCATTGTAATGCCAAAACTTTTAAGTTTGTCGGGATTTATGGCCACCTCGTATTGCTTTACATAACCACCAAAAGCGTTAACCTCGACGACTCCGGGGACTAATGCCATTTGACGTTTTACAATCCAGTCCTGGATAGTACGAAGCTCCATTGCATCGTATTTGTCTTCGTAGCCCTCTTTTAGTTTTAGGGTGTATTGATAGATTTCGCCCAAACCTGTGGTAATTGGGGCCATAAAGGGCGTGCCAAAACCTTCGGGGATTTCTCCGGCAACTTCGGTTAATTTCTCTTGCACCAATTGCCGAGGAAGATAAGTGCCTGCTTCGTCCTTAAAGACAATGGTAACCACAGAAAGCCCAAAACGGGATACCGAACGCAGTTCGATAACATCAGGAAGGTTTGCCATTGCCAATTCTACTGGATAGGTTACAAATTGTTCAATGTCTTCAGTACCTAAATTTGGGGCAACAGTAATGACTTGTACTTGGTTGTTAGTAATATCGGGTACAGACCCCAAGTTTATAGTGGCCATAGACCAAATGCCCGTACCTACAAGTGCCACTATAAATAGCCCAATAATAAACTTGTTATTAATGGAAAATGAAATGATTTTGTTAATCATAGAAAAAGTATTAATTCAGTTTAAACATCGCAATGCAATTGGATGCAATGCGTTTATAATGCGATGCTTAATTTGAAAAAGCATCACGTAAGGATATAGCTATCCTTAAAAAAACTGAATTAAACCCTTGGGGGTTGGAAAAGAGATTCCAGATATCTGGAATTCAATTGGAAAGCATAGTAATTGAATTGAGTTTGTTTATCATCTACAACGGGGTGTATTAATGAAGGCTGAAAGCCCGCGATGAAAACAAAATGTTGGCAGCATTGATGGCTAGTATGTACTGGCGCATTATCGTGTTCTGAATCTTGATGGTGTTCTTCAGGATTACCATCATTATCTATATAATCTTCGTAAATATATTTAACGAATGAATAACCATCATATTCTTTATGGTCTTGGTAATGTGAAAGGAAATGGGATATTTCTTCAATTTGTTCGCAAATTTCCATATTTGCGGCTATTCCTTGAAAAAAGAATAAAATAGACATAGATATGGAAACAAATACTTTCATAGTAGATTGCAAATATAAGAAAAATTGAATGCACAGGCTGTGCAAAATTCAGGCTTAAGTAAATACTCTCTTGTTTCTTTCTAAAAAATTCAAAACTTAAATATGTTGTAATTGGGCAGAAATTATTTACAATCTTTTATATTTTATTGTCTTTTTAAGAGCATTTGGATTACTAAAACAAAATTATGTTTCTCTTAAATCGCAATCAATCAATTGTTATGAAATATTTTAAAAATTGTAAAAAAAGTAAAAAACACAAAAACAAAATGAAAATGATTATAACACCTATCCAAATTATTTTGCCTTTTTTAGAAATACTGCTTTTTTCGGTTTGAATTTTTTTACGCTCTTTGAGACGTTTTTTTCTCCGATTTTCTGACATTATAGTTTCTATTTACTTAAGCGTTTTCTATTTCGTCTCGATAATTTTTGTATTCGTAAGATTTTCAGGTAACTACAAATATTAATTCGGTTCAATATGAATTAATACGTGTCCTAAATTCGGTAATTCTGTTCTTAAATAATCTTTTAATTTATGTGAGATATCGTGTCCAGCTTTTACAGAGATTTCGCTATTTACTATTACGTGCAAATCAACGTGGAATTTCATTCCCGATTTTCGAATAAAACATTTCTCTGTCCCTAAAACACCTCTAACTTCTTTCGATTTTTCTCTGATTTCAATTATAAGTTCATCATAAAGTTGCTCGTCCATAACTTCGCCTAAAGCTGGTCTTAAAATTAAGTAGCTATTATATAGAATAAATGCAGAAGCAAATAATGCTGCCCAATCATCTGCGTTTTCGTATCCTTTTCCAAATATAATTGCAATCGAGATTCCAATAAAAGCCATTACCGAGGTTATTGCATCGCTTCTATGATGCCAAGCATCTGCTTTAAGGGAAGAACTATTTGTTTGTCTACTTTTTCTAATAACTATTTGAAATGAGATTTCTTTCCAAATAATGATTAGTCCTAATACTATCAAAGTCCAAGGTTTCGGAATTTTATGAGGTGTTTGAATGTTTTGAATACTTTCGTATGCAATTATTGTGGCAGAAACAACAAGAAAAGCAACTACACCAAAAGTAATTAATGGTTCAATTTTCCCGTGTCCGTAAGGATGATTTTCGTCTGCTGGTCGTTTTGCATATTTAAATCCTAATAAAACTAAAAATGAAGCAAAAATATCAGTTGTGGATTCAATGGCATCTGCAATTAACGCATAAGAATTACCAAAAAAACCTGCAAGTCCTTTTATAAGGGCTAAAGCAGTATTTCCAATGATGCTGAAATAAGTTGTTTGTATTGCAGTTTGTTCGTTATTCATTCTGTTTTTCTGTAATATCCATAAAAGCAGTATTATTAAATTTAAATGGTAATTATGAAGTCTAATGAAATTGAAATAACTATTTATTCAAAATGTGCCGTTTAACTATAGTACCCAAATCTTTCTCCGAAAACCAAATGTCTTCTGGATGAAGATGAAGAACAGGTGCCTGTTCGCATTTATTGTTACAGTACATATCCTCAACTTCGATTTTATTTTTTAACTTATATTTCTTTATATAATAATCTAAAAGTTTTCCCTTTTTCTTTCGGCAATTTACGCCATCACACCGATAAATGATGGGTTTATTATTTTTATGCTCTTCCATACTATTCTGTTTATAATTAATTTTTCTTTGGTCTTAATAGAATAACCACCAACACCAATACTACTAACGTAATAATGCCTCCATAAAGGAAACTTTGATTTGGGAATGTAGTACCCAAAAATCCTGCCAACGGATATGCAAATGCCCACCACAAATGTGAAAATGCAAAATGAGAACCATAGACTTTACCCTGTTCTTCAATAGGAACTGTTTCTCCAATAAGTGTTTCAGAAGGAATCTCTGCAAGGCTTTGTCCAAGTCCTGCTACAATCCACACTAAAAATAGCATTGAAAAATTGAGATAATTAGCAGCACTTATAGCGATACCTAATATCAGAGCACCAACAATAAGTGAGATGCGTCTTGATTTAGATTTATCAATTGCTCCAGAAACAAATGCAGCTACCATTGCTCCAATTGCGAAAGCTGCCATTATAATGCCATAATCCTTATCTGTGAGGTTCAATCCACCTTTAACCAATACAATGGTATTGACAAGAATAAGTGCACCGGCAACGGCAGAAACCAGTTCAATAAACAGCGCAAAGCGTACATATTGATTAGAAAACAAAATTTTAATCCCTTTTGAAACATCTTGCCAAGTTGTTGGTTTGATTTTACCCTCGACTTCATCTGGGATAATATCCAGCTTACTTTTAGGAAGACTCAACAATAAAATACCTGCTATAACAAATGTACCGGCATCAACAAAGAATATTTCCCTTGCACCCAACCAAATTGCCAATATACCTGCCAGTCCTGGGCCCAGAACCCCTAATAATTGATAGGTAGCCGCCGATAATCCGATAGCTTGTCTATATAATGATTTCTCAACGATTTTCGGAATTACAGAACGATAGGTAGGACTAAAAAACGCATTGAACACATTCATTAAAAAGACAAGAACATAGATTTGCCATTCTTCGGTTACAAAGGGCAGACATCCTACAATCCCCATTCTTATAAAATGCGTGATATATAGTATTTTCTTTCTGGACATTCTGTCTGCCAATACACCTGCAAAAGGCGAAAAAACAATAAATGCCGTGACCCTTAAAGTAAGAGCTGTCGCCAATATGACGGCAGCTCTTTCTTCTCCAAATTGATATGCCAAAAGCGCCAAACCGACCCACGTAAAAGCATCGCCCAATAAACTTATGGTCTGTGCTAAATAAAGTTTTGCAAATAATTTGTTGCGAAGGGCTTGGAACGGTTCTAATAATTTTGAAAGTTTCATTTATTCTCTAAATATCAATTGAGTTCAAAATTTTAATTTGTGCCTGCTAAATGGAAGGCTATTTCAATTGGGCGTAGAAATTGACCTTCCATTGCAGGACTTAAAATTATAATGTGTACTGTCCTTTTAGCCTCAAATTTACTACTACGTCTTCATTACCGGTATTTCTAAAAAACCATCCGTGTTTACCTTCATAAGGTGCTAAAAAAGTGCCCACCATATTATGGGAATTTGAAATGGTATAACTTTCAAAATAGACTTCCTTTGGCTCTACTTTTTGTTTAACCTCTCCGTGAAAATCGAAGTACAGCACTTCATTGTTGGCAGTTATCCATTCATATTTCATTGTTCCGTATTTGAGCATATTTATTTTAAATTCTATGCCTTTTCCTGCCGGTACAACCACTTTGGTTTCATCCTCACGAGTTGCTAATTGTTCTTCTGGTACGGGATTATCAGCTTCCACGGGTCGAGCGACATCGGGTCCTGATCCAGCTTTTTCGAGTTTAATCAAGGGAAGGTTAGCTGTTGATACCATCGTGCCCAAATCATTAGTTTGATTGTTTTCGGGGACATAAAGTTTACTAAATCCAAAAAGTTTACCTGCTCCTGTTGGGTCTATACCATATTCCGCTGGCAGTACTGCAACAACTAATAGAAGTGCTCCAACAACTAATGCTATGATAGTCGCCTTTATAATTTTACTTTTTTCCAATATTGGATGATTCATTTCTGACATAATTATTTTTTTTTAAGATGTAAAGTAGCCTGTTAATTGGAAGCCGAGCAGTAAAAACCCAGCAGCCATAAGAGCTGTATTTGTAATGGTTGAAAATTTCATAAAACTGCGTTGCCTTCTCCAAACGGTTATAAGGATTAACACCACCGCTAAAGCAATAAATTGTCCTATTTCTACACCTATATTGAAACCAATTAGGTTAGTAAAAAGGCCATCTTTATCAAATTTGAATTCTTGCAATTTACTGGCAAGCCCAAAACCGTGAAACAGACCGAATATCAAAACTGCTGCTTTTGTATTGGGCTGTTTGCCAAAGAAACGTTTGAAGCCACCCAAATTGTCAAATCCTTTATAAACAATGGATAGTGCAATGATAGCATCTATTAAATATGCATTTATATTTATATCGGCTAATACACCTAATAGTAATGTGGTACTATGTCCAATGGTAAAAAAGCTAACATACAATAGCACCTCTTTCGGTTTATAAAGAAAGAAAATAACGCCTACCAAAAATAGTAGATGGTCATAACCGGTAATCATATGTTTTGCTCCTATATAAAGAAAGGGGCCAAATGCTACACCACTATTTCCTAACAGAAATGTTTGCGTGTCTTCATCTACTCCGTGAGCATACGCCATTGAACCAAATGCTCCGAATAGAAACAGAATGAGAAAGGCATAAATATTTTTGATTTTCATATTTCAAGTATTTAAATCCCATTGCACATTGCTGTACAATGGGACTTTGATTATTAATGGGCGTGACCGTGGGATTTGACCTGCTGTATGCTATCTTCCCTTTGGCTCATTTCTTCTGGGCTTTGGGTTGCTTCAGTATTTTGAGTTTTTACGCTTTCGTCTTTTTTGGTTTCTCTACAAGATGCCAATAAGATTAAGCTGATGGTTGCAATAAAAAATACTTTTTTCATAATGTTTGATTTATATAGTTATTGATTCTAAATTATTCCTCTTCTTCGGAATTTCGCAATGCGGACAAAATGGAATAGGCATTCTTGGTCACAGGTTTGAAATTTTGAACATTCGCAGCTTCAGCAAAAGTTATCGCTGTATAGCCTTCCTGCTCAATTCCTTTTTTAACCTGTTCCAATTTGAATGTATAGCCACTTTCCGTTTCTTCGGTTTGAAGGATTACGAAATCTTTTCCTTCATATTGAACAATAGCTTCTGAAGGGATTGCATTTTGCTTATTTGTGCCGCTTTCTACCCAAGCCTTTACGTACATTCCCGGCAAAAGACCTTTTTCATTCTCTTTTTCTATGTGGCAATAAACTGGCGTTATACGGTCACTACCTGTTGCTTTTCCAATCAGGAAAACCTTGGCAGTACGATTGAACGTATTATCATCGGAAAGTGAAAATTTAACGGTTTGACCAATCTCCAACTTTTCCAAATCTTTTTCAAAGGCATTCAATGCCAAATGAATATCGTTTAAATCGACAATTTCAAATAGAACATCCTGTGGGGAAACAAAATCGCCAATATTTACATTGCTCGCTTTTACAAAACCTGAAATAGGGGCATAGAGATTCGCAGTTCGTGTTATATTTCCATTTTGAACAGAACTTCTACTGATTCCTGCAAGTGCAAGCCGTTGTTCGTATGCCTTCACTCTTCCTTGTGTGATTTTATAATCAGAAGAAACCTGTTGAAATGTTTTAGCAGAATTGATGTCTTCCTCTCTCAACTTTTTCTGACGGTTAAATTCCTCTTCAAGAAACTGAAGTTTGCTTAAACTCTCCAAATAGCCTTGTTGGATTTGGATAAATTCAGGATTCTCAATGGTTGCCAAGACTTGCCCTTTTTTAATTTCTTCACCAGGCAGTTTTCCTGCTGTTTTTAAATAACCTCCTAAAGGTGCAGATACCGATGCCATACTTTCAGGCTCTACGTCTATGCTGCCATTTAGTTTTATGATGTTACTTAAATTTCGCATTTCAATCGCTCCTGTTTCAATTCCAGCGAGATTGTATTGGTCCTTCGTAAAAGTGATTTGTTTGATTCCAGTTGCAACTGGTTGTTCTTCTTTTATCGAACTTTCTTCAGAAGCTTCCTTTTTTTCAGAATCGGTATTGCCACAAGCCACCAACAATAGGGTGGATAAAATGAGTAGCGAAATTTTTGTATTGAATTTAATTTTCATCTTTTTATATTTTAATTTGAAATCAATAGTTTTTATAAACCCAATAAGGCTTCAATGACTATGATAGACTGGTTATATTGATATAGTGTGTTTAAATATTCCGTTTGAATACTGTTCGCCAATGTGAGGTTTTGCAAATATTGTGTATAAGAAACATCGCCACTTTTAAAGCTCTTTTCTGAATTATCAATGATAAGTTCCGCTTGTGGCAAAGCATCATTTTGATAGTAATCTAAAGTACTTTGAAGTTTGTAATATTCTTGCAATAAATTTTGTAGTTCGCCTTCAAGCTGTGTCTTGTTTAACTCAATTTGAGATTGGACGATGTCCTCTTCAATTTTTGCTGCCTGAATTTTGGCTCGATGTCCACCAGGAAAAATTGGAATTGCAACACCTACGTGAAAGAATGAAAATCGGTCATCGTCATTAAAATTTTGGTTTGCTATACCGCTACTTTGAGCGCCAATAAATGTTTGGCTATTATAACCGAACATAATATCTGGCAACACTTTACTCCTTTCCACATTGGTTTCTCGTTTCCTTACTTCCAACTGTTGTTTTAAATAAACGTAAAACGGACTTTGCTCCACAGACTGGCTTTCAATATCTAAATCTATCTCACGACGAACCAATTCACTCTCTACGATACCAATATCATCATTCGTGTTCAAAACAACCTGAAGCTGCTTTTTGGCGATTCTCATATCGGCTTCGTTTTGCTGAAGCTTGTTCTTTATTTGCATAGACTGTGTTGCAGAGGTTACACTTTCCAGTTTTGTGGATTCGCCAGATTCATAACGCATCGAACTTGAACGGTTGAGATTACCATACAAGCTATCTTGACGCTGCAACAATTGTTTGTTCTGCATTAAAAACACATATCTTGAATAGGCAGCTTTTACATCCGCAATTAGGTCATTTTCTTCTATAACCTTTAGTTGCTCACTGCTACTAACTCTTGCTTTTGCCAGTTTGAACTGACTGGTATAAACTGTTGGGAAATTTATTCGCTGTGTAACTCCGTATTGATTATCCCTTACCGTAGGCGTATTAAATTCGCCATTTTGATACGAGAATTCTGTTCTCGGAATTGTTATAGCACCGTACTTTCCTTTTTCTTCAACCTCGATTTCGTATTGAGCAATCTTAATACGGTTATTGTTCTGAAGTGCCATTTCAATAGCCTGCTGCAAGGTAATTGTACGCTCCTGCATCTGATTTGTTTCTTGTGCTTGAAGTTGCATCGCAGGAAAAAACAGACCACCAATCACCATTAAAGTGGTAACGATTTTCTTTTTTCCTAAATTGAATTTCACTTTTCCTTCAGTAAAATAGATATACAAGACTGGTAGTACAATTAGGGTTAGTGCTGTTGCCGTAATCAATCCACCTATAACCACAGTAGCTAATGGTCGCTGTACTTCTGCTCCTGATGAATTTGATAATGCCATAGGTAAAAAACCTAAAGCAGCTACGGTAGCTGTCATTAATACAGGTCTCAATCTCACACGTGTTCCTTTAACAACACGTTCATAAATATCGGTTACACCTTCTTTATCAAGCCTATTGAATTCTGCGACCAGCACGATTCCATTTAAAACAGCCACACCAAATAAGGCAATAAATCCGATTCCGGCTGAAATACTGAAAGGTAAGTCTCTTATGATTAGTGCAAAAACACCACCTATTGCAGATAAAGGGATTGCCGTAAAAATGAGCAAACTTTGTTTCATTGAACCAAAAGTAAAAAACAACAGCACTAAAATCAGCAACAACGCTATTGGTAAAGCAATCACTAACCGTTGATTAGCCTCTTGCAAGTTCTGAAATTGACCACCATAGGTTACATAATAACCTGCTGGCATATCAACTTTTGAATTCATAATTTGCTTTATGTCTTCAATAATACTTTGTACATCCCTGTCACGCACGTTGAAGCCAACAATAATTCGACGCTTTGCATTGTCACGCTGAATTTGTACTGGTCCTGGTTCAAATGAAATGTTTGCTACCTGACTTAACGGAATTTGATTTCCCTGTGGTGTACTGACATACAAATTTTGTACATCGGTTATATCGGTTCGGTAGTTCTTGTCCAATCTCACAACGAGGTCAAATCTACGTTCCCCTTCATAAACAAGTCCTGCCGAAGTACCCGCAAAGGCAGTTTCGATAGCATTATTTACGTCCTCGATATTCATACCATATTGAGAAATCTTGTCACGGTTCATTTGAATATTAATCTGTGGTAGTCCAGTCACTTCTTCAACATACAAATCTTCAACACCTTCTACCGATTTTATTTTGCTACCCACATTACCAGCCAAATCTGAAAGAATATTGAGGTCTTCTCCATAAATTTTTATTACAACATCCTGTTTAGCACCTGTCAGAAGTTCATTAAAACGCATTTGTATGGGTTGTTGAAAACTAAAAGTAGCATTAGGGATTATTGACAGGGATTCTTTCATCTCTGCTGCCAGTTCTTCTCTTCCTTCTGCTTTTTTCCATTCCGATTTTGGGCTTAAAATAACCATCATATCTCCTGCCTCAATGGGCATAGGGTCTGTTGGAATTTCCCCTGAACCAATCTTGTTTACTACTTGCTTCACTTCATCTGGATATTCATTTAATAATATCGTCTGTGCCTTTTGAGAAACATCAATCATCTGGTCGATAGAACTTCCTACAGGTACTCGGGTTTCAACCGCAAAATCGCCTTCGTCCAATTGGGGAATAAACTCACCTCCCATATTTGCAAAAACGATTAGCGTTATAACAAATAATCCTACTGCCAATCCAAGTACCAATAATTTTGTGCGCAGGGCAGCTTCTAAAATAGGTTGATATATACGCTGAAAGAAATCCATCATTTTATCGGAAAAATTCCGCTTATGTTCCGTCTTGCGTCCAAGTGCAAGGGCAGACATCATCGGAACGTAGGTAAGTGATAAAATTAATGCCCCAAGAATAGCGAACATTACCGTTTGTGCCATTGGATGAAACATTTTTCCTGCAACACCGCTCAAAGCCAAAATAGGCACGTAAACAATTAGAATTATGATTTGTCCGAAGGCAGCGGAATTCATCATTTTTCCAGCAGAGCGTTTTACCTCGGTATCCATTTGTTCTGACGATAGCTTCTCAACGCCAGCATACTTCTTTTTACTGGTATGAATCCCAAACATTACAGATTCAACAACAATTACCGCCCCATCTACTATAAGCCCAAAATCTATGGCACCCAAACTCATTAAATTTCCGGAAACCCCAAAGAGGTTCATCATCGCGATTGCAAAAAGCATTGAGAGCGGAATAACCGAAGCAACTATCAATCCACCTCTTAAATTACCAAGAAAGAGGATTAGTACAAAAATCACTATCAAAGCACCTTCCGTAAGGTTAGTCGTTACAGTCCCGATTGCACGGTCTACCAAACCTTTCCTATCCAGATAAGGTTCAATGGTCACTCCTTCGGGCAAAGTTTCTTTAATCTGCTCAATTTTATCCTTCACATCATTGATAACGGCAGAAGAATTTGCTCCCTTTAGCATCATTACAATTCCCGTAACAACTTCGCCTTCACCATTTCGGGTAGCCGCTCCATAGCGCACACCGTGACCAAACTGTACTTTGGCAACATCCCGAACAAGTACTGGTGTGCCATTATTTACTTTAACAGCTATTTTCTCCAATTCTTGTATATTGTTAACCAAACCTTCGCTCCGAATGAAATAGGCATTAGGGCCTTTATCAATATAAGCTCCACCCGTGTTTTGATTGTTTTTTTCCAGAGCGGTAAAAATATCTTCAATAGTAACATTCATACTTTGAAGTTTATCTGGGTCTAAAGCAATTTCATATTGTTTCACCAAACCACCAAAACCACTCACTTCTGCAACACCAGGTGTTCCCAATAGCTGTCTTTTGATAATCCAGTCCTGAATAGTTCTTAATTCGGTGGCATCATATTTATCTTCATATCCTTTTTCGGTATGGATTACATATTGATAAATTTCACCCAAGCCTGTAGTAACGGGTCCCATTTCGGGTTTTCCTATGCCTTCAGGAATGTCTTTGGCAGCGAGCGTTAATCGCTCTTGAACTTGTTGCCTTGCCCAATATAAATCTACGTTTTCCTCAAAAACAATAGTTACAATGGAAAGTCCGAAACGGGAAAAGGAACGCATTTCCTTAATGCCAGGAATACTTACCATTGTTTGTTCTACTGGAAACGTAACTAACTGTTCTACTTCTTGTGCCGCTAAAGTGGGTGATATGGTAATAACCATAACTTGATTGTCTGTGATGTCTGGCACGGCATCAATGGGAAGCTTTGTTAGCGAATAAACGCCCCATCCAATTAAAGCCAGCGTAAATAGTCCGATAACAAGCTTATTGTTTATCGAAAATGCAATGATTTTGTCTAACATTATGTTTAAAATATTTTTAAGTCGTAAATACTGAAATTGAAAATACCATACAGGTCATCTATGGATTTGAATGATACAAAACCAATGATTAATTTTTAAAAAATAAATATGGTAAAATGGTAATTAAAGCAAAGCTTGCTATTACCAAGGCTTAATAAATTTGCAGATACTATTACTATGAATGTATCTGTTTAATTTAATTAAACTAAAGAGGAATTAACAGGTAGGTGGACCTCGTGAATCGAGGGATGAGAGATATGAGTTGAAATAATTATTGGGTGGATGATAGACTACTACTTTTATAGAATCTTCATCATCATATTTTATAGAAATGCTATAACGGTTAAGAAAAATAGGCGTTTTTACGTCCTTTTTAACCTTGAATTGTGAGATAATACTTTCGTGAGTTGCTAAAATTTCATTAGAAACAACTGAATGTATGTGAACTTCCAAAAATAAATCTAAAAGTCCTTTTTTGGAACTTTCTTTTTTTGGAACATCGTGATGTTGGCTGTGACTGTCACTATTGGCAACAGCCTTATGCGAGTGCCCAATTTCGTGTAAATGATGTAAATGGGGCATTACCTGATGCAAAAGCAATAGGCTGAATATGCCTAAAAAGAAAAGTGCTTTTATGTGTTTGTGTTTTTGCATCGGTTGCAAATATAGAAAAATTATAACAGCGCAACGATATTGTTTTTTACGAATAACTCTCAATTGGTTTTGTCAGCGATTTTTATAAGGGTACTTCAAGTTAAATAGTAATTTTTTTAACTGATTGGCTTTTGATTAAAACACTCTACCATCATTTTATATAGTTCAGGATGTTTCTTTTTAAGCAAGTCTGGACGCTCAAAAAAATACTCGGAAGCTACTGCAAAAAACTCTGCTTGATTTGTGCCTCCATATTTTCGGATGTCAGAATGATTATCATTTATCGCTTCCATTTCCTTATGGATTAAATTTAACCAAGGTATAACATATTGATGTTCTAATAATCGCTCTGGCACACCATCTGTTCTATCATCCAACTTATCAATAAGGTGTACGAACTCGTGTATGCCAGTATTACTTTTATCTGTTGTGTTTTTAAAGCCGTGATACAATGCTTTTTGGGAAAGAATCATTTGTTTTTCAAATCGTCCGTTCCCGACAATTCCACCAATGTTACGTGATTTATCCCTATTGCCAAATTGCATATCCTCATTAAAATTATCTGGATATAAGAGGATTCCACTTAAATTAGTGTAATGCCATTCTTTAAAACCAAAAACAGGAATTACGGCACTTGCTGCAATTAAAATTTTATCTAATTCTTCCAATTCAAACTGCACAGCATCTATATAAACCTCACTTAAAAATTGCATCATTTTTTGTTGAAAAACAAGTTGCTTAACTTTTGAAAGATTTCTATAATAAATTACATTTTCCATTAATAATTTGTGCCAATGCTCTGGAAAAGGCTGAATACTCTGCCGTTTCGCTTTTCTATAAAAATGAACAGCAAACAGCAGAACTACAACCAAAATTAAGATATAAACCATTTTAAAGCGAAAAGATTAATCTACAGCTTCCGCTTTAAAGCCTACTTTTTGCAATGTAGCCTTTACATCTTCTTCCGTAGCACCATCGCTTTTAATGGTTAGAATTTTATCTGGATTAGTGGTATCCACTTCCCAACTTTCAACACCTTCCTGTTTATCTAAAAAAGGGGTTACTTTCGAGATGCATCCTCCACAATTGATATTTGTTTTAAATTTTAAAGTTTTCATAATATTTGAATTTATAGTTAATATTAAAGTTTTACTCGTTTAAGTCTTAAACTATTGGCAACAACCGATACGCTACTGAAAGCCATTGCTGCACCTGCAATCATTGGGTCTAATAAAAAGCCATTTATTGGATACAAAACGCCTGCCGCAATAGGTATTCCGATGATGTTATAAATAAACGCCCAAAACAGGTTCTGACGAATGCCCAATACGGTTCTTTTTGACAGTTCCAATGCTTTTGGGATGGATTGCAAATCTGACGTTATCAATGTCATTTTTGCGACATCCATTGCAATATCAGACCCTTTGCCCATTGCAATACTTACATTGGCTTGTGCCAAAGCGTGTGAGTCATTGATGCCATCGCCAACCATAGCTACTATTTTTCCATCAGCCTGTAACTTTTCAACAAAAGCTGCTTTGTCTGAAGGCATTACTTCGCCTTGGTAATTTGTTATTCCCACTTGTTTAGCGACAGCAGATGCGGTTTTATTATTATCTCCTGTAAGCATATAGACTTCAATACCTCTTTCTTGAAGCGTCTCTATAGCCTTTTTTGAAGTTTCTTTAATCTTGTCTGCAATGGCAAGTATTGCCAACACTTGTTTTTCATTTCCGAAGAAAATTACCGTCTTTGCTTGCTCTTCTAAACCTTCCGCTGTTTTCATTAAAGAAGCGTCGATTTGAATATTTTTCTCAAGCATTAACTTATGGTTACCCACAAAATATTTTGACCCATTTTCTGTTTGGGCTTTTACACCTTTTCCAGTAATACTTTCAAAGGAATCAATTTCAGCTTGTTCAATATTTTCCTCTTTCAAAAGTTTTACCACTGCTTCTGCCAAAGGATGTTCTGATTGTGCTTCAATAGCCAAAAGAATTTGCTTGAATTCGTTTTGATTTTCAAGCTTATCCTTCCAGAGTATATCAGTTACCAATGGTTTTCCTTCGGTAATGGTTCCAGTTTTATCAAGAATGACGGCATTCACTTTATAACCGAGTTCCAAACTTTCGGCATCTTTAATCAGGATATTGTTTTCTGCTCCTTTGCCAATCCCCACCATTATGGCGGTTGGTGTTGCCAATCCTAATGCACAAGGACAAGCGATAACCAATACTGCTACAGATGTCAACAAGGCTTGTGAAAATGCATTATCGCCACCGACAAACATCCAAACGATGAACGTAACGATAGATATCCCCAATACGATGGGAACAAAAATTCCCGCAATCTTATCGACCAATTTTTGCACAGGTGCTTTGCTTCCCTGTGCTTCCTGAACCATTTTTATGATTTGGGAAAGCAGGGTTTCGCCGCCTACCTTTTCTGCTCTGAATTGAAAACTTCCTTTTTGATTGACGGTACCGGCAAATACTTTTTCCGATTTGGATTTTTGGACCGGGACCGGTTCGCCCGTAATCATACTTTCATCTACATACGAACTGCCTTTTGATACTTCACCATCAACTGGGATTTTTTCTCCAGGACGTACCAAGATAGTTTGACCCACTTGGACTTCGGAAATCTGGATTTCCTTTTCTTCGCCATTTTCTATTACCTTCAACGTTTTGGGCTGCAATCCAATCAGTTTTTTAATCGCTGAAGAAGTGTTCGATTTTGCCTTTTCTTCCAAGAGTTTCCCCAAGGAAATAAAGGTTATAATGACAGTAGCCGCCTCATAATAGACGTGAGGCTCGATACCACGGCTCAACCAAAATTCAGGAAAAAAGGTATTGAATATACTAAAAAGGAAAGCAATTCCGGTACTCAAGGCCACCAAGGTATCCATATTCGCCTTACCGTGTTTGGCTTGCTTGAAGGCATTGATGAAAAAACTGCGCCCAAACCAAAAAAGAATTGGAAAGGCCAATACCAATGAAATCCATTTGCCTGGTTCCCATTGCATATAGAACATTCCCAACACAAAAATGGGTAGCGTAAGTATCGCCGACCAGATGGTTCGGTTTTTTATGTCTTGATAGTGCTTTTGCTGTAGTTCTTGTTGTACTTCCGAAGGATTCTCCGCATCAATGATAATATCATAACCCACTTCGCGAAGTGCATTTTGAAGTTGATTAGGACTCAACTCTTTGTCGTACTCTACAAGAACAGAACTATTGGCAAAATTTACGCTTGCATCAAAAACGCCTTCCGTATGTTTTAATACAGATTCAACGCTTGCTGCACACGATGCGCAGGTCATTCCTGTAACCGGGAATGATTCTTTTATTCCTTGTTTATGGCTCTTTTCTTTGGTTTCAAATATGTTAATTGTCTCCATAATCCTATTCTGATTTGACATTTACAAAATTCAGAAAATAGCCTGAAGAACTTGTTATGGAATATGCCGAAAAAGTTGTAGAATTAGTTTATTCACCTTTATTATTTTTTAATCCTATATCCTTTTATTTGAATCACTTCTTCTATTTCATTGACGCTTGTTTTTGTGCTATCAAATTTAATTTCAGAAGTCCCTTTTATGTAAGAAGTATTGATTTCTAGAATTCCATCTAATTTTTTCACTGAATAATTGATATTTTCTTCACAACCAGTACATACCATCCCTTCAATAGAAAGCTTTATAGATTGAATATCTGTTTGGTTTACAATTACAGCATCGTTTCCTATTGATTTGTGAAACAATTGAGGATAATATGAAACCAATGTCATTACAGCCACAAACGCAGCAACCAACCACACATAGAATTTTGATTTAAAAAATGATGGTTTATCAGTTTCACAGTTGCTGCAATCAACCTTCTTCTTTTTATAAACTTGATAAAAAGCAAAGCCCAAGGACAAAAAAGCAATTGCCAACAAATAAGGTTTTAAAGCGATGAGCCAGGAGAAATACACTGAGCTACCACTAATACCTGCGACACCTGTCAGCAATAGTGGTCCCCAACAGCAAAGCTTTAGGGAAACTGCTGAAAATACAGCAGTCCCCATAGATGCTTTTTTGTTAAATTGAACTATTCCCATCTCTAACAGCTTCCTATTCCTGCATTGGTCAAATAATCTTTTGTTATTGCGATGTTTGTACAGCAGTCTAATAGTTTTCCATTAACAGCAATTGCAGGAACTCTTTTAACTCCATATTCCTTCATTTTTGAAATACAGATTTTACTTTCGCATTGCTCGGATAGATTATGAAGTGTGATTTCGCAGTCTTTTCCTGCTGTCTCCTTTACTAATTGTACCACAGGCTCGCATACCGGGCAACCTGCTGTAAAAATCTCAATTTGTCGTTTCATCTTATGTTATGTTTAAATTAATAATGGAACAAAGATGAGAACGTTAGGTAGGGGGTCACCAAACTTTTTTTAACCTTTTTTTTCGTTGTAGTTTTTTAATCGAGTTTCAATGGCTTGAATTTCTTTTAACTTGTTAGTTAAATCGGATAATTCTAAGTTTGGGAATTCACTTTTTAAATATTCAATTTTATCTTCATTGCCACAATTGCCTGGGCAAGAGTCCACGGCCTTTACAATTCCAATAGCAAGTGCTTTTCGATAGACTTCATCCAGCAGTAAGTAATGTGCTTTTTGAATCCCCTTATCAATGGATTTGAACTGTATGTTTATTTGTTCGGGGTCCTTTCCTTCATCAAGCATTTTAACAATGCCGTTTAATTGACCACTCAAAGTTTTTAATCTGGATTTAATATCCAAGATTAAATCAGTAGGTAATTTGTACTGTTCTCCTTTCATAACTCAAACTTAACTCGCGCAGCAACTTAATTTGGAAACATCTTTCCCAAAGGTAATCGCTGCCAGTTTAACAGATTCTCCTAAAGTTAAATATGGATAAAAGCTTTCTGCTAAATCTTTTACAGTGATTCCAAATTTAATAGCCATACTCAATTGTTGTATCAGTTCACCACCTTCAGGTGCAACTACTCTTGCGCCTATTAATTTATCGGTTTCAGTGTTGCGTATCAGTTTTATGAACCCTCTGGTATCTTGAGCTGCCAAGGCTCTTGGAACGTGAATTAAATCAAGTTTACTGACTTCAAAAGGAATTTCCTTTTTTTCTGCTTCAATTTCATCTATACCTGCTCCTGCGATTTGAGGGTCTGTAAATACTACCCAAGGTAATGATGAATAATCAATACTTGTTTTTGTTGATGAAAACGCATTGTGCACTGCTGTACTACCTTCGGTTGCTGCTGTATAAACAAATGCCGGTGTAATGGTGACATCTCCTGCTGCATAAATATTGGAAATATTGGTTTCCATTTTTTCATTTACAATAATATGGCCGCTTACTGTTAACTTTAGGCCGATATTCTCAAGCCCTAATTTAGAGGTGTTAGGCTTCGTCCCTGTAGCCACCACAATATGTCCTTTTTCAACAATTTGAGTTGTGGAACCATCAGGACAATTACAATGAATAATTGTATCGTTACCTTTCTTTTCAAATTTAAACGCTCTAAAGTTTGGAAGGATTTCAATCCCTTCACTTTTCATTTGTTCTACCAAAACATCTGTAATATCTTTTGTTTGACTGCGTAATGGCCTGTCGGTAAATTCAATGATACGTACTTTTACACCCAATCTGTTGTAAGCCATCGCAATTTCCAAACCAATATAACCAGCTCCCATAATGGTCAAACTTTCAGGTTTTTCCTCTAAATCGAACAAGGTCACATTGGTTAAATAACCAACCTCATTCAGTCCTTCAATATTTGGAATATTGGTAGTTGCTCCTGTTGCCATTAGAATGTTGGTTGCTGTGTAGGTGTCTTTTCCATCCACAAGGATTGTTTTATTATCAACAAGTTCAGCCCAACCTGTACGCATTATCAGGTTTTCAAAATCACTTACCACATCCATATATTTTTGTTGCTGAAGTGAAGCAACCAATGCTTTTTTATCTTTTATGGTTTGTGTAAAATCAATGTCTGCTCCTTTAGGTTTTATACCCTTAAAATTGGAATGCGTAGCGAGACGTACCGTTTCGGCAGCCCGAATAAGGTTTTTAGACGGTACACAACCCACATTTACGCAAGTGCCACCAAAATCTAATCCTGCATTTACCATAAGTGTTGTGAGCCCTAAACCTTCAGCTTTAATGGCTGCTGAAAATGCAGCTGAACCACCACCAATAATTATTAAATCGAATTGATTTTGGCCTTTGGAATTTACAGCGGAAACCTCTTCCTCGTCGACATTATTTACAACCGAATAATCACCAACGCTGTTTATAGCATCTATTACATTTGCCTTACTCATCTTATCAGCATCAAAATTAAATTCGCCTTTTCCGGTTTCGTGGTTAACTGTGGAACTTAAAACTCCTTCAGTTGCGTTCATATCCTTTTCGATATGTGTTGCACAACCTTCACAGGTCATACCCTCAATTTCCAATGTAATGGTTTCTCTATTTTGAGGCATTTTGATTTTCATTTTAGCTGTATTTTTCATTGAAATCGGTACTGTTTACTTATTAAAAATTAGACCTTCCCTTTAATTACTTCTTAATTACTTCGGCCTTAAACCCTTTCTTTTCTATGATAAGTTTTAGGGCTTTGATACTTGTTTTTGAACCATCAAACTCAATAACAGCAATATCTCCAGGGTATTCAACCGAATGTTCCAAAACACCATCTACTTCCTTTAATGCATTATAAATAGCATTGGAACAACCAGCACAAGTAATGCCTGTAATTTTAAATTTCACCGTGGTTGCATTGTGTTTCTTTGAAGCTACTTCCACAACTTGATTTGTAACCTCCTTGCTTTGTGATTTGGCCTGAAAAGAAAACAGCATTAAAGCCAAAATAGGCACTATTGATAGTTTTTTCATAATGGGTAATTTTGCGTTTATTTATCTTTTATAACTTTGTATCCTGTTGAATTAATTGCCTTTTCAATAGCTACTTTAGAGGTTTTAGACTTATCAAACTCTACGATGGCATTTCCCTTTTCATACGAAGGGGTTACATTTATAATACCGTCCAATTCATTTACAGCGTGTTTTATGCTTTCTTCACAGCCAGCACAAGTCATTCCTTGAACATTAAAGTTTACAGTTTGAATATTTGATTGGTTTACAATGACCACTTCTTTTTTATTATCCGGATAAAAAATGGATGAATAATATGGAAATGCCAGCATTATAATTGCAAATGCTGTTACTATTCCCAAAAAGGTTTTTGACTGTATAAATTTTGATTTTCCTTCCTTACCGGCAGGCAGGTCGTCCGTATCGCATTCACAATCGATTTCTTTTTGAGGTTTTAGTTTTTGATACCAAGCAAAGCCGAGCACTAAAATTGTTAGCCCGATTAGATAAGGTCTAAAAGGCTCAAGCCAAGAAAATGTTGAGGCAATTCCACTTGTTCCCGCGATTAAAGCCAAAACGGGTGTAATACAACATAAAGAGGCTGTAATTGCAGTTAACAAACCTGCACCAATTAATTTGTTTTCACTTTTCATATCGTTTCTAAAACTTTGTTTTTATCGAGTATTTCAAAAAACGGATTTAATAATGTTGAATATTCAGGGGTTAGTGAGTAAAAAATCGTTTGAGCATCTCTTTCGGTTTCCAATAGATTTCGGTCTTTCATTTTCCTTAAATGTTGCGAAATAGCAGAAATATTCATTTCGAGAATATCACTTAAGTCGCAAACGCAAAGTCGTTTCTCCTCAAAGAGTAGGTAAAGAATTTTTAGCCGAACATTATTTCCGACTAAAGAAAGTCCATTTGCCAAATAGTCAAACGATTCATTTAATTCTGAAACTGTCTTTTTACAATGGTTTATCTGTTCAATATCTGCCTGTTGTCTTATGCAAGAATTATTTTTCATAAGGCAAAGTTACAATTATTTCTTATTTAAGCAAATACTTAAATACAAAAAAGAATGATATGTAAATTTTGATCATTATGTTCCTTTTGTTTTGATTTGTGTTTTGCAAAAACTAAAACTGCCGAATTGTACATCTGTTCTTTTAGCTTGTAGGTGAGGGTATTGCTGGCTTTACAGTTAATTGTCTTTTAAAACTACAAAACAGAAAATTCTGTATGGTGTTGAATGGTGTTGTGTGGTCCTCTGATACACAGCGAATTTTGTCAAATCCTTTTTTTAATTCCGATGTTAATTCCTCTTCATTGTATTGTTTTATTTCAAGTCCGCTACATTTTTTTGGTCCGTTTTGTGAAAAGGTTCCTATTATTAAATAACCTCTTACAAATTTTGTCGCTATGTTAGTATATTTTTTAATCTGATCATCTGTTGTAAGAAAATGAAAAGTTGCTCTGTCGTGCCAAACATCGAAAGATGTATCTGGTTCAAATTCGGCAATGTCGCTTACAATCCAATTTACTTTACTTGCCTTTTCTCCCAGTCTTTTTTTAGCTTTCGCAATTGCTTTTTCTGAAATATCAAGTACAGTAATGTTATTATACCCTTCCTTGAGTAAATAGTCAACAAGTTTACTGTCGCCACCACCAATGTCTATAATTTTTGCCTTTTTATTTAGTTTGAACGAACGTATAAACTTCAGTGAAGTTTTTGGTATTTCTTGCGTCCAACTTACCTGGTCTGGATTTTTAGTTTCGTAAACTGTTTCCCAATGTTTCTTTCTGTCCAATTTCATTTTGATATCTAAATTCGGTTCATTGGTAAATCAATATATCATCTATTGATTTAAATATCCCTTTAATTGTGGTAAACACACCTTAAATCTCATCCAAGGATTTTCGGTTTTTGTCTACAGATTTCTTGAACTGCGTAGGTGTCATTCCGGTTACTTTTTTGAATTGATTGCTTAAGTACGCAACGCTACTATAATGTAGTTGAAAAGCTATCTCGCTTAATGTCAATTCGTCGTAGACAATGAGTTCTTTTACACGTTCAATTTTTTGGTTGATGATGTATTGCTCGAACGTGATGCTTTCGACAGACGAGAATAGGGAACTTAAATATTTATAATCCAAGTTAAGTTCGCCAGTAACAATATCTGCCCATTTTAATTCGGTCTTTTCATTAGAATAATGTATCTTCTCAATTACCAAATTCTTCATTTGCTCGATAAGCTGGCTTTTACGGTCGTCAATCAAACTAAATCCTGCATTTTGTAGCTTTTTTGACAAAGATTTTTTTTCGAATTCATTGAGTGTCGAAACCAATTCTACCTCTCCTAACTTGACAGCTTTGTAATCAATGTTCAATACCACCAAAATTTCGGAAACTGCCGATATACATCTCGGACAGACCATATTTTTTATGTGGATAATTGAACTCATTTTTTTTAAAATAGATTTACTCCTGCTTTTGAAAGTGAATAATAATATGCTGCTATAGCGGCTATTATAAATATGGCAATAATAGCCAAGATGCCAATAATTTTATCCTTTCTAGAAACATCATTTTTAGACTGTCGCTTGTTCTTTTTTGCTTTTCTTCTATTTCTTCTACTTTCACTCATTGCCCTCTTGCTATTACTTGATTTTTCTTTTCTTAGCTTCTACAACTAATTTTATAAAACCATATCCCTCAATATAGCATGGTAAGATGCTCAATCCAATTTTAAAACTGTTTGGGCAAACTGCACATCTATTGTTTTGTCCAATCCCGGTATTACCTTGTCCAAACCTGTATCCGAGACCAAAATTTGCCCATGTGCGCTTATTACGCATGACATTGAAGAACTAAAATAGATATGGGTAACGGTGGCTTTTAAACTGGTATTATAAGTGCTGTTATTGTAGGTAATTGAGACCAGCCAATTAAAATTTATAGGATCATGTTCTTTTGATAAAAAATCCGTAGAGGGAATAGATCCTGAAAAACGTAAAATAAGCGGTTCCTCTTCCTCATTTAAATTGGTCATTATTTCAGGGTTATCTGTGGATAAGGTTTTCAAATCAAGAGTACCATTCAACTCTTTGCTACCATAATCCAAATACAAAGCGAGTTTATGACTTTCTGCTTTTAAAGGTTTGTCCCGTAACATGGCCATCATTTGAATATGTCCATTTTCGTTCCTGTAAATATTTTGGGCACTGACCGTATAATAGTTAATGAATAGAGCAAATAACAGGGTTAAAATAAAATCTGCTATTCTTGACTTGTTTTTGAGTGCATTAATCATATGTCTAGGGGTGTTTATAATAGTTAGTTTTCCCTTATTTTCTTTTTAATTATTTTTCTAATGGTCGGTGATGACGTATACCATAGCAAGAATCCACTCAAGACAGTAATTAAGCCCAAAAGTGAAAATGCTCTTAAAACAATGGTGTTGAAATTATCTCGTCCTTCATAGTCCATAGTATGCGTCATCCATAAAAAATCGAACCAACGCCAATCTCGATGACGTACTGTTTGAAAAGCTCCATTTTCAATCGCCACATAAGCCTTAAGATTTTCATCGGTTTTATATGAAATCTCATAAGCTGGTAAAGGTCTACCCCTATACTCGTGATGATTGCCTACGGATTCAATTCTCTGTATTTTGTCAAACTCTAAATCCGACAACATATAGCGTTCAGCTACCTTAATTGCTTCCTGTTTGGTGATTCCTTTCTTTTTAGCTCCTGAAACAGCGTTGTACAGATGCTCTTCATTTATCCAATAATAAGGTTTGTCATCAATTTCTAATAACTCTAAAGATTTTACATTCAACTCATTTTCCAACTCAGATAAACCAATCAAGTTCTTAAATGTAGCTTGTTCAGGAACGTCTTTTTTGAAATGGTCACCGTGAATCTCATCAATGTCTGTCCAACTGAAATATAGACCACTAATAGTCCACATTAAGAATTGAATGCCGATGAAAAGGCCTAAATACCTATGTGTTTTTCTAATTTTTAGTGCTGTATGCCTATTTACCATATTACTGATTTACCTTAAAGTGGAATTTTATAGAGACCTTCTCCCAACTCAATGAAATTGCACCTTCATTGTCATTAATCTTGTTCACTTGATATTCCAAGTGTTCGGTAACTTCATCTGAAATGATGGGTTTAACTTTGAAGCGCAAAACATCATCCTTCTCCTCATACTCGTCCTTGCCGTGTTGGTCCCAATTTGAATTAAAAATTATGGTCCATTCGTCTTTTGATGGAATAGTAAAAAACCCATATTTACCGGCAGGTAACATTTTACCATCAATAATTAAATCCTTGTTAGTTTCTATCCAGGTAGCCATATGTGCACCAGCTTGCCACAACTGGTCATAAGCCAACAACCCACCAAAAATGATTCTATTTCTTACGCCTGGCGACGAATAATCTATATGAATATGGGCATCGCCTATCATCGCCATCGTTGATGTATGTGGGCTCAAAGGTTTCTTTTTATCTGGTTGTGCAGAAGTTTCTGAAGCTTTTTCCTCAACAACTACCTCTTTGTCTTCTTTCACTTCTTGCTTGCAAGAGACAATAAGAAAACCGATTAGTAATACAGAAAGGTGGATATATTTTTTCATTAAATTTTATTTTGCATTTCTTGACGAAGAATGTGTTTTAATAATTTTCCATTTACCTTCCATCTTTTTCAAGATTGATGTTGCTACTCCTTTTTTCTTTATCGTTCTACTTTCGCCTTTTTCATCTGGGTTTAGTACGATAGTGTAGATGTAAGTTTCAGTAGTAAAAGCATAGGGCAAATCTACTTCCGCATCAATTTCATAATCTGAAAATTCAAATTTCTTAAAATGCCCTAATTCTGGTCCTAAATGTTGTGCCTGTTGCACAACCACCTCTTCAAATATAGCAAAAGGC
>CERN01008787.1_pt1 | contig 279977 bp, 282 predicted proteins | sample 530761 | NCBI WGS metagenome assembly CERN01 (sample SAMEA2620947, study PRJEB7988) | marine metagenome | isolation source: saline water (ENVO:00002010), including | reverse complement strand
TGACTACTGACTACTGACTACTGACTACTGACTACTGACTACTGAGAAATCCACATTTCCGCAGGCATTCCAATTTTCAGGCTGCCGTTGTTTTTTACTATCACTTTCACGGCATAAACAAGGTTTACCCGTTCTTCTTTGGTTTGAATTATTTTTGGGGTGAATTCTGCCGAAGCTGAAATCCAGCTTATGATTCCAGCATAATCTTTCATTGCTTCACCAGAATCGATTTTTACGGTTACTTGCTGTCCTATTTTAATGTTTGGGAGCTGCGTTTCGCTTATGTAAACACGCAGCGTCATTTCTTCCAAATCGGCAATTTTATAAAGCGGTTTTCCGAAGGAAACAATCTCGCCTGGCTCTGAATATTTCGTTAATACAGTTCCATTTATTGGATTGATAATACTGCTTTTTGAAAGTTGTTCTTCAATTTGAGCAACTTTCGCATCAATGGATTTTACCTCATTTACGATAGGTGCATTTTGTGTTTCCACATTTTGAATTTGTTTTTTCAAAACGTCCACTTGACTGTTGACTTGATCCAATTGGCGCTGGGTGGCAGCGTTTTCGGCAAACATATTTTGAATACGCTGTTGCTCCGTTTTTGCCGTTTGCAATTGTTGGTTCAAAACGCTCACTTGCGACCAAACGCCTCCAGATTTTGATGCAGCTGTTTCCTTTGAAGCAAGAAGTTGTTCTTTGCTTAAATAAAGTTGAAGGGTATCCACGAGTCCGACGACTGTTCCTTTTTCCAAAATTTGTCCTTCCTCCAAATTCAAAAATTCCAGTTTTCCGTTTGCTTCGGACGAGATTGTGATTTCAGTGGCTTCAAAATTGCCATAGCCATCGGCTTTTTCGCTGTTGGAACAGGAGGAAAGAAATCCAATTAGGACTGCTGTTATAATAACAATTGATTTTTTCATCTATATGTTTTTTTACCACGAACACACGAATTTTAGGTGTTTCGCAGGTTAGCTGTAATTTTTTCAATGCCCTGCCAGCAGGTTGTTGCATAAAAAATGATATAATATTCGTGTATTCGTGGTCACTTTTTTAATTTCCTTTGATTATTTTATAATTCGCCTTTGCGAGCGCCAATTGAACTTCGTGCAATTGTTGGTCAATTTTTGCTTCGTAAAGATTATTCAGTTCTGTGATGTATTCCGAAGAAGTGATTGCGCCATTCTGCAATTGGGAAGTCGTGGCCTGTAAAACTTGTTCACGCAATCCAATAATTTCTTCGTCTTTTTTTAACATTACTTCATATTTATTTATGTCACTTTCTGCTTCTTTTTGTTGCATTTCGTTGTTCAACAAAAAGGTTTCTTTTTCGGTGGAAACTATTTCTTTTGAAATATCAATGGCTTGTTTTTTCTTCTTCGTTTTTCCCCAATCGAAAATATTCCAGTTCAATTTCAAGCCAACCATATAGAAATCCTGAAAAGAATTGTCAAGCATATTCAATCCCGGATTGCCGTAACCAGCCTGCGCAAAACCTAATAATTTTGGATAATTGCTTTTAGAAATCACTTCTTTTGAAGTTTCCAATTGCGTTTCCTGCAAATTGAAAAGTTCCAATTCAGGTCGCTGTGATTCAGTTGCTGCCGTAACCAAAATCTCTGGATTTGTTAAAGTTGTAGTGTTGTCCAAATTCTGAAAAATCAACAAGGAGAGGTTTTTCAACGCTTTTTCCCTGTCGAAATTTACTTGCGAAAGTTGCTGTTCCAGTTTCAGTTGTTCGGCTTTCAATAGCTGCTTGGAAGCGGGGAGGACCGCGCCATATTTTACTCCAACACTTGTTTCTTTTAATCGTGCTTCGAGCTGTTCCATTTTTGAAAGCAGCAACTTTTCCTGTTCTTGAAAAAGTAAAACGTTGAAATAATTTTGATTAATCCTCGACTTTAAGGTGTAAAGATTTACCGCAATTTGTTGTTGTTGCGCTGCAAGTTCGGCAGTTTTCAATTTTGTATTCGCCGCAATATTTCCGCCGTTATAAATTAATTGGTTTGCATCCAGCGTGGCGCGATACTGGTCTTTATTGGGCGGTTCAATATTTGAATTTGGAATTTGCAACGGAAACTCAATAACATCTGATTGATAGGTGGCCTGTGCGTTCAGGTCTAATTTGGGCAGCCTTTCTTTTTCCAAAACCTTGATTTCAGAATTTGTTTTTGCTTCCAATAAAGCGGTTTGCTTCGACAAAGGGTAATTTTTTTCAGCAAGCGAATAACACTCTTCCAAAGTCAAAACTTGCTGTGCAGAAAGGAGTAGGGGGGCGAGGCTGAAGATTGTAAAGAGAAGCCGTTTCATTTTTTACTTTTTTATGGAATTGATTATAAACTCAGAAACAGAGACTTTTCGTTCTTCCATCATTTTTTTGAAAGCCTTGTCGTCAATCTTCAAAAACCCTTTTATTAAGGGTGTTGCCACAAAAGGAAAAATATTCAGCGAAATAATATTTACAAAAAGTTGCTCCCCATCTATGGGTTTCAGAATGCCCTTTTCCACTTCTTCGTTCACTTGATTTTTAAATTTTTCCAGTGTTGGAAAAGCTGCGTTTTGTTGGATTTTCTCAAAAAACTTAGGATTCCGATTCAATTCCTGAATTATGAAATTGGGCAGATAGGGATGCTTTGATATAAAAGTGATGTAATTGTGTGTGAAGTTTTTCACTTTGTCCTCAATGGAGGAATCATCGTTCAGAATTTTATTGAGCTGTGGTGCTAAAAGAGAAAAGGCATTGCTGAAAACCGCTTCAAAAAGCAATTGTTTGCTTCGGTAGTAATAATGCAGCATCGCTTTGTTAATGCCCGCCTCGTCTGCAATTTCCTGCATACGCGCGCCATCCATTCCTTTCTTTTGGAATACGCTTTCGGCAGCGTTCAGTATTTGCCCCTCCGTATCCTGATTTTTATTTGTCTTTGCCATTTTTTAACTTTATGGTTTAACCATTTGGTTAACAAAGATAGATAATTTACTTTTACTAAAACTAATTTTAGAAATAAGTTTAAAAGTTTTTTGTGGATAATTGATTTATATCATTCCTACAAGTGAAGAAATACCTTAAGTTTATTGCCTCTTTTGTAATTACTTAATAATTAGAAAAAGAGAAGCGTATATTTACATATCCTTCTGAAGAATTAACTTTTTAAAAAATAATAGTATGCAAAAATTATTGGTCATAACAATTTTTGTCACGTTACTTTCCGGGTGTTCCAGCAGCCGTTTGGTTGATGAATACATAAATACAGAAGCGCCAAATTTTCAGGCCAATAAAGTTTTGGTGGTTGGGTTAACACCAGACGCAGTTTTGCAGCGCCAATTTGAATATAGTCTTTCGCAAGCTTTGGAAGCCGAAGGGGTGATTACCGTAAAAAGTGTTGAATATTTTGAAAGTACCTTCTCAGAAAACAATCAAACGGAAGAAAATTTAAAAAGCATAGAAAATGAACTTTTAAATGCAGGTTTTGATGCGGTGCTTTTTTCAAAAGTTACGGGGCAGGAAAGCAAGGTAACCATTGGGCAATCTTATAGAAATCTTGCAAAATCCTTTGAGTCATTCAGTGATTATTATAATGAAAATAGGCCTGTGTATGGCAATGAGCAGATTGAAGACTACCCAGTTTATAATACCGAAACCTCTTTGTATTGTCTCTGCCCCGGCAAGGAGCGTGATTTAATCTGGCGAGGAAAGATAGACATTGTCAATCCGCCGGGAGCTGCATCCACCATTCGTGATTATGTAAAAACAATTGTGCAAACGCTTAAAAGGAATAATCTTCTAATTTTATTGTGAAATAATTCACTTGTGAAGTACCAAAAGTGGTACAAGTGAACCATAATTTATTTTTGAGGTTTCTGAACCAAAGATAAAACGATCAAAAAAACTTTTGCGCTCCACAATCATGGCGTGAAGTTGAACGGGAATTAACTGCTCAAAAGCATTAATGGCCATTGAGGCAGGTATATTTTTAATTGAAAAACGTTCAAATCCTATTTCTTTGAAAACCTCTTCAGTATGGTTTCTTTGTGAGGATAGCTCTATACTTTCTTCCTCTATTTCAAGAATTTTTAATGAGGCGTTGTGTTTGTTTACTATTTCCGAAATGATTTTGAGCGATTTGTTTGCTACATCATATTGATAATTTAGCGATAGCAAAACCGATTTAATTTTTTCAAAAGCAAAACCTTCGGGAATCACAATAACGGGACAATCAACGTTTCGTATAATTTTCAAGGTGTTACTTCCAAAAATAACTTCTGCAGCACCTGTTGCACCGTTGGACCCCATTATTATTAATTCAATATTGTTTAGCGCTACAGCTTGGTTTACAGCATCAACAATATTGTCAAAATCTACTTTTGGAACAAAGGTGAAATCTTCTCCCTCAGAAATTGATTTACAAAATTGGACCATTTTTTCAAGCTCCTTTTTATTGTCATTCAAAATGCCTTCATAGACCGATGTGCCGGGAGCGCCGTAAAGTACATCGGCAGTTATATAGCCAGAAGGTTTTTGCGAATTGAGAATGTGAAATGTACATTTTTCACCTTCAAAAAACTTCAGGGCATACTTAATTGCATTCTTGGAGTTTTTTGAAAAATCTGTGGGCAAGAGTATGTTATTCATCTTTTTTTGAATTTCTTCAAAATTAATTTTTAGACGTGATATCTAAAATGATTTTCCTCATACTTTAAGCGGTAAAGTACATAGATATTTGTACTTGGAAGGGGGTTTTTAAGTAGCCTATTTCGAAGTAAAAAAAGAGATTAAATTATCTCGTATATGACAAAAATCATATTATATCTATTCCTTGAGTACTAATTTTGTCACGTAAATTAATCTTAACAACTATGAAAATTATAATGAAATCACTAGCCGCATTAGCAATTGTAACCTTGATAAGCTGTGGCGGAAAAGAAGAAAAGAAAAGTAACGATATTCAGATTGGCCAAAAGCCAGCTGCAACCGAAGCATCTGCTGACAGTACCACAAGCGCAGCCTCTGATGTGAAACCTTCAGAAACAGTTGATCTTACCAATAAGGGTATTGGGCCGATTAAAAATGTTGAGCTTGCAGCCGAAATTGACCAGGCAATGGCTGCCAAAGGAATGGAAGTTTATAAAACTAAATGTATGGCTTGCCATAAACCAGACAAGAAGTTTATTGGTCCTGCCCCAACAGGAATTTTGGAAAGACGTACTCCGGAGTGGATTATGAACATGATCTTGAATCCTGAAGAAATGACCAAAAATGACCCGCTAGCGAAAGCGCTTTTGATTGAGTTCAACGGATCGCCTATGGCAAACCAGAACTTGACAGAGGAAGAGGCAAGACAAGTATTGGAATATTTTAGAACACTTTAATATATACTTAAGCAACCAACCCCCTTGCAGGATTGTGATGGTCCTGCAAGGGTTAAAAACCACAATCAAGATGAAAACAGCAATTAAACTACTATTTGTTTCGGCTGCACTGCTCGTGTTTTCGGCCTGCAAAAACGAAACTAAAACCGAAGGAGATGGAACTGTTGTAGATAATTCAGCAACTACAAGTGTAAGTTCCGAAAGACAAGGTCAAGCCTTTATTGAAGGGGACGAATCTACTCCAAACATTCTTCAAGTTGCAATTGGCTCTCCAGACCACACTACACTTGTGGCGGCGGTTCAAGCAGCCAATCTTGAAAATGCATTGGTAAACGCAGGTCCCTTGATGGTGTTTGCGCCTACAAATGCAGCTTTTGAAGCGCTACCTGCCGGAACTGTTGAAAATTTGCTAAAGCCTGAAAATAAAGATCAGCTTGCAAGCATTTTGAAAAATCACGTTACTCCGGGTAATTACTCCAAAGACTTTTTGAAAAAGTTTAAAAAATTGGGACAAGCCGGTGGTCAAGACGTAACCGTCGAAGTAAATGGAGATGATGTTTATGTTGGTGGTGCAAAGATCATTGCAAGCGTGGAGGCCGGAAACGGGATTATACACGTAGTGGATAAAGTAATACTTCCTGCAAACTAAACAATTGAAAAACTTAAATTAAAACAATAGAACAATGAAAAAAACAATTAATATTTTAGTTTCCCTTGTTATGGTTGCCGGATTGGTAAGCTGTAATAATGGTGATAACAAAAAACAAAGTAAGGGGCAGGGTGGTTTGGCCACCAACGCCGCTGAAAAAGTTTACGTAGCACCCGGCGAACACGATGATTATTACGCATTCTTCTCTGGAGGGTATAGTGGTAACCTTACCGTTTACGGGCTTCCATCTGGACGTATGTTCAAGGAAATTCCGGTATTTTCGCAATTCCCTACCAGTGGTTATGGCTATTCAGAAGAAACCTTGCCTATGTTCAACACCTCATTTGGTTTTGTGCCTTGGGACGATTCCCACCACCCTGATATTTCACAAACAAACGGGAAATTGGACGGACGATGGATTTTTATAAATGGAAATAATACGCCCCGTATTGCCCGAATCGATTTGGAAACTTTTGAAACTGTAGAAATTATCGAGCTGCCAAATAGTGCAGGAAACCACAGTTCTTCCTTCATTACCGAAAATACCGAATACGTTGTAGCTGGAACTCGTTTCTCTGTACCAGTGCCACAACGTGATATGCCGATAAAAGATTACAAAGGTAACTTTAAAGGCGCACTTTCATTCGTGAGTGTAGATCAGGAAACTGGTCGTATGGGCATTAAATTTCAATTGATGATGCCAGGTTTTAACTATGACCTTTCACACCCTGGACGTGACAAATCTCACGGATGGTTTTTCTTTACTACCTATAATACTGAGGAAGCAAATACATTGATGGAGGTAAATTCATCACAAAATGACAAGGATTTCATTGCGGCTGTAAACTGGAAAGTAATTGAAGAATATGTAAATAACGGAGGCGGAACAAAAATGCCGGCTAACTATGCGCATAACGTATATGATCATAATACGCATATGGCCACATCAACTATGGAAAAAGAGGTGCTAACTGTAGATCCTACCAAAGTTCCCGGCGCAGTTTTCTTTCTTCCTACACCAAAGTCTCCACACGGTTGTGACGTAGATCCAACTGGAGAATACATAATAGGTAACGGTAAACTTTCTGCTGACCTTACAGTACACTCTTTCACTAAAATGATTGATGCTATTGAAAATAAAAAGTTTGATGGCGAAGCTTATGGAATTCCTATCTTAAAATTTGAGGATGTATTGGCAGGTACTGTAAAACAACCAGGATTAGGCCCATTACACACTGAGTTTGATGGCAAAGGAAATGCTTATACCACCTTCTTTATTTCTTCTGAAGTAGTAAAATGGAAACTAGGAACTTGGGAAGTTTTGGACCGCCAACCAGTATTTTATTCTGTGGGTCACGGCATGATTCCTGGTGGAAACTCACGTGAGCCTTTCGGTAAATATTTTGTTGCAATGAACAAGATTACAAAAGACCGTTACTTGCCAACAGGACCAGAACTGGAACACTCTGCACAGTTGTTTGATATTTCCGGAGACAAGATGGAATTGCTGTTAGATTTCCCAACCCATGGGGAACCACATTATGCTGCTGGTATTGCTGCAGATATATTGAAGAAAAATGCTAAGCAATTTTACAAATTGTCAGAAAATACAAACCCTTATGCCACACTTTCTGAAGCAGATGCACGTGTAGAGCGCAAAGGCAACGAAGTTCATATTTATATGACTACCATACGAAGTCACTTTACTCCAGATAATATTGAGGGTGTAAAAGTGGGTGACAAGGTATTCTTCCATATTACAAACCACGAACAGGATTTTGATGTACCACACGGATTTGCAATGATAGGCGCAAATAACGCTGAATTATTGATAATGCCTGGACAAACCAAAACCTTGGTTTGGGAACCAAAACAAGTGGGAGTATGGCCATTCTATTGTACAGATTTCTGTTCTGCACTTCACCAGGAAATGCAAGGTTACGTTCGCGTGAGCCCAGCAAATTCCAATATGGAGCTTAGTTGGTCCTTGGGTGAAGATTAATTAAGAAGTTTTTAGTTGTGGAAATACTAGATTAGTGATTGATGGTATTTTCAAAGGAAAGACGGGGGTTCGTTGATTTTCCCCCGTCTTTTAAAAAAATTGTAGAAGTGATTACACTTCATACATCTCAAAACCAACCCCACACCATCTGCACGAAGACTTAAACCGAAAACCAACCGCACGGACGTTTAAGAATTAAAATTCAAAAAAATGAAAAAAGCAGGAATAATAATGATAATTGGATCCTTGCTGCTATTGGGTCTCTTTAAATTCCCGTTGTGGAATATTATGCTGGGTGCGCCCCAGTATCCAGACCCATTGGGAATGGACATCTATATCCAGGGAATTCAGGGCGTAGAGGAATTTGACATTCAAAATATTGATGGCCTTAACCACTATATTGGAATGAAGACAATTCCAAAAGTAGAGGATATGTGGGAATTTGAAGTTTTTCCTATCGTAATAGGGATAATGGTTGCGCTGGGAGTAATAATAGGGTTGCTTGGTTTCTTAGGAAAATTGAGCTACAAATGGTTCTTGGGCTGGTTTTTGGTAATGTCCATACTTGGAATAATGGGTATGTACGACTTTAACTTGTGGTTGATTGATTATGGAACCGATCTAGACCCCAAGGCTATCATGAAACTTGAAAATCCGGATGGAACCCCAATGACTTATAAACCACCCTTGTTGGGTTATCAAAAAATGTTGAATTTTGATGTAGATTCTTGGCCAGGAGCGGGAGCATATATGATTTTTGTAGGGATGATGCTTACCGTAGTAGCTTTCTTTGTTGGAAAGAAAGAATATAATAAAATAGAAAAATAATCAACTTGTTAAAACAGTACAGCATAATGAAACATTTCATCTTTTTGGGTATAATAACCGCTTTGCTTGTTTCCTGCAACGTGAGCCCGCAACATATAGAATACGGCTCAGACACTTGCCATTATTGCAATATGACTATTGTGGACCGTCAGCATGCATCGCAGGTTGTAAGCACTAAAGGTAAAGCCTTTAAGTATGATGCCATTGAATGTATGGTTCATTCGTTACAGGATGATATGAAAGATACAGAAATTGCATTGTATTTGGTTGCAGATTTCCATCAGCCAGGACAATTGATGGATGCTACAACGGCATCATATCTTATTAGCGATCAAATTTCTAGCCCTATGGGTGCCAACCTTTCAGCTTTTGAAAATGAAAAGGTAGGTTTAAAGGCACAGGAGAAATTTACCGGAGAATTATATTCTTGGGAAGAAATCCAAAAACACTTAAAGCTATAATGTTTTTGAAAATTAGGGCCTCAGAAAGTTTCACTTTTTATTTATAACAAAAGGGAGATTACTGAGGTCTTTCTTATAGATTTTTTTGATAATAACATTCTCAGAAATTGTAAAAAGCACCAAAAAAATTCAAATTCCTTTTTATCCATTAAATTCAGTATCTTCCATCTTTTTTAATTCAAAGCTGTTTTTTTTATGGCTTTGTATTGTCTAATTTTGCTTCAGTTTTGAAAAAAATACTTCACATATTTACTCTCACTTTTTTGTTTTTTGCCACAGCAACCAGTTTGGCCAAAACCATAACCGTTTGCAATACATGTGATGTAAAAACTATTCAGCAAGGCATAAACTTGGCTGCCGATGGCGATACCGTCTTGGTAAAAAAAGGGATTTATAAGGAGGTAAATATTATAGTTGATAAAAGTATTATCCTACTCGGCGAAAACCTGCCAACCATTGATGGAGAGGACAAAGGTGAAATCATTAAAATTGTAGCTGATAATGTTACGGTGGACGGTTTTAAGATTATAAACGTAGGCACCAGCTATACCTCAGATTATGCCGCTATTCGGGTAATCAAAAAGAATGGATATCTCATCCAAAATCTTCAGCTCGAAAAACTTTTCTTCGGAATATATTTGGAAAGATCCAATAATGGCAAAGTATTGAACAATACCATTAAGGGTGATGCCGTAAACGAATATAACTCCGGCAACGGTATCCAACTGTGGTACTGCAATGACGTTGAGGTACGTGGAAACAATGTCCAGAACGTTCGCGATGGCATTTATCTGGAATTTTCAGACAATATAAAAATAACTCGCAACCTTAGTAAAAACAACCTGCGTTATGGGCTACACTTTATGTTCAGCAACAATGATATTTATGAGTACAATACTTTTGAGAACAATGGTGCCGGAGTAGCCGTGATGTTTTCAAAATTTATAGAAATGAACAGCAATATTTTCAAGGAAAACTGGGGCACGGCAGCCTTCGGTCTTCTTTTGAAAGAAATAAACGATGCCACCATTTCTAACAATATCTTTAAGGAGAATACGGTAGGAATAAATATTGAGGGCAGTAACAGGGTAACCTATAAAAACAATGATTTCATTAGCAACGGTTGGGCCATAAAGGTTCGGGGTGCCTGTTATGCCAACGCTTTTACTGAAAATAATTTTCTCTATAATTCCTTCGATATTTCATATAACAGTAATATGAACGATAATGAGTTTGACAATAACTATTGGAGCAATTACACAGGTTACGACCTTAACCGAAACGGAATTGGCGATGTGCCTTATCGCCCAGTAAAACTCTTTACTTACATTGTAAACCGCACCCCCGAAACCATTATTTTAATGCGAAGTCTTTTTATAGATATTATTGATTTTTCCGAAAAAGTTTCCCCTGTTTTCACACCAGATAATTTGGTGGACGAAAACCCAAAAATGAAGCCCATAGACCATGATAGAAGTTAAGGATTTATATAAAAAATTTGGGAAGAACGAAGTGCTCAAGGGCATTGATCTCAACATAGAGCGAGGTGGAATTTTCTCCGTTTTGGGGCCGAACGGCTCAGGAAAAACCACGCTCATTAAATGTATTCTGGGAATGGTTTTGCCCGATTCGGGAAATATTTCCATAAATGGTAAAGCGTTGAAAAACAATTACAAATACCGAAATGAAATTGATTATCTGCCGCAAATAGCCAACTTTCCCGGAAACCTAAAGGTAAGCGAACTCATTGCCATGATCAAAGATTTGCGCGATTCAAAAGCCACCAAAGATCAGGAATTGATCGAGCTTTTTAAACTGCAGCCCTTTCTCAATAAAAAATTGGCTAACCTTTCAGGCGGTACTAAACAGAAAGTGAATTTAGTACTCACCTTTATGTTTGACAGTCCTTTGATAATCCTCGATGAGCCTACGAGCGGCCTCGATCCAATTTCGCATTTGCGTTTAAAGAATTTAATCTTTTCCGAAAGGGAAAAAGGCAAGACTATTTTGGTTACCTCGCACATCTTAAGTTTTGTGGAAGAAATTGCCGACGAGATTGTTTTTCTTTTGGAAGGAAAAATATATTTTAAAGGGAGTATTCCAGATTTGAAAGCAAAGACAGAACAACCCGATTTTGAACACGCCATAGCCTCCATTTTATCTTCAAGTTATGCTTAAAATATTAAAATACAGTTTTTACGATTTAATGCGAAGCCGTTGGAGCTACGTCTATTTTCTGTTCTATTTATTGCTCGGCGTGGTGCTTCTATTTTTGAACAACGACCTTTCAAAGGCTGTGATAACGCTGATGAACGTAATCATTATTTTGGTGCCGCTTATCGGGACTATTTTTGGGGTGATGTATTATTACAACTCCCGCGAGTTTACCGAACTGCTCTTGGCACAGCCCGTAAAGCGGAGCTCCATCTTTTTGGGGCAGTATTTTGGGGTTGCCACCTCACTGTCTATGAGTTTGGTAATTGGGCTGGGAATGCCCTTTGTTTTCTACGGAATTTTTAACAGTAACGCTATTTGGGATTTTTCATTATTGCTTGTAACCGGTGCGTTTTTGACCTTCATTTTTACGGCATTAGCTTTTGTAATAGCCCTTTCCAACGAAAACAAAATCAAGGGTTTCGGGTACGCCATCCTGCTTTGGCTGTTTATGGCCGTAATTTATGACGGAATCTTTTTAATGTCACTATTATATTTTGAAGACTATCCATTAGATAATTTTTCGCTCATCGCCACCATGCTAAATCCAGTAGATTTATCGCGGGTTTTGATACTTTTAAAGCTGGATATTTCAGCACTTTTGGGTTATACCGGCGCCGTGTTTCAGAAATTCTTTGGAACCAACTTTGGGTTGTTGCTATCGTCAGCAATGTTAATAGTTTGGGTAGTGGTACCTACTTTCTTTATTTGGCGAATTGCGAAACGGAAGGATTTTTAAAATAAGAATGACATTTCTTGTGTTTTAAAAAGACTAAAATGTATTTTTTATGACTTTGGTCATACTATAAAACTTTTTGAATCATCACCTTTACCGCATTTTCAATCCAAATTCTTTTTAAATGCAAAGCACCAGTCCGCACACCTTCCACATCCCTGTTATGGGGATTTCATACACCATAGATAGTCCCATAAAAGTGGCATGTTTTGGCATAAACTCAGCAATTTCGGTTATTGAGGACAATATTTTGGAAGTAATGCGGAAATACTACTACCAACAAAACAATGAGCCGTACATTGCCATAACCATAAAAGATGAAGATTACCGGGCGCGGCGCATTACAGATTATCTAAACCTGATGCAGCGCATTGTTACTTCAAAAATGGATAAGATAAAAACTTCTACTTTCGAGGCAGGTTCAGATTTGGTAAAATATTTTGAGATGCTACCCGATACAAGCATGCTAAAGGAAAAGTATCATGAATGGCTATTTACCTCCAATCCTGAAAAGAAGGGAATGTTGGAAAATTTTCTACGTAAACTCGTGGTTCCGGGTTCGGTGGAAGTAAATATAATGACCAAAGTTGACAAGGAAAATCTAGATAAAAACAAAGATATAATTGAAAACGGATCTGATGCTTTAACGGCGCTAAAAGGGTATGCTAAGAGCGAACTCACCAATTCGTCCCTTATTTTTTCTGCAGGAATGAATCCGCGGCTCTATAATTATATGGAAAGCTTTTCAGACTTTGATGCATACCAATGGGGCTGTTTTCATAAAAAAGTAGTCATAAAGGTTAGCGATTACCGTTCGGCTTTGATCCAGGGAAAATATCTGGCAAAAAAAGGAATCTGGGTGAGTGAGTTTCGTATTGAGTCCGGACTTAATTGTGGCGGACACGTTTTTGCTACCCAAGGCTTGCTTATGGGACCAATACTTCAGGAATTTAAGGAGAATAAGCAGGAATTGCAGGACAGTCTTTTTGAACTTTACAATCCCGCTATTATCGCCAAAGGAAAGGTTGGTTTTTCACAGCCGCATCCCATAAAAATCACGGTTCAGGGTGGTATTGGAACAAATGAAGAAGATAACTTATTACGAGATTTTTACAAAGTGGACGGCACGGGTTGGGGCACACCATTTTTGCTATGCCCAGAAGCAACCACCGTTGATGAAAGCACACTTAAGCTGCTCTGCCAATCAAAAAAAAAAGATGTGGTTCGCAGCAAGGCATCACCTTTGGGAGTACAGTTTAATTATTTAAAAGGAACCACTGCTGAAAAGGAACGACTTGACCGGATAGCAAAAAATAAGCCCGGTAGTCCGTGTACTGAAAAGCTATTGGTCTCAAATACCGAATTTACCAAAGAGCCAATTTGCACCGCTTCAAGCAAGTATCAAAAGTTGAAACTGGAACAATTGGGAACTCTTAATCTTTCCAAAGAGGAGCTGAAGCGCCAACGGGAAGATGTTTTGGCGAAGGAATGTCTTTGTATCGGCTTGAGTAATTCGGCTGCCATAAATTATGATGTTCCATTTCTTAAAAAATTAACTGCGGTAACCATTTGTCCGGGGCCGAATATTGTGAATTTTTCAAAAGTTACAGGCTTACGTGAAATGACAGACCATATTTACGGTCGTAAAAACGTAATGCAACAACCCCATAGACCAATGATGTTTATTGCCGAATTGAGGCTGTACATTGATTATCTGAAAAAAGAGATAAAGAGTACCTTCTCGCCAACTGCCCGCGATTTTAAAGGATGGGAAAAATTTAGTGCGAATCTTCTCGATGGCATCGCGCATTACTATGATTTGGCCACTACTTATACCTTGAACAATACCGAACAATTTGAGCATGATTTAAAGGAAGCCCAAAACGAAATTTTAAAAATTCAGGAATCGCAGTTGCAGTTGGGGTAGAGGTAATGGGTATTTTCATTTAGATATATTTTAGCCGTTATGTCGAGTGAATTTAAGGTCTTGCGATTTATTCTATACTTGAATAAATTGTGAGAATAAGTTCAGTATCCCTACATAAGCCTTTGCCCGTCAATAATGTCTTCACACGGAAATAGAAATAGTTTCCGAATATCTTTCTCCGCCTTTAGAATTCTTACAAACATTCTAAATTTTAAATCCGTTATGAAGTAATAAAGCTGAAATCTTGCATTTTTCCATCGTACCTATTCTTAAAAAATTCGAAAATAACTTTTCTAAATATGATAATGGTCATAAATCATTTTTTGTGAATGTTTTTATTTTGCTATTAAGATATATATGTCTTAAATAAACAATTTAAAACCTGACCAATATGTTAAGCAAACAACAAGCACGGGCATTTTTCCTTGGCGGAACGCTCGTAACATTCCTGATTTTTATTGGCCTTACCATTTATTCATTTAGCGATGGCAACGACCAAACCAACTATGAAAACATTACCGAACAAGTAGTGCGCGGCAAGGTTATCTGGGAAGAGAACAACTGTATGGGCTGCCACACCATTCTTGGGGAAGGTGCCTATTATGCACCCGAACTTACCAAGGTAATTGAACGCCGTGGCGAAGGCTACGTAAAAGCAGTGCTTATGACTCCAGTGCCTTGGGCACCAAACGATCGCAAAATGGTAGCCTACGGTTTTTCCGAAGAAGAAGCTATGGATGTCATCGCCTTTTTTAATTGGATTGGGGAGATAGACCTAAATGGCTTTGACCGTATTGTGTCGCCGTTGGCAAAAGACAAGCAACTAACCAATAACTAACCAAAAATAAAATTTTATACTGATGAAATATAAATCTCAAAAAGTAGCGTACTGGTTTTTTGCACTCTCTATGCTTTTACTGGTACTTCAAATAACCTATGGCTTTATTATGGGTTTCGCCCGAATCGGAATGGATGGCTTGCACGAATTTATTCCTTTTAACACAGCGCGTGCTGTTCATACCAACCTGCTTGTAGTTTGGTTGCTCTCCGGATTTATGGGAGCTGCCTATTACATTATCCCCGAAGAGGCCCAACGCGAGCTCGTTAGCGTAAAGTTGGCGTATGTGCAGCTTATTTCACTTGCAGCCGTGGGTGTTGCAGCAATTGTAGGCTATCACTTTAACTGGTGGGAAGGCCGTAAGTTTTTGGAAATTCCACGCCAGCTCGACTATTTGGTAGTTTTAAATGTATTATTGTTTTTGGCATTAATACTCTTGACGCTCTTCAAAGGAAAACGAAAAACCACAACGGCACTTGTGCTTACTATGGGGCTTTTGTTTGCTGCTTTGTTATACATTCCCGGAATGTTACCGTTTGACAGCCAGGTAACCGACAGCTTTTTCCGCTGGTGGGTTGTTCACCTTTGGGTTGAGGGCGTTTGGGAGCTTATCATGGGCGGTATCCTTGCCTTCCTATTAATAAAGTTAACAGGTGTTGACCGTGAGGTTATCGAAAAATGGCTTTACGTAATCGTGGGTCTCACATTCCTTTCCGGAGTACTGGGTACCGGGCACCACTACTATTATATTGGTGTGAATAAAATCTGGCTTATCGTTGGTGGAATTTTCTCAGCTCTGGAGCCATTGGCTTTTCTTGCAATGGCACTTTTCGCAGTAAATATGTACCGCAAGGGTGAAAAGAAACACCCCAACAAAATAGCTTTGTTTTGGACGCTGGGCGCTGCAATTGTATCCTTCGTGGGTGCGGGACTTTTAGGATTTGCACACACTCTGCCACAAACAAACCTTTATACCCACGGAACCTTGGTAACCGCGATGCACGGCCACTTAGCGTTTTGGGGTGCTTACGCCATGATTGTTTTGGCAATTATAAGCTACAGCCTTCCAAATATGACGGGACGTAAATTTTATGATGGCGTGCGTGGCCGCGTGGCATTTTGGACAGCCAATATAGGGATGATCGGGATGACGATGGCCTTTGGAGTAGCTGGGGTGGCACAGGTTTATTTGGAACGGAAATTTGGGATGGAATTTATGGCGGTTCAAAAAGAAATTAGCATCCACTTTGTAGTGTTGATTATCTGCGCCAGTCTATTCGCCGTAGGTATTTTAACCTATATCTATGATTTTTATAAGCACGGTCGCCCAACAGATGAAGCTTTGGAAACCGTGGAAAGTACATACCTATAATAAATTAAAGGCCTGAAATGGGTTACGCTCTTATACCTGAAAACCTGGGAATTAATTCATATAAAACAGTTTTAAGTCATTCCCAACCAGAACCAAGTTTCGGGCCTTTTTAATAAATTGTTTGTCTGGTCGAGCCCTTCGGCAGACTCAGGATAAACTAAAGTCGTGATCTAATTAGCAGTAGGAAACTTAGCGTTTTCGACTGCACTCGAACTGACATTTAAAAATTTAGCATTATGTCCACTACAGATACTATCAATATAAAACCATTAACAGAGCTTTCTTCGGAAACACCTTTTTATAAACCCATTTCGCGGGAGGTGGAAGTTTTTCAGCACGCGTTCAAAAATAAATTGCCTATTTTGCTGAAAGGCCCCACGGGAACTGGAAAAACTAGGTTTGTAGATTTTATGGCGCATCAGTTAGAGCAACCGCTCATCACCGTTTCCTGCCATGAGGAAACCTCTTCCACAGATCTTATTGGGCGCTACATCATCAAGGGTGCCGAGACCATTTGGGTGGACGGGCCGTTGACGAAAGCCGTAAAAGAGGGCGCCATTCTTTATTTGGATGAAATTGCCGAAGCCCGTCCGGACGTTGTGGTTGCGATACATTCCTTGACGGATCACAGAAAGGAACTTTATATTGACAAATTAGGCATTACCGTAAAGGCACATCCCGATTTTATGCTCGTGGCGTCTTTCAATCCGGGTTACCAAAAAGGTTTTAAGGAATTAAAACCATCTACCCGCCAGCGTTTTGTGGCGCTTTCGTTTCAATATCCGACCTCAAAAGACGAAACCGAAATCGTTGCAACTGAAACTGGCTTGGACAAAGACACTTCAAAAAAACTGGTGAACATCGCCAATAAAATCCGCAATCTCACCGAGTTGGGGCTTACTGAAACCGTTTCCACCCGTTTGTTGGTGGACGCGGCAATGCTTATAAACAGTGGCCTTCCGAAGCGGCTTTCGGTAAAAGTAGCCATAGTGGAACCGTTGACCGACGACGCGGAAATTACCCAAGCACTCACCGACCTCTGCGATTTGATGATTTAAGCCAAAAGCCATGTTTGAACCCGATGAGTTTATCTTTGCCAAGGTTGCAAAATTCCTAAAACACCGAAAAAAAAGTGCGAGGGAAGCCATTGCGCACACCGTAAAGCTTAGTGAAATAAAGTCTCGGCTTACTTTGGTGGCCCGCGCCGTAACCGGCCATCCCATCGAAATTTTTGAGGCAGAGCAGGAGGGCGGTTATAAGAACAACGCCTTCTTTTTACCCGAACGGTTTTCGGGTTCTGATACTTCAGAAAAAAATCTGGCTTTTTATATTTTTAGGACGCTTTATCTTTCAATTCAAAAAAGTTTTCAGCTTAATTATGAATTGGGCGAAGAACATACGTTGGAAGCGGCCCGGCAAATTTCACAAGAAAATTCTGAAAAAGTCTTAAAGGAGATTTTCAGCCAATTCCCGGGAACTGAAACCATTTATACCGAACTGAAATTGCTTTTTGAAGAAAATACTTCGGAAAAAAATCCGCCCGACTATTACTTCATCTATGGGAAATGGATGGAAAATTCTCCAGAAACTCCGAAGAAAAAAGTGCTTCAGAATATTTCAGAAAAAGTAAAATCTGCTATCGGAGAAGAGATAAATACTATTTTGAAGGCTAATGCGGTGGAGGAGATTAAATCCATTGAAGTTGACAAAAAAGCGCAAGAAGATTACGTGCTCACCCACAATTTTGAAAAGGCCGAAACCGCGGAAGAGTGGGAGGGCGGCTGGCGCGATTTTGATGGCGATGACGAGCTGAACGACCACGCCAACGCGCTCGAAGATTTAAATATGAAACAGACCGTGCGGGTGGACGACCCCACGCATTCCATATATCAGGCGGAGTTTATTGAAAATACCACAATTTCAGAAAGCGCTGAAATTGAAAATGCCAACTACAACATTTTGTATGACGAATGGGACTATTCCAAACGTGTTTACAAACCAGATTTTTGCAAAGTTTATCCGCAAACACAGACTGAAACCGATTCTGATTATTATAGAAATACCCTACGGGAACACGCTTCGACTTTGATGGGGCTTCGGAAAATGCTCACTTCGGTAAATAATAAATACCAGCAGCAACGCAGGCAGCTGCAGGGCGAAGAATTTGACCTCGATGCACTCACGGATTTATATGTGGACGTTCATTCGGGCCACACGCCTTCGGAAAATATTTACCTATCAAAACGCAAAAAGGAAAAAGACCTTTCCATTTTGATGCTTTTAGACAGCAGCCTTTCCAGCGATGGCTATGCCGCGGACAATCGGGTAATTGATGTGGAAAAGCAGGTTTCCATCATTTTTGGAGAAATTTTGGAGGAATTCAACGTAGATTTTTCTATTGCTGGTTTCTATTCCAAAACCCGCAACCACAGTTCCTATTTAACTTTAAAGGATTTTGACGAACCGTGGCAAAAGGCAAAACACAAAGTGGGAGCATTGCAGCCAAGTGGCTATACACGCATTGGTACGGCGTTGCGGCATTCCGGAGCTTTGCTGGACAAGCGCGACACCAAAAACAAATGGGTTATCCTGATTTCTGATGGAAAACCTAATGATTACGACAAGTACGAAGGCAAATACGGCATCAACGATGTGAAGCAGGCGCTTCGCGAGCTGAACCAGCGGAATATCAATTCGTATGCATTGGCAATCGAAGCACAGGCAAAATATTACTTGCCGCAGATGTTTGGGCAGAACCATTTCCAGATTTTGACTACGCCCGTTGAATTGCTGCAATCGCTTGTAAAACTCTACGACAAAATAAAGCACCAAAGCTAAAATGGAAAGTACGGCCAAAATAGATTACAAAAATATTTTTTACCCACCGGGAGGAATCCTGATATGGATTATTATTTATTTGGAATTGGTAACCTTCGGGATTGCCTTGGTTTTTATGGCGCTGAACGCAAGGGCAGAGCCCGAACTTTTTCACGAATCCCGCCTGTTGCTAAACACGGCTTATGGCGCCATAAACACCGTTTTTCTGCTCAGCAGCGGTTGGTGCATGGCGCAGTCGGTGCATTTTCTGAAATTGGGAAATTTTGGCAAAAGCAAGTTGTTTCTTCGGTTGACCATTCTCGGCGGAATGCTGTTTTTGGTTCTGAAAGCCGTGGAATACGTCGATAAGATTGAAGCAGGATTGACGGTGGGTTACAATGCATTTTTTGAATATTATTGGATGCTCACCCTTTTTCACGTAATACACGTGGTGGTGGGGGTTATTATTTTGCTGGTTTTGGGAAGAACCCTCAGCAAAAAACCCGAAACTCTCAAAATTGCTGATTACGAATCGGGCGCAGCCTTTTGGCATATGTGCGATTTGATTTGGCTGTTGCTCTTCCCCATAATCTATTTACTTTTTTAAAAATGGAACGCACTTTTAACATCACTTGGCTTGTTTTAATTGGCTTGACCCTCCTTTCCGCGGTGTTCGCCAATTTGGATTTTCCCTATGTTGCAATAATCATTTTAGGGCTTTCCTTTTTGAAATTTATAGGCGTGGCATTCTTTTTTATGGAACTTAAAAAGGCGAATGCTTTTTGGAAGGTACTGCTCGTGGCGTTTTTGACGCTATTGCTTGTTGTGGTTTGGGCGGTTTAAATAATCACGAAAAGTATTGCTTTTGAAGAACGGAATTAGTGCTTTTCATAGGATGCGTTGTTGGTAACTGGCTATATTCAGTCGTAAATTCTAATTATTTCGCCATTTCCTTTTCCGTTAACACTTCTAACATATCCATTAATTACTTTCTTCATCGGTATAGGATTGTGTCCTGGAAAATAGTCTTTGTACTTTTCGTATGCATCTTCGACCATTCCAGAAGAAACGACATTTACTCTAATTCCGTTTTCAATTTCAAGGGCAACTGCTTTTACAAAACTGTGTATTCCGCCATTAACCATAGCGGCACTTGTGGTCTTTACAACTGGGTCGTCTGCCAAAATTCCTGTTGACAAAGTAATCGAGCCATTCGAATTTAAATAATGCTGTCCTATACGTACAAGGTTGACTTGTCCCATTAATTTACTCTTTAATCCAATATAATAGTCATCCTCGGTAAGTTCATTAAAATCTGCCCATTTGGCTTCTCCAGCGATACAAATTATAGCGTCCACTTTACCAATCTTTTCAAACATTGATTTTATTGAGTTACTATCAACAATATCAACGGTCACGTCTCCATTGGTTCGTCCAGCTATTAAAATTTCGTTTTCTTCTTTAAAGTGTGAAACAACAGTTTTTCCTATTGTTCCGCTTCCTCCAATAATTAAAATTTTCATTATTCCTTTATTAAGTTAAACATTGAGTTTTGGTGCAATTTTCTTTTTTATTTCTTGATTTGTAAATGGTTAAAGTTGCAATCACGCTCCAAAGTAAATTGGTTACAAATGGTGGAATTGCATTGTAGTAATAACAGTTTATGGCTATTAAAAGTCCCCCAAGCAAATTCAAATATTTGCCAAAGCCCAAATATTTTTTGTTTTCAATTAGGGTTAGGGCATAGGCAAAGATTATGAATCCTGAACCTGACCAACCTAAAATATCAATGAATAATTTCATAGTTTGTTATATTGCGAAATGTAGATATGTATTAGTAAATTTTTTTACATCAGAAAGTTCATAAACTGTTTAATTGTTTTTTCGTTCCTTTTCAGATATGACCATTTCCCGTGTCTTGTCGATATTAAAAGGCCACACTTTTCCATATTGGTTAGATAGGTTGAAATAGTGGATTGGGAGAGTCCAGCTTTTTCTTGAATATAGGTAACACAAACACCATCATTAAAATGTTTTAGTGTTTCGTGGGGTGGAAAGTGTTTTTCTGGTTGCTTCAGCCATTCCAATATTTGGAACCTGGTTTGGTTAGATAAACATTTACCGATTTCTGTCGCTGTTTTCAAATCCATAGCGCAAACATATCTATAATTCCCGATATATGAAAATGAATTCTTATTTTTTTGAAGTTATATATTTTTTCAGATTGTTGCCAACTATTGTATATATGCAATTTACCAAAAAAAATGCGTATATACATCGTAATCAGTACGGTAAACATCAAGTTTTAGTGCAAGTGCGTATATACGTACTTTTAAGATTATAAAGTTTTTATAAATAAAACTTTACCCAACCCGCACCCGAGCATCAACGGCAACTATATTTTTCTGGGTGCCAATCAACGGATTGATGTCCATTTCGGTAATTTCCGGGGCGGCCTCCACCAAAGCCGAAAGCCGTTGGATGATTTCCACAAACTGGTTTTCGTCAACGCCCTCTCGGCCCCGCGCACCTTGAATGAGTTTATACCCGCGAAGCGATTGTACCATTTGCTGCGCTTCGTTATTTGAAATAGGGCTTAAACCCGCCGAAATATCGTTCAGCACTTCTATAAAAATCCCACCCAAACCGCATAGAATGGTGTGGTTGAAACCGGGCTCCTTCATTACGCCCACAAACAGTTCCAGTCCCGCCAGTTGCGGCTGCACCATTACGGCAGTGGCCGAATCTATTTTCATCAGTAAATCGAAAGTTTCGGCGGCTTCAGTTTCGTTGGCTATATTTAAAACCACGCCTTGCGCATCACTTTTATGGAGCGGGCCAACCACTTTCATCACTACGGGAAAGTCTGTTGCTTCCATAGCTGCAAGCAATTTTTCTTTTGAATTTTCTACAATTTCATGAACCCGCGGAATGCCAGCCGAATCCAATAAAGCTACAGATTGTTTGGGAGATAGATATCCGTCAGTCGCGGCATCAATGATTTTTCTAATGCCTATAACATCAATTTTTGGCAGTGATATTTTTTGAGATTGCGGGTCGGGCGTATTATAAACTTGTGAAAGCGCCTTTCCCAAAACCACTTCATCGGGAAAATGAATGTGCCCCTTCTTTAGAAATGATTGAATTTCGCGCTGTGCATTTACAACGGAAGGCAAAACGGGAAAAATTGGTTTGTTGCAGATTTCGAGTTTTACGCTTAAAACGTTGTACACATTTTCAACATCAAAAAGGCCCGCACTTCCAAAAACTACGACCATAGCATCTATAGAATCAAATTTATGCTCGCAATAATCTATAATGATGCCCAACTGCTCGGCGGTACCGGTTGCCAAAAAGTCTATGGGATTTGCAATTGAAGAACCGGGATAAAGAAACGATTTTAATTTTTCTGCGTCGGGTCCTGAAATTTCGGGAACTTTTAATCCACCTTTTGAAAGCTGGTCTGCCAACATTACCGCCGAACCACCTGCATGGGTGATAATGGCAATATTCTTCCCCTTTAATTTTTTATAGTTGAAAATAGCCGCCACGCTCAACAATTGTTCTCTACTGCTGCAATACACAATTCCAGCTTTGTTGAACAGGGCGCGCACCGTCATATCGCTACTGGCAATGGCGCCCGTGTGCGAAGTGGCGGCACGGCTGCCCTCGGCGGTGCTTCCTGCTTTTATGGCCGCTATTTTCGCGCCTTTTTTTATGAGGGAAGACGCGTGTTTCAGCAATTTTTGCGGATTGGAAATGGTTTCCAAATAAAGCAATTTTATAAGCGGATCTTTTTCAGCATCAAAATGATCGTCCATATATTCCAAAATATCCTCAACGCTGGTCTGTGCGGCATTCCCGACGGAAAAAACGTTGGCAAAAGTAACGCCTAGCGACATTCCCGCCTCCATAATAAAAACCGCCGTTGCGCCCGAACCCGAAATAAGGTCGCAGCCTTTTGGATTGAAAGGCGGCACCGGGGCGGTAAAAACACCCTTATAATTTTTGGTTATAACCCCAATGCAGTTTGGACCAATTAGGCAACCATTAACCGAATCGACCGTCGAAACTATCTGCTGTTCCCATTTTTTTCCCTGTTCACCAGCTTCGCCAAAACCTGCGGAAATTATTATAAAAGCTTTCGTATTCTTTTCTTCAGCTAAAATATTTACAGTTTCGGGACAGTATTTTGCGGGAATGGCAAGAATGGCAAGGTCGGTTTGGGGAATTTCATTTACTTCAGCATAACTTTTTATGCCCTGAACCTTTTCCTCCTTGGGGTTAACAACATACAATTCTCCACCGAAATTCCCTGAAATTATATTTTTCAGCATATTGCCGCCAGGTTTTGTGGAGTCGTTGGAAGCGCCGATTATAGCGATGCTTTTTGGGTTAAGAAGTTGTTTGTTAACCATTTTGTATAAAGATGATTTTAAAATAAAAATATTAGGAAAAACATTGGTTCGCCAAAAGCGAAATTAAAAGATGTTTTAGTCCTAAAAACTGATATTTATCATATTTCAGGCAAGAGTGATAGGGTATTTTTACGACCAAATAATTCAATTTGAAATGGTCTCCAATCCAAGGCCTTATATTTTTATTATGGCGGTTCTGCTCGCCCTCTTCGGTTTTTATAATTATATAATCTATAATACCGATGGGTACGTGGCCGTGGAAAAATTATCCCCTGTGGCAGTACAAGGCCAGCAACTGTTCCAAAGCAACCGTTGTTGGTCCTGTCATCAATTGTACGGTTTGGGTGGCTATTTGGGTCCGGATTTAACAAACGTATATTCCGCCGAAGGCAAAGGTGCAAATTATATAAAAGCGTTTTTGAACAGTGGTGTGAAAAGTATGCCACAATTCCACTTTACGGAAGAGGAGAAAGAGGCGCTGGTGCAATACTTAAAACAAGTAGATGAAACGGGAATTTACCCAAATTACGATGCCGAAATTGAAGCAACGGGCTGGGTGAAAATAAAATATAGAAATGAAGAATAAAGTGCCGCTCCTGTTTTTGTTGTTTGCGCTCACCGCCCTCTTTTTGGGAATGCTCTTTGGGCTTACAGCTTCACTTCAGTATTTGTTGCCAGAATTTTTAAAGGAAACGGTGCCCTTTTCCAAACTTCGACCATTTCACGTAACTTCTGAAACTTCTTGGATTGTGCTTGCAGCCACGGGCAGTATTTATTTTTTTATCGCTTCGGTTGAGAAGTTTGAGCTCTTTTCACCAAAATTCCAGTTGCTTCATTTCATACTTTTCCTGTTGACGGGCGTTGCCATTTATTTTTCTTTCGCTTTCGATTATACCGAGGGCCGCGAATATTTCGCATTTAAACCTATTTTAATGATTCCAATTTTGATAGGTTGGGTACTTTTCGCAATCAACTATTTTAAAACGCTCTACACCAATATGAAGGGCTGGCCTGTCTATTACTGGATGTGGGGCACGGGCATCGTCTTTATGTGCTATCATTTAATGGAGGCACATTTTTGGCTGTTCGATTTTTTTAGGTTGAATTTTATAAAAGATTTTGCCGTCCAGTGGAAATCGACCGGTTCGTTTACGGGCTCGTGGAATATGCTGGTTTACGGTATTTCAATTTATCTGATGTCCGAAATCAAAAAGGATACCGATGTGGCCACCAATAAAATTGCGTTTTTCTTTTACTTTTTGGGGTTGACGAATTTAATGTTCGGCTGGGCGCACCATACCTATTTATTGCCAACCCAACCGTGGATTCGGTATGTGGCTTACGCAATAAGTATGACGGAGTGGATTGTGCTTGCATCGATAATTTACAATTGGAAACGTTCGGTTTTAAAGATTGAAAAGGAAAATCACCCCATGGCATACAGGTTTTTGTTGGCAACCGATTTTTGGATTTTTATCAACATTATTTTGGCGCTATTATTCTCCATTCCCGCCATTAATTTCTTTACCCACGGCACGCACGTTACCGTGGCACATTCCATGGGCACTACCATTGGCATTAATACAACGATACTTTTTTCGGCCTTGTTTTTTATTGCGCATTATGTGCGGCCACAGCTAAAAACCGATACCAAATGGGTTAAGCGTGGGTTTGTTGCTTTCAATATCTCGCTGTTTATCTTTTTCGTTTCATTGATAATTGCCGGTGCTAAACGCAGCTACTGGATGTACGTTTCAAAGGAAGGATCGTTTGCGGAAATGCAGGATTCAATCGTGCCGTACTATATTTCGTTTTTCATCTTTGGAATTGGGATATTTATTTCGCTTTTAATAGTAGCGACGCCTATTTTCAAAGTTTTGCTTCACAAAATAAAATCATAAGTACCGATGGATTTACATCAAAAAATAAAAGAGCTTAAAACGCAAAAAAATGCTGTAATTCTCGCACACTATTACCAAGTGCCCGAAATTCAGGAAGTGGCAGATTATGTGGGCGATAGCTTGGGGCTTTCGCAAAAAGCAGCAGAAACCGATGCCGAAATGATCGTCTTTGCTGGCGTGCATTTTATGGCGGAAACGGCCAAAATTTTGAACCCCGCTAAAAAAGTTTTGCTTCCCGATTTAATGGCGGGCTGTTCGCTGGCAGATTCGTGTCCGCCCATTGCTTTTAAAAAATTGGTGGACGCCCATCCGGACCACGTGGTAATAACGTATGTGAATTGTTCTGCAGAAGTAAAGGCCTTGAGTGATATTATTTGCACCTCTTCCAACGCCGAAAAAATAGTGAATTCGGTGCCAAAGGACGTACCGATTATTTTTGCGCCCGATAAAAATTTGGGGAAATATATTCAGAAGAAAACTGGGCGGAACATGCTGCTTTGGGATGGAGCTTGCATTGTGCACGAAGCCTTTTCGATGGATAAACTGCTGAAATTATACAAAGAAAATCCGGGTTCAAAAATAATTGCCCACCCCGAAAGCGAGAGCCATATTTTGGAAACTGCAACCTATATCGGTTCCACGGCGGGAATGATTGATTATGTGAAAAAGCATCCTTCGGAAAAATTTATTGTTGCCACTGAAGCTGGAATTCTTCATAAAATGCAGCAGGAAGTACCGCAAGCGGTACTGATTCCAGCCCCTGCGGAAGAAGACAACACCTGCGCATGCAGCGAATGTGCGTTTATGAAAATGAACACTTTGCAAAAATTATACTACTGTCTGCTGAATGAAAATCCACAAATAGAAGTTACCGAAGAAATACGTAAAAAAGCAATTCTGCCCATTGAGCGAATGCTGGAATTATCGAAGTAGTGATGGAAACCAATTTTTTGATTATCGGTTCGGGCGCTGCGGGTTTGACGCTTGCAGTGAAACTTGCTGCGGAATTTCCAAAGAAAAAAATCACGGTGGTGACCAAGGCGCACCAGTCGGAATCGAACACCAAATATGCGCAGGGCGGCGTGGCGGCGGTTTTTGATTTAAAGGAAGATTCCTTTCAAAAACACATTGAGGATACGCTGATTGCGGGTGACGGACTATGCGACAGAGCGGTTGTGGAAATGGTCATAAAAGAAGGCCCAAAAAGATTGCGCGAACTGATGGCATGGGGCGCCAAATTTGATACCGATGCCAATGGCGAACTCAATTTAGGTAGGGAAGGAGGCCATTCAGAATTTAGGGTAATCCATCATAAAGACACAACGGGCAACGAGATTGAGCGTGCGCTTTTGGAACGTACCAATCAACTTTCGAATCTTATGTTGCTGCCGCATCATTTCGCAATAGACTTGATTACGGAGCATCATTTTTCAGAAAATAAAACTGAAAATCTTTCGTGTTACGGGGCTTATGTTTTGGACCAAATTTCGGGGAATATTTTTACCATAAAAGCAGACTGCACCACACTCGCTTCGGGCGGAATGGGGCAGGTTTACGGCCATACCACCAATCCCAAAGTAGCAACGGGCGATGGTATTGCCATGGCATATCGGGCAAAGGCGAGGATCAAAAACATGGAGTTTATCCAGTTTCATCCCACCGCGCTTTACGACGGGAATAATGGCGCTTCGTTTTTAATTTCTGAGGCAGTTCGTGGTTTTGGAGCGTTTCTTCGGAATAAAAATGGCGAACGGTTTATGTTGAATTATGATGAACGGGGCGAATTGGCTTCCCGTGATATTGTTTCGCGTGCCATAGATTCTGAAATAAAAAAATCGGGCGATGACTGTGTTTTCTTAGATTGTACACATTTGAATATCGAAGATTTCAAAAAACATTTTCCAAACATATATGAAACTTGTTTGCAGAAGAATATAAAAATTGCGAAAGATTGGATTCCCGTGGTTCCCGCATCGCATTATTTGTGCGGCGGGGTGGTTGTGGATATGGATGGAAAGACTTCGGTGAAAAATCTTTTTGCCTGTGGCGAATGTTCGTACACCGGTTTGCACGGCGCCAACCGGCTGGCATCCAATTCGTTGTTGGAAGCTTTGGTCTATGCAGACCGTATTTTTAAATATCTCTGTAAACATCAGCCCTCACAGACGACCAAAGCCATTCCGGAATGGAATGATGCTGGGACGGTTTTATTGAAGGATTCTGAAACACTTCAGCAAAAAACCTTAGAATTACAAGAATTAATGCGAAGATTTGCCGGGGTGGTGCGAGAAAGTGAAGATTTAAGAAAGGCATCCCTTCAACTTGAAAAATTGTATTTTGAAACGGAAGCGCTTTATCAGAAACACAAACTAAACACGGTACTTTCAGAGCTTCGGAATATGGTAAATGTGGCGCATTTGATCATCCAGCAATCCCTGAAACGAAAGGAAAACCGTGGTGGATATTTTAATGAAGATTATATAAAAGTAAAAGAAATAAGATGAAAAATTTGATAGAAAGCTCGGTAAACAAAGCAATGGATTATACACAATACAACTTGCTTTTTAAAAAACTGGTGGCGGAAGGCCGAACTACTGGCGAAGAAACCCAAGAAAAAATTGATTATACAAAACTGAATTTTAGTCGAACAAAGCGTTTGGACAAAACCGCTGAAATTTCTGAAGAAGCAATTGAGGTTTTCAAGAATATTTCAGAAAAACAAACTTGGCTCGTAATCAGCGAACCATGGTGTGGTGATGCCGCGCAAACGCTTCCGTTTTTGAATAAAATTGCACAACTTTTAGAAATCATCGATTTGAAGATTGTGCTTCGCGATGAAAATCCGGAGTTGATGGATAAATTTCTTACCAATGGCTCCCAATCCATACCTGTGGTTATTATGCTCGATTCGGACTTCAACGTAATAAATACTTTTGGTCCGCGCTCTAAGGCCGCGACAAAATTGGTTATCGATTACAAGGAACATCACGGAAAAATAGACGACGCCTTTAAGGAAATGCTACAGCTTTGGTATAATAATGATAAGGGAATTTCAATAATTAATGATATTTTGGAAACCCTGAGTGTAAAAGCGTAAAAGGAATCAAGACGACGATTTGACCCACGACCGCTTCGCTACAAGACCCACGACAAAAAGAATAATTACTATTACTCGGGTTTCTAACCGTTGTGCTTCCAATAGTCGTAATTTCAACCGTCGTGGCTCAAAAGTTCAATTTCCAAAAAATCTGACCAAAGTCATTTCAGGAACAGTTTAGATTCCCAACCTTTGACAAAAATTAAAATTATGCAAATCGTTTCCGCACAAGAGGCCGTATCCATAGTAAAATCTGATAATCGTGTATTTTTTCAGGGAGCTGCGATGACTCCAAATTTGTTGATAGACACTTTATGCGAGCGCTATCTAGAATTGAACAATGTTGAAATAATACAAATACATACCCACGGCGAAGCCAAATATACCCAGGCTCCATACACTGACGCTTTTAAACTTTCAAGCTGTTTTGTAGGCGATAACGTTCGGAAAGGCGTGAACACCATTCACGGCGATTATATTCCAGTATTTCTAAGTGAAATCCATTGGCTTTTCAGAAGAAATATCCTTCCATTAGATGTGGCTTTTATCCAAGTTTCTACGCCAGACAAGCACGGGTACTGCTCTTTGGGTGTTTCGGTTGATGTCACCTTGCCAGCAATTCAAACTGCAAAACACGTTGTTGCCCTTATCAACCCAAATGTACCAAGAACCCACGGCGACGGAATTATTCATATAAATAGTATTGATTTTGGAGTAGAAATAGATACGCCCATTTATGCTTCCATTTTAGGGGAACCTTCCCAAATTGAAGCGACCATCGGTAGAAATGTGGCTGAGTTGGTGGAAGATGGCGCCACCCTTCAAATGGGCATCGGCAATATTCCAAATGCGGTGCTCCACAACCTGGGCAACCATAAACGATTGGGAATCCACACCGAAATGTTCAGCGATGGCATACTTCCTTTGGTTGAAAAGGGAATAATCACGGGCGAGGACAAAGAAATAAAAACGGGTAAAATAGTAACCTGTTTCGCCATGGGTACCAAAAAATTATACGATTTTATTGATGATAACCCAATAGTTCATTTTAAGGAAGCTGGATATACAAACGATACGGCAATAATTCGCCGTAACCCAAAAGTAACTGCAATTAACAGTGCCATTGAAATTGATTTGACCGGACAGGTTTGTGCAGATAGTATTGGAATGTACCAGTATTCTGGAGTTGGAGGGCAGATGGATTTTATTCGTGGTGCTTCGCTTTCGGAAGGAGGGAAGCCTATTATTGCGATGCCATCAATCACCAATAAAGGCATTTCCAAAATCACCCCCTTTTTAAAGGAAGGTGCCAGCGTTACTACCACCAGGGCTCACGTTCATTATGTGGTAACCGAATATGGAGTAGTGAATCTTTTCGGAAAAGGGATTGAGCAACGAGCCAAAGCGCTTATTTCAATTGCACATCCCGATCATCGGGAAGCGTTGGAACGTGAGGCGCGAATGCGTTTTCACAGCTAAAGATATAATTTTGCTGTTTTTAGGGTGGATGAAAGAGTGCTGTTTTTTAAGATAGATTTATCCTTGAATAATATTGTTATTACTTACTTTTGAAGAAAATAAATCTATATGTTTTCAAAAGCTTGTGAATATGGTATTCGGGCCGTTCTATTTATAGCAAAACAATCTCAAAAAGATTTGCGACCAAATATCTCAGAAATATCCAAAGCAGTGGACTCACCGGAACCATTTACTGCCAAGGTTTGCCAACAACTTGCACGTGCGGGTATAATCTTATCCAAAAAAGGGCCCAACGGTGGGTTTTATTTAGAAAAGAATTCGACCCTGCGATTGGCCGATATTGTTTCTGAAATAGATGGCGATCAAATATTTAACGGTTGTAGTCTCGGCTTACGCGAGTGCTCCTCGGAGCATCCCTGTCCCGTACACGATCAATTTATGGACGTACGCAACGGTTTAAGACAAATGTGCGAGAATACGTTGGTGATGGATCTTGCCAGTAATTTGGAAGAAGGCCAAACATTTTTAAAAGTTTAAGACAGAAGTATGACGACGGATATAATGAAATTGAATGATGTAAAGCATTTGGTAGATTCCTTTTATGGAAAAATACGGGAAGATATCCTATTGAAGGATATTTTCAACAATATAATCCAAGACCGCTGGCCCGAGCATCTTGAAAAAATGTATACCTTTTGGCAAACCGTTCTTTTGAGTGAGCATACTTATTACGGCAGCCCTTTCCCGCCCCATGCAAAAATGCCCATTGATAAAGAGCACTTTGACCGATGGTTACAATTATTCTTTGAAACCATCGATGAAAATTTTACGGGTGAAGTGGCCGAGGAAGCAAAATGGCGCTCATCTAAAATGGCCGAGATGTTTCAGTTTAAAATAAATTATATGCGTGAAAACTCAGGCTCTAAATACGTTCAATAATGGAAAAGAAAAAACCGATTAAAAGACACACTGCCTTACAGCCCTTAAGCCGGCAGCATCATTTTGGGCTACTTTTCAGTTGGAAATTGCGCAAGGGTTTCAGCAAAAATATTGCTCCCGAAAGACTTCAAAAATATGCCGCTTGGTTTTTTGAGGAAGAAATAAAGCCTCATTTTGAAGCCGAGGAAAAGCATGTTTTTACGGTTTTGAATGAAGACAATGAGTTAATTGTCCGTGCCTTAAAAGAACACAGGCGAATAGAGCGCCTTTTTAAGGAAAACGAAAATCCTGAAAAATCCCTAAGCCAGTTGGAGGAAGAGCTCGATGCGCATATCCGTTTTGAGGAGCGTATTCTTTTTAATGAAATCCAAAAAGTAGCCACCGAAAGTCAACTCCAAAAAATTTCAGAAATCCATTCTGAAAATGTAACACCACCTGAATATTCTGATCCATTCTGGGAAAATTAACCTTATTAAGTCTATTTTAAGATAAAAATATCCTTTTATGATTTAGGTCATATTTTGGGTGTGAATTTATGCTGAAATTTGCCCCATATTATTCATAAAAAGATATTTACCATGACAACACTTCAAGAAAAAACAGTAGCCGATGTGGTTACGGAAAACATAAAAGCAGCCCACATTTTCAAAAAGCACGGCATTGATTTTTGCTGTGGGGGTGGAGTTAGCATTAAGAGAGCCTGTGAAAAAGCTAAGATAGATCCCGCTATTTTGATGGCAGAACTATTGAGTCTAGACACAGTGCAGGATAGAGCAAAAGATTATAACAGTTGGAAACTGGATTTTCTAACAGACCACATAATTAACGTACACCATACCTATGTAGAAGAAAATAGCCCTATGCTACTTCAATATGCGCAGCGAGTAAACCATGTACATGGACATCATTACACAGAGCTCGGACAGATTGAGGCTTTGGTAAAACAAGTGGTGCAGGAGTTGGCTTCGCATATGAAAAAGGAAGAGTTGATACTTTTTCCTTTCATAAAAAAATTGGTAAAAGCTGAACGCGATGGAGAGGAAATTCCCGCAATTCATTTTGGAACTGTTGAGAATCCCATAAAAATGATGGAAGCTGAACACGAGGAGGCTGGCGAAATATTGCGTCAAATTGCAAAGTTGAGCAATAACTTCACACCACCACAGGGTGCTTGCAATACCTACCGTGCTTTTTATGCCAAACTTGATGAATTTGAGCAGGATTTGCATCAGCATGTTCATTTGGAAAATAATATTCTTTTCCCAAAAGCCTTGAACTTGGAAAAGAAATTAAAGAAAGATTAACCTTCGTTTAAGATTATCCCCAGCCCCAAATCTTGATTTTTATTTGATTGGTTTTTAGGACAGTTCGGAAAATTGGCAACTTTGAATGTTTGCTGCCAAAAATCCGGACTGTTTTTTTAATTTTGAACCTTGATGGATTTACGAAAACACATAGCCATTGGGCTTTTCTATTTTCTGCTCGTGGCGCTGATGGGAGTTCTACTTCGTTTTTTTTTCGTAACGCCCATCTCGCTCAATTATAAATATATTCTACATGCGCATTCGCATACGGCTCTGCTCGGTTGGATTTATTTGGGGTTGACAACCTTAATTTATAAAGTATTTCTTTCAAAAGCAGAAAAGACAAAACATTATAAACGCATTTATATATTTACGAATCTTTGCATTGTAGGGATGCTCATAACCTTTCCCATTCAGGGTTATGCCTTGTATTCCATTATTTTTTCTACGCTGTTTCTATTTGCTTCGTACTGGTTTGCCTGGTTTGCGATGAAGCATATTCCGGCGCATTTTAAGCAACGCTTTTCTTGGAAGCTTATAAAAACCGCCCTATGGTATTTGGTTATTTCCAGTATTGGTCCCTGGGCGATCGGTGGGGTGATGGCGACTCTGGGGCCGGAGTCCATTTGGTATAAATCCTCCATTTATTTCTATCTCCATTTTCAGTATAATGGTTGGTTCATTTTCGCTTTGCTCGGTATTTTGTTTTACGTTTTTGAAGAAAAGGGAATCAAGTTTAATCCTGAAAAACTCAAATCGTTTTTTCTTCTCTTGAATTTTGGCGTCCTGTTCACTGTCTTTCTATCGTTCCTTTGGTTTGTCCCGCCCACGGTAATTTATGTTTTAGGATTGGCTGGAGCCGTGGCGCAGCTATTGGCATTTTCGGAACTCTATTCAATGTTAAAAATAAATTTTCAGTTCCTAAAAAATGAATTTGGCCCAAGCTGTTTGTTTCTTTTGAAATTTGCCGGTATTCTATTTGTTCTAAAACTGTTTATGCAGCTTTTCTCGGCTTTTCCCTATCTGGCCGACTTAGCTTTTCGGTTGAAGGATTTTGTAATTGGGTATCTACATATGGTTTTTTTGGGAATCGTAATTACCGCAATGCTCGCTTTTCTGAAATATTTTAAATTAATACTGTTGCCCAAAAGCTTTTTTTGGCTCTATATGTTTGCATTCCTAAGCACGGAAGTGCTCATTTTTTATAAAGCCTGCGCACTTTGGCTAGGTTTGCCATTCGTTGCGGAATACTATTGGTTGCTTACCATTTTAAGCTGCGCGTTCCCCATTGCGGTGGGAATTTTATTTTTCAGAAACATTAAAAGTTTATATCTTTCTGCTTGAAGTGAAAAACCTGCGATAATTAAGGTAAAAGCTGATAATTGTCATTTGGCGAAACCAAATCTCTTTCAACCTTTGCAACAGGTATAACGAGCAATTTTTTAATTGATGGCAAACTGTTTCCATTGTGGTGATGCGTGTTTGGACGTTGAAATTAAACATGAGGAAAAATCCTTCTGCTGTCACGGCTGTAAGACGGTTTTTGATATTCTACACGACAACGATTTAAGTTACTATTACGATCTTGAAAAAACCCCGGGCATTTCCCCAAAGGAAATCGCCGGTAAATACGATTTTCTCGACAATGAGGCCATTGTTGAAAAGTTACTGGAATTTAACGATGGCACTACCCAGATTGTTTCATTTTTAATTCCGTCGATACATTGCAGCAGTTGCATTTGGATATTGGAAAATCTGAATAAACTAAATCCTACCGTTACATCCTCACAAGTTAACTTTCCCGAAAAAACGGTACGGATTACTTTTTCTGCTGAAGAGAATTCGCTTAAAAATTTAGTGATTCTTTTAAGCCGAATAGGTTACGAACCCTATATTTCGCTGGAGGATTCCGAAAAAAAAGAAAAATATATCAACCGAAGCCTGATCTACAAACTGGGCATTGCGGGATTTGCCTTTGGAAATATTATGTTCCTCTCATTTCCTGAATATTTTGAGCCTTCCGAATTCTGGCTGGACCAGTTTAAGCCGTTTTTCCGTTGGTTGATGTTTGCGTTTTCACTACCGGTGGTTTTTTACTCAGGGAGTGCGTATTTTACTTCGGCATACAAGGGGCTTCGTTCCAAAATCTTAAATATAGACGTCCCCATAGCTTTGGGAATTGCGGTTCTTTTTATACGAAGCACGATAGACATAGTATTCGACTTGGGCACAGGCTTTTTTGACAGTCTCTCTGGCTTGGTTTTCTTTTTATTATTGGGGAAATTTTTTCAGCAGAAAACCTATAGCTATCTTTCCTTTGAACGCGATTACAAATCATACTTCCCGATTGCCGTTACACGACTTTTCAAAAATGCTGATGGAAATACCGTAGAAGAACAAGCTGAGGTTTACACCGTAAAAAAAGGCGACCGCTTGCTTATTCGCAACAATGAAATATTACCAGTGGATGCCATATTAATTAAAGGGAATGCGCTTATTGACTACAGTTTTGTAACTGGTGAAGCAGAACCTATTACAAAACAAAGCGGCGACAAACTTTTTGCGGGCGGAAAGCAACAAGCCGGTATTTTGGAAGTGGAAGTTCTTAAACCCGTAGCCCAAAGCTACCTTACCCAACTGTGGAGCAACGACGTTTTCAGCAAGGATAAAACCGGCCTTTTTGAATCGATTACGGACAGTATCAGCAAACGATTTACGGTCGTTCTGCTTACCATAGCATTTATTTCTACCATTTTTTGGCTTGTGGTCGATCCTTCCAAAGCCTTTAATGTGTTCACCTCGGTTTTAATTGTGGCCTGTCCGTGCGCCATTGCACTTGCCGCGCCATTTACTTTGGGCAATGTGCTGCGCATTTTCGGAAGGGAAAAACTCTATTTGAAGGAAGCCTCAGTAATCGAACAAATGGCGAAGCTGGACACCGTTGTATTTGACAAAACGGGAACCCTCACTACCAACCAAAAAAATATGATTAGCTATGAAGGCATTGCGCTTTCAGAGGAAGAAAAGCAATTGCTCACGAGTACACTTCGGGCATCGAGCCATCCTTTGAGTCGCTCGCTTTACAATATGCTCGACAAAAATAATATCCAAACCTTGGATGAATTTGCAGAAGAAGTAGGGAAGGGGATTTCCGCAACTGCTAAAAACAATTCCATAAAAGTGGGATCCTATGAATTTGTGGGGTATTCTGATCAATTGACTTTCGAAGTAAAAAATAGAACCACGGTACACATCAGTGCAAATCAAGTTTACAAAGGCTGTTACATTTTTAACAGTGAGTACAGAAAAGGTGTTGCCGAAATTTTTGAACAATTGGGTGCCAATAAAGATGTGGTTGTCCTTTCGGGCGACAACGAAGGCGAGCGTGAACGGCTTGAAGAATTACTGCCCAAAGGCACGAAACTATATTTCAACCAAAAACCGGACGACAAGTTGAATTTTATAAAAACCCTTCAGCAAAAAGGAAAGCAGGTGCTTATGATTGGAGACGGTCTGAACGATGCAGGAGCGCTAAAACAGAGCAATGTAGGTTTTGTGATTTCAGAAAATACAAACGTTTTTTCACCAGCCTGTGATGGTATTTTGGATGCTTCACAGTTTCACAGAATTGGCGATTTTTTAAATCTTTCCATTAAAGGTGTGAAAATCATAAAATGGGCGTTTTTATTTTCGCTATTTTACAATTTAATAGGTTTGGCATTTGCTGTTACAGGACATTTAAAACCGGTAGTTGCGGCAATATTAATGCCTTTAAGCTCAATAAGCATTGTTGTTTTCACCACAGTTGCAACCCAATTTGTGGGAAAGAAATTAAGAACGGATATAAATAAGTAAAATTGACAAATGTCATATTTTAAGGACCTTTGCAATAATAATTTTGAATACTAATTATCAGGTATGACCATAATCTATATGCTATTGGCAATCAGTGTTTTTGTAGCGCTCATATTTTTTGTGCTGTTTATCTTTTCAGTAAAAAAGGGCCAGTATGATGATACCTATACTCCTTCCGTGCGTATGCTTTTTGATGATGAACTGGTAAAAGAAGGTCCTTCAAATAAAAAGAATACTTCAAAAGAAATTAAAACCAATCCAGAAAAATAACTCTATTAACACTATGCAAACAGAACAGTTTTACTACGACAACCAGATTGTCAAAAAATTCATCAATGCGACCATTTTTTGGGGCCTCATTGGTATGAGCGTGGGCTTATTGCTGGCCTTTATGTTTTTGTTCCCAAACCTAACCGACGGGATATCGTGGCTCAGTTTCGGGCGTTTACGGCCTTTGCACACAAACGCGGTTATTTTTGCATTTGTGGGCAACGCTATTTTTGCTGGGGTATATTATTCTACCCAGCGTTTGTTGAAAGCGCGTATGTGGAGTGACTTTCTTAGCAACCTGAATTTTTGGGGTTGGCAAGCCATTATTGTTGGTGCCGCCATTACACTGCCGTTGGGATACACCACTTCAAAGGAATATGCAGAATTGGAGTGGCCATTTGATATTGCCATTGCGGTAATCTGGGTGGCGTTTGGTATAAACCTGATAATGACAATGGTGAAAAGACGCCAGCGCCATTTGTATGTTGCGCTTTGGTTTTATCTGGGAACTTGGGTAACTGTGGCGGTACTGCATATTGTTAATAGTATGGCCATTCCCGTAGGAGCATTGAAAAGTTATTCAATGTACTCAGGCGTTCAGGATGCACTGGTACAGTGGTGGTACGGGCATAATGCGGTAGCGTTTTTCCTTACTACGCCTTTCCTTGGTTTAATGTATTATTTTGTGCCGAAAGCGGCCAACAGACCAGTATATTCTTACCGACTTTCCATTGTACACTTTTGGTCATTAATCTTTATTTATATCTGGGCTGGACCTCACCACTTGTTATACTCTGCTCTTCCAGAATGGGCTCAAAATTTGGGGGTAGCATTCTCGGTAATGCTAATTGCTCCATCTTGGGGAGGTATGATAAATGGACTCTTGACCCTACGCGGCGCTTGGGATAAAGTAAGGGTTGACCCAGTATTGAAGTTTATGGTTGTTGCTATTACCGGTTACGGTATGGCAACCTTTGAGGGGCCTATGCTTTCCCTTAAAAACGTAAATGCCATTGCACACTTTAGCGATTGGATTATTGCGCACGTTCACGTTGGTGCTCTTGCCTGGAACGGATTCTTGACCTTTGGTATGATTTACTGGTTAGTGCCCCGACTTTTCAAAACGAAATTGTATTCCATTAAATTGGCGAACGCACATTTCTGGATTGGAACACTAGGTATCATCATGTATGCCCTTCCTATGTATGTAGCAGGTTTTATGCAAGCTTCTATGTGGAACCAATTCAACCCAGACGGTACGCTTACCTACGGAAACTTCCTGGAAACCGTTACCCAAATTATCCCAATGTACTGGATGCGCGCCATTGGAGGTACGCTCTATATTACCGGGGCTTTCATTTTGCTTTATAATGTAGTAATGACTGCAAGAAGAGGTAGTAAGGTTACTGATGAACTGGCCGAAGCTGCACCACTTGTACCTGTAACCAAAAGACAGACAGCAGGTGAAGGCTGGCATACTTGGCTTGAACGCCGTCCTGTTAAATTGACCATTTACGCTACAATCGCCATTTTGATTGGTGGAATGGTACAAATCATACCTTCCTTGATGGTGGATGACTATGTTCCAAAAATTACTAGCGTGAAGCCGTATACTCCTTTAGAACTGGAAGGACGTGATATATATATCCGTGAGGGATGCGTGGGTTGCCATTCACAAATGGTTAGACCTTTCAGAAGTGAAGTAGAGCGTTATGGCGAATATTCCAAATCTGGAGAATATGTGTATGACCATCCTTTCCTCTGGGGAAGTAAACGTACCGGACCGGATCTACACCGTGTAGGCGGAAAGTATTCCGATAACTGGCACTTGAACCATATGTATGACCCTCAGAGCACTTCTTCGGGATCTATTATGCCTTCCTACAAATGGTTGATAAATTCAGAATTGGATAAATCTAATACAGAAAATAAAATGAAGACTATGGTTACTTTAGGAGTACCTTATTCTGAAGAGGAAATAGCACGCGCTCAACAATGGATGGACGAGCAAGGCACCCAAATTGAGAAGAACCTTTACAGCGATCCAGATTTTGTTGCCACTTATGAAGCTAGCAAAAAGTACGCTGAGGAAAACGGTGAAGATTTCGTAGAAATGAAGGACCGTGAAATTGTGGCAATTATAGCTTACCTGCAACGATTGGGAACAGATATTAAAGTAGATAACGCTGAAAATGCTTCAGCAAAAAGCGAATAGTTATGTTGAAATTTGTAAAAGGAAATCTCGAGAACATAGATAATGTTCAAATATATCCAATGATTTCATTATTGATATTCTTCATCTTTTTTGTAGTACTTTTTTATTGGGTAATCACCGCTAAAAAAGAACATATTAACGAAGTAAGCAATATACCCTTGGATCTAGATACTAACAACCAAAACGAAGAACAACTATGAAAACCACAGCATCATATTTAAGAGTAATCGGCTTTATCATACTCGCCTTTTTTCTCTTGGAATTTATCATTGATTCCGGTGACCAATGGGCCATCGTAAAATACCCCATCATCTGGGCTGTTTTAGGAATGTTGTTTTTGTTCGCGATTGCGCTGGAAATTGTAGTAGCTGCTCTTCAACGCATTTTATTTGATGGCTTAAACGATGAAGCCAAAGAACGCTATTTAATTACCGAAAAAGCCCGCGAAGAGAACCGTTTTGGATGGTTTAAGAAGAAATACAAGGAAATGTTAGACGCCAAACCAGTGGCTAAAGAACAGGAAATAGTTCTGGATCATAATTACGACGGCATTCGAGAGTTGGATAACAACTTACCGCCGTGGTGGGTCTATATGTTCTATGCAACAATCATCTTTGCGGTTGTATATTTAGTGCGCTATCATATTTTTGACGGTACAAACCAAACCGAGGAATATGAAATAGAAATAGCACAGGCAAAGGCTGAAGTGGATGAATATAAAAAGAACAACAAAGACCTTATTGATGCCAATACCGTAGAATTACTTACCGATGCGGGCGATATTGAGGCAGGAAAAAGTATATATATCGCCAATTGTGTAGCTTGTCATAAGGATACTGGAGGAGGAGGTATAGGTCCAAACCTTACCGATGACTATTGGATTTTAGGTGGTGGTATAAAGAATATTTTCCATACCATAAGCGAAGGTGGTCGTGCCGGAAAAGGGATGATTGCTTGGAAGACCGACCTTAAACCAAGCGAAATGGCCCAAGTGGCAAGTTATGTGATGACGCTTCACGGCACCAATCCGGTGGATGCCAAGGAGCCTGAAGGAGACATTTGGGTAGATGAAAATGCCCCCGTTGATAACGTAGATGTAAAAGTTATAGACTCTACAACCATTAAAATGGAAATGACCAACGATCCGGTTATTGATGATTTACAGGCAGAAGGAAAGTAACTTTATATATATAGGAACCATTAAAAATTAAATTTTGGATACCCCCGAAAACGAACGTTTCCGCGATAGTATTGGTACCATCGACGAAGAAGGCAAGAGAGCATGGGTTTACCCAAAAAAGCCTTCCGGAAAACTGTATCAGTACAGAAAATATGTAAGCTATATCTTGCTAGCGTTTCTGTTCGTAGCACCGTTTGTAAAAATCAATGGAAACCAGTTCTTGCTCTTTAACGTTTTGGAACGTCGTTTCAATATTTTTGGTTTTCCTTTTTGGCCGCAGGATTTTTATCTCTTCGTGATTATGATGATCATTATGGTGGTATTCATTATTTTCTTTACGGCCGCCTTTGGAAGAATTTTCTGCGGATGGATCTGTCCCCAGACCATTTTCATGGAAATGGTTTTCCGAAGAATTGAATATTGGATTGATGGCGATAGGGGCGCACAAATTCGTTTGGACAAACAAGCTTGGAATGCTGATAAGATAAAGAAGAGAGTATTAAAGTGGTTTATTTTCTTTGTCATTTCATTTTTGATTGCAAACATATTTCTTGCATATTTAATAGGAAGTGACCGTCTTATACAGTACGTACTTGAAGGCCCTCTGGCGCACATAAGCACCTTAATTTCATTACTCATATTCACAGGAGTATTCTATTTTATCTTTGCTTGGTTCCGGGAACAAGTCTGTATTATAGCCTGTCCTTATGGAAGATTACAGGGCGTGTTGCTGGACAACAAATCCATTGTCGTAGCTTATGACCATAAGCGCGGGGAAAAGGAAGTAGGCCGCGCAAAATTTAAAAAGAATGAAGATCGCGAAGCTTCCGGAAAGGGAGATTGTATAGATTGCTTTCAATGCGTGCACGTGTGCCCTACGGGTATTGATATTCGGAATGGTACACAACTGGAGTGCGTAAACTGTACGGCATGTATTGACGCTTGTGATAGTATCATGGAAGCGGTAAACCTTCCAAAAGGATTGATCCGCTATGCAAGTGAAGAAAATATTGAAAAAAAGGCACCTTTCAAATTTACACCACGCTTAAAAGGTTATACGGCAGTTTTGGTTATTCTAATTGGAGTGCTTACCGGAATGCTGTTTTTAAGAAGTGATGTGGAGGCTAATATTTTAAGACTTCCAGGGCAACTTTATGAGCACAAGGAGAACAACATTATCAGTAATGTTTTTACTTATAAACTTCTTAACAAAACAACAAAAAATATTGAAAATATTCACTTTAAGTTGAAATCGCCAACAGGAACAATACGTACCGTCAAGCACGGCGAAATTGTAGTTCCCGCACAAGGCCTAGTCGAGGGAACACTTTTTATCGAAATAAACAATGCTGCTTTAAGCGGTGACAAGAACCGGGCAGTAATTGAGGTGTATAGTGAAGAGAATTTGATAGAAACCACCAGCGTTACCTTTCTGGGGCCTAGAAGTTATAATTAATCAATACTAAAGAAATAAGCTATGAAAATAAATTGGGGAACAGGATTGGTGATTGGGATGGTACTTTTTATAGGCTTCATTTTGTTTTTCGTAATAAAAATAAGCACCGATAAAAAGTATGATTACGATTTGGTTACCGAAGAATATTATAAGAAGGAATTGGTCTATCAAAAGGAAATTGATGACAGAACAAACTCAAATTCTTTAGCGGTAAATATTATAGGTGAAAAAACCGAGGCTGGTTGGATGCTAACCTTTCCCGAAAATCTGGACTATTCCAAGATTACGGGCACCGTTTTTCTATATAGGCCCTCCAATAAAAAACTTGATTTTCAAGAACCTTTACAGCTTTCGTCCAACAGACTTTTGATCCCCGATGAGCGATTGGTAGCCGGACGATGGAACACAATTGTACAATGGAGTTATGAAGGAAAGGATTATTTATATAAAAATGAAATAGTTTATTAGTGGATGAGTTGAGAAGTTTAAAAGTTTAGGTTTCATTCAAATTTTGAAAATGTATTAAATTAACCCTTAACCCTTAACCCTTAACCCTTAACCCTTAACCCTTAACGCGTAACGCTTAACGCAGAAACCAGAAACAAAAAAATGCTATATACCGCCCTCATATTCGGATTATTGGGAAGTTTCCACTGCGTGGGAATGTGCGGGCCTATTGCTTTTTTATTGCCCGTTGACAGAAGCAATAATCTGAAGAAAGTTGGACAGATTTCACTTTATCATTTCGGAAGAATAATCGCTTACAGTATTATTGGGTTGATTTTTGGTTTGGTGGGTAAAAGTTTGAACCTTTTCGGCTTTCAGCAACAACTCTCCATTTTGATAGGTGTTTTGATGCTTGCGGTTATTTTCATTCCACAGAAGAAATTCAATAAATACAATTTCTCAAAGCCTATTTTTAGAATCATTTCAAAAGTGAAATCGGCCCTGGGAAAGGAACTTAAAAAGAAAACCCCCGATACTTTTTTGACCATCGGTTTTTTAAACGGTTTTCTGCCTTGTGGCCTAGTTTATATGGCTGTTTTTGGCGCTATTGCTTCTGGTAATGCACTTCAGGGAAGCTTGTATATGGCTATCTTCGGATTGGGAACCATTCCATTGATGACTTCGGCCATTTATCTTGGAAATTTTTTAAACGGACAGGTACGCCAGCGCATCCGTCGTGCAATTCCTGTATTTGTAGTAATTATAGGTTGCCTTTTTATAGTTCGTGGTTTGGGGCTTGGCATTCCGTATATATCACCAAAACCAATGACGGAAAATGTAGATGCCAATTACAACTGTCATACTGTGATTTCAGAAAACAAAACAATCTATAACCATTAAAATATCCAAATTATGATAAATACAATTCTTCCCTTGGCAAATTGGGGCGTAGGTACCGCAATAATAATCGTTTTCGCAGTTGTATGTGTTGTGCTAAGCGTGATGGTAATAAACTTTGTGATGAAAGGAAAAAAGAAAGGAGAAGAGTAATCAAACCCTTCTGCTTAACTTTTTTAATAAAGATCTGATTATCTCGCTAAATCAATGATGGTCTGTACCGTTTCTTTATTGTCAACACCCAAACCCTCTTGTTGGTGTACCATTTCGCCTTGGTGGTCAAAAACACTTATAATGTTTGAATGTGAAAAATCCATCGGTGAAATTTCTTTGTAATTAACTGCCAACACAGCTGCAAATTCGCGGGTGTCTGCTTCAGTACCTCTTAGAAAGAGCCATTTTTCATCCTCCATTTCATTTTCTTTACTGAAAGCTTTTAGTCTTTCAGGAGTATCGGTTTCTGGATCAATGCTCACAAAAACATATTGTACATCATCCTTCTTTTCTTCGGGCACTTGTTTTTCAATATTGCGCATATCTGCCACCAAACGTGGGCAAGCAGCTTTGCAGGTTGTATAGATCATAACCATAACTACTACCTTTCCTTGCAGCTCTTTCAGTTCAATTTCTTCGCCATTTTGGTTGGTCCAATGGGAGGGAAGGTTATAGATGGACATTTCCGGAATAGCTTCATTCTCTGCCTTTTTTACTTTAGAAGCTGTAATGGCTTCAGCATCTTTTTCTGAATTGTTATTGCATGAAAATAAACCCACCAATGCAATTATAATTGCGATATATCTTAAATATTTCATCTTGCTATTTTTAGTTTTCAATATCCTTCGCACAACGAAAGCCTAAGTTTTGGGAAGAATAGCGCGCTTTCATACTTCCCCGAAAGGCGTAGCGCATAAAAGCGGCATAATTCATTAAATCTGAAGCTCCTATTGCCGCACTTCCACAGAAGAGGTTGGAATCTTTGTCAACGTCTTTTCGGGATTCTCCCGATATTAATACCGAATTAAAATCTAAAGTCCATTCCCACACCAAACCGTGAAGATCGTAGATTCCCCAATAATTTTTGAAGGTTTCGCCTATAGGGTTTTTAAAGGTTTTTGGGGTTTCGTACCAGTTTAGGATAAACTGGTTGTAGGTTTCTATTCTTCGTGCATCCTGCACTTTTTCATTGGCCATAGCAGCAAACTCCCATTCGTCCATTGTAGGTAACCGTTTGCCTTGACATTCACAATATTTTTTCGCTGCAAACCAGGAAACATTTGTTGCGGGAGCATTTGGAAGCCCTTGGTAGGTCTTATCATCCTTCCAGTTTGTTAAATAACTTTTGTCCGCAAATAAAGTTTTGACATTGCTTTTTTTCCATTGTGGGTATTCTTCCACAAATTTTAAATATTCGGCATTGCTTACGGGATATACATCCATTAGAAAAGGATCAATCTTTACAGTTTGGTCCTCGGCGCCATAAAGAGGAAGATAAACCCCGCCCTTTACTAAAGCCATATTATCATTTTGGGCTGCGACCTCGCAAAATAATAATGAAAAGACTAAGAAAAGGGCAGGGCTATAAAATTTCAATTTCAACAATTTTTATTATTTATTTCTAACGGCTTGTACCATTGCTGGGGTAACTTCTTTTTTAGAGTTGCCCCAACTGTTATAGACATATGTAAGTACGTTTGCTACTTCTTCATCGCTAAGCGCTTGGGCTGTCATTACACTATTGTATTTTTTGCCGTTCACGGTTATTTCACCGGTCTTACCGTGTAATACAATATCAATAGCTCTGTCCACATCAGCATTTAAGTAATCAGATTTTGCCAAAGGAGGAAAAGCACCTTCAATTCCCTGGCCATTTGCTTGGTGACAGGCTGAACAAGTAGCAATATATTTATCTTTACCGAATGTCATGCGCTCTTCAAGGCTTAAGGCTTTCATTTCTTCTTTTGGTTCCTTTTTAGACCCGTTTGGCATAGATTGAATTGCGCCACCTTCTGGTAGATAAATACCATCACGGATTTCACCAGAATAAATTCGCTTGTCTTCTTCGCCTTCTACTTTAAGCATCGCAAGGGCGCCCTTATTGAAAGCTCTGAAAATAGAGTGATCAACAAGTATAAACGTTCCTGGAACATCTACTCGAAACTCCACAATTGCAGCCCCTCCCGCAGGAATTAAAGTTGTTTGTACATTATCATTCACTAAATCGCCACCTTCCACATAAACTTTGTCAAATATTTCTCCAATAACGTGAAATGATGAAACCAGGTTGGGACCCCCATTACCTACAAAGAGACGTACTGTTTCGCCAACTTCCGCGGTTATTGCATTGTCTCCGGTCATTGCGCCTACGCTTCCATTAAATACTACGTAATCGGCATTTTCATCAATGGCTTTCTGCATATCAAACGCTTGTAAGCCTCGATCTCCATATTTACCTTCGGTATAGAAGTCACCTTGCATAATGTAGTATTCTTTATCTACTGGAGGCAAACCACCTTCTGGTTCTACCAAAATAAGTCCGTACATTCCATTGGCAATGTGCATCCCTACCGGTGCAGTGGCACAGTGATATACATAAAGGCCTGGATTAAGAACTTTAAATGAAAACACTTTTTCGTGCCCTGGAGCCACAAACGAAGATTCTGCCCCACCACCAGGACCATTCACAGCGTGAAGATCAATGTTGTGTGGAAGTTTGTTGTCTGGGTGGTTTTTTAGGTGAAATTCTACTTCGTCGCCAACGCGGGTACGGATAAAACTTCCCGGAACGGTTCCGCCAAAAGTCCAATAAACATATTTTACTCCGTTGGTCATTTCGCCTTCGCGTTCTTGAATTTCCAAATCAACGATCAGTTTTTTTGCCATACGCTTTCCTATTGGCGTTGGCACGTTTGGTGGCGAAGTTAGCTCCGCTATCATTTCCTGATTTACGGGAATTTCCACCGTGTCGTTATATTTTTTGTCTGACTGGTCGTTCACGCAGCCCGAAAGAAATGCCACCGCGCCAAGGCCCAGAAGCATATTGGTAATTAATTTTTGTTTGATAACTAATTTCATAGGTTCGGTTTTTAAAATGTGGTTGTTTTATTGGTTATTATTATCAGTTTCTGGTTTTTGCCAAGTGAATAGTACAGGGTCTATGGTCACCATTACCCAACCCCAATTATTTGTATTCTTGTCAAAATTATTTTTTACGATTTCTATACCTTCTGCCGCAAAAAAGTGTGAATACCCAGCTTGGATACCCACGAATTGGCTCAATTTGTGCGAAGTTACCAAATCTAATTCAAAGCCCAAATCTTTTGACGTATTGTCATCTATTTCCGCGGCAGCGAAAAACTGATGAAGCGCCAATTGAACGTTAGACTGTTTATTGAAAGCATATTTCACATTTCCATATAAGTCCAGCAAGCCAACATTGTTGATGTGGTTGCCTACATAGAAGTAATCCATAAACCCATTAAATTTATGATTAGTGCCATACAATGGGTTAAAAGCTTTGTTTTCTCCATCGGAAGGGGCGCCGTAATCATTTCCGCTCTGCAATTCACCGCCTAAGCCAATTTTTAAACTTTCCAATGCGGAATAATTTGCTTCAAGTGAAAGGAGGTAAGCGCTCAAATCATTATTTGCCACGTCCTTCCCGAATTGATAGTAAAGATTTGAGGCAAAATTGAATTTACTCAAATTAGCCTTTAAATGAAGTCCCGCCGTTTGGCTATAGCGCGTATCGTTTTTTGATTCGTCTATTTCGTCTATATATTGCAAGCCATTGTTCACAAATAGGAAGCTCGCCGAAAGTTGCTCCCACTCCTTGTGAAACCATAGATATTGAAGACTTTTATAGGTATTTGTGGTAAGGATATTTCCAGTCAAGGCCTCCCCATCCTGATTGTATGCCGCGCCAAAATGAAACTTCAAAAAGCTGGGTTCATATTTTAAAATAGCGGCATCGTGGCTTCTGCCTTGCTGTGCCCAGCCCACATTTCCGAAGAAACGCTGGTCATCGTATATAATTTCCTGGCGGCCAATTTTTAGGGAAAGCTCTGAAATCAACAAGACATCTGCCCAGGCTTGGTGCAATGAAAATCCATTTTCGTCTGCAACGTTCAGCTGTGGCACATCGCCCCAAACCCTCACGTCCTGGGGACTTAAATAGAAATGAAGCTTTTCGGTTTTGTAACCGAAGTTCAATCGCGTGCGCTGCGAAACGAAGGTCGCGGGGTCTGCATTATCTGGAAAGAGGGTTTTGTAACCGTGCCTGTATTCAAAGCGGGGACGCAATTCGGCGTCAATGGTAAACTGTGAAAATCCCTTGGTGAAACTAAGTATCAGTAGGAAGAGAAACACACTTTTTGAAACCTTCATAAAATGGTCTTTTTGATTTCTGATACAAAGGTCAGTATTGTGTTTGCGGTAAAATATGACGTAAGTCACAAAATGAAAAAAAACTCAATCTTTTGTAAAATTGACTAAACCGTCATTGAAAACAACTGTGTTTCGGGCTGGCTTCGTTGCAGGAGCACATCAAACGCCATGCAGATGTTTCGCACGTAAGGCCTTCCTTTTTCGGTAATCTGAAGTTGATTGGAACCTATTTTTACCAGGCCGTCGTCTTCCATTTCCTTGAGTTTGGAAAGTGCTTCGGGCAGTTCCTCAAATTGCATTGCCTTTTCTTCCCAAGAAGTTTCCAGCTTGCACATCATATTGAGAATGTGTTCGCGGATAATTAAATCCTCAGCATTCAGGATATGTCCGCGATATACAGGAATAATATTTTGTTCCACCAATTCCTGATATTCCTCTACGTTTTTCACATTTTGACCAAAACTGTACCAACTGTCACCAATGGCAGAGACGCCAAGCCCCAGCATGAGTTGGGTCTTGCTATCGGTATAGCCCATAAAATTGCGGTGCAGTTTTTTGCTTTCCACGGCTTGGTAGAGGCTATCGGTTTTAAGGGCAAAGTGGTCCATCCCGATTTCAATATAACCAGCCTCTTCCAGCATTTTTTTGCCGGTTTCGTACATTTCGCGCTTTTCGGAAGCACTGGGCAAATCTTCCTTTTTAAAGCCGCGCTGGCCATTGCCTTTTATCCACGGCACGTGGGCGTAGCTATAAAAGGCAATGCGGTCTGGCATCAATTCCTTGGTTTTTTCTATGGAATAAATAACGTGTTCCTTTTTCTGAAAGGGAAGCCCGAAAATAATGTCGTGGCCTACGGAAGTGTAGCCAATTTCGCGGGCGGTTTCGGTTACATTTTTTACGTTTACAAATGGCTGAAGTCTATGAATGGCTACTTGAACGGTGGGATTGTAGTCCTGCACCCCATAACTTACCCGGGTAAAACCACAATCGTACAGTGTTTGTAGATGATCGCCCTTAGTATTGTTGGGATGGCCTTCAAAACTGAAAGAAGGATTTTCGGCCATAGTAGCATCCTTAAAAATTCCTTTAATGAGCAATTTTAAATTTTCGGCAGAAAAAAAGGTAGGTGTGCCACCGCCTAGGTGCAATTCTTTAATGATGGGCCTTGTGGGGAAAAGTTCAAGATAAAGTCGCCATTCCTTTAAAACAGATTCTAAATACGGCGTTTCTACATTGTGGTTTTTGGTTATGCGTTTGTTGCAGCCACAAAAAGTGCAAAGGCTTTCGCAGAAAGGAAGATGAATATAAAGGCTTATGCCTTCTTCTCTATTGCTTTCAGAAAAACTTTTGATTACTCCTTTTTTCCATTCGCTCAAGGAAAAATCGTCGTTTTTCCAATATGGAACTGTGGGGTAACTTGTATAGCGCGGGCCGGGAACGTTGTATTTTGATACTAAACTGTTTTGCATCACTTTATTCTTTGGCGCAAAATTACCTTTGGTTTGGTTTCTATAAAATGACATTTATCACTTGAAATAAATAAAGAACCTAAATATTTCGGTTTTGTTTAGCCTAAAAAAAAAGCACCGAAGATTTCAGTGCTCTCTTTAAAATGTCGGGATGACAGGATTTGAACCTGCGACCCTACGCCCCCCAGACGTATACGCTACCAGACTGCGCCACATCCCGATTTTGAATATCAGAATTTATAATTCCGAAATTGAACGGCAAAAATAACCAAATTATAAAGTTGGACAAATAGAATTTTATTATTGTTGTTACTTAAATTAATTGATAAATTAAACGAAAAGAAATCTTAATAACTTTTAGAGGCACATTCTTTCTAAAGTTGTTATTTTTACCATTGGAAAATAATATTGAAGTAATTACATCATGAGTGAAACAATTGAAAGAATAAAATGCCTTATCATTGGCTCAGGTCCAGCGGGATATACTGCGGCCATTTATGCCGCACGTGCCGACTTAAAACCTGTAATGTACACGGGAATGGAGCCTGGCGGACAATTGACGACAACAACTGAAGTTGACAATTTTCCCGGTTACCCCGAAGGAATTGACGGCCCAACAATGATGGTTCAATTGCAACAACAAGCAGAGCGTTTTGGAACGGAGGTAAGAATTGGAATGGTTACAGCCGTTGAGTTTAGCGATGAAGTAGGCGGTATTCATAAAATTACTGTTGATAACTCCACGAAAATTGAAGCCGAAACCGTAATAATTTCCACTGGTGCTACTGCCAAATATTTAGGCTTGCCAAGCGAACAAAGATTGCGTGGCGGGGGTGTTTCGGCCTGTGCCGTTTGTGATGGCTTTTTCTATAAAGGACAAGATGTGGCAATCGTAGGAGCAGGTGATACCGCTGCCGAGGAAGCCACTTATCTTGCAAACATCTGCAACAAAGTAACCATGCTTGTGCGAAAGAATTATATGCGGGCGTCCAAAGCGATGCAGCACCGCGTTAACAACACCAAAAATCTTGAAGTGCTCTATAACACCGAAGTAGATGAGGTTTTGGGTGAGCAAGTAGTGGAAGGCCTTAGAATGGTAAACAACGCAACAGGTGAAAAGAAAGAAATAGAAATCACTGGATTGTTTATTGCGATTGGGCATAAGCCAAATACTGAAATTTTCAAAGGGCAACTTGAAATGGACGATACGGGTTATTTGATAACTAAAGGAAAATCTACTAAAACAAACAAACCCGGCGTTTTTGCAAGTGGCGATGTGCAGGACAAAGAATACCGCCAAGCCGTAACTGCTGCTGGAACTGGCTGTATGGCTGCGCTTGATGCGGAACGTTATCTTGCTACAATTGAAACGGAAGTAACGGCCTAATAATCTGCTTAAATTTAAAAAAGCCGCTGAAATTGCGGCTTTTTTGTTTTTATAGTCCGTTTATAATTTCGTAAACGTCAATAATTCAATATCGCCATCTCCGCCACTAACATCTGAAAGTTCGATGGTTGAATTTGTTACAGATACAATATCCCAATCGTCATTGATTTGGTCAAAAGGAGTTTGCTGGCTAAATTGTAAAACCAGTTCTTCACTACTACTGGAAGAGTTGTCATAAGCCCAAGTTCCATTTTCTGTAAAGAGATCATTCTGTGCTACTACCGTTCCATCTTCATTAAAAATGAAAACAAAACTTTCAAAGTCTACTGTATGGTCTGATTGGCCATCTATTAATTTACTAACCTCCCATTCACCTTGTGGCAAAGTGGTTTTAATATTTTCAAATTCGTTGGTATTTACATTGCCAGAGTCATCATCTGTGTTACAAGCCGCAAATATTGTGATTGCTAATACTATAAATAATCTTTTCATAATTTTTTTGTTTTTACCAAAGTTGTAATTTTAGTAGAGAAAACCTCTTAAAATTTTTATAAATCACAAAAGACCTAACAAAGTTTTAGCAAACTGTTAGGCCTTTTTGGCAATTCGGGGCATTTTTAAAATGAAGTATTGTCGATAGCTTTACATTTTATGCACACTGCCCGAATGACTTTTATTTGAATTTACGGAAACAGGGTTTCCATAATAATTTATTTCGCCACCGCTACTAACGTGTGTTTCCAATTTATCCTGTACGTTTACGGTTACTTCGGCCCCACTGGAGGCTTCGGCATTGCAATTTAGCACCAAGAGTTCCTTTGCGTCCAGTTCACTTCCGCTGGAGGCGTCGGCATTGAGAGACGACGCTTTTCCGGAAACTTTTAAATCGGCACCGCTACTGGATTTTGCTATTAGTTCCTGGGCAAAAACTTCTACTTCCAGTTCTGCGCCGCTGCTGCTTTTTAGGTTCAAATTTTGGCTTTTTATTACAGAATTCGCTGTAACGTCGGCGCCGCTGCTGGCTTCCACCGTGTTGAGTTCCTTGAAGGTAACATAAACCTTTTTGGCTTTGGAACGCCCAATATTTTCAGAAGTGGTAACGTGGAGCTTTCCGCCTTCAATATCGGTTTCAATATATTGAAGCAAATTTTCGTCGGCTTCCACTACAATTTTGTTTTCATCTCCTTGGGTAAGGTAAACGTCAAGCCCGGCACTGCCGCGTACTTCCGTAAAATCTGAAGTCACTTCCCGTTCTTGGGTAACTACCTTTCCGTTGCCGTTTTCCCCGGTAGTAATATTTAGGTTACAGGCGCTCAAAATAAGTGCTGCCCCCATTGCGATTATAAAATTTGTTGTTTTCATATCGATTGGTTTTTGGTTTTTAATCTATTGTAATTGTAAGCGTCTCACTGGTATTGACCGAAGCGCTATTTCTATTGTTGAAGCCTTCCTTTACCTCTTCCTCCCAATTTTTATTTTTGATTGTTTTCACACTGTCAACAATCATTTCGGAATTGATGTTTTCGGTTGAGTCCGCTTCTTCCTTCATTTCTTCCTTTGCTTTGCAATCAAGACACTGCACTTCGCTTTTAAGAATTCTGTAATAGTGCGCTTCATTGTCCCAATTGCTCAACTCATCAAATTCTGAATTATATCCATAATAGGAATTTGCGTTCTCTTCAGAATAAATTATCGTGCCTTCGGGTACATAGACTGTTATTTCAATTTGCTGGTCGCGGTATTTGTTTTTTGTATCGGTTGTAAAGAAGCCATCCAGCAATAAGCTGCTGTTATCAAATGAATAATTGTACATAATGGCTTCGGCACGCTTTTTTGCGTCCAGCTGATTGTTGCCCTCCGCCGTTTTTTCAATTACGATTTTTCCTATGGAATCTTTTGTAGGCTCAATATTCAATAGAATATCGCTTGAATAGATTACTCTTTTGTCATCTTCGGTATATTTCAATTCAAGACCGTTTTCACGACTCACTTCATAACTATATTGTTTATCGGCGCGCATCGCAATTCTCAGAGTATCTCCTGTGCGAACAGCAAGGGTCTGCTCTTCAATGAAATTGCCATCGTAAGCTTGTTCGGTTGCCTGTTTTATTCCCAAAACGGCCAAACCAATTACCGATAATGCCCAAACTACAATCAGTAGGATTTTAACGGTAGAGCTCATTGATTTCAGATTGCTAATTAAAAGTTTCAATCCTAAAATGAACAATACAAAAAACGGAATACCCACTGCAAACAGAGATAGCAAAGCAATCAGCCATAGAGGTACATTTGTTGTATCAACCAGCGCGATATACTCTGTCAATTCGGAATTGCCCCAAAAATCGATTGAACCAAAGGTGAAAAACCCTACTACAAGCCCAATAATCGTAAAAAGTGAAACGATGATTATCAGCACACCAATAAACTTGACGAATACTTTAAAAAGCATTGATATTAGGTTTAAAAGAGTACCTGCAATACCAGTGGCGCCTTTTTCAATGTCATTTCCAAATCTATTGTAATCTGCGTTTTTAACTTTATCAGCTACTGTGTTAAAACCCTCTTTAAATTTTCGTTCTATATTTGAAATATTCACGGGTTCGCCCGTCATTTTCAATTTTTCCGAAGTGGTGAGCGCTGGCGGAACCAGTATCCACAGCAGGATATACACTACTATGGGGGAGCCCATTCCGGCTACGACCAAAAGTATCCATAAAAGTCTGATCCAGATAGCGTCTATGCCGATGTAGTGCCCAATTCCGGAGGATACCCCAGAAATATATTTGTTGTCCACATCACGGAAGAGTTGCTTGTGCGAAGCATTTGCCCGCGATTTAGAATATGCTCCCGATGACGGAGGAACGTCCTCAAAAATTTCGTCATCTACTTCATAATCCTCGGGCTGGCCCATAACGGCGATTACTTCGTCAAGCATTTTTAGCGTAACGACTTGCGTTGGGCTTTCAATTTTTTCGGAAAAAAGTTCCCCGATGCGGGCTTCAATGTCCTGCATGATTTCTTCGCTACCATCAGCTCCTTTCAGCGATTTGCGGATGGCGTCCAGGTAGCGCGAAAGTTTCCCGAAGGCATCTTCGTCTATGTGAAAGGAAGTGCCTGCCAAATTTATATTTACTGTCTTGTTCATTGTTTGTTTTTTTCGCTGGTTACTTTGTTCACGGCCTGTTGCAGTTCTGCCCAGGTATCGTTCAATTCGGTTAAAAATAGTTTACCGGTATCGGTAAGTTCGTAATACTTGCGTGGCGGTCCGCTGGTAGATTCTTCCCAACGGTAAGAAAGCAGCCCCGCATTTTTCAGCCTTGTAAGCAGCGGGTAGATGGTGCCTTCCACGACAAGCATTTTTGCGTCCTTTAGAGTTTCAAGAATGTCTGAGGTATATGCCTCGCCGTCTTTTAAAACGGAAAGGATACAGAACTCCAAAACTCCTTTTCGCATCTGTGCTTTTGTGTTTTCGATTTTCATAATTCGTTTTTACTTGTTTTTAATTCTTGTTCGCTATTGATGATGAATGAATAGGGAAGCACACTGGTGGTTTCTTCGCATTGTTGATGAGTCAATGCGCTAACAGTTTCCTGTTCCGTGGGCATACTTACGCCTATAAATTGTAAAATGGCGGCCAATAGGTAACTAACTAATGTGCTCATTTTGAATAGGGTTTTTAAGGTTGGTTTTTATAAATGGAATACAAAGTGGGTAATGATAAAGTTGCCCGCGCGAAGCGTGGATGGACGCATTTATTACGGCATAGAGTTCAAAAACGAACAATGCCAGAAGCAATAAAATGGCCAATCCGAACAATAATATGTATCCTGAAAGATTTTGAATGTTGTTTACTGAAAATTCCCCTGCATTGTTATCAATGGTTTCTATCAATGAAATAAAGTCCGTCGCGAAAATGATAAAGAAGGGGAGACAAATCAATCCAATAAGTATGGTGTAGATTAAAACACTCAGTTGAAAATTGATTGCCTGCTTTCCGTGCTCGTCCACAAAAGCCTTTTCCTTATTGAATGTCCAAATCAATAATGGCGCGATAAAATTCGCGAACGGGAAAAAGTATTTTAAAAAGGTGGATAAGTGAATAAATGCACTTACGTTTTTCTGGTTTTCTGAAATTGTAGTTTCCATTGCTTGTTATTTTCTTATGCAAATATATGTCTAAAAGACAGTAGTATGTTACGCATAGTACTATAATTAACATATTTTTAACAAATAGGAAGTGTAGAATATATTGAATATCTATAATCGAAAAATCGAAACGTACAGGCTTTTTAGTACCAAACGTACATTTTTGAGAATTCACACCTCGTGGAGTAGATGCCAAATATAGGCCATTTAAATACCATTTAAAATAGTTTTAAATCATCTCTTGGGTTGCTCAGATCATAATTTGCTGTCAACACTTCAATTTTCTTCTTTCCTGGTCTGCCTGTGCCATTTGCTACACTTACACTTTGTTCCAACTGCATTGTATGCCACCTGTTGGCATCGCTGTATTGCTTCAATATATCACTGGGATAGCTACTCATCAAAAACTTACCCTGAATGCCTTGGAGCGTCTTTAATAGGTTTTCAAAGTCATCTTGGCTATATCCATCATAGTGGCCACAATCGCTATTGAAGTATGGCGGATCGCAATAATGAAACGCATCTTTGTGGTCCCGACTATTGATAACCCGCAGCGCATCGGTACATTCCACTTGCACATTCTGCATCCTGATGGCCAAATCAATTGTGAAATCCTCACGTTTATTGGTTATCTTCTTACTGGTAGTGCCTTTCATCCTGTCGTACCCAAAAGAACCATCCAGCATACTGCTGAAGCTTTGAGCAGCCAGAACCCAAACAGCCCACGCTCTTTTTAATCTATCAAACATGTGAGGATTATTATAAATGACCGTCGCATCATTATGCAGGGATCGGCTGTGGAGACTTATACGAACTAATTTCTCCAGTTCTACAAATTCATTCTGTACGCACTCATAGAAGTTGATCAGCTCTCGATTGTAATCATTGATGATTTCCGTTTCACTCTTTGGTTTTGCCCAGAAGATGGCACCGCCACCAACAAAAGGTTCCACGTATGTTGAATGATCCGGAATCAATGGCAAAATGGTGCTCACTAAATTCTGTTTACCTCCGTAATAACTTGTTGGTGTCTTCATACGTTCAATGTGAATTTTGTTGAGCCACCAGCAAGCAGTTCCTTTGTGCCTTCAATATTATTTTGATAGATATGGACATTGCCCAGGAATAAAGTAATTGATTTCAGCTGTACATCAATCTGCTTACTTATCAGATATAAGTGGTAGATATCGGCAGGCAATCCCAAACTGGCATCGCTCGAGCGCTGATACGCCGATACAATCAATTTCCCTTTTTCAATCTGAAACTGTATCAAGCTCAGGCACGGTTGCTGATTACTTTCAGCATTTGTCTGGCCAAGAAAAAGCACGTAATTTTTGCTATTTCTTTTCTCCCGGTTAATCTTTTCAATTAGCCTGGGCAATTGCTCAAAATAGGTAGGGTAGCTGTTTACCAGTATTGGTCCGCAATAGTCCCACCAAGTTACTCCAGCTTCACGGTAAGCTTCCGTAGAGCGCTCACCGGCCATAAACAGGTTGAGCTCATCCTTTAATTTCTTTCTGGCCATTCCGTGGCCCTCAAAGATTTCCAAGAGGTCTATTGGTTTGAGAACCAATGTTTCATTAAGCAGATACTGTATATCTCCCTTTTTGTTCTTTTGAATTTTACCTTTTTCAAGGATTTTTACAAGCATTCTATGATACTTGTTCTGTCTTGTTTTTGTTATATTTGTCATCTCACTCAATTAAAAAATCCATTCCTAAGTTCAAGGCTTTGCCCTCGGTTCCAGGAATGGATTTTAATATTTAATTGAGTGAGATCGTTAAGTATGCCGGGGGTTTTTTATACCCGCAGTTGTTCGGGGTTACTTTTCCCTTTTTGATAGGCCTGAATGCCTTTATCGGCTACCCGGACACCAAATAACAATCCTTCAAAAGTTAATACCAGGCCACAATGTTCGTGGCCGTTCAATAACAGCGCTGTAGCTGTTAGTACTATCGATGCAATTACTGCAGTCCAAAAATTGCTCACTATTTTAGTTTCCATCGCTTGGTGTTTTAAGTATTTGCTCGTCTTTTGCCTTGTATAGGTCAAATTCCAATTTTAAAGCATTGTATTTTTCCCTCCAATTGCCTATCTCTTCACGCAGTGCTTTGTTTTCCTTATGCAGTAATCTCAGGTCTTTGCGTTGTTCAATATTTTCCTTTTTTACCGCATTCAACTCCTGCCGAATTATTACAATTTGCTGCTTCAGCTCTTCATATTGGCGTTTATAGTCACCCACAAAATCTCCATATAGTTCACGCATAGACTTAACCGCTTCAGTATCTTTTTGCTCAGCGGTGGCGGTGGCTTCTTTTACTTCAATACGTTTCAACTTCCATCCTAAAAAACCACCACCGAAAAGAAATGTAAGCATTGCACTTATCTGTATCCAATTCTCTACTAAAAATCTTATCATACAGCTATCTCAGAGTCGTTTGTTGCAAATAGGGCCGCGTAATATGCCGCTTTAAAACCTGCAAGATTAGTAGAAGTCAAATTGTAACTTCCTGTAGTTGAAATAAGCATTCTCGATGCGGGTGCCAATTCAATAACAGCCATATATACCGAGCGAGCTGCAGGGGTCAATGGAAATTCGTGGCTGTCAAAAGAAAAAACCTCCTCATCCAGCTTACTGTTTACGGTTTGGGTTTTTTGTACGTTTGTAGCTTTGTTTAAGGCTGCCTGTTGCGTTGTAATATCGCCCGACGGTCTATCTTCCAAATCGCCATTAAAAATGCGTTTGTGGCAAATGCCGTACTCATAACTTATGTAACCAGGATCCGATGGATTAACCAATTGATCCTCGGTCACCACCAAAGGATCTTCATCCATTCCTAAGGCTTCAAGTTCTTCCAGACTATCTGCAACCAAATTGAACAAAACAAACGGCCTGTTGTTGGTTTCGTATGCTTTAAAATATCTCATTTCTTTAAGTTTTATCCTTCATCAAAAGTTAATGAACGGTTTATAGGTATTACGGTATAATCAAAAATTAAGGGAATACTATTAGCGGTGGCCTTATCAATGTAGATGTCAAAACCATTTTTAGTGCGGTTATTTACATCCCAAATAAAGGCGCGCGAAAAACTAAGCTCAGGATTGGCAGCCCTAAAATTCCCTAATACCTGGTAATCCTGAGTTCCAATATCTGCCCCAAAGTCTACATGATATACAGCCGTCTGCACATCCATAACAATAACCCCCACAAAGATACTTCCAGCACGTAACCACTCCAGTAATTTACGGCCACGTATAAATGTGGAGCGTGGTACACTGCCTACATTTCCCGGCAAGTTTTCGCCCACTTGCGCATACCTTCTTATTTTACCTGGACGCTCTTCGTACACTGGGTTTGCTTGTGTGCCTACGTTGAAGGTTAAATTTTCGGTTTCTTCAAAAAATGAAATGAAATATCCATCAGCGGTCAGGCCGTCAAAAGCCTCTATGGTCCACATCTTGTTGTTCCATATAAGTCTTCCCTCTGTTGAAGTCATACCGCCACCGCCATTGGTAGTTACCACAAAACCACTCACTATTCTGTTACCTGGCAAAATGCTCAGCAGTTCCTGAATAGGAAGTTTAAAACTGTCTTGGAACTCTTTTAACGTTGGCCTATCTTTAGGAAAGCCAGTTTCTTCAATAATTAACTCAACCATACTATTGTATATTTTGGTCCATAAATTTTGTAGTAATCTATCAGTGCACGCACGCGTGTCAATAGGCGCTCTTCGGCATCTTCGTCATCAGGGCGCAATGCCATTGGTATAAAAACAGTAAAATCACTTTCGTACACATTAAACACTATGGGGTCAAAAAACCATTGCGGATCACCTTCGCCTTCATCATAAAAATAGAGTGGATCTCCAGCCCCTTCATCATAGTAATGCTGTGTATCATTAAGTGCAGCGTTATTAATGAATATACGGCGTTCCACATCGTCAAAAGCATCATTAAGTGCCTTTTCCAACAGTCCTACAGATCCGTAATGCTGCGCCCTATAAATACTATCTTCCTTAAATCCAAAAAAATATTCATACAAAGCTTTAAATGGTATAATAAGTGCCTGAAGCAATGCCAGCCATTTTGGTTTGCGCAGAATGATAGGAAGCAGCTGCTCCTTAAAGCCCTCATAATCCAGTATGTATATTTTTTTGTTTATCACGCCCTTGGTAAATATGTAAATACACTGTTTAGTTCATCCAGTTTAAAATAACCGCTTTGCGGTAACCTATATTCTGTAAATGGCCCCACATTCCCTTGTGGATTGGTTTGGTCATAATCATAGGTTCCATAGTAGCTTGCCGCACTTTGAAAAAATACGCCGTTGGGAACAATTCCAGGAACCGCTTGAATGATATCCGTTAATTCGGTAATGGATAGCTTTCCGTTAAAATCTATTAGGTTTTTATCCTTTAAATATGTTTTAATGGCATTGATAACCGGAGTTTCATCGGTACCATCCAAACGCTGGCCCAAGTTGTTCAATACAGATGGATTGAAGTAAAGCTTATAGTTTACGCGCAATCGGTCTGCATCTTCACTGCTGGCATCAATTGTTATTCCGGAAGCTCCTTTTTGCTTCATATAAGCTTTAAACCCTGCCAATTCACCAGCTGTAAGCTTTGCTAGATCACCACCCACATTCTTTGCAGTTTTTAAACGCAAAATGCCGTGGCCATTGCGTGATGCTTCTTCCACACTGCATTTTGCCACGATCTTTTTTGCTGCTACTTCTGCTATGGTTAAACCGGTATTGTCATATTCGTTCCATTCGGTAAGTGCCTGCCCGTGTTGGTAATTAAGCGCATAGGCTATAATCTGCAATTGCTGAAAAGGCATTGCACGCGCAATGCGGTCATCCACATCCTGTTTATGGATAGAAAACATTTTATAAATACTCCAAGCTACGGTGGCCACCACAAATACAATCAACCGCCAAACGCTTACTTTACTTGTGCTGGTTAGATTGGCAAGGGTAGATTGCTCATTTTCTGTCAATACCGCAGTTGCCGGCAGATCATCTGCACCGGCAGCTGTGTTTAGTATTTGGGTCTGTATGTCGTTTATTGTTGGTACTGCCATTATAATTTATTTGCTATATAATTTGATAAAACATTTGCGTATTGTTTTGCGCCAACCACTCCTGGATGAACTGAATCAGAAGCAGTTCCTTTTCTTGAATTATTATCTGCAGAAAGCACTTCTGAAGTGTCAAATTCATAGCACAGATACCTATCCACATGTTGCCATACCGGAATAATATCAGCGCCCAATTCATTGGCCTTTTTTATAGCCATTTCTATTAGATTGGCATAAGCTGGCCAATTGTTATTCTCGTTCACGGCAATAATTGGAGCAAAACCTACTACCGCATCAGCATCAAATTGAATAATCCTGTTGTAAAATATTTCCATCCCCAAAAGCACATCATTTTTTGATTGCTCGCTTTCTCCGTTATGGTTTAGGTCATTAAATCCTAGCGCACAGGTAACTATAAGTTTTTTACCCGAGTCAATTCCACCGATATTTGTGTTTACATATCGTTCAAAATCAAACGTATAATAATCTCCAGCATAAGTTCCAATTGCTTGGCTTTCTGTATAGTTTAATTCCCGAGCCACTCCTGCAGTTCCTCCGTTTGTTGAAGGAGTGTTTTCAAAACACCATTCTGGATTAGTTGAGATTTGTAAAGGCGTAGCCACTTTTAAAAATGGATTTTTACTCAATGAAGAGTCTGAATTTTCTGAAGTAACATAAACAGTCCCAGAATATTCAGTGCGCAATCCTATTAAAATGGCAAACTCCCAACTAGATCTACCTTCGTTAGCATAAATATCTGAGCGTAGCCCTCTGAAAGTTGGAGCAGCTCCCCAATTATTAACTAAAGACTCCCTTACATAAGGCGTTACGGCTTGCGGTGCACTTACTCCATCGGTGATGCTGTCCCCGAAAATAAACAGCTCAGCGGTTTTACCACTAACCGATGCACGGGTCACCTTTTGGATGCTTGTATTCTTAAAATATAGATTGCTGTTATTTTTAAGCTTGTTGAATATTTTCAATGTTCCAGCATTTGTCAATTCAGAAGCTCGTAATCTTATAGAAAAATCAAAATAATCTGAAAATTGGGATTGAATTCCCAATGAACCTGAATATCCTTCAGAGGTCAATATTGAGTGCTTAAATAGTTGCAAATTGTCTTCATCAACCAAATAGAGTTTATCACCTACAATAATTCTATCTTCACTTTCAGAAAATCCATCGGATGTGTTATGAACTATGCTTGAAAGTTGTGTTTGGGCAATTGTATATGCAACTGGTACGGTATAAACACCGGTAATTTTATTCCAATCAATCCAAACCTTTCCGGTTATTCCACTATTGTCACTTTCCGCTAGGTTTACAATATTTACTCCAGATGGATTTTCAACCAATGCGGTATTATAAAATGCAACACCAGTAATGTGATCGTGCCCTTCTTCTTCAATGATTATATAATAAAATCCATTTGATGTCCTGTTTTTCGCAAATGTTTTTAAATAGTATTTTTTAGAAGGATCGCCTCCGTAAAGTTCAACACGTTCAATAGCTTTAAAAATATCCGGCTTATCTTTATAAATTGTTGTATTTACTTCAAAGATTCCTTGAGTTATTGGATAAGGAGCTACCAATTTATCTTTTAAATTCTTCCTATAAATTATAGATTTAACAAACTTACCCTGTGCCAAAGTAACAGCTGATCGTCCACCAGCTGGATAAAATACTTGATCCCAATTAATCACTGCTCTGCCAACAATTGCACCTGTTGAACCAAATAATTCTACCACCTCTATTCCAGTGGAAGGAGCAACAACCGTCCAAAAGCCATCAAAAATTTTACCCCCAGCAACTTTTGCTCCATTACTGGATTGACTAATTTGTAAATAATTTCTTCGTATGCCTCCAGCAGAATAATAATTACCAATATATGATAAGTAGTAACGCTCCGATGAATCGTCAAAGTAAAGTTCAATATCCAGTACCGCGGCTTTTACGTAATTTAAATTTTTACCAGTAATGGTATCATCAAAAGGAAAAAAACTATTTACACCCTGCTGTGTAAATGGCGCATCCTTTACAAAAGATGATCCATTATAAGAATAATACCCATTATTACTTTCTGTAGAGTCTTGAGTTACCGCATAGCGAGTTGTGGTAGATGGGCTCGGGTCAGCATTTAGGTTTGTTAGGGTATTGTATCGCACAATTCCATCCATTTGATTTGCTTGAATTGCATCAATATCATCTGAATTTTCTTCTATTAAATTATATAACTCTTCACCTGTACCATCATAATCTCCAGCTGGCAATTTTGCAGCAGATTCATACATTTCCTTAACTTTTGGACCCAATATTCCAATAGAATTATAAGCTGGATCAGAATGTTTGGTTCTTGCGTCAAGCTCCTTAATAATGGCGGCACCTTCTTCTTTAGAATAGCGCTGTCCGTTGTAATCTCTAATAGGTTGTTGTTCCATAATTATTCAAATAATCCGGGTTGAAATAATCCATCTTCAAATAGTTGTTGCCGGGCATAAGTTGCGTCAATGTTATTAGTGGCCGGAATTACATTTTTTATTTTATAAAAGGATAGAATATCTATATTCTCTCCTCCAATTGGATTGATAATTCTTAAACCGGGATTCAAACTGTCTGTAATTGAAAGCTTATTTTCCAAAGCCACTTCAAAAATTTGTTCAAACTCACCCTTTACTTGGAGGGTAATGTCTGCCAGATTTTGTTTATTAATAGTTTTAACGTCGTTCATTTTGCTTGTAAATTGCCGTGAGATCCAGATTAAAATCAGAATCTATATTCAATTTTCTGACTGTCATCCCATCCATCTCCATTTGTTCTTGGATCTCTTTTCTTAAATCATCCACATCACCATCACCAAGAATAAAATCGATAATACCCACACCAACTTTTGGGTTTTCTTTCCATTCGCCTTTATTGGTCAATAGAATTAGCTTTTGATTTTGCTCAGTGGCATCATCGGTTGTTATCAATTCTCCATTGGCGTCAAACTGAATATCTCCATCTTCGTCTAAAAGAAAATCCTTCATTATTCCTGAATTATTCCGGTTGCAGTGAAGGTTGCTCCATCACTTGTAACCCCATTTACCAATACTTCCCTGCCTATCATTGAATCAAATACAGCATTTCCAATTGCGGTGGCCAAAGCTTCCCTGGCTTCTGCAGGAACGGTTGCAGGATTATCACTTTGATTATCCATTTCCTGTTTAATTACTGCTATGGTATTTGCTCTGTTAATTGGCATTTATTATTCCTTTAAAGGCTGTTTAAATCGTTCTTTTATAACTTCCATTGCTGCAACATTTATAGTTGTGCCCTGGACCACTATAATTTTGTTCAGTTCATCTATCATATCCGAAAGGATATTCATAACACTTTCATTACCCTTCTTTATCCGGACGCCATCTTTATCAGCGCTGAATTCTACATCCCCAATCTTATATACAAACTCATCAATCTCACTATACTGTGCCACATAGCAATAATTCTCATCATTAGCCACGATAGAAACCGTTACAAAACTTCCAACTTTTGGAATGATCCACACGCCCTGGTCACTATCATCAATTGTACTCTGAAGGCGAACATCTGTATATGGAGCTCCACCATCTGCAGGTTCCACATCGCAGGTCAATTTTGCACGATCAACCTCAAAAACTTTTGCGATAATTGTTTGCTTTGGCAATAGTCTGGAAAACTTTTTCCGCAGCGCCATATCCACTTCCTCATGTACTCCGTTACCCAATCCCATTAGCTTGCTTTTTTACCAAGTTCAATCTCCCGATTTATTCCATTTTCATCATACGTTGTAGTTACTTCATCCACAAAATAGTTGCCGGCACGATTGGTATAAAAATCATCCTGCAGTTCCACAATCCAACTATGATCTATAAATGGCAATCCCTTTGCCCGGAATTTCCCAACATAGCCATCATGCTTCATCTGCTTAATTTTTTCAGCTGCTAAAACTTTAATTTCAGCTTCATTTTTATTATAAAAATGAAGTGTCCTGGTATCGCCTTCCTTATCGCCCAAATCAACCTCTATCCTTTTATTATTGGGAAGGATGGAAATAGCTTTTACCTGCAGTTTTATATCCTCTTCTTTTTTATACTCCAGCTGGTCCATCCAGGCATTTTTTTGAAAATGATATTTCACGTGTGGTGTTACCCTTTCGTTATAGGCGAAACCTACATACCACTTTCCGGAGCGATAGAAAACATCAATCCCGAACGCATCTTTTATTTTGGCCAGCGCTTCAGCTTTACTAACCCGATCCAATCGGAAGGGAGCCATAACAATTGGCTGTGTTTCAATTTCAGAACCCGGAAGAAGAAAATTCAGTACTTGTTTAAGATCGGTTGACTTCCAACTTTGGGTTACCGTTTCCTGGCGTAATTTCCACAGTTCATCTTCACACGAAATTTCAAGTGGAGATTTTGGTTTTATCCCGGTTACATATCCAGCGAATTCTTCTTTCAAATCGCCATCATAACCAAACTTGATCAAAACAGGATCTCCTACTTTAATAAGCCCGTCCAGTTTCTTCTGAAAATTAGGAACGCGAATGGTAGCCGTATTGCCAATTGTTTTACGGCTTCGCTTTATGGATATGGCATTTACCTTCCCTGTGCGGAAAATATAATTACCTATCTCTATGTAGCTATCCATTTTTCTCATTGCTTCAACTCCAGTTCATAGGGTTCATCACTCCAGCATTTAATTTCAAATGGTTGCCAGATCACTCCTTCCAATGGAATGAAATCATGCTTTTCAAATGCCAGGCGTTTAATATTGAAAAAACTTAAAAGTTTGCAGGTTACTTCAGCGGAACCGGCCTCGCATATCTCCCGGATTTTTCTAACAATAGTTTCCGGATACATATCCTCATTTTGTTCATTAATGGCCACACCACGAATTACCACTTCATAATCATCCACGGAAAAGAATTCCTTAAAAGTTCCATTCTTTCCATCGAGCGGTGTACGAACAATTCTATTCTGGCCAGTAACCCGGATCAAGGGTTCATTTGGCAATTCGTAGCCATCCAACTTGCAGGGAAAGTGCATCGGGGTACCCAACAAACTTTTACGATCTGTTACAATAGTGGGAGTTTCCTTTGTGCCATTTAGCATATCGGAAATCAAACCTGAAGGCGGTACGAACGGAACTGTACTAATCCGATCGTACGCCCCTCCAAAGGCTTGCTGATACGCGTCAAGTAAATTTATGGTTGGCATACTATCCTGCTGCTATTTCATAGCCCTGTAGGGCCTTAATTAATTCTTCCTGTACAATTTCTCTCATTTCTCCAGCGCCTTCTTTAACATTTGCTGAATGGATATTTAAACTTTCGATTATCTTGCCTATGGTGACCGTAACATTTCGTGTGGTTTTTCCGCCTCCGGATATGGAATCAATACCATCTTTTATTTTGTCATTATTCGTAGTAGATGTTGTATCAAGATTTGGTTTTGTGCCAAGTCCTGCCACACTCTCCAAATATTTTTGCATTGCCGTTACATCGGTCTCCCCTGTATATTCGGATTTATTTTGAGGACCTTCCACTCCCGCAAGACCCAAAACAGACCCTAAAAGTCTTACTTGGTCCTTTTTAATATTTTCCATTCCTGCAGCAATAGTACCGGTGTTCTCGATAATACCTTGACCTGTTTGGAACCGTCGTTTATTTTGCTCTTGGCGTAATCTTTCAATTTCTGCTCCAGCTTCAGTATTTATTTCAGCTGTCAAGGCATCTATTGCAGCACCGAATTTCATCTGCCTTAAAAGTTCAAAAGCATTCATGATATTTGTAATCACTCCTGAAACAGTCTGACCTAACTTCACAAATTCCAAATTCCAAATCTCAAGCTTTGTAGAAATTTCAGTTGTCATTAATGCGATAATCAATAGAATTTGATTGGAAACGCCCGTAAATATTTGCCCTAATCCTATCCAAGTATTAGCAAAACCATTTGTTATAGAAGAAGCGTAAACCATCCATCCAATTACAGCTGCTATTGCTACAATCAATACTCCAATAGGATTAGCCGTAAGCGCAATATTGAGTGCCCATTGTGCTGCCGTATATCCAATCACAACTCCTGTAGCGCCTTTTATTATTGCAGAAACTTGATCCCAATTATCATAGGCCCATTCCAATAATTTATTGGCTTTTTCAAGTGCTTTAGCAAATAATGGAAGGGTTTTCTCACCCAACTTACTCATCACGGTTTGATAGCGGTTCTTTACAATCTCAGTCAAAATAGTAACATCGCCCTGGGCATTCTTCAAAGCATCCTCCAAATTGAATTTCGAGGAATCAAATCCTTCAAAAGTTTTGATTAAATCATCGGCTCCAGTTTGGACTTTTCCAAGTAAAACCTTTAGACCTTCCGGCCCTCCAATTTGGGTAACGATCTTACTGATTTGTTCATCGTTCAAGGTTTTGAATTTTCGGGAGATATCTATAAGAATATCATCTGCAGCTCGCATCTTTCCATTGTCGAAAATATCAACTCCAGCATATTTCTTGATGTTCGCAGCCTGCTCTTTTAGACCATCAAAGAAGGTTTTGGTCATATTTGCGCCCACATCGCTATTTTTTGAAATAGATGTAAAAGCAGCAAATATCTTATTGGCAGTATCTACTTTTTGACCAGCTGCAGATGCAGCACCGGCATACTCGGTTTGTACCTTAGCCAGTTCATCAAAGGTTGTAATACCCATTTGAACGGTCTTGGCGTTACTTTCAAGCAGCTGATCAATTTGGTTTATTTCCAAACCAAAAGCCCGCACGGCTTTCACCGTGGAATTCATGGCATCATTCACATTTGCGCCGGTAGCAATTGAATAGCGGCCAACTTTTTTAAAAACTTCAACGGCTTGATCACCATAGATTGAAGTTCCGGATTGTAGATCATAAAATGCCTTGGTACTATCCATTAAGTTGGTACCAAGTTCAAATGAGGCATCCCTGATTTGCTCCTTATACGATGCCATTTGCTCAACATTCTTATCAAGATTGAGCTGTTTAATCTGTAAAAATTCGTGATTGAAATCCCTGGCTACGATCGTAGCATTTCCCATTAAGGTGATCGCGCCCGCAATTGCCGCGGCCCCCAATATTATAGGATTGGTCATTAATTCAAAAGCGCGCCCTAAGTATGGGATCTCGTTGGCGGCTTCTTTGACACTTTTTTTAATGCGGTCTGCAAATCCGGAGATTCGCTTTTGTACATTGGAGAAGCGTTCAGCCGTTTTGTCCGCCATTCCAGAAATCTTGGCGAGTTTTTCCTCGACACCAGCGGCTTTCATCGCAAGGCTCCATATTGATTTCTTTTCGGCCATTATTATTTTTTAAACGGATCATTCTTTTGTTCTTCCCTTCTAATCCAAAGGAGATTATGGTACATCTCCATAATCTCCTGGTTAGAAAGCGCCCTTATTTCGGTTAATGTTTTTTTATAGTAGTAGGAGAGTTGAGCGATGACGATACGCCAGCGGGACGTGGCCAGCGTAATCTCCCAACTCTCTAAAGCTTTTCCACACTTGCTTCTACCTCAGGAAGCAATTCGTCAAGCTGGCCGTAAACTGCCAAGATTTTGGCATCGGTATCCATTGCCCCTGTATCTTCATACAAACGGCAGTTCTCGATGATAGAACGGTTAAAATTGAATTTCTTTTTTCCTTTAGGATCCGCACTCATTGCACGTTCCAAATCCTTTACTCCAGGCTCACGCAAAATGATGATTTTACCATCTACTGTGATTTTATGAAGGTTGCCGTGTTTCTTTTTCCATTCGGCAATTTGGGCTTTGTCTGGTCTCTTATTGGTTTCTTCAGCCATTGTTGTTTTATTAAACGTTATACTTAATTTTTCCGATGATCAACTTACAGTCGATCGTTTGATTGCCGTCTCCGGTCTTCATTCCCTTTTTGAAGGATTGTACTCTAACAAATGTTAGCTGATCAGTTGAGGAAGCTCCACCTTCAGGAGCATAGGATGCTGTAATTCCAAATCCTGTTAAATCAGTAACATCCTTTCCTGAGCCCAAAGAATTGTTCCAGCGTTCAAATTCGCTCTGTAGCAATACTAGGTTTCCGTTGTAATCGTTTTTTCCACGACCTGTTGCTACGGGATCAGCCCCACGGCCCCAAATGTTGGTATGGTCCTTACTTTTTTCGTAGTTTAATTCTACAACGCCTTCCAATGGTTTTGTTTCACCCTCCAAGGTGATTTCCATATCTTCCCAGGCGTATTCGGTTCCGTTGATTGGCATAGCTTAGTTGTTAAATGGGTTTACAAAGGATTGTGTAACCTTTATGATTCGTGCTGTACCAACAGGTGTAATGTTGGTTTCGGCTTCAATTTTATCTGTGGCCAATACATTCTGTAATGGGTTCACATAAACGGTAATCGCTGAAGCTTCTTTGGGCTTCTTGTTTACCATTTGAATATTCAATACTTTTTCAAGTCTTTCCTGGAAAGCTTTGGCCACCGAAACTGGAAGACCTCCAGTAGCTGGATTGATCTCAACTTCATCCAATAGCTCTTCCACATAAACTTGGCGTGTAATTCGACTAACCTTATCAGCAACACGGCCATTTGTGCTATAAGCGTAATCTGAGGTGATTTCAGTACAAACGTGATCATCGTTTATATACCAACCGCCTTTTCCTTCAATATCCCAGGCAAATACATAACCAAGGTTATGGAGCGCCGTCAATTGGGAATCATTGAAAGTTTCCATTTTTGCTCCATTGCTCATTCCGGCATTTACAAGAAGTAAAGCGCCATTTCGAACACGTCCGGCATTTCGCTGAACGGGAAGTCCGGCTTTTATCCCGGCATAGAACCCTGCGAAGGCATAATTCAAGTATGGAGTGGCAGCTTCCACCTCACGAGTGGAAACATCATTGTCCGCTCCCGCAACAATTGTTACACGATCGCTATTGAGTGAACGAATGTCAGTACTCAAGGCAGGGTTACCTTGCCAGTTTCTACCTTCCAAGTAAACGTGCATATAGCGGTGATTTGGAGCAGAACGCTCAAAAGCCACCAATGCTTTTGCTTTTGTTACTGCCAAAAGAATGTCCTCTTCCACTTGGCCGTCATAAACAGGCTCGTAAGCGGCGTCGGGAATACGAGTAGCTACACCTGCCTTTACATCTTTTTTGGTGCTACAGATCTTGGCAAGATATGGTTGGTCCTTATCCACCATTTCTGAAAGCAGAACCGTATCAGCCACAACCATCACATAAAGTTTGGTTCCATTGCCGGCACCCTCAAAGAATGCGCGAATATGCTCATACGCCAAGGCGCTGTTAGTTTCATCATAGGCAGCATCAATACCTACGTTGCGTGCGTCTTCCACTGAAAAGAAAGGGCCCAGGATATCGCCAAGTGCAAATTGATCAGCAACCGCAACTCCGGTAACAACCATTGCGGTTGTTCCATCCTCAGTATTGGCCACTCTTCCTAAGTTGCCGTTGGTTTGTTCTATTAATACGTCTGGTCTGGCCATCGGTTATATTGGTTTTAAAAATTTGAATCCAAATAATATTGCTAAAAAAAGGAGGCTAACGCCACCGATCCACATCAGTGTTTTCTGCCACCAAGTGGTATAATTCACGGGAACTTCAGTAACCTCCTTTTCAATGATTGTTTTCGTATTGTTTTCTTTAATATACTTATCAATCAAATCAAGTCGGTGCTCTAATTCGTCCGTAATACATTGTACGTCCAAGTCGTTTCCTACACGCCTTACAATGGCGGTCGTGTTTCCTTTTTTTTTGGAAATTGGAGTTTCGGTAATTTTATTAAAAGGCACTTTAAATTGAACCGTGTCTCCAGGAATGAAAATGGCAGTATCCCTTTTGTGAAATGTAACCTCAGTATAGGTACTGTCTTTTTCAATTTTTGTTATTTGCCTGGAAGGAGTAAAAGATTTACACCCAACCAGGCAGCCAACAATCGCTATGTAAAAGAGACTCCTCATATTTTTTTTAACTGAAAGTGCATCCCATCTTTTCTGGTCCAATTACCCCCCCACTCAAAACCTGCATCGGTAAAGCATTGAACTAATTCTGCGCTCATTTCAGGCTCTTTTCCCAAACGATTCCTAGCGGCGTTGATATCAACTGCAATTCCCCAGCTATGTAGGCTCCAACTGTTTAACCTTCGTTTTTTACGAATGTTAAAACATCCATCCCAAGCCTCAACTTCTTCAGTGAGATTCCTGGATATAATATTGTTAAAGGCTCTTTCAAGCGGTGCAACCATAACTTTGTTGCAGTACAATCTATTAGGCAATTCTGGAATAGCACTATTAATGTTGTTAGGTATGTCCCATAAAGTCATGAACTTCCCTTCGTTAAAGTTGGAAGGACTTCCCCATTTTGCTATACAGTCTTTACTTTGTACCATTTCTTTATTAAAACCCCGTAGGGTTGCTGTCCCATTGCAGTAATGGGGACAGCCTTTTATGTTTTTTGATCAAGCCTGTTTTTACCATCTGAAGCTTTAGCAAGATCTGCCTCTGCCTTGGCTTTTGCCTTTTCTGCAGCTTCAGCTTTTTTATCCGCTTTTTTCGTGGCATCGTTTGCCTCCTGGAGCTCTTTGGCCAAACTTTCATTTTTGATTTTCAAAGCTTCCAACTCTTCAGTATTACCTGCAGTTTTGGTTTGATCGTCAGAAACGCCAAGCTCTTTCAGTTTTATTTTGGCCTGTGCCAAAACAAAAGGGCGAATTTCCTTTACAAGAAGAGCTTTCACTTCCTCTACAGAAGTTGCTGCCTTGATTGCTGCCAAAGCATCAATCACACGGTTAAGGTCACGCTTGGATCGTTTCACTTTCAACTCCTCCCGGGTGAAAGTGTCATACTTCTTATCTTCCGGCTTTTTGAATTTAGAAACATAGTTCTGAACGTCGCTGATCACAGCAAAAGGCTGTCCATCTTTAGAAACGTAAACCGTCTCCAACGCATCGTTGTGTTCAAAAGCTTCCTTGGCAATTTGTTTATTGTCTTTTCCCATTTTTGGTTACGATTTAGGAATTAATAGTGCTGCAAGCGTTTTTTGCTCCATTGGTAGGATCAAACCTCTTTTTCTGAAGTTTACCAAGTCTCCTTGATAAGCCACCGATTTCTCATCGTACATGGTTACAGTACCATCAGCGTACACAAAAGAGTGTTTTGCGATGTAAGCTACTGCAGCATGAAGATCATTTGCAGTTTCAACCTTTCCGTATGCCTGCTTTTCGTAGGTACCGGCATTGTCCATATAAAGAACACTGGTTTTACGGGTTTTGATTGTGAAACCGTGAACTTTTCCGATGATGCCGTCAATGGTTCCAACGGCATTCTTATAACCCATTTGGGCTTTAAGAATAGCTGAGTTGCGGCTCAGTTTTTCAACCTCATGCGCTTCCAAAACAACCATACGTCCTTCGTCTGGATAGTCAAGGTCATTCCAGATCCCTCTAAGTCTTGAGAAATCATCATCAATCAAACATGCTTCGCCGGTAAGGATATCATCACCGGTACCTTCAAGAATAACCGTGTGTGTAGTTTCGGTTTCCGGAGCAATGTTATATATCCCAGATTCCGCGTAAGATTTTCTAATGGAATTTCTATGCTTAGTAAGTACAGTTTCCATTTTGTCGTATGCCAATTCCACTTTTTCCGCATCATGAACAACAGTGGTATTTGAACTGTACTCTTCAAGTTCAACCTCCAACGGGTTGTCATCTAAATATTCAACTGGAATTGGATATTGTGCACGGGTCCTATTCTTAACAACAGTAGGATCACCTCCGGCCGCGGCAAAGTTGATTTTATCATTTTCCACGTATTGCGTCCAATCGATTCCATCCATTATAAAATCATTTTTTGGATAGAAATTTTGACGGAATTGATCAATCCAAATCTCCTTTTGGAGTCCAGCCATCAATGAATATTTGGCAATACTTCCTTTAGGAATACAACCCAATGTAAATACGGTACCACCGACAATGGCAGCGGGTTCCAAAGACACCAGAGGTATCAATGCCAAAAACAGGATAAAGGCCAACAAAAGGTTGGTAAATAATGCCTTGGTGCTAAGTTTAAGTTTCATAGGTGTGCGTGTTTCGTTATTTAATTGGGTTATTTGCTTTTCTCCAAGTGAGCCTGCAAAAGCGCCTGGTACTCATCCGGTTGTTTTGTTTTCATTTCCATCAACCCTTTGGAGTCGTTTTTACGGTACCAATTGAAGTCTTTTTCTTCGCCTCCATTGTTTTCAGCTCCGGCGTTTTGGCCATTGTTTAATTGGGTAGTAAGTGGTTTGTGAACCGTTTGGTTCTTTACAAACTCCTGGGCATCCTCAAGGGAGTTTTCTGCCATTTTCTTTAGACTGGCTTCCTGGCTTTTTTGGATTTTGCCATCCTTCAGCGCCGTGGCCACTAAATTTGCTACAGCCAAATCCTTCTGTGCGGTCAATTGGTTTTCCGCAGTTTCCAATTTCCCTTTTAGGTCCTTGTTATCTGCAGTAACCTTTTTTACTTGTGCAAGGATTGTTTCCTCACTGGCATTTTCGGCATTCATTTCAATACCTGCCAATGCAAAGGCAGCAATAAATTGAGCTATAAGTTTCATATCCTCGTTTTGGTTTTGAATAAATTCAGAGTCTGTTTCGATTGCATTTACAATCTGTTGTTGGTAGAAGTTGAATACTTCCTCCGGAGTAGCGGAATTCTTTGGAGCCTTTTTAATGGCCTTGCTTTTTGTAGTGTGACCAACAAGTTTTAAAGTCAAAGCTTCCTCAGCTTTAATATAGTGGTCACGGCCATCCATCCATTTAGCACGAACATCTTTAGTTGATAATCCGGTTCTTTCAGCAAGAATGTCCACAAGATCATCTTCATAACTTCTAATGGTACTGGCTTGATGTTCTACATCATCTGCGGTTCCATAAGCGCCACCTTTTGCGCGATGGTTCATAATGCGGGCCATATTGCCCATTTCAAGGTTTTCCACAGGAATGGCCATTGCAATAATGCTTCCCATGGAAGCGGCAAGCCCATCAATTTTCCCTGTAATTTTAACCTTGCCTTCCTCAGCGGTCTCCTTTAGATGGTTATACACCGGAATTCCTTCAGTGATAGAACCGCCATAGAGGTTTACAATATCTATGTGGATTTCATTGTGCGTCTCTTTTAGTTTGTTAAAGTCGTTGATGAACTTCGATGCAGAAAAGGATTGTTCGCCATTATAAAATGACACCATTCCGGTAAGCATCATTACTGCCTTGCCGTTGGTTCCTTTATTTACTACCGTGAAGTTTTTCATCTATTTGCTTCGATTTAAAGGACAAAAGTGTGGCAGTTTCAGCGTGAAAAAAAACTAATAATAAAATTTTATTATAGTTACTTATGTTTTTTATAACAAAAAACTATAAATTTTCATGAAGGTTTTTTCAAGTGGCTTTTATAGGTGCAAATTTGTGCTATGGCAAGACGTACAAAGAAAGAACTGGAAGATCTTAAAAGCTGGGCAAAGAGCGAGTTTTTAAATAATGGCATCGATGTGAAGGCCATTTCCAAAAAAATTGGGGTAACCGAAAAAACCATTGGAAAATGGCGCTCAGAGGAAAAATGGGATAAGCTGAGAGCAGCTACCGTTATTTCCAAACCTGAGCAACTCGCAATGATCTATGATCAGATAAATGAACTCAATACCCACATCCGCAAAAAGCCTGAAGGAAGCCGGTACGCTAATTCCAAAGAAGCCGATGCGCTTAAAAAATTAACGGCGGCCGCAAAGGATCTGGAGGGTGAACTTGGCCTATCGGAAATTATCAATGTTTCCATTCCCATTCTTCGATTTATCAAAAAAATCAACTACGAACATTCCCAAATAATGCAAGGGTATTTTGATGCCTTTATTAGAGATAAAATGAATGGTTAGGATCCGCAAACTTAATGACCGGGACGCTCTCAAAAAATGGGAGCAATTTACCAAGGGATTTGCAACGCCCATTGATGAGATACTGGTTGAAACTCCTAAAGAAAAACTGGAGCGTACTGCCAAACTACTCCAAAACTTCGAGCAGTTCTGTTATTACTATTTTCCGAAAATCACCAAGGCCAAGTTTGCTAAGTGGCATAAGAAATTTACGAAACATCTCATTGAGGCAAAAGGAAATATCAATATTGCCGTGGCAAAATGCTGTCGGGATATGGCCAAGAGCTCCGTTACCGTGATGCTCGTGATTTTTATGTACTATAATGGGCGTTTCCGGTCATTTGGAATGTTTTCTGATAATTATGATAAAGCCGAAACCCTTTTAAAGCCAATAAAAACTGCACTTGAAAGAAACGAATTGCTTTTGCGTGATTTTGGTCCACGCCAAAGTTTGGGTAACTGGAATGCCGGAAGCTTTACCACAAGCGACAATGTAAGTTTTAAAGCTTTTGGAGCTGGTCAAACACCAAGGGGTGATAAAAATGATGATTCCGATCGTTTGGATTTTTTAGTTTTTGATGACTTTGACCATCCAGAGGTTTGCTTGAATCCAGAAAGAATGGACAAGCGATGGAAGTATGTTGAAGGGGATTGCTTCGGGGCACTTCACGTTTCAGGGAAAAAATGGATTATTGGTCTAAATAACAAGATTGCGGAAGACTGTTTTATTCAACGATTATGGGATAAATGTCTTCGGGAATTTCCTAATGCCTTGTTGATTACAGTAAATCTTACCGATGGCGAAGGGCGTTCCACTTGGAAAGAAGCTTATACTGATGAGGAGTGCAGGGAAATGATCGCTCTCGTTGGTGATGAATCAGATACGGAATACTTCAATAATCCATCTGAGAAGGGGAAAGAGTTCCTAAAGGAATGGTTCCAGTATAAAAAACTGCCACCCCTTAGCAAATACAAAAACTTGATTGCCTACCTCGATGGCGGTTTTAAAAAAACCAAAACAAGTGATACCAAAGCGTTAGTGTTGGTTGGAATGATGGATGGCGAATACCACATCCGGAAGTGTTATGTGGAAAATGTGACCATTGGCCAAATGATAGCCTGGCACTATGATCTACACGATTGGTTAAGAAATAAGAATGGAACCGCAGTTTGGTGGATGGAAGAAGTTTTCCTTCTCGGATTGCTCCACGATCATTTTGATGATGCCGTGGAACAATACAAGTTTCGCATTCCGATGAAAGGAGACAAACGTTCAAAGCCTGATAAGGATTTACGGATTTCAAATACCGCCGGATACTTTGAGCGCGGCAAAGTTTGGTTTGATGAAGATTTAAAAAATGACCGTTATGCCAACCGTTTGATACAGCAATATCTGAAGTTCAAAAGCGGTGTCCGTAATAATGAAAAGGATGGACCCGATGCCGTGGAAGGAGCTATCTATTTATTGAATGAGGCGGCACGCGACTTCATAGGAGGCGTAGCTGTAGGAGAATCACGAAAAAACAAATTCAAAATATGAGCACTTTCATTACAAAGCCGGACTATGCCGGGCATATTAGAGATAATCGTTTGGATGGTATAATCGACTTTGAAGATTCGCTCCTGGACAAAGCAGAGCTTCGGGCTATCAAGGTTATGAAAAGCCACTTGAACGCGCGATACAATGTGGCCGATATATTCAATAAAGTGGATGCCGAACGTGATGAGGCCATTCTTGGATATTGCTTGGATATCACTTTGTATTATCTCTATCTAATGGCCAATCCACGTAAGGTTCCAAACTACCGGAAAGAAGCCTATATGGATGCCATGAATTGGTTAGACGGCGTAAAGGATGGCGAAATAGTTCCTGAAGGATTACCCAAAGCGCTCGATGATGAGGGCAATAATATTAAAGCTGAGTTTCGGTATGGAAGCTTACCAAAAAGAACAAATCATATTAGCTAATTATGGCAAAACAAAGCAGCACACACAGTAAGATTGGTAAATCTTATGTAGCCTATACCGGCAAAATAAAAACTGGAGGTTTACGAATGACTTCCCAGGACATCAGTAATTGGGTTCGGGCCATTAACGCGGCAAAAAGCAAAAATCCAAAACGGAAAATGCTTTATGAGCTGTATGAAAATATTATCATCGATGGCCACCTTGAGAGCGTGATGGAAAAAAGGACCGTTTCAGTGATCAACAAAAAATTGATTTTTACCGAAAAGAATAAAAGCGGTGCTGAGAATGAATTTATGCAGGAATTTGTACTTGAAACTCCTTGGATGCGCGAGCTCTTGAAAAAATCTATGGAAGCCATTTATTACGGCCATTCACTTATTGAACTTATTCCAAAGGAAGGAATGATTGATAAAGTTGTATTGGTACCACGGCAAAATGTAATTCCGGAGACTGGCTTTGTAATGGAAGATACGGGAACCCCGGACAAAGGAGCATTTTATCGCGAGGAAGGTTTCCAATATTACAATTACCTTATTGAAGTTGGTGGCCCTAAGGATTTGGGTAAACTAATGACAACCGCACAATACATCATTTACAAGCGTGGGGGCTTTGGTGATTGGGCACAGTTTGCCGAAATATTCGGATCACCTTTCCGTGTGGGTAAATACAATAAATATGATGATGACGTTCGCCATAATTTGGAGAAATCATTAAACGAAATGGGATCTGCTCCCTATGCTGTAATCCCGGAAGGGGCATCTATTGAATTTGTTGATAACAACCAAACTGGAAAGAGTGAGGTTTTCAGTAAGCTTATTGAATTCTGTAATTCTGAAATTTCTAAACAGTATGTGGGTCAAACTATGACAACGGAAGATGGTTCCAGTAGAAGCCAATCTGAGGTGCATAAGGAAGTTGAGGAAGAACTCAATCTATCCGATATGATTGAAATGGAATTTATGCTCAACTGGCAATTTGTACCGAAGCTTCGGAATATCGGATATAATATACCTGAAGGAAAAATCCATTTTGATCAAACAAAAGCCCTGCCAATTGAAAAGCGTATCGAAATCGATATGAAGGTTTCAGAAAAAGTACCGTATCCAGACGAGTACTGGTACTCTACATACGGAATTGATAAACCTACAGCTGAAGAAATTGCCAGAAAGCAAAAGGAAAAAGAGGAGGCTAATAAAAATAATCCGCCTCCAGCTGATCCGCCACCGGCTAATCCAAAAAAAGAAGATCCTTCAAAAAAAAAAGTAGATCCTAAAGCGGAAAAAATTCCAGATCCTGTAGAATTTGTAAACGCCTATGAGCCAACGGATGAAGATGAGCAATACATAAAGGATTTCTTTGATAAGGCGCGCACGTATTCTCCGGAGAAATTCCAAAAGGAACTGAAAAAACTTACTTCCGGGATACGCAAACAATTTCCTACTTCCATAGGCTATATGGAACCGGACTACATTGCCGGAACCATGCTGGAGCTCAACCTTAACCGTTTCGGTTACAGCAAAACAATTGCCCAGGTATTTGAACTTAATAAAGCTTTGGATATCCAAGGGGGTTATGGAGCCTTTAGAAAGAAAGCGGTGGCCATAATGGGAAATTTTGATAATTACCTGCAGACGGAATATAACGATGCCATAGCTACCGCCCAAAATGCCGCCAATTACATACGTCAAATGAAGGATATAAAGCTTTTCCCGTATTGGCGTTATGAAACCGTTGGTGATGACAAAGTTCGTGCATCACACGCAGCGCTCGATGGAAAAGTGTTTGCGCTGAAGGACGTAAAATCACGCCAATTCATTCCGCCAAATGAGCATAACTGCAGATGTTTTACAACCGCGTTGAGAGCAGCTGAAGTAAAAGAGGCAGATGTAATCGATTTTGAAAAAGGCAAGAAAGCCCTGGGCAAAGATTTTGATAAAATGAAGGATAATGGTTTCTTGGCCAACCGGGGCGAAACGCTCGAGGTTTTTGATTTGGCCAAAGCCTATATCGACAAATTAAAAACGATTCCGGAAACTGAAGCTGCAGATTATTCTCTTTGGGGACTTCAGAAAATTGAAGAAATTAGAAAGACCAGGAAACTGAAAAAATTGAATTTCAATAAAACGGATACTCCAGCTAAATTGATTAAGGATTTTGATAAAAACAAAGTTACGATTACAAACCGGGAAGTAAATATTCTAACAGATTATTCCGGACGTGAAATTGCTATCTCTGAAACATCATTTAAAAAGCATTTAAAGGGTAATTATATAACCAAAGAAAGCCGGGACCAAATCTGGAACAATGTAAAAAACATACTTTCGGATCCTGACGAAGTTTGGTTGAATGTTTTCTCCGGAGAAAGTCAGTACGAATATTTGAAATTCTTTGATGATGAAATTATGGTTGTGGCCGTTCAAATTACAAAGGCCCGGGGAATGGAAATTAAAACCTGGTACATCAGCAGAAAAGCGGAAAACAAATTACGACGGGGAATTTTAATAAAATAGGAAAGACCTTTAAGCAAACTCCCGTTAGGATATTTCGATGTACCGTTTCCGTGGCTTCGGTAATGTCATCTTAGTTACACGCCTGCTTAAAGGTCTAATGCAAATATACAAACAATGAGCCAAGATTATCCACATCCCTTTGGAAAATTTGCCAGTCGCTTTCGGAAGTTCCGGGGTGAACTGCCAAAGGTAGTTAGCAATATGGCCAGGAATGAGTTTGTAAGGAATTTTAAAAAGCAAGGGCACGAAGGAGAAAAGGGCGGTTTCAACAAATGGAAGCCTACCGCCAAAAAGAAAAAAGGAATTTTGATAGTTACCGGTAGACTGATGCGCAGCATGCGACCAGAGCCAAGATTAAACGAGGCACGTGTTGTTTCAAACCTTCCGTATGCCAAACCCCACAATGAGGGTTTTGAGGGCACTGTGCGCGTGCGTTCGCACAAACGCAATCGCTATGGAAAGAAAGAAGAAAAATATACTACCCGCAGCGGCAACAGTAGAACCAAAGTGGTAAACGTAAAAAAGGGAAGTGGAAAAGTAAAAGCCCATTCCCGAAAAATGAATATAGAAGCACGGCCATTTATGACAACAAGTAAAACCCTGCTTGATGACATTGAAAAACACGCCTTTGACGAAATAGAAAAAATCTGGAATAACTTATGATACTCAGCCAATTTTATACAGCAATACTGGAGCGATTAACAGCCAAAGAGGTACCGATGGAATACTTTGACCTTTGGTTTGATCAGATAAGCAGAAACGCTGATGATGAGGATACGCTCTTCTTTAATTATCCTGCCATTTTTATTGAAATGCAACCCATACAATGGGAAAGTCTGGGTAGAAAAAAGAAGCACGGAGAGCTTCAGTTTAATTTAATTGTGGCCAGTGAGGTTCCACACGAAACTGCAAATATTGAAAGTGTTGAGGAACGTTCTTTGGGACTGAACCATTTAGCTTTATTGGACAATGTATTTGCAGCTTTGGAAGGTTTTAATAAAAGCTTTCCTGAAGGGAGCGGTATAGGAACCATCAGTAAGACCGGAAATAGTTTTGATCATAATAGCGGCGGCGGTTTGGTTTTGTCCCACGGCATTCCCTTTAAATGTATGCTTACCGATGTGGCCGCTACGGTACCCTATATAAAAAGAAATCCGGCGTTTTGTAATACGCCGGAAATCAATACTGGGGAGAATATATAATTTAAGCTTCGTTCCACTCCTTTTCAGTAACGGAATTTAAAAAGTCGATCGCATTTATATAATCTTCTTTATCAAAGTGCTCAAAATGCATAATGTTATAAATATTGTAGTGGTCCTCTCCAAAAAAAACCTGATATCCTGAATCTTTAAAATCTCTTAAAGCTTCAAGCCTACTACTCTTATTTTTTGGAATTCCATCATTCAAAATAGAGACTTGAAAATTATGTAGTGTAGTTTGCCTTTCTGAATCATTGTAATCATTCCCGAATGGATAAATGGCCGCTACCTTATTAATTACCTTGTATAAACTTGGATGTGATTTTTTAAATTCCTCAAGGTTCCAGTTAACCATCTCTTTAGTGGCAACTTGATTTAGTATATCATCAAAATTTGTCATATTACAATCTATGAAACACGATCTGCTCGATAGTGTTGGGTTTTTTAAAGTATTTTTTTGCAAGCTTGGCAAACATCCATTTATGGGTATATTTCTGGACGCCAAGCTCAGTCACATTCAGTTTTTCAAACTCTTGGCGAATTAGGTCATATTGTAGTTGGGTGCTTTCTTTTACGGGCATTTCATTAATTTATTGTTCAACATATTTCTTAATGGCATTTTTCCACAATAAGTAACCAGAGCCATTTATATGGACTCCATCATAAGTTAAATTAGCATTTAAACTATTTGATTCATCAACAAACAATGGAAATAAATTGATATAGGTATAACCAAATTTATCTGCCAATCTTACTAAATTAGTATTTATTGCAATAATATCATCATTTTTCCTATTTAACCCGTTATCAGTAGGCAGAATACTTTGAATAAATAATTCCGAATCTGGTGATTCCTTTTTTAAAATAGTCAGCAATCTTTCATAATCAGTCAATATTTGTTCAACACTTCTTTTTTTCCGCAAATCATTAATTCCAATCATCAGAAAAATCTTCTTAGGTTTATTGAGAATAATTCCATCGATTCTGTCAATTAGGCCGTTTATAACATCACCAGAAATACCTCTATTGCTTATTTTATCATTCTCAAACAATTCATTCCATTGGCAATTTTCCGTAATGCTATTCCCAACAAAAAATATACCTTCCTTATTCAATGGCAAAACTTCTAAAATGCTTCTTTTAGTATTGTAATTAAACCCATAGCCATCATTTCCTTCTGAAGTTTTTTCATTAAACTTTAATTTCACGTAATCGATGCCTCCAAAAGCAAAAAAAATGAGAATTCCAATAACCAAAAAAATAATATTAAACGCAATGGAAATTTTAAGGGCTCTTTTCATATTTAATTATCTGATGCGTGTTGTTTCTCAGGTGAGGTTAATGGAACGAAGGTACTGGTAAGCCCCTGTGCAGTAGAAAATATATATATCCATCCCGCTGGAACTCTAATGATTTTTATTTGTGATGATATATTGCCACTATGTATATTTAGAACTTCATGCAGCTCCATATCGTAAATACTACTTGCCATAATATTGAAATTTAAGTTACTCTATAAAGGTATTAAATTTCCTGAAAAGCCATAAACTTTTTAAATTCTTGCTGAAATACATCTGCTCCCATCTCTCCCATGGCATCAGCGGCATTTTCATATCCTTTGCTTTTGGCAAACAGCTGTCTGTTTTCATACATATCATCAGTAAGAACTAATTTTTTTGGTTCTTCTGCTTGAGATTCCATTTGCTTTACCGCCCAAGTTATTGGCCTTGTGGTTGCATTTTTCAAAACCAGTTCCATTTTACACAATCGTTTCAAGCCATTTTCAACTATCTGCTGTAAAATAGGAAGTTCGCTTTTTTTCATCAATTCATTTTTTACCGTACCTGAATTTGCTTCAGTATTTAAAGATTTCAAGGCTTCCAAAATCATCTGATCTGAAGGAATGAAGTTTTTACCATTCTTTGAAACGGCTGATTCTGTAAATACATCTCGACCGGTTGGAAAAAATTGTTTTGTAGCAGCTTTAGCTTTTTCCAATGTTGGTTTTTTGGCAACATGCTTTTTTGCGGCCACAACAAGTTCCTGAATTGGAGCTTCGCTGACTTCTTTTTTCGACAGAGCTTCAGCAAAGGATTTTAAAGGAACATCCACTCTTTCAACATTTACGGAAAAAACTTCTTTATACTTTGGAGGTGGAAGTGGATCAGGATCGGGCGCTGCACCATTCAATTTTTTTAAATCGTTTACAATTTCCTCCAGTTTATCAGCTTTAAAGCGATAGTCTGTGATGGTTTCTTCTATAATTGCGATTGCTTCTTTCATTGTTTGGATTTTTAAAGGTTATAATTGAAACATTTCAAGTTGTACGCCGGATTCTTGTGGAGTGAATTTTAAATGTTCCTCTGTAATCACATATTTGGTACCGATAAATTTGGCGATCTGTCCTGGATAACCGCGCTCCCTTTTCCCCTCCAGTACTAATTGGGCGTGTTGCCATGGTTCTTTTGGTACCAAGGGGCCTTCATAAAATTCTAATGGTTCCACTCCATAGGCATCTACCCAGTGAATTCCTTTTTCGCCACTGGAGCAGAACCCAAGGATAACATACGGGCGGTTTTTATAGAATACGATGTCCTTAATCTCTGCGGTTTCTGAAAGACTGGAGACACTGCTCTTTTTAACCATATTTTCTATTAGGGGGCGATCGATAGGTGTGGTCTTCATTTGAATACAGTTTTAAGATTCAATTGCTCTTTCCAAAATTGCTCACATTGCGTGATCATATCTTGCATAGTTAATATAGCCTTATCTTCATCTTCCATTGCACCAAGGTCATCCCGTAAAAGAACCAGCATTTGTCCACAAGCACCAATAAAAGCACGTTTTGTTTCAATTTTTTGAATGGGATGCATTGACTCTTCTTTAAGTCCTGAACGTTCTAAATACAGTTTATACTGATGGTCTAGTTCAAATTTTTCCATTTTGCGATTGTTTAAAGTTTTACTTTTTCTTGTTTGTAGGGGCTTTTTTAAATCCTTTGGATGGTTGATATTTTTTTCCGATTCGGGCGGTTCTGGTTTTAATATTCTTTTTGGTACCAGGAAACACTTCTACATGATCAACATTGCGCTCCTTAAATTTCATTGTTAAAGCTTCTGGAGAAAATTCTTCAATTTCGGCGAAGTTGCCATTCCTAACTGTTTGCATTTTATTCTGTTTTTTGGGTTAATGATTCAATGTATTCTTGGTATTTTTCTGGATAATATTTCTTTTGGTAGGAAGTACCTTTATAATCCTCCTGTATCTCGAGAAATCCTTTTATGAAATTTTCAGGGGAACCATTATAAACAGCCTTTGAAACTGAGTCGTAATGGGTGTCCCTTCTTTGGTGCATCAATGTTTCCTCTTCCTCGGTCATATTTATAGTAATAAAAGATATATTAGAATATTCGCTCCTATCACTACGGTAGCAATAGCAGCGCCTGTATAAAAGCCTTCCCAATAGTGGCCATTTGCCAATTCCCTTACAATCGGGTCTTCAATTTTGTTTTTGCTCATAATTCAATGTATTGATGCGTGGTTGTCTTCCCAATAGCGTTGGTTCAAGTAGGTGGCGGGATGTGCCTTTGCAATTCCCTTTCTGGATAGGTAGCCGTCATAGGGTTTTATTCCCTTAATTGCTTCCATCCTATCTTTCTGGCTGAGGCGTGCCCAGGCTTTTTCTGAAACAACTTTTTTCACTTTTTGGTTATAGGCATTCCAGAATGTTTCAAAGGTTAGATTTGGAGTTCCTACCTCTACATTCAAATTTTTGATTGCCGTCCAGCCCTTGATCGTTTTCTCCAAATAGGGAAACCGATCCTTGTGGAACAACCACTGGATTTGCTTTTCGTCCAAGGTTCCTTCCTCCAGTCTAAACTCTCTTAAAAGACCATTTAAATCGTATTTAAAAAACCAAACAACTTTGCTGTTTTGCCCTGTAACTGTATATGTGGTAAAAGCATCCATCACGATAGCAATTGATTGATTTCTCCGGCACGTTTTAACGCTACTGTGCGCTCATATCCATAAGGAAGGTGTGAAGCAATGCCGCGAATGTAAACCTCAAGGAAAAAGGCTTCAAACGGTTCCAACTTGATTGGGAAATCTTCCTTTTTGTGTATGCCTATTTGCCGTGTGAGCTGCTTTTTGGAAAGTTTTTTTGCTACCTGAAGTAATACGGAAGGCATTGCCTTTTCTGCATCACCAATATGTATTTCTGGATAGTACAATTCACGATAGTTCCAAATGGTGTTCAAGGCTTTTAGGCTTTGAAGCGTAAAATCCAAGGAGATGGGTGTGAGTAAGTTTTGAAACTGTGGCGATTGTTGCTGTTGGGTATTCATTTTTTAAAATTTGCGGTTCTACGATGGCATCAATTCTTATATTTTTGTTTTCTTCCCGGAGACGGGCAATTTCTTCTATCAATTTGTTTTCTGCAGCTCGGGTTATTGGTTTGCAAAGCCGGGCATTTTGCTTATAGTTTTTGTAACTATGTTTCAACAGAAAATCTGTGTAACCTTTTATAAGGTTTTCATTCTGTTGGTATTTCTCACGGAGTGTCATTGCTAATCTTTATATCCAATTGCGGTAAGATTTGAAGGAGAACACAAAAGGTTTTCACCTGTTTCTTTAAATTTCTCATCGATGATTTTAACTTGCAGCTTTTCAGCTTTCAAATCATTATTGTCTTGATAATAGACATATCCCTTTTTACCGGATTTTGTTTTAACTATTATTGCTTTTTTCATCTACAATCAGTTTCAGGTTCGGTTAAATGCTTTCCGCATAGCGCACAGGCCGTTACGGTTGTTTCACAGTTTACAATTTCCTGCAGTATTTTTGTGTAATGCGCCATTTCGGGGTGCTTGCAGTATCCTGTGGTTCTGGGCGCTGCATAGTTGTCGTTCCAATCCAAGTCTGGATCCTTATCATCAAAACATTTATTTGCCAAAAACATAAATATGACAATGATCAAAATGATAAGTATTACTATGTACCAATACCAACTCATTTGTATCTGCTTTTTACGATTCCCTCCAGGGCAATTATGGTTTTGTTCACTTCACTACCGGCCATTTCTAAAAGAGGTTTTTTAACCGGAGCGCGAACACTCTTCAAAAAATTAGAAAACCAATCAATATCGGCCACATCCTTATCGTGCTTTGGTGAAAACTTGGTGTGGCCAGCTTGCTGAATAAGTGATAGGATTTTGCGGTGATCCTTTCGGGAAAAATCAAATTTTCCCCAATGGGTTGTTAGCTTATTGATGAGTTGCTGCGCCTGGCTTACCGTTAAATCGGTAGTGCTTACCCTTTTTTTGTCCTGGGTGATTTGAAAAACGAGGTCTGCCTTTAGTTCGGCATTGTATCCTGTAAGTTTTGCGAGTTGTATTCGTTGTTGCGATGTTGATTTCATTTATTAGCTTTTAAGTTGATAAATGGTATTTATTAGCTTTTTTTTAAAAACCGGGGATATCGCTCCCCGGCACGCGGGCGGTTTTCTATGGCTCTCTATAACTTTAAAGCTTTTAAGCATCGCACTTTGTAGCCGCAAACAAATTCGATTGCCATTTCAAATTTGAGTTTGTTCCGGGCAGAGGTACGCAACCCGGAACGGCATCCCTAACCGCTTATAACTTTATCAGCATTTCATTGAGCACTCTTCACTGGGATGTGACCGGTACAGGAATCGAACCTGCATTGAATCCATCTTTAAAAAAATTCCCCAATTAATTTAAATATCTCCGGTCGGGTTGAACTGTATCGTAGTTCGTACGGTCGTTATCTACCTTAGGGCTAGTCGTCTTACGGAACGCGGACCCATTTAACAGCCTACCACCATTGAAAAAAATATCCATTTACACGGACCGGGCACCACGGTGGAGAGCCACAGGCAAATCATTCATCAAGAGTCCGGACAAGGTTCTTTAAATTCCCGCGTACGCCCGCCATTTTGCTGTATATGCCTTCGGAATTCACGGCTTTCGCTTACCGTGAGCTCTTCGCTTGCTATCCATTTATTATTTGCATCCCGGTAAACCAATTTTCCATTTACCAGACATTGGTCTTCTTGTGGTTGTGTTATTGTTACTTTCATTATTGGCTTTTTTTAAGGTGTGGAATGAAATGTTTGCGTTGGCATCATCCAGCATCTGCTGTAGTTTTTTTTCGTTTGTCATGGATTTCGATTTGGGTTATTGGGTATTTCCATTGGCGCTCTTCGCCTTGTTGATTTTTGAAGATGAGTAGGTCATCGGGTTTCAGTTCGGGAATCAAAGCAGGATCAACTGTTGATCCCGCCCAGATTCGCGTCTGTAGGTTTGCTGAAATTACTTTTCCGGATGCGTCCAGGTTCCAATGAAGGCAGTCCTGCATCATATCCTTAAAGTGGATTGTGAACTTAATTTTAGGGGATTGTTGTTTTGACATTTTGCGATTGTTTAAACGTTATTTAAAGGCTTGAAAATTGAAGGGAGACATCTCTCCAGCGCTTCTTTTCATCGCGCACGTACAGGCGACAATACAGCGATGTACCAACAACTCTTTGGCAGTTTTCCAATTTGTCAAACTCTTCAATGAGATTGTCATCGCCAAGTTCGCGCACTTGCTTTCGGGCCTTTGCCAAAAGCTTTGGATCATACTCTCCTTTGGTTCCCTTGATCAAGAGACCGTCCAGAAGGTTGTACATACCTTTATGGCGTGCCTCAAATTTTTCACGGAAAATATCCTTGATGGCATTGATGTGCACGGTTGCCTCTTCGGTAAACTCGAAGCGCTCTTGACGGTCCACGGTTACCTTTACAGTATCTTCCTCATTTTTTAGGCTGAAGGATTTGGTTTCCTTTGGTTCCTTGCCTTCGATGGTGTACATTCGATCGTAGAGTTTATTGGCTTCACGAATGGTGTACTCCTTAAGTTCCAGCATTTCTTTTTGAATCTGCTTGAATTTGGATGCTGCGTGTAGTGTAAAACTATCCTTATCGGCTCGGAACTGCTTTTTACCTTTTTCGTAGTTGTCAGCTTCAGCCTGTTTGCGACGTGCGAGTTCTGCCTGAAGTTCATCTGCAGTAAGGGCACTCAAATCAATTTGCGGGGGGGTTAATGTTTCTGTGTTCATAATTAATTTTGTTTTTTATAGAATTCTTTGATTGTGGAAGGTGCATCATTGGCACATTTAACTACATCTTTAAGAAGCTGCAGAAATTCTGGATTTTGAAAACTGGCTCTTACTAAAAGGAAGATTAAATTCGAATACTCACCTTCCATCATAATATCTGTGGTGTTCTTATCTAAATTAATTTTCATATAAAACCCGGACAATTCGTGCCTACTTTTCAATTCTGCTTTTAAATCTTCCTCTGTAAAGTCAGTTAGTTCTGGAATAACAGATTTTTCATCTGTGGATCTTGCTTGGAGTTCAACTTTTAATTTAAAGCTTGATACTTCCTTAATGTCGATTTTTTGTGTTGTCTCACTCATTTTGCGATTGTTTTAGTTATTAAATGGTTTTAAAATTTGCCAACCATTGTTATAGATCAGCAGGTTTCTTTCACTATCATACTGGAGGCTTGGCCGTGACCAGTGATGATCTTCTATTTCATCCATCACTTTGTTTATTTTCTCCCAAAGCCTCTCAGAAAGCTTTAAGCGGCCATTGATGTACTGATGGATCAGGATACATTCTTCCGTTGTTAGATTTCCGGAGAAATGGCGGCTGTAGCAAATGGCATCCAATAAAGAGTGATGTGTGTATTTTTTCATATTAATTGAGTTGGGGGATAATATTCAGTTTGCGTGCCTGGTCCATCAGCGGTGGACAGCTGAGCATAAAAATGTTGAGCGTTTTTTCGTTATAAAGTGCCATTGATGTAGTTGGATCCAACACGGATTCATATTCTCCTATTTCGCTCCACCATTCGTCCTCCAGTCGGGAAATCTCGAAAAGAAACCATTTGTTCAATGCGGTGTTTGCTAAAAGCTTTTGTAAATCCTTTGGATTGTGCGCCTTGTTACAGCAGTATTTTAACCATAGCTGAAAAAGTTTGTCTTCATATTCAGCTTGAGATAATGTCAACAGTTTTGCGATTGTGTTTTCCATTGTTATTTTTATTAAAGTGATCCTTCCAATTCTTTTACGCCTTCTTCCCAAATGATGTAAGGTTTACCGCCACCATAGCGACTTACGGCGCTTGCTATATAGCTATCAATATGTATCTTAACATCGGCATCGTACCGAACAAATTTTGCGGGACGGCCTTCTGGATGTTTCCCTTCAGCATGGGAAAGAAAAATGAACAGCACGTCCGGAAATTCTTCTTTCAATTCTTTATACTGGGCCTTTGTTAATCCGCTGTACTGAAAGCTGTCAATAATTGCGATTTTTGGCGCTTTAGGCCTCCGTAGCCTATTTTTCATTTCTTCAATGGGTTCACGGTTCAAAACAATTATTTTGCGACTGTAGCCCTTTAAATAGCTTTGCTTCACCGCACGTTGGAATGATTTTCTAGCGCCTTCTTCCAAAGTATTGTACAGCACCTTTCCTGTTTTGGTCAACTCCTTGGCAAGCTTGAGGGCGAAACGGGTTTTTCCGTTTCCGGAATGTCCCCAAATCATCCACACACCGCTGCACTCTGGTATTCCAAAGAGCGCTTCCCAATCTTCGCTAACTTCAAGGTCCGTGAACTTCATTTTATATATATCGTTTATCGACAATGCCCTTTTAACTTGCTTTGCCATGAATACGTTTCTCTTTTTGGATTTCTATGTACACGCGCGTGAGCGATCCGTTTGTTTTTGCCCACAAATCTTTCATGCTCATTTGGCAATTGTTAGCCGCGGCTACTTGGGCCATTTGTCTCTTTAGGAATTCGCGTACTGCCAATTCCCCTTCAGGAGTAACACGTTGGTACCGGCTGCCGAATCTTCTGAATACTTCAGCAAATCCCACTTTTTTAAGGTTACGTGATCGGTTTAGTTTTTCCTTTAGTCCATCTGCACCCATCATATACCACGCGCATGAAAATTCGGTAGCATTCCACAATGCCTTTAGTTCTAAAAAGGCGGGGTATTCCAAATCTCCAGCTTCATCAAGAATTACCAATGGCGTTGTCATAGACCGTATGTAATGGGTTAAATCCTCGTAAATGGTGGAGTATCTTCCTTCGTGATCAATCCCGAATTCCTTGGCAATTTGCTTAATGAGCTTTTGACGGCTTTTTACTTGAGAGCAATCGATATAGACAGCATTTCGATGTTCCTTGCAGTACTGTTTTGCAGTGTGGCTTTTACCCAAATCGGCATTATCACAGAAAATACTGGAGATGGAATTCTCCTGGCATGCTTCCAGTTGAGCATATAGAAATTCGAAGGCTTCCGTTTTAGCCGTGTTCCAAGCATTGAATGGATTCTCAGGAACATTTAGTTTTCTTGCCAACTGTCGCAGTTTGCTATCACTTACTACACGGTCCATCTCTCCGTGAAGCAATCTGCTGAGCTGTGATGGATTAATATCAAAGGTTACCGCCATTTTATTGTTGGAGGTATAGTTTGATGATTGATCCTTCAGGGTTTTTACTATTCTATCTTTAAATTCTTGTCTCATAATTGCGATTTTAGAGGCTATTGAATGCGTTTTCTTTTATTGAATTTTGTGAATCCACTTCGCTATAATCAAAGTCATCATCATCTACTGGTACCGTTTTCACTATTTCTACATTTTCCGGTAAATCAAGTGCTGCAGTATTTTCAATTATTGCAGGTTTGCCAATGTAGTTTCGACCTGCCTTTATTGTTTTATCGAATTCCGATACATATTTGGCTTGGTTTAAGTAGGCGATTTCGTCTTTTTCGGTTTGTTCGGCTTTGGCTGTTTGGTAGTTTTCCAATCCCTTACACGAGCAGATAAATACATCATCTTGATATAAATGGATAGTTTCAATTCCGGATGATGCAGGAATGTAATATGCCATCACATTCAGGTTGTTGGTTTTTAACCTTTCCAGAATTTTTACTGAAGGGAGTGTGTATTTGTGATTGTTTGCAAATAGATATTGCGATCTTCTGATACTGGTTTCAATACCTACACCGATATATTTTGCAAGTAATGATTCGTCATATTTTGCGAGTTTTGGGTTTAAGTGAAACATCAGAACTTCCATTCTGGACATTCCTTTGTACTTCTTTTGGTTTGGATGTTTGGCGTTATTAAACTGTTGGATAACCGCTAAATCATCCGCAACAAGTTCTTTGTATTCGTAGTATTTCTCCTTGAAATTATCGTTTTCGGCATCAAAGATTTTTTCCTGTTTAACTCGGTTGGCTTCCAGTTTTGAATAGAAACGGCCAATTCCATCTTGATACTTTTTCTCGTAACCGTATTTTTTAACACGGTGCATGCTTTCCGCATACTTTTCCTGAGCATTCCCCGGATTCGCCCATCTAACAAAAGGGAAAACATTTCCGGCTTGCATAAGGGTATGTTCAAAATGCTTAACCAAGTGGTTTTCCACTTCCATTTCCATAGGAATACCGATATCATTTCGGTGTAGGAAGCGAAACATATCTCGCATACAGTCCAGGAATAGATCAGTATCTTTTTTCTTGCTGTAGGAAGCTCCAATACAGGCACCGGAAGCTACGTCATAAGCGTAGTATGCTTTTACACGTTTGCCATTGATCATTTTGCGAGGTAGATCCCTATCATCCATCGAGATTTTTGAAAGGCTGTAATTGGGCTGATCGCGGTGATGGTGTGGGCGATGTGTTGAATTGAATTCGAGCGCTCCTGAACGGTAGCTGTCTACAAGCACTCTATTTTTAGGATCGTTTATATAATTCCACACAGTGGCCTCACTAATTGTTACCGGCATTCCATCTACCATAAAATCTTCCCTATCAAATAATTCTCCTGTTTTGGTATCGACCACCTCAATGGCACCTCCAAGAAATTGCATATATAGATCGTGCACGGAGTTGCTGTATGGTTTGTTTGGAAGGGTGTAAAGACTGAGGATGAGTTTTTCAATCTGGACGGTAACCTTTCGGCTGTTATCGTTGCACCATTTTTTGGAGATCAGTGCTATGTGGCCATCCTTTTTATATTCGTTGTATTTGTTCTGGATCCTGCGGGGGTTTGTTGGCAGGGTATGGTCCATTTTATTTTTATCGATGGAATTCACGGCATCGGCCACTTTATCCCAAAGCTTGGTGGCTTTACTTCCCAATGCTTTTTTACGTCCGGATCTATTTTTGATAATAGTGTCGATGGTATTGAGAATGTGGGCATCGTTGCAATATTGAAGCTGCGTGTCCGGGGGAAGATTTCTACCATCGGGCAGTTTGTACTTACTGAAAAAAGACGGGGCCATGTGATCGAGCTCGATACGATCCTGGAATTTGGATTCCTTTACTTTGAGATAAGGATCTCCAACTTTTTCGATGATCGCTTCTTTAAATCGATCGGGGATACTGTCGAATGCAACTAACGCTTTTGTGCCTTTGCACCCACGGCGAACTGTTTCTATCTGGCCCCGCGATTTCAATTGTTTATAATTGGCAGTGGATAATATTTTTTGCTTGGTTAACCAGGCTACTTCAAAACATAATATGTTATTGTAGTACATCATACTGCCTGATTGATTTTTTCCTGAATTTTCTTTTCTCTCTTTTCAATAATACCATTGACTGCAGCATCAATACTTTCAATGTCATTTTCACCATTGAACCATCGCTGAACTGTGTTTCTGTGATACTCAGTTATTTCGCAAATTGTTTCAATATCTCCCCACTTCAATTTTTTTCGGAGGTCAGTACGTTGCTGTTTTTTACTTGGTTTATTTTGCATAACTTTGGTTTGTTATGGCAAATATAGCGACATAATTCGCTTTTAAAAAATAAAAATGCAAGAAATTTCGCTTTTTAAGAAAAATATCCTTGAATTCATTGAATTTAAAGGGATTCGCAAAAGCGAGTTTTATCGAATGACAGGTATAACTCGTAGTGTTTTGGACAAAAATTCAGGTCTTACAGAGGATAATGTGGCGAAATTTATCGCAACCTTTCCAGAGGTAAATTTGGAATGGTTTGTTACTGGAAAGGGTAAAATGTTGAAGGAAAATTCCGAAGAAAATGTTAAACAGGAAAAATACTTAGGCGTACAGGAAAAACCCTTTTTTTATGAAAAACAAAAAGGAAATTTGCCTTCTGTAATAACTGTAGATTCTCAAGGCGAAGAAAATATTTTAATGGTACCGGTGGCGGCCAGAGCCGGATATTTATCTGGTTATGGTGATGCTGATTATCTGGCGACCCTTCCAACTTACAGAATGCCAAAATTACAAAATGGAACATTTCGAATGTTTGAAGTTGCAGGTCATAGTATGTACCCAACTATTCACCAAGGTTCAATTGCAATTGGTGAGTGGGTAGAAAACTGGAAAGACATCAAGGACAATCAAATTTATATTGTCGTTACTGCTGAAGATGGTATTGTTATTAAAAGAGTAATGAACCGGATCGAAAAATATAATAACCTATATCTTAAAAGCGACAATAGAAAGGAATATCCTAGCTACACAATTGACCCAAATTCTATTTTGGAGGTATGGCACCTCAAAACTGCATTAATTTTTGAATTTCAGGATCCAGCTGATCTATATGATCGGGTTAATGATCTTGAGGTGGAATTTCACATGCTTCAAGGACTTTTAAAGCGGTAAATAACTGATGTACATTTGGTTTTTCTGCTAAAACACACACACCAAAATCATATCTAAAAAGGCTTTTTCCCTTGTTTACAGGAGAATTAGCCGTTTTTGAATGTTATTAAAAATGGTAATATAACCCCTCGCAAACATCAAAAAGTATTCTTTTGGGGAATAATTCAGGCGTTAAATATTAACTGAAAGCTCCAATTTTACTATTTTTTGTAACCCCATTTGTAACCCCATTGAGTAACCCCAATAAAATTCGCAATTTTAAAAGGGTATTAAATAATGTTTAAAATCCAATGAAATTTAAAGGCTCTAATAGTAATAAATACTAGAGTTTAGAGCCTATTTGAAGTATAGTGAATGGTAATGGTAGTAAAATGGCGTGTAATGACCTTAGAACGGTAATTAATAGTAAATATGACCGTTTTGTTTTATATTGCAGTTACAATCTAAAAACCCTGCGAAGCTTTATAAACTCTAAGAAAACCGACCTTTTTTATATTGATTTCTTTTGTATTGTTGGTTTTAGGGGGCATATATCTTCGTATAATATTTAAGTCAAAATGAAACTGAGCCCAAGTAAAATCAATACTTTTTTATTGTTTAAATTGCCTTCGGCTTATTTTACGGGCGTACGCGTGAAATCAATTTCAGAAACAACTTGCATAACCACGGTAAAACATCGATGGATAAATCAAAACCCGTTCAAATCCATTTTTTGGGCGGTACAGGGGATGGCTGCAGAGCTCAGTACCGGAGCTATGGTTATGTCGAAAATAAAGGAGAGTAATAAAAACATCTCGATGCTCGTGGCGAATAATAGAGCTACTTTCACTAAAAAAGCTAAGGGCAGAATTTTGTTTACCTGTACCGATGGTGCATTAATAAATGAAGCAATTGATAAAACTATTTCTACGGGGGAAGGTCAAACCATTTGGATGAAATCTGAAGGAAAGGATGCGGCGGGGGATGTCGTTTCTACTTTTGAATTTGAATGGACTTTAAAGGTTAAATAGTGTAAACCTCAATTGTGCAAAGGTTTGCGAAACACAGATAGGTGATTAACAATTTTTTAACAAGCTTAATTGGCTCGCAAACAGAATTTAATTCGAAAAAAATGGTTATATTTAAAACGCATTAAAACAAAATCTTCTGCCTATTGTAAAAATCTACCTACTTAAATTTTTAACTAAACCTCAATTAGCTATGGCAAGAGCAATGTTTGATTACACCAAAGCTGTACTTTCAAAAGTAAGTTTTGACGTCAATTTGTTTTGCAAGGAGTTGAAGAAAGCGTTAACCAGATTACTTCCCTACGAAGTAGAAGAACTAAAAGTCTGGATTGACTCGCTTATCAAGCAGAACCCCCAATTAAATCAATGTCTAATTTATCTAAACCCATAAAAAAATCCCGCCTTTTCTGGCGGGATTTTTTAGTTAATAGTTAATAGTTAATAGTTAATAGTTAATAGTTAATGGGTTATTTAGTTATTTCACTGATCACTGAATGCTGACCTCTGAATAAGTGCTACTTTTTAGTCGGACTTATAATTTTCACATCCTGAAAAGCAATTGCCCCGCGGATTACGCCAGAAATAATATCGTGCAGCGCATTGATAATTTGCATTTTCAACTCACTTTTACTGTAAATCAAGCTCACTTCGCGCGCAGGGGAAGGTTCCTTAAAATATCTTAAATTCTTGGTTTGCGAAGGCAAAATATCCAAGGTATGTAAATAGGGAAGGAGCGTCATGCCCAAACCTTCGTCGGCAAGTTTTATTAACGTTTCAAAACTACCGCTCTCCAATTGAAATTTTTCACTTCCCCCGTTTTTTGAAGCTTTGCAGAGGTTTATAATTCCATCGCGGAAACAATGCCCGTCTTCCAGCAATAATATATCCTCAATGTCAAGGTCATTGGTTTCCAACTTTTCCTTTGAGGCCAAACGGTGATTTTCCGGAATGTAGCCCACGAATGGCTCATAATAAATGGGTCTTTCTTTTATTTTTTCCTGTTTCAGCGGCGTGGCTGCAATGGCGGCATCCAAATAGCCATCGTTAATTTTTGTAATGATTTCGTCTGTGTTCAGTTCTTCAATTTTCAATTGCACCTTTGGATAACGGTTTGAAAAACTCTTCAAAAACATAGGAAGCAATGTTGGCATTACGGTAGGAATGATGCCGAGTTTGAAAGTCCCGCCAATAAAGCCTTTTTCCTGGTCCACAACATCTTGCATGCGTTCGGACTCATTGACAATGTTTCGTGCCTGCTCCACAATTTTTTTACCGACGCCCGTGAGTTCAATTGGTTTTTTACTTCGGTCAAAAATCTGGATTTCCAATTCCTCCTCCAGTTTTTGAATCTGCATACTTAGCGTGGGTTGCGTTACAAAAGTTTTTTCGGCAGCTTTTGTGAAATTCTGCTGTTCGGCGACTGCCAAAACGTATTTAAGTTGGGTGATTGTCATTGTAAATTATATTTATGCAAATTTACATATTTAATCAATATAATTTATAGTGAAAATTTAAAGAAGCCCTCTCGCCTTTATTTCCAAATACTTATTGATGGTATTCACAGTAAGGTTTTCCGGCGCGGTAAGAATGGATTGGATGCCGTATTTATGTAGCTCGTTTACGATCAGCTTCTTTTCATAAATAAATTTTTCAGCAATTGTCTTCTCAAAAACTTGATGGGTGGTGGTTGCTTTTTTGTGCATAAAGGATTTCAACTCGGTATTCTCAAAAAAGATAACCACCAAAAGATGGGCTTTGTTGATTGCCTGTAAATACGGCAACTGACGGTGCAAAGCATCCATAGTTTCAAAATTTGTGAAGAGCAAAAGCAGGCTTCGTTGCTTGATATGTCGCTTCACATCAACATATAATCTTGAAAAATCACTTTCCGAGAAATCGGTTTCCACATTGTAAAGTGTTTCCAATATAAGGTGCATTTGGGCACTTCGCCGTTGCGCAATGACACGGTCTTCCACTTTTCGGGAAAACGTGAACATTCCGGCTTTGTCGTGTTTTTTGAGGACTATGTTTGAAATAACAAGTGTAGCATTAATGGCATAATCCAGCAAACTCAGTTGGTTGAAGGGCATTTTCATTACCCTTCCTTTATCGATTACCGAATATACCGGCTGTGATTTCTCGTCCTGAAATTGGTTTACCATCAGGCTGTTTCGTTTTGCCGTGGCTTTCCAATTTATGTTCCGCACATCGTCGCCCGAAGTGTAATCCTTTATTTGCTCAAACTCCATGGTATGGCCAATTCTTCGGATTTTCTTAAGTCCGAAAAGTTTCAGTCTATTGGTAAAAGCGATGAAATCATATTTTTTAAGCTGAAGAAACGAAGGGTAATTTGGCACCATCGCTTCCGCGGAAAACTGTTGTTTCCGGGCAACCAATCCCAAAACCGTAGAGGAAAATACATTCAAATTTCCGAAGTGATATTCGCCACGCTCTGTTGGCCGAACTTGATAGGTGAATTTCTTTTCTTCGGAAGCATTTAAAATAGCTTCAATCTTAAAATCGCGAATCTGCCACTGAATGGGCAATTCATCAATAATTTTCACGGAAGTTTTAAACTGAAACCTATTTACAACCTTAATTTCAATGGAATTATCATCACCGTTGGAAAGTTTTTCAGGCAGTATTCGCTGTGCCTGAATTCCAGTTCTATTTCGATATAATAGGAAAATATCGAAAACAAATATTCCCAAAAGTAGATAGAACAGAAGCTTGGCCACGCCAAACAGTTCCTGAAAGAAGTATGAAACTACAAACAGCACCGCGTGCGAGAACAGCACGATGAAAAATCGCTTTTTTAGGTATAGGCTCTTAAGGAATTTCTTCACTTTTTAAAATTTGTTTTAGGTTTCAGGTTTCAGGTTTCAGGTTTTAAATGAATTGGGTCTTTTCCCCTCGGAATTAGGTCTTGCACCTTCCGAATTGGGTCTTTCACCTTCGGAATTGGGTCTTGCGCCCTCCGAATTACGTCTTGCACCTTCGGAATTGGGTCTTTCACCTTCGGAATTGGGTCTTTCACCTTCGGAATTGGGTCTTGCACCTTCGGAATTGGGTCTTGCACCTTCCGAATTGAGTCTTTCACCCTCCGATTTAATTCTTGCACTGCCAGAATTTCATCTTTTGCTGTCATAATGAGGTCCTGCTCTTCTTTAATTATATCTTTTGCTTCAATAATTACATTTTTCCCTTCGATAATCAGATCTTTTAGCTCTTGAATTGCAGTTTACAACCTCATTTATATATACTATCGCGGAATTTCGATGGTTTCAATGATCTGTTGCACCACTTTATCTGCCGTTATTCCTTCCATTTCGCGCTCTGGGGTTAGCATAATTCTATGTCTTAGTACCGAAGGGGCTATTTTTTTGATATCGTCTGGGGTTACAAAATCGCGACCGTTTATTGCTGCCAAAGCCTTGGAAGCGTTCATAATTGCTAAGGACGCACGTGGTGAGGCACCCAAAAATAGATTTGCGTTGGTTCGCGTATTGTCCACAATTGCTGCGATGTATTTCAGCAAATTGCTTTCAATAATTATTTGTTTAATGGTGTGTTGGTATTCGGCAATTTGTTTTGCGTTCAGTACTTGTGTCACGCTATCCAAGACGAAAGCATCCTTCCGATGGTGCTCGTTTTCAAGAATGTGGATTTCTTCTTCCAAAGTGGGATAGGGCACATTTATTTTAAAAAGAAAACGGTCCAATTGCGCTTCGGGCAGGGCGTAAGTTCCTTCCTGTTCCACAGGGTTTTGGGTTGCAAAAACCAAAAATGGCGGTTGCATTTTATATTCGGTACCGTCCATGGTTACTTGGCGCTCTTCCATAATTTCAAAAAGTGCAGCCTGTGTTTTTGCTGGCGCACGGTTTATTTCGTCAATCAAAACGATGTTTGAGAAAACGGGACCTTGCTTAAATTCAAACTCGCTTGTTTTTACGTTGAAGATTGAAGTTCCCAAAATATCGCTCGGCATCAAGTCTGGCGTGAACTGGATTCTGCTGAAATCTACCGCCAAGGTTTTTGCTAACAGTTTTGCGGTCAAGGTTTTTGCAACGCCCGGTACGCCTTCAATAAGCGAATGGCCGTCGGTGAGTATTGAAATGATGAGCATTTCCAGCATATCGTGCTGCCCAACGATTACCTTTCCGAGTTCGGCTTTTATTTTTTGAACGGCTTCCTGCAGATTTTTTAAATCGATTCGCGCGTTGAATTCCAACGGATTTTCCTGTGTTTCTTCCATAATTTTATAGTCTAAATGCTTCTATTTGCTTGTTGAGTTCCAGCAAATCGGCTTCGCTGTGGACTGATTTTTCTTTTAAATGTTTTATTAAGTGCATCAATTTCTGGGTTTTTTCCAACGTATTTCCGCTTTTCAGGGCCAATTTTTTGATGAAATCTTCCGTAATTTCATTTGTGTTCACATAGTATTTTGAGCGAAGGGTTTCCAAAAAATAAGTAATCTTCTTCGCTATAATATTGCTGTAATCTTTATGCTGAAAATACAGGTCGCCAATGGTTTTGGTGAATTCAACCGAAGTATTTTCCAGCGGCTCAATCACTTCGACAATGCGCTGTTCCCTTTTTCCCTTGAAAAGTACAAAAATCAACAATCCGCCAATCAAAACATAATACGCCCAGGTGAGCGGCGCTTGGTCCAAAACGAACCGCATGGGCGATTCCACGACTTTTCGTCCAGATTTTAGATACTCATCCCAATAAATTTTATCGGTATCAATGTATGAAAGTACGTTGGCGGCGTATTGTTCGTTACCTTTTAGCAGATAATAATTGGAAAATGCTTCGGGCAGGTTGTGTAATAAAAACTGTCCTTTTCCGAAGTTTACTTTCACATAATTCAAATCTCCCAATGCACTTTCGGCATTTTCATAATATCCCAGGGCCGTGGTTTTTAAGGTGTCAATTTCGTTAAAGGAAGCTTTAAAAACCCCTTTTTTGAAGGCAGGAAGTGAATCTTGTTTTAACGATGGCGAGAAGAATTTCGGGCGAATTTCTTCTTCCAAAATATTGTAATTGGCCGTGGATTCGATGCCCAGGGAATCCCGCAGCATGTAACCAATGCTGCGGGAAGCGATAAACACTGTGTTCCCGTTTTCCACGTATTTTAAAATTTCATCGGTCTGTCTTTCATCAAAGAATATTTCGTCATTGATAAAAATATAGGCCGAATTTTGCGCATAGGTGCTGTCCGTCAAAAACTCGTAGGGGTCTTTGGCAATCTTTTCTATTTCGGCATTTTTGAATAGGGAAGGGGCTTCCTCAAATAGCACGAAGCCGCCGAACGGAATTTTATCAGCCGAAGTGTAACTGGCGCGCCAATCGATAGGTTTTGGGCGCACGAGCTCCGTAATCACGATGCCCAGCAACGCGATTCCGAAAATCCACAGTACCCTTTTTGAACGTTTATCCAGCATTTTTCAGGTTTTGGTTGAGTCGTTCAAAATCTTTTTCGGCGTTTTCAAAACCGGCCTTGTCCAGCGCATATTCGCCGTACCAAATATTGTCGTAGAGATAGGAGGTTTTTTTGAAGTTTTCCTTTAAGGTAATATTCTCAATTTCGCGGTAATAGTCACTGTTGGTTTTTTCAAAATGCCAATCGATGATGTTGTTCAGCGACAGTAATTTCAGTGATTTAAGATACATATAGCGAATCGCCAAACGGTAATTTTCTTCCTTTAGGGCATTTTTTATGTAGCTGTCCAAATCTATATTTTCAATATGTTCTTCCTGAATATTGAGCGGCGCTACCATTTTGCTTTTTCTGCTGAAAAATGACGAGGCATTATCGCCCACGAGCAATTTCACCAAAATATAAATGGCGAAAACGATAAGCAAAATGTACACTATGATTTTTATGATTTGGTAGGCTTCTGGCGAAAGATGGATACCAAAAAACTCACCCATTCTATTGAAAAACCAAGTAATTGCGCGACCCAAATAGTTTTCTGCCTCGCCTTCCATTGTGTCGTAATCGAAATCGTTTCCGGAATATTTCTCACTTAAATTTTCTGGGAAATGTTTAGGTGCAAGCTTACTGCTGTCAACGGCCACAGTAAGACTGTCCACATCTGCGGCTGTGGCAGAGAAGAAATTGAAAAGGAAAAATGATATAAAAAGCAATTTATTCACCGGCGCCAATGTTTTCGATACGCTCGCGCGTGGCTTCGTTATAGGTTTCTTCGTGAAGGGAGTAGTATAGAATTCCGTTCACAAATTGTATCATAGACTGGTTGAGGGTATAAAGAATCAATAATAGTGATAGGGCAAGCGTCCAAACCACGTTGGCTCCTGCCGAATTGGCTAGATCTACGCCGGTATCCAAAGAGTGAAAGGCATAGACGCCAATCAAAATGCCGGGAACCATCATTACAACCATCATCAAAATACCGAGCAACATCCCTATGACCAGATTTGAGAGCACACTTTTCCAAAAGAAACTTTTCATAAGTTTCCAGCCTTCCCCGAAAGCATCTGTTACATCTTTGTTGTCATTTATCATTGCCATAAAAGACAGACCCACCCAACTGGTGTAGGCCAAAACAATTAAATAATATGCGAAGGTTCCAATTATAGGTATAAAACCTAAGATAATTCCAGCTATCATTGCGATCACGTAACCAAAGACCATTAAGATTATAAAGAGGATTATTTTTCCGAGGTTTTGTTTTACCGTCTCCCAGACTTTCTTTTTTTCTACAATAGCGCCCCTGTTTTTTTCGTACTGCATTACGTAAACAGCAGCAAGGCTATAGTTTAGCACGGCTGTAATTATGTAGAGAATAAAAAAGCCCATAAACCCCAAGCCTAACATCATAAAATAACCGGAATTGTCACTTTCAATTCCATAGTTGTTGGAAGCATTATAGGCACCTATAAAACCTGTAACCATTAAATAGCTTACGCCCAAAAAGCCCAGAATAAAAAGACCGTTATAGCTGATGAAGATATTTAAAAATGGTTTGAAATTCTGTTTAAAAAACTCAAAGTAGGTTGTAATCATTTCGCCTACATCGCGTTGCTGTTTAAGCGGTATATGTTTGTGTTGCATGCTTTTTGTTGAGGATAATTGGATAAATAACGTAATAAAAAATAATAAGCGCCAAGGAAGTAAAAATAATGGTCATTGCCAACCAAACGGGCATATTGCTGTAACGGGTTATAAACCCTTCGATAAACCCGGCAATGATGAAAAAGGGAATGGTGCTGACTACAATTTTAAGACCGTCCTTTGCGCCTTTCAAAAATGAAACTTTCCGTGAATATGTTTTTGGGAAAAGAATGCTGTTGCCCATTACCATTCCCGCACAGCCCGCAATTACGATTACCGAAATCTCAATGGTACCGTGCAACCAAACGCTCTTAGAGGCTTCGAAAAGAAGGTCGCGGTTGTAGAAAAAGGTGAAAAAGGCCCCGAGCATCACTCCATTGCTGAATAATATGTAGGCCGTTCCCAAAGAGGTAATCACGCCAAAGGCATACGCCAAAAACGCCACGCGAATGTTGTTGATGGTAATTCCCAGAAAGGTACCTATTTCACTTCCGCTTTTATAAATAGCGGTCGGGTCGCCTTTTTCAATATTATTCAAGGTTTCATTTACGTAACCATCGCCAAGTATTAACCGAACGAATGAATCATCGTTTACTGCGGAAATGGCGCCAATTGCCGTGGCTGTAGCGAACAGCAAAAATGAAAAGAGCAACATACGCTGATGCTGGCGGAAAAACAGCGGAAACTCGTATTTCCAAAAGCTCACAATGCGGTTTTTGGTTTCTTTTTTATTCTTGTAAATCTTTTGGTGCGCTTGTGAAGCCAACGAATTTAAATACTGAAGTGCCTTGCTATCAGGGTAATAAGTTTGCGCATAGGCAAGGTCGTTAGTGAGCTGAATGTAATGGTCCGCAAGCTGGTCTGGACTTATTTTTGAATTAAGTGTGATTGCTTTTTCAAATGCAATCCATTTTTCCTTATTTTGCTTGACGAATGCCGCTTCGCGCATCTTCTTAAATTTTCGATAAATATAACCACTTGCTTTTACATGGCAAACTTAGAAATCAATACTACCCAAAACGTAAATCTGGATTATAAGATAGTAAGTGTGGGCGAGCGTATTTTGGCTTTTCTTATAGACCTTTTCCTGTTTTTTGCGTATTTCTATATCGTAGAATTGGCCACCGAGGCAATGAATATGGCATTCAGTGATAATTGGACTGTTTTTGGGCTTCAGCAATTGTTGCTCTTGCCGGTAATGTTCTATTCGCTTTATATGCACATCCTTTTCAACGGAAGGACCGTAGGAAAAATGGCGATGAAAACCCGCGTGGTAAAAGTGGACGGAAGTCCCGCGCGCTGGAGCGATTATATGGTTTTGTGGATGCTCCGGTTGGTAGATATCTGGATTTTTTTGGGTTCCATTGGCTTGCTTTCCATTATTTTTTCAGACAAGAGACAACGCGTTGGCGACCACGCTGCAGGAACGGTTGTAATAAGTACAAAAAGTAAAGTAAAAATAAGTCATACCATTTTGGAAGAAATTGCAGACGACTATCAACCCAAGTTTTTGAACGTAACCAAGTTGACCGATAAAGATGCCCGTCTTATAAAGGAAACCTATCTCATCGCCATTAAATCAAATGATTTTAAAACCTTGAACGCGCTTCGGAAAAAAGTGGAAAGCGTTTTGGAAACGTCTTCAGATTTATACGATAAACAATACCTAGATACCGTTTTGCGCGACTATAACCATTTTACACAGAACATGTGAAGCTGATATTACTCATAGACATCTTAGGGACCATCGCGTTCGCCATTTCTGGGGTACTTACCGCCCTCAACAAGCGCTTGGACCCTTTCGGAATTTTGATAATTGCCTTTGTAACGGCTGTTGGCGGTGGAACATTGCGCGATATTCTTATTGATGCAAACGTAGCATGGATGCGCAACCTTACCTATGTTTATGTAATTTTTGGTTCTACAATTTTTGCAGTTATTTTCAGAAAAAGGCTAGGTTACATTCGTCGTTCACTGTTTTTATTTGACACTATTGGTATTGCACTCTACACTATCGTTGGGGTAGAGAAGGGCATCGCGGCAGGTTTTCATCCTATAATTTGTATTGCTCTAGGAACAATGACAGCCTGTTTTGGAGGTGTGCTGCGCGATATACTTTGTAATGAAATCCCCATCATCTTCAGAAAGGAAATTTATGCAACGGCCTGTATTTTGGGAGCTTCTGCATATTTCTTATTGCACAATACTCCAATTTCTGAAGATTTTATAGTTATAATCTCTGGTTCAATTGTAATTATAGTTCGGTTGCTAGCGGTATATTTCAATCTTTCCTTGCCGAGTATTTATAGGAAGGATGAGTTGTGAGTTTAAGTGTTTAAAGGCTTATGAGTTTAGAAATTAGTAGGAAAAATAATATATTGCCGCCAAAATTAATTCGCCCAAAATCTTTTATATGAAAAAACTTTACATTTTTCTTTTTCTTTTAGTCTGTGGTTTTACTAATGCGCAGATTGTGAATATTCCTGATGCGAATTTTAAAAATGCACTGTTAACCACGTATTGTGCAGATTTTAATAATGATGGTATTTGGGATGGGGACGCTGACACCAATAATGACGGAGAAATTCAAGTTTCTGAAGCACAAGCGGTATATCAATTATACCTTAACGATCAAAATATTGCCTCACTAGAGGGAATACAAAGCTTTATAAACGTAGAATGGTTAAGTTGTAAAATCAATAATTTATCTTCTTTGGATTTATCGCAGAATACAAGATTGGAGTTTTTTGATTGTGATGATAACGATATTCAAAGTTTGGATTTTGCCCAAAATCCTGCACTTATAACTTTAAGATGTAACAATAATCAGTTGACTAGTCTTAACGTAACCCAAAATTTAAATCTGGAATCATTAGGGGCGGCCGTCAATCAACTTACCAATCTAGATGTGAGCCATAACAGTAAGCTTAATCAGTTGGTTTTAAACAGTAATCAGTTTACAAACATAAACTTATTGAACAATCCACTTTTGAGAGTTTTTCGATGTATTGAAAACCAAATTACAGAACTCGACTTTACTGGAAATTCGGCTTTGGAAGTTGTTTATTGTGGCTTTAATTTACTAACCACTCTCGATTTTAGCCATAACCCTTTGCTTGAAATTGTGTATTGTGTTGGCAATACCATTACCGAGATTAATGTATCACAAAACCCTAATTTAATGAGTTTGGATTGTGCCATGAATAATATTATAGAGTTGGATTTTTCGCAAAATCCAGCGTTGGAACTATTATCCTGCTATGATAACAATCTTACGGTATTGGATTTGTCTTTACAGAGCAATCTTGTAGGTTTATACTGTTTCAATAATCAAATAAAATCATTAAATATCAAAAACGGAAACAACATTAATATGGATAGGATGTTAGCCTATAACAATCAGCTCACATGCATTCAAGTTGATGACGTAAATTATGCATATAGTCAAGTTTGCGAACAACAGAACTATTTTGGTTGGTGCAAAGATGAAATTGCTAGGTATAGTGAAAATTGTCTATTAGATATCAAAGACTTAGCAACCATAGATTTTCAATTATTCCCCAACCCAGCAGAAAATATGTTGAATATCCAATCAACCGAAAACATTGAAAACGTAAAAATCTATTCTACTCAAGGATTTTTGGTAAAAGAAGTTTATTCAAAATCCATTGATGTTTCACAGTTGAGCGCAGGGATGTATTTTGCTCAAATAACTTTAAACGGAAAAAGTTTCACAAAGAAATTTATTAAAGAATAATTGGATAAATTCCGAAATTTCTGAAACTTCCAGTGATTTTTGGAATTTTCTATTCAATTACCTTCGCGCTAATATAAATATTGTTCAGCGGCCAGTCGCCATCGTCCGCCTTCACTTTTGAAATTTCGTCTACCACGTCCATCCCCTTGGTCACTTTTCCGAAAATGGTGTATTTACCGTTTAAATGGGTTGTTGAAGATTTTGGTCCCAGGAAAATAAAAAATTCATACGGTGCCGTTCTATTGTCAGGGTTTTCACGATATTCCTTGGCTCCCGAAACCGTTCCGTATTCGTGCACGCGGCCAGGAACTATCTCTGCGGGAAGCAAATATTCCTTTCCTAACTCCGCGCGTTTCTTCTGCGTTGAAACCAAATCACTATTGCCGGCCTGGATTATAAAATTTGGAACCACTCGATGAAAGAATGTTTCGTGAAAATAGTTTTGTTTCACCAAATAGATAAAATTGGCGCGGTGCATTGGCGTGTCTTCGTAAAGTTCAATTTCAATATCGCCAAACCGGGTGGTTATCAAGACCTTGGTTTCCGGGTTTTCCTTTCCGTATTCGGTTAAAAAGGAAACCACATTATCGTTCGTAATTTCAGGATATTCTGAAATGGCATCAGGTTCGGTTTCAGTTTTAGCCTCAGTCTTTGTTTCTATTTCGTTTTTGTCCCGAGAGCCATCGGCATCGTAAGCCTTTTTCTTATCTTCACAGCTTCCAAAGAACAGAACAATTCCCAGGCAATAAATAAACAACTTCTTCATAAATGGATTTTCGCGATTTTGAAAAACGGATTGTAAAAGTAACAAAAATGGAACTTCCCGGCGAAACGGTCCAATTTAAAATGGCACCTATGGAACGCTTGCAGGAACTGAAACGCATTGCCCGCCACCAGAATACCGCAAAGAGGGCAGGGGTGATGTCGCTTTTTTACCCTTCGGAAGATTTTGAAACACGCTTGATTTTAATCCTTCGGAAAACTTACAAAGGCGTTCACTCTGCACAGGTGGGTTTTCCCGGCGGCAAACTTGAAGCAGAAGATAACTCCATACAGGATGCCGCCTTGCGTGAAACCGAAGAAGAAGTTGGCGTTTCACGGAATGCAATTTCAGTATTAAAAGCGCTTACTGAAATCTACATTCCACCCAGCAATTTTTTTGTGCAACCCTTTTTGGGAATAACCGCACAATCACCAAAGTTTATTCCGCAGGAAGAAGAAGTGGAAGCACTGATAGAAGTAACCCTACGCGACTTTATGGACGATGTGAACGTAACCACCCAAACCCTCTCCACGTCCTACGCCACAAGCATTGAAGTGCCAGCTTTTAAATTGAACGGACACATAGTTTGGGGCGCTACCGCAATGATGCTCAACGAAGTGCGCGAATTGCTTAAAAAAGTGCTGTAATGGCTTATTTTAGTATATTTGTCTTTCCTATGTCGGTAGTAGGTAGACGGTAGTTGATAGGTGTTACAAAGTTCAAATTTATGAAGCCATTTCTTACCGCAGACTGAGCGCTGACCATTGAATATTGAATACTGATTACTGAAAAATGAGTCTCTTCAAAAAAAACCCTTTTGGGCATATACTTTTTTTAAAACTCTGGTTAATACGGATAGCTGGTCTGTTAACTCACCGAAGATTTAAAGGCTTTAATGAATTAAAAATTGAGGGAAGCGAGATTCTTAGAGAGCTTCCAGAGAGAAATGTACTTTTTGTAAGCAATCACCAAACCTATTTTGCAGATGTTGCGGCTATGCTGCATGTTTTTAACGCAAGCCTGCACGGCCGTGAGGATAGCATTAAAAATATTGGATATCTCTGGAACCCGAAACTAAATATTTATTTTGTAGCGGCAAAGGAAACAATGAAGGATGGTTTATTGCCAAAAATCCTTGCCTATGCTGGTTCTGTAAGTATTGAACGCACCTGGCGTGAAAAAGGAAAAGAAGTAAACAAGCAGGTGAAGATGAGCGATGTAAGCAATATTACCAAAGCGCTAAATGACGGTTGGGTGATTACCTTTCCGCAGGGAACTACCAAACCTTGGAAACCCATCCGCAGAGGAACTGCACATATCATCAAAAAGAACAAACCTGTAGTAGTTCCCGTTGTAATTGATGGTTTCAGAAGATCGTTTGATAAGAAAGGGCTTCGGATAAAGAAAAGGGGTATTCTTCAATCTATGGAAATCAAACCACCGCTTGATATTGATTACGATAACGAGACAATGGAACAAATCGTGGAAAAGCTGGAATATGCCATTGAGCAGCATCCATCATTTCTAAAAGTAATACCTGCTTCTGCAATACAAAGCGAAGAAGAACTCAACAAAGAGCGTCAGTGGCGTTATTAAATGAGTTTTCAGTCGCAGTGGCAGTTTTCAGTAGTTTTAAAGGGTATCATAACTTTTTACTGCGGCTTTTTTCACAACTCTATCTTCTTTAGTTCTTTATAGTTATTGTACAGCCTTCTTAAAAGAATTCCGTAAACAATTCTGTAAAATAAAAGGATAAAACCAATCATCACGATTCCGAAAAGTATTTGGATCACAAAAAACATTTTCATAAACCTTTCTTGTGAAATGTTCGTGATACCATAATCTTCCGTCATAAACTGGAATACAATATCCTGGTTGAAATAGTAGTAAAAATTAATTCCTATTATCAGTAAAACTGAAGCTGTTACGTTGTAAATCACAAAATACTTGACCGTTTTTCGTGTACGCAGAATATTCTTCATCAAGTCTTTGATAGAATCTGTGGTTGAGATTTTGCGATAGTTTCGGTAAAAAAGAATGATAAAAACTCCAAATACCGTATAGTTTAGCACGTTTACGCCCACCAAAATATTATGAAGACCAATATCGTCACTAAACTTGGTGCTCGATTCCGGTACCATGAAGGAAAGGAGGGTCCAAAAAAGAATTTCGGCAATACTTATGTAGAATATCCATTTTACGATTGAAGAGGATTTCTTCAACAACATTTTGTAAATATCATCATAGGTAAGCTTCGGAAGCTTTTGCTCACTGCTTTGCCATTGTTTTTTTAATAGTTCCAGTTCATCCATTGTGGGTTACGGATTTAAAATGGTTCGTAATTTTTCCTTTATCCGGTTCATTTTTACTCTAGCATTTACCTCTGTAATACCAAGGGTTTCAGAGATTTCCCTGTAGTTTTTGTCTTCCAGATAGAGAAAAACCAATGCTTTGTCAATATCGTTCAGATCTTTCACGGCACTGTACATAAGCTTCAATTGTTGTTCGGTTGTATCATCATAGGGTTCTGAGGAAATTTTAAAACTGACTCCTTCAAAATCCTGTGTTTTTATACTTCTTTTTGATTTTCTATAAAGCGTTATTGCCGTATTAAGTGCCACGCGGTACATCCAAGTGCTAAATTTGGAATCGCCCCGAAATTTTGGGTATGCGCGCCAAAGTTGAATGGTTATTTCCTGAAACAGATCGTTATGCGCGTCGCTGTCATTGGTATATAACCTACAGATTTTATGTACAATGTTTTGATTCTCCTCCAGTTGGGTCACAAAACTATGTTCTAGCTCTTTGTTCAATGGTAGTTTGTTAGCTTTTGATTAGTATTTACGAAGAGAGGTTTGTTACAAAAATCATAAAAATTAAACGAACTCTCATTACAATGCCTAAATTTAGGGTATAAAATAAACAGATGAATATTCCCGAAACCAGCTTGCCCCGAATTGTAGTTATAGGTGGCGGATTTGCTGGTATTTCTTTCATAAAAAAGCTTCAAAAAGAGAAGATACAAATTGTACTTTTTGACAGACACAACTACCATACGTTCCAGCCATTGCTATACCAAGTTTCCACGGCTGGATTAGAGCCAGATTCCATAGCATATCCACTTCGAAAAATTTTCAGGGATAATAAGGATTTTCATTTCAGAATGGCAGAAGTGGAACGAATAGATACGGTTAACAACAGTATTTTAACTTCCATCGGAAGTTTAAATTATGATTATTTGGTAATTGCCACGGGTACGCGTACCAATTTCTTCGGAAATGAGAACATCGCAGAAAATAGCATGCCCATGAAAACAGTACCGCAAGCACTTAACATTCGAAGTTTGATGCTACAGAATATTGAAAAGGCAGATATAACAACAGATGAAAGGGAAAGAAAGCGACTACTGAATTTTGTGATTGCAGGGGCTGGGCCTACTGGCGTGGAGCTTGCGGGAGCTTTGGCAGAATTCAGAAAGGGAATTCTTGAGAACGATTATCCCGAGCTGGAAGAGGAAGAAATGAACGTGCACCTTATTGAAGGATTGGATAGGGTGTTACCGCCAATGAGCAAGCAGGCTTCGGAAAAGGCGCATAAATTTTTAGAAAAACTTGGTGTTCAAATCCATCTGGAAACATTTATCAGTGATTATGATGGGAAAACAGTTACTACCAAAGACGGTCAAAAATTTGAAACGGCAACCTTTATATGGGCTGCTGGAGTTACTGGCGCTCCTATAAAAGGAATAGATGGTGAGGCATTAATAGAGAAAGCCAATAGATATAAAGTTGATGGATTTAATAAAATAAAAGGTTTTGAAAATATCTATGCACTTGGGGATGTTGCCTTAATGGAATCTACAAAATACCCTAAAGGGCATCCGCAAGTTGCACAGCCTGCCATTCAACAGGGTAAACAGCTGGGGAAAAATTTCAGGAAAATGCTAAAAGGTGAAAAAATGGAGCCTTTTGAATATTTTGATAAAGGAACCATGGCCACCGTAGGACGCAATAAGGCGGTTGTTGATATGGGCAAATTATACTTCGGCGGCGCAATAGCCTGGTTTCTTTGGATGTTTGTTCATCTTTGGTTTTTGGTGGGTTTCAGAAATAGGGTAGTAACGTTTTTTAATTGGACGTATAGTTACATCAATTATGATCGCGCCGCACGCTTGATTATTCGTCCTTTTAAAAAAACCTAACCGCTGTTGGGTTATATATAAATATAGCCTACAGCCTTCCGTTTATTGAACCTTTACCGGGATAGGCCCACCATTTGAAACCCAACTGCCACCGATTTCATCAATGTTAACGTCCAGCTCATCCGAGGTTTCAATCTTTTTGAGATTTACTTTCACTTCATCATAGGTATCAACACTTTTAAGGTTAACGTTTAGTTCGTCATAAGTGTTAATGTCTACCAAGCGTACGTCCATCACTTCCGTGAAAGGTTTACTGGGTAGTGTTTCGATTTCGTTTGCGTAAGCGGACGGAATAAATTCAAAGTCTCTCATCACATTTATGGTGAGGCAAACAGCGATGATTGTTAAAATGATTTTTGTGTAGTTGTCTGTTTTCATCTGTATAATATTTAATAAAATGGAAGATGTAATGCCGTAATTAATCATCTTCGGTTGGTTCGTAATTAGTTAATGGGCATTTCATAAATAATTTATTATAGTCTTTGGGTATTATAATTTTTCATAGGTTACCATTGCAATCTCTTCACTTTTACCGCGAAGCTTTTCTTTCCCCAGTTCTTTTTTGGTAACGCCTTTTGGTAATTTATAAGCAATATCGGCAAATGGTTTTGAAGCTAAAATTTCGACATCCAGTTCGTTGCACATGGCCTGAATACGTGAGGTTGTGTTCAAAACATCACCAGAAAAAGCGATATCGCGCTTTATTTGCCCAATTTCACCAACCATTACCGTGCCGTAGTGAAGACCCACTTTGAATTCGGGAACCACACCGTATTTTTTTAAGTATTTGGGAGCTTTATATTTAATTATCTTTTTCATGCTATAATAGCATTGTATAGCATTTCCGCGTTTTAGGCCCCATTTCATTTTCCAAGACACAACCACTTCATCACCAACATATTGATAAACTTCGCCGCGGGTTTGTACTATGGCGGGAGCTATGTGCCTAAAAAAATCTTTCAAAAAATTGAAATACTTTTCCTCTCCCAAACTTTCGGCAATTCCCGTGGCATTTTTAATATCGGCAAACATAAAAATACGTCGTTCATGTTTGGGCCTAAAATATCTTCCTATTAAATAATCCGGAAACACTCCAGGACCATATTTGTCGTTTACCATCAAAACGATAAGCGTAATTAGAACTATGAATAGCCAAATGATATAATTCTTTATAAAAAGCCATGTGCCAAAAAAGGAAATTGTTTGCTGAAGCACTTCCAAGGTATAGAATGGAACCCCCAAGTCTTCACTCGTTATGTACAATGCACCAATGGCACCTACCAAAAAAGCGGTGACGGTGTAAGCGATTATTAAATAAAGAAGGGCTTTCCAAAAAACCAAACGCCTAAGCCAACGTTCCATTAAATTTACGGTTACAATGCCGCCTATGAGCCCTGCTGAAATGGCAACAATAAGGTTTGCCATTACTGCTGAATAAAAATCGTAACTAGAACTCAATACTCCGTTGCTTCTTAGAGTAATGAATTCGTAAAAAAACATAACATTCGAAATTATCACCCACGCTATCAAAATCCAAAAAGCCCGTCGCGTATAAAACCACAGCTGTCTGGTAGTGTATCTTTCAAAATTAGGTTTTAAACCCATTAGCAGTTTTTGTATTTGTCATGAAGGCCATCCCCATTTTTTATCATAGGAATGCATTTTTCCAATCTGCTCTGTTGGGTAGCTTCCCGTTTTGCTCGCCCAATATGTTCGGCATATTCTCGCTGTTTGCCGGGAGTGAGTTTTTGAAAATGATTTTTTAATGAAGTATCTTTCTTGAAGGCATTTTCAAGAATAGGCGGGATTGAGACACCTTTTTTTCTCACGGGCTTTAATTCCTTTCCAGACTTGCTGTTGGCTATAGCTTCTTCTATATATTCCAAAACAATTTGAGGGTCAATTTCATCACCCTTTTCAAACCGCCACTGCCGTAGTGCTTTGGTGATGCCTTCTTGTGCGTTAAGAAGTTTGTTATGCTTGTCTTTTAAAAAAACACCTTGGTGAAACCAAAGCGCCATATGGTTTTTAAAATCGGCAATTCCTACTACTAATTTTCCATTAAGAGTGTAGTTGGGTTTGCTCCATTTTACTTCTTCCTTTAATTCTGTTTGCAATATAATTTCGCGGAGCTTTTGCAATTCTACCTTCCATTTGGTTTGTTTATTAATGTAAGCATCAACTTTTTGAGAATCATCCATTACTTTTCTTTTATTCCGAAGATACAATTTTCCATTTCTTTTTGCATAAAAAAGTAGGACTGATTTTATTTTGAAATTTACAAAAATTGGTTTTCTGTGACAAAGAATGAATGTTTAATCAGGAAAATTATTTTATTAAATTTTACAAAATATTTATTGTTAATCAATAAATATTTATTTACTTTCGTAAAGTAATTATAAAAATATCTCTAATGAAAACAAATATTATAATGAAAGTGATGAATATTATATTTTGGATAATATTCATTGGTTTGTGCATAAAGACCGGGGCTTTGCTCGTCTCTCTTTTTGTAACCCTCTTTATAAATTCCGGTGGCGCAGCAGATACTTATATGGGGCTGGATCTTTTAGATGTGTACAATTTTAACGTAGAATATTATATTGGCATAGCCAGCTTTTTGATAGCGCTGTCGGCACTGAAAGCTTATCTTGCCTATCTTGTGATAAAGCTTTTTATGAAATTTGATTTAAGTTATCCCTTTAATGAAAAGACCGCTTCGCTAATTACACAAATGAGCCATTATGCTTTAAGTATTGGTGTTGTGGCCATAATTGCGGAAAACTATGCAAACCGTATCATGAAGCAAGGGTTTACATTACAAATAGACTGGGGCGCAGAACAGTTTTTATTTTTTGCGGGTGTCATTTATATAATAGCATTGGTCTTTAAAAGAGGAGTAGAGATACAAAACGAAAATGAACTAACAATTTAATTATGCCAATAGTCGTAAACTTGGACGTGATGATGGCCAAGCGAAAAATGTCATTAAACGAACTTTCCGAAAAAGTAGGGCTTACGCTTTCCAACCTTTCCATTTTGAAAACCGGAAAAGCAAAAGCGGTGCGCTTTAGCACCTTAGAGGCCATTTGCGAGGTATTGGAATGTCAGCCAGGAGATATTTTGGAATTTGTTGAGTAAGTTTTATCCAAAAAAATATCTATAATGAAATACTACAATTGGGACATCATTTTTTACAGTTCGGTTTATTTTTTTCTGAAATGATACCTTGAAGTTTCATCTTTGACCTAAAAATAAAAACCAACCGATCTATGAAAATTTCAATCATTACCATTTTAGCGCTCCTTTCACCTTTTTTCTTTTTTGCCCAAAATACGGTATCCGGAATCGTTACCGATAATAGCGGCAAACCAATCTTTGGAGCCAATGTGTATTTAGAAGGCACTTACGATGGAAGTACTTCCGATGAAAACGGAAAATTTTCATTTGAAACTTCTGAAACCGGCACACAAACCTTGACCATTTCCTATGTTTCTTTTGAGGCTTCAAAAATCATTGATGATGTTTCAAAAATGAAAGGTTTGAAAATTACGCTTCGTGATGATGTGAATTCCCTAGATACCGTAACAATTTCTGCAGGTTCCTTTTCTGCGGGCGATAACAGTAAAATTTCTGTTTTAAAACCTTTGGATATCGTTACAACCGCAAGTGCATTGGGAGACTTTGTGGGCGCATTACAAACCCTTCCGGGAACCACGACCGTTGCAGAAGACGGACGCCTCTTTGTACGAGGGGGCGATGCTGGCGAAACCCAGATTTTCATTGATGGCATACGGGTTTTTACGCCATATTCGCCTACAACAAACAATGTGCCTACACGCGGACGTTACAGTCCTTTCTTGTTTGATGGAATTACATTTTCCACGGGTGGTTACTCTGCGGAATATGGACAAGCATTATCGTCCGTATTACTTTTGAACACTATAGACGAACCAGCGCAACGAAAGACTGACATTGCCATTATGAGCGTGGGCGGCGGTCTTGGCCATACTGAAAAGTGGGAAAAAAGCTCGTTGAGCGTTAACACTTCCTATATAAATTTAGCGCCTTACATAGCGCTTTTGCCAGATAGAAATGATTGGAAAAAACCTTTTGAAACAGCTTCGGGTGAAGCGGTTTTTCGTCAGAAAATTGGGGATGGTCTCTTAAAAGTTTACGGTGCTTTTGACACTTCCGATTTTGAGCTTACCCAAGAAGACATAAACCAGCCCGAGGGAACGCGATTTAAACTCAACAACCAAAATTTTTATACCAATGCCAGTTACAGTAAAATGCTTGAAAATGACTGGACTGTTTTTGGCGGTGGAAGTTATACTTTCGGAAAAACCAAGGTTGGCATTGACGAAGCCAATATAAAAGATATTGAAAATTCAGCACACCTAAAGCTGAGGTTGAAAAAACGCTTTAGCAATCGGTTTAAGTTAAATTTTGGGGCCGAACAGTTTGTGACCGACTTCAACGAAGATTATGACGAACCAAATTTTGCCGCAAAATTAGGCTACTACAATGATATTTCGGCAGCATTTACGGAGGCAGATTTTATTTTTTCGCGAAAGCTAGCCTTAAAACTGGGCGTTCGTGGTGAATACAGTGAATTGTTCAAAGAGTTTACGGTTTCGCCAAGAATTTCCTTTGCCTATAAAACAGGGAAGAGCAGCCAGCTTTCATTAGCCTATGGCGATTTCTTTCAGCAGCCGGAAAGCGAAGTGCTGAAATTCACCAATAATCTGGAAGCGCAGCATACCCAACACTATATTATGAACTATCAATATTCAGCCAATAATAGAATTTTTCGTGCTGAGATATATAGAAAGCAATATACCAATCTTGTTACATATAATGACGAAATTCCTGACGTATACACAACATTTCTAAACAATGGTGATGGTTTTGCGCAAGGACTTGATTTATTTTGGCGAGACAATGAGACGCTTAGAAACATAGATTATTGGGTAAGTTATTCCTATTTGGACACCGAACGGAAGTATAAAAATTACCCCGTTGCCGCCACGCCGAGTTTTGCAAATACCCATAACCTTTCGGTAGTTGGAAAATACTGGATTAACGATTGGAAAAGCCAGATTGGGTTCAGTTATCAATACGGCAGCGGAAGAACCTATACCGATTTGAACACGCCCGGTTTTCTTCAGAATAAAGCCCGCGATTATAACAGTGTGAGCTTGAACTGGGCATATTTACTTTCACAACAAAAGATTCTATATGTTTCCGTAAATAATGTTTTTGCTTTTAAAAATGTAAATGGCTATCAATATGCCAATGCTCCGGATGTAAATGGAAACTTTGCCCGCAGAGAATTACTTCCTGCCGCAGATCAGTTCTTTTTTGTGGGCTTTTTCTGGACCATCAGCGATGATGGAAAGGACAATCAGCTTGATAATTTATAATGACGGAGTCAAACTTACAATTCAGCTATAAAATTCAACAGTTCGGGTTATCAATTTTTTAAAGCTGAATATTTTAAAAGAAATTTGAATAACAATTTATACTAACTAAAAATCTTGAAACCATGCAAAATGTAATCACGTATTTAATGATCTTTTTTACTGCCCTTATTATGCAGGGACAAACAGATTCAGCAGTTAATACAGCCGCTGAACCCACTAAATATCAACAGGGAATGCGAAAAGCTTTTCAGCTTTGGCAGGAAAACAAATCGTGGGAAGCCGCAAACGTGTTTGAACGTATTGCAACAGCCGAACCCGATAATTGGTTGCCACCGTATTACGTGGCGCAGATTAACGTAATCAACAGTTTTACCGAAAAGGACGGAACTAAATTGAAAGCTCAATTGGACAAAGCGCAGGATTTTATCAATGATGCTACCGCAATTTCAAAAGAAAACCCAGATTTACTGGTTTTACAGGCACAACTATATACCGCTTGGATTGTTTATGATGGACAACAGTACGGAATGACCTATTCCGCGAAAGCTTCGGAACTTTACAATAAAGCCTTGGCGCTTGCTCCAGATAATCCACGTATTATTTTAGCAAAAGCTGAATGGGATATGGGCGGCGCAAAATATTTTGGGCAATCCATTGAACCCTACTGTAAAGACATTCAGCGCGCCATAGATCTTTTTGCTACCTTTAAACCAGCGGGTGAATTTTACCCAACTTATGGTGAAGAACGGGCTAAGCAAGTACAGGCAGAAAGCTGTAATTAAAATTTTGCCGCCAATTCGCGAATACTCCATATCCTCCTGCAAGGTCTTTAAGACCTTGTAGGTATAAAAAAGGAAAATATTTATGCGCATTTTAAAAGAATTTGGAAAAGCATTTTTCGTGGGAGCCCTGGTTTTCATCATCCTCGGTTTGATTCAATATGCCAATGGATACCAATATGATAACTGGCGTGATATTCTATTTGCCTTCCTTTACAATCAATTGTATTCCGTAATACTGTATATGGTTAATGCGTATTATTTTGTTTTTTTATTGAAATTGTTCCCCAACCAGGTTTTTCAGACAAAAAATCTTTTAAAAGGACTTTTGGGAGGAATTCTGGTTACACTTTTGGCACTATTATTTATTCGATTTATAACAGAAGTCATAATAGACGGAAAAGGCTTTTCAGCATTTATTGCTGCCGAAAAGATGCAGTATTACTATATATCGTTTATCATTTCGGTTGTGGTCACCACTGTATTTTACGTGGTTTACTATTATAGAAATAAGCAACAGACTATTGTAAAGGAACAGAAAATAATTGCCGGAACAGCTTCGGCAAAATTTGACGCCCTTAAAAACCAATTGGATCCACATTTTCTTTTTAACAGTTTAAACGTACTTACCAGCCTAATTGAAGAAAATCCCGAAGCCGCTACACGTTTTACTACTTCGCTTTCCAAAGTGTATCGTTATGTTTTGGAACAAAAAAACAAGGAGTTGGTTACCCTGGAAGAGGAATTGAAATTTGCGGAGCTTTATATGTCGCTATTGGCGGTACGTTTTGAGGATAGTATTGTTTTTACTTCACCTTCAAAGTTGGAGAACCCACAAGCAAAAGTAGTCCCGTTATCGCTTCAACTTTTGTTGGAAAATGCGGTTAAGCATAATCAGGTTATGCCTTCAAAAAAATTGTACATAACAATTAAAGAAGAAAATGGCAATTTGGTGGTTACCAACAACAGTCAGCCAAAGCAGGTTTTAAAAGAGAGCACGGGCGTTGGTTTGCGGAACATTCGTGATAGATATGCACTATTGACGGAACGCCCAGTAATAATTAACGAAAATCGAAAAGAATTCAGTATAGCAATTCCCATTTTGGGCGAAAACCTTCATATTATGAATACACCAGATACATTTATTTCAGAAAAAAAATACAAACTCGCAAAAAAGCGTGTGGAAAAGCTAAAAGGATTTTACATTCACTTGACTTTATACATTTTGATGGCCCCCGTGTTTATATACCTGAATTATATTTCGAGAGCCGGCTTTCCGTGGGCGCTTTTTCCCATAGTGGGTTGGGGCTTTGGAGTTATGGGCCACGCTGCCGAAACCTTTAACTATAATCCATTTTTCGGAAAAGATTGGGAGGAGCGCAAAATACGTGAGTTGATGGACGAAGATGAATAGAATACAGTTCGTCCCTAAGAAACTACAGTTGGGTTTCTTCTTTTTTTGAAAGAATTCAACCAGTGCTATCTTTATGAAATAATATAAAAAATCACAATTATGGAAACCGAAAATCATAAAGACAACAAATATTTTAAAGCCAAACAACGCGTGGCAGAAATTAAGAAATTCTACACAAGTTTAATGTTTTACATAGTCTTTATTGCTGCTCTGGCGGGACTTAATTATTATGTAAACGAACTGCGCCATCCGTGGTTTTTATGGGCAGCTTTTGGTTGGGGAATTGGAATCTTTTTTCAGGCCATAAAAACATTTAGATGGGCACCTTTCATAGGTAAGGACTGGGAAGAAAAAAAGATGAAACAGTTTATGGAAGAGGAAGAACAAAAGTCTAAAAATAATTGGAAATAATGGAGTATTCTGAAAGCATAAAATGGAGAAAGGCCCGTAGAAGGGTAGAAGCATTAAAAGGATTTTACAAGCATTTAATAGTATATGTAATTGTAAACATAGCTTTATTTATTGTGAGAGGAAATGTTCTGGAGTTTTTTCAAATTGAATCAAATGATAAAAATTTTGTGGAATGGGTTGATTGGAATATTTTAATAGTTCCATTTTTTTGGGGAATCGGACTACTATTTCACGCGGCGAAAGTTTCAATATAAATCTTCCTTCATAAAAACTGGGAAGAACGACAGTTTAAAAAATTCATGAAAGAAGAATAAAACTTATAAAGCAATGGAAACCAAAAAAAGCTTGGCCTATTTGAAGGCGAAAAAAAAGGTAGAGACCCTAAAGGGATTTTACAGTCACTTGGCGGTATATATAATTGTTAACATATCGATTATACTTGTTTCGGCCAATGTTTTTAATGCTAAGGAAATAAACTTTACACATTGGAGCAATTACATTACCGCTATTTTTTGGGGCATCGGTTTGGTGTCGCACGCCCTGTACGTTTTCTTTGTTATGAATGTGAATAATAACTTTCTAAAACGCTGGGAGGAGAAAAAAATAAAGCAATTTTTAGAGGAAGACCTTTAGAAATCGAAACCAGAAACCAGAAACCAGAAACCAGAAACCTGCAACCTGCAACCTGCAACCAGAAACGAGAAACCAACCAAATGAACGTACTGATCATCGAAGACGAAAAACCCTCTGCACGTTACCTTCAACGGATGCTTGAAAAACAAGATGTAGTTGTCAACCAAATGCTGCACAGTGTAGAAGAAGCCGTGGAATGGTTTCAAAACAACAAGCATCCAGATTTGATATTTCTCGATATTCAACTGAGCGACGGCCTTTCCTTTGAAATTTTTGATACGGTGGAAGTAGACAGCGCCATTATTTTCACCACTGCTTTTGACGAATATGCACTGCAGGCTTTTAAGCTGAATAGTATCGATTATCTCTTAAAGCCTATTGACGAAGCCGAACTGCAGGCTGCAGTTAAAAAGTATAAATTCTTCAAACCGAGCCACAAAAATGTGCAGCTCAATTTTGAGGATATTAAAAAATTGCTCGTAAACCCTATGGAGCGCGAGTATAAAAAGCGATTTACTACAAAAATAGGGCAGCACATTAAAATGATTTCGGTAGATGAAATTGAGTGTATCTATTCTGAAAACAAAGGTACGTATGCACACACGGTGGATGGCCGTGATTATCTTTTGGAAACTACTTTGGAGCAACTGGAACAGGAGCTTTCCCCAGAAACCTTTTTTAGGATAAGTCGAAAATTTTACATAAATATTAATTCAATAAGAGATATAATAGCATACACAAATTCCCGGCTTCAATTGAAGTTAAATAGTTATAAGGAACAGGAAGTAATCGTTGCTCGTGAAAGGGTAAAAGATTTTAAACTTTGGCTGGAGTAGTTATCCTTTCTTTTTGGAAGATTCAATTCTATTTTCTTGAAAGGAGGAAGGTAAAAGCTTCGGAATAAATTTTACCAATAGGGGTAAAAGAACCGTTCCACCAGGCAAGAGAAAGATTGTAAGTGATGGGACGGTTTTACAAATATCCAATAACTGTTCTTTCACTTTCGATTTTTCTTCTGCAGAAAGATCGCGCAGAGTGGATTGCCCAAGCAAAACCATCAATTCACCGCTTTCTTCCAGTTCACGTGTTAAGCGGTCTTTGTTTCTTATAATCAACAGTTTTACAGTAGAGGCAGATTGCTTGTAAAACTGTTTCACTGGGTGCGAATATTCAAACAGCAGGATTTTTTCGGTATAATTTTTTGAAAAGGTGTTGAGGGCCAAAAGACTTTTCTGAAGCTCAGCTTCAGGATAATCAAGTGTAACCAAGAGCTGTTGTAAAAATTGATGTTCTATTTCGTCCATCTTTAAATCTTCCCAAACGGTAAGGCAGCAAAGGTCCAGCAGATAATTTTTTTCTAAAGAATTTTGGCTACTCTTCAAATAATTTAGACTTTCCAAAAAAGTTGCAGCACCACCTTCGGTTTCATCAATTATATATTGCGAAGAAGTTTCAAAAAGTTCAATGAGAAGTTTGTCGTACTTAGTTTTTTTCTTTTTAGACTTTAAGGTGTAGAAACATCCAGTTAAAATTACGGTTTCCAATTGCTTGTAATATTTTTTTGCAGACGCAGGGTCTGCCTGCCACTGTTTATAGGCTAAGACGTCTAGGTATAAAAGCGCATAGGTTAATAATGAAACCGTATTTTTTTTCAACAATGTATTGGCTTCCTGCAATCTTGTAGAAAGGATATGCTCTAAAGTATTTTCTGGGCGTTGTGAAAGTGAAAATTTCTGAAAAAAGCTTGTTTTCCTTTTTTCCATCTGCTGGTAAAAAGATAAAATATCTGCTACTGCATCTTTATTTGTCGCATTTTTATTTTTTTCAAAAAAAGAAAAAAGTAAGGAGTGAAAGAGGTTTATTTTTGCGAGTTCCTCTTTTGTAAGTTTCAAATTTCCAAGCCTCTTCTTTGGCAGAGCAGCTACAGAGACTCCGTAAATAAATCCAGTTTGTTTTAAAGAATTATAAAATTGTTGATCGTTTTCAAAAGAAGTAATGAGTTCGTTCCTGTCGAAAAGATTTAAAAATTTCAATATCCAATCAGGGGCAGAGGGGTTCATGGTATAAATAATTGAGTAATTTTAGAGCTGTCAAAGCTAGTGTTTTTCACGTTAACAAAAGATTAACGTACTTTTAAAAACCATGCAGTTACATTTAAACGTAAGTATAAGCGAACAATTAAAAATAAATAATATAAACCAACAAAAAAGATGAAAAAATCAAAACTTTTTGCAGTAATCGGTGGAATAGGCGTAGCCGTACTATCGATATTTTTAATATCCGCAGATCATATTGACGCACCAGCAGTTCAAGGGACTACAGCAGATATTACAGACTTTTACGCCTTTCAGGGACAGAACTCTAGCAACTTTGTATTTGTTGCCAATGTCCAGGGATTATTGCCTCCGGGCCAACCTACAGATGAAGCTGTTTTTGATGAAACGGTATTATTAGAATTTAATATTGACAGCAATAATGATCTTAAGGAAGATTATGTGATTCAAGCAATTAAAAGAGGTGACTCTATGTATTTCTTTGGTCCTTCGGCTCCGGCAATGCAAGGTTTGGAAAGTACAATTGCAACTTCAACACGAAGGAGCGTAAAAATTTCTACCAAAGATGACGTGCAAACTACCGAGCAAGATGGAATGAAGTTTTTTGCAGGACCGCGCGAAGATCCATTCTTCTTTGACTTTAATCAGTATAATGCCGTGCTTTCTGGAACGGCCTCAAGCTTTAACAACCCTGGGATGGACACATTTGCCGGAACTAATGTTTTGAGCGTTGTGGTAGAATTTCCAAAATCTATGTTGCCTGGTGGTGCTACTGGTGTAAATCCATTTGCGGCATCAACACCTATGTACAACGTATGGGTAGAAGCCAAAAGAAAACAATAAGAATTGCTAACCTTAATAAATATAAAAAAGATGAAAACATTAAAATATATAACCCTTTTTGCTGCAATCTCAACATCACTTTTATTTGTGCAGTGTAAAGATGATGACGATAACGTAATAACACAGGAAACCTGTACCGATGGAATTATGAACGGGGAAGAAACAGGAGTAGATTGCGGTGGTCCCGATTGTGAGCCTTGCGGACTAGTACTTGATTTCAGTGGAACTTATGTACAAGAAGACCAAATGGGCCGTCCCGGTATAAACACCGTTTTTGGAACTGATGGTTTTAAAGATGCATTTAACGTAACGGTACCTTCGCAGATGCAAGCTGCTTTTCAGGAAAAATTTGAAACTAAGTTAATGGGCTTAAATCCAGGCTACACTAGTAATGCCTTAGGTCTAGATGCACCAACTTTTACAACTGTACTCGCTAATGATGTGCTTTGGTTGGCGCAGTCTGGAATCACAACCTATTTTAACGGAACAGAAATACTTACGGGTAGAGCCTTGAGTGATGATGTTATAGATGTATCACTATTATTGATTTTTGGTGGGCCAATGGGTGATGAAAACCCAGGGCTTACAAGCGATGGAGTGCCAACGAATGATGTTGCATTTTCAAGTAGCTTCCCATACTTGGCTGGACCATTTTAATAGACCTAATTTAAACTCAAAAAAGAGAACCCCAGTGTTCTCTTTTTTGTTTTACTAAATTAAAAGCCAAACAAAATTTAATATTCAACTTATGAAAAAACTCACCACACTAATAATTATGGTTGTTATTCTCTTTGGATGTCAGGAAAAGACGGAAAAAATTACAGATAGCAAAGACTATAATAAATATTTAAATACTGCAAATACTCCATCAAAAGATGCTGTGCAGAAAGACTTGGAGTTCTGGCAAAATCGTTTTAATGATGATACAACACGTTTGATGGAAATGTCGCGGTTAGCTGGAATACATGCTGCGCTTTTCGGGAGTACGGGCAATATTTCAGAATTGAAAACATCAGAAGAATTGATTAAAAAATCATATAATGTTTCTGCCAGAAACAAGGATATTTATCTGCGTAGCCTTGCCCATAATTATATATCTCAGCATCGCTTTAAGGAAGCACAGGTACTATTGGATAGTGCATATACCTATCCTGATAATAAAAAAGAAACAGAAATGATGCTTTTTGACGTGGCGATGGAATTGGGCAATTATGAAAGCGCTGATACACTGCTTGGAAAAATTAAAAACCCAAAAGATTTCAATTATTTAATTCGCTTAGCAAAATGGAGCGACCACAATGGTAATCTCGATGCGGCAATTAAATATCTGGAACAAGCCAAACAAATTGCCGAAGAACGTGACAATTCAGGTTTAAAATCGTGGATATACAGTAATCTGGGTGATTTTTATGGCCACGCCGGCCGCCTTAAGGATTCTTATAATAGTTACTTAAAAACATTGGAACTTGAGCCGGACAACCATTATGTAAAAAAGCAATTAGCTTGGATGGTTTATTCTGCTGAAAAAAATACAGAAGAAGCCAATAGAATTTTAGATTCTATTATGGTCAACCATAAAGCACCAGATTACCATCTTTTAAAAGCTGAAATAGCAGCTTACAATGAAAATATTTCCGAAGAAGAAAAACAATATGAGTTGTTTTTAAAAAAAGTGGAAAACCCTTATTACGGAGCAATGTACAATACGTATTTAATTTATCTATACGCTGAAAACAATCCAGAAAAAGCATTGAAGTTGGCTGCAATGGAAATTAACAATCGTGCTACTCCCGAAACCTATCAATTGTTGGCGTATGCACAATTAAAAGTGGGCCATAAAGAAGCTGCCTTAAAAACAATAGAGGAGTATGTAGCAGGCAAAACAGAAGAGCCTAAGGCTCTTTTTCATTCGGCATTGGTTTATAAGGCTAATGGCATGGATAAGAAAGTTGCTATTTTAAAAGAAGAACTTTTAGGTGCGGGTTATGAATTAGGCCCAGTAAAAGCTAAAGAAATCGAAAAATTATAATTATTTGAAAACCAAACCCTGCCATTTTACGTAAATATGGTTGAGGTTGGTTATCTATCAAGAAATTGATAGATTTTACAAAACCGGTTGATCCGGTTTTCAGAGTTTTTTTGTTAGTTGAAGCGTCCGCCATTGGCGGACGCTTTTATTTTATGCACAAAAAAAATCTGGAAGTAGCCCAGATTTTATGATTAATCTTTTTCTTAAATACTTATCACACCTAAGGTGTAAAGCTGGGACATGGTTGGCATTTCACTTCCGCCCTCTGGTTCTAGGGTAATCCCAAAAGCTTCAGCATCTGGGAAATTCACAAACTTAAAAATGCCTTCACCCATTTCATTTTCTGTTGAGATCAAACCCATACTTGTGGGGGTAAGCGGTTCCATTTTAAGTGACCACACTTGATACACCTTACCTCGTGGCGGAGTAGGGAGTCCTTTGGTATCTATGTATGCAATGTTTTCCTGTTTGTTAAGATAGACCTTTGCAAATGCTTCGGGAGCAACTGCTTGGTTACCCGGAAGTGTATAAACTTGATAATCTTTTGATCTTAAAACTTCAAGAACTTCATTATTTTCAGCCAATTCGTTTTCAGCTTTTGATTTTTCTTCACGTAAAACCGTATTCTCTGTGGTTGTTACCTGAATTGAGTTATTTAGATCATTGGTTTGTTTCAGCATCCACATGATTCCGCCCATAAATAGAATTGCTGCCGCCCAGCCAGTTATTGCAGGCCAGTTAATTGATCTTACTTTGCTTTCTTCAGTATTGTTGTCATTTCTTATAGCATTCAATATAGCGGTCCAGCTCATTGCTTGAACTGGTGGTGCTACGGTCTCTGCCAGATGCAATAAAGATTGTTCGATAAGTTCTACTTCGTGTCTTACTTCGGGAAAATCCTGAATTGCCTTTTGTACTTCCAAGACTTCATCTTCAGCTAAGGCACCGCAGACGTAGAGTTCTAAATTTCCTGATGCTATTAATTCTTCGGGGTTCATAATATTTTATCCTAAAACCATTACCCGCAATTCATTGATACAGGTTCGGTTTCGTGTTTTTAATGTTCCTAATGGTATTTCCAATGTTTTTGAAGCTTCCGCTTGTGTAAATCCTTTAAAATATAAAAGGTCTATTATTTTTATACATGCAGGCTTGAGCGCGTCAACAAATTTTTTAATGCCAATTGTATTTGTTTTTCTGTTTAAGCTATCGGAGGATGATAATATATCTACGAAATTTGTCGTACTTAGGTTTTTTCGGGAGTTTTTAAATGCTTTTGATCGGGTTTCATCAATTGCCGTGTTCCGTGCAATGTTTAGAAGCCATGTGAAAAACCGGCCTTTATTTACAGAATATGAACTGGCGTTGTTCCATACTTTAATGAAGACATCCTGCAAAAGTTCTTCAGCTGTTTCTTCATCTAATACAATACTGTATATTATTCCGTAAATGGCTTCGCTATACATAGTATATAATCGGGAGAAAGCTTTCTCGTTCCCGTTTTGCATCTCTATAATGAGATCATTGGGTTGCTCCATGGCACATTTTTTTTTGAAAGTAAATGTAGTGAAATTATTAAGAAGACCCTTTGTTGTTAACCTGCACCTAGAAAATTGTTTACTTGATGGATGTATTGTGTTAAATTTCAATGGAATTTTAAGAAAAAGTTGTGAAAAAATTAATTTTTAATAGCTTTACAGAACTTAACCATCTTAAGTCTAATATTAATCTAAACAAATCAAAAAAATGAAAAAAGTTACCCGGAGTTTATTCCTGGCAATCTTGCTCGTCTTTTCGGGCACAATGGTTGCTCAGAATTTTTCAGGAGCAATCGACCAACAACTAAATCATTATGTAGAGCAAAATGATTTATTGCCACAGGATGCACAGTGGCAAGTAACGAGCGAAACCCAAAGTAGAACGAGCGGTATTCAGCACGTTTACTTTAGACAGCTACTTAATGGAATTGAAATTTATGGTACTGAATCTAGTATCCATCTTGCGTCAAATGGACGTGTAATTTCAAAAGACAGTAAATTTATTAAAAACACTTCTCAAAAGCGAAAAGGTTCAAGTTCTCCTGCACTTACGGCTATTCAGGCTGTTCAAGCAGCAGCTGGACATTTGAATTATTCACTTACCGGTTCTCTTTCAGTATTGCAAGGGGCAGAGGGAGTTGACAGAAAAACATTATTGAGCGACGGCGGAATCTCCTTAAGTCCCATACCCGCAAGGCTGATGTATGCTATAAACGACAATAATGAGTTGGTTTTAACTTGGGATATTTCAATTCAAGAAAAAAGTCAACAAGACTGGTGGAGTTTAAGAATTGATGCCAATACAGGCGAAATAGCTAACCAAGCCAACTGGATGGTAAGTTGTGCAATTCATCACGATCACAGCAACGACACGAAAGAAATGAATTTTAACGCAAACTTATATGACATTCCAAATTACGATGAGATTGTAGCAGATAATACTGCAGCATGTACGGAATGTTATGAAGTATTTGCATTGCCCCTTGAAAGCCCATATTACGGAGCTCGCACCATTGAGGTTCAACCTGCAAATGCTACCGCTTCACCATACGGATGGCATGATACAAACGGCGTTGCTGGTGCTGAATATACCACAACTCGAGGAAACAATGTAAATGCATATGAAGATGGAAACAATCCGGGATACCAGCCAAATGCTGGTGCAGATCTAGAGTTTACCGGATATCCATTCAGTCAAACATATACCAATGCAAACCAATATGAGGATTCTGCAATCACAAACCTTTTTTATATGAATAATGTTTTTCACGACATTATGTACCAATATGGATTTGATGAAATAAGCGGTAACTTTCAAGAAAACAACTACGGAAACGGAGGCGCTGGAAGTGACTCTGTAAATGCGGAAGCCCAAGATGGTTCTGGAACTTGTAACGCAAACTTCGGTACGCCTCCAGACGGTTCAAACCCAACAATGCAAATGTACATTTGTGGTGATAAAGATGGCGATTATGACAACTTGGTAATTCTTCACGAATATGGCCATGGTATTTCAAACCGTTTAACGGGTGGCCCAGGAGCTTCTGGATGTTTACAAAATGCAGAACAAATGGGAGAAGGTTGGAGTGATTTCTTTGGTGTATTATTGACTATTGAACCAGGTGACACAGGAACCGACTCTAGAGCTGTTGGTACATATCTTTTTGGCCAAGGCCAAGGAGGTGCCGGTATTCGTGACTATCCTTACAGTACTGATATGGGTGTGAACCCACAAACGTATGATTTTATTAAGACTGCGGCCGTACCTCATGGAGTAGGTTCAGTTTGGGCTGAAATGTTATGGGAAGTAACCTGGGCATTGATAGACGAACACGGTTTTGACGCAGATATTTATAATTTTACTGGAGATGTAAGCCAAGATGCTGGTAACATTCAAGCTTTGGCTTTGGTTACTGAAGGTATGAAACTACAACCTTGTAGTCCAGGTTTTGTGGACGGTCGGGATGCAATTTTTGCCGCAGACCAAGCAATCTATGGTGGAGCGAATGAGTGCCTTCTTTGGGACGCATTTGCAAAGAGAGGTTTAGGCTACAGTGCTAGTCAAGGTTCTTCTAGTAGCAGAAGTGATGGAACACAAGCTTTTGACACTCCTTCACAAACGGCTACATTGTCAGTTCTTGAAGAAGTTTGCGCATCTTCTGACGTTCTTACTGATTTAGGTGGCGGTAGCCCAAGCGGTGGTACTTACAGTGGCCCAGGAGTAACTGATGATGGAAATGGTTCTACCTTTACATTTGATCCTTCAGTAGCTGGTGTAGGTGTACACACCATAACTTACGATGTTCCTTCTGGACCATGCTCTGTGGCTTCTTCAGCAACTGATACAATTGAAGTACTTGCAGTTCCGGCTGGACCGACTACTACGGGCGTAACAGACTTTTGTGTGGGAGAACCGGTAACCGTTACGGCTACTCTTAATGATCCTAGCAACGTAATTAGATGGTTTGATGCCCCAACAGGAGGAAACTTCCTTTTTGAAGGTGAATCATACACCTTTACACCTACTGGGTCTATAGACGTTTATGCACAGGAAAGTGCTCCAGGCCCATTATCACAATTGGTTATTTCAGAAATTAATTTAGAAACACCAGATAGATTTGAGATTCAAAACGTGGGTGTAGCTAAAGACTATACAGGATATAAAGTTGCCGTTAGTGATACTCCTTATGCAGATATTAACGCTGTAAACACAATTGTAAAGAACTTGAGCAGTATGGGCGCAAATTCAGTTATGGATTGGAATGATGATAGTGGTTCTGGATACTGGGGAAATAACTTATTCTGGGATAACTCTGGAACAGGATGGATATTAATAATTGATCCAAGTGGAGAAGTAGTTGACTCTGTTTTCTGGAATTTCAGCGCTGCAGAGATTGCTGGGTTCAATGTAACCATATCAGGTTTCAATATTACCGCTGCTGACTTAGACTGGACTGGAGTAGGAGCTAATTTATCAATAGATTGTTCTTCGGGATCTTTCAGAAGAGTTGGCGATGTAAATACAGCTGCTGATTGGTCTGGAACTTGTGAAGCTGCTGATTTTGGAACACCAAACAGCGATATCAACTTAGGAACTCCAGGATGTCCTGGCGAACGTACGATAGCAGAGGTTATAGCTGAAACCGAAGATCCTGTTATAACTTGCCCTGCAGATGTTACTGTTGAAGTAAACCAAGGAGAGCAATTTACATTGCCAGATTATACCGGTGATGCAACTGCAACTGATAACTGCCCAGATCCTGTAATTACGCAAGATCCTGCAGCTGGTACAATGGTTGGTCCTGGTGTTACAACAATGACAATGACTGCTACTGATGGTGCCGGTAATGAAGACACCTGTACTTTCACAGTTACTGTAGATGAAATTTTAGGACTTGGAGATAATGAATTTTATAACAATATCTTATTGTATCCAAACCCAACAACAGGCGAACTTACCTTGTTGAATAGAACTACTACTCAGCTTAATAACGCTGTTATTACAGATGTAAAAGGTAGAGTGATTAAAACAATAGACTTAAAAGAAGCAGGAATGGAAACCAATTTCTCTTTGGAAAGTCTTGCCACAGGAATGTATTTTGTGAAAATAAATGCAGCAGATACAAGCATTGTGAAGCGTATTGTGAAACAATAATTCCTGGTTAATAAATTTTGAGAGCCCGCGTCAATTTGTTTGACGCGGGTTTTTTTACATCCCACTTTTCAATAACTTTGGCAGATGAAAAAAATTTTATTCTTTGCCGGAAGTAACAGTAGTAAATCCATTAACCATAAACTCGTCAGTTTTGCCGCCACGCAAGTTGCGGAACATAAGGTTGAAGTAATTACATTAACAGACTATAAACTCCCCATGTTTGGTGAGGATATAGAGAATGAAAAAGGCTATTCTGTGGAATTAAGAATGCTGTATAATAAAATCAAGGAAGCCGATGCGGTAGTTATTTCCGTTAATGAGCATAACAGAACTGTTTCGGCATATTTTAAAAATACAATTGATTGGCTTTCACGTTTGGATCGAAATTTTCTAAAGGATAAAAAGGTTTTGTTGATGAGTACTTCCAACGGAAAACGCGGCGCTGCTTCTGCTTTGGAATACACAAAGAATGTACTTCCCAGATTTGGAGCCACCATTATTGAAAGCTTTAGTTTTCCTTTGTATTCGAAAAACTTTTCGGAAGAAACCAATTCAATTTCCAACGAAGTTTTATTACTTGGTTTTACGGATGTTCTTCAAAATTTCGTGCATCAAATTGAACAATAATGCGCACCGTAAAGAAATATCCCTTTTCTTTAACTGAAGATTCTAAAACCAAACTGCTCCAATGGGCGCAACAGTTTGATGAGGTTGTTTGGATGGACAGCAACAATTATTCACAAAAACATGAAACCTATCAGGCAATTCTGGCAGTCGATGCTTTTACCTCCATAAAAACTGATGCCTACACTGCTTTTGATAAATTAAAGGATTATCAAACCACTACGGCAGACTGGATTTTTGGATATCTTACCTACGATCTTAAAAACGATGTGGAAAAGCTGAATTCCAATAATTTTGATGGCTTAGGTTTTCCCGACCTTTATTTTTTTCAACCAAAAAAAATCTTTCTTTTTTCCGAAGATAATGTTGAATTGCATTATTTGAATATGGTTGCCGATGAAATGGATAATGATTTCCAAACCATTTCTAAAATTAATCAGCACCCCAAAGAATCTGCCCCAAAGCAAAATATAAAAATAAACATCCGGACCTCTAAAGACAGCTACTTTCAGAAAGTGGAAGAGGTGCTTGAACACATAAAACGGGGAGATATATATGAAGTGAACATATGTCAGGAATTTTATTCCGAAGATACTGAAATCAATCCGTTGGAAGCGTTTATTCAGCTTAATAGAATTTCAAAACCTCCCTTTTCGGTTTTTTTAAAGCTGAACGATATTTTTGCGCTTTCAGCTTCGCCCGAGCGCTATTTAAAAAGAACGGGAACCACTGTTGTATCCCAGCCCATAAAAGGAACTGCAAAGCGTTTAAAAAATAAAAAGGACGATTTAAAAATGGCGCAACAATTGGCTAAAGACCCCAAAGAACGCAGTGAAAATATAATGATTACAGATTTGGTTCGCAACGACCTTTCCCGTATTGCTGAAAAAGGGAGTGTTTCCGTTGAGGAACTTTGCACTATTTATACTTTTGAACAAGTGCACCAAATGATTTCCACGGTCACTTGTAGCGTGGCTCAAATTACGTCCAGCGTTGAGATTTTAAGAAATACCTTTCCAATGGGCAGCATGACGGGTGCGCCAAAAATTTCTGCAATGCAAATTATTGAAGAAACAGAAGACGCCAAACGTGGCTTATACAGCGGTGCTATCGGCTATTTTTCTCCTTCGGGAGATTTTGATTTTAATGTTGTCATTAGAAGTATTCTCTATAATTCTTCTACTAAATATGTAAGTTTTTCCGTTGGTGGTGCCATTACTATAAATTCCGTCCCCGAGAGAGAATACGAAGAATGTTTGTTGAAAGCAAAGGCTATGCGTGAAGTTTTGAATAGTCCTTTATGAGTTCTAAAGCTTATAAAGGCTGTTTATTAGCTTTTATACTTATAAAGTATATTTATTAGTGTTTAAGCTAATAAACTTGTATATTTGAATAAATTCTAATAAAATGAACTATTCGGTAATATCTGGCGATATTGTTTCATCAACAGGTTTGCATACCCAAGACCGCAAATTTGTGGAAGAAAATTTAAACATCTTGCTCCAAAGCTTGAAGGAGGAATTTAATGTGTATGGCCGCATTATAAAAGGCGATTATTTGGAGTGTGTGGTTCCGAATGCCCCAGAAGGACTGCAAGTGGCCTTGGCCATAAAAAGCTTTGTAAAGGCAATTCCCATTAAAATGAAGGCTTACACAAGTGAAGACAACAGGATAAAACAATTCAAAACCCACGGAATAAGACTTGCTATTGGTTATGGCGAACTGAGCCGTTACAAACCCGAAGAAGGCGTTATAGATGGTGAGGCCATTTACCTATCGGGTCGCGAAATAAGTGGCGAAACAACTTACAATAAAGAACGCATTGTTATAAAAAACACCTTGTTTTTTGCGTCAAAAAACGAAAATTTAAATAAAAATTTCCAACCTTTACTTGCCTTGCTGGATGTTCTTTTGAGCAAAGCAACCTCACGGCAATGCGAAGTTTTGTATTTTAAATTAATGAACAATCAAGAAGATGAAATAGCCAAGCGTCTTGGCATAGGGCAATCTGCCGTAAACCAGCACTCTACCAGCGTAGGCTGGAACGCCATTGATGAAGCGGTAAACTATTTTAAAATGGTGATTTCAAAATAGAAGTTTATGGAACTAAAGGAATTATTGCTACTCCAATTTATTGCACATCTGTGTTTGGATTACTTTTTCCAAACTGATAAATTGGCAAAACAGAAAAACACAATCGGGTTTAAAAGTTCCTTTTTATATTGGCACGGTTTAGCGTGCTTTTTATTGGCCTGGTTATTTTCGTTGCAGCTAAGTTTCGCATTGGCCGCCGGAATAATTGCAATAACCCACTTTTTAATAGATGGTTTTAAACGCCATCTCAACAATAGTAGGCATTTTGGACGATATGCTTTTTTTATAGACCAGGCTACCCATTTGGCAATTCTTACCTTAGTAGTTGTCTTATTTGATAAATGGCACGGTATCAACCCTCCATTTGATTTTTCAATAAATTTTAAATATTTACTCATAATTACAGGATACTTAGTATGCTTAAAACCTGCAAACATTTTTATAAGAGAGGTTTTTAAAGCTACCGAAATACAAGTTTCCAGCGACAATGAAATGCCCAATGCCGGAAAGGTAATTGGCGTTTTAGAACGTATTTTAACCCTCACTTTCATCATAGTTTCACAATATTCAGCGGTTGGATTTTTGATTGCTGCAAAATCCATTCTCCGTTATGGAAATAACGAAACCCTAAAGACGGAATACGTGCTTATTGGAACAATGCTAAGCTTCGGAATAGCTGTTATTGCTGGAATAATAATTAATTTCTTTTAAATTATATTCAGATTGCTAAATCGTTTTAGAAAAAATATTGAAACCCAATTTTCTTTTTTAGAAGAAAAAAAAATCCTCATAGCCTGTAGCGGTGGGCTTGACAGTGTAGTTTTGACATATTTGATGAAAGAATTGGACTTTGAGATTGCTTTGGCGCATTGCAATTTTTCATTACGTGGAAAGGAAAGCGATGGCGATGAGATGTTTGTGATCGGTTTGGCAAAAAGCATGGACATTCCAGTATTTGCTGAAACTTTTGACACAAAAAAAATTGCTGAAGAACACAAAATTTCCACCCAAATGGCGGCACGCGATCTGCGCTATGCTTGGTTTGCCGAAATTTTAAAGGATTTTAAATACGATTTTCTTTTAACAGCCCATCATTTGGATGACGATCTGGAAACTTTTTTTATCAATCTTTCGAGGGGAACGGGGCTGAATGGACTTACAGGAATTCCAAGGCAGAATAATAAAATCATTAGACCGCTTTTAGGTTTTTCACGAGATGAAATCCTGCAGTATGCTGAAAAGAATAATTTAAAATGGCGCGAAGACAGTAGCAATCTAAAGACTGATTATCTTCGAAATCAATTGCGTTTGGAAGTTTTGTCCCAATTCAAGAACATCAATGAATCGGTTCTAAAAAACTTTCAAAGAGCACAGCAAAACCTGCAAGCTTCACAAAATCTTATAGAAGATTATATGGCTTTGGTTTACAATCTGGTTGTTACCGAAGCTGTAAATTCATATAAAATCAATATTCAAAAAATTAAGGAACTGCCGCATACAGACGCTTTGCTTTATGAATTGCTAAACGGCTTCGGCTTTACGGAATGGGAAGATGTTTCAAATTTACTAGATGCACAAACGGGGAAACAGCTTTTTTCAAAATCGCACCGACTTATAAAAAACCGTGAAGAATTGGTGCTTACCGAAATTGATTTCGGAAATAATAATAAAGAATTTTTAGTTTTGGAGGAAGAAATAAATTCTCCGATAAATTTAAGAATTGAAACATCAAAATACATTGGCGAAACCGAGAAAAACTTAATATATGTTGCTTCTGAAAAGCTAAATTTCCCTTTAAGGCTTAGAAAATGGAAAAGCGGTGATAGTTTTCAACCTTTTGGAATGAAAGGAAAAAAGAAATTGAGCAAATTTTTCAAAGACGAAAAAATCCCTTTAAACGAAAAGGAAAAAGTCTGGCTGCTTTTAAGTGACGAAAAAATAGTTTGGGTAATTGGGCATCGTATGGATGACCGTTTCAAAGTAACTAAAGATTCAAAGAAAATTTTGAAAATTACTTGGAAAGCATAATACAGTAAAACAAGAATCCCGACCAAAGGCCGGGATTCTTTAACAAACCTAACTTAGTAAACTTTAAAGTGCACTAAGAATATTTTCTATCCCCACAAAAAATATTGCTTTGTGCATTATCCACTAATTCTATGATTCAAATATAGGGTAGGAAATAAATTTCCACAATACGTACTTACACGTATTTTTTTGTGATTAAAATCATTTTGAATTGTAAACAATAATAGTAACTTTCCATTTATGAATATACCAAAAAAAATAGGGGTTCTAACCAGTGGGGGTGATGCCCCGGGAATGAACGCCGCCATTCGGGCAGTGGTTAGGGCATGTGCCTATCATAACGTTGAATGCGTGGGCATTTATCGTGGTTTGCAAGGTTTGATTGAAGGTGATTTTAAAGAATTGAATGCGCGGTCTGTAAAAAACATCATCAATCGTGGCGGTACTTTTTTGAAATCTGCCCGTTCAAAGGAATTTAGAACTGAAGAAGGTAGAAAAAAAGCTATCAATAATCTTCAAAACGAAAATATAGATGCCTTGGTCGTTATTGGTGGCGATGGTACTTTTGCGGGAGCTTCCATTTTTATTAAGGAATTTAACTTTCCTATAGTTGGCCTACCGGGAACAATAGATAATGACATCAATGGAACAGATTACACCATCGGGTACGATACTGCTTTAAATACTGTGGTGGAAGCGATTGATAAAATTCGGGATACTGCAAATTCACATAATCGTCTTTTTCTTGTTGAAGTAATGGGTCGCGATGCTGGTGATATTGCTTTGAACGCTGGAATCGGAGCAGGAGCTGAAGAAATCCTTATTCCCGAACAGAATATGGGACGAGAACGTTTACTGGAATCGTTGAGTCGAAGTAAAAAATCTGGAAAAACCTCAAGTATCGTTGTGGTTTCCGAGGGAGACCAAATTGGTAAAAACATTTTTGGCCTTGCCCAATATATCGAAGAAAATTTAAAGGAATATGAAGTTAGGGTTACCGTACTTGGCCACATACAACGGGGCGGCTCCCCGAGTTGTTATGATCGTGTGCTCGCAAGCCGTTTGGGCGTTGGTGCTATTGATGCACTTTTGCGCGGTGAAACTAATGTGATGATTGGTATAGTTCACAATAAAGTAATTTCTGTTCCTTTTTCAGAAGCAATAAAGGGAAGTAATGAAATAGATGAAGATTTGATTCGCGTGGCAGACATCATTTCAATTTAACAATAAAAAATAAAAATATTAAATGAAAACGAAAATAGGAATTAACGGCTTTGGCCGAATTGGGCGTCTAGCCTTCAGAATAGCATCACAAAGAAATGATATAGAAATAGTAGCGGTAAACGATTTATTGGAAGTAGATCACTTGGCCTATTTATTGGAATATGATTCCGTTCACGGCAAATATCCCGGAACTATTGAAGTAAAAAAAGGAAACTTAATAGTAGATGGCAACAAAATAAGGGTTACTTCAGAAAAAAATCCCGAAGACTTAAAATGGGACAATGTAGATGCCGAAATTATTATCGATTGTACCGGGATTTTTAAAGAAGTAGATTCGGCTTCGGCACATTTAAAAGCTGGTGCCAAAAAAGTGATTATTTCCGCACCTTCAAAAACGGCACCTATGTTTGTGATGGGCGTCAACCATAAAGATGTAAAATTTTCTGATACGATTGTTTCAAACGCCTCGTGTACCACGAACTGTCTTGCTCCGATGGCAAAAATAATAAATGACGAATACGGAATAGTTGAAGCATTAATGACGACGGTCCATTCCGTAACGGCCTCTCAATCAACGGTTGACCAACCATCAAAGAAGAACTACCGTATGGGAAGAAGTGCTTTGAGCAATATTATTCCAACAACTACAGGCGCTGCTGTTGCGGTAACCAATGTAATACCAGAGTTGAAGGGCAAACTTACAGGTATGGCTTTTCGCGTACCAACCACAGATGTTTCGGTGGTTGATTTAACGGTTCGCACTGAAAAACCCGCGACCTATGAAGAAATAAAAGCACTATTCAAAAAAGCTTCAGAAAACGAATATAAAGGAATCGTAAACTACACCGAAGCCGAAGTGGTTTCGCAGGATTTCGTTTCAGACCCGCATATTTGTACTTTTGATGCCAACGCCGGCATTGCGCTTAATGATAATTTCTTTAAGTTAGTGGCTTGGTACGATAACGAATACGGCTACTCCGCAAAACTGGTAGATTTGGCCGCTCACGTTGCAACTTTATAAATTATGACCCTAATAACCGACGGCGGTTCTACAAAATGTGATTGGGTATTGTTGGATAATTCTGGCGAGCTTGTCTTTAAAACAGCTACTTCAGGTCTTAATCCTACGGTGGTTCTAAAAGAGGAATTGTTGCTTCGCATTGCTTCAAACGAAACTTTAAAAAACATTTTCAATAGTGTTGAAATTTTAGATTTTTATGGAGCAGGCTGTGGCACTGCAACGCCGCGAAGTATTTTAAAGGAAGTTTTGGAAGAACTATTTACAATAGCAAAAGTCAACGTCTCCGAAGATATGGCGGCCGCGGTTTTTGCCGCAACTACTGAACCGGGAATTGTTTGCATTTTGGGCACGGGTAGCAACAGTTGTTATTATGACGGAACTGAAATTCACGCGCCAATCCCAGCTTTGGGATATGTTTTGATGGATGAAGCCAGTGGAAATTACTTCGGAAAAAGATTGATCCGCGATTATTATTATCATAGAATGCCTACGGAAATTGCTGAGGAATTTGAGAAAAAATTCAATTTGGAGGCAGATGAAATTAAAATGAATTTGTACAAAAAGCCAAACCCAAACGCATATTTGGCGTCTTTTGCGCAATTCATTTTTACGCAGAAAGAAATAAACCCATACTTTTACGCGCTGATAAAAGAAGGTATTTCAAATTTTATTGAATGCCGCATTCTTTGTTATGAAAAAGCGCACGAAGTTCCAGTTCATTTTATTGGCTCCATTGCACATTTTTCAGAAGAAATTATAAAAGAATGTTTTGCAGGACACAATCTTAAGCTTGGAAATATCGTTCAACGCCCAATAGATGGGCTAATAGATTATTATAAAAGCAAAATTCATAACTCATAAATCTAAAATCGTCAATCGTAAATCAGAATGTCTTTACCCAAAATAAATCCTACAGAAACCGAGGCTTGGAAGGCACTTGAAACCCATTTTCAAGAAATGAAAGAGTTGGAAATGCAAGATGTTTTTGAAAAGGATGCCAATCGAGCAAATCAGTTTAAGATTACATGGCAGGATTTCTATATAGATTATTCAAAAAACAGAATTACCGATGAAACCCTTTCTCTTTTATTAAAACTTGCTGTGGAAGTAAAGTTGAATGATGCCATCAAACAACAATTTTCAGGTGAGAAAATAAATGAGACCGAAGACCGAGCTGCATTGCATACAGCACTGCGCGATTTTGAAAACCTGAAACCGGAAGTGAAAACGACACTTCAAAAAATGGAAAGTTTTTCCGAAGAAATAATAAATGGTTCACACAAAGGTTTTACAGGAAAAGCGATTACTGACGTTGTAAACATCGGTATAGGCGGAAGTCATTTGGGTCCGGAAATGGTTACGGAAGCACTTCAGTTTTACAGAAACCATTTAAAGATTCATTTCATTGCAAATATTGATGGCGATGGAATAGCTGAAATACTCAATGGTTTAAACCCTGAAACAACACTTTTTATAATTGTTTCAAAAAGCTTTACTACCCAAGAAACCATTGCAAATGCTATGTTAGTGAAAGATTGGTTTCTGAAAAAAGGAAAGAATGAAGCCATTCAAAAACATTTTGTAGCTGTTTCGGCAAATGTGGATGGCGCAGAAGACTTTGGGATTTCCAAAGAAAACATTTTCCCGATGCAGGATTGGGTTGGTGGCAGATTTTCACTTTGGAGTTCCGTGGGACTTTCCATTTGCTGTGCTATTGGTTTTAAGAATTTTGAAGCATTGCTGAAAGGTGCTTTCGAAATGGACAACCATTTTAAAAATGAAGATTTTGCCAAAAATATTCCCGTGATACTTGCTTTACTTTCAATTTGGTACAATAATTTTTTTAAAGCGGAAAGTGAGGCGGTAGTTGCATATTCACAATATCTACACAAACTAGTTCCATACCTGCAACAGGCGATAATGGAGAGTAACGGTAAAAGTGTGGACCGAAATGGCAAAAAAATAGATTACCAAACGGGGACGATAGTTTGGGGCAATGTGGGCAGTAATTCGCAGCACGCTTATTTTCAACTTTTGCACCAAGGCACAAAATTGATTCCAACTGATTTTATAGGTTTTAGCGAATCACTTCACGGAAATATTGAAAACCACAGTATTTTAATGGCTAACTTTTTCGCACAAACTGAAGCACTTTGGGAAGGAACGCATCATAAGCATGTTGAAAATTCTTTTAAATCCTTTGAAGGATACAAACCCACCAATACTATTCTAATAAAAAAATTGTCGCCCAAAAACCTAGGAAGCCTTATTGCACTTTACGAACACAAACTCTTCGTTCAAGGCATTATTTGGAATATTTTCAGTTTCGATCAATGGGGTGTGGAACTGGGTAAAACCGTTGCAAAAGGGACTCTAAAAGCTATTGAACATAGAAATCTCTTAGCGATAGAAAATCGTTCAACAGCTAATTTGATGGAATTTTTTTTTAAAAAATAGCTACAAACTTCGCACTTCACATTTCAAACTTCCCACATTTTTTATATCTTTCAGTTATAAACTCCCCGTTTATACTTACAGAATTATGCTTACAAAAGTTTATGGAAGCGCCGTATTTGGCGTTGAGGCTACAACCATTACTGTTGAAGTAAATGTTGATAATGGAATAGGGTATCATTTAGTTGGCCTTCCCGATAACGCTATACGTGAAAGCAATTTTCGTATTGCTGCCGCTTTACAGAACAACGGTTACAAAATTCCCGGAAAGAAATTGATTCTCAATATGTCGCCTGCAGATCTTCGGAAGGAAGGCTCTGCCTACGATCTTACTTTGGCGATGGGGATCCTCGTTGCCACGGAACAAATTGAAGAGCGAAATCCACTTTCGGAATATATTATTATGGGCGAATTGTCTTTGGATGGAAACCTGCAACCCATTAGAGGCGCGTTGCCAATTGCACTGAAAGCAAAGGAAGAAGGTTTTAAAGGCTTTATTCTTCCGAAGCAAAACGCAAAGGAAGCAGCAATCGTTGAAGGTATTGAAGTTTACGGAATTGAAAATATAAAGGAAGTGATCGGTTTTTTCAACAAAAACATTCCACTCGAAAAGACCGAAGTAGATATGGAAGCCGAATTCTACGAGCATTTGGAACATCCCGAATTTGACTTCGCCGACGTAAAAGGACAGGAATCCATTAAACGTTGCATGGAAATAGCAGCTGCGGGTGGTCACAACATTATTTTGATTGGGCCACCGGGTTCGGGAAAAACTATGCTTGCCAAACGTTTGCCCAGTATTTTGCCACCGATGACTTTACAGGAAAGTCTTGAAACTACTAAAATACATAGCGTTGCGGGTCGTACAATGGAAAAAGGGGGCATTATGACTTCGCGTCCTTTCCGCAGTCCGCATCATACAATTTCAGATGTTGCCCTAGTTGGTGGCGGACAATACCCACAACCAGGCGAGATAAGCTTGGCTCACAACGGCGTGTTGTTTTTGGATGAACTTCCTGAATTTAAACGTGGTGTTTTGGAAGTGATGCGACAGCCTTTAGAAGATCGCGACGTAACCATTTCTCGTGCAAAGTTTACAGTAACTTATCCGTCCAGTTTTATGCTCGTAGCGAGTATGAATCCAAGTCCCGGCGGCTATTTTAACGATCCCGATGCACCGGTAATGTCTTCACCTGCGGAAATGCAACGTTATTTGAGCAAAATTTCGGGACCACTTTTGGACAGGATAGACATTCACATAGAAGTAACCCCAGTTCCGTTTGAAAAACTAAGTGACGAACGCCGGGGGGAATCCAGCATTGTTATTCGGGAGCGGGTTACAAATGCCCGAAAAATACAATCGGACCGCTTTTTGGAATTTGAAAAGGTACACTACAACGCACAAATGGGGGTGAAGCAAATTCGGCAATTTTGCAAACTTGACGAAGCTTCGTTGCAACTCTTAAAAACAGCTATGGAGCGTTTAAATCTTTCCGCACGTGCGTATGACCGGATTTTAAAAGTAGCACGCACCATTGCCGATTTGGAAGCTACCGAAACAATAAACGGCAACCATATATCTGAAGCCATTCAATATAGAAGTTTGGACCGGGATGGGTGGTTTGGGTAAGTTGTTGTTTGCTCATAATTTAAAGGTTTGTTTTAACTTTTTTTTAAGAGTAAAACTAGCTTCTCATAGTATCTTTAAAACTTTCCTAAATTTAATTCATTATGTTTAAAAACACGTTTAAAATCAGCGTTTTAGCAACGGCTTTAACAACGTTGATTGTCTTTTCCTGTAAAACAAAACAGGAAATAACAACTGAAGATAATGCCAAACTTTCAGTAGAATTTGAAAAGTACGAACTCGAAAACGGTCTTGATGTAATTCTTCACCAAGACAAAAGCGACCCGATTGTTTCGCTTGCCATTCAATATGGCGTAGGGTCCAATCGAGAAAAAACAGGTCGTACCGGCTTTGCTCACTTATTTGAGCATATGCTTTTTCAGGAATCTGAAAATGTACCACAGGATCAATTTTTTAAAACAATTCAGGACGCTGGGGGTACGCTTAACGGCGGAACCTGGAAAGACGGAACAATTTATTATGAAATAGTTCCAAAAAACGCAATGGAAACCGTGATGTGGCTGGAAAGCGACCGCATGGGTTTTTTAATAAACACAGTAACCGAATCTGCTTTTTACAACCAGCAAGAAGTAGTTCAAAACGAAAAACGTCAACGAGTTGACAACAATCCTTATGGACACACAAGTTGGGTGATAGACAAAAACTTATATCCTGAAGGGCATCCATATAATTGGCAGGTAATTGGAGAATTGGAAGATCTTCAAAATGCAACCGTGGAAGACGTAAAGGAATTTTACGATCGCTTTTACGGACCAAACAATGCAACTCTGGTTTTAGCAGGTGATTTTGATACTGCCGAAGCCAAAAAAATGATTGAAAAATATTTTGGTGAAATTAAAAGACGCCAAGAGGTAGAGCCGCTAAAGCCACAATCAGTAACACTTTCAGAAACCAAAAGGCTTTATCATGAAGATAATTTTGCAACCGCGCCACAACTGAATATGGTTTGGCCCACTTTGGAACAATATACTGAAGATGCTTACGCTTTAGACTTTTTGGGCGAAATACTTTCCCAGGGAAAGAAGGCGCCATTATATAAAGTCTTGGTGAAAGAAAAAGATTTAACAGCGAGAACAACTGCATACAATAGTTCAAATGAATTGGCTGGAGACTTTCAAATTTCAATTACGGCAAACAATGGTGTTGACCTAGATTCCATAGAAAGCGGAATTAACGAAGCCTTTGCGCTTTTTGAAAAAGAAGGTGTTACCGACCGCGACATTGAAAGGATTAAAGCAGGATTGGAGACCCAATTCTACAACGGAATTAGTAGCGTGTTGGGAAAATCATTTCAATTAGCGCAATATAACGTATTCACTGGTGATCCAGGATTCATCACTCAAGACATAGAAAACATCAAAAAAGTTACAAAGGAAGATGTATTGCGAGTTTACAATAAATATATAAAAGATAAACCTTACGTGATGACCAGTTTCGTTCCAAAAGGACAACTTGAATTGATTGCAGAAAATTCAGAAAAAGCCAAAGTAGTTGAAGAGGAAATTAAGGAAAACGTTGCCAAAACAATTGAAGAAACTAATACGGAAATAGCAAAAACCCCCTCTAACTTTGACCGTTCAAAACCACCTGTACAAGGTACAGCTCCTGAATTGTCAATTCCCGAAGTTTGGAATGCAAATCTTGAGAATGGATTGAAAGTTTCTGGAATTGAACAGAACGAAATTCCAACCGTGAACTTCAGTTTGGTGATTGAAGGAGGGCATTTACTCGACGATATGCAAAAGAACGGTGTGGCCAACCTAATGAGCGATATTTTGATGGAAGGTACCGCAAACAAAACCCCAGAGGAATTGGAGGAAGCCATTGACCTTTTGGGTGCAAGCATTAATATGTACACTACGGATGAATCTATCGTAATTAGAGGAAATACCTTGACGCGTAATTTCGATAAAACAATGGATTTGGTAACCGAAATCCTTTTGGAACCTCGTTGGGACGAAGAGGAATTGGGACGTATTAAAACCAAAACTATAAATCAAATTGAACGTTCGGATGCAAATCCAAATGTAGTTGCAAATCGTGTTTACAATAAAATTCTTTATGGGGATGATCATATTTTTAGTTACCCAACAATGGGTACGGTGGAATCTGTGAAGTCAATAACCATGAACGATTTAAAGGAATATTACAACAAGAATTTTTCGCCTTCCATAAGTTCATTCCAAGTAGTTGGAAAAATTGACAAAGACGCGGTTTTGAAAGATTTGAAAGGTTTAGAAGAGCGTTGGGCTGCAAAGGAGGTTGCTATTCCTGAATATCCAGTTGCCAATAATCGGGATAAGGCTTCCCTTTACTTTGTAGATATCCCGAATGCCAAGCAATCTGTTATAAACGTAGGCTATATAGCTTTGCCGAAAACAGATAATGACTTTTATCCTGCGGAAGTAATGAACTATAAGCTGGGCGGTTCCTTTTCAGGAAACGTAAATTTAATTCTGCGTGAGGAAAAAGGATATACCTATGGCGCCCGAACCAATTTCAGCGGAAGTAAAATTCCAGGGACATTTACAGCCTCATCAAGCGTTAGAACCAACACCACAGGAGAGTCCGTTCAAATTTTTAGGGATGAAATTTCAAAATACAAAGAAGGCATTTCTCCCGAAGATCTTGAATTTACGAAGAATGCGCTCATAAAATCAAACGCCCGTCGTTTTGAGACACAGGGTTCACTTTTGGGAATGTTGCAGGAAATCAACGAATACAACCTTCCGGCAAATTACATTGAAAAGGAAGAAGCCATTGTGAAAAATATGACATTAGAGCAACATAAGGAATTGGCCAATAAATATTTGGACGCTTCCAAAATGGCTTATTTGGTGGTTGGTGATGCTGCCACGCAGTTTGCGCAGTTTAAGGATATGGGCTTTGACGAAGTGAAGCTTCTCGACAAAAATGGAGAGGAAGTGAAACTTGAGGATGTGAAAATGTAATAGTTAGTATTAGAAATTTATTTGCCACGAATTCACGAATCAAAATTTATTTGTGAATTTGTGGTTTTTTATTTTTTTATCTTTATCTAAATTCTTCACTTTTATGAAATGCCCTTTAAAAATTGCAATTCCACCTAAGATGGATAATTGGGTCATTCCACCTGCCTGCCTGCAAGGCAGGTCTTCCACTTTATCAAATATTTTATAAAGATGAAAAACTACTGCCTTATTTTTTTCTTCGGAATTTTTCTATTTGGTTGTAAAGACAAAAAAGAAAACACAGAGATTTCCAAAAAGGAGGAAACTTACATACAAACGTTTCCCGAACCAACCTTTACATTAGCTGAAGCCAATAAACTTATTGAGCTTCCACTGCATTGCGTAGGCACAAAATATCCTTATAAGCCGGGCGAAACTTTGGAAAGTAAAGCAGATTTGGTGGAACCGATTGCTGTACATCCTATCTTTTACGGATGTTTTGACTGGCACAGCGCCGTCCATGGCTATTGGTCTATGGTTACATTACTGAAACAATTTCCAGAAATGGAAAAGGCAGAAGAAGTCAGAAAATTGCTGAAAGAAAAAATCACGGCCGAAAATGTGGCGACCGAGCTTGCCTTTTTTGAAAAACCCATCAATAAATCCTTTGAAAGAACCTACGGTTGGGCTTGGCTCCTAAAACTTTCCGAAGAATTACACAAGTGGGACGACCCAATGGCGAAGGATTTGGAACAAAACCTGAAACCATTGGCAGATATTATTGTGCTTCGTTACAAAGAATTTCTTCCAAAACTGAATTACCCAATCCGAGTGGGCGAGCATACCAATACAGCCTTTGGATTGACTTTCGCTTATGACTACGCTGAAACGATGGGCGATTTGGAATTAAAACAATTAATTGAAAAGCGCGCCCGAGATTTTTATATGAATGATGAAAACTGTCCTATTAATTGGGAACCCAGCGGCTATGATTTTCTTTCGCCTTGTTTGGAAGAAATTGACATCATGCGCCGCGTACTATCACCAAAGGCAAAATATTCCGATGGGGAAGAGTTTATAAAATGGTTGGACAAATTTATGCCTCAACTTGCTGATAAAAACTATCATTTAAAAGTAGGGGAGGTAAGCGACCGTACTGATGGCAAATTAGTGCATTTGGACGGCCTGAACTTTAGTAGGGCTTGGGTTTTTTATGGTTTGGCAAAACGGTACCCGAAATACAAACATCTTGAAAATTTGGCCAATGAACACGTGGCGTATTCCTATCCAAACTTAGTGGGTGATAGTTACGAAGGCGGCCACTGGCTGGGCAGTTTCGCTATTTATGCATTAAATACGCTACACGGAAAATAGGCTAATGTGTGCGGTTTTCCTTTAAAAACTCACGTCTAATTCCCTGTTGTAAAATTTTAATTGAAAGTGTTTCAGATTTTTCACTTAAAACCTGCAGGCAGCAAAATTGGATGATGTTTAAAATATTGGAGCCCGTGAGTTCGTATTTTTTTGAAATTTCTTCCCAATCAATTTCTTTTGAAATTTTCAGTTTTTCGGGAAGATTTGTTTTCCAAATAACAGCCCGTTCCTTTGCACCGGGCATTTCGAAAGCGATAATAGATTGAAACCTGCGCGTAAAAGCTTCGTCAATATTATCCCGAAAATTGGAAGCCAAAATAATTAATCCGTGATGCGATTCCACGCGTTGCAGTAAATAGCTAACCTCTTGGTTTGCATATTTATCGTGGGCATCTCTAACATTTGTTCGTTTTCCGAAAATAGCATCGGCCTCGTCAAAAAACAAAATCCAGTCTTTATGCGCGGCCTTATTGAAAAGGTTTGAAAGGTTTTTTTCGGTCTCGCCTATGTATTTGGAAACCACTGTTGAAAGATCGATTCTATAAACGGGTTTGTGGGTGTATTTTCCCAAAAGGCTTGCGGTCAGTGTTTTTCCCGTACCCGCTGGTCCATGGAAAAGCACTCGGTAACCTGCTTTCAAGCGTTTCTCCATTCCCCAATTTTTGAAAAGATGGTCGTTGTGTTGCAACCAAAATTCAAGCTCCTTTATTTGCTGCAAGGTTTTTTCGCTTAAAATCAAATCATCCCACTCCAATTGGGTTTCAAGTTTTTCCGCCGGAAATTGGGTGCTCAATTTTGGTGGCGGCACCTCTCCCGTGGTGAGCTTGTGTATAATTTCTGGGAAAAGCACTAATTTTCCGCTCATCATAGGTTCTCCCGAAGGTACATTTTCGAGGTAAAGCACATCTTTTTTGTTGAAGAAATGTGCTTCCGAAAAGTAGTCCATGCACTCCATTCTTTTTGTGAAATCTGAGCCTCCCAAAATAAATTGAACGGTTTCGCCTGTGGGAAGAATGCCGCGGTGATTTTGCCCTTTTACACCGCCAAACTCAACAAAATCGGTCCCTTTTGGGAATTCCTTTGAAACCACATCGAGCAAAATTGACGGATAAATGGAAGGTGCGAGGGCCAAAAGAAGAACTAATGCTTCCGCTTGTGAAAGGTTTTCTTCTTTTAAAAATTCACCCAATTTTGATTTCCCTAGTTTTTTTGAATCCAGACTAGGTGCTTGCGTCCCAAAATCTGAGCTGGGATTTTTTATTCGCCACGAAATGACCGCTTCCAAAAAGTTGAAAATTTTAGTTAGCTCAATTTCAGATGTATCTTTCATCTATATTTTATATTATTTAAAAAGCGATTTCCGGATTTTTGTTTTTTTCCATGGTTTTTGTATTGATTATTTTTTCAATTTCTGAAAATTGCTCTTCCAACAAAGGATGTTTTAAAATGGCATCGATATAATTTAAGCTGCTTATACTTAAATGCCGCGAAAGGGTAGGTTCGTAAAATTCCCAAGGGTCAAAAAAGGATTTGTTTGGTTTTTCGGTCAAGGAAAGTATCAAATTGTTTTCCTTTTCGAGAAAAACTTCAAGTTTTTTGCGGGTTTTCGAATTTGTAATCGTGCCCTTAAAAAATGCTTCCACATCATCAATGGAGACTTTGTGCGGCATAAAAATTTTGAAATAACGCAATTTTCCATCGGCGGCTTCTTCCCAATTGGTCAAATAATCACTGAGGTAGTTGGGGATTTTATCAAGATTGAGCCCCGTTTCCAAATCGACGATTATGTTATCCGATTCGTTTTCGTTTTTGTGGATGTGAAGGATTTTGTTTTCTTTTTTGAATTTTTCAACCAAATAATTCACATACAGACTTTTGCTGTTTATAATTTCAACATAAGCAATCTGTTTGTCGCCCAAAACCTGATTGCGAAGTAAATAATGGTGCAAATCCAAACATCCCAAAAGTCCGCTATTGTCAATCGCCCCCGCATCGATAAAATGGCCGTGCCCCTTTATTTTTGCGGCCGGACTGAAAATAGGGAAACGGTTGGTAGTGGAAACCGCTTGGTAAAAAGGAATGGTTTTATTGCCCGCCAAATCGGCCAGATTTTCTGCATAGGGAAAAATTGCGTTGAAATCTCTTTGTCTCACAGACCACAGAATGCCACGGTTTCCTTTTTGGCCGGCGGTATTCATAATGAGCGACGGAAAGTAGCCGCCTTTTAGGAAAGCTTCTTTCCAATAATCGCGAAAAGAAACTTTGGAAAGATGTTTTGAAGGCGTGTTTTGGATGTTGTTTTGATATTTCACCATTGCGTAATAAGGACGGTCGCGTAAGCCGATACGCTGGCTAAAGGGCCACAGCTTTCGATAGGTATCCAGCCCGAACGTTAGCGTTAAATCCAGTGAGGTATAATTTTGTTTTGCGAGGGAATCTATCTTTTTTTTGATGCGAAGCGTATCCAAAGCATCTTCCTTGAAAAGCCCCGTATAGAGCGCCAAACCTAACGAACCGCCCGAAGCGCCCGAAAAGGCGATGCTTTGTTTCAACAGTTTTCCTTCTGTATTTGTTTGTAATTTGTTCAGCACATTAAGTGTCCAAACGTTTGCTTTTAACCCGCCGCCGTGTGAAGCTATAAAGAAAAGTGTGTTGTCCTTTTTTGCTTTTAGACTATCCAAAAATACTGCTTCGGGTATTTCAGTCTTTGTGTTTTCAACTAAATCCAGTTCGTGGGTAGTGACTTCGGTATTGGTACAATTTGTAATAATTATGAGAACAATCAATATCAGGTTAATTGCCAAAAATGCACGATAACTTTTGGTGTTCAGCAATTGTTTTTTTCTGGCAACAAAAAAGTACTTACCCAGACTTGCCAATACAAAATAGTAAAAGTAGAAGAAGGCGAGCAAAATGGGAACGCCATTCATCAGCGGCCATCCCAAAATGCTGGCCATTGTGAGTACAAAAAGAAAAATTGCGGCCACTAAAAAGTTCAAATAAAACATTAACAGATAGTTCTCGGATTTTTCCAAAAAGTGGATTTTTTCAAAAAATATCCGTACGGGAAGATATTTGGCGCTAGTTAACGTATCTAAAATCAAACTGAATTTGGAGCGCAACAATCTGAAAAAAATGTAATTGAACATAAAGGCATAGCTGGTCAACAGCAGCATTATAAACCCTCCCGGGCTGAAATTGCCCCAAGTAAGCGTATTTATGAGCAGAACAACGCACAGGATAGCAATGATTAGGTACCAAAGGGCCAATTTTCGGTAGAATTTTATTAGCTTATCAGGAAGTTCTTCGGTGGTTTTTTCACTTTCGTACCTGGTGATTTTTTCCTTCAAATAGATATAAAGTACAAAAGGGACGAGAAGCAGCACATAAATAATAATCTTCACCTTATCAAAAGGGAAATCCTCAAAAATGAAGTTTGGCTTAAAACTGCTGATGATGAAGTGTATCCAAACAATGTGTATCAAAATGCCAGTGGAATAGCGAAAATAATTGGCCCAGTTATCGGGTTTGTAACCTGAGCTCTTATCTGTGGTAAAAGTATAGACCGTAAATTTTTTAAAAATCCACCAGTTTAAAGGGTGCTTTGCGTGCCAGTTTGTATAATCGCCACTGTTGTTGAGATCAGCTGCATAATAGGTATAAATAGGGTAGTGGGAAAGCGCAACAGCCAGCCCGTTAATGAAAAAGAATGCCAAAAACAGGGAAACCCATTTGGTCTCTATCAAATCGACCATCATAGTGAAGGCCTGATCCATTTGGGTTAACAACAAAAGAATGATCAATATGACCAAAAGGCTTAAAATAGAAGACTTAAAAAAATTTTTGAAAGATTTGAAAAGATGATGCACAACATCAATCAGCTTTGTAATCCACGATTTTTTTTCTTCAGTTTCTTTCATTGAAAAAAGATATAAGCTTCTAATTTAAAGATAATTATCTAGAAAAATTTCTTTTGAAATAATAATAAACTATACCAATGGCTCGATCGAGAAAACATCCAGTTTCGATTTTCTGAAATTTCGGGTTCTTTTTAAAACCGCAATCCCGTTTCGGGAGCCCGCTTGGTTGGTATTTCCCTCAATGGTCTCAATCACGTCGTTGCCCACGGAAATGATAATACCTGTATGCGTCCAATCATATCTAGATTTTTGCAAAAGGAAAAAATCACCCGGTTTCATCACCGAAGGATTGTTGCGAACCGTTTGGTAACGCGTCAACAACCCTTTGCTCAAACCTGTCGTCCCAACGGTATCGCAACTGTAAGTAAGCGGCATTAAGCTGCGGAAATCCTTCCCGAGCGCGCTGGCGGCTTGGTCTAAAATTGTTTGTGCAAAGCCCATGCACCAGTACCAAGGCGAACCGTCATGGCCGTCCATATACGCCCGAACCCACGGGCCACTGTTGGATTGTCCTTTTATTTCGAGCTCGAAAGGAGCGTTCCTTAAATGATTTTCAGCCGCTTCCACCATTGCATTTCTTAGCGTGATTGACTGCAATGGTCTTTCAAATGCATCTTTCATGCCTTCGCAGAGTTTTTCAAAAAGTTGTGGGGTAACTATCCCGGTCTGGCTGCTTTTTGTTGCCTTTTGAAAATTTTTGACCGCTTTTTCGGTTGCTGGGCCAAAATCGCCGTCAATTCCGGTTACAGTACCACTTTCGGGGTTTTGAATGGCATAGAGTGAAAGCCAAGACTGTATTTTCATCACATCTTTTTTAGTATTGTCGCCGTGTCTTTTTTGGGTCTCGTTAATGGTCAGCTCTTTTAGATATTTGTCTTTTTTCATGATTTCATCTGTTAAATTGTTTATTTTTTGAGGAAAATTATTTTCGATTCCTGAACGGCGACGAGCATCCCGTTCCAAGCGCCAACGGTGTGTATGAAATTATCGATTTCAAAAACTTCAACATCTTTTTGAATAAATGCAGATTTCCATTGGTAATTTCCGTCAATGTCCATTTCCTGTTTTTGTAGCCAGAGCACGGCCTCGCTTCCCGAAATCGCCTGTAGTTTTCCGGTATTTGCGTTTTTTGAAGCAACACAATGTTTCTCTTCACTGTGCTGAAATTTTAAACACACGGTGTTGCTTTCCATCCATCCAAAATAAATATCTTCATTTGATTGCCCAACTGTTATAGACTGTGAAATATTTAAGGAATGTTGCTCATTTGTAATCAAATCAATTACGATCGTTTTGTTTTTTTCTGAAATGATCGCGAAAAGGGTTTTCGGGACGGCGATGAGTTTTGCTGGCGGATTTTCAACTTGTATTTGCTGAATTTGTTCTATTTCAGAATTATTAAAATTTAAGATACCACGCTTTATTTCATCGGCTTTTTCCTGCCAAGCAACATATATTTTATCCGTGCCGCCAACCTTGGGCCAAATACTGGGAGTGATTTCCAAAGGTATTTTTTGAAGAATTTCTCCGGAAAAATTTATAGCTACAATTATGGCGTTTCCCTCATTATCACTGCCGGAAATAATTATTTGGCTTTCAAAAATATAAGCAGATGTCGATAATATGGGAAGGGTTTTAATTTTTTCAAAAGTGAAAGAATCACTTATTTTAAATACAAAAGTTTCTCTCTTTGCAATTGAATTTGTTAAGATGAAAAGACTTTCCTTCCAAGAAACCAAAACGGCATTCGTTTCAACAGCAACGGGCAGTGAAACGGTTTTTTCAATTTTCAGAAATGATTTATACTTTGTCATCTTAATATTTTTTTGATTTAGGCATTGTCGTGCATAAATTCCGCAAAGGATACATAAGCCGGTATAAAAGCGGCCTCCACGCCGGGTGTTGAAGCGGCGAGGGCTTCCAAAAGCAATGATATCTGCTGCCGCGGATCAGCCCGGAAAAAGTCTGGACCTATAAACAGCGTATCGCCTGCAATGGAGGCTCCACCCATCCAAGACACTACACCAACGGCAAGGCCAAAGACTGTTAAGTCTCTTTTTACGGCAAAGCGCATCAATTTATATTTTTCAACGATAGCGGCTAATTTCACCATATCGTCCAAAGTTGGTTGGTTTGGCGGAACGGAAGGATCATTTACGGGAAATCGCAATGCAGCTTCGTGCATATATGCATTGGCCCAAGTTGCGGCCCAGGTTTGGGAGCCATCGCGTACTAATTGTGCTTCCCCGAAGAGTTGCCCCGAATGGCTTGTTGCCCAGGCCAATCTTTTCTCCAATTGTGCAATTGCAAGTTTCAGTGGGTCTTCATCCGCAGCATCTATCCCTATAAAAGTATCATTGTACGGCGTGCTTATTCCGGCCGGCACCGCATTTGCATTTCCTGTAGTCTGTACTTCTTTTGCGAAAAGCGCAAAAAGTGCATAGCTGTCTGAATTTCGTAAACGGTCTTCAGGCGAAAGTTGGAACATCATCCGTTCGTGCCTATACGCCACGTCTTTTGTCCCTTCGGTAGGAGCTCCCGCGCCACCCAAAGGTGTGGTTCCGTGGGCACTTTCGTGAATTAGATTTCTAGCGGCATCATTGGTGTTCAAACTTTTAAAGGTAGGAACGCATAAAGTCATGGTTGAAGCAGAATCGACACCATTATTATATGCTATTGGCCCATTTTCACAACCGCCGGTATCACATTGGCCGCCACAATTTGTAATTGCGGGCAAACCTGCAACATGCGCTTGCAATCTTAACAAATTGCTTGAAAGTGTTGCTAAAATGGCGGCATCATTTCTTCCGAAAAATTGCTGTACTAAATTTGGGTTAAAATCTGCGTGTGTTGCATTTGTAGCATTTATGGCTGCAGTCATTGCGTCATTGGCTATGGGCAATGCGGTATTAAAAGCTGTCAATGTATCGGGATCCATCGTTGCACAGGGCTGGGTAGGCGGATTTACTTTTTGTGGAGGATTGCTTCCCACAACTATTGCATCGCAATCCAAGGTTGTGGGAGTAGCCGTTCCTGTTAGGATTTCAACGCTTCTCGCACTTGCAAAATCACTTCGTGTTGAAGTGGCCGCGGCATTTCCAATAGCCGAAACAACGCTTATGGCGTTTGGATTCTGCTGTAATCTTGCCAAAACCGCATTGGCTCTATCCTGCGCAAGGGTGGTGGGCTCTTCCATGCTTGCAAAGCCAATCAGCCTTACATTTGTGGGTGTTGTCAACTTTAAGGCATCAATTGCGGCAATTCCACCAGGAGTAAGAATGGCACTTCCCGCTGCGAAAAAAATCTTGTCCTGCGAAGAAGCAGGTATTCTCGTAATCTGAAAATCGTTTGGTCCCGCTGTTGGCATTACGGCCGGGAGCGCACCAGCGGTTGGCTGAAGTGTTACTAGGCTTTTTCGGTTTTGGGTTGAATCTATGGCTGAAAATTCCTCGGTTTCACCGTGTGCAAATTTGTTAAAGGTTGCGGTTGAAGGAATACCAGCACTTCCATCGCTAGGGTTTTTCAGTTCGTTTTCCACGGCATTTGCGCGATCGCAGGAAAGACGCCAATTGGTTGAAGCCGCTCCATCACAGCTCGCAAAGCCATCAATGCGTACAGTGTCATTGCGTGCGTCGGCGTGCCACTTTGCCGCAATTGCTGAAAGCGCTGCTTTGCTTTGGGCGTCTATGGCCCAGTTTCCGACTACATAATTTATTTCAGTATTTTGATGGGTTGGGCGTGATGTCTCAGTAGAACATCCGTTCATACCCGTTGAGGGAATTGTGACTGGGCTATTTTCGCAGGCCCGCTGAATATTATTATGAAAGCCCTTATTTTGCTGAATTACGTGCGTAAGCTCATGTGCCAATAAGTGTTTTCCAGATTTTGTGGAAGGATTGAATTTTCCGGAATTGAAATAAATATCGTTGCCATTTGTAAAAGCCTGCGCTCCCAAAGTGCGGCTCATTTGCACGGAGGTACTATTGTTGTGAATGCGTACATTGCCGAAATCTGCCCCAAAACTTTTCTCCAATTGTGCTTTTGAATTTTTGGGAAGGGGAGTGCCACTGCCTTTTGTACTTTTTAAAGTATTTTCAATACTTGAAGTTGAAGCAGCGCTGCTTTTGGAGGATTTTTTTTGAATGTTTTCTTCTTTCTGTTCGCAGGCTTCACATTTTTTTTGGATTTTGGAAATCCCATCTTCTTCAGAGGCTTTTGAAATAGCGGCCTCCTTTTCACATTCCTCACATTTTTCTTGGATTTGTTCGTCTTCAACGCTCTTTAATTGGACCAACGGGGTTATGGAATCGGAAAGCGGCTTTTGTTGGATTTCCGTATTTTCTTCGTCGGTTTTTTTCTGAATTGTTGCTGGTGGAAAAAAAGTTTTCGAAGCACGGAAGGCACCATTTTCCATTCGCTGCACCACTTTATCGGCTACGGAATCGGCTTCTTTTTCATAAGCATCGTCGGCTTTTCCCACAGATAGCTTGGCCTGTGCCGCAAAAAAGGGCGTATTGCCTTTTGTGGGCTGCAAGGAATTTGGTTTTCCGTTTTGGGCGCTATTTATTGAAAAAGCTCTCATAATTTTACCAATCTACAAACAGGATTTTTTCCTTCCACGGAATTTTGATCAAATGCACATTCCACGGCAGTTTGTCCAATAGAATATCCTGGGTTTTGCGTTGAATATAAAGCTGTTGTTTTTCTGCTGAAACCGTGAGTTTGCCTTCCCGTTGCAAAAATTCGTTTTGAAGAATTGCGGTGGAATTGCTTTTCAGCGCCGTCCAATGGCCAAGCACGGCCTCCAGCAATATCTCACAGGCCATTTTTTGCTCCTTTGTCAGCAAAATATGACGGTTAATTGGGTGGTGAAGAGGAACATTACAAAGAAATTTTTCAAAAACAAGTTTGTACTCATACGCCTGTTCATTTCCCGTTGCCAAATAGTGGAGTGCGTGGATAGCTTCATCCATTTTTTCAGGTTTGATAGTCTTTTCCGAAAGAAAATCCATTTTTTCAAAAAACATTTTTAGGAAGGGATGCAGTAAAATCAATCCTGCATTTTGTACCAAAATACCATCTTTATTTGTTTCAGTCTCTTCTATCTCTTTTTGCTTCTTTTCGGTTTTAAGGGAAACTTCAGTTTCAACCGTTTCCTTTTGAAGATTTTTTGTGCTCAAAGAAATATCCGAACCGAAACTTTCCTTTGAAATTTGTCGCAATTTCGAAACTTCCTCGGAAGGAATATTTCGGAATATTTTTTCAACTTCTTTCGCGCTTTTACGAATTGAATATAAAACCACAGCTTCCCAAAATTGGTTTCTGAATTTTTGGGAAACTTTGTATTTCAAATGACCTGTTTCGGTTTTTTCTAAGATTGTATTTACAATTTTGAACAACTGGTTATTATCAAATTGATAAATCAATCGCTTCCGAATCGTTGCTTTTGAAAGAAGGTTTTTCAGTGCTTTTAATGTTTCACTTTTGGAAATTGTTTCCTCAAAAAAACCTTTCCATATATTTGGCTTTTGCTCAAACCACCACGGCAGTGTTCCTGTTTTTAGAAAATGAAGAAATGCTTCGGCCTCGTTTTGCGCAGGCGAAGTGGTTTTAAAATCATTCCACTCCGGGCTTAAAATATTTTCTTTATTAATCGTTCTTTTTAATTCTTTGATAATTAATATTTTGAGGTCTTTCAAAGAATCCTTTTCTTTAATCGAGATTACCAAGGAAATATTTTCAATTCGAATAATTTTTGAAGTGTTTTTTTGAAGTGAATTGAAATAGCTGTCCATTTCCGGAAGGATTTCTTCCTTAAAAAAATCGCCCAATCCATCTTTTAGCTGCATACCATGGGCAAGCGAAGGGGTATTTACCCCAATTTGCACTTTTTTTATGATATTTTTTCGCGCAACCATTTGTGGTTTAGTTTTTTAGACTTATATTTATGGTTCGATTCAGAGATGAATTACTGGGTTGTGTATATTTTAGTTCAAGTTCTTTTATAGTTTGTACTTTAGTTCGTTCGTTAGGTTTACTTTCGTCGGTCTTTTGTCTTACTTGTAGTGCTAGTTCTTTAGTGTTTAGACCCATAAGGGTATCATTCGGATTGTACAATTTTACCGACTGATACCCTTCTTTTTTTGCGCTATTTTCAGCCAAACTTCTCATATACTTATCGCATTTTCGCCCGTTGGCGTTCCAAAATAGAAATCGGCCACGGTTTTGTATTTTGCCATTGCGGCGTCCAAAACGCTTGAGTATTCAAAATTTGTGATGTAAATGGACAGCTTTGTAACTCCTGTTTCATTGTGAAGATATTTCCGCAGGTTCACGAACAGCACAATATCATCGTGGGTGTTTTTCTTGTTTCGTCTGTGGTGGTCGAGCATAAATTTGTTTACCCAAGTGCCGTTTACCCAATCGCCGTCCAATCGGAACTGTAGATTGACGCCAGTTCCAGTCGCCTGGTTCAAATCGCGTTTTAAGTTCCCGATTATGGTTCTAATTTCTTGTGGCAGCTGTGCTGAAGAGGTAACCATTCGGGTCAATCCTGCTTCAATTATTATAGGATTGGTAACCAATCGCTCAGTGAGTTTGCTCCATTTTGCCCATTTTTCATCATAAGTTCCGTAATCATCATCTTTATTTACTGGTGCAATCTGTGCGTGCAGTTTTTGATAGAAGGCCTCGCGGTAACTTCTCAAATTACGGCAGCGCATGGCATCGGGTCTAAAAATTCGATTGTTCCGGAACATTCCGTTGTTGCTGTATGTATAAATGGCATTATTGTTCGCCTGTGAAATCTCCCGCAGACGAATGGTGAAAGTGTCTTCTTTCGCACGCGTAATGACCAGCCTTTTCTGACTTTCATTAAAGTCGAAAACCACACCTTTGTCAAATTTTTTATTTAACGCTTCGGTCACTGCGTGTATCCTTCTCAAGAATATTTCCTTTAAAGGAATTGTAATTGTAGTCGTTCTATTAATTAGCGGTTCGCCGTTAATCCTGTATTCAATAACCTGCAGCACATAATTTTGCGGCATCGGTTTATTGCGGCTCTGCGTTCCTTTCAAACTTCGTGAAAGGTTGTTCATATATTTTAGCGAGCTGATCCACGGATAGGTACATTCCATCAAAGAGCAGCAACCGTCCGAAGCAGTGCTGACTTTATTCGAAATACAAAAATCGGCCACCACATTTTCCTTTTTGGAAACCAACACGAAGGTTCCGCCTTTGGGAACTCCCGCTTTATGGGCAATTGAAGGGTTTTCCCTTAAAAAAGAAGTAAAAGCCTGCGCATCTTTTTGAATATCAAAAAGCAAACAGTCAAAATCCAAAGCGTAGTCATTCTTCAAATTATTTATTGCATTGCGGCTGTCCTGCGCGGGATGACCAAAATGTCCTTCAATCCTGTAAAAATCGTTGCAATCCAACTCAAATTGTAATGGATTTTGCACCCAACTGTTCGGCGCGAGATTTTCTTTGTGAAAGCTTACGTTGAACCGCTGTTTGTAATTTTCGGTTTTGTTGAAATCCCAAGCGGTGAGCATTTCAGCATCAACTTCGTAATAAACGGGAATGGCTTTTTCGCCCAATTTTCCGCAGGTTTTTGAAGGCGTAATGGCAATCTGTCTTTCATCGGAAAGATTGAAATTGTCCAAAACCAAAACCAATCGCTGAACCAAACTTTTCGCCATTTTAAAATATTTGGCGTATTCATTGTTTGTGGGTGAATGGTAAAAATCGTGGCGCAATTCGGGATAAATTTCTTCGGAAGCAAGTGCGCCCAGCAACAAATGCTTCGGAAATGCCTCAATATTTGGGCAACATTCGGTTTTCAGTTTTAAAAGAATCTCTGCCAGTTCATTATAGGTATCGCTTAAATCGCGTACCAAATCATAGCGGTATTGAACCTTTTCATTGGTATTGAAATCATCCAAATTATTTATCTGGTTCAACATCGTGTTCGACATTCCGTCCTTTATATCCAAAACGTCGGAAAAACCTTGGAACAATTGCTGAAACGCGGAGTGCAAACCGTTTTTTGAAGTTGTAATTGCAGCTTTAAAAGCAGCGGTCAATTTTGTATATGAAGTTGCATTACTATCGTTTAAAATTACCTTCGGAACAGCCGTTAGCGGAAGGTTTGTAAATGCTTCGTAAACGTTGTGCTTCGTAAAAATGGCATCTTTTGCATTTACGATATTTTCAACATCTTCCCGGTCAATCAATAACACCCGAAGATTTTGGATATTTAGCTGCCCTTGATTGTCGCAATTTGTGGTGGTACAGATATCTGCTTCTTTCGGAAAACTTTCCAAATACAGTACGACAACTTTTTCATTGAGCAATTGTGAATTAATTGGAAGATGTCCCGCTTCCAAATCAACCTTTTCCTGTGGAATCAATTCCCACAAATCGATAGTTGCATTGCCGTTTCTGAAGTGTTTGTACTTAGCCTTATCATCTTCAAAATCGCGAAAATGCGAATACTTGATGCTTTCCAAGACAATAGAGGTATCAGAAGAGTTTTTAATACTTTTTTGAAGTTTCAGCAAATCACCATCGGTCGTAACGCCGCAACCCTGCGTGATGGTTACAAGTGAGTTTTGATTATTCACGGAAACCTTAAAACCACAGGCCACGCCAATGCCCACAAGGCATACGCGCGTTAAGCGGTCTTGGTCCTCAAAATATTCTATAAATTCGTTCAACTGCCCGGAGGTCAGTACTTGGTCGTCCACGAAGGAGCGGTACTGTGGAGTAATTTCCATTAATTTAGTGCCCATAACTTTGGTATTTTAAAGTTTGCCCAGGTTGGTCCTGCCCAGGATAATATCTTGTTGTTCTTCGTCATCATCACAATCGTGAAGCGTTCCCTGCGTGTAAATGGTATGCAGCGTACTCATTATTTTGATGAGCCTTTTCAGTTTTGTGGTCGGTTGTTTTTGGCCCATATCGGTTTTTGCCAATAGCCAAGCTTTGTAAGCTTCTTCCAATTCCACCATTTCATTTTCCTCGCCTTTGGTATCGTAACTTTTTGGGTAACCAATCCAACAGATTTTAGCCATAATATGCGAAGGCAATTCCTTTTGAATCAGTTCTTCCAAAAACCTTCGGAAATCCACATTGCTGTAGCGTTCCGTCCATCCCGGCAAAACAATGGAAACCCGGAAAGAGTAGGGGTCAATGCCTTCGCAACCCTCGCAATTGTCTGTACAGATTGGTAAAAAGGTATTCTCGGGAGCAATGTCTTTTGTAACATCGGGACGAAGTAGAATGTGTTCAATAACATACATTCCTTCGTTGAAATCGAGCGTGTTTACAAATTCAACGGTTTTGGCAATTGCATTTTCGGCGGCCGATTGAGTTGAAAAACTCGAAATCCTTCGGGCAATCACGTGGCCTTCATCGGTTGTATCGGGAATGTTCGGATTGGTAAGGTTGAAGTAAAACTTTCCGGCGGTATTCACTTTTATCTCATAGTTTTCAGCAAAGCGGCCGTAATTTTTTACATTTAAAATTTCCTTGTAAAGCGAAGCCAAATTGTGGTAATGCTTGCTGGAGGAAGAAAGGATTTCCTTGTTTTTGCTTCGGAAACGGAAACGGTATTCAATGATGCCGTCGGTGTCGATTTCCTCGTAAATTTCCAACGGGTCGTCAGAGAAATTTCTTCGGAAATAATTTGGGTTGCCACTCAAAAGCGCGATGCGTTTTTGAAATGCCGAAACATTCCCGGTATCCCACAAATTTTCGGCTTCCTGTTCAAAATAATTGAAACTCAGCGGACGTTCACAGCCAATCATCCCATATTGCTGAAGAAAACCTTCCTTGGTTTTGATAACCGCAGCGTCGGTATTGCTGCCGTAGAGTTGTTTCATCAAAAAAGCGTACTCGCTGAAACCTTCCGCAAAACGGGAAAGCAAATGATCGAGAATTTGATTTCTGCGGGCAACTTTATTGTCAAGGTCGGAGAACAAAATATCCGTTATGGTTGAATCGGATGAATAATTGGCAGAGACCAATTCCGAAAGGTCTTTTACATTGTCAACCATCTGCGTGAAATAACTTTTGTCAAGCTCTCCGTTGATTGAAAAAATATCCTTTACGTTTTTTAGATGCGCAAAATAGCTTGCGAAAATCTGGTCAAAAAAGAGCAGATATCCTTTCAGTTGTTTCACTTTTGCGCGGTCTGCAATGGTTGCCGTGCTTTTTACGCCCAATTCCCCAACACCGTAAACTTCAGGAAAATCGTTTTGTATCGTACTGTAATTGCCAACATCGGAAAACCGTCCAACGGGCAGTTCCAACGATTTTTTCTGCGAAGCTGTGTCGAGAATATTGGCTTCGATTTCATCATAAATCGTTTCCAAATAATCGGCTACCGCTTTTTTGTTAATGTTCAACGGAAGAAATCCTTTGTAATAGCTGAACGAACTTTTATCGCAGCGTTTCGGCTTTTTTCCTGCGGGAATGCAGAGATTCCAGATTTTTTTGGTTTCGGGCTTGCCATCGCAATTATTAATAGTGATGTCACGGATAACATCAACGCCTTCAATTTTTTGAATCAAATCAATCAAATCGGTCAATCGCACCTCTTTTCGAAGTTCTGTTTTGCGCAATTCAGCAGTATCAATAAATCCGTTATTTAATAATGGACCGTTAAAGATTTCATCGGGCGCATAGCCTTTTTCAAGCATTTCCTTTAAAGAGTAGAAGCGGAGGGAAGGCGACAGATATTCGTCAATGGTGTATAAAATCTCGGCATGCACTTTGTCCTCATCGGCTTCGGGTTTCAGTTCCAAAATGGCGCAAACGGCAACGGGATGGTTTTCAACTTCCTCAATTTCAATTACATCTTCGCAAAGATTTCGGTGTGCGTGATAAATCGTTCTAACCTCTTCTTTCAGCCTTTTTATTTCTTTGTTTCGCTTCGCTTCGGTATTGAAAATTTCAGAATCCAGTTCGTCCAATTCCACCAAAACATCGTACAATCCGTTTAAAACAAATTCCTTTTTATACTTTTCCTTTATTTCGAAAGGTTTGTAGGAAAGTTTGTTTTCCTTGCAGTTGGCATATATTTTCTTTTCGTGCTTTTTCAGCCAGGCATTTTTCACGCCCTCAATGTCGATAAACAATTTTCGGTAATCCAGCGCGGTTACTGGTTTTATGGGCAGTGCGTTTTCAGCGGTCAGAAATTGCTCATTCAAAAAACTCGGGTTGTTTTCCTCTGCCAAAATATTCTCCAACGGAAGGGAAAGCCGCGCGCCCAAATCGGTAATCGCGTAGCACAAAACCTCCAAAGTCGTGATTCCCGGGTCGTGGGCGTTGTAGTCCGTCCACAGACCGCTACCCAAAGCCTCAATGTATTCGATTCCCTTTTTTCTAAGGAATTCGAAGTCAAGGTCGTCCTGAGTGGAAGTGTCCTTCTCGATGGTGCTGTATGTTTTTACGGAAGACATACGGTTGGTTTTTTAGGGGTTTGTTCACTGCATTTTGATTGCACGGCGGTTATAAAATGCTTTTTTGCCGAGACCAAAATTGCTTTCGGACTCGATGGAATCACGTTCGTTTTTTCAATATATGCTGAAGTTTCAGAGGTTCTGTGCTTCACACTCACATCGTCCAAAAAGTCAACGTACGGCCGGTTTTCCAAATAGGAAATGAGTTTGTTTTTGTGGAAAGCAACACCAAAATTCAGTACTGAGGTTTCCGAATACGCCCAAGGCGAAAGGTATTTTTTGATGTCCTCCTCAACTTGTTTTGTATAGAAATTTTCGTCGAAACCTGTGTTGAATTTCACGCCGAGTGTAACCTCAACTTCTTCGTAATCGGGGTTTATAATTTCCGCGGAAACGAAAAAGGTGTTCAATTCATTGATGTAATTTTGAATCTCATTTCGCTTGGCAGTACTTAGCCGCGGCTGAAAAATATCGAAGGCATTGTTGTTTTTAATATCGGGAATCACAACTATCGCAACATTTCCGGGCGCGTGAAAATCATTGTCTTTGGTGTGGTTTAAGCATTTCACTTTATAGACTTCCGGGAATTTTTCAAGAATTAAATGTTCGTAATCCCACAGTGAAATGGCGCGGTCGCGATGGCGAATCCGTTCGCTCACGCGGCGATAGTAGCTTTCATCGCTTTCCTCGGGTTTTCCGCCGAAGGAATTGTAGGGTTGCAAAACACTTTTTATTGCGGAATCGCGCTCGGTAAGTTTGCTGATGGTTTCGGCAGGTAGACCGTTATTAAGGTGCGAAAGTTCATTGCCATTGTTTACGAAAGTTGCCGTAATAACCTGTGCGTGGACGTTTATAAACCTACAAACCGCATCGAAGCTCTTTGGACTTTTTGCGCGCAGCCAAACCATTCCCGAAGGCAACAACGTATTGTTTTCGGTAGCTTCGCGCGGAATTGTGATGGTTACAATTCCTGTTTTTAAGAAATTATCCGTCGTATTTCCCAACAAATAATCGCTTGTAAGTTCCATCCAAGAATTGTTTGAAAGAACAGACCAAGAAATTTTTTCCGAAGAAGAAAAAGGTTCTGCCAAAGGATTTTCTGTCCCTTCCAATAATTGAAACAAAAGCTGCACTTGCTGCAACGCTTCGGTATTTTCAAGGCCTATGTAAAGTTCACCGCCCACACAATAGGTGGGTAACAAAGTTTCGGAATTTTGAGCCTGCCCAAATGGATGCTCGTGGAACAATTGTATCTTTTCAAGATTTGCGGTTTGCGAAACACCAAATTCCACTTCTTGGCTCGCGGTGTAGCTTAGTTCAATTTTTTCAATAATTGGGGTGTACGGTTCGTTGGGAAGCACGGTATCTTCTTCCGTGGAAAGCGCGAGCGCATAAACCTTTGGGAACAGTGCGTGCAAAAACGATTGGTTCAACGATAGTTTTATCGGCCCGTTTTTCCCAGTTGTGTAATTTGCATTATTGATGGAAAGATTGCTTTCGAAAAGTTCCCCATTTTTGGTAAAAAGCGGAAAGGCACCGTTTACGGTTACCAAATTTTCATTGTTTTCAACGGAAACTTTCGCCTTAAAATAATCGTTTCCGGTTACGTAAAGATTGCTCGGGCTTGAGGTTGGATTGAAAGTAAGCCCAGCAGGTTTTGCATATTTTTTGGTTACCGTATTAAAATTGAAATAAAGCGTCTGAAAGTACAGATTTGGCGAAAGGTTGAAATTGCTATCGTCTTTTCTGTATGCAATGTAATGTTGTTTGAAATCGGACGGAGTATTCAGCCACGAGGCGTGAAGTGAAACTGTGTTCCACTTTTTGCTGAACATTTCGGGATAGTCAATATAGAAAGCGGAGCGTTCCATAGGCTGGGTTCCGAAAGGAAAAAAGGGCTTATTTGCCGCAAGAGTTCCGAAATCATTTTTCAGCTGGAGATTTTCAGCTTCCGAAACCGAAACTTTTACGGTTGCATTTTTTACTTTCTTCTGAAGCAATTCTGTGTAAAGTTGATAACCGATATTGAATTCGGGTAGTTTTGTTTTAAGCAAAAAGCGAAATACGGGTTGTTGGGTTTCAAAATTTTCTTTGTGAATTTCTTTGTTGTATGGGATAATCGCTTCTTCGGTTTTATCAATTTTTAAACAAAGCTGAATTGTTTTATTTCCTACGGAAGAAGCAAATCCATTGACAGAAGCCGAAATTTTAAAAGGTCCCAACCAGCCTTTTTCACCCGTTGCAAAAATGTCAAAACAATCAATTAGCTGTGGAATGTTGAAAACAGGAATTGATTTTTCAAGATTGAATATTACCTGAACTATGCGTTTGCCTTCTGCTAAATTTAGCGTTGGTGCTGCTATTGAAAATCCAAGGTTCGGAGTCTGTAGAGGCAATTCGGGCCTAAAGTGGAAAGGATAGCCAAACGGTAGCCAATTACTAGTATCGTTTTTAAACGGTTCGCCATTGCCGTCTGCGGAATTTACCACAGGTGCAGCAAATAGTCCGTTGAATTCATCCGGATTTAAATTATTGGCTTTTCTATGATGGTAAACACTTTTTAAAGCAGCAACCTGTACCTTGTTTACAACTACTTCTTTGTCGGTTGTGTATTGAATGCGTTTTCCGAAAGTATCCTTTCCAGCTTCCAGTAGCGTGTGTTCATCTACTTTAGATGTAGAAAAATTCTTGGCCAATTCAAAAATAAGATGAACACTATCTGCGACCGGAGCTTTTTTATCAATTTGAAGAATTTCGTTGTAATAGAAATCGAGATGTCTTTTGGTAAGCGTATTAAAATGTGAATTGGAAATTTCAAGCAATTTCAGAAAACACACAAAAAGGGTGAGGTGCGGGGAGAGGTTATTGGAATTTTCAGCTTCAGAAAGAAAACTTTTTATTTTATCCTTTTCGATAAGAAATGATTCCCAATTTCCCGATGGCACTGTAGCGTTTTCAACTGAAAAATAGTTCACTTCCGAAGCAAAATTGTAAGCAAATTTCATCCAGTCTTCCGTTGAAAAATCGTTCAACTTCAAATTTTCTGGAAGCATGGCGCTGATTGACCTTTGGGTTTGTTCGGTGCCCTTATGGTTTATCAGGAATTTATTTTCACAGTTTTTTGCCATTGTTTTTATACTTCAGTTCCTTCGGTTTTATAGAATGGAAATACCATATTTGCCCGTGAATTTGTAATACGGACAATGTATTCGATGTTTATCAAAATTTCGCCGTTTAGTTCGTTAGTTGTGTCCAGCGATATTTTTTGTGCGGTGATCCTAGGTTCGTAATAGAGGATTGCTGTTTCAATCAATTCTTTTATATAGGTTTTCAGGGTAACATCAAGTGGTTGGAACAAAAGTTCTTCCAAATTGCAACCATAATCTGGAAGCATAATTCGCTCGCCCAAACGTGTAGACAAAAGAATCTCAAGGCTTTTATTGATATCGGCTACGCCTGCGGTTATTACCAATTCACCGGTTTTTTTGTCAAAATGGGGTGGAAAACTCCATCCTTCACCTAAAAATATTTCTGATGTATTCATATTAATTATTTTCTATTTCTATTATTTATTTTCGTCATTCGACATCCGTCATCTAACACTTATTACACTGAGCGCAGTCGAAGTGCGTTACCCACCAATCAAGACCGTAAATTCTCCCAAAACAATGCTTCCACCGTGTGCTGTGCTGTCTCCCAAACGGGCCGCTGGCATTCCGCCAATCAATACAGATGACGAACCCATAATGATTGAATCCGGCGGTCCTGCGCATGTCGCCATATCTCCAACTCTTGCCGCGGGCATTCCGCTAATTAAAACGGTTGGTTCTCCCGCTGGAAGGATTGGTCCACCAACATGTGGACTTCCGTTTGGGTTTGTCATCGGGCAGATGTGCATATCGTTTATTCTGGCTGCTGGAGGCATAAGTTGGTTTATGGTTAATAGTTATTAGTTAATTGTTTGTTTTAAATTCATTTATTTTTTTTATAAAAACTACAAGATTTGAATCTTGCAGGAAGTTTCAAAAAGTCCCCTTTGGGGGATTAGGGGGCTAATTTATTTGAACCAAAGATCCTTTCAAAACTGCGATGGCGCTTGTTGAAACTTCCGCGCCAGCGTTGCCTTGGGCTTTGAATTGGGCATTGGCTTTTACATTTACGTTCATCGCTTCAATGTTGCAATCGCCGGTTGCTTTTATGCTGAAATCCTTTCCACTTTCCATTGCAATTCCGCCGTTACCCATTGTTATTATATTTCTATTGTCATCCTCAATTTTTATAACACCCGCATCTTCATCGATGGTTACTTTTTTACCTCCCGGAGTTTCAATGATGATTGATTTTTTCTCATCGTTGAAAATCAATTTCAGTTCGCTTCGGGTTACAAATCCTTTTTCGTGATTGTCGTCGGAAGCTGTCAATGGAGCAGGTTTTGCGCTGCTGTGAAGCATTCCGAGAATTACGGCGTGGTTTGGATCATCGTTTACGAAACCTACAATTACTTCGTCTCCAATTTCAGGAAGAAAAAATGATCCTCGGTTATTTCCCGCATCCAAGGTTGCTATACGTGTCCAAATGCCTTGTTCGTCTTTGTCAATTATTGGTATTTTTACTAAAATTCTGTCCTCGCCGTCAGGATCCGATTCCAATTGTGAAACAACCCCAACTTGCAAACCACTAACTGCTGGAAGAATACCAGCAGCAGGCAATTCTGAAATATCGTAGGTTTCGCTGAACCATTTTGGGTTCATCCCGAATTCGGCGTCAACGGTCCAATTACCGTTTACAATTTCATGACGTACGGCACTGATAAATATTTTTCCGTTGAAACGATTGCCAACGCCTTCCAACTTCAGCATGGTTCCGGGTTTTACTGTTGGAATTCCTTGAAATTTTACACGTCCGCGGGTTTTTGAAAGTTGCTGAAAAAGACTTTTTGCATCGCTCCAATTTTGTAATTGGGTTAAATTGTAATTGCCGCCGTGTTTCAATTCTAAATTTTCGTGATCGATGACTTCTGCCAAATCTGAAGTTGAAATATTTCCGTTTAAAGAAATTCCTGGATCAGTAGCTTCTGCTTCCACAATTTCCTGTTCCGAAGGATTCCAACCGTATGCAGTGATGGAATTGAACTGATTCCTTGCGTCCATCTCGGCATCAAAGTCGAGTAGGGTAGCGCCAAAAGCGACCGTTTCCACTTCGTCTTGGGATAAATCAGGTTTTGAAATTATTATTTTTCCATCATCGACTGTGCATATTTGACCATTGAGTTGGGCACGGGTCATCATAAAATCCCAGTCAGAAGTACGGTATTGCACCATTTCTTTATTTGTGAAAGATGTAGTTTCTATATCGCTTTGCAAGCCATACTTCCCAATTATTTCCTCAATAATATCGCTGTCTTTACTTTCGTAATAAAAATTACTTTTTGTACCGATGGTCATTTTCACAGCTTCGTCTCTACATTCCACAATCAAAACAGAATTATTCTCCCTAATTTTAATACTATGTTTTATGATAATTCCTTTAAATATGGTTTCTACATCGTTGTGATAACCTGCCTTTATTTCAATATTTTTTCCGGGAACCAATAAATCTTCATTGCTTAAATTAAAATTTTGTGATGCAGCTTCGCCATCTAAAAAGACGACCTGAGCAAAGGGAATACGGTTAATTTCCTTTTCAACCGAAATATTTTTTACTTGATGAACAGCAGAAAGTTCTGTGCCTTCAATCAATATTTTGAAGGTGACCAAATCTGAGCTACGCACGGTTTCTATGGTTCTGCTGTTGTTCATATTTAAGATACTTTTTCAATTGGTGGAAAAATGATTTGTTGTCCGGGTTGTAACCTTCTGAAATTTGTAAGATTATTGGCCGCAGCTACCTGCAGGTAATATTTTGAATCGCCATATATTTTGAAAGTCATAAGCGGAAGTGTATCGCCATCTTTCACAATGCGTACATGTGTTAAATCTGGCGAGTTGTTGTTTTCGCGCGCTACTCTCAAACTATCTTCTACCACCCCTTTGAAGCTTGCTGTTACAACGGCCCTCAATGGCACACCCTCCGGTGAAAAAAGTTTGTATTCAATGGACATTTCGGCTAGGATCCCTTTGAAAAGAAGTGTACCCCAACCTATCATTAAATAGTTTGGTTTGTGTTCATCGCCATTGTAATCAAACACAATTCTTTTAAATCTTTCAATGTCCGCAACAATGCCGATACCTAAGTCATCACTATTTCCTTTTATGATTCCGGTTCTATCAAAGAGAAACTCAAGGTTTAAACCTTCAGGTACCGAGCGTACAAACTTGGGTTGTGTTGCACTGGTACCCTGACCTTGGGCCTCGGTGTATTCTATTTTGTATTTGAAAGCATATTTTTCGGGATTCAACAAAGATGAAAATACGCCATCGCCCACGATTTGCGTAAATTTATTATCGCGGTAGGCTATGATTTTCAGTTTTTTGAGTTCTCCTTTCATTACCGTTCATTTTTGCGTTCTTCAATTCGCATTATTTCTTCAACACAAGTTTTTACAATAGTATCCATTTTGCCTCCCGATTGTTTATCAGGAGAGGCATTGGTTTGCTCAGTACCGTTCACATTTATTTTTATGTGAAGTTCTTTAATTTCTATGGGCATTTTATACGAGTGTAAAATAGTTGTACGCTAACTCTATGGTTTCAATCGTTACTTTGCTTTGTTCGGCATTTAGTTCCGCAACATCCCATTTTATAGGGTAGGCATGAACTACATTCCAGGTTACCAAGGGTTCGTGGTTTTCGTTCAGCAGTTTCACGGTTAGATCCACAGGCGCGAAGTCAAAACTTTCAATAGCGTCGCGACACCATTTTATGAGCTGTGAGTCGGTTACCATACCACGTTTTAAAACAAGGTTTGGAAATTTGGATCGTACCGGAAACTTATGTTTGAACCTGTTTTCGCCTCCTTCGGCAAATTCTTCGGTTTCAATATCTACGGAAAGCCCTGAAACAGATTGGAACTGAACGTCTTTATCCTGTGAGGAAATTCCGTTAAATTCCACCTTAAAATGGAAGCTTACGGGAGGGTACGGATTATTCATTAATCACCGTTTTGAATGGTTAAACCTTCGTGGGCAATTTCCAAAGTTTCAATAGCAGTTTCGTTGCCGTCGCCTTTCAGATCGGTTGACTGCACCTTAATGGGAAAGGCATTTTTAACTTTCCATACTATTACGGGTGCGTGTTCCTCGTTCAACAATGAAATGGTAATGTCGCGACGCTCAATTTTATTAAGGCTTACGGTATTCCACCATTGATAGAATTCGTTATCGTTAGCAAACGAACCACGCTTCAATGTGATATTGCTGTATTTTTGCATCCCCGGCATTTTTATTTTGCTGTATTCCGGGCTGGCACCGTGGCGGTACTCGATCATTTCGGTTTCAACGTCCAGTCCGCTGACTTCGGTAAAACCTATGTTTGTTCCTCCCCAGTCTACTGAGAAATGAAACTTTACTAATGGATATGTATTTGCCATTTTGCTATGTGTTAAATGTTAATGGTTAAATGTTAAGTGTTTTGTGTTCCGTTTGAAATAACTGCTCACTGCTACTGAAAACTGCCAACTAAGACTACGCTTCCTGCATTTTGTGTGAGAATTTCAATACGATGAATTCTGCTGGACGAACTGCAGCCATTCCTATTTCGATATTCATAATTCCGTTCAAAATATCATCTGCGGTCATGGTCTCACCCAAGCCTACGCGAACGTAAAAGGCCTGCTCTGGTTTTGCCCCAGCTAAGGCACCGGCGCGCCATTGAAGAATTAAGAAATTCTCTATCATCGCGCGTACTTTTACCCAAGTGTTTGCATCGTTCGGTTCAAAAACAAATTGTGCCGTAGCCTTTTCAACAGATTCTTCAACCATATTGAAAAAACGACGTACGGGTACGTACTTCCACTCATTGTCATTACCGGCAAGGGTGCGTGCACCCCAGACGAGAATGCCTTTTCCAGTGAAGGATCGAAGTGCATTTATAGATTTTCCCGAGGTGTGAATGTTCAAATCCTGTTGTGCCTCGTGGGTTATTTTGATGGTTGGCTCTACAGCAGCACTTACAGATTCATTAGCGGGTGCTTTCCAAACACCGCGATTACTGTCTACGCGCGCAAAGATTCCAGCCATTGCGCTACTTGGCGGAAGCGTAACGTACTGTTTTTCCAGTTCCGTCTTTATTTTGTTATAGAGTATTAAGTTGAAATCGGTATCACCACTATCGGCGAGTTCACTTAATGCTTTAGTATCATAAGCGCCTGCTGAAGTAATATTTGTTTCATCTGTTACATTATGCGCCAATGTAACGGCTGCATCATCATATGCGTAGCTATAAGCAGTACTTAGGAAAGGGTGATAGGCAGCCCCATATTTTAATAAATCAACACCATTGCCCAAGGAAGCTGTGTTGCGAATGTTATCACTATTATTTGCGAATGCATCAATAATAACAAAACGATCTTTCAGTTTTTGTGATTGCATTAAAGCCCTATTAATAAGCGAATAGTAACTTGAGGCTGTGGAAACGGCCATAGCATCTGGAAATACATATAGTGTGGGTTCGTCAAATTTTTCCAGTTCGTCCAAACCTGCCGAAAGCAAAGGCTGATTTACAGTGCCGCTAGTATAATCACCCACGGAACAGATGTAGCAAGGCCCCCCGCCATTGTCAAAATACATGCGCATGGCATAATACATTACGTATGGACTGGTGGTTCCCAGCGCCACGCTAAACTTTTGGTCCAAAAGCTGAACCGGTGGCCCGCTGTTTATAGTATCGTTGATTGTTACTGTAATATTTGCCTCGTTTTGTGCCTTTCCAAAATAGGTTTCGTATTCCAGCAGCGAAACAATACGTTTCGGTTTGTTGCGAACGGTAGTGTCACTAATTTGTGTGTAGCCAATAAAGGCCGGAATTGCTGTTTCCACTTGTGCCACTGATGGCGGAAACTTCGATATTTCCTCCACATAGACCCCGGGTGTTTTGTACGTTGTTGCCATAGTTTCTGTTATTGATTAATATATATTTCTGAAATGGTTTTAATTATATTTCCACCGCCATCCTTTTCAAACAGAAGTCTCGAAGGAAATGCAGATGGACGTTCCTGGCCGCCAAAGCTGTAACCGATGATACCATTTTTTACTAACGGCAGTTCAGCAGGATCTGTGGAATGCAGCAGACTACTGTCTGTTGCATTGCGATAATTCCAAATAGTACTGCGGTTTTTTATTTGAAGTTTAAATGTTTTTGGATTTGCGGGAATGGTTCCGTTTACGTTTAAGATATTTCGGGAATTGCCATCAAACGGAACAGTCTCGTCTCCAGCCATTTCCAATGAAATGATTCCGAAGAGTCCAATCTTTTCTTTTTCGGAAAGATTTGTTCGTATTTCACCATAACTTGCTTGGTTTATTGTGAAATCTTCAATTGGCAGAGTAGTAGTTTCCAAATCTAAATAGTTAAAGGAAATGCCCTCTGTAACAGGTTTTTTGTTCGAGAGATAGTAGGGAATAAGAGGTTTTGAATTCACAGTTGAATAATTTTCAAAGAGTGCATCGTTCACATAAATCAAAAAATCAAATACCGTAGTTTGCGAAAGGTTTACCATTGGTTTATATGTTCCCGAATTTGGAGCCGTTTCTTCTGCCCTTGAAAAAATGGTAAAGCCGTTTGAAGTTGTTTTAAAAACGAGCTTGTTTCCCTTAAAGAGTTCTTGGGTTTTTTCGGAAGGAATAATTTTACAGAAATCCTCAAAATTATAATTGACAAGCTGCGCTTCTTTCAATACCGGGCTACTGTCAAAAGCCACATTGCCATCATCCAAAAAATAATTATGGTATATGTTTACACTGAACAGTTTGCGATATGTTGTAGTGAAGCTCATTAAGTTATTTTGTTTAGAATTCCGGAAACTTCCGTGATAGGAGTGCCTTTTTCAAGAAGGGCGTCGCTTTCAATTTTTACTATGCTTATTTTGTAGAGTACGCTGGGCAGGGCTTTTCCGCCCAACGTGCCCCATATATAATTTAGTTGCTCAAAAGTTGGCGTGTAGAGTTCTGAAATAAAACGAAACTCTTTTATATTTTCCAATGCGGGAATGGCCGGATTCAACGGAGTGTTTACTTGTGTAAATATTTTTTTTGATTGAAAAAATTCTATAATAACGGAAATAGCGGTTAGCGAGCGCGTATATGTATTTCTATTTGCCGAGAAGAGTGCAAAAACATTTAGGTTTACTGGTGCATTTTTGTAAATAGTTTCCCCGTTTTTAACTTTGATATTTGGATTGTTTTTTAGTGAGATTTCCTCTTCAATGTTTAAAAGCGAAAGCACCACTTTATCGTTCATAGTATTTATGTCGGGATCCTCATGTTTTGAAACATTTTCCAGAACCACCAGATTTGCATCCGTAGTTTTTTGCTCCAAATATTTTGAAACTTGATCTTTTACTATTTCTAGCGTTTCGTAAATCATTTTGCAAGGAATCAGTTGGTTGTTCTTATAAACCCAAATGTATTGAAACATAAAAGTCTATACAACAGGATTTTACCTGAATTTTCAAGGGGGTTTTCACTGTATTTTTCATAGGGAAACCCCCTGTTTGGTTATAGGAAAAATCCTATACGGAAAGGGGATTTTCCCTGTTTATTCGTTACAAAAAGCACTTTTTTGATTGTTTTTACTACATTGCTGCCAATTAACCTTAAAACCAATTTAATTATGTCAAAACCATCAAATTGTATTACTGTTGCCGCAGCAAGGCAATTACAGGATAACTGGGTAGCAACACGCGCTGTTGATATTGAACGTGCCATGGGATCGGGAGATACTCGTGAATTTTTGTTTAGCGTTGCAGAGCTTGAAGAGTTTCTGGCCTATGTGAAAGCTGGTTCCGGAAGTATGAATCCAGGAATTCGTATTTATTTTGGAGCGTATGATAACGCAACCTCTGATAAAGCTACGGTCTTTTTGGCTCCTACATTGGGCACTACTCAAGGAGTGGCAAATGATTATAGTTTAGAGCCTTTAAACAACAGTATTGGTGGATTTCCTCCAAAAAACTATTAATAGTGTTAGCACTTTTCTTTGTACACCTAGTAGAATTTTTAGCATTTCTAACCGGGCTTATTTATTATCAAAAAAATAAATCCAAACCAACTTTATACCTGGTTTGGTTTTTAGGTATTACTGTGTGTTCTGAGATTTTTGGTTGGTACGCATATTTTGTTGAGAATGGTTTTTTGTATTTTTTAAAGGGAACCCCTTTTGAATCAAATTATTGGTGGGCGAATATTTATACAGTAATTAGTTATTTGTTCTACGTAAACTATTTTAAGTGGTATTTATCGGCTAAAAAATCAGTAACTATTATTAATAGGGTTTCAATAGTTTTTTTGATATTCAGTATTTTGGAAATAGTGTTTTCAGGAGATTTCTTCATTAAGTTTATGCCTATAACCAATATTCTCGGGACTTTGTTTGTTTTCTTAAGTATTGCATTTTATTATTTGGAATTGTTGAAAAGTGATCAAATCCTGCAAGTACAAAAAAGCCTTCCATTTTATATATCAGTAGGAGCGTTGCTTTTTCATCTATGTACCACTCCATTTTTTATATATAGTTCTTATTACAGCAATACTATTGACCCTGGGTTTGTGAATCTATATAAACAGGTTATCTTTGGGACTAACTATTTGTTGTATTCCATCTACATTGCTGGATTTTTAATATGCTATCGGACAGAGAACCCCTACTACCCCAAGAAAAGCTTTTAATAGTTTATTTTATTGCTGTACTGTTGTTTTTTGCGGTCTTTGCAATTGTTTTCGTTGTTGCTTTTCAGCGCCGAAAAAACAAATTTTTAAAGGAACGTTATGAAGCAGAAAAACGTTACCAACGCGAATTAGCAGATTCACAAATAGAGATACAAGAACAAACCCTAAAGAACATCGCTTGGGAGCTGCACGATAATGTGGGCCAATTGCTTTCCGTGGCCAATATCCAGCTTAATGTATTGTTGAATTCCGCTCCGGAAACTTACCATGGACAAATTCAGGAAACAAAGGGCATAGTGCAAGAATCCGTTCAGGAAATACGTTCCCTATCCAAGGTGCTCAATAACGATGTGGTTCTAAAAAATGGGCTACTTGCTTCGCTGAACGTGGAGCTTGACCGATTTAAGCGTTTGGGCTATCTCGACGCCTCCCTAAAAATAACTGGCGACATAATTCCTATAAATAGCGCGAGCGAAATTATCATTTTCCGGATTCTGCAGGAATTTCTTTCTAATGTATTGAAACACGCCCGAGCTTCAAAATTATTCGTACATTTAGAATATAAAGAAAAAACGCTGGATATTTCAGCAAATGACGATGGAATTGGCTTCGATACCTCTTTGAAAACTGACAGCTCAGGTATGGAAACTATGAAGAGCAGGGCAGAATTGATAAATGCAGAATACAAAATCGTTTCCGAAATAGGAAAAGGCACTCAATTATACTTAAGTTATCCCTATAAAAGCACAAAATGAGACCAGAAACAAATCATACAGTTGGTATAGTGGACGACCACTCTCTTTTTGCACGTTCATTGGAAAAACTTATCAATTCATTTCCGCACTTCCAAGTTATATTTCACGCTAAAAATGGATTACACCTCCAGGAAAAAATTGAGGACAGTAATGTTTTGCCAGAGATAATACTTTTGGACATAAATATGCCCGTGATGGACGGTTTTGAAACGGCAGAATGGCTCACGCGGCACCATCCTGAAATAAAAGTGTTGGCACTTTCCATGCAGGATGATGAACACACAATCCTTAAAATGTTGCGTAGAGGGGTAAAAGGATATTTGCTGAAAGACATACACCCCGAAATTTTGAACACAGCCCTTAAAGAGTTGAGCGAAAAAGGATATTATCACTCCCAAAAGGTATCTGAAACCTTGCTGCATTCCCTAACTCCCGATGAGGAAGGAAGAATTTTCGACTTTAAGGAAAACGAACTTACTTTTATAAAATTAGCTTGTTCTGAGTTGACCTATAAGGAAATAGCCGTTATGATGGATTTGAGCCCAAAGACTATTGACGGGTACCGTCAGGATTTGTTCAAACGACTTAAAATAAAAAATAGAGTAGGGCTTGTTATTTTTGCTTTGAAAAGAAACTTAATTCAGCTTTAATTACAGGCATTCCATACGGCATCAACTGGAGGGGTAGCTTCTATACAAATTTCTTCTTTTTGAACGGGATGGGTCAAAGTCAATCTTTTAGCGTGAAGATGAATACTGCCATCTGAATTACTTCTGTCAAAACCATATTTCAAGTCTCCCTTTATGGCGCACCCAATAGCCGATAGCTGTGACCGAATTTGATGGTGCCTGCCAGTTTCCAAAGTTATTTCCAGTAAATAATAATTGTCAAGTTTTTTCAGAAGTTTATAATGGAGTATTGCTTTTTTGCTGTCCGGTACTTCTTTAATATGAGCGTATGATTTGTTCTGTTTTGAATTTCTTTTTAAGAAATGCATTAACGTATCCTCCAATTTGGGGGGAGGATTTTTCACTATTGCCCAATATATTTTCTCCGTTTCCCTTTTGGAAAACATTTTATTCAAACGTGCCAATGCTTTAGAAGTTCTCGCAAACACTACGACTCCACTCGTGGGACGGTCTAATCTGTGAACAACTCCTAAAAAAACAGCTCCGGGTTTATTGTATTTTTCGGCAATGTATTCCTTTACAACTTCCAAAAGGGGGGCATCTCCAGTTTTGTCGCCCTGTACAATATCTCCCGGACGCTTATTTACGACGATTAGATGATTGTCTTCAAACAGAACTTGAAGATTGTCTTTGGTACTATGTATGTTTGATTGTTTGATTTTTCTAAAAGGAAAATTATCTAAGAATCTAAAAATCAGATTTTAATATTGTTCACTATCATTTGGAAAATTGCCACTTTTTACATCAGCGCTATACTGGCTGAAGGCATTTTTCATTTCAGTATATAAATCGAGGTACCTTCTTAAAAAACGTGGGTTGAATTCGTGGGTCATCCCAAGCATATCGTGAGTTACCAAAACCTGTCCATCAACACCATTTCCAGCTCCAATGCCTATTACGGGAATGCTTATTCTTTCGGCCACTTCTTTTGCCAGCTTGGCGGGAACTTTTTCCAAAACCACAGCAAAACAACCTGCCTTTTCAAGCAATAATGCGTCAGAAATTAGTTTTTCAGCTTCCTCTTCTTCTTTGGCGCGAACGGTATAGGTTCCAAATTTATAAATTGATTGCGGCGTTAAACCCAAATGGCCCATTACGGGTATTCCGGCATTTAGAATTCGTTTTATGGATTCCTTTATTTCTTTCCCGCCTTCAAGCTTTACAGCGTGACCGCCACTTTCCTTCATAATTCTGATTGCTGAACGCAATGCCTCTTTTGGATCGCTTTGGTAACTTCCGAAAGGTAAATCAACCACAACCAAACTGCGTTCGATAGCGCGAACCACAGAAGCTGCATGATAAATCATTTGATCTAATGTAATGGGCAAAGTTGTTTCATGGCCAGCCATTACATTTGAAGCCGAATCGCCCACCAGAATAACATCTATTCCGGCGCTGTCCACGATCTTGGCCATTGTAAAATCGTAGGCCGTAAGCATTGAGATTTTCTCACCTTTCTTTTTCATGTCCACCAAAGTTTTGGTGGTAATACGTTTGTACTCTTTTTTGGCTGTACTCATAACTGTAACAAATTGGTGGGTAAAAGTACTAATTTTGGTGTACACTCATTAAATAACAACTATGAAGTTATTGGTTATCATTTTTGCAAGCATGGTTTTTACTTCAACATTTGCACAAAACCAGTTTTCGGAAGCAGATGCGCACAAAGTCGTCAATATTTTTTTTGAAGGATTTCATAAAGGAGATACCCTTTTAATGAAATCTGTAATGGCCGATGAAATGATAATGCAGACGGCTTACACAGATAAAAGGGGTCAGCATAAATTGAATAGTGATGACCCGAACGGATTTTTAAGTACTATAGCCAATCGCCCAGCTGATCAAAAATGGGACGAGCGTTTACTGGATTATAAAGTTGAGATTGACGGAAACCTTGCGCACGTTTGGACACCTTATGAATTTTGGTTAAACGAAACTTTCTTACATTGTGGAGCCAATAGTTTCACCCTTGCAAAGTTTGATGAGGGTTGGAAAATAATTCATTTAATCGATTCCCGAAGAAAGGAAGGTTGTATATAAAATTTTAGCAATCGCTAATATTTACTTGTACTGCCAAACCTCCCTCGCTCGTTTCTTTATATTTGGAAGTCATATCCTTTGCAGTTTCCCACATTGTAGCGATTACTTTATCGAGCGGTACTTTTGCTTTGGAGGGATCGCTATCCAAGGCCATTTCACAGGCATTTATTGCTTTTATGGCACCCATTGCATTACGTTCAATACAGGGAATTTGCACCAAACCGGCAATAGGGTCGCAGGTCATTCCCAAATGATGTTCCATTGCAATTTCACTAGCCATTAAGCATTGTTCCGGTGTTCCGCCCATCAGCTCGCACAAAGCTCCCGCAGCCATTGAAGAAGAAACACCGATTTCTGCCTGACAACCACCCATAGCAGCAGAAATGGTAGAACCTTTTTTGAAAATACTTCCAATTTCACCTGCGGTAAGCAAAAATTTACGAACATCCTCAAAATTGGCATCGTGGTTTTCAATCACCATATAGTACATCATCACGGCAGGAATTACGCCCGCGCTTCCGTTGGTTGGTGCTGTAACCACACGGCCCAACGATGCATTTACTTCGTTCACCGCGAGGGCAAAACACGAAACCCATTTTAAAATCTGGCGGAACTTTACTTCCGTGTTTCGTATTGCGCCAATCCATTCTTCGGCATTTGAGTATTTATGATTGCCAATAAGGTTCTTGTTCATCTCAAAAGCACGGCGGGTTACATTCAATCCACCGGGCAACGTACCTTCGGTGTGCGCGCCAACGTACATGGAATCCAGCATTACATTCCAAATTTTCTTTAAGCCGTCGTTTATTTCGGCTTCACTTCTAAGTGATTTTTCATTTTCAAGAACAATTTCAGAAATGCTTTTGCCTTCAGCCTTGCAGTATGCCAAAAGTTCTGTTCCTTTCTCAATAGGGAAGGGAAATTGCGCAAATTTTGCCAGTTTTATTTTTTTACGCTTTCGCTCTTTTTTTACGGTAAAACCGCCGCCTATTGAATAAAAAGAAGAAGATTTTTTGGAACCATCTTTCAACGTGGCCCTAAAAGTCATTCCGTTGGGGTGAAATTCTAAAAACTTCCGGTTGAAGATTATGTTTTGTTTCGGAAAAAATGGTACTTCCTTTTCGCCGTTCAGTTTTAACTTATTTTCAGAATTGATAAAATCAATTTCTTTTTCAATGTTTTCAATAGGAAAAGTTACAGGGTCAAAGCCTGAAAGGCCAAGCATTACTGCAATATCGGTTGCGTGCCCTTTTCCCGTGAGCGAAAGGGAGCCGTACAAATCCACCGAAATTTCTGCTACGTCTTCAAATTGCTTTTTCTCTTGCAGTTCACCAATCCACCGTAACGCGGCACGCCAAGGCCCCAAGGTATGGGAGCTGGATGGGCCAACTCCTATCTTCAACATGTCAAAAACACTGATACTTTCCATAAATTTATTCTTAATTCAAACCTAAGAAATTTTAAGGGATCTTGCTAAAGGGAAGTGAGGAATTGTTCATAATTTATACTGGAAATATTCCATTAAGTAGGAAATATTCCTATTTTTGGACTATGGAAATTTTCACTTCAGGAAAACTCACAAAAGTAAAAAGCAGGCACGAGCCGGGTGTTTCAAAACAGACTGGTTTTGCAAGTCCCGCAACACATTATTTGGAACCCACTATTGATCTAAACCAAGAATTGGTGGTCAATCGTGATGCAACTTTTTTTGTGCGGGTAGATGGCAATGGATTTAAGGAACACAATATTCTTGATAGGGATGTTTTGATTATCGATAGGTCGTTATCCCGAAATTTTGATGATTTGGCGTTAATAATCCAAGAAGGGGAATTTAAGATAAAGTGCATTCCTTTTGGTTTTTCGGAAGAAGAATTCACCGTTTGGGGAATAATCACTTACATAATCCATTACGCCCGATGATTGCCTTGGTAGATTGCAATAGTTTTTACGCTTGCTGTGAGCAGGTTTTTCGTCCCGACCTTTTGGGGAAGCCTGTCGTGGTACTCAGTAATAACGATGGCTGTGTTATTGCTGCAAACAAAGAGGCTAAAGCAATTACGGACATTCCCATGTTTGAGCCCGTTTTCAAAATAAAGGATCAATTGATTGCCCATAAAGTGAACTTTTTCTCTTCAAATTATACCCTTTATGGCGAAATGTCGCAGCGGGTGATGAACATTCTCGGGATGTTTTCTCCAAAGGTGGAAGTTTATAGTATTGATGAAGCTTTTGCAGATTTATCTGGGATGAGAAATATTTCGCTAAACGATTATGGGCATTTAATAAAAGAAACCATTTCAAAAAACACGGGGTTACCAGTAGGTGTGGGGATTGCGCCAACAAAAGTGCTGGCAAAGCTGGCAAACCGAATGTCGAAGAAAATTCCTGACAACAACCACGTTTTTGTAATCGATTCCGAAGAAAAAAGAATAGAAGCGCTTAAATGGTGCAAAATAGGTGATGTTTGGGGTATCGGCAGAAAGCACGCAGAACGGTTGAAAAATATAGGGGTTTTTAATGCTTTTCAGTTCACCCAACTTCCGTTGCAATGGGTGCGAAAGGAAATGACCGTGGTAGGTGAACGTACATGGCGCGAACTAAGAGGCGAGCCGTGCCATGAATTCGTAATGCAACCGCCGCCCAAAAAAGGAATTGGTACCGCAAAATCTTTCGGTATAAAATTGCCCGATTTAGAACGTATTGAGGAAGCCTGCGCCTATTACATAAGCGAAGTGAGCGAGATGCTTCGCGCCCAAAAATCCTGCGCTACCTATGTTCAGGTTTTTATCATTACCAATTATCACAATAATGTGGACAAGCAATATTCCGATAGCCGAACGGTAACTTTGGATATTCCTACGAACGACACCTTCAACCTTATTTCCGCTGCCCGAAAAGCGTTGGTAGAAATTTATAAACCCGGTTATCGCTACAAAAAAGTAGGGGTGAACCTTACGGGAATTATTCCGCAGGATTATGTGCAGGGAAATCTGTTTCACCAACCTTCTAAATTAAATAACTTAAAACTTATAGAAACCTTTGATGCCATCAACCGGAAATTTGGAAAAGCAACTATTTCTTCAGGTTTGGTGGGCACACGAGTTATTGAATGGGAACTCATTAAAAAAGAACGAAGCCCGCGTTACACCACGCAGTGGAAGGAACTGTTGAAAGTTGGAAAATAAAACTCAAAAATCAACTTTTTTAAAATCAACTTTTCCGTTTTCATCAATTACTTTATAAACTCCAAACGGGGCATCTTCATCCACAATTAAAAAACTTTCATCTTTCTCATAATTATTGAGATAAGTTTTGTCTTCTGCTAGGTATGAAAACAACACCCTAAACAGGTTTACATTTGTCTTCAATTTATCATCAAACCTCGGGGTTTCATTGTCGGGCCATTTTATGGCAAGCGTGGAAGCAAATATTGAGTTTATAAGCTTAGGGTCAGTTATTTTTTTATGACGTTCGCTCGTGTAGTTTAAACCCACATACCCTCCGTGGTCAGCGACTATAACTACAAGCGCTGAGGGATCATTTTTGGTTATTAGGGCAATCATCTCGCGCAACCAAAGATTTGCTTTTTCAAAATTTTCAACATACACTTTTCTTTCTTCCTCTTTGCCCTTGGATTGGTTTTTTGTGACGGAAATATGGCCCGGAAGAATTTTTTCAATAAAATAAAAGTTAGCTTGATTTTTATTTTCTTTAATAGCTTTTTTCATTTCATCAAGGCTATTCACTGCCATGTCAAACCCGCGTGATAAAAATGAAAGTTCTTTATATGGAATGGAGCAATAATCATAACCTAACGTTGGCCTATTGACAATGATATATGGAAATTCAATGATCAGCGATGTTTTGTAGTTGTTTTTGTTAAAGACAGATACCACGACATTATTGCTGGCTATACTTTTTCGTAACCCATAGGCTTCCTTTGTGTTACCTTTCGGATTTTTATAATAATGATGTTTCATCGCAAACATGGAACTATTGGAGGTAATTGTGTTGGTATAATTACTTCGGAAATTGGGATAAATCTTAAAATCTTTTTCGATTAGAAAACTTTCAAAGTTACTATTGTCAATATGGTAAGGCTCACTTTTTAAGGTATTGGCATTGCCATAACCATCTGGCTGAATAATATAAACATTTGGCCTTTTCTTAAAGGTAACTTCTGAAATATTATCTGGCAATTGTTTCCATCCCGAAGAAAGATTAATATTATTCCCAACATAAACAGCCAATTGGATTGCTACAATCAATGCGAGTATATATTCAAGAATAATTACTTTGTTTAGATGCTTTTTTAAAAGAAAGGAAAACCCAAACATAAGTATCATGACTAAAAGAATTATCTTCTTCACCGGTCCAATAATACTATAAGTAAGGAGCGCGGCAAAACCTACCACATTTGAGAAGGTCAACAGTAAGTCATAATGTTTAGCAGCGAATGTTATTTTTTTCGAAAAAATTTTTAATAAAAAATTGATAATGATAGGGATCACTAAAAAGAAAGCGATAAAAAACAATAGCTGGGCTAGAGAATCAACCAGCGTAAAATTTGAATAATAGTTATAAAGAAAAGGATATAGACCGCTTGCAATACCTACTATTTTAGGGCTCTTGGTATTATGTAAATTTTTCAAAAAGGTTCAATTTTTGTCGAAAATAAAAATACTAAATAATTCTTGTTTCGAAATTCTGCCATCCTGTCATAATCCTTCCGCTGGCATAATCATTGACTTATACACTCCGTAAAATAAAAATTGAATTAACTAAATATATAACACAATAGATATGAGTAAAATAATTGGAATCGACTTAGGTACAACCAACTCCTGCGTTGCCGTGATGGAAGGTAGCGAGCCAACGGTTATTCCTAACGCCGAAGGAAAAAGAACAACTCCTTCCGTAATTGCATTTGTGGAAGGTGGCGAAATTAAAGTAGGCGACCCTGCAAAACGTCAGGCTGTTACTAACCCTACAAAGACCATCAGCTCCATTAAGCGATTTATGGGGAACAAATATTCCGAATCAAAGAGTGAAGCGGAACACGCAGCATATAAAGTGGTAAAAGGTGATAACGATACCGCCCGTGTTGACATTGACGGCCGTATGTACACCCCACAGGAACTGAGTGCAATGATTCTTCAGAAAATGAAGAAGACCGCCGAGGATTATTTAGGACAAGATGTTACCCGTGCGGTAATTACCGTTCCTGCATATTTTAACGATAGCCAGCGCCACGCAACCAAGGAAGCCGGTGAAATTGCCGGTCTTAAAGTAGAACGTATCATTAATGAGCCAACCGCAGCAGCATTGGCTTACGGTCTTGATAAAAAAGGGACCGACCAGAAAGTAGTGGTATTTGACTTTGGTGGTGGTACGCACGACGTTAGTATCCTTGAATTGGGAGACGGCGTTTTTGAAGTATTGGCTACCGATGGTGATACCCACTTGGGGGGTGATGATGTTGACCAAAAGATTATTAACTGGTTGGCTGATGAATTCAAAAAAGAAGAAGATTTTGATTTGAAAAAAGACCCAATGGCGCTTCAACGTTTAAAGGAAGCTGCCGAGAAAGCAAAAATTGAATTGTCTTCTGCAACACAAACCGAAATCAACTTGCCATACATTACAGCTACTGCCAGCGGACCAAAACACTTGGTAAAAACGTTGACCCGAGCTAAGTTTGAGCAGTTGATAGAAGATCTTGTAAAAAGAACAATCGAGCCTTGTGAAAAAGCAATGAAAGCTGCTGGTTTGAGCAAAAGTGATATAGACGAAGTAATTCTTGTTGGTGGTTCTACCCGTATTCCTGCAGTTCAGGAAGCAGTGGAAAAATTCTTCGGAAAAAAACCACACAAAGGGGTAAATCCAGATGAAGTTGTAGCTGTAGGTGCCGCAATTCAAGGTGGTGTATTGACCGGAGATGTGAAAGACGTACTTCTTTTAGATGTAACCCCACTTTCACTTGGTATTGAGACAATGGGTGGTGTAATGACCAAATTGATTGAGGCAAACACAACCATTCCTACCAAGAAGAGTCAGGTATTCTCTACTGCGGCAGATAACCAGCCGAGTGTTGAAATTCACGTATTGCAAGGGGAGCGCCCAATGGCGAACGACAATAAGACAATCGGTCGTTTCCACTTAGACGGAATTCCACCAGCGCAGCGCGGGGTGCCACAAATTGAAGTAACCTTCGATATTGATGCTAACGGTATCATTAAAGTAAGCGCTACCGACAAGGCTACCAACAAAACGCAGGACATTCGTATTGAGGCTTCTTCTGGCTTGACCGAAGAGGAAATCAAAAAGATGAAAGCAGATGCTGAAGCAAATGCCGAAAGCGATAAGGCTGCGAAGGAAAAAGTTGAAAAACTGAACGAAGCAGACGCAATGATTTTCCAGACTGAAAAACAACTGAAAGAGTTTGGCGATAAATTATCTGATGATAAGAAAAAGCCAATTGAGGAAGCTTTGGAAGAGTTGAAGAAAGCTTACGAAACCAAAGAGGTGAGCAATATTCAGCCAGCTTTGGATAAGATTAACGAAGCTTGGAAAGTTGCTTCAGAAGAAATGTACAAAGCCCAGTCAGACCAGCAGGGTGCCCCAACCGGTGATGCCGGAGCAGGAGCAGAGCAGGGAAGCACAAGCGGCGGCGCTGAAAACAGCGACGTTGAGGACGTAGATTTTGAAGAAGTAAAATAAGTTTTTAGAAATAGATTAATGTGAAAACCGCAACCTTTGGATTGCGGTTTTTTTCTTTACAAAATGAATGTATTTTAATTGCTAGGTAAATGAGCGGTCAATATTCCACTAGTACCACAATCTTCGGTAAAATTAAGTGATCCATTACTGTTTACTACCAACGTTACTATACAGTTATCCACACAGCCTGTGGTTACAGTTTCGGAATAGGTAAACGTGTTACCAACCTGTGAAACCAAGGTGAGGGATCCAATACAATATTCATAATCCACTGTACCGACGGAAAAGTCGCAAGCCATTTGTACCAACAAATTATAGACTTTTCCATTTGTATCAACTCCACTTCCTGACCAATCAAATGTACCTTGTACATCACGATCTTTATCATTACAATCTATTAAGTTTGAACATGAATTTTCTTGATCAAAATACCCATCGCCATCTAAATCTATAGCGTCACCGTGTGCCTTGTGAGCTTTAGCGGCATTAGTACTTACATTAATAATGTGTCCATTATGGCATACATCCACTTTTCTAGCTCTCTCAGCTCCGTTTTGATACTGTTGCTGTAGTTGCTGCTTCTTTATTTGGTCTGGTTCCCCTTCTTTTTCGCACGCGAAGACCATAAATGCGCACAGTAAGGCAAATGCATAATTTTTCATAATATATAGTTTATGGTTAAATACAGACTATAATGCTGAGGAGAAGATTTGGAGTGTTTAAAGTAGTGAATTTTAGCGACTTATATATAATTTATTTATTCTTTTTTAAACATTTCATTTGAACAGACACTATATTCATTAAACGTTACTTATAATTCAAAATCGCAACATATTGAAGTTGCGGCTTGACTATTCTTTCTTAAGACAATTTGATTATCTTTCCTTAAAATAAAAATGTATGGATACTATTTCTACCATCATCCTTGCCGGGGCGCTTATCATTATTATGCTGGGAATGGGACTTAGCTTGCACATGGCCGATTTTAAAAGAATATTTCGCTATCCGAAAGCTATTTTTATTGGGTTGACCAATCAATTGATGCTGTTACCGCTCATTGGTCTGGGAATTACGTGGCTATTCCCCATGCAGTCCGAAATAGCGATAGGGGTTATGATTTTGGCGGCCTGTCCCGGCGGACCTACATCAAATTTAATTTCGCATTTGGCAAAGGCAGATTTGGCGCTTTCGGTAACGCTTACGGCCTTCAGTAGCTTGATAACCATTTTAACGATTCCGTTTATTGTGAATTTTGCCCTGGAATATTTCTTAGGGGTGGGGCAAGTGGTTGAACTCAACGTACTTTCAACTATAGTTCAAATTTTTGTAATAGTAGTCATACCTATTATAATAGGAATGTGGGTGCGCAAGTATCGTCCGCGTTTTGCAGATAGCATGGCAAAGCCCGTGCGTATTGCTTCGGGCGTAGTTTTGGGGTTGATTATTGTTGGCTTAGTCATTAAGGAAAGAACCAACTTTGTTTCCTTTTTTGAAAAGGCAGGAATTGCTGCATTGGTTTTAAATGTGGCCACCATGGTACTGGGTTATTTTTCGGCAAAATTATTTGGTTTGGGAAAAAAGGCAGCACGCTCCATAGCTATTGAGTCGGGTATTCAAAACGGTACGCTCGCGATTACAATTGCGGTAGTGTTGCTTCATAATTCCGCTTTTGCAATAGTACCTGCGGTGTATAGTCTATTGATGTTCTTGACCGGAGGCATAGTAATTTATTGGTTTAATAGAGAAGATAGATAGTCCTTAGTGAAAACTGGATATTTAATTATTTTCAGTGTATTTTTTAAAATTGTCCAAAATAGCCTGCCAGCCTTCACGTTGCATTTCCACAGAGTTTTCGGTTTCTGCGTCAAATGTGGTGGTTATTTTAGTTTTTTCGTCTAAATCTTGAAAAGTTGTAGTTACTTTTCTGCCGTCGTCCAGAGTATAACTTATTTTCTTTTGAGGTGCTATTTCATAATAAGTTCCCTCAAAACCAAACCCAAAACTGCCGTCTTTGGCTTCCATTCGTGAGCAAAGTTTTCCGCCTACACGTAGGTCGTTTGTGGCTTTTGGGCAATGCCAATCGTCACTGGCAAAGTTCCATTTAGTAATGTGCCCGGGTTGGTTCCAGTATTCCCAAACCTTTTTGGGCGCAGCGTTTATCGTGTTTTGCACGGTGACTTTTGTCTTTACCATGGCCATGAATTTTACGTATGTTAGTTCTAATCTAAAATAATTAAATTTTTATTTAGATTTTTAAAACAACACATTCCATTTTAAAGAAAAAAAAAGCGACTCTAAAAGAGCCGCTCAATTTAAAAGCTTGTTTTTTAACCAAATATTAAGCTTTAAGGTCTTTGGAGTGGGTGGGGGCCACTTGGTTTAAAGACCGGGGGCAATCTACTAATATTTTTCAAAAACACAATGTTTTTTATCGATAAAATATGTTTTTAACCGTGTTTAAAAAATAAGCGGCCCATTATAGGCCGCTTGGAAATGAGGAAATAGAATAGTGTTAATCTTCATTTTCGTCCCGTTCTACAGCTATTATGGACTGCGCGGGCTCAATTTGTGGGGAGTTATTGAGTAAATCTATTTTTGCTCCAGAATTTGACAGCAATATCACTGAAAAATCACTCGGATTGTTAAAATTATTTTCTGCTACCATAAGCTGCTTCAAATTTGGACAACTTGCCAATGATTGTGGTAAAGCGCCATACAAATCGTTATCAAACACATTAAAAACTTCAATCTGCCTAAGATTTCCCAAACTTTCGGGCACCGTTCCGCTCAATTGGTTACTGCTTAGGTGCAGCTGCTTCAAATTAGAAAGCCTGCCCAAAGACTCCGGAATGTTTCCATTAATGGCAGTGCCGTTTATTGCTAGAACCTCTAATTGTCCCAGATCGCCCAATTCCACAGGGATGGTTCCCGAAATAGGATTAAACGACAACTCCAATTTTTTCAAATTTTTTAATTGTCCCAAGGAGGCCGGCAATGTACCATTCAAATTATTGAACAATAAATTGATGCCAGTTACCTTATTGTGTTCAACCGTAACTCCGTACCAAGTTTCCACAGGTTGCTCCACGTTCCATTGTTTGTTCCATTCCAATCCATTGGTAGCGGTATAAAGATCTAAAAGAACTTGTTTTTCTTGTTTGCTTACCTGTGCCAAAACTATGGACGCGATAAACATACATATGCAGGTTAATGTTGCCTTTTTCATAGTTTGGGGCTATTTGGTTGTTAAAGCGAAGTAAAAGAAACACAAAAGAAGTTAAAACACAAAATTATTCGATGAAATACACAATAAACAGTATGCTATTTTGAAATATTTAGCAATAATTCTCTGTTTACCTCGTGAATACCATCAAAAACCTCAATTTTTAATCGATCTTGAAAAAGTTTGTTTCCCTTCAGTTTTTCTTCGGTTTCCCGTGCTTCAGTAATATATTGGTCCTTATTGCCATAAAGATAGATTACTTGTGTATTGGGACTTAAAAATTCAAAATCTGAAGGTTCCAATTCCGCAGGTATACCACCCGAATGCAGAATCAATTTATTGCACTGAATCTCTCGGCTCGCCACCCACCGTGTAGCTATGGAAACCCCTTGAGAATAGCCCATCACGATTAAATTTGGGAAGCTTTCAATCGATTCTTTTTTATAAACGGCATCAACATAATTCAAAATATTTTGGGTTTCTGTCATGGTGTTTTCACGCGTGAGCCAAGAGGCACCCACGTGTTTAAAATCTTTTCCCTGATAGTATTTTGAAGGGGCTTGGGGAGCAATGATGTAATTTTCATCAGCGTCCAATTCTGAAAAATAATTAATAAAATATTTACTCAAATAGCCCATTCCGTGGAAAACCATCCAAACATTTTTTGTCTTTTCGGTTAAGTTATTGAGTGTTCGGTAGGTATTTGTAGAGGTGTAGGCGGCTTCTTTTTGGGTACTCATATTGTTAACTTCAATTTTGTATTTTTACAAATGTAAACCAATACAATGAAGTACACCAATGATGAAATTTTGGCAGCGTGCAATAAAATGTGCCAAAATACCCTGATGGAAACCTTGGGGATAGAATTCACCGAAGTAGGCGAAGATTTTTTAGTAGCCCGAATGCCTGTAACCCCTAAGGTTCACCAACCAGATGGTGTGTTGCATGGCGGCGCTTCTGTGGCTTTGGCAGAAAGTGTTGGTAGTGCTGGGGCTTTTATGTTTTTGAATACCAAAGATATCGTAATCCGTGGAATTGAAATTGCAGCCAACCACGTAAAAAGCGTCCGTGATGGCTATGTTTATGCCCACGCTAACATTGTTCACAAAGGAAGAACAACCCAGCTTTGGCAGATAAAAATACTGAACGAAGACGGTGCTCTTGTCTCGCTCGTAAAACTCACCACCCTTACCTTACCCAAACACCAATAATGGACTTTAGCCTACTGACCGAAAAAATTTCAAAACAACTAAAAGAAAACTTGCCCTTTGTGGTTTATTCCTTACCACTAGAAGAGAAAGTTTTCGCTTTGCTTCAAAAAGATCAAACACGTTTTACCATAACAGAAATGACTCAGAACGGTTTTGTTTTGGCACCTTTTGAATATGATGGCAATGCGCTTTTTATTCCTGAAAATGTTTCCGAAAAAATTGAGAGTGAAATATTAAATTCTGATAATGAAGCAGCTAAAACCCTAATTGCTAAAAATGCTGCGGAAGAAAAAGAATACTCAGAAAAGGTGGCTAAAACGATTGAAAAGATTAAAAGAAGAAAAGCTTACAAAATTGTTCTTTCCCGCTTTAAGGAATTTCCCTTAAAGGACTTTTCGGTTGAATTACTTCTAAATCGATTATTCTCAATATACCCTACTGCTTTTCGATATATTTGGTATCACCCGCAGACAGGACTGTGGTGCGGTGCCACACCAGAAACTTTAGTACAGGTAGAAAAGGATTCTTTTAAAACAATGGCATTGGCGGGCACACAGCCTTTAACTGATAAAGTACCGGTGGTTTGGGGCCCAAAGGAGCTTGATGAACAGCAATTGGTAACAGATGCTATAACCAATAGCTTGCAACGTGTAACTTCGGTTTTGAAAGTTTCCAATCCACATACCCATAGAGCTGGCTCATTATTGCATTTGCGCACAGATATAACTGGAATTCTAAAAAATGGAAAAGCTACCTTGACTACAATAGCTGCTGCTCTTCATCCTACACCCGCCGTTTGCGGTACACCACAAAAATTTGCCAAGGAATTTATCCATGAAAATGAAGGCTACGACCGCGAATTTTATACTGGATTTTTAGGGCCCATACGAGAAAATGGAGCAACAGCCTCGCTAATGGTAAATCTACGCTGTATGAAAATAGAAAACAACACTGCCCGTATTTTTGTGGGTGGTGGCATTACTATTGGTTCGCAACCGAGTGACGAATGGCAGGAAACACAAAATAAAATGCAGACCATGCTGCAAGTATTGCAGCCTATGCTGTAATAATTTTCGGCGTCTTTGTACCTTTGCGAAGCATGAAATTCTCAAATAAGATTCTCTCACAAACGCTTGTTCAATTATGTTTGGACAAGGGTATAGACCATATAGTTATTTCTCCCGGATCGCGCAGTGCCCCACTTACCATTAGTTTTGGGGAACATCCAGATTTCAAATGTTTTAGCATAGTGGATGAGCGTTGCGCCGCCTTTTTCGCATTGGGAATTGCGCAACAACTACAAAAACCCGTTGCCGTTGTGTGTACATCTGGCTCGGCTTTGCTCAATTATTATCCCGCGGTTGTCGAAGCGTTTTACAGCGATATTCCATTAGTTGTCATCTCGGCAGATAGACCAGCAAACTATATAGATATTGGTGATGGGCAGACTATCAGGCAGGAAAATGTTTTTGAAAACCACATTCTTTACAGTGCAAATTGCATTGAAGGTGATGACTTTCAGATTAAAAATGAAACCGAAATAAATGTTGCCTTAAATACGGCAATCGAGCTGAACGGCCCCGTTCATTTAAACATTCCCTTTTCCGAACCTCTATACCACACTTCGGAGAACCAAATGGTCTGGCCGCAAAATGTAGCGCCACGTTTGGATAAGGAAACTTTAGAAGAAAATTTGGAACCTTTTTTATCCAAATGGAACCCAAGCAAACGTAAAATGATTTTAGTGGGTGTTTTACCTCCAAATAGTGTGGAACAGCGTTTTGTGGAACAACTGGCCAAGGATGAAAGTGTTTTGGTACTGACCGAAACCACTTCCAACCTTCATAATGAAAGCTTCATCACAGCCATAGACCAACTTATCGCGCCCTTAAGGGACGAAGATTTTAGAGAATTGCAACCAGATATTCTCCTCACTTTTGGCGGAATGGTGGTTTCAAAAAAAATTAAAGCATTTTTGCGCAGTTTTCCCCCAAAACAGCATTGGCACGTAGATACCAAAAAAGCCTTTGATACTTATTTTGTATTGACGCACCATTTCAAAACTACTGTCAATAATTTCTTTGTGAAATTTCTTCCGAAGACAACTGCGGTTGAAAGTGATTACCAAAAACATTGGCTTGGAACAAAACAATACAGATTGCAACGGCACCAAGCATACGAAAGCGAAATTCTCTATTCGGATTTTATTGTTTTTTGTGAAATATTCCACAACCTTCCACAAAATATTCAGTTGCAACTGAGCAACAGCGCAACGATTCGTTACGCCCAACTTTTTGAGATTCCACCTTCTGCCGAAGTTTTCTGCAATAGAGGCACCAGTGGAATAGACGGAAGCACGAGTACTGCAGTGGGAGCGGCTTACGCTTCAAAACTGCCTACTGTTTTCATAACGGGCGATCTTAGTTTTTTCTATGACAGCAATGCGCTTTGGAATAATTATATCCCAAAAAATTTCAAAGTAATAGTTGTGAACAATAGTGGCGGTGGTATTTTCAGAATCCTGCCTGGCGAAAAGGACACACAGCTTTTTGATACATATTTTGAAACAAAACACAACCTAAGCGCAAAACAGCTTTCGGAAATGTATGGTTTTAAATACGAAACAATTCACGCAAAAGAAGACTTGGCGATAAGACTAAAAAAATTTTTCAATATAAAGGAAGAGCCTGCTTTGCTGGAAATTTTCACACCTTCGAATGTAAATGATAAAGTGCTTTTGGATTATTTCAAGTTTATTTTATAAATACCCTTTTGCCCAAATAACGGCTTCCGTTAAATTATCGAACATATGAAATGGTTTCTTGCAGAACTTGGATTCTAGTTCTGCATTGGTGTGTCCCACTTCACTATAATTCACAACTGCCACGGCGCGTAATGTAGGTACTTTGTTAAGGTATTTGTAGTCCATGGGTTTGATAGAGTAAGAATGGACACGGTTTGATATATACACCCAGCGTTTGGAACCAAGGTAGTTAAGGCCTTTCAACAAAATGGAAAATCCGGTTTTATATGACATAACAATGCCTTCTTTTGCTTCAAAAACGACAACCGTATCATAAAAATAAATAACGCCAATATCTGTTTCCAGTTTTTTCTTTAACTGGAAACCTGAAGGAAGGTTATGTGGAGCAATTTTTTCCATTTTCAGTGTGAATTTACATTTTAAGTTTAATTTGTATATACGTGTTGCTAATTTTTTTTTGACAAGAATACAGTACCTTTGCCACTATGATAAAATTAGGTGATTACAATACTTTGGAGATTCTTCGGGAAACCGAACCAGGTCTATATTTAGGTGATGGTGATGAAAACGTGGTGCTTTTACCACATAAATACAAACCAGATGAATATGAAATAGGCGATGAGATTAGCGTTTTTATTTACCTTGACAACGAAGAAAGACCTATTGCCACAACGCTGGATCCTTTTCTGCAATTAAATACATTTGGATATCTACACTGCAGCGACGTAACCGAATATGGCGCCTTTATGGACTGGGGCTTGGAAAAACAGCTTTTTGTTCCTTTTAAGGAGCAGGCCCGCCCTATGAAAAAGGGCAATTGGTACATTGTCTATTTATATATTGATGATAAAACCAACCGTTTGGTGGGCAGCAGTAAGACGAATCACTTTCTTCAGAATGAAACCCTGACCGTAGAACCTTTTCAGGAAGTAGATATATTGGTTACGCATTTAACCGAAAAAGGCGCAAATGTTATAGTTAATGGGCTACACAAAGGATTGATCTATATTGAAGATATTTTTGAAGACATTCGCACTGGGGATAAGATGAAGGCTTTCATTAAAAAAATTCGTCCCGACAATAAGATTGATATCGTTCTGCAAACCCCAGGTTATAAAAGTATTGAGCCTAATGCAAACTTTATTCGGGAAGAATTGGAAGCTGCCGGAGGTTTTTTGCCTATTCACGACAAATCAGACCCTGACACAATAAAAAATATGTTGGGGATGAGCAAGAAGAGTTTTAAAAAGGCAATCGGAACGCTTTATAAAGACAAGCAGATTGTAATTAAAGAGGACGGAATAGAACTGATTTAGTTAGGTTTTTCTTCAAATTCGGGGCAGTCAACGCGAATGGCTTCGGTTTTTAATGGTTTTTGAAGATATTCGCAATAATCGCCCCCAGCTTGTTTTGTGTGGAACTTACAGGCAAAACACATCCGCTGCACGCTGATTATTCCAGCTTTATTCAAATTGTAAATAAGCTTTACAATGGTTTCATAAACAGTTTCCAGTTGGGCTGCATCAAAAGTGTCAAACTGTTTTTTTAGCGGATTTGCGTAATTTTCGGTTACTGTAACCAATTCTTTTCCCTTTTCCGAGAGAGCTATTAAATAACTTCGGCTGTCGGGTTTTGAATAATCCTTTAAAATTAATTTTTTCTGCTCCAACGATTTCACGGCATCACTGATGGTGGGCTTTGTAACATCTAATTCCTTAGCGAGATAACTAACTGTACAAAGTGAACTTTTGTGATAGGCAATAAAAATTAGTATTTGAATCTGTATTGGACTCACGCCAGATTTTTTTGCTTCGGCCCAAAGAAGTGTTCGGAAAACTTCTGAAATCCGTTCAAGACCAACTACTATTTTATTGCTCACACTTTCTTGCTGAAAGGAAGTATCGAAAACACTTTTTTCCATAATAAAGCCTGTTAGGGGGTATACCCTAACAGGCAAAGTTAGTATTCCTAATTACTTTTTCAAATTTTTTAGGCACAGTTTTCCATTTCCAAAATATAAAAACCTTTATCGGGGACTGCTGCTTCTATTTCTGGCGTTGCGTTTTCAATATGACAAAAATTACATCTTTTTGAATTGAATGCTTCAGTTTTAAACGGTTTGCTATCTAAATACTGTTTACCGTAACCATAAATTCGCTTTTCATCCCGCATCTCTTCACAAACTAAAATATCGAAATGCATTCGCGATCCATTATGTCTTTCCACATAAGTGTCCCAAACTGCTATTTTCATAATCAATTGTTTTTAACGGTATAAGGTAATGATAAATTACCGCTAGCTACACTGTAAACTTTATACACGCCAAGCATTGGCTTGTCCATATTTTCAGTATTTACCTGCATATACGCAGCGACGCCATCATAATTGAAACTGGTTTGATTGTTCATTCTGTATTTTGGAACCACAACTTTAATAGTATTGTTTATTGCCTTGACCCCATAGCCGGGAGAGTCCATATACATTGGCATTCCAGGGTTGGTGGGTGGCAGTTTTACCGTTGAATCGTCTTTTTTAAACTGCTTTACAGCAAGTCCTCCTTCAACTCTTTTATCTTCAACCAAAACAACCCAATGTGGATGCCAGATTACACCATCATTGTCATATTTACTATCCATATTCTCGTCCCATAGTGGAGTGTCATCAAAATCTGGGTGGGAGGTAAGGGCCAAGGCTACAATTCCATCAGTTTCACTGAACCCAACATCTGTAGACTTTAACGAAGTAGGGAAAACATATCCCAAAACAGGAGCTCCGTTCATTTTACCGGCAGGACTTGGAGTAGTGGCGCCTGCATTTCCGGCTACCGTTATTTCCCAAACTAAAACATCTAAACCAGCATGATATGTAACTTCGGCTTTTGTAATTTTTAAATCATCATTACCATATTCTGAATTTTGTGAGTGGGCAATAGTTGCCAGCAAAAGTGTTGCTATTATAAATATTGATCTTTTCATCTTTGTTTATTTAAATACAAAGGCTTTCAGTAGAAAACCTTTATGGTTAATTAATTTTTTAAATCGGCCATAGAGGCGCCATAGTTAATGTGTAACACATTACCAGTAGGAGTAACCAATGCTGGAACGGATTTTACACCTGCATTTTCGGCTTGTGGAATTTGTGATTTTTGCTCACCAAGATGAACCACCTCAACTGTAGCGGGATCCAACAATTCGAGAATTTCGTTTTCGGCGTTTACGCATACGGGACAACCCGCGTGATAAAAAACAGACTTTTTCATAATTAATAAGGATTTAAGTTTAACAGCAATATTGCTTTAGCAAATATAGTAAGGAATCCTAACTAAATAAAATAAAATTGATTTTATTTATATCTTAACACTAAAGTCATAAATTATTAATAACCGTTTATACGGTACGGAGCGCAGCGGGGGCACACGCCGTAGGGAGGACAGGAGTCGGCAAAAAGAAAACCACGGGAAGCGTCTTTGTAAGCAATATTCTTTACTTTGGTTGAACCGTCAGCATTGTAACTGCTATTGCCATAAACACCATATTCTTTAGGGTCTAAAGAAATTTGAATGTCAGATTTCACGTAGTTTTCACTAGCTGCCATCGCATCATACATACTTACCGGTTCCCGATAATTGTTTTTATTCATTTTAAATGAAGGAAGCTTGCTTGAAATCTTTTTCGAAAAGCCTGAATTGGAAGGTAGTAGCGAAGTGCTCATTAAACTTTCAACTTCTGGCAAGTTTACAAAGTCCAATTTTAGTTTATTGGACTCAAAATCCAACTGTGCCAAGGCGATCAGTGGAAATAGAAAAAGAAGAAATAGCAATTTTTTCATCAGACAAAGGTAACAAAAGTTAGGCCAAGTTTAAACCCAATCTAAATTCAAAACGTTGCGAAAAATTGGTTATTATAAACTCAAGCTTTTGGCGGTATTTTTAGGTACTGCATCTTGGTGAACCGTAATGCTTATTGCCTTTAAGCGCATATAGGCCTCGCTAAAATATACATATCCGCCGTTGGCTACGCGCGTTTCGTCTGTTCCCCAACTGTTTTTTACTTTGTAATATTTTGTTCCGTTTTGGTCGCGGAGCATTCCGGTTATGTGCATTAAGTGATCGTCAGTGGTATCATAGTTTTCAAATTCTTGCTGACGGTATTCCTGTGTGATTTTTCTTTCTGGGTAAACGCCCTGCAAGGCTTTAATATTATTTTCCGTTTCTTGCGGAATAACCGCTACGCCATCTTTTGAGGAAAAGGTTTTTTCGCTCACATCGCAGTCCAATTCAACAGTAAAGCCGTTTTCCAAAGCATTATCAATAGTAGCCATCATTTCATCCAACGGAATGTTATAAAAGCTGCCATTGCTCCAATTGTCCGGGATGTTCAAGATAAATTTTGAATAAAATGGAGCGTGGGTAAAACTGGTAAGGTTCACGTAATCTGCAGGCTGTATTTGGGTCATTGCCAAAAAGGTTTGTGGCGTGTATTGTTTCCCTTCATAAGTGAAGTTGGTTACGTTTTTCCCGATGTAGGCATCCAGTACCCCTTCAATTGCAGCGCGCCATTTTTTGCTCAGTTTTCTTCCGGGATTGTCCACGTATGTTTTCAGCATTGCTTCTAAAACTGCAACCATTTCGGCGTGGTTATGGGTTGTTACTCCAGCATCCAAACCATCAAAAACCGCTTCGGGTACCAAACCATATTTTTCTACGGAATTCATTACATCGTGCGCTAAGCCACCTTCACTGAACTGCGCTTTTCCTTGGCGCATAATAAAGTTTTCAGCTTTTAACGGGTAGGTGTTTCGCACTTGGTACATTTCGCTTAAATCAATATTTTTTCCTGTAAGACGAATAATTTCAGACTCTAAAAATGATGAAGCAGAAAAACTCCAACAAGTTCCGGTTATGCCTTGGCTTATAACGGGAGTAGTTTCAAGGTCTGTAATGGTTGTAAATTTATAGGCTTCTTGAGCGGAAAGTGTTACTGTGAAAAGTATTATGAAGAAGAAAAGTAAATGTTTCATTGTTTATGTCAGGTCGAGCGCAGTCGAGACCTTATTTAAGTTACAAGTTAGAATGACCTCTCGACTGCGCTCGAGCGGGACATTGCTTTATTTAATATTTTGATTTCATATATTTACGCTAAAATAATAATTATGTCTTCACCCAACTGGAAAACAGCTAAAGAATATACCGATATAACCTATAAAAAGGCAAATGGCGTGGCCCGTATTGCTTTTAACAGACCTGATGTACGCAATGCCTTTAGGCCTAAAACCACTGCCGAACTGCTGGATGCTTTTCACGATGCACAAGAAGATACTTCCATTGGTGTGGTTTTGCTTTCTGCCGAAGGACCTTCCTCGAAAGATGGGGTGTTTAGTTTTTGTAGCGGTGGCGACCAGAAAGCGCGTGGCCACCAAGGGTATGTGGGTGATGATGGCTACCACCGTTTAAATATTCTTGATGTACAACGGTTAATTCGTTTTATGCCGAAGGCCGTTATTTGTGTGGTCCCGGGTTGGGCTGTGGGTGGCGGACATAGTCTGCACGTGGTTTGCGATTTAACCTTGGCGAGCAAGGAACACGCTATTTTTAAACAGACCGATGCCGATGTTACCAGTTTTGACGGTGGCTACGGAAGTGCTTATTTAGCTAAAATGGTAGGGCAGAAGCGGGCTCGTGAAATCTTTTTCCTCGGAAGAAATTATTCTGCGCAGGAGGCTTTTGAGATGGGGATGGTGAATGCCGTGATTCCGCACGATGAATTGGAAGACACCGCTTTTGAATGGGCGCAGGAAATTCTTGCGAAGAGCCCAACTTCCATTAAGATGCTGAAGTTTGCCATGAACCTTACCGATGACGGTATGGTGGGGCAACAAGTATTTGCGGGTGAAGCTACGCGCCTTGCCTATATGACGGACGAAGCGAAAGAGGGGCGGGATGCGTTTCTTGAAAAGCGGAAACCTAATTTTGATAAGAAGTGGTTGCCTTAGGGTTCACATGTGTTGTCGATTTTAAGTTAACTTTCTTTGGGAATTTCGCTATCTACCAATTCTTTTTGAACCCAGGCCATTGCTTCGCTTAGGGTATCGAAGATTTCAAATTTCTTTTTGTAGAACATGCTTTCCAATTTGGCGTTTGATTTTGCCATTGTTGTATCAGCCACTATAGCCATAGCCACGAGGTTGTGGATTTTTGAGGTTTCGAGATAGGTTAGGGGATCTACTGCGTAGTTAAAATATCTATTTGAGATATAGACCATTTTTTTGTTTGCAAAATGTTCGTCCACCACTTTGCGCAGTTTGTCATTGTGGGCCGGGATTACAGTAACACCTTCCTTGATTTGGTTCACAAGGAAATTATCAAAGATGAAGACTTCTGATTCTTTGAATTCGTAATAGTGAAACATGCCCATAGTGCTTTGTATTTGTTAGTTTTCTTAAATATACGGAAGTTTTAATTATTATTTTAAGGCTGTTTTTTAAAATTAATGTGATTTGTCTTCTTTTTTGAGATCGTTTATGTTTTTTGTAATCGCTATGAGCTCTTGGTAGCTTAGGTTGCTGATGGCTTGTTTTAGGTTGGCCTCTGCTTGGTCGCGGATGAGTTTTTGTAGGGGGTGGTTCTCGTTTAGGGTCTCATTTTTTTCTGGGGTGTAGGCGAAGAGATCGCTTGGTTCGCAGACTAGGTGCTTGCAAAGTATTTCTATATGTTTTAAGAGGATGCCGCGGGGCGCTCTGTAGAGTAGGTTGCCCGCTGCGCTGCTTGATATGCCGTGTTTTATCATAAATGAATAGCCTTTGTCTATGCCACGGGCCTTGAATACTTGTTCTAGGTTTAGTGTTATCATACTGCTTGGGTTTTGTTCTACTAAATTATTATTTTATTTGGAAAGTTACAAGGGTGTTTTTGAAAGTATAAAAGTAAAATGTGAAAAGATGAAAAGAAAAGGTGAAAGTTTAATATTATAATATGAAAGTATAAAAATATAAAGTTAAAATGATAAATGTAAAATTTAAAATGTAAAAGTATTTTATGAAAGTAATTGTATAAAATGTGAAAGTAAGAAGCTGCTTTGTGAAAGTATGGGGTGAAAATATGAAAGTTTTGTGTGTGAGGTGAGGTTTAGGTCTTTGGTATATGTTGTACAGGGGCGTTAGCTGGAGAAGTATGATTTCGGTCTAATAAAATCTGATAATACTAATTGAAAATTCCCAAATGCTTTCAAGTATTTTTCTTTGATATCATTATTTAATAAATTTTCATCCTTTGATTTATAAAATTCGTGATCTAATATTTGTTTAAAACCTATAATCATTATTTGGGATAGTAAAAGTTCACAGTGCTTTTTCATATCTTCAATATCTGCTTTAAAACATTCCTTTGAAATTTCAATTTTTTTAGATTTATCCGAATTTATAAAATCTTGGTGAATAGGTTTTTTAATTGGGTGGCTATCATAATGTTTGATACAGTTAGATATATAACTTATACGGCTGGTTATATAAAAGTGATGGTGTGATTTGTAAATATCAATTCCGAATTCTTTTTTGCAATAATCCTTAATACTTAATAAATCACTCATATCATTTATTTCTTGCAACAAAAAATCTGTTGCCTTTACTAGAGCTTTTAGATAAGCTTCGTATTTATGGAATAGACCTACGTAACCTAGTCTAATTGTTTCGTAAAGATTATCTTTCAAATCATCCTTCGTCAGATTTAACAAATGTTTGTATGTCGATTTTGAGATTTGACTCCAACTCTCAACGATGGATTTATTTGCTGCTGGAATGTAATAATTTAAAAAAAGGCCTTGTAAGCTATTTAAATCCGCATTTGTTTTTACTATTAAATCGAAAAGATGTTTGCCTTCTTCGGTTTCTTGTAAAAGGTGAAAATTATTGATTTTCGAAAAATTAGCAGTCAACAGATCGATATATAAATCAATGCTATTTTTCTTGGGTCTTTTCATAATTTGCCTAACATTTGGATAAAAACCATATAGCCTTTATTCTTATAACAAATTTTATGGTTTCCCTTCAAATATACCCCAAAACCCAAGTTGTTAAAGAATAGGTTTCAGGAAGTTATCAACGAAAGGTTGTGGAAAGCGCAAAAAAAAAACGCCAGCTATGTGTTTCGCTGGCGTTTTTAATTTCTTACTACTTACTATTTTGCATAAGCATCTGTATGGACATTTTTAACTGCCCGGCCACTTGGGTCGTTCATATTCTTAAAGCTGGCATCCCATTGCAATGCAATGGGGCTGCTGCACGCCACCGAGGGTACACTGGGCACGCTTAGTGCAGCGGTGTCGCTGGGGAAATGTTCTGCAAAAATGCTTCGGTAATAAAACTCTTCTTTGCTGGTGGGGGTTTGGAGGGGAAACTTGTATTTGGCGTTTGCCAATTGCTCATCGGTTACTTTTTCGTTTACCATTTCCTTTAGGGTGTCTATCCAACTGTAGCCCACACCATCGCTAAATTGTTCCTTTTGTCGCCAGGCAACGCTTTCGGGGAGCATGTCTTCAAAGGCTTTTCGCAATACCCACTTTTCCATGCGTTCGCCGTTTATCATTTTGTCTTGCGGGTTTATGCGCATGGCTACGTCCATAAATTCTTTATCGAGGAAAGGTACACGCCCTTCTATACCCCAACTGGCAAGACTTTTGTTGGCTCGGAGGCAATCGTACATATGGAGTTTGTCTAACTTGCGCACGTTTTCCTTATGAAATTCCTCTGCATTGGGGGCTTTGTGGAAATAGAGGTAGCCGCCAAAAATTTCATCAGCTCCTTCGCCGCTAAGTACCATTTTTATACCCATCGCCTTGATAGCGCGCGCCATTAAATACATAGGTGTGCTGGCGCGGATGGTGGTTATATCATAGGTTTCCAAATGATAAATCACATCGCGAATGGCGTCTATGCCTTCTTGGATGGTAAATTTTATTTCGTGGTGAACGGTCTTTAAATGATCTGCCACTTTTTGCGCTGCTGCAAGATCGGGGCTGCCTTCAAGTCCGATAGCGAAACTGTGAAGCTGTGGATACCAAGCGCCTTCGGTGTCTTCGCTTTCAATACGTTTTTCGGCATATTTTTTTGCGATTGCGGAAGTGATGCTGCTGTCCAAGCCGCCGGAAAGTAAAACTCCGTATGGCACATCGCTCATCAATTGACGGTGTACTGCTGCTTCCAAGGCTTTGCGGAGTTCGGCAATTTCGGTGGCGTTGTTTTTTACACTTTCATAATCCATCCAATCGCGGGAGTACCAGCGTTTCAGTTCGCCTTCGCGGCTGTCCAGATAATGGCCGGGCGGGAAGAGCTCTATTTTGGTGCAAACGCCTTCCAAAGCTTTTAATTCGGAAGCTACGTAAAAGGTTCCGTTTTGGTCCCAACCGATATATAGTGGAATAATGCCCATGTGGTCGCGGGCAATAAAGTAGTTGTCGTTTTCAATATCGTAGAGTGCAAAGCCGAAAATGCCGTTCATTTCATCGAGGAAGCTGGCACCTTTCTCTTTATATAAAGGAAGAATTACCTCGCAGTCGCTTTTGGTCTGGAACTCATAATCCTTGAATTGCTTTCGGAGCGCCATATGATTATAGATTTCGCCATTGGCGGCCAAAACCAGATTACCATCACTGCTGAAAAGCGGTTGCTTTCCGGAAGTGGGATCAACTATCGCAAGCCGCTCGTGTGCCATAATAGCTTTGTCGTTACTGAAAATTCCGCTCCAGTCCGGTCCGCGGTGACGGATACATTTTGCCATTGACAACACCTGAAGTCTGAGAGCCTCTGAGGGCTCTTTAAGTTTGAATGCACATACAATTCCACACATAATTGAAAAGTTATTTGGTTAATGGTTAATGGTTAATAGTTACTCTGTTTGACATCTCTTCCCAGCACTCCCTTCAAAGGGAGGGAGTTTGCCTTCAAAATTCAAAATGAATTTTGATAATTTCCTTTTTGAAGGGGGCAAGGGGATGTAAAAAAAAACCCGCCAGGTAAAAAACCTGACGGGCTATATATCGCGACAAGTTTTTGTTACGGCAGCTCGTTATTATTATTATTTAAACTGATGAAGGACATAAACTTGTTATATTTTATAATTGAATTGCTAATTTAAAGTAATTAATTGCAGACTTCCAAATATTTATTGAATAAATGGTAATTAATAGTTTAAACTATTGAATATTCGGTAAAGTGCAATATTTTATGATTTTACACTGAATTGTATTGTATCTATTTATAGTATTGAATGATTTATTCTTCTTTAATTCATTAATAATAAAATTTCCGCAGGAAGGGAATCTTTGGGAATTTCATTGCCCGCAGTATTATAAAACGCGTACATAACATTAATGTCATCTAATAGTTTTATCATATAGATCTCACGTTTCGGGTTGTAAAAGGTTATAAAGTCTGCATGGCGAATGGTATAATCTTTATAATCCTTATCTACCTTCAGCCTAACCTCTGCGGGAATAATTTCACTGGGCATAAATTCAGAATTGAAGATCAGAATACCATTAGGAAGGTAGGAAGCCGAAAAACCCGGACGGCCGTCTTCTTCAAATTTGGCAATATAGCCGATGTTTTGCGCATCCTGCATCCCGTCCATTTCTTGCACCTGCCATTCGGAAACAAAGTTGGTAGGAAATAATTCTCCCTGACGGTCCAAAACGGATTGTGGAACTTGTGATTCTGGTATGTAGCGAACATTATTATTAACATCTTGCGAATACGTGATTGTACTTATTAAAAAGCTTAATAGTAGTATAGTAATTTTTCTCATAGTCATATTTTTTTTAAATATGCTATAAGATACGGAGCTTAGGGGAAGAATAACAGGACTTTAGCGTTATCTTAACTTGGGAAACTCAGAGGGGTTTGCTTCGTGCATAATTTCATAAACCTTTTCATAAACATCTTCCACGGAAGGCTTGCTGAAATAATCACCATCAGTGCCATAGGGTGGACGGTGGTCTTTCGCCGAAAGCGTTTGGGGTTTGCTATCCATAAACTTATAACCACCCTGCACTTCCATTATGTGGTTCAAAATATAAGCTGAAGCACCTCCTGGCACATCCTCATCAATAACTAGTAGGCGATTGGTCTTTGCTACACTTTTTACCACGTCATGGTTGATATCTAAGGGAAGAAGGGACTGTACGTCAATAATTTCGGCATCTATACCAGCTTGCTGAAGCTCCTTGGCAGCTTCTTCTACTATACGCAATGTGCTTCCGTAGGAAACCAAAGTAATATCGGTTCCTTCCTTAATAGTTTCCACAACGCCGATAGGGGTTTTGAACTCGCCAAGATTGTTTGGCATTTTTTCCTTTAAACGGTACCCGTTCAAGCATTCAATAACTAATGCGGGTTCGTCTGTTTCCAATAACGTATTATAAAAACCCGCAGCTTTGGTCATATTGCGAGGTACTAGAACATACATTCCGCGCAATAAATGAATCAAACCTGCCATCTGCGAGCCACTGTGCCAAATACCTTCCAGCCTGTGGCCACGGGTACGGACTATTAAAGGGGCTTTTTGGGTGCCGTTTGTTCTGTAACGAACGGTTACCAAATCGTCACTCATGATTTGAAGACAATATAAAATGTAATCCAAATATTGAATCTCTGCAATTGGGCGGAGGCCACGCATTGCCATCCCAATTCCTTGGCCCAGAATGGTGGCTTCGCGAATTCCGGCATCGGCTACACGTAGCTTGCCATATTTTTCCTGCATTCCTTCGAGGCCTTGGTTTACATCGCCAATTTCGCCACTGTCTTCACCAAAAATCAATACATCGGGATGCTTGCTGAAGATAGCGTCAAAGTTATCGCGAAGCACGACGCGGCCATCTACTTCCTCGGCATCGGTTGCGTAGAAGGGAAGCACCTCCTTTATGGTTTTGGCGTTCTCTTTGGCCTCACTGTAAAGATGGGCACTGTATTTGGGCTGGATTGTTTCGTAATAATTCTCAATCCAATCGTGAAGTTGCTTCTTTTCAGAAGAATTTTCCCCTACTACATAGCGCAGTGCTTTTCGAGCTGAAGCGAGGATATTTCTACGCAATGGCTCCTTTTCGGAAGCCAATTCATTCTTTATTTTTTCAATGAAATTTTTGTTTGGGCTGCTCTCGGCTAAGTTGCCCAACAATACCACGGCTTCCTGCTGCTCCTTTTTCTGGGGAGCCACGAAGGCTTCCCAGGCTGCTTTTTTGCCGTCACGTACTTTCTTTTTTATTTCCTTTTCTATTTCTGAAAGTTCCTCATCAGTAGCAATATCACTGGCAATCATCCATTCGCGCATTTTCAGGTTGCAGTCGAATTTTGCCTCCCACTCCAAACGGTCCTTGCTTTTGTAGCGTTCGTGCGAGCCGCTGGTACTGTGGCCCTGTGGTTGAGTTAATTGCTGTACGTGAATTAAAACAGGAACGTGCTCTTCACGCGCAATTTTTGATGCACGGTTGTAAACCTCAATAAGTTCTGGGTAATCCCATCCTTTTACCCGGATAATTTCATAGCCATCTTCTTCTTCGGTGCGCTGGAATCCTTTTAATATTTCTGAAATGTTCTCTTTGGTAGTTTGGTATTTCGCGTGAACAGAGATTCCGTATTCATCGTCCCAAACGCTCATTACCATTGGAACTTGCAATACGCCCGCAGCATTAATGGTTTCCCAGAAAAGACCTTCACTGGTGCTGGCATTTCCTATAGTTCCCCAAGCAACTTCGTTACCATTGATTGAGAAATTGGTTTTGTTTTCAATGCCATTTACGTTCCTGAAAATTTTGGAAGCCTGTGCCAAGCCCAATAAACGGGGCATTTGTCCTGCTGTGGGAGAAATATCGGCACTGCTATTTTTTTGTTGGGTAAGGTTTTTCCAACTGCCGTCCTCGTTTAAACTGTGGGTTGCAAAGTGGCCGCCCATTTGTCTGCCGGCGCTCATGGGGTCAGCTTTTAAATCTGTGTGGGCGTAGAGCCCTGCAAAAAACTGCTCGATGGTAAGTTTGCCAATAGCCATCATAAAGGTTTGGTCGCGGTAGTAACCACTGCGCCAATCTCCATTTTGAAACGCCTTTGCCCAAGCTAGTTGCGGCACTTCCTTTCCGTCGCCAAAAATTCCAAACTTTGCTTTTCCGGTAAGTACTTCACGGCGCCCCAACAGACTACACTCACGGCTGGTTACAGCTATTTTGTAATCGTTTAAAACTGTTTCTTTGAAATCGTCAAAGGAAATCTCGCCGTTGGTCTTTGGGTCTGTCTGCATTTCAATGGGTTTTAGTTTTGCAAAAATAGCGAAATTGAGGGTGTTTCGCAATGCTTAGTTATCCACAGCTGGTTTTTGGAGACCGATGGATTTTCAGTTTAATCTTTTTTTGAGGGAACTACGTTAATAATCAACAACCTAAGCAATAGAATAAATGGAAAACCGTGCAATAAAACATCAAACCAGTCGGCTCCCTGCATTCCTTCGGCACCGCCTGCAATCCATTTTATTTTGCCCCAAATGTGTGGTTCAGGTAGAAAAGGGGCAAGACCCAAAGTTAGACAGAGAAGTATAATGATGCGCCAGTTGTTTAGTAATTGCATTTTTATAGTCGTGGAGTTGTTGAAATAGTATATTATAAATTGGTTTAATCATTAGTACCACCTTCGTGTGAAAAGGCCCAGTAAGGTCTTCGGGCTTAAAGTAATAATGAATCTTACCTTTTCATCGTAATGTGGCAGATTTGGTTCAAAACCTAAGTTTGAGTAGATCGGGAAATAAACCTCAAAATAATCGGCTACCAAACTTACGCGGATTCCGCTGTCAAAAACAGCATTGACTCCACGGTCTTTGTTCCCAACAAGACCTACATCGCCATAGGCATAAATCCATTTCCAAATATTGGTGCTTGCATTCACGGTAGTTATCCAACTATTGGCATAGGCCGGTTCCAATTGAGATTTAAAACCGCCTTCGGCTATGATGAGCTGTTGACTGAAAAGTCCGGAGTCCTCACTTCTTCCGTAATAATTATAGTCAAAAAGATAATCATTTGGACGGTCCAGAGCAAAGCTGAAAAAATCTTCGTCTTCACGGGTATCATTAAACAGAAAAACTCCTGCATAGAAGCGAAGGTTCAATTGACGGTTGCTCAAAAAAAGCTTACGATATTCTAGATCTACGGAAAGTTTACTGAATTTTGAGGAAATCTCATAATCAGCAACGCCCCTAAAATAGTTGATAAGATTGGGGTTGGAATATACATACTGCATGTTGAAAACGCTGTAATTGGGCTCTTGGTCTGGGTCATTGGGGTTTTCATCTCTGTATACATTCACATTCCGAAGGTTGATGAATTGTTTTTCGTTGTCTCTTAAATCATCATTTCTGAAAGCGAAAGTGATGTAGGGTGTAAAGCGTTTGTAAAAAAGACCGCGATCATAGGAATAGTAGTTTCCGGAAAAACCATAGCGCATGGCATACAGATTTCCTTGGTCCATAGTTTGGGTATAGCTTATGGAAGCACTCCCCACAAGGGTTTTTGATCTAAAACCGAATTGTGGCTCCAAACTATAATGCACTGCCTTGGGCAATACTGTTTTATTGTATAGCCGCAATCCTGCCGAAATACCGTCGTAAAGATTATACTCAAAAATTGGCATAAAGAAAAACTGGGTATAATTTGGATCCTCCACATCTTGGAAAAGCCGGAATTGCAACGGTTTGTTTAAAAGGCCATTAACGGTTTTAAAATTGTTTCTTCTGTTGTATTCGGGAATTCTGCCTTCATAGTTGAGGGCTAATTTTCGAATGTTTTTTGCAGGAATGGTTACCGTGCTTATGCTGTCTACAGGTTTTGTCCAGGTTTTATAGACAATTTCATCTTTGTTAAGACCGTAAAGCGATATGGGCAATTCATTTTCTCTATTATTCTTTATGAATACCTTTAAAGAATCTCCTTGCTTTACTACCCTTTTTATTTTGAAATCAATTGTAGTGCGGGTATCGGCAAAATCTTCAAAAAACCAATTTATGGGAAGTTCGGTTTTTTCTGAAAGAAAGCTTTCAAAATCAGATGATTTAATGGATTTCAATTTATTTTCAGCATAAAACTCTTTTATACTGCTGTTCAAAATACCAGCGCCCAAATAATCGTTTAAATATCGTAAACCCGTTGCGCCATAATAACCATTGGCAATATTCATATTGAATTTCAGCAAAGAATCCTTGGGCGTAGTCAATGCTTGGTGAATATTGTTACGCGCCATATTCAAATACAGAATAGGGTATTGGTCATTGAATTCAAGTTCTGCTGCATGCGCCCAACGGATTATCCACCAATTGCTAAGATTGCCTATTATCTTCATTTTAGGATAATAGGTATCCACATATTCCATCATCAAATAAATCTGCAATGCATCCTGAAGCCAATAATCATCGCGGGAGTCCATTATCAGCGTATTGTCAATATAGCGTCTTGTGATGGTTTTAAGCTGTTCCATATCATACTCAAAACCATCGGGAAATGGGCTGATGAAACGCGGCAGTTGGTTTAGGCCGTAAACTGGATTGGTTTTATAATCGGTTTCACTGATAACCATTTTCTCGAAAGGATAAGGGCCAAGCCTTTCGTCCAAAAAATGCACGATCCTATCAATCATTAAAGCTTGTACCGGTGGGTTCACCTTACTATTCTGCAAGTTGGTAATTACTTTCAGTTTGTCTGTCTCGATAGTTTCAAATGTTGAATTCTTTTCGAGGTAAACAGTTATGTTAGTTCGTTTCTCGGCCGAGAGAGTAATTGATTTTGTGTTTTGTGAAATGTTCTCCTCAATTATATTCAAATCTGAAACAATCGTATAATTCTTTGGAAGATGTAGTTTTACCGAAAACTCCGATGGTGTTAAAAATAAATCGTCTGTATTTTTATTGCTGTAAACCTGCCATTCACCATTATAAACCGCAGGTGATATGTACCAATATTTAAGCTTGTAATCACCATTTTTATCTACTCCATACCGCGTAAATTTACTATCGGGAAGTTTAACCGCATACTCTAAACTGAAAGTATAACTATCGTTTGGCAGCAATGGTTTTTCTGGAATAATTTTTAAAATATCTACATCATCGCCGCGCTGCCATTGTAACGGAACTTGAGTATTTCCATATATTTTTTCTATGGTTGTTTTTCCTCTATCCTCATCTTTTTCAAAGTGAAAGGAGCTGTTGTAGTTTTCTGCAAACCGCTGCCCCAGAGGACTCGTTTTTGTCGAAAAACTGTTGGCCCAATCAAAGAGGTAGAGTTCTTTTAAGGTATCTGCTGATGTATTTTTATAGGTTATTTCCTGCTTAATTGAAAGCGTTTTTTTTATCGGCACCAGTGTAGCATCAATATTTACAGTGTGCTGCGCCGCTGCTTGGATTGCCAAACAAAGAAAGAGTAAATATAGTATCCTTTTGGGCATCAAGAAGTTTTGAGGAATTTTAGCATTCGTGAGGCTGGAAGGTCTGTTTTTAAATAATACACTCCATTGGTGAGTTGGCTAACGTCAATTGAAAGATGCTGGGATGTTTCTGAATTAAATACCAAAAGTTTCTGTCCAAGCGTGTTATAAATTTCAAACGTAATATTTTTCGGAAAGTTTGGCCCCACTTGAATATTGAGATGTTTAGAAACCATTGTATTTTCAATAAAAATAGAAGTTTGGGTTAAAAAGTCATCGTTGCTTAAAACAATTTCCTTATTTGTTTCCAGATTCATCACAATAGGCAAGTGATCGCTCATATTGTAAAGATTTTCGCGCAATGCTTGACTAAAATCTCCCGTGCAGTCTGGGCTATTTATACTGTTGTCAAAACAATTGCCGTTGTTTCCGAAAGACTTATAAGTATCTTCTATGTATTTTAATTTCGGGTCGCTGAGCATGTTTTCTGAAACGGTAATAAAATCGAACCTGTCATCAAGTCCGCCGCCAGCTCCTGCACCAAATGGACCAGAACTTATTCGCGTACTTTGTGAATGTATATCCTGAAAATTAATGTTATTGTTCCAAGAGCCCGGACGGTCAATGGGGTCAACCATCACAATAGCGTTTGTAGGGTCCAATAATTCTTGGTATCCTGGTTCGCTTGCGGTATAAAAATTAAAGTCACCACTAAAAATTACAAATGAATTGGGATCCAAAGTTTCCAATCTATTGGTAAACTGGTTCACCATATCTAACCGCAATGTTTGATTACTGCTTCCTTGGCTCGACTTAAGGTGCGTTACAAAAACTTCAATAAAAATAGGGTCTGATTGTTGATCTGCAGTACTGAGCTTTAGTGTATAATGATTTATATCGCGCACTTGCGTGGGAATAACTTCGGAAGCTTCCAAAGAAAACATACCTTTTCTGTAAAACAAAATTTGTTGGTGGTCTGGATCGCCAGAGTGGCTAGGTTCAAAAGGAGCCCTTAAATAATTAGCACCTTCATCGTTTAGGGAAGTATTCAAAATTAAATCGGCGCCATACTCACTTTCCAGCTCGCAAATCATAAAAAGGTCTGGTTCATATTCGTTAAGGATTTCCATTAAAATCTGTTCCCTATTGTTGGGTTGTGCAGAGGGAAATTCAAGTAAGTTGTAAAACATTGTTTTAATGGTTCCTTGCGCGCTAACGCAGAGCGAAACAATAAAAAAAACCAATGTCAATATATTTTTAAGCATTCTGAAATTTTAAAAAATTAGAAGTTCGGACTTAAATTGTACTCGTTGTAAAAATCATTTAAAATTTGAAGCACTTCGTCTTCCGAATCAACTAAATGCACCAAATCCAAATCTTCTGCGCTTACGTTGTTATTGGCTTCCAGAAGGGTTGTTTTTATCCATTCAAAAAGACCTCCCCAAAATTCTGTTCCAACAAGTATTAGCGGGAATTTATCAATTTTGTGTGTTTGGATAAGGGTTAAGGCTTCAAAAAATTCATCCAAGGTTCCAAAGCCTCCGGGCATTACAACAAAGCCCTGGGAGTATTTTACAAACATAACCTTTCTTACAAAAAAGTAATCAAAATCGATACTTTTATCGCTGTCAATGTAAGGGTTGTCGTGTTGTTCAAAAGGAAGTGTAATATTTAATCCTACCGAGGTCCCACCGGCTAAATGGGCGCCTTTATTTCCCGCTTCCATTATTCCCGGTCCTCCGCCGGTTATAACGCCGTAACCATTTTCAGTAATCTTTTTAGCAATGCTTTCTGCAAGTTTGTAGTATTTATGGTCTGGTTTGGTACGGGCAGATCCAAAAATGGAAACACACGGCCCAATACGACTCATTTTTTCATATCCGCCCACAAACTCTCCCATGATTTTAAAGATGGCCCAAGAGTCATTTGTTTTTACTTGATTCCAGTTTTTAGGTATTTGTTCGTCTCTCATTTATTTAATATTCAGTATTTCTTGCAGTTTTAGTTTTATGTACTTAAAATTTCAAGTTCCTTTTAGGGCTCAATGTAATTCTTTTTTAAGAAATTGTGCTGTATAGCTTTTTTTGTCCTTGGCTACTTCTTCGGGGGTTCCCAAGGCCATTACCTTTCCACCTTGTTTACCACCTTCAGGGCCTATGTCTATAATATAATCAACGGTTTTGATTACGTCTAGATTGTGCTCAATTATCAAAACCGTGTTTCCTTTACCAACCAATTTGTTCAAAACAAGCATCAGCACGCGAATGTCTTCAAAATGAAGGCCAGTAGTGGGCTCGTCCAAAATATAAAAGGTATTGCCGGTATCTCTCTTTGAAAGCTCTGTGGCCAATTTAATTCGTTGTGCTTCTCCTCCTGAAAGCGTGGTGGATTGTTGCCCCAAGGTAATATACCCCAAGCCAACATCCTTTATGGTTTTAATTTTTCGGTGGATTTTTGGAATGTTTTCAAAGAAACTATCAGCTTCGTTGATTGTCATTTCCAAAACATCATAAATAGATTTTCCCTTATAACGAATCTCCAAAGTTTCGCGGTTGAAACGTTTGCCCTGGCAGGTTTCACATTCCACATAAACATCGGGTAGAAAATTCATTTCAATAACACGTAAACCAGCGCCTTTGCATGTCTCGCAACGCCCGCCGGCAACGTTAAAACTAAAACGTCCGGGTTTGTAACCACGAATCATTGCTTCGGGTGTTTTTGCAAAAAGATTACGTATTTCCGAAAAAACACCCGTATATGTTGCCGGATTACTTCGTGGTGTTCTACCGATGGGCGATTGGTTAATGTCGATTACTTTATCAATATTTTCGAGACCTTCAATCTTTTTATAGGGCATCGGTTTTTTAACACCGTTGAAAAAATGTGCGTTGAGAATAGGGTAGAGGGTTTCGTTGATGAGCGTACTTTTTCCGCTGCCGGAAACGCCCGTTACCCCAATCATTTTTCCCAAAGGAAATTCAACAGTAATATTTTTTAAATTGTTTCCGGTTGCGCCTTTTAAAACCAATTTTTTTCCGTTTCCTTTTCGGCGTTTCTTGGGAATTTCAATTTCTTTTTTTCCGTTTAAATACGCGGCCGTAAGGGTATCGTGTTTTTCAATTTCCTCAGGAGTGCCTTCCGAAACTATTTCGCCACCGTGCCTTCCTGCAGCGGGGCCAATATCAATTACATAATCGGCGCTTTCAATCATATCTTTATCGTGCTCTACCACGATTACTGAGTTGCCGATTTCCTTTAATTGCTTCAAGGAATAGATCAAGCGTTCGTTGTCACGCTGATGAAGCCCAATACTAGGTTCATCCAAAATATAAAGAACGCCCACCAATTGTGAGCCAATCTGCGTTGCCAAACGGATACGCTGTGCCTCACCGCCAGAAAGTGATTTGGAACTTCGGTCCAAAGCTAAATAGGTTAAGCCCACATCAACCAAAAACTGAAGTCTGGAGCGCACTTCCTTTATAATTTCCGAAGCGATTTTAAGTTGTGTTTCCGAAAGGTTTTTTTCCAGATTGGCAAACCATTCCGCAAGTTCAACCACATCCATATTGGCAAGTTCAGCAATGTTTTTTCCGTTTACTTTAAAGTAAAGCGATTCTTTCCGAAGCCGTGAGCCGTCGCATTCCGGACACGGAATTTTGTCCATGTATTCCTTTGCCCAACGTTTTAGGGAAGTGGTTTCGTTTGCGTCAAAAGTATTTTGGATAAAGGTGGCAACGCCTTCAAAGTCTATTTTGTAGCTACGGGTGATACCAAGTTCTTTTGATGCAACATCAAACTTTTCATTTCCGCCGAAAAAGATAACGTCCTTAGCCTCTTGAGGAATACTTTCAAAAGGATCACTCAATTTAAATTTAAAGCGTTCGGCAATCAGTTCAAGCTGCTTAAAAACCCAATTGTTTTTTTGCGGTCCGTGCGCGGCCAAGGCACCTTGTTTTATGGAAAGCTTTTTGTTCGGAACAAGCTTGTTTAAATTTACCTCATAAAGCTTCCCAAGGCCTTTGCAGTTGGGGCACATTCCTTTTGGGGAATTGAACGAAAAGTTATTCGGCTCTGGGTTTGGATATGATATACCCGATGACGGACACATCAAGGAACGACTGAAATAGCGGGCTTCATTTGTATCGTTATCCAAAACCATCAGCACATCATCGCCGTGGTACATCGCGGTATTTATGGTTTCAGAGAGGCGTTTGTTGTTATCACTTTCTGAGGAAACTTTTAAGCGGTCAATTACTATTTCAATATCGTGGGTTTTGTACCGGTCCACCTTCATTCCCTTTACAATATCGCGCACTTCGCCGTCCACACGTACTTTTAGGAAACCTTGCTTTGCGATCTGCTCAAAAAGTTCGCGGTAATGCCCTTTACGGGAACGAATGACTGGAGCCAAGATGCTTACCTTTTTATTGGAAAAATCTTCGAGTATAAGTTGCTTTATATGCTCATCACTGTAGCTGACCATCTTTTCGCCGGTATTGTAACTGTATGCATCACTTGCGCGCGCGTAAAAAAGGCGAAGAAAATCATAAATTTCAGTAATAGTGCCTACTGTGGAACGCGGGCTTTTACTCGTGGTTTTTTGCTCAATGGCAATTACGGGCGAAAGCCCTTCAATTTTATCTACATCGGGGCGTTCCAAACTACCGAGAAATTGGCGTGCATAAGCCGAAAAAGTTTCAATATAACGGCGCTGCCCTTCGGCATATATAGTATCAAACGCCAATGAGGATTTCCCGCTGCCGGAAAGCCCTGTGATTACTACTAATTTTTCTCTTGGAATGCGAACGTCAATGTTCTTTAAGTTGTGGACGCGGGCGCCCAAAACTTCAATAAAATCCTCATTTTTCAGCATAGCTTGCAAAGGTACTCAATAGAATGGAAAATAAAGAATGCATGGCATCACGGAGGTGTTAATTTTTAATAAATAAATGGACGGTTTATTAACGGTTTACCTCTTTGGAAAGAAAAATATGAAATGTAACGGCAACATAGAATATAGTGCTTATTACAATGGAAAAGCCAACTATTATGGCCACTACTGAAAAACTGAGCATTAAATAAGTAAGTGGAAGCAAAACGCCGAAGACAGTTAACAGCAAAAAGACTATGTATAAGTAATATATTAAACGCGGAGTCCTTTTATCTATGTGGTTTTGGAATTGCGAAAGTTTGGGTATCACATCTTTCGTTAAATGCTCCCAAAGTTTTGAAAAGAAAACTTCATTAAATGAAGAATTCTCAAACATTTCGTGATTTATGGTGTTGGCAAGAGTTAGAATTTTTTCTCTATGACGTTCAAAAACAGCTTCCAAGTTTAAAGCCTCTTTATAATTTCCGAATTTATAACCAAAAACATACCACAGCCCTGAACCGCATTTGTGTTCCACCCATTTTTCGATGATACCATTGTCATAAAACATAGGGTAAGTTATGGTTTCGGGAATGTGTTTTTCTTTTGGATTGGTCATCAACAATGACTTCAATTCCAAATAAAGGTTTTCGGTTTCGCCGTAATGATGCGTTTCCTGTAGAAATTCAATAGCCAGTTTTGATTTTCCTTTGTAAAATTCCTTAACGTCAAAATAAGTAAGATCGGCATAGTCTTTTTCCATATATTCCTTCAGTCCTGGAAGCCAAATATTTGAGTTGAACAAAATTTCAGCAATATTGCGGAAATTGTGCATTTTCTGTGTTGTCTTGCTTATTTTATGGATAATTTTGGCTTTATATGACTTTTGTCTCATGGCAGAGGCCGCCAAAAAAACCATTAAAATCGCCGATAAAAAACCACTGATGCCTATATAAATTGACGTAAGTTTTTTTAAATTTTCTTCAAAACCCAGTGTGTTTAGGTATTTATCATAAAGTAGAAAAATAAGCCCTGCACAGATTGCCCCACTTATCACAAAAGCGATAATGGAGTACAAATCCTTTAAAAAAGATTTACTTTTCATAGGCTACAAAGCGCCAAACGGCGAAAAGATAATAAAACGAGGATTTTTAAAACAAGAGAATTATTTCAGAAATGTGAAACGATTAATTTCTGCAACAAGAGATAAAGAAAAGATTATATAGGTTTCTACAGTAGAAGAAATAAATAGTTTTTTCAAAAAGTCTCAATCTAAATTTTTAAAAATCCTTGGTTAATTCCCTCAAATCTAACCTTTTTTATTTCCCAAATATACACCTTTCGATATAATGCACAACATTTCGATTAAGCGTGAATAATAAGTTAAATTAATAGCCTACAGCTGTATCATCGCCTCGACTATCAGCTCCGCCTTCTAGTTTTCCGTTTGGTAATACCAGTATAGCATCTACGTAGCCTATTTGTGGCAATATTTCTGTGGAGGAAGAATATCCTTTTGCCTCAAGATTACTTATGGTTTCATTGGAAAAACCCAACTCTTCAAACAAAATCACATCCGGCAACCACTGATGGTGAAATCTTGGCGCATCCACAGCTTGCTGCATATTCATTTTAAATTCATGAACATTAAGAAATGTTTGTAGCACCGAAGTAATTATCGTAGAACCGCCCGGAGTGCCCAAAACCATTAAAAGCTTACCGTCCTTTTCAACAATGGTTGGGGTCATGGAACTTAACATTCTTTTTTGCGGGGCAATGGCATTAGCCTCTCCTCCTATAAGCCCAAACATATTTGGAACACCGGGCTTGGCGCTGAAATCGTCCATTTCGTTATTCAAAAAGAAGCCTAGTTCCGAAATATAGAGCTTTGAACCGTACGAAGCATTAAGTGTTGTAGTGACTGAAACCGCATTTCCAAATTTATCCACGATGGAATAATGAGTGGTTTCCATACTTTCGGCGGTACCTATTTTTCCTGGCTTAATTTCTTCGGAAGGAGTTGCTTTTTCAAGTGAAAAGGTTTCCATTCGTTTTAAGAGATAATTTTCAGACAATAGCGAATCCACAGGAATATCGATAAAATCAGGGTCGCCCAAATATTCACTTCTATCAGCATAAGCCCTTTTTTCGGCCTCAACCAAAAGTTGTATATATTTTGTGGAATTGTGCCCATATTCAGAAATTGGGTAAGGCTCAATCATTTTTAAGATTTGCGCCAAACAAATGCCTCCGCTAGAGGGTGGTGCCATGGAAATGAGCTTAACATCTTTATACTCAAAAACTAGAGGTTCTCTCCAAATAGCCTCATATGCATCTAAATCCTCCTGTGTTATTATTCCTCCTTTTTTTTGAATATAATCGATCATCTTTTTTCCGGTCTCTCCTGCGTAAAACTCTGCACGTCCATTTTTCGCTATTCGCGAAAGTGTATTTGCAAGCGCTATATTTTTTAGTGTATCTGCCTCTTCATAAACTTCAGTGAAAATGGAAGGTTCCCCATTTATTTTTTTAAATTGCTCTTTAAATTCATCAAAACGGGCTTTTTGTTTGGGGGTTATTGAATATCCTTTATTAGCAAGGTCTATTACGGGTTTTAGGAGAATTTCCATGGGAAGGGACCCAAACTTTTCATGAACAGCAAATATCCCCGCAATACTTCCAGGGATGCCTACGGCCAGGGCACCATCCGTACTTTTTTCAGCAATTACATTGCCCTCTTTGTCCAAATACATATCTCTAGTGGCCGCCAACGGGGCTTTTTCCCGAAAATCGAGGGTGCCAATTTCACCGTATTGGCTTCTATAAACCATAAATCCGCCACCGCCAAGATTGCCGGCATTGGGGTAGGTTAGGGCAAGTGCCATTTGTGTGGCGATCATTGCATCAAAAGCATTTCCGCCCATTTTAAGGATTTCTGTGCCAATTTTTGAAGCTTCCGCCCGTGCCGAAACTACCATCGCACTGTCTGCAATTACTGCTGCTTTTTCGGTTTTTGGTTTTTCAATATTGGCTTGGGCTTTCGGTTTTTCCTTGCAGGCGAAAAAGAGTAATGCGATCAATAAAAGGTGGGTGGGTTTCATAGGCGGTCAAGTGTTTCGTGGGAAAAGACAATCAGTTCATCAAAAAAAGAGGTGAATTCAGCTTCAAATTCTTCGTAATATTCCTCAAGTTCTGCCACGGCGAGATTCATTTTTGAAACACCTTTGGTTCGGACGTTCATTTGCGCTAAAATTTTACTGATACCTTCAACGGTAGCATAGCTCAACAACCAATTATCGGCAATCATATAGGGCATCATTTTTTGGATACGCGCAGGAAGAATTGTGAAGTTTTTCCTAAGCAAGGTATAAAAATTCTCTACATAATCTGCTAATGGCTCATCAGAATAGTTGCTCCAGTTTTTCGCCAAAAAATGATCGTAAAGAATATCCACAATCACCCCGCTGTAGTGGCTGTAGTTTTTGTGAAGCCGTGCCGTGCTTTGATGTACGGTAGGATGGGCATCGGTAAAAGTATCAATGGCACGGTGCAGTAAAATTCCCTTTGCAATTAAAGGAGGGAATTTTTGGTACCGTTTTCCTTTGATGCCGTCGGCAATAAAATTACCGATTATAACTTCTTCATCATTGCCGGAAAGATAGATGTGGGCTAAAAAATTCATTCAATAAATATATGTATTTTTGGACTGTAAAAACTGAAAATTGAACCGATTACCCAATTTGGACCCACTGCGGTTTTTTCTCGCATCCTTCGTGTTGCTCTTTCACTTGCCACAACTTTCCGTCAATCAGGGATTGCCATATTTTGATGGGCTTCCTATTTATCATCGCGGTCTTGAGGCGGTTTATATGTTTTTTGTATTGAGTGGATTTTTGATAATCAGGTTAATTTATCGCGCAAAAATCCGGGATGCGTTCTCAATCAAAGATTTTTACGTTCGAAGAATTCTGCGGATTTTTCCGCTATATTATCTCGTTTTGGGCTTCGGATTGTTTTTTTATAACGTGTTTTTGCCTTATTTGAATATTCCTTTCGAAATAAATTATGCTTGGAAAGAAGCATTTTTTTATAATGTTTTCTTTCTTCCGAACGTCTTTGCAAAAATCTACGAACCCGGCGGCATACTTGAAATCTTGTGGTCTATCGGGATCGAGGAACAGTTTTATCTCGTGATTGCGCCTTTATTATTTTTTATAAATGTGAAATGGATTTTACGCGTTTTAAGCCTTTTGCTGCTTGGCTACTTTATCCTTTATTGGTCCGATGTTTTTGAAGTGCTACGGAAATACACTTTTGTATTTTTCTATCTCTTTTCAGGTGGGGTGATTGCTATTCTGGAAGAAAAGAAAAAGTTGGAGTTTTTGAAACGTTCTGCAGTTTTCCCTATAATAATCAGTATTGCTTCATTACTTTATTTTGCAACCGATTGGTTTATGTTTGAACCAATGTGGCTTCGAGCATTGTTCACTTGTTTCCTTTTCGGATTTTTTATCCATTCATTGGCTTTCAACAATCGGGGAGTGGAAGTAAACAATAAAATATTGCATCACTTCGGAAGTATTTCCTACGGAATCTATATGTTTCACGCCATTGTTTTAAACGCTGTTGTATTTTTGTTCCTAAAACTGGAATTTCTTCAAAACCTTAATGAAACTTTAACCATAATTTTATTGCACCTGCTTACCTTCGCGGGAACACTTTTGATTGCTCATTTGTCTTACACTTACTTTGAGCTTTACTTTTTAAAATTGAAAAATAAATTCAGAAAATGACACTTATAAAATCTATATCGGGAATTCGCGGAACTATTGGCGGATTGCAAAGTGAAAACCTAACGCCAATTGATGCCGTAAAATACGCCGCAGCCTACGGAAGCTGGGTAAAACAACAACGCAACAAAGAAACTTATAAAGTGGTCGTGGGCCGTGATGCACGGATTTCTGGCGAAATGATCCAACAATTAGTGATGAATACACTTGTTGGGATGGGGATTACGGTTATTGATTTAAACCTTTCCACAACCCCAACAGTTGAAGTTGCGGTTGCTTTGGAACACGCTGATGGCGGAATCATTTTAACGGCAAGCCACAATCCAAAACAGTGGAACGCACTAAAATTATTGAACAATAAAGGCGAGTTTTTAAATGCCGAATCCGGACAACAAATCCTTAATATTGCCGAAAATGGAAACATTGAATTCGCTGAAGTAGATAATCTGGGTGAAATCCATAAAAATGATGCATATATAGATTTACATATTGATGAAATTTTGAATCTTCCTTTGGTGAAAGTCGATGCCATTAAGCGAAGCAAATTTAAAGTGGTTGTGGATGCCGTGAATTCAACGGGTGGAATTGCCGTGCCTTTGCTTTTGGAAGCTTTGGGCGTTGAACCCGTAAAATTGCACTGCACTCCAAACGGACAATTTCCACATAATCCCGAACCGTTGAAAGAACATTTGGGCGATTTGATGGATAGTGTTGTAAAAAACCACGCCGACTTTGGAATAGTGGTCGATCCCGATGTGGACCGACTTGCTTTTGTAGATGAAAAAGGCGAAATGTTTGGCGAGGAATATACGCTGGTTGCGGTTGCCGATTATGTTTTGCAAAATACTCCCGGAAATACAGTTTCAAATATGTCATCTTCCCGTGCGTTGCGCGATGTTACCGAAAAGCACGGCGGAACGTATACCGCAAGTGCCGTTGGCGAAGTAAACGTAGTTGAAAAAATGAAGGAAACCAATGCCGTAATAGGAGGTGAGGGCAATGGCGGAATTATTTATCCAGAGCTGCATTACGGTCGCGATAGTTTGGTGGGAATAGCTTTATTTTTAAGCTTTTTGGCGGAAGAAAAAATTGCCGTTAGCGAACTTCGGAAAAAATACACAGCTTATTTTATGAGCAAAAAGAAGATTGAATTAACCCCACAGTTGGACGTTGATGCCATTTTAAAAGCGATGGAAGCAAAGTATGCTGCGGAGGAAATAAACACGATTGACGGCGTAAAAATAGATTTCCCCGAAAACTGGGTGCACCTTCGAAAATCAAACACGGAACCTATAATAAGAATTTATACCGAAGCAAAAAGCCAAGAAGAAGCAGATGCTTTGGCTGATATGATTATTGGGGAGATTAAAGCGGTTGCCGAATTGTATTAAATAAGTTTACAGGTGAAATTTTCTTACAGTATAATTTATATGTTTTATACGCGTATTAGCAAAAGTTTTTATGCATCATTTTTCTAAAAGATCAGTGAAACCCCTTGCTTTCAATGTACCGTTAAGTTTAAGAATAAACAATTCATCAACATAATTACCCATCACTGCTGTAGCCTTAGATGTCGAAGTGTCAATCTCAAAAAATGGCTCTGGGAAAAAAGTATTTACTTGTTCTTTACTATAATTACTAATTGAGAACTTTACTTCTTTTAGAAATTTAATTTTCTCAGGCTTAATTTTAGTCTCAGAATTATATGCATGCTTATACTCACTATCAAGAGGTCCAGCCCATCTTCCATCAACTGTCTTGTAAACAGCTGAATATTGATACTTTTCATGATATAGTTTACCATCTTCACCTTCACTTACATATAATAAAACATAATCGAAATGACCAAATGCGGGTTTACCATAATGGTCGTATACCTCAAATTCTATTATTTCCGATGGATATGATCCGTATACGTTTTCAATAATTCTGTATTTAGCTTTAAAAGCATTGTCGCGAATGAATGATTGAGGCTCGAAAGGTTCTAGTGATACTTTTTCACCCACGAACACATAAAATTTAACTTGTTCTTTGGTTTTCAAATCAGTGGATAATAAAAAGGAGTACTCACCATTTTTTTCCTGGTTCAAATATAATAACACGCTTTTAGCTTTGGGAATAGAGGAAGGATGAGCATAAAAAGATATTGTGTCTTTGTCATAACTTCCCTCTATGACATTTAAAACTTTATATTTAGTCTTTACCATTTCAATATGCGTAACTTTCTTATCATTCTCATCAATGGAAATAAATTCTGCATTAATATATACATGTTGACTTTGAACATATAAAACTGATATTAATAGTAAAACAACTGTAATCAGAAATCTAGTTTTCATCTTTTCTAATGCCATATTAGTAATTTATTAACATGATAAATAATAGTCACAATCTATTTATTATAAATGTCGGTAAAATTTTTTGCTAACTTGTTATATCAACTATTTTATCGTCGATATACGGATAAATAGCTATGATATCGATAGTTTTTTATCATCGTTATCCCATAAAGATAATTTATTTCCAATATCCTTAAACATTCCTCAGCTTCCAACGTTTATGCGACCATAAATAATACTCGGGTTTTTCGCGAATCTGTGCTTCCAAAGCATCAAAAAACATACGGGTAATTTGAAAGTCTGGATATTCTTTTGGATTGTCAACCAAAGGAACAAAAGTGGCGGTGTAATACCCACGTTTCACTTTTTCAACTTTTAGATAAAGTACTGAAAAGTCGAGCTTTTTTGCCAGTTCCTCGGTTCCGGTAAACACGGGCACATCAATTCCCATAAACGTGTCGCGGTGTTTAAAAGCACCCTTTTTTGGGGTTTGGTCGGAAAGAATGTAGGTGAGCGTTTTTATGCCTTTTTTCCACTTTCGGAAAAGGACGGCTACAATCTTTTTATTGCTCACAATGATGCCACCAAAGTGTTCCCGCGTTTTTTTCACAAGCGCATCAAATTGCTTGCTGCCCAAAGGCTTGTAAACGGCGTGGGCTTGATGCTGCATCAATTTGTTGAGAATTCCGCTCCATTCCCAATTGCCATAATGACCTGCCATTAGAAGGATGCTTCGGTCGTTTTGGTAGTATTGGTCGAGTATTTCGGCATTGGTAACCACAAAACGTTTGCGGATTTCCTTTTCGGAAATGGTAAAGGCCTTTATGGTCTCAAAAATTATATCGCAAAGATGTTTAAAGAATTGCTGCGCGATCCGGTCTCTTTCTTGTTGTGTTTTTTCGGGAAAAACCAACGCCAGATTATCCTTCACTACTTTTTTGCGATAGCCAATAATGTAATAAGCCAAGACATACAGGGCGGTGGATTTTATGTACAAAATGCGCATCGGCATGATGGAAAGAAGCCAAAGAATTGGATAAGCCAGTATATAAAGCAATCTTTGCATAGAAAATATTAGCACAAAACTAACTAATTTTATTGCAAGAATTAGAATACAAAATTCATTATAACATAATAACCCAATAACTTCAATTCCTAAATGCAAAATTTAGATATCGCAACAATCGTAATCATCGCCGCCAATGTAATCATCTCGATGAAAGGCTTCAATGATTTTTCCTTTTTTGAAAAATATAAATTCAATATTGCGGGAATACGCCGTGGTGAGCAGATACGTATGTTTAGCTCTGCTTTTCTACACGCAGATTTTTCTCACTTGCTGTTCAATATGCTTACGCTTTACTTTTTTGCACCTGTGGTTATCATGAGTGTTGGGGTAACTTATTTTGTGATAATCTATGTAGCGAGTCTGCTGATTGGAAATCTGCTCTCTTTTTACTTCCACAAAGACGAATACCATTACAGCGCAATAGGGGCGAGTGGTGCGGTAATGGGCGTATTGTATTCTGCTATTTTGTTTTTTCCTGATATGGGACTTTATCTTTTCTTTATCCCAATCCCAATCCCAGCTTGGCTTTTTGGAATGGCATATTTGTTGTATTCAATCTACGGAATGAAAAAAAGATTGGGAAATATTGGCCACGACGCCCACATTGGTGGGGCAATTGGCGGTTATGTGTTAACACTTGTTTTTGCACCCTATTTGTTTCAAACAAGCTTATGGATTGTGGTTTTGTTGGCCATCCCGTTAATTCTTTTATTCATTCTTCATAAATTAGGAAAAATTTGAAAATTAAAAAACTATGAAAACCTTACAAACACTTTTAATCTTAGCAATAACAACAACTACCATTATGGCACAAAACACGCTACCACCACCCACAATTGACGTGACTGGCGAAGGGATTGTTCGCGTGGTTCCAGATGAAGTTACCATCAACATTCGTGTGGAAAACACCGGAGAAAACACCAAAATACTCAAAGAACAAAACGATGCAACCATCAGCGAGGTTTTAAAATTTCTGAAGAAAATGGACATAGCCGATAAAGATGTACGCACCGAATATATGAACCTCAACAAAAACTATGACCATAACAGCAAAACCTACACCTTTGCCGCCAATCAATCGCTTTCGGTAAAGCTGCGCGATCTTAAAAAATATGAGGCAGTAATGAAAGGCTTGATTGATACTGGAATTAACAGGATTGACGGTGTGAGCTTTTCTTCTTCAAAAGAAGCGTCCTTAAAAAGCGAAGCACGAAAAAAAGCGGTTGAAAACGCTAAAATGAAAGCACAGGAATATGTTTCAGTTTTAAACCAAACAGTTGGGAAAGCAGTTTCAATTAGTGAATTCAGTAATTCTGGCGGTCCGCAGCCTATGTACAAAATGGCAATGATGGATTCTTCATCGGGCGGGGGAGACCAAACGATTGCCCTCGGCGAAATGGAGATTAAAACTACTGTAAATGTTAGTTTTCTGTTGAATTAAGTCGATGAGTTGAGAAGTTTATAAGCTGAAAAAATCTCTGTAAAATTAAAAAACCTCGGTTCAATTCGAACCGAGGTTTTTTTAGTTTTGCTTATTGCTAAAAATTATTCCCCGCCCAAAAGCGTAGCAATCTTTGCTTCCAAAGCTTCGCCACGAAGGTTTTTGTCTATAATGATTCCGTTTTCATCCAAAAGGAAGGTTGCGGGTATAGACCTAACGCTGTACTGTTGCGCAATAGGATCTTGCCAAAATTGAAGATTGGATACATGGTACCAATCCATTTTGTCATCTTGTATTGCTTGTAGCCATTTGTCTTTTTGTCCCTCTTTATCTAAAGAGACACTTATAATATTTAAACCTTTATCGTGATATTGGTTGTAAACCTTTACCACATTTGGATTTTCTATTCTACAAGGGCGGCACCAAGATGCCCAGAAGTCAATAATGGTGTATTTACCCAGCGCATCTTTTAAAGACATCATTTCACCCGTAGGGGTTGGAGCACTGAAATTGGGAGCTGCGTTCCCAACTTCTGCTTTTTTCATTGCTTCAAGATTAGTTTTTAAATCTTTTACAATTTCGGTTGAAGCTACCTTAGCGTCCATCTTTTCAAGATAAGCAGAGGCTTCCGCCGGAGTAAGATCTTGCCTGCCAACCATTTCGGAAATAAGCATTGCTGCAAACAAAGTGTTATTGTTGTTTTCTAGGAATTCTTTTTTGTATTCTGTCTCTTCTGCCAGGATGTTTAGATTTTGGCTTTGAATCTGAGCAATTGCCCCAGTGTCATTTGTCTGTTTTGCGGCGCGAAAACGCTCCATGCTTTCTTGTTTTCTTTTATTGAAAGCAGTCATTTTATTCACAAATTCAGTATAAGCTTCATTTTGTTTACCACCAGATACGCGTGAAGCCTGAATACTATCTTTGTAAATAGTTGCCTTCATATCTACATTTTCAGGAAAAAATAGGACAGAGCCTTGTACTTCGTTAACTCTTAAGAAATTAAGACTTGAGTTTTCTTTGTTGGGATAGGTTGCAGAAAACTTTCCTTGATTGATTGTAATGGTATCCAATAATTTAGGTTGCTTGTTTTCCAGCGTGTAAAGATACATTTCAGTACCATCGGCAAAGCCAATCGCGTCGCCTTCCAGCTTATATGAATTGGTATCTTTATTGCAGGAGATTAATGAAATTGTTAAAAGTAAAGCTAAAATCAGTCTCATAAATTTGTCTTTTTTAAGATTGTGGCAAAAATAGCTGTTTATTCTCTCAATGTGCGAAATGAGCTATTTTTTTATTATTTATTAACATATTATGGCGGTATTAACCTTTACTTTTATCCAATAAATAACTTCTTATGAAGAAATTGAAAAGGGATTTTCCATTAAAATTAAAAATAGGTTTCAAAAAAGTTTTTGATGCCTACAAGAAAAACACGCCCGAAACTGAAGGAGAGAAAAATCTTGCTGCTGAAATTCTTTCAGTTGAAGAAAAATTTCCACAGTTATCTGAGGGTATTAGCGATTTTAATAAGCTATCAGAATATACAAAGCAGATAAATATAATTATGAACCCATTGTTTCCATCGGCATTGGGCCAAAATGAAATTAAATTTGCAACCATTCCATTCCAAGACGTAGCCTTTAAAAGTACACAACGCTATAAAAATATAATTGAAGCCGCCGGTTCTGATTTTAAACTTGACATCATAAATTTTGATGAAGATCAATTTTATATCATGGGCTGCAGTATTATTCTAGGGGCTTATTATGATAGGAAAGTTGATTTTAGACGTTCCTACTATTACAACATTCCAGATGAGCGTGGAATGATTAAAAACTATAGGTTGCTCTATAATGCAGATTTTGTAGAAATTCAAAAAACCGATAAGGCTAAAGATATAACCGAGGAGGATATTAATGAACTTTTGGAAAGTTTTGAGGATGTTTCTGTTTGGAAAGAAAAATTTCCTCCAGAAAGTTGGATTTTCAATGGCTTTGTAATTGCGTCCTTGACAGATGTTACACTAAATGTTTCTATTTCAGATTTTAAGTCGAATCTATTGCGATTGGAAAAAAACGGTGGTTTTGAGAATACGGAATTCAGTCGTATTTTCCGTTCCATATTCGATTTGAAAGAATTGATGATCGGTTTTACGGACTATAATGAGGAAACCGAATCTTTTGAAAGAACTTTGTTTAAGGAAATTACCAGTTTTATTCTCAATAATAACAAGTCTCAATTAAGCAAGGACGCACTTTGTAGTGCTTCCTATTATACCCTTTTTAAGCAGAAGGAATTTTATTGCGTAACCGATGCACAACGGTATCACGAATTGTATCCGGAAAACCTACTCTATAAAAAAATGCTGGATCAGGGTATGAGAAGCGCCATTTTTGCTTCTATTGTACACGATGATAAAATTTTAGGAGTTTTGGAATTGGTTTCGCCCAATGCCAATGACTTAAATACAATTAATGCCAATAAGCTGCGCGATATTATGCCTTTTTTGGTTGACTCTGTCGTACGCTCAAAAGAAAACCTTGAGAATGAGCTTGAACTTATAATTCAAGAGGAATGTACTGCCATCCACAGCAGTGTGCATTGGAAATTCCGCAAAGAAGCAAAACGTTATTTAAATACTATAACTGAAGGAAACCCTACCTTTTTTAAGGAAATAGTTTTTGAGGATATTTATCCCTTGTATGGGCAAACAGATATAAAAGGATCTTCTGAGGCTCGAAACGAGGCCACAAAGCAGGATCTTATACTTCAGTTAAGTTATATTGATGGGCTTTTAAAGAAACTTTCCAATCAAACTTCCCTTCCAATATTTGATCAGATGATGTTTAGTATTGCAAATTTTTCAAAAGAAATTGAAGAAAATTTGCAGGTAGATACCGAGCGGAAGATTATGAATTTTATTTCTTCTGAAATCATCCCTTTGTTAAAACATATTAGACAGAAAAATGATATCTATAAGGAATGGGTAGATGAATATTACAAGCTAATAGACATAAACACTGGCTTTGTTTATAAATTCAGAAAAGATTATGATGAGTCTGTAATGCAAATAAATAAAAGGCTTGCCGCCATTTTAGACCGCAAGCAACAGGAGGCCCAAAAAATGTATCCACATTATTTTGAGCGTTTCAAAACCGATGGGGTAGAGCATAATTTATATATTGGTGAAGCTATTACAAAAGAACGATCGTTCAATAAAATATACCTTAAAAACTTAAAATTATGGCAGCTCCAGGTAATGTGCGAAATGGAGAATAGTTTTTATCGTTTTAAGGACTCACTGCCCATGAGCCTAAGCGTAGCTTCAATGATTTTGGTTTTCAATGGCTCATTATCACTTCGTTTTCGAATGGATGAAAAACGTTTTGACGTTGATGGAACATATAATGCACGCTATGAAGTTGTAAAAAAACGCGTAGATAAAGCAAATATTAAAGGCACTGAAGATCGTATTACTGAACCTGGAAAAATAGCAATTATCTATTCCCAAAAAGAAGACGAGGAAGAGTATTTGAAATATTTGAGTTTTCTGCAACATCAAAAAATGATAGATACAGAAATCGAAATTCTTGAACTTGAAGATCTACAAGGGGTAACTGGTTTAAAGGCTTTGCGCGTAAAGGTGCTGTACAGCAAAAATAACGACAAGGTTAAAGAATATTACACCTATGAGGATCTAATCTCACAGATCGAGGAGTAATTATACTTCCAAATAAAAGAAAACCGCAAAGGAAATCAACGAAATAATAGTTCCGGCTACAAAAATTGTGTAGGTAAGCCTTAAAATCCGGTATTTTCTATCCAGTACCTTTCCTAAGAAATACAAATCTTTTGTGAGTGATTTGTACACATAGTTTCTATCCTTTAGTAGTTCTTCAATGGCCCATTCGTATTGTTCCAATTCCATTTTATGAAAATTTCCGAAGAAGGTTAGATTCACACTTCTATTAGCCACATCTTCTTTGGTAAACTCTCCGCGGGTAACGTTTGGGCGGGTAGCGATTACCGCTAAAATCATAGTTATGGCACTGAAGAGTACAAAAATGGCGGTAGGAATAATCAAGTAATTGTTATTGTCCAATTTTGAGATAAGATTGGAAAGTACCAACGAAATGATAATTGCATTTACCGAGAGCATAATATTCGCTTTTGTATCTGCAATATCGCTTAATTTCATGTGGTTTCTTAAAGCTGTTCTGTAGAAAGTTTGAATACCCCTTTCTGGGCTATCATTTTTATACTGTGCCTTTAGCTTTGCCTTTACACGTTCTTTTTGGATTTTTTCCTTTCTTTTTTTTCGTTTGTTTAGCAGATCGGCAAGATTTTCCTCCTTTACGGGTTGCCATTCCTTTAGGGCATATTCGGTATAAAATTGATGGTTCTCTACCAAAACTTTTATATTTTCATCCAACCATTCCCGTGAGGTATAGTTATGGACTTTTTGGAACAAATACTCTTGTCTTAAAAACTCGCTGGCTTCCTCAAAATAGTCCTTGCCAAAATGTGATGAATCAGCATCTCGAATTGCTTTTTCAAGTTCCGATTGTGGAGTGGTATCCTTAAATTTTGTGGCAAGAATACACTTTTCTACTCCATTTATTATATCATCATCTACATTATGCTCCTTTAAAAATTTATTCGCAATTTTCACACTTTCCTCTTCGTGGTTTTCCCGTCCAATTATATAGCCCGTATCATGCAGCAAAGCCGCCAAACGCAGTATTGTGGCATCTTTAACATCAAATTGGGAGTTTTCAATAATTTCATTTATACTTTTATAAACACGTTTTGAATGGGTATAATTGTGATAAACGAAAGTGCTTGGAAGCTTGTCCTTAAACAGTTGAAAGATAAAATTATCTGCAGCTTCAACAATATTGCTCATAAATTTTTTTTAGGTATCCAAAGTAGTAAAAAATCAACGCACATAAATATATATGAATAAAATTAACATCTTTATAACTTTTGTTGCCGCTGCGCTTTTTTCAGCTTGTGCAAGCTACAATCCACAATTTAAGAACCCCAATTCAGAAGTTCCGAAACCACTTTCCAAAAACAATATAGATAAGACTTTTTATCTTATAGGTAATGTTGGAAAATCAAGTGAAAATACTTCGAAATCACTTCAATCCTTAAAAAATTATATAGCAGAAAACAATTCTGAAGATAACTATGTATTGTTTTTGGGGAATAGTTTTTATCCTTCGGGAATGCCGCCAAAGGATGAAGCTGCAAAAGCACAGGCAACTAAGGGAATGCAAATGCAAGTAGACGCCTTGAAAGACTTTAAGGGAAAGGTTGTGGTACTGCCTGGTAACCGCGACTGGATAGGTGGTGTGGACGGCTTAGAACTTGAAGAGGATTTTCTTAAGGCACGTTTTAACGATGCCGATGTGTTACAGCCAAATAACGGTTGTCCTCTGGAAAGTATCGATATTAATGATAATGTGCATCTAATTGCCTTAGATACCCAATGGTTTTTGGAAGATTGGGATAACAATTCTAAAATGAACGATAAGTGCGATATCAAAACCCGTGAGAAATTGTTTATTGAAATAGAAGGTGAATTGAAGAAGAACGCTACAAAGACAATTGTTTTTGCAATGTACCACCCTTTGATTACGTATGGCGAGCACGGCGGTAAATATCCCGCAATCCACAAAGATTTTTTTAGCACCTTAATAAAACAAGTGAAAATCCAAGGCGCAATCTCTAAGCAAGACCGATACAACGAGCGGTATAACGTCTTAATGAGCCGTCTGAAAGTGCTCACCAAAGATTTGGATCGTCTTGTATTTGTTTCTGGTCATGATGAGTCACTACAATACAATGATGACGGCACGGTAAAACAAATTGTATCTGGTGCCGGTTCTGGCGCTACTGCTGCCGCTCTTGGTCAGTATGGACAATTTGTATATGGACACGAAGGTTTCGCAAAGCTGGAGGTTGGCAAAAATGGCGCTTCTCAAGTAGAATTTTTTAAATCTGAAGACGATGGAAATTACCAATTGATGTTTCAAAAGGAAATTTTCCCCGCTATTGAAACGTACGATTTTTCAACCCTGCATGAAAAGTTTCCCGAAACCGTAAAATCGCAGGTATATACGGATGAAATGGTAGATAAAACGGGTTTTTACAAAGCTTTATGGGGCGAGCATTACAGAGAATTGTATGGCACCGGAGTTACGGCAAAAACAGTGCTGCTCGATACACTTTACGGAGGATTAAAGGTAATTAGAGCAGGGGGAGGCCATCAAACCCGCTCTTTGCGTTTGGAAGATAAGGAGGGCAGAACCTATAATATGAGAGCTTTAAAAAAGAGCGCCGTACAATTTTTACAAACAGTTATTATTAAGGATAAGGAAATAGAAAATGATTTCTTGAATACCATCCCCGAAGATTTAATTCTCGACTTTTATACGGCTGCACATCCCTACGGAGCCTTTACGATACCTAAGCTGGCAGAAGCCGCAGCTATATTGCATACCAAACCAAAGCTTTTTTATGTTCCAAAGCAAAAGGCTCTAGGAAATTTTAATGCTGATTATGGAGATGAACTTTATATGATTGTGGAAAGGCCCGATGAAACTTTTACGGGACCTATTTTCAATTATCCCGATGATATGGAAAGTACTGACGATTTATTGGCAAAATTGCGAGAGGATGAAAAATACAAACTAAACGAAAAGGCGTACATACGCGCGCGTGTTTTTGATATGCTTGTAGGCGATTGGGACCGTCATAACGATCAGTGGCGTTTTACACAACACGACAATGAAGACGGAACGGTGACTTTTGAACCTATCCCTCGCGATCGCGATCAGGTTTATTCATATTTTGACGGTGGGCTGTTTGATTTGGCAAGGACTGTTTTTAGTACTTCACGTCAATTTCAGGTTTACGATGAGGAATTGAAACACACGAAATGGTTTAATGCTGCCGGTATAAAACTGGATCACGCCTTAATTCAGAACAATGGAAAGCAAGCGTGGCTGGAAGAGGCAGCAATTGTACAGCAAAGTATTACCGATGAGGTGATTACAGATGCTTTCAGCGATCTTCCTAAGGAAGTACAGGATGAAACTGCTGCGGAAATAATAAAAAAACTGAAAGGGAGGCGGAACAACCTTGTTGAAATAGCGGAAGAGTATTATGAATATCTTGCAAAACTCCAAACAATTACCGGAACAGATAAAGATGATTACTTTGAAATAACCCGTTTGCCAGAGGGAAAAACCAATATAAAGACTTACCGTATTAAAGACGGAAAAAAGGATGGTCTAATGGTTGACAGAACTTTTTATGCAGACGAAACCAATTCAATTTGGGTGTATGGATTGGATGATGATGACGTTTTCGAAGTAAAAGGAAAAGGCGATCGCCCTATATTTTTAAGAATCATAGGAGGGCAAAATAATGACACCTATAAAATTGCAAATGGCCGAAAAGTGAAAATTTACGACCAGAAAAGCAAGAAAAATACAATAGAAGAAAAAGGTGGCGCTACCTTTAAGTTTACAGATAATTATGATTATAATACCTACGACTACAAAAAGCAAAAGCAAAGTATTAGTCTTTTTCTCCCAACGGTAGGGTATAATCCTGATGATGGTTTTAAAATTGGCCCATCCTATGTGTTAACCTTTAACGGATTCCAAAGAAATCCCTTCTCGCAACAGCACCGCATAAGTGCAGGTTATTATTTTGCCACAAATAGCTTTGATATCAATTACGAAGGCGAGTTTGCAAATATTTTCGGAAGTTGGAATTTCTTGTTGGGAGGGTATTTTAAAAACCCCAATTTTTCTGAAAACTTTTTTGGTTTTGGAAATGAAACCCTTAACCCACAATATGAATTTGACTTTGATATGGACTACAATCGCGTTCGCATTGGTGGCTACGGGGGCTCTATTGGCGTAACAAAAGATTCCCCTTACGGAAGTACATTTCAAATCAAGGCTATTTTTGAAGGAATTGAAGTGGAAGGTACAAACGATCGGTACATTACGGAAGTTATTCCCGCGCCCACCGAGCTTGACGAAACCAAGTATTTTGTTTCCGCAGAAGGAAAGTATCAGTACGAAAGTTATGACAATAGGGTTAACCCCACACGGGGCATGAATTTTTCATTAGTGGCCGGAGGAACCCAAAATATTGATGATAGCGAAAAAATATTTGGTTATGTAAAACCACAAATAGTGTTTTACAATGCCTTGACGCGCAACAGAAAACTGGTACTAAAAACAGACGTTCGCGGACACTTCAATATTGGCAACAACTTTGAGTTTTATCAAGGTGCCCAAATAGGAAGTGATATGGGGCTGAGGGCATATCGTAATGAACGTTTTACAGGACGAAGTGCAGCGGTTGCCGGAGCAGACCTTAGATATAGTTTCAATAAATTCAAGACTGCGCTTTTGCCCATACAGATTGGAGTCTTTGGAGGTTATGATGTGGGAAGGGTCTGGGTGCCCAATGATACCTCAGAGGTATTGCATAGCTCCTATGGTGGAGGCTTTTGGGTTAATACCGCTGACCTCTTAAGTGGTACCTTCAATCTTTTTACGGGAGAGGAAGGATTGCGCTTTACCTTCGGTATGGCTTTTTCAATGTAATATTTTATGATTTTTAAAAAGTTCTATTTTATATTTTTTACTGCGTTTTTCATCTCTTCCTGCGCTACGTATGCACCGCAGTTTAAGGATAAGGATGCGATGCCATTGTATCCTTCGCAAAAAAAAATAGAAAAAACTTTTTACTTGGTTGGCGATGCAGGTCTTTCACCTATGGGTGGTAAGAGCGATGCGCTAGCTACCTTCAACAATTATCTTAAAAACGAAAAGACAAAGGGCAATTATACCATTTATCTGGGTGACAATATTTACCCATCAGGAATGGATCCCGAAGGTCACCCGCGAAGAAAGGAATCTGAGAATATGATTGATGCCCAATACAAAGCAGTTAGGGATTACAAGGGGCAAACCATATTTATTCCCGGTAACCACGAATGGTACAACGATGGAGTAATAGGCGTTGCCCGCGAAGAAAATTATGTGGAAGCGCTATTTCCAGATCAAGATGCGTTTAGGCCCAGTAATGGATGCCCACTGGAAAGTGTAGCCGTTTCTAAAAACATTCAGTTGCTCATTATAGACACGCAATGGTATTTGGAGGATTGGAACGCAAACCCCACAATTAATGAAAATTGCGATATAAAGACCCGGGAAAAGTTCTTTATTGAGCTAGCGTTGGAATTGGAGAAAAACCAAAATAAAACCATTGTCTTCGCCATGCACCACCCGATGTTTACCAACGGAAACCATGGTGGTTATTTTGCACTCGAAAAGCATTTATATCCTTTTCAAAAAAAAATACCGATGCCCCTTCTTTCCTCCTTGGTGGTACAGGTACGATCCCAGGGCGGGGTTTCGGTTCAGGATAGATATAATGAGCTCTATAATAATTTAATGAACAGGCTACAGGAGCTAGTTAAAAATAATAAGCGATTGGTTTTTGTATCCGGTCACGACCATAATTTGCAATACATTGAAAAAGATGGTCTAAAACAGATTGTTTCTGGTGGAGGTGCAAAAGAATCGTATGCGGCATTAGGAAAAGACGGTTTTTTTAGTACGGGCATGCAAGGTTTTGCGGTGCTGGATGTGTTTGAAGATGGTTCCTCTTGGGTGCGTTATTTTGTAAAAGGTGAAAACTTTCAGCCGAAAATGATCTTCCAAAAAGAAGTTGTTTCCGCACCGGTAAAAAAAGATATTTCTGAATTACCAGAGATATTTCCGCAACAATATACAGTCCCCATCTATAAGCAAGACAGTATTAATGATGCATTATTTTTTAAAACGGTTTGGGGCGCAAAATACAAAGAAGCATACTCAACGCCAGTTACCGCTCAAGTTGCTTCTTTAGATACTTTGTATGGAGGGTTAAAAGTGATTCAGGAAAATAAAGGAATGGATTACAATTCACTTTTAATGGAAGACAAATATGGCAACCAATATCGTATGCGCGCAATGGGCAAAAACGCCTTGCAGGTTTCAAGAAAACTCATTTTTGAAGATACTGAAGACAAACCTACAGATACTGAAAAGTCTGATGTCCCTTCCGTAAAGGGACAAAATACAAATTTTTATACCGCCTCGCATCCATATGCGATCATGGCAATTCCGGATATGGCCCGGGCAATAAATATATTTTACACAACCCCTCAATTATATTACGTTCCCAAGCAGAAAAGTTTGGAGGGTTACAATGATAGCTTCGGAAATGATTTGTATTTGATTTCTATAGAACCTTCCGAGAAAAGCGAAGGAGAAGGGCTATTCAAATACCCCGATGATGTAGAGACAACGGACGATATATTGATTAAACTTCGAAAGACAGGAAATGTTCAAGTTGATGAAGAAAATTATATAAAATCCAGATTGTTTGATATGCTAATTGGCGATTGGGACCGAGAGCCAAACCACTGGCAATGGGCAGAATACTACAACCGATATAAAAAAAATGTTTACGTTCCCATACCTAACAACCGTGACAATGCCTTTTCAAGTTTTGAGGGAAATATCTTTGATTATACCCGTTCCATCTTCAACGGCTCTTTGCAGACCCACGTTTATGGTGATAAACTGAACGATTTGGAATGGTTCAATAAAGAAGGTGTGATTCTGGATCGGGCCTTATTGAAAAATTCGGGCAGGGCACAGTGGAAATATTTGGCAGAATCCATACAGGACAGTATTACCGATGCGGTAATTGAAAAGGCTTTTAACAACATTCCACCAGAAGTTCAGGATGAAGCCCTTGAAGATATTAAGCAGAAATTAAAGGAACGAAAGAAGAATCTGGTTACCATCGCAGATAATTACTACAGTTATCTTTCCACATTGCAAACTATTGTAGGAACCGATTATGACGATCTGTTTGAGATAACAAGACTTCCGGACGGTAAAACGCTGGTGAGAAGCTTTACAACCATCAATGGAATAAAGTCAGATACCATAATTGATAGAACATTTTCAAGAACCGATACTAAAGAAATATGGATCTACGGCCTAAATGGTAATGATAGGTTTATTGTAAATGGAGAGGGAGATGATTTTATTTTTTTGCGAATAATTGGAGGAAGGGATAAAGACAGTTTTAGTTTAAAACAAGGTAGAAGATTAAAGGTTTACGATTATGAAAGTATGCCGAATGTAATTGAAGAAAAAAAGGGGGGGGGTATACGTTTTACGGATATCTACAATCTAAACACCTATGATTATCGAAAGCAAATAGACCGTTCACAAGGATTGGTTTCGGCAATTGGGTATAATCCCGACGACGGTTTTCGTGCGGCACTGCAATATGCTTATAGGGTAGATAATTTTCAAAGAAATCCATTTTCCCAAAAACACATAGTAAACTTAGCCTATTTTACTGATATCAATAGTTTTGAACTTTCGTATTCCGGTGAGTTTGCAAATATAAAAGACGATTTAAATCTAAGTTTTGGCGCCCGGCTTACCAGTCCAAATTACAAGGTTAATTTTTTTGGCTTTGGAAATGAAACCCAAAATCTGCAGGACGAAAAGGGGTATGATTACAATAGGGTAGATGTGCAGCATATTTCTGGCAATATTGGATTGCTTCGCAATAGTAATTTTGGTAGCTTTTTCAAGTTGCAAACTACCTTTGACGCTTATGAGGTGGGAAATTCATCAACTAATTTTATTTCTGAAGCCGCAGTTGAAAATAAAGGAGAAACAAGCTACTTCGGCACCTTGGAAGGAATTTATAATTACCGAAGTTTTGACGACCCCCAAAACCCGACCATAGGAATGATGTTTGATCTTAATGCGGGGGTTACCGATAATCTGGAAGATATGGATGAAGTATTTGGCTTTTTAAAAACACGACTCGGGTTTTATAATACTTTAGTTAAAAACAGGACCTTAGTGCTGAAAACCAATATTAATTACCAATTGAATATGGGGCAAAAGTACCAATTTTATCAAGCTGCAAATCTGGGAGGCGACAATGGTTTAAGGGGCTATAGGGAGCAGCGTTTTACGGGGAAATCGTTTTTGGTGGGCAGTGCAGATTTGAGATATAGTTTTCCTAAGTTTAAAGTGGGGTTGTTGCCATTTCAGATTGGTATTTATGGAGGTGCAGATTTAGGAAGAGTCTGGTTGGCTGACGATAGTTCAGATAAGTGGCACAATTCCAGAGGTGGCGGTTTTTGGATAAATGGGCCAGGTGGCGCGAATGTTAACCTAAGTTTGTTCAATTCTACTGAGGGAACAAGGCTTAGTTTTGGATTGGGATTTGATTTTTAAACAAAAAAACTTGCCAAATACTATAAATATCTGGCAAGCTTCAAGGTTTTTAAATTATAAAGCTTAAGCTTCCGGATGGCCTTCTCCCGTTTTCATTGTCCAAGCATCCAGCATCCAACTTATTTTTTCTATATGGCCAATGAAGCCGCCAATCATATCAATAGTACCTTCATCGCCAGCGGCATCAGCTTTTTCAACCACAGTGCGCATTTGTTTAAGTAGTTTTCCATGGTCATCCAGCAATATTTCAACCATCTTTAAATCTTTGGTGTCAGATGGGGACTCCTTAATATTGCTCAATTTCACGTAGTCAGTAAAATTACTGGTGGGTTGAAAGCGAAGGGTCAAGATTCGCTCAGCAATTTCATCAATTTTCAATTTAGCATCGTCGTACATTTCTTCAAACTTAATGTGAAGGTCAAAGAAATTATGGCCAATTACATTCCAGTGAAAATTTCTGAGTTTTTGGTAGTACAAATGGTAGTCTGCGAGTAGTACATTCAATTCTTTTGCAGTGGTGGTAGTTTTCTTTTTATCGAGGTTTAAATAGCTCATTATTTTGTTTTTTATAGATTTCCCTCAAAGATAACTAACCTTATTTGAGGAATCAATTTTAAAAGACAGTTTAGCCTTTTTTTAACTCCGAAATACTTATAATCGGTACATAGATTTGCTTAAAAAAAAGGTCGAGAATTTTTTGTAGGAAAAAATGACGTTTTTCTTACATTTTAATGACTTTGCTATGGCTTTGCTATGGAGTAGCCGTGAGGAGGTTATTCTGAAGCTTTTTTATTCTTTAAATTGCTATCGCTCCCCCTATTTGGCGGTTTTGGCAAGTTGGTGTCTTTTTTAATTTCGTCCTTATCCTTTTCCACCTCACCATATTGGTTGTGGTCGCGATTTTTTCCGAATCCGTCAACAGTATCTCCCATAATTTCATTTTTCTTTAAAATTACAAAGATTTTATCTTGGCACCAACCATTTGCTTTGTATTTCAATACTTCCAAACCTTCTCTTTAAATTCAAAATTGTAACTTTCCAAACTCTATAAAATCTCACGATGAATACTCTTGTAAGGACAGCAATAAAAGCGGCTTTATCTGCCGGAACAGAAATTCTTAAGATTTACGATACCAACTTTGACGTGGAGCACAAAAACGATGATTCACCCCTTACACAGGCTGATAAAAATGCAAATGAGGTGATAAATGAGTATTTGAAACCTACCCAAATTCCAATTATAAGCGAGGAAAATAGGCAGTTGGATTATGCTGAGAGGAAAGACTGGAACCGTTGTTGGATTGTGGATCCGCTGGATGGCACCAAGGAGTTTATAAAACGAAATGGTGAATTTACTGTAAACATTGCTTTGGTCGAAAAAGGCAATCCCGTGCTTGGAGTAATTTACGTTCCCGTTTCAAAAGAGTTGTATTTTACTTCTTCGGATGGGAAGACTTCAAAAAAAATAGTCATTACTTCGGAAAATGACTCGGTGGAGGAAATATTAAAAAATGCTAAAGAAATCAAACCAAGTAAGGCTTCCGTAGTAAAAATTGTGGGTAGTCGTTCGCATTTAAATGAAGATACTAAAAATTTTATTGCAGAAATAGCGAAGCAAAATGAGGTAGAAATAGTTTCAAAAGGAAGTTCGCTAAAATTCTGTTTGGTAGCCGAAGGACTCGCACAACTTTATCCCCGTTTTGCCCCAACTATGGAATGGGACACGGCTGCGGGACACGCAATATGTAATGCTGTTGGAATTTCAGTAATTGATCAGACCACTGGAAAAAACATGCAATACAATAAGCCCAATTTACTGAACAATTATTTTCTGGTAAAGGTATTATGAAGGACCACACCAGAAAGAGGCATATAGCAAAAACCATCACTTGGCGCATTGTTGGTACGCTAGACACCATATTGTTGTCTTGGCTCATTACCGGAAATCCGCTGACTGGGCTTAAAATTGGATTTGCCGAGGTGATAACCAAAATGATATTATATTATTTTCACGAACGGGTTTGGTTTAGCATTAATCTTTCAGAAAAAGGTATTATCCGCGAAAGCCGAAAAAGGCATGTTTTGAAAACCTTTACTTGGCGCGGGGTAGGAACGCTAGATACTATGTTGCTTTCTTGGTTAATAACAGGAAACCCTTTAACGGGACTTAAGATTGGGCTTGCGGAACTTTTGACAAAAATGATTTTATACTATCTTCACGAACGCTTTTGGTATCGCATAAATTACGGACTGCCAAATAGAAACTAACTTATAATTTTATGGAAGAAAATATAATTCCACATAACTTCAGCATTACACAGCGGCAACGGAGTGATTTAAAAAAGCACGAGCCGTTGTTGATTTGGTTTACGGGGCTTTCAGGTTCTGGGAAATCTACCATTGCAAATGCATTGGAAAAGGCCCTTTTTATTAAAGGCATCCATACATATCTATTGGATGGCGATAATGTGCGCAAGGGTTTAAACAATAACCTTTCCTTTACGCCAGAAGATAGATCTGAAAACATAAGAAGAATTGCAGAAATGGCCAATTTAATGATTGACGCTGGGTTGGTAGTTTTGGCATCTTTTGTTTCGCCTTACAGAGAAGATCGTGAAAATGTGAAACGCATTGTAGGTTATGAAAATTTCGTGGAAGTTTTTGTCAATACCCCGATAGAGGAATGTGAACGGAGAGATGTAAAAGGATTATATGAAAAAGCAAGAGCTGGAGAAATCAAGAATTTTACTGGTGTAAACGCCCCTTATGAACCTCCCATGGCTCCCGATGTGGAAATAGATACTACGGTGATTTCTGTAGAAGAAGCTGTTGATATTCTATTAAATGAATTAAAGAAAAAATGAAATGAGTAAATATTATTTAAATTATTTAGACGAACTGGAATCTGAAGCCATCTACATACTTCGAGAAGTTTGGGCACAGTTCCAAAACCCCGTTATATTATTTTCAGGGGGAAAGGATTCCATTCTTGTGACACATTTGGCGAAGAAGGCATTTTACCCTTCCAAGATTCCGTTTCCGTTGCTACATGTTGATACAGGGCACAATTTCCCTGAAACTATTCAATTTCGTGATGATTTAATAAAGGAATTGGGAGTGCAATTAATTGTAGGCTCCGTTCAGGAATCGATTGATACAGGAAGGGTTGCCGAGGAAAAGGGGAAAAATGCAACACGCAACGCGCTTCAAATTACAACTTTGCTCGATGCCATAGAAAACAACAAAATAGATTGTGCCATTGGCGGCGGAAGACGCGACGAGGAAAAGGCACGCGCCAAGGAACGCTTCTTTTCGCACCGTGACGATTTTGGACAATGGGACCCCAAAAACCAACGTCCGGAGCTTTGGAATTTACTGAACGGAAAACATTTTGAGGGCGAGCATTTCCGCGCATTCCCCATAAGCAATTGGACTGAAATGGATGTTTGGAATTATATAAAGCGTGAGGATATTAAAATTCCTTCCCTGTATTTAGCACACCAACGTGAGGTGGTTTGGCGAAATGATTCGTGGATTCCGGTTTCTGAATTTTTAAAGTTGGAAGAAAACGAAAAAATAGAAACAAAGAAAATTCGCTTTAGAACTCTTGGGGACATTACAATAACTGGCGGAATTGAATCTGAGGCAAATACTTTGGAGAAAATCGTGGCAGAAGTTGCCGCAATGAAACAAACGGAGCGTGGTAACAGAAGCGATGATAAGCGTAGTGAGACGGCTATGGAGGATAGGAAGCGGCAGGGATATTTTTAAAAATTAAACACGGATTATGCGGATTACACGGATTACGCTAATTTAATATGGGAAAGTTGATTTATGAGCGGGAAACCTTTAAGATTATTGGGGCGGCCATGGCCGTACATAAAGGTTTGGGCGCAGGGTTTTTAGAATCGGTTTATCAAGAGGCATTTGAACGCGAATTGACAAATCAACAAATTCCTTTTGAAAAACAGAAAAAGCTTATGGTTTACTATCAAGGAAAACCATTGCAGAAATATTTTATTGCTGATTTTATCTGTTTTGACAAAATTGTAATTGAAATTAAATCGGCTTCTTTTCTTCACAAAGCAGGAGAAGCCCAAACCATAAATTATTTAAAATCGATCAATGCCCCGGTGGGATTGTTGATTAATTTTGGACAAGCAAGTTTAACTTGGAAAAGATTTATAAATACGAAAGACAAAAATAAATGAATCGGAAAATCCGCGAAATCCGCGAAATCCGTAAATCTGCGTCACGATATGGAAATAGACAAAAACCAACTACTAAGATTCACCACTGCCGGAAGTGTGGATGATGGTAAAAGCACGTTGATAGGGAGATTGCTTTACGATAGCAAGGCAATTTTTGAAGACCAATTGGAAGCCATAGAAAATACCAGCCGAAAAAAAGGTCACGAAGGCGTAGATCTTGCCTTGTTTACAGATGGACTTCGCGACGAGCGGGAGCAGGGAATAACCATTGATGTGGCCTATAGGTATTTCACCACCCCAAAACGTAAATTCATAATTGCGGATACTCCCGGACATATTCAATATACACGGAATATGGTTACGGGGGCTTCAACTGCCAATGCTGCCTTAATTTTAATTGATGCCCGTCACGGTGTTATTGAACAGACCAAGCGCCATGCCTTTATTGCTTCGCTTTTGCAGATTCCGCATATTATCGTTTGTATCAATAAAATGGATTTGGTGGATTATTCAGAAGAGGTTTATGAAAACATCATTAATCAATTTGAAGAATTTTCCTCAAAATTATATGTAAAGGACATTCAGTTTCTTCCCATTAGTGCTTTGGATGGCGATAATGTGGTAAACCGTTCTACAAATATGGATTGGTATAAAGGAGCTCCTTTGCTTTACACTTTGGAAACAATGCACATAAGCAGTGATATCAATAAAATAGATGCCCGTTTTCCGGTTCAGACGGTTTTACGGCCGCAACGGGAAGGCTTTATAGATTATAGGGGATACGCAGGTCGCGTAGCCAGCGGTATTTTCAGGCCGGGCGATGAGGTGGTCATACTGCCTTCTGGCTTTACATCAACAATTAAAAGTATAGACACCATGGATGGCTCTTTGGAAGAGGTTTTTGCGCCAATGTCTGTCACAATTACTTTAAAGGACGATATAGACATTAGCCGTGGCGATATGATAGTAAAAGAAAACAACCAACCCAAACCCTTACAGGAATTTGACGCTATGCTGTGCTGGTTTAACAATTCACCCGCTAGGCCTAGAGCTAAATACACGATAGTTCATACCTCTAACGAACAAAAAGCGATGATAAAGGAGGTGGTGTATAAAATTGATATCAATACCTATGCACGCGAAGAGCAAGACAAGGAATTAAAAATGAACGATATTGCACGTATTAGCATCCGAACTACACGGCCGTTGATGGTTGACGAATATCGTGACAATAGACTTACCGGCAGTTTTGTGTTGATTGATGATGCAACACATGAGACTGTTGCTGCGGGAATGATTGTATAATATTTAATGAAATTCTCGATAAACAACCAAAAATTCCCTTTAAAATACATTTAGAGGGAATTTTTGTGCAAATTGATAGCTGAATACCAAAACGAGCGTGGTATCTTTGCAGGCTTAATTTTACGACCGATTTTTCGGCTTAAGGGTTCCGGATTGAAGAAATATTTCGACATTTTTAAAGGGAAAGACGCAAAGGTACTGTTGGAAAATTTTGTGTCTTTATCAGCATTACAGCTAGTTGGAATGCTATTGCCCCTAATTACACTGCCTTATTTGTTGCGCGTTTTAGGATTTTCAAATTACGGAATCGTCATTTTGGCTGCATCATTGGTTGCCTATTTTCAATCAATTACCGATTATAGTTTTAAAATTACTGCTACACGTGATGTAGCGGTCTTTCGAAATAGCCCAGAAAAGCTGAATATAATTTACAGCAAAGTGCTTATTGTGAAGGGAATGTTTTTAATATTTTCCTTTTTTATAATTACTACTATTGTACTTCTTTACCCCCCATTTTATGAAGAGCGGACTGTTTTTTTTCTAACCATGCCCTTGCTTTTAGGGTATGGCCTGTTTCCAGAATGGTTTTTTCAGGGAATTGAAAAGATGAAGTATATCTCTCTTTTGAATATTGGCATCAAGCTTTTCTTTACCATTTGTGTTTTTATTTTTATCACAGAAAAAGAAGATTATTGGATTTACCCACTCCTTCAAAGTGCTGGCTTTATTGGTGCAGGTTTGGTTGGGCAATATATTCTTATAAAAAAATATAAAATTAAGTTTCGATGGCTACATTTTAAAATGGTACGTAACACAATCAAGGACAATTTTCCTATTTTCATAAATCAGTTTTTGCCCAACCTTTATAACAACACAAATACGTTGCTCCTTGGTATTTTCACGACCACTTATTTAGTAGGAATTTATGATGCCCTGAAAAAAATTATAGACCTTTGCGTCGTATTGCTCAATGTGGTTTCAAGAGTATTCTTTCCATTCCTCAACAGAAAAAAGGATGCCTTTCCAAAGTACAGAAATTTAATGTTGGGTTTAGGATTGCTACTGGCCGCCTTACCCATATTGGGTTATCCGTTGGTTTTTTGGTATTTGGATATGGAATATAAAAATGCACTGTTAATTTTAATCTTGTTATCGTTAAGTATTATAGGTTACACGGCCTATGATATTTTTGGATTGAATTATTTTATCATCCGAAGGAAAGATAAACTGGTGATGAAAAACACGATCCTTTCATCGCTTATTGGGTTTGTTTTGGCTTTTCCGTTTATATATTTTTTTAATATTATTGGGGCTGCTGCAAATTTGTTAATTGCTCGCTTTTTAATGGGCGGACATCTTTGGTTTAAATGGAAATATGATGAAGCGAATTAAAGGATTATTTAACCAATTATTTTACAAATGTGTTACCTATTGGGTCTATACTTTTGAAGATTTACACTTGGGAAAAAAAGTTGTTTTTAAATTAATGCCCCAAATTTTAAAACATAATGATGCAAAAATCAGCATAGGAAATGGTTCTACTATAAATTCTTCAAATTTTGGATATCATATAAATATGTTTTCAAAATGTAAATTATTTGCAGATCGTCCCAATGCTGTTATCGAAATAGGTGAAAATACGCGTGTCCACGGCACTTGTATACATGCATTCAATAAAATTCAAATTGGTAATAATTGCTTAATAGCAGCTAACACTAATATTATTGACGGGAATGGTCATGAGCTATGTATGGAAAACCCAGAAAATAGAATTAATACCAAAGATCATGGTAACCCTATTATTATAGCAGACAATGTTTGGATAGCGGCAAATTGTATCATTTTAGGAGGAACAAAAATAGGTGAAGGTGCTATTATTACAGCCGGAAGTATTGTAAAAGGTAATGTGCCAGCAAAATCTATTTTTGGCGGTAACCCTGCAATTCTTATTAAACAATACTAATGAAAATAGCCATACATAACAGAGAAGGAGGTTTTACGGAACGGTGGGTTACATACTGCCAGCAAAATGACATTGAATATCTATTGGTAAATTGTTTTGAAAATAATATTCTGGAGCTTTTCAAAAAAGAAAGAATTACCCATTTAATGTGGCATCTAAACCACGCTTCATCCCAAGATTTAATGGTTTATCCCTATGTAATGAACGCTGCAGATAATATGGATATTAAAACCTTTCCCAACTTCAACACGAGATGGCATTTTGACGATAAGGTGGCACAGAAATATTTGTTCGAGAGTATTTGTGCTCCATTGGTTAAAAGCACGGTTTTCTATGAAAAGGAAGATGCCATAAAATTTTTAAAAACTTCCGAATTGCCTTTAGTTGCAAAACTTAAAAGAGGCGCTGGCTCCACAAATGTAAAATTGATTAATTCAAAAACTGAAGGCGAGGAGTATATAAGAAAACTGTTTTCCGAAGGTATAGTATCTACAGCCACAGCGCTTGGCAACTTTGACCAAAAACTGCGTATTGCAAAGCAGATAAAAGATCCCATAAAATTGGCGAAGAAAACCATAGGATTTTTCAAAAAGAATAAAAGGGAGCGTTCATTGGCAAATGCCGAAAAAGGATATGTCTATTTTCAAGAGTTTATGCCAAATAATGCTTTTGATACACGTATTATTGTTGTAGGTGAGATCGCTTTTGGGATAAGACGTTTTAACAAAGAAAATGACTTTCGTGCCTCTGGCAGCGGTAAGCTGGATTTTGACGTTTCAAAAATTGATTTGGAAACGGTAAAAATAGCTTTTAATGTGACAGAAAAAATTGGCGGCCAATGTTTGGCTTTTGATTTTGTTTATGATAAAAACAAAGTTCCTAAGATAGTAGAGGTATGTTTTGGGTTTTCGATGAAAGCCTACGATGCTTGTCCAGGCTATTGGAAAAAAGATTTGAGCTTCGTAGCGGGCACATTTAACCCACAAGCTATAATGATGGAAAACTTTTTAAAGGAATAATGGAAATTTCCCGCGAAATATTGACCCGGGTTACCATTTTGGATATTTCCTTGATATTGATGTACATCATTGGGATAGTTGCATTGGCGCAAAAGTTTCGAGATGTTTCGGTGAAGTTTGTACGTTTGTTTGCCTTGGTAGGCATCACACATCTATTTTTTACTTTTGTATATTACTTCTATACGTTAAATAATGTTGCTGACTCAATCGGTTATTACCGTCGCGTACTTTTTTTGTTTGATAATTGGGGAGAAACTTTTGGTCAGGGAACAACCTTTATTTACTTCACATTATATCCGTTGGTAAAGTTTTTGGGACTAACATATTTTGGGTCCTTTTTCGTTTATTCCTTTTTCGGGCTTTTGGGCTACTATTATTTATTAAAAATATTAATAGGAATTTCAAATGTTAAATTTACAAAATGGTTTTACCTGCTCTTACTGCCAAACATACATTTTTGGTCAGTAGCTATCGGTAAAGATTCATTGATTTTCTTTGGAATAAGCTTTCTTGCGTATTTATATTTCTTTAGGAAAAAATGGTTTTTATATATTTTTCCAATTCTTCTTGTGGCATTTATTAGATTACATGTACTGTTTTTTATTTTACTAGCTTTTGGTTTTACACAATTATTTTTAAACAAAAGGCTTAAGCTTTTTTATAAAATAGCCGCTTCCTTTTTTTTGTTAATTGCCTTATATTTTTTGTTCCCCTTCTTGATGGCCCGAGTAGGTTTTACAGAAACCGAATCGTTGATTGCGCAATTTGAAGCATTGGAAACCACAAAAGTGGAAGGTGGAACATCTATAGATATGTCCAATCAAAACCTTTTAGTGAAATGGTTGAGTTATATGTTTAGGCCTTTGTTTTTTGATGCAAATAGTCCACTGCTGCTTATTTCCTCTGTTGAAAATTCACTTTGGGTACTTATTTTTCTTAATATCTTTAGAAGAATCAGAACCAAGATAAATTACCTGTACAAATCATTTTTTTGGTTCTCTTTTTTATCAATTTTTACATTGAGCATTCCGTCGGCATATATTCTCATCAATTTGGGAATTGCCGTTCGCCAGAAAACGATGGTTTTTCCTTTTATTATAATAGTATTTTTTATTTTAATGAATTCATATAAAAGCAACCTTGCTAATGCTAAAATCAAATAATCATAGCATTTTTTTATTTTCCATTTCACTAGCAAAAGGTGGTGCAGAAAACCAATTGGTAAAACTCGCATTGTTTTTGGCAAAAAAAAATTATGATGTAAAAATTATTTATGGGCTTGCGCATAACGATTTTCATGAAGAATTAACAAAAGCAGGAATCGGGGTTCAATTCATAAACTATAAATCTTTAGTTGGACTTTTCAAATTACTGCGTTTTGTCAAAAAAGAAAAACCAGATTTAATGATTTCATTTATGTTCGGTATGAATTTGATTTGCAGAATGCTCAAATTTTTTTCGGGTATTCCATTAATAACTTCAGTTCGAAACAATGAGATTTCTAATCTGTATTTTTGGCTTTATCGAATAAGCTATAACATTGACACGTTGTCTACATTTAACTCTGAATATGCATTAAAAAAGTTTATTGCGCAGAAGTTAACAAACCCCAAGAAATCTGTTTTGCAAAATAATGCTATTAAAATTTCAGAATCGCATAGCAAAAGCAAAAAAAACAAGGTCTTTACTATTATTAGCCTAGCACATTTTCGTCCACAAAAAGATTATATTACACTATTTGTCGCAATCAAGATTTTAAAGGATAAAAACATTCCCGTAAAACTATTTGTCTTGGGTCATACGTTTGATCAAAACTGGCCATTTGATAAATTAAAGAGTATGGAAATAGAAGAATTGGTCTCGATAGTTGGGTTTGTTCAAAATACAGGTGAATACTTACAAGCAGCTGATGCATTGGTGCTTTCATCTTTATGGGAGGGAACTCCAAATGCAATTTTGGAGGCAATGGCTCATAAACTTCCCGTAATATCCTCAAGAATTCCAGGTTGTGAAAGTCTTGTTCTCAATTCAGAATGTGGCTTCTTATTTGAAAAGCAAAACCCAGAGCAATTAGCGGAAAGAATAGTTGGAATGATGCAAATTTCAGAAAAGGAAAGACAAGATTTTGGGCAGAATGGTTACCAATATGTTTATGATAATTATAGGGAAGAAGTAGTTTATAAACAATGGTTGACCCTAATAAAGAGAGCAATAAAGTCAGCTGCATAAAAAAATGAAATTGAATTGAAAAAGCTTGTCCGCATAACAACAGTGCCCATTTCCCTTGAAAAGTTGCTCGAAGGCCAGTTGGGATTTATGAAAGCATATTTTGAGGTGGTGGCAATTTCTGCTGTTAAGGAAAAACTGGAAGCCTATGGAAAGAAGGAAGGAGTGCGAGTGTTTCCATTAGAGCTTACGCGAAAAATCACTCCAATAAAAGACATAGCAGCGGTTTTTAAACTGTATCGCTTCCTTAAAAAAGAAAAGCCGTCAATCGTTCATACCCATACCCCAAAGGCTGGTATTGTGGGAATGACAGCCGCCTGGTTTGCTGGGGTTCCAAACCGATTACACACCGTTGCTGGAATGCCGTTAATGGAAGCATCGGGGTTTAAAAGAAAGGTTTTGAATTTCGTTGAAAAACTTACTTACAGATTTGCCACCGAAGTTTACCCAAACTCAAAGGGCCTTTATGATTTCATTATTGCCGAAAATTTCACAAAGGCATCAAAGCTTTCAATAATTGGGAATGGAAGTAGCAATGGAATTGATACTAAATATTTTGACCCAGTGAGCTATTCAGAAAATGATAAAATCTCACTGCGCGATAAATTGAAAATTCCGCAGGGGCATTTCCTTTATATTTTTGTGGGCCGTTTGGTAAAGGATAAAGGTATAAATGAATTGATTACTGCTTTTTCAAAACTTTCCGATTCAAATAATGCTATTTCACTCTTATTGGTAGGCCCTTTTGAAAATGACCTGGATCCCTTATTGCCAGAAAGCTTGAGCACTATTGAAAAGCACCCAAATATTTACACCGTAGGTTATCAAAGCGATGTACGTCCGTATTTCTCAATTGCTGATGCATTGGTATTTCCAAGCTATCGTGAAGGTTTTCCAAATGTGGTAATGCAGGCAGGAGCTATGGGGTTACCATCTATAGTGACAGATATAAATGGCTGTAACGAAATTATTGCACACGGGAAAAATGGATTAATAATTCCCTCAAAAGATACGCAAGCACTTTACAATTCAATAAAACAATTAAGTACAAAGCCTTCGCTATTTGCCAATTTAAAAGCAAATAGTAGGGAAATGATTACATCACGTTATGAACGGCAGCAGGTTTGGGATGCCTTGCTATTTAAGTATCAACGATTGCTTGGAAAAGATAAATAATTGCTCATTTTTAAGCTTAATTACAGTTGATTTTAATTCTATTTTTGTAAAAAAATCATAACCATTGAATTATCAAGACACCATAAAACCCTTTTTAGATTTTATCTGTGCTTTATTAGGTTTAATCCTTTTAAGCCCTATCTTTTTATTGGTCTGGTTGTGTCTAGCTATAGCAAACCATGGTAAACCTTTTTTCTACCAACGAAGACCGGGAAAAGGGGGACGCATATTCACAATAGTGAAGTTTAGGACCATGAACAATAGGCGAGATAAAGAAGGACAATTGTTGCCAGATGCGGAACGACTTACTGTTGTAGGTAGCTTTGTGCGTAAAACCTCTTTGGATGAATTACCACAATTACTAAATGTTTTAAAAGGCGATATGAGCTTTGTGGGTCCACGCCCCTTATTGCCCGAATACTTACCTTTATACAGTGATCGGCAACGAATACGGCATAATGTAAAACCTGGAATTACCGGGTGGGCTCAGGTAAATGGCCGCAATGCCATCAGTTGGGAACAAAAGTTTGAATATGACATTTGGTATGTAGAACACCAAAGCTTTGCATTGGATTTGAAAATACTGTTCTTAACTTTAAAAAAAGTAGGGGTATCAGAAGGGATTTCATCCGATGGCCAAGCTACGGCTGAAGCGTTTAAAGGAGATTAATTATGAAAAATATTGTAATAATAGGAGCAGGAGGTTTTGGAAGAGAAGTAAAAGTATTGTTGGACGATATTAATAAAATTCAGTCAACGTATACATTTTTAGGATTTTATGATGACGGTATCGAAAAAGGAACTTTGGTTAATGGTTATAAAGTATTGGGGGGTATATCAGATTTGAATAAATTATCATCATCAACTTATGTTGCTATAGCTATAGGTGCACCAGAAACAAAGCAAAAAATAATTGACCAATTAAAAAATGTGAATGTAAAATTCCCTACTCTTATACATCCTTCTGTAATTTGTAGTGATGATTTTGTTTCAATTGGGAAAGGATGCATAATTTGCGCAGGGACTGTTCTTACATGCAATATAGAAATTCAAGATTTTGTTATATTAAACTTAATGTGTACTGTGGGCCATGATACAATAATTAAACATTACTCTTCGGCCATGCCTTCCGTTAATATTTCTGGGGAAGTGATTATTCATCAGGGTGTATATATTGGCACTGGAGCGAAAATTATCAACCAATTGGAAATTGGTAGAAATACTGTTGTAGGGGCGGGGGCGGTTGTATCTAAGTCCTTACCTTCAAACTGTACAGCGGTGGGTATTCCTGCTAAGATTATCAAGCAAAAGTAATTTATTATTGATTTCATATTATTATACAAGGGGAGACAGCTCCCCACCGCCTACTGAACACTAGGCCTAAACCTAGAAATCAAACCCAAAATACGCACTTTTATCAAAAGAACATTTGACATATCACTTGCTATCACAATCTTGCTAATTTTCGGTTGGTTAATCCTTATATTATTTTTTTTTGCTTTTATCGATACAGGCAAAGGCCTTTTTCTTCAAACACGGGTAGGGCGGTATGGTAAACTGTTTACTATTTATAAAATCCGAAGTATGCATAATAAAAAAGGAAATATTTCAAATTATGGTAGATTTCTGCGACGTTCCAAGTTGGATGAGTTGCCACAACTTTTAAATATCATTCTGGGGCAAATGAGTTTTGTAGGGCCACGGCCCGATATACCCGGCTATTATGACCAATTGCAGGGAGAGGCCCGGAAGCTTCTAAAATTAAAACCTGGGTTTTGCAGTAGGGCTGCACTCAAATATTTTAACGAGGAGTCACTCTTGGCTGCTCAGCAGGATCCGCTGTACTATAACGACACCATCATATTTCCTGATAAAGTGCAAATGAATCTTGAATACTATTACCATCAATCTTTTTTAGAAGATTTAAGAATTTTATGGAAGTGTTTATTGCGTAAAACGGGAGGGATTTGAATTAAGGATACAAATTACGAGTCAAGATGGTGGAAGTTGAGACAAGCAATAATTATTTAAATTTTGATAGTAAGCAGTAACCATAAACTATTGTGGAATTGGTTGGTAACTTTATAGCGATAAAGTGCGGGCATACTTCTAAAACTGCTTACTTTTGCAAAAAAATTGTAGACAGTTATGTCAGAATCAAAAATATACCTTTCTTCTCCCCATATGGGCGGTACAGAGCAATCTTTTGTTAAAGAAGCTTTCGATACTAATTGGATTGCACCTCTGGGCCCAAATGTAGTAGGTTTTGAAAAAGATTTGGAAAGCTATCTTGGGAATGGAAACCACGTTGCAGCTTTGAGTTCGGGAACCGCAGCATTGCATTTAGCCTTAATTTTATTGGGAGTGGGTAAAGGTGATGAGGTGATCTGCCAAAGTATGACATTTTCTGCCTCTGCAAACCCCATAGTCTATCAAGGGGCAACTCCAATTTTTGTTGATAGCGAACCCGAAACTTGGAACATTTGTCCGAACCATTTGGAGGAAGCTATAAAAGATCGAATTGCAAAGGGTAAAAAACTCAAAGCAATCATAGCCGTTCATCTTTACGGAATGCCTTACAGAGCTGAAGAAATAAAGAAAATTTCAGAAAAATATGAAATCCCGATAGTTGAGGATAGTGCCGAAGCATTGGGAAGCAGTTATAAGGGACAAAAATGTGGCACCTTTGGAGATATATCCATCCTATCTTTCAATGGAAACAAAATCATTACAACTTCGGGAGGAGGTGCTTTGGTATCCCGAAATTTGAAACACAAGGAAAAAGCTATTTTCTTGGCAACGCAAGCAAGGGATGCGGCACCACATTACCAACATTCTGAAATAGGCTATAATTATAGGTTGAGCAATATTTCAGCAGGCATAGGTCGCGGACAAATGGAGATATTAGACAAGCACGTTGCTTTGCGAAGACAAATGAACGACTTTTACAAAGACATCTTTAAGAATACAGATGGAGTTAAATTATTCACAGAACCTAACAAAAATTATTTTTCAAACCATTGGCTTTCCTGTGTTCTTGTAGATAAAAATGTTTGTGGTTTTTCAAGTGAAGAAATTAGGTTGGCAATGGCAGAAAATAATATTGAGTGCAGACCGTTATGGAAGCCGATGCATTTACAGCCTGTATTTAAGAATGCTCCATATTTTGGCGGGAAAGTTTCAGAGAATCTATTCGATATCGGCCTTTGTTTACCCTCTGGTTCGAATTTGACAATTAAAGAAAAAGTTAAGATTAACGATGTTTTAGTGCGTTTCATCGATAATTGAGGTATATTTGTAGCCCCAAATCGAATGAATCGTGTTTCATAATATTACTCTTTTTTCAAAAATTATAATGCGAACAAAAAAATTGACCTTTTTAGATCAAAAATATCTTCCGCGTTGGGCTGTGTTTTTATTGGACATTTTTATATGTATCATTTCTTTCGCCCTAATGTTTTTGATATTGGATGGCACGCCTTTAAATTTTCATTCCACTTGGCCTACTCCTTTTAGGGCGGTTTTTCTTTTATCCATTAATATTTTCTTTTTCTATGCTTTAAGAACTTATGCAGGGATTGTTCGCCACTCCACATTTACAGATGTCTTTAAAGTAGCGTCTTCTTCTTTTTTAACAGCTATAACAGCTGTTATTTTCAACTATATTTACTTTGCCTTCGCAGGGAATAAAATATTCCTTACTACAGGAATTTTACTTTACATGTTTTTTTCCTTCACTTTTATGCTTTTCTTCAGAATTGCTGTAAAAGAAGCATATCAATATCTAAAGGCTAGTGCGACTGGAAAGCTAAAGAAAAGAGTAGTGATACTGGGCACGGATGATCAAACAATCTCCTTGGGTAAAGCCCTAACTACAGAATCAAACCTTCCATACAAATTGGTGGGCTTTATTACTGAAAACCAAATAAATAAGAGTTTGAAAATTCTGAACAAGCCAGTTTTTTCAGTGCCCATAACTACGGAATCCAATGAGTTTACTGAACTTTTGGCTCAGCATAACCTAGATGGAGTTTTAATAGTTAGCGAATCTCTTAACATTAAAGAAAAAAATCAAATTGTTGAAGCTTGTTTGGCAAATAAGGTTGAAATCTTTAATGTGCCTCTTGTGGAACACTGGAATAGAAAAGAGGATATTCAAACACAGATAAAACCTATTCAGATTGAAGATCTGCTAGAGCGCTCTCAAATAGCCATGGATGTGGAACTCATAAAAAACGACCTGCGGGGCAAAACTATCTTAGTTACTGGGGGTGCGGGTTCTATTGGAAGTGAAATTGTAAAACAATTGGCGGCTTTTAAGCCAATGAAAATTGTCATTTTGGATAACGCTGAGTCTGCCCTCCATGATATGGAACTTTACATGAATCAGCATCACGAAGGTTTGAGTTTTTCAATCCTATTAGCAGATATAAGAAACCGCGAAAGGATGGAAATACTTTTTGCAAAATACAAGTTTGACTTGGTTTATCATGCCGCGGCATATAAGCATGTACCTTTAATTGAAAAGAATCCGCACGAAGCAATTTATGTGAATATTGGCGGGACTATCAATTTAGCAAATCTCTCAGTAAAGCACAATGTTGATAAATTTGTAATGATTTCTACGGACAAAGCTGTCAACCCAACAAATGTAATGGGAGCTTCAAAGCGTGCTGCGGAAATGTATGTACAATCACTTCAAAATCACGTTAACAACAATACACGCTTTATCACAACCCGTTTTGGAAATGTATTGGGTTCCAACGGATCTGTTATTCCTTATTTCAGAAAGCAAATTGCAGCTGGCGGGCCATTAACCGTAACCCATAAAGATATTATTAGATATTTTATGACCATAAGTGAAGCCTGCCAATTGGTGCTACAGGCTGGAACTATGGGTAATGGAGGCGAAATTTACGTTTTTGATATGGGCAAACCTATAAAAATTCTTGACATGGCGAAACGAATGATTCGTCTTTCGGGATTAAAACCATATGAGGATATTGATATTGAAATCACAGGGCTAAGACCCGGTGAGAAATTATACGAAGAATTGTTGAACGACAGTAGTACCTCATTGCCTACCTATCACCCCAAAATTATGGTTTCTAAAGTTCCCGTTGTGGAATATGAGCTAATAGCTGCCAAGATGCAAGAAATTATTTCTATTTCTGAAAACGGAAAAAGTAAAGAAATAGTAAAAAAGTTAAAAGAATTGATTCCAGAGTTTTTGAGCAAAAATTCAGAATTTGAAGTTTTGGATGTTCAGAAACACACATAATCTCGAATTTTCATCCCCAGAGATACTAAATAATCACCTGCTATAATATATGAAGGCCTTATATTTGCGCCTTAAAAAATAACTTTAATGAATAAAATTGCAATACTGCTTTTAATCTGTTCAAGTCTTTTTTCTTGTGCTACAAAAAAGGAAATCTTGTATTTTCAAGATGCTGAAAATCTAAACTTGAAAGAAATTGAAACCTCTTTTGAGCCTATCATTGAGCCCAATGATATTCTTTATATAACCGTATCTTCCATAGACGAGGAAGTAGTAAGGCCATTCAAACGCACTATTGGTTCAGAAGGAGCTCCCGTAACAAACAACATACAGTTACAGGGGTATTTAGTGGATGCTGATGGAGATATTCGTTTTCCAGTTTTGGGTACCCTTTCAGTGATGGGAAAAACAAGAGGTATAGTAGAAGAGGAATTAAAAGCCAAGCTTTCAGAATATATAACGGATGTGGTAGTGGATGTACGTATCATCAATTTCAAAATAACGGTAATTGGAGAAGTGAGAAATCCCGGTGTCTTCCGAATTCAGGACGAACGGGTCACCTTGCCAGAGGCAATTGCCTTGGCAGGAGATTTGACCATAGACGGAAAGCGTACGGAGGTTACGGTTATACGTGAAGAAAATGGTGTGCGTAAAGTAGCCAGGATTGACTATACCAGTTCAGACCTTTTTACATCACCTTATTATTTTTTAAAGCAGAACGACATAGTTTACGTTGAGCCTTCGTTAAAAGGAGTCCGCAAATCAGGGTTTATTCCTGATGTTCCCGCACTTCTTTCACTTGTAACTGTCGTGCTTAGCACCGTTATTCTTTTAACCCGATAATACCCCGCCAATTGTTATGGAGGAAAATAGATACAAACGTGAAACCAAAGAATTATCGCTGCGCGAAATAATAGAACAATACACACGCTATTGGTATCTTTTCGTACTTGGTGTAATAATTGCCTTGGCGCTCGCATTCGTCTATTTGCGCTACACAACGGCACTCTATCAAACACGTGCTACAATAATTATTAAAGATGAAAAAAGTGCCAGTAGCCCTATGGAAATGGCAGCTTTTTCGCAATTCGGGAGTTTTCTTTCACGGTTTAATACGAGCAAGATTGATAACGAGTTGGCAATTTTCAACTCGAAGCGCATTATTTCAAAAACCATAAAGGAACTCGGTCTTAACGTTAAATACGAATCGGTTGGCGCAATAAAAACTTCGGAAATATACTCCTATATTCCTTTTAACGTTCAATATCAATCTTTTAAGCAAACAGGCAACAAGGTAAATGTTCCAAAATTATACATTGAAGTGCTTTCGTCTACCGAATATACATTGGAAGATGAAGCCCAAACATTTGAAGGAACATACAATTTTGGCGAACAAATAGCATTGCCCTTTGGTGAAATAACCATACTTCCCAATCTTGACAATAAAGAATATTTCGAATCCTTTTTTGACAGAACGGTCGTTGTTACATACCTCCCCATCGAAAATGTGGCGCTGGACTATCAAGGTAGGGTGGTAATCGAGAACGAAATTAAGTCCAGCAATGTGCTCGAACTGAGCATGCTTACACCTGTAACCGAAAAAGCTGAGGATTTTCTCGACGAACTTGTTTCGCAATACAACCAAGACGCTATTGCCGATAGAAATGAAATTGCAAGAAACACTTCTGCATTTATAGATTCCAGACTTGAGATTATTACTAGGGAACTGGATTCGGTAGAAAGAAATAAACAAGTTTTTAAAAGTGACAACAGGCTGACCGATATTCAGGCCGAGGCACAGATAATACTTGAAAACGCTAGTGAATTCAATAAAAAGCAATTAGATGTAGGAACACAGTTGGAACTCTCTAAAACAATGATTGATTATATGGAAAATAGCTCTAATAATGAGCTTTTACCATCTAATATAGGTATTGAAAGTGAAGAAGTGGCAGGGGCAGTTAATAATTATAACCAGTTAATTCTATATCGCAATAAATTATTACAGAGTTCAACTGAAAAGAACCCTGTAGTTCAAAATGTAGACACGCAAATTGAGCAGATGCGTTCCAGTATTCTGAGCAGTTTAAAAAATTCGAGCAATGCTTTAAAAATTGCAATGAAAGATATTAATTATCAGGAATCTACATTAAATTCACGTATAGCACAAGTTCCAGCAAAAGAAAAGATTTTTAGAGGTATTGAAAGACAGCAGACTATTAAAGAGCAGCTTTATCTTTTCTTGCTTCAGCAAAGGGAAGAAGCATCAATTACATTGGCGGCAACATCTCCCAAGGCTAAAGTCGTGGATAATGCATACAGTACAAAAAAACCTGTTTCCCCCAAAAAACCTTTAATATACTTGGGGGCACTTTTAGCAGGACTTTTGATTCCTTTTATGGGAATTTATGGAGTTAATCTTTTAAATACAAAAGTAGCCTCCCGAAGAGATGTGGAACGCCACCTTCCGGCTACTCCAATTATTGGAGAAATCCCAAGAATAAAGCGTAACGAAGCAGATTTAATACAGCTTAACGATCGCAGTATTATGGCTGAGGCCTATAGAATATTGCGTACCAATCTTCAGTACCTATTTATTAATAAACTTGAAGAAAACGATAAAGGCAAAACATTGATAGTAACTTCAACCATAAAGGGCGAAGGAAAAACCTTTGTGGCATTCAACTTGGCATTGACATTGGCACTTACGGGAAAAAAGGTAGTGCTTGTGGGCGCTGATATTCGTAATCCACAATTGCAACGGTATTTGCCAGAGCATTTAAAAAATAGCAAAGGACTTACAGAATATATTGTATATGACGATATGGAGGTAGAAGATGTTGTGTCCCAAAGTGATTACAATGAAAATTTGAGTATTGTTCTCTCTGGTGCCATTCCACCTAACCCTGCTGAATTGTTAATGCAGAAGCGGACCACAACCTTTGTGGAAGAACTTAAAAAAGAGTTTGATTATATCATTATGGATACTGCGCCATCGATGTTGGTTACAGATACTATTTTGATTAACAAGTTGGCGGATATTACGCTGTACGTAGTGCGTGCTGGTTATACAGATAAACGTTTGCTCGATTTTCCACAAGATGCAATCGATGATGGCCGATTGGCAAATGTGGCTATTGTTTTGAACAATGTAAATCTGAACAATTTTGGCTACGGCAATAAATACGGATATGCCTATGCAAGGGAAGAACGTTCCTTACTGAAAAGGATTTTGAATAAAAACTAGGTTAATCTCTATGAAAAACCTCTTTCTAATATTTTTCTTTTTCCCTTTAATGCTGTTTTCACAGGAGTTTGAAATTGGCGGAAGTGTTGAAACTAAAGCTATTTTATCGAGTGAAAATGAAAATCCATTTTGGTTCCACACAAATACAAACTATGTTCTTGGTGAACTTACCAATCTATCAGCAACGGCTGAGTTGAAAGCAAGCTTAACGTATTCAAAATTTAAGTTGAATGCAGGTGCTGCAGTGTATGGAAGGGATGGAGTTGAGAATAATGTACAGCGAAGAGATTTATATCTTCAATTTGAAAATTCATGGCTTTTAGCCACGGTGGGTCCAAAAAAACAAAAGGAGATGCTTGACGGACTTTCAGCAACAAATCAAAATTTTTTGTGGTCTGGAAATGCTAGACCTTTGCCTGGCATTCTTCTTGAAGCAAACAATCCTCTTAAAATTTCGAATACTTTCGGATTGGATTGGGGAATTGGTCATTACGAGTTGAATGACAATCGATTTGTGGATGGTACCCACGTACATTACAAACGATTGGCGTTAATTACAACTTTTAATGAGAATCACAAGCTTACGGCAAAAATTCGACATTATGCGCAATGGGGCGGAACTTCTCCAGTATACGGAGATTTAAAAGATGAATTCAAAGATTTCTTCAAGATATTTTTTGCAGCGAATTCAACAGAAATTGGTTTGGAAAATGAAACTAAAAATGCGATTGGAAACCATTTGGGGTCCTATATGCTTACCTATGAATTCAAAAATAAGTTAGGTGAATTCTCAATATACCATGAGCACCCTTTTGAAGATGGTTCAGGTACTAGACTAGCAAATTTACCAGATGGCGTTTGGGGAATTTATTTTAAACCGGAAAACCAAAAAATTATTTCTTCCGTTTTATATGAATATATTGATACCTCGGACCAAAGTGGAAATAAATCAGTAAGTGGTTTTGATGGATACTTTGGAAACAATCTATATCGCAGTGGTTGGACTTATGAAGAAAATATAATTGGTGCACCGTTTATTTTATTCGACAAAAGTATTGTAATTGATGGTGATAATACTGCATTTATAAGTAACCGTTCAAAAGTACACCATTTTGCTTTGATGGGAGCGTTTAGTAAATTTCAGTGGAAATTAAAAAGCACCTATGCCAAATATCTAGGAACCTATCGAAAACCATTTTTCCCAGAATGGAAATATTGGTACAACTACGGCTCGCTTTCCTATAAAAGTGAAAAACTTGGAACATTTACAGTCTTGGGGGGGGCGGATTTCTCAAATATTGCAGATACGCTTATTGGCGGCGGAATAGCATATTCCTATTCCTTCTAAAATCAATTTTCTTTTTCTTTCTTCTTAAATAGAAATCCTAAAGGCAGCCAGATAAAAAGAAACAGAAACTTTCCTGTTACAAATCCTATTATAGTAATCAATGCGGCTACTATCATTAAGAGTATTTTAATGTTTTTATTCATTTTGTAATCCTAAAATTGCCGCAATGTTCTACACTTCATCTGCCCCATATACTAATTCGATAAAATCAATTTTCGGAATATCTCCAAAATATTCCTTTACTTCAATATCTTTCAACAATTCTGAAATATCCTCTTTTTCATAGCGGGCGCCTTCCAATAGTTTTTCTAGATTTTCCACGGGTTCCTTTCCGAAGAAATCCCCGAATATTTTGAATTCTGTGATGTGTCCCTTTTCAACAAAAATGCGCAGATCTATTTCCCCGACGGAAAAACGCTTGCTTCGCTGAACATTAAATTTAGGTGAACGTCCATAATTCCAGTCCCAAGTGTCGTATTTTTCTTCTTTTAGTTGATGGACTGCTTTCCACTCTTCGGGTGTTAAATAGTAGCTTTCAAAGGGTTCGCTTTCTTCGTAAAGCCCTTCCAATAGAAGTTGCCTGAATGCATCAATCATTAATGGTTCTTTTAAAAATTCAGAAATATTTGCCACACGACTGCGAACAGATTTATGTCCCTTAGACTCAATCTTGCTCATTTTTACGTTTAGCGCATTTACAACTTCACCCAAATCTGTATTAAATAGGAGCGTACCGTGGCTAACCATCCGCTTTCCGGTAGAAAATTGGGCGGTTCCTGAAATCTTTTTTTCATCAACCTGTATATCGTTTCTGCCTTTCAGTTCAGCTTTCAAACCCAAACTGTTCAGAACCTTAATTACGGGAGCAGTGAATTTTTTAAAGTTATTCAGACTTTTCACATCGTGATTTGTGATAAAACTGAAATTGAGATTCCCAAAATCGTGATATACGGCGCCACCGCCCGAAACCCTTCGCACTACGTGAATATTATTCTGTTCAATGTACTCGTGGTTTATTTCTTCCAAGGTATTTTGATTGCGGCCAATGATGATGGACGGCTCGTTAATATAAAAGAGCAAATAATCATTTTCGGCGCTAAAATTTCGCAGCGCGTATTCTTCCAATGCAAGGTTTAATCGGGGATTGGTATTGCCTTCGTTTTCCAGGAAAATCATGTTGTAAAAAGTTTTCGCAAAGGTACAAACTTCAAGGCTTAAAGTTGATATTTTAGCTGAAACCCGCCATACCAATTTCGTGGCATTCCTGGGTAATAGTAGCGAGGCTCGGCACCTCCAAAGCCTGAAGCGTTTATTAACACGGAAGCAGCATATTTTTCATCGGTAAAATTGTTTACCCCTGCATTTAGTTCAAAAGAAAGTAGTTTGGATAATTCTTTTTTATAGGAAACCTTCGTATTGAATATAGTGTAAGGATTGGAATAGAGCGTATTTGAATCATTTAGAGGAATTTCTCCAATATGCAATAAGTTGGTGTTTAATAGAAAGTTTTTAAATCCGAGGTTGACTCCAGCATTCAATTTACTATCAGGTACCCCGGTAAGTTGATTTGACGAATAATCATTATCGCCATCTACAAAATCAATAAATTTATGATCGGTAATTTCCGCATTAAGATAGGGAGAAACGTAGCACGAATCACTGAAAGTCTGTGTGTAGGAAGCGCTTATTTCTAGTCCTTTATGTTCCGTCTTTCCGGCGTTACTGCCAATATACTGGTCGTCACCCACACGCTGTGCCACCAATAAGCCCGTAATATCCAAAAGGTAGGCTGTAAGCTGTAAATGAAGGTTTCTTCGAAAGAAAAAAGCTTCACTTCCCAATACATAATTGAAGCCTTTTTCCGGCCCGAGGTCTGGATTTATCACGCCTTCGGGCGTTAATGTTTCCTCAATGGAAGGATAGTTAAAACCTTTGCTGAAATTAAAGTAAGAACTTACATTTTCGGTGAATTGATACAATAAATTTACATTCGGTGCCAAAATTGGTTCAAAGTTGCGTTCAGCACTTTTGTTTGCTTCTTCTACATTGAAATAGTCCCTAAAATCATAATTGGTTTGGTTAAAATTAAGGCCAAACTGACCTTTCAGCTTTTTTGTAAAAGGAAGGGTTACGGTTGCAAAAACGTTCAGGTTGTCTCTCTTTTCAAAATTAGCGCTTAACTGCTCGCCTTCCAAGCTACCATTGCCGTTATTCTCTTCGTATAAATTTTCAAGGGTTTGCCAATTGTATTCGTCTTTATAAAATTCGCCTCCGAAACTTAGATTGGCTTTGTTTTTTAAAAATGAAAAGTCTTTTGCAAAGACCGTCCGCGCTCCGTAACCATTGGTGAATTCATCCAAAATATTGAACGGTCTCGGTTCGTAATGATCTAAATAAGTATAGAAAACACTGCTGGTATTGCTGAAATTTTCAGAAAAACGGTGCGTAAAGCTAAGCCCAGCCAATGTTTGTTTGTTATCTTCATATCCTTTTGCAGCTTTCCAAGTAAATGCAGCCTGTGCAGGGTTTTCTTCAAAGGCGGTTTTACTGATGGAACTAGGAATCTGTGCAAAGTAATCAACGTAATTCATTAAAAAACTGAGTTCATTTCTGGTGTTGAATGTATAAGTAGCTGTTAACAATACCGATTGCCTGTCATAGCTGTTATTCTCACGAAAACCTTCTGTTTTTAAATGATCGTAGTTTAAATTGACTGAAAAAGTTTCAGTGGAAGTTGCTGTTGAAACGGAGTTTTTTATCAGCCCAAAGGAGCCCACTGTCAGGTTAGTTTTAAAAAAAGATTCCCCAAAATTCGCTTGTTTCGAGGTGAGCAGCAAAGTTCCGCCCAAATTGGTGCCGTATTGAGTAGCTTTCGGACCTTTTACTATTTCCAAAGATTGAATATCCTCGGGATCAAAAGCATCGATAGAGGTTTCTCCAATACCGTTCGTAATCGGAATTCCATTAAAATACGCACGGATTTTATTGGTACCATAAAGCGTGCGCGAGCCTACGCCCCGAATTACGATTCGGTTGGTATTGATGGCGCCGCTTTGGATATAAACACCGGGAGTTTCATTAATTGCTGCTACCAAATCCATAGGGCTGTATGCTTCAAATTTTGCTGAAGTTATCTTTTCTGTAGGAATTATAACCTTGCTTTCCTTTTGGAAGGTTGATGAAATAATAACCTCTTCTAAATTTTCCAATTTAACTTTTGGATAAAGGATAAATGTTGAATTGTATTTTGAAAGTTGAAATGTTTCGCTATAATAATTGGGATGCTCAAACCTTAAAGTAACAGGAAGTTCCAATGAATTCTTAATTATAAAAACCCCTTCCGAATCTGTTATTGCCACTTGTTTTTCCTTTAAGAAAACCGTTACTGTCTCAATTGGAATGCCCTTATAAGAAACGACTTTGCCTTTTATTTCCTGTGAGTACGAAAAATTAAAAAAGGCAGTCAACAATAAAGTCGCCACGGCTTGAAAGTAAAGTAATTTCATTCTTTATGCAATTTCAGTATAGGTTGTATTTCCATGTTTAATTGTTTTACAACAGTTTTCTTTAAAAATAGCAATTAGTATTAGAAAATAAGAGCCCGCTAAAAAGTTTACATATTTCTTAACGGAAGAATGAGGAGTGGAATAGGTATATCCCTGATTACATTATCCAATTAACTCCCTATCTTTGCCGCCTATGAGCAGATTGGTTCAAATAGCGATTTTACCACGGCAACAAGAAGACTTGGAATTCATTTTGGAACTTGCTTTGGAAAAGGAAAAGCTTCGAAAAGAAAACATTAGCGACTGGCGCATCCGCAAACGCTCCATTGATGCGCGCCGTCAACCTATCAAAATAAACCTTCAAGTTGAAATGTGGTTGAAAGGCGAAAAGCGTGAAATTATTCCGCCATTTATTCCGCAGAATGTTTCTTCTTCCAAAGAAATTGCAATAATTGGCGCAGGCCCAGCCGGACTTTACGCTGCACTTCGTGCTATCGAAGCGGGCTTGAAACCAATTGTTTTTGAACGCGGGAAAGACGTTCGGGAGCGCCGCCGTGATTTAGCGGCAATCAATAAAGACCAAATTGTAAACCCAGAAAGTAATTATTGTTTTGGGGAAGGCGGCGCAGGAACCTATTCCGACGGAAAGCTCTATACCCGTAGCAAAAAACGCGGCAATGTGCTGAAAGCGTTGGAATGGTTTGTCCACTTTGGCGCCGATGAAGATATACTCGTCGATGCCCATCCGCACATTGGAACTAATAAACTTCCGAAGATAATCACTGCAATGCGGGAAGCGATTCTCGATAATGGTGGGGAAGTACATTTCAATTCAAAATTGACAGATTTTAAGTTGAAGGATGGTGCTATTGAAGCAATTCAAATAAATGCCAAAAAATGGTTTGAGTTTGAAAACGTAATACTCGCCACGGGGCATTCGGCAAGGGATATTTTTTATCTGCTTCACAGTAAAAATATCAAAATTGAAGCCAAACCCTTTGCCATTGGCGTTCGGGTGGAACATCAACAGGAGCTCATAGATTATATTCAATATCACGGAGAAGTTGACAATCCATACTTACCACCGGCCAGCTATGCCTTGGTTGAGCAGGTAGATGGCTTGGGGGTGTATTCTTTCTGTATGTGCCCCGGCGGAATTATTGCGCCCTGCGCCACCGAGCAGGAAGAGGTGGTTACCAACGGCTGGAGCCCAAGCAAGCGGAACAATCCGTATGCAAATAGCGGAATTGTAGTAAGCGTGGAACCCAAAGATTTACCGAATTATAAAGAAGGCGATCCTTTTGTATGTTTGGACTTTCAAAAGTTTGTGGAACAGCGCTGTTGGGAAGCAGGAGGAAAGACCCAAAAAGTACCTGCCCAGCGGATGATTGATTTTGTGGAAGGAAAGGTTTCTGAAGATTTTCCAAAGACTTCATACCAACCCGGAATTGTTTCAGCAGATTTAAATGAAGTGCTTCCGCCATTAATTTCAAAACGTTTGAAAAAAGCATTTTTGTCCTTCGGGAAAAAGATGAAAGGTTATTATACAAACCAAGCGGTTTTGCATGCGCCCGAGAGCAGGACTTCTTCGCCAGTTTCCATTCCACGCGATTCAGAAACATTGGAACATATTGAAATAAAAGGATTATACCCTTGTGGAGAGGGTGCAGGCTATGCTGGAGGAATTATTTCAGCCGCCATTGATGGGATTAATTGTGTGGATGCAATTGCTGAAAAGTTAATTCGTTAATTCGGGATTCGTAGATTCGGTTCGTTGATACGTGACTTAAATTTTGTAATTTAATTTCAATTTCGATTTCCAAAAGAAAAGGCTACCATGTGGCAGCCTTTCTTAAAGTATATTTTTGGAAAAATTACTTTATCTCAAGCAATTCCAATTCAAAGGTTAGGTCTTGACCGGCCAAAGGATGGTTCGCATCCACAATGATGAACCCATCTTTTACATCTGCAACTCGCAGTTGACGCTCAGATCCGTCAGGGTTTTTGGACACAAGGCCCATACCTATTTCTGGTTTTATATCCTGTGGCAAGTTCTCACTTGGTATTTTTTGAAAAAGTTCTTTTTGAACTTCGCCGTAAGCTTCTTCTTTTGGAATGGTAATGGTTTTCTTTTCGTTTTCCTTCATATTTACCAATCCTTTTTCAAAACCTGGAATTAAACGACCTTCACCGAGTTTTACCTCCAGTGGTTCACGTTGTACGGAACTATCGAATACTTGTCCGTTGTTCAATTTTCCTGTGTAATGAAGTTTTACGGTTTCATTTCCTTGTACTTGACTCATAATTTTGTTTTTTCAATTATTGTTCAATAAGGGGGCAAAACTATGGGTTTGCATTGCCAATTCCACAGAAATGAGTCATTAATCCTGAGATTTATGTAAATATTAACGGATTTACCCTTGACTATAAAAGAGGTGGTATGGGATAATATAGAGAACTGATTTAAAATTTGTAAATTTAGTTTTTACACTTCTTCAGTAATTAAGCAATGGACCAACCAGTAAAAATATTTAGGTTTGACATTGAAGAGGCAATAAAAGTTGCCTCTTCACCTAATGAACCCCATAATCACGACTTTGAAGAAATCCTTATTGGAATGGAGGGGTCTATTGAGCATTTCATAGATTTTGAAACCACAATTGTAGATGCTCCCTATGTTTGTTTTGTAAGCAAAGGTAAGGTTCACAGAGTAAAGCCTATAGTAAAAGATGGTAAGTGCGATGTTTGGGTCATTAGGTTTAGTAGTGAATTTTCAGCTGAAATTATATTTCAACTTTACGCTGCATTCCACAATAAGGCTAATATATTTTGGCCGGTTGAAAGGCTTACGGGACGCCTTCCGGTTTTGACTGAAATGATGTATAATGAATTAAGGCAATCAAATCCTGATTTTTCAGTCCTTCGCCATTTGCTCAACGCCGTTATTTCGATTGTATTATCAGAAAAACAGAAACAGCAGCCCACAGATATTTCCTCAAACCAAAATGAGACGTTTACCAATTTTCTCGCCATTTTGGAAGAAAATTTTCGGCGCCCCTTGAGCGTGGGATATTATGCGGAAAAATTGTTTATGAGCACACGGAACTTAAATTTGATTTGCCAAAATATTCTACAGCAAAGTGTGTCGGAAATCATTGAAACCAGAAAATTGATTGAAGCCAAAAACCTTCTGACTTCCACGGATAAAACCATTGCCGAAATAGCCTACGAATTGGGTTATAATGAAAACTCTTACTTCTCTAATGTTTTCAAAAAAAAATCGGGGCAAACACCAGGTGAGTTTCGGGATGAAATGCGAAGCCTGTTAACTTCCTAAAATTATACCTCTACTACCGAAAAGTGTAATTCTTAACATCCGTAGTGCTACTATTTTTGTAATCAAATAATTAATTGACATTTTAATTCTAAATGATTATGAAAAAAGTACTGATTTTAGTTGTGATGTCCCTATTTACAATAGGAACTTTTGCACAGACCCAATGGCAGGTAGACCCAAACCATTCTTCGTTAAACTTTAGCATCAAGCATTCAGGCATTAGTTTGGTGAATGGCAAGTTTTTACACTACACAGGTAGTTTAACCACCAATGGCGATGCCTTAAGCAATGCACAATTTAATTTTAACGTGCAAGTGGCAAGTATCAATACCAATGTAGATGCGAGGGACAAGCACTTGAGAAGTGCCGATTTTTTTGAGGTGGAAACCTATCCGACTATGACCTTTAAAAGCACCAAAATTTTGGCGACAGGTAAACCAGAACATTTTTTATTGTATGGCGAGCTTACTATTAAAGGGGTTACAAAACCAGTAATTTTTGATGTGTACTACGGTGGAACCGCGAAGAGCGACAAAGGTGAAAAATTAGGTTTGAAAGCGAAAACCACTATCAACAGGTTTGACTACAACATTAATTTTGACCCTACCGCAGCTGGTATTGGTAAGGATGTGGATATTGTAGTTCATCTACAGTTCGCCAAACAGTAAAACTATTTAAAGGGAAGTTATTCATATTTTGAATTTAGAAATCATGAAAAAGTTTAAAATCCAAAAGTTAAGCAGAGAAGACGTGTATGGCAAAGCAAGTTTCGTAGTTAGATTACGTCAATGAATAGAAAACAATTTTTAAAATCAATTGCACTATTGCCGCTAATAGGTTCAAGTATGAATTTGAAAGATTTAAATAAAATGACTGCAACAATGAGTAATACAGAAAAAATGCCTGTACTATTCTTGGGTCATGGAAGCCCTATGAATGCCATTGAGGAAAATGAATTTGTGGCAAATTTTAGACGGCTTGGAAATGAATTGGTACGCCCCAATACAATACTCTGCATTTCTGCCCATTGGGAAACCAATGGCACATATGTAACAGCAATGCAAAATCCTCCTACCATTCATGACTTTGGAGGTTTCCCACAGGAGCTTTTTGAAGTACAGTACCCAGCACCGGGAAGCCCTCAACTGGCAAAACAGACCAAAGCGATAATAACAAAAACAAATGTAGGATTAGATGATAAATGGGGGCTCGACCACGGAGCGTGGAGCGTTATAAAACATCTCTATCCCCATGCCGATATCCCGGTAATTCAAATGAGCATTGATTACACACAGCCTGCAAAATATCACTATGAATTAGCAAAGGAATTGAATAGCCTTCGCACAAAGGGTGTTCTAATTGTGGGAAGTGGAAATATGGTACATAATCTTCGCATGGTTTCGTGGAAAAGGTTAAACGAAGTATATGCCTACGATTGGACTATAGAGGCCAACGAAAAGATGAAAGACTTTATCGTTAGCGAAGATCACAAAAGTTTAATTGATTTTAAATCCCAAGGAAAAGCCTTTGAGTTAGCCATACCAACGCCCGAACATTATATGCCGTTGATTTACACCTTGGCATTAAAGACCAAAAATGAAGAAATAACAATATTTAACGACAAACCTGTTGGAGGTTCACTTACTATGACTTCCGTAAAGATAGGTTAGAAACAAAACAATGAATTATGAAAAAATTATTGGATATTGAGTTAAAAGAGAACACTGTTAGTATGGCTGTCTTATTATTAAGGTTGGGTGTGGGTATAATGATGCTTGTTCATGGAATTCCAAAACTATACATGCTGTTTAGTGAAGATATTCAGTTTCCCAGTGTTATGGGGATGAGCGCTACGTTTTCATTATTACTAACTGTGGTTGCAGAAGTTTTATGCTCTATATTACTGCTAATTGGACTTTTTACCAGAATAGCGGCCATTCCATTGATTATAACCATGTTGGTAGCCGTATTGATGATTCACGGTAGCGATCCATATGCCTTGAAAGAATTAGGACTGTTTTACTTGTTGGCCTATGTAGTTTTGTTAATACTTGGCAGCGGTAAATATTCTTTTGATGCTATTTTGAAAAACTATCAATTAGAAGAATAGCTATTGTTAATATATACAGCTATGTCCCTGTCAAAAACCATATTGGTTAGGTCACTTGTGCTTTTTCAAACACATGGAATCAAGACCGTTAGAATGGATGATATAGCCCAAGAAATGGGTTTATCAAAGAAGACCATTTATCTTCATTATGGCAGTAAAAATGAATTGGTTCAAAAATGTATTCACTATCTTTTTGATTTACATTTTTCAAATATCAAAAGGATTCAAGATGAAAGGGGAACACCGATAGAGAAAATAAAAAAGATTTATGAATACGCCGTAAAACATTTAATAAAAGTTACACCTAATTTTTATTTTGATTTAAAAAGAGGTTATCCGGAAACCTATCAGTTTTATGCCCTTCAACGCGGTAAAATAGTTTTTGGTATAATTAAAACCTTATTGAAAAAGGGGCAAAGGAGTGGTGAAATAGACCCCACAATCAATACCCAGTTGTTTTGTGAATTTCATCTGATAAATCTTGATCAAGTAATAAGCCATAAAACCGCGCTTATGGAATATAGCTTGCAAGACCTATTTGACAACACTATTAGAGTGAGCCTGAATGGTATTATTAAAAGACAATAATTTATTCAGCTCTTTTTAAATTTAAATTCTGCATTGTAATAAAGGCAATTACTTCCCGATGCAGAAATTGGCAAAAATATTACCAAGCAGTTCGTCATTAGAAATTTCACCGGTTATTTCCCCAAAATAATGCAGTGCCTGCCGAATGTCTATGGCCAACAAATCACCACTTAAATTACTGTCCAAGCCCTGTTGTACTTTTATGATTTCTTCCAAAGCTTTAAGCATGGCGTCATAATGGCGGCTGTTGGTAACGATGGTTTCGTTGTTACGAAGCGCGCCAGTGTTTACAAACTCGAGCAATTTATTTTGAATTTTCTCAACTCCTTGCCCAGTTTTTGCGGATAATAATTGAAGATTGCCCATTGCAAACTGTAGATTTTCTATTTCTTCTTTCGAAAGTTTATCAACCTTATTGGCAACAATCAAAAGGTTTTTTAAAGGGTATTTATTTTTGATAGTTTCAATCTCAACTTTAAACTTTGAACCTGAGGCCTGAAACTTTTCCGCATCAAACAGATAAATTACCACTTGCGCCTGTTCTATTTTCTGAAATGTTTTTTGAATTCCCATTCCTTCAATAACGTCCACGGTTTCACGTATTCCGGCAGTATCAATAAAGCGGAAACCAATGCCGCCAATGATTATTTCGTCTTCAATGGTATCGCGCGTGGTTCCGGCAATATCACTTACAATTGCTCTTTCCTCGTTCAGCAAGGCATTTAGCAGGGTAGATTTCCCCACATTAGGTTCACCCACAATGGCAACGGGAATACCGTTTTTCAGTACATTTCCTGTTGCGAAGGAATCTATCAATCGCTTTAATACGTGGGTTATTTTTGAAATAAGTTTTTGAAATTCCTCGCGGTTGGCAAATTCCACATCTTCTTCGGCAAAATCCAGTTCCAATTCTATAAGTGATGCAAAATTCAAAAGTTCTTCGCGAAGCTTTTTTATTTCCGAAGAAAAACCGCCCCGCATCTGTTGTATTGCCAATTGGTGGCTGGCGGCACTATCGCTGGCAATGAGATCTGCAACCGCTTCTGCCTGACTTAAATCCATTTTCCCGTTTAGGAAAGCACGCAGTGTAAACTCTCCTGCTTGTGCCATACGGCACCCTTTCCGAAGGCAAAGCTGAATGATTTCCTGTTGAATGTAATTACTGCCGTGACAGGAAATTTCCACCACGTCTTCACCCGTATAACTGTTTGGGTTTTTAAAAATGGTTGCCAATACTTCGTCCAAAACCTTTTCGCCATCTTTTATATGTCCCAAATGAACGGTATGGGTTTTCTGTTTTGCAAGCGTTTTACCAGAAACAGAAGAAAAGATTGAAGAAGCAATTGTAACAGCCTGCGGTCCCGAAAGCCTTAAAACGGCTATTGCCCCGGCTCCTGCTGGCGTTGCCATTGCTACTATGGTGTCTGTGTGTGTCATTGGCTGCAAAGGTACGGTTAACTTTGGAAAAGTTATAAATTTAGTGGAAGTTGAAAATTAACACATAAAAAAAAGGGTGCACAAAAGCACCCTTTTTTGATAGTAACCCCTTTGCTTTATTAATATGCAAAATGTTTAAAATTTCCATTCATTGTGATGCTCGGCCCCGAACCGGAAGTTGCTGTAATTGTGAAATTTCCGGAGATTAAGCGTCCGTCCTCGTTTTCAGGATTTTGACGGTTTTCCAAAATATTTATCTCTCCTTCGGAGGCATTGTAGGTTACTTGATTGGCTTGATCGCGAATTACAACGCTGGTTACAAAACCATTGGTGGCAACGTCATTAATAATTTTGGTGATTCCACTTCCAAAGCCTCCAGTATTATTTAAAAATATGCGAATAATATTGGTGTTTTCGTCAGTTACTGCAAGGGTTAATCCATTGCCGCTATAGTCGCTTGAGTAAAATCCCAAACGGGACGAATAATTACTACCGAACCCACCGCCGTTTATCGTGGCGCTAAACTCTGCTTCGGGAGCACTTCCGCCACCATTGTCGTCATCTTTTTTGGAACAGGAAATAATTACTAGTGATAGAAAAAGGATGCTAATAGTTTTTAGGGTTTTCATGTGTTTCGTTTTAGTGAGTGTTAATTATAGAATTAAATTAACAACACATCGGCCCCGTTAAATTATGTCATCACTATCAAGAAAAAAAACCGCCACTGGGACGGATTTTTTTAAATTCTGTTATTCTAATTATCTAAGATTCTAACAATCTAATTGTTCAACATCACCGGCATTACAAGCATGGTAACGGTTTCGCCTTCGTCCAAACCATCCACGGGAGTTAAAATTCCTGCGCGGTTTGGTAGGCTCATTTCCAGAGAAACTTCATCACTAGTTAGATTGTTCAGCATTTCGGTAAGGAAACGGCTGTTGAAGCCTATTTGCATATCATCCCCTTGGTAGTCGCAAGTCAAGCGCTCTTCGGCTTTGTTGCTGTAATCAATATCCTCTGCGGAAATGTTCAACTCGGCCCCAGCAATTTTCAAACGAATCTGGTGGGTTGTTTTACTTGAGAAAATAGAAACACGACGAACTGAATTCAAAAATTGGTTTCTGTCGATAACCAATTTGTTGGGGTTTTCCTTCGGGATTACCGCTTCGTAATTAGGGTATTTTCCATCGATTAAGCGGCAAACCATTTCAGTGTTTTCAAAAATGAATTTGGCATTGCTGTCGTTATACTCAATGGTAACATCTTCCTCGCTGCCGGCAAGAATACTTTTCAAAAGCGTTAATGGCTTTTTCGGCATAATAAATTCCGCGGTTTGCGAAGCACTGATGTCGTCACGGGTATATTTAACCAATTTGTGTGCATCGGTTGCCACAAAAACCAAATTATCTGTTGAGAATTGAAAAAAGACACCGCTCATAACAGGACGTAAATCGTCGTTTCCAGACGCAAAAATAGTTTTACTGATTGCGGTTGCCAATATATCTCCCTGCACCACGGTGGAAGAAGGATCTTTCAATTCCACAGCATTTGGAAACTCTTCGCCACTGGCGTATGCAAGCGCATATTTACCGTGGTTGCTGCTAATTTCAATAGTATTATTGTCTTCAACAGTAAAGGTTAAAGGCTGCTCTGGAAAGGTTTTTAAAGTTTCAAGCAAAAGCCTTGCAGGAATACAAACCATTCCTTTTTCGGTGCTTTCCACTTCCAGTTTAGAAGAAATGGTTGTTTCCAAATCGGAAGCCGAAACAGTAAGGGATTTTCCATCCAAATTGAACAGAAAATTATCTAGAATAGGCAAGGTATTGTTGTTGTTGATAATACCGCCCAAAACTTGAAGTTGCTTTAATAAATACGAACTCGATACGATGAATTTCATTGAATATTTATTTTTTTTGATCAGAATAATGATAAATGCCTTGGTTTTAGCATACCTACAAATATATTTCAATTGAAGTGTTTGTTAAAACAAACTTATTAACATTTAACGGGTGTAGCGGCGTTTGCGGTAGACTACAAAACCTATTCCGAACAAGGTCAATAAACCCAACGGTAACAGGAGGTTAAGTACTTGCCACTTTGTGCGCTGTTCCACGGTTTTTTGTGGATCGAGAAATGGCACCGCAATTTGACGTGTCCGAATGTTTATAAGTCCGCTGTCGTCAAGTAGGTAATTGACAGTGTTCAGCAGAAATTCCTTGTTTCCGTAGAATTGGTTCGTCATTTTGTCGAAACCAAGTTCAAGCGGACGGCTACCCTGCAATTGGTTTTTTATGATGTCGCCATCGCTAATAACCACCATTTTTGATACTTTACCGTCATCTATATTTTTCACACCATTTAGGGAGATAGGCTTCACCCGATTTTTATAAACTGAAGTAAATTTGCCTTCCAGCAAAACCGCAAGCGGAATTTCGCCGGCATTGTATTCATTGGGATCGGGACCTTCGTTCACAACTTGTAAATTCTTCGGAATTTCCACATCAAAATCAATAGGGAAGGGCAGTCCCACGACTTTAGATATTGGTGAAGTGGAAAGTAAAACCGTCTTTTTAATATTATTCGGAAGCGTATCGATGGCGCTGGCGTAATCAAATTTAACGGCCTCTATGTTTGAAACTATGGGGTGATTGTTTGCACTGCTGCTCAACGGACTGAAAAACCACGGATAACGGTTGTACTGCGCTTCGCGTTCGTCGCCACTTGCCAGAACTATAGGGGCGGAATACACGTCTTTTACCAAATTTGGGTTAATGCGGATTCCGTATTTAAAGAAGAAATCATTTAAATTCAAATCCTTTCCAAAGGCGAACATGTTTCCGCTTATGGTGTCCATCTGCATTTGTGTAGCATCCATCAACCACAGCGATTTACCCCCGTTCATAATAAATTGGTCCAGTACATATTTTTCCGCATCGCTGAATGGTTCCGTAGGTTGGGCCGCAACGATTAAATCAAAACCGTTCAGTGCATCTAAGGTCTTTTCAGGGTTGGTTGCAACCGAATCCAAGGTAAAAGGCGCGATAAAATAATACTCCCGAAGTGTTGCGAAAAAGTCGGCAATGTAGCGGTCGTCATATTCTCCGTTTCCTTTCAGAACAGCAATTTTTTTCGATTTCTGCGTGGCCAGTTTCTTAAAACCGTCTGCGAAAGCATATTGCAGATTTTGGAGGGAGCTGTTTACACGTTCCTCGGAAGTGGCGCCCAGTTGGTTTTTCAGCAGCGGGATTTTAACTGTTTTGCCATCGTGATGGGCGAGCGCCCACGGATAGACGAGTTCGGTACTCTGCTTGCCGCTTTCGGTTACGGAAATCTGTGCGGGGGTCAATCCAAACTTTTCAAATTGCGATTGAAAGGCTTCGTTTCCTTTTTCGGTGGGATTGATGAAATCAAACTTTATATTTGAATTATATGCGGAAAATTCCTCCAAAAGTTGCTCTGTTTCACTTTGAAGCCTTCGGAATTCCGGGGGAAAATTTCCTTTCAGAAAAACATCGACTATAATGGGAGAATCTACATAATCAACAATTTCCTTTGCTTCCGCGGAAAGTGTGAAACGTTTATCCTGTGTAAGGTCAAAACGTTTGTAGAAATAGTTTCCGAGGACATTCAACAGAATTAAACCTGCGGCCAAAACGGCTATTGAAACGATATCTTTCTTAATTGAAGTCTTCATTATTGTTGCTTCAATTTAAAGATTGTCAACGCAATGAAAAACACGGTTAGGCTCAAAAAATAGATCAAATCGCGCGTGTCCAAAACGCCACGCGCCACGCTATCAAAATGTTCTTTCATTCCCAATTCGGCAATATTGAAACTGGAAGATGAAAAACCGTCAAAGCCGTAATAAAGTACAAAGCACAGAAATACCGCAATTATAAATGCCACAATCTGATTTTGCGAAAGCGTGGATGAAAAGATGCCGATGGAGGTATATGCAAACACTAAAAACAGCAATCCAATGTAGGAGCCGATGGTACTGCCAACATCCCAATTGCCGGGCGGATTGCCCAATTCAGAGATTGTGAAAATATAAAGTATTGTTGGAATCAAAGCAATAATAATCAGGATTACCGCTCCAAAATATTTTCCCAGAACTATATCTTTTAAGGAAATTGGTTTCGTCAATAAAAGCTCCAAAGTTCCCATTTTCATTTCATCGCTAAAGGCGCGCATGCAGACGGCGGGAATCAAGAAAAGCAAAACCCAGGGCGCAAGTTCAAAATAGGGCGAGAGGTCTGCAAAACCCGAATCGAGAATGTTGAAATTTCCACTGAAAACCCACAAAAACAGCCCATTAATCAATAAAAAAACAGCAATCACCAAGTACCCAATGGTACTGGAAAAGAAAGAATTTATTTCGCGTTTTATTATTGTGAGCATCTAATTATTTTAAGGAATGTAAAGTGTCTACACTCCACGCTTTTGCTTTTGATTTAAACATGGGTTTTGTCACGCTCCAAACGTTTTTGAAAAGTTCACTTGTTCTATAGTTTTCCAAATCAGTTTCATCATTCCAACGGCTGTAGGTGAAAAAGATTGTTTCGTCATTCTTATCATTGTAAAGTTCCAAAAAAGTACAGCCTGGAAAATTTCGGATTTTTTCTTTCACGGTTTCAAAATTAGCCAGAAAAGCAGGAATGTTTTCTTTTTCAAACCGCATTTTTACAATTCTTGTAAACATTTTTCTTTTAATTTATGAATTAAAGTTAACTGTAATTGTATCTCTAAATTCCAAACCAAAAAGGCTTGAAGCCCCACCCACAGAGGTAGGATTGCTTTTGTAAATTGCCAGTTCCAAGTATTGTGATGAATTCCAAAGTGCAAGCCTTTTTCCATCCTCTTCACGTTTTTCGGGGGGTTGTCCAAAGTTAATCGCATCACTGTAATGTGTGTGTATTTGGCGGAACTTCTCGGAACGGGCGTTAATTAAAAATTCCCTTCCTTTCCCTACCGTATCAAATAATTTCTTGGTGATATTGCTGATAACGTTTCCGTAGTTGTCAATATAAATTACGTTGCCTATTATTTGGCTCTCTTTGTTGTTGACCACCGGACGGATGCCCGTCAGTTCCTTGATTTCAGTAATCGTTTTACCAATTACTTCTAGCGTTCCGCCGCGCGCGATGTGGCCTGCAACTTTAACAAATACATCCAAAACGGGAAAATTGCTGATTACTCGGTCGTGAATATTTATTTCAACAATTTTCTCAGGGCGAATTTCCGAAGTAAGCATCGAGATTATTCCATTGTCGGCACACACAAAATAATGTCCGTCCATCAATACCGCAATATGCTTATTTTCAGGATTTAATTCAGAATCTACCCCAATTACGTGTATACTTCCGGGAGGGAAACTTTTATAGGCATTCTGAATTATGTATGCAGCTTCGTGTAAGTGAAATGGTGAAATGGAGTGAGAGATATCAACAATTTTGGCATCTTCCATTTCAGTATAAATAGCTCCCTTAACCGCGCCAACAAAGTGATCTTTCTCTCCAAAGTCAGTAGTAAGTGTGATTATGGCCATAAATGGATTGTTGATATTTTCTTAAAAGAATTACCACAAAAATAGGTTACTTTTGTTAGTAGCAAAACAATTTTTTGCATATTCCAAATAATAAAAAAGCACGCCTTTTGAACGAACTTATCATCGAACTCACAGAGATTAGCCCTAGAGAATTCTTTGGCCTAGAAAACGCTAATATTGACCTTCTTAAAAAATATTTTCCAAAACTGAAAATCGTTGCCCGCGGTAATAAAATAAAAGCCTACGGCGATGAAGATGTTTTGGAGGAGTTTGATAGACGCATTACTATGTTGCTCGAACAATATATGAAATACAATAAAATTGATGAAAATGTGATTGAGCGCGTGTTGTTGAGTCGCAGTAAGGAGGATTACGAAACTCCAGAATTTAACAGCAAGGAAGTTATAGTACACGGGGTGAGCGGAAAACCTGTAAAAGCGCAAACAGCAAACCAAAGAAAGTTGGTTGAGCTGATGCGCAAAAATGATATGGTTTTTGCAGTTGGACCAGCCGGAACCGGAAAAACTTATACTGGAGTTGCGCTTGCGGTTAAAGCTTTGAAAGACAAAGAAGTAAAGCGAATTATTTTAACTAGACCTGCAGTAGAGGCTGGAGAAAATTTAGGTTTTCTTCCGGGAGATTTAAAAGAAAAGCTCGACCCTTATATGCAGCCATTGTATGATGCCCTTCGCGATATGATACCTGCTGAAAAGCTGGCATCGCACATTGAAACTGGGGTTATTCAAATTGCGCCTTTGGCCTTCATGCGCGGACGTACTTTGGACAATGCTTTTGTAATTTTGGACGAAGCTCAAAACACCACCCATGCCCAAATGAAAATGTTTCTGACCCGTATGGGAAAAAATGCCAAGTTCATGATTACCGGCGATCCGGGGCAGATTGACCTTCCGCGCCGTGTTATTTCTGGATTAAAGGAAGCTTTATTGGTTCTGAAAGATATAAAAGGGGTGGGGATTATTTATTTAGATGATAAAGATGTTATTCGTCACCGTTTGGTAAAAGAAGTGATTGCTGCCTATAAAAATATTGAAAACGTAGAGTAAATCAGTTTTCAGTCACAGTTTATAATTCGTAAATACCAAACTCCAATTTTTAAATTGTAAATAAAAAATGAGTAATACCATAACATCAACCGATTTTAATTTTCCCGGACAAAAAAGTGTGTATCATGGGAAGGTCCGTGAAGTTTATACTTTGGAAAACAATAAACTTTTGATGGTTGCCACGGATAGGCTGAGCGCTTTTGATGTAGTGATGCCGAAGGGAATTCCCTATAAAGGTCAAATCCTGAACCAGATTGCCACTAAAATGATGCGCGATACCGAAAATTTGGTTCCAAACTGGTTGGTTGCAACGCCTGACCCAAATGTTGCTATTGGCGAAGCTTGCGAGCCTTTTAAGGTTGAAATGGTAATTCGAGGTTATATGAGCGGCCACGCGGCTAGAGAATATAAAGCTGGAAAGCGGATGCTCTGTGGGGTTGCAATGCCGGAAGGATTGAAGGAAAACGATAAATTTCCGCAACCAATAATTACCCCAGCCACCAAAGCCGAAATGGGCGATCACGATGAAGACATTTCTCGTGAAGACATTTTAGATCGTGGGATTGTTTCCGATGCAGATTATCTTCAATTGGAAGATTACACCCGAAAACTATTTCAACGCGGTAGCGAGATTGCGGCAAAGCGAGGATTGATTTTGGTGGATACCAAATATGAATTTGGAAAAACACAGGATGGCAAAATTGTTCTAATTGATGAAATCCACACGCCTGATTCTTCACGTTATTTTTATGCGGAAGGTTACGAGGAACGCCAAAAAAATAACGAGTCCCAAAAGCAACTTTCCAAAGAGTTTGTGCGCCAATGGTTAATCCAAAATGGTTTTCAAGGCTTGGAGGGGCAAAAAGTGCCTGTAATGAGCGATGAATATATTGAGACCGTTTCAGAAAGATATATTGAGCTTTACGAAAATATCACTGGAGAAAAATTTGTAAAGGCTGATGTATCCAATATTCACGATCGCATTGAGAAAAATGTAATGGAATATCTTTCAAACACAAATTAAAATTTTACTTGCGTTCCTGAAAGTTAAAACTGTGAACATAGCCAAAACTTAACTCTGTAAAATCAGCTTGTCCCAAATTTGCATTGAGGTGGGCACCTAAATAAAAATTATTTTTAGGAGCCTTTTCCATACCTATCAAGTAATATTTAAGTCCCAAACGGGAAGATATACGATGCTTTCTTTTGTAGCTGCCATCCAGCTCGCCCAAAACCCAAGTTTTTGAAATTACTCTAGGCGTATTATCCCATCCTTCATTTATTCGCCATTCGAGCTTGTATGCTGGTTTGTGCAGGTTGTAACCCAATTGCAGATCAATACCCACATGGTTCAGGAATATTTCGCCGTGTACGGTTATACCCAGATTGGATGCATAATACCAAGGATTGCCTTTGAAATAATCAAACTCCCTTCCGGCCTGCACCAAAGATTCATTTCCTTCAATATAATCGTAATAATGCTGGTAGAAGCGATAGTAAAAACCTAATCCAATTTTAAAGGTTTTATTATAGACACGACCATATTCGCCAGCGATGGTATAAACATTTTTTTTGTCGTTAAAAGCCAATGCAAAAACATTCTGTCCAAGTCCACCGCGCAAGGCGAAGTAATTATGAACTGTCTTTTTGTATAGTGGAATATTTTCTTCAGAATCAATTTCTGGATATTTTAAAGGATTTTTTATAGCTGCCGAAAGGCTCAACAAAAATGAATTATATCCCTGGTTCAACAAACGCGTGTGTCCGTTGGAATGATGTGAATACCCCAAGCCAACCCGCAAATCGGAACTTTTTAATGAAAGAAATCTATAGTAAAGATACATTCTGAAAGCCCAAGTAACATCAGTGGTTACAGCTTGATTTAGAGGATTTGTTTCTGCATTAAATTTTTTTGTGAAATAAGAAGCTCCCATTCCAGTCAATACGCTCCATTTTTCACTTCCAAAAGCTTTAAATTCTATATACGGCATTGCGGTAATAGCATACCCTAAGCTATCCAGATTTCCAAAATCGGTTATTCCTATTGAGAAACCTGTTTTTGGAGCTTTCAGGCGTTGTGCCCATTGTTGTGGGTTGTTTGTATGATCACGCCCAAAATTAAGGACAATTTGTTTCTGTAATTTAGTATCGGGAAAACCGTGGTTTGCTTCCATAGTAAGCCCTAAGAGAATTTCAGGGGTAAAAGTAAAAGCACTTTTTTTCCAATCGTTCTCAGTTTGAGCGAAAGAAAAAAAGGTTACGGAAAGAAGGAAAATGGTTAGTTGTTTTTTCATTTGGTGCTGCAAGTAACAATTTCCTCGTTAATTTTAAAAATTTAAAACTTACATTCGTTGTAAATTTTAATCATTTCCTTTGGAAAGAGTAGATAATTTTATTGCCGAAATGGCCTCATATGCATGGGGTTTGCCATTATTGATTATTTTAATTGGCGGTGGTTTGTACCTTTTAATCAGGATTAAATTTCTACCATTTCGTTTTTTGGGTCATGCAATTGCAGTGCTCAGAGGAAAGTATGATAGCGAAAGCGATGCTGGTGAAATCACCCATTTTCAGGCATTGACAACTGCACTTTCCGCTACCGTGGGAATGGGCAATATTGCGGGAGTTGCTGTGGCAATAGCCATTGGTGGACCCGGAGCTGTTTTTTGGATGTGGGTAAGTGCGGTAATAGGAATGTCCACTAAATTTTTCACTGCTACGCTTGCCATTCTTTACCGAGGAATGGATAGTGACGGAAAAATTCAAGGTGGGCCAATGTATTTTATTACTGAAGGATTGGGCCAAAAGTGGATGCCAATGGCCGTTCTGTTTAGTGTTGCCGGATTGGTTGGAGCCTTGCCGGTTTTCAATGTTAACCAACTTACACAGGCCATCAACGACATTCTTTTGAAACCTGCCGGACTTTACAGTGGTTTTAAAACAGATTTAATTATTGGGCTTGTTTTGGCTACTATTACTGCCTTTGTTGTTTTAGGTGGGTTGTCGCGAATTAGTAAAACTGCTTCGAAAATGGTTCCAGCCATGGTTGTGCTCTATTTTGCTTTGGTGCTGATTATTCTCGGCGTGCATATAGATGTAGTTCCACAATATTTGGGATTAATTTTTACCGATGCCTTTTCTGCAAATTTTTATAAAGGTGATGTATTTTTAGGTGGGGTTATTGGCGGAATTATTCTTTTGGGAATCCGTCGTGGTGCTTTCTCAAATGAAGCGGGGATAGGAACCGCGCCAATGGCGCACGGTGCCGCAAAAACCAACGAACCCATTCGTGAAGGTTTGGTGGCCATGCTAGGCCCGGCCATTGATACCCTAATAATTTGTACGCTTACTGCCCTGGCGATTTTGGTTACGGGCGTATGGCAAAGTAGCGATGCCAATGGGGTGAGCTTAACGGCTTCAGCTTTTGAGGAAAGTATGCCAACCTTTGGTAAATATGGATTGTTGGCGTGTATTGCGATTTTTAGTATCTCATCGCTTTTTTCATATTCCTACTATGGCAGTAAGTGCATGGCCTTTCTTTTTGGGGTAAAAAACAAAGGAATTTATAACTATTTCTATATAATTAGTATCCTTGTGGGAGCAACCACTTCTTTAAGTATGATGATAAATTTGATTGATACTTTCTTTGCATTGATGGCTATCCCTACAATGACGGCAACCATTATTCTGGCGCCGAAAGTGATAAAGGAAGCGAAGATTTATTTTAAAAAGTTGAAAGAGTATTAATGCAAACTATCCAATTTTCGGTTCACTAAGGCTGTGAACTTCTTTGCGCCATCGGGATTTAAATGGTTTTCGTTTAAAAAATCTTTTGCCGTAAATTGAAGCGTATCGGTTTCTTTATCCAAAATAGTCACATTTTTATATTTTTTCAAAATCTCTGACAGCACACTGTCGCGACGGCGTACGATGTTTGGGTTTCTTTTATTTAAATAAGTTTTATATAACGGAGCAGTACAAATAATTACGTTAAGATTCTTTTCTTTCATAAAATCCATCATTTTATAAAGATAGGCTGTGTTGTTTTTAAAAATGGTTAAATCTTCCCGTGTTATTATTTTGAACTTGTGTTCTGCAATTTTTGTTTCGTCATAATTTAATTTTTTGAAGGCACCTTCATAATTATTTGTGTCAAAACCATATTCGTTTAGTTGCGATTTATCGGTTTTATAGAAATAATGGTCCATCAATTTATGTGAATAGAATCGGGCATTTGCAAGGTATATTAATTTGTCTTTTGCCCAAGTGGGTCTTTCAAAAGCATTTACTTCATAATATTTTAGATACACTGAATTTTTCCAATAATCTTTAGGATGGTGCGGCAGCTCCAAGTGATTATAAGACACCTCAATAATTACGGTTTTTAAATTTGGAATCCTATTAATGGTTCCTTTCAGTATTTGAAAATCCTCGTTGTGATGCTGTGAGGTTGATGCAAGATTTATTGCGCTTTCATCGCTTAAGGCAGGATTAAAGCCACACTTCATTTGTGATGAACCCAATGCCATAACCTCAATTTCGGGTGCGTGCTTATTTAAGTAATTTCCGAATACTTTATAATTAATAGGAATGTTCAATACCAAGATTTCCAAAATTGCATATACAATTATCAATGGAATAAAGAACCCCATGCAATACTTTAGAAAACGAAGCTGTACATCGCTAAAACTGAAAATAGATAAAGTCTTCTTTTGGTCCGGCATATCGGAAAATTAAAAAAATTAAAATGTAATAGATAATCCAGCGCGTAGGTCTATTGAAATAGCTGTCTAATTTGGTTAAGGGGAAATCTTTATAACGTGTATAAATCTCTGAAGCCATCATTATAAAAACAAACACCAAAAAACGTTTATTTATCAAGGGGCCAATGTTTTCACTCGGTATAAAGGAAGAAATCCGTTTAAACATAAGCCAGACTTCCTCAATATTTTGACTTCTGAACAGAATGCTGGATACAATAATAAATATAAAACCTAAAATGGGAACCATGAAATTTGGCATCAATGCTTTATGAAATAGACTTGATTTTCTATTCTTTGTTAAAGGGGTTCTTTCCAAAACAATCAAAAACCCTTGAAAAAGCCCAAAAATCACAAAAGTCCAGTCGGCTCCGTGCCAAAGACCAATGAGTCCCATGGTTAAATAGACAGCAATATTACGGCGTGTGTTACTGCGCAGGTTTTTTTGAATTATTGGGAAGTATACATAATCCGTAAACCACCGTGTGAGGGTAATATGCCAACGCTGCCAGAATTCCGTAACGCTTTGTGCCAAGTAGGGAATGTTGAAGTTTTTGCTCAGTTTAAAACCAAAAAGTTTTGCGGTACCTATGGCAATATCTGAATAACCCGAAAAGTCACCATAAATTTGAAAAAAGAAAAGTATCGAAGCATAAAGCAATGACAAACTACCGTAGTCTTCTGGGCTTGCATATACCATATTTACAACATAAGCGGCGTTATCAGCAATCACCATTTTTTTGAAAAGCCCCCAAAGTATTTGCCGTAACCCCTCTTTAACTTGATCTGTATCAAATGATCTTTTTTTGCTGAATTGCGGCAACAAATCAGAGGCTTTTTCAATTGGCCCAGCGACCAATTGAGGAAAGAAACCCACAAAACACAAAAAGTTAAGTAAATTATTGGTAGGCGAAACTCTATTTTTATACACATCTATGGTATAACTCATAGTTTGGAAAGTATAGAAACTTAGCCCGACCGGAAGTATTAGGTTTAGTGTGCTAAAAGCATATTCTCCCTGTTGCATATTGAAAAGCAACGCGAATTCATCAATAAAAAAATTGTAATATTTAAAAAGAAAGAGTACTCCCAAATTCCAAATAATACTGCTATAAAGAAAGATTTTTTTTCTACTAAAACTCTCAGAACCTTTAATAGCTAGTGCGGCAAAATAATCTACCAAAGAACTAGCGACTATTAAAAAAAGAAATCGCCAATCCCACAGCCCGTAAAAAAAATAGCTAGCTGCAAGCAAAATGAGGTTTTGTGCTTTTATTCTTTTAAAACCCACAGCCCAATAGAGCAGGAGGGTAATGGGAAGAAACAATCCAAATGAAAAGGAATTGAATAACAAGGTTTGCTGGATTTTGCGGTAAATATAACAAAAAAGAGACCTCTACAAATTTTCATTTATAAAGGTCTCGAAATTAATTATGTGTATGGTTTAATTTGCGCGAACCACTACGTTGTCTAATCCAAATTCATCACGGCTTCCACTGCCTGAAACGTCGTCACCGTTAAATTCAAAATAGATATGTCCTCCTGCTGGTACCGCGACATTGATACGGGTACTTCGAGATATTTTCACAAAACCATTAGCATCTGCGTTTGTAGGCGAAGTATAATCCAATGCGGGAACTGAAGTATAAGGAAACGTATCGGTAAAATAAGCAAAGTTGAAGGAATTGCCCCTATCTTGGTCATTATTTACATAAATATCATACGAAACCATAAAATTGTTCAAGGCGCTTCCCGTGGTGTTTTGGATCCTTATCTCAAAAGTACCTGGCGTCCAATCACTTCCTCCAGGCTGTACGCCCCAAATAATGTTTGTGCCATCCGTATCAAAAGCGTAAACACCTCCAGTGGTAACACCGCCAGAGCTTTGGCCACGTGCATAATCACCAGTGGTGGCTGTTCCGCCGTACAAAACAGTACCATCACTCATTCCTGTAGCTCTAAAAATATTTGAATCTAACTGGCCCGCTGCAGGAGTGGGCGAGAAGCCATTTCCGGCAAAACTTTGAAAATCTTCACCAAAAATAATATCCATGCAATCAAAGTCACTTACAAAGGTTCCTTGGATAGTTCCATAATTATTGGTCACAAAATCCCAAGTCCCGCTTAAGCCAGAACAATTGCCAGTTGGGTTGCCGCTCTGGTTGTTAAAATTATGGGTTCCTGTCCAAGTTATGGGCTGTCCATTAAAGGTAAAGCCAACATTGCTCACGCCATCGCCGCTATTGATATCACAATCGGTAAAGTTGCCACTCGGCGTACAGTTGTCCTGTAAACCAATTCCGTTTAAAAGAATACTGCCTCCAAAGGCTACTTGACTAGTTATCTCACCAGTTGTTTCATTAATTACAATATTCCACGTTTGATCTTCTGAGCCATTCAAAGCGGGATGCCCATTGCAAACCGTACATACATATGTTCCAGTAATTGGCATTACTGGTGCAAAATTGGTGTGTTTAGCTACTAACATTCCTGCGTCTGTTTGCTTAAAACGTACATTTTCAACTATAGCATTACTTCCATTGCCTTCTACGGAAAAATTAAAAGTAAGATTTTCGGAAGTAAATTCCATATTTGAAATAGCTACTCCTTCCTGCGCCACTTGATTTGATTTTGCTTCGTAAACCATCCCGTTGTTTAAAGTAACAATAGCAGTAGGCTGTGCTGAAGACAGAGAAAAAATTCCATCCGCACTGATTATCTGAATTTCGGCAATTCCTCTAAACTCAGAGTCGTTTGTTGTAAAAACCCCTTTATATATACCAATATTGCTGGAAGATTCCAAAAGGTAATTTCGTTGGCTTTGATTGAGTTCTACTGAATTCTCATTTGAAATCGATTCATTTTCTGTAGAACATGAAAGTAGGGTGAATGCAGATAGCATTGCAAGTAGTGTTTTTCTCATTGCTTTATTCTTTTTTGGGGATAATTATTAATCTTATTCAGCAGTAAAAATAAAAAATTTAAGCCAAAATAGGAAGGTTACTTTTAAAGGCAACAATTATTTAACTTAAAACCTCCCTATAATAGTGTAGAGAAAATATATTCAGAATTATATTAAATTTTAAAAGGATTAAAAACTTTTATTATTCAAAATAACTGAAAGTATCTCCATCTTTTATATTCAACAGGGTTTCATAAATAAGCTTAATGACGTTTTCAACATCATCACGGTGGACCATTTCCACTGTAGTGTGCATATACCGCAATGGCAATGAAATTAATGCACTTGCCACCCCGCCATTGCTATACGCAAAGGCATCTGTATCAGTCCCAGTAGCTCTAGAAAGTGCTGCTCGCTGGAAGGGAATCATTTTTCTTTCGGCAGTATCAACTATAAGATCCCGCAGTTTCTGTTGGACGGCGGGCGCATAGGCGATTACTGGACCACAACCAATTTCTGCCAGGCCCTGTTTCTTTTTGTCAATCATTGGGGTAGTGGTGTCGTGCGTTACATCGGTAACTATTGCCACATTTGGCTTAATTCGATCTGCAATCATTTCGGCGCCTCGTAGTCCTATTTCTTCTTGTACTGAATTGGTAATATAAAGACCAAAAGGAAGTTTGTTTTTGTTCTCGTGCAGCAATCTGGCCACCTCGGCAATCATAAAACCGCCCATTCTATTATCCAAGGCTCGGCAAACAAATTTATCCTCGTTTAAAATATGGAACTGATCGGGATATGTAATGACGCAGCCCACGTGGATCCCCATTTTCTCAACTTCTTCTTTGTCTTTTGCGCCCACATCTATAAAAATGTTTTCGGGTTTTGGGGTCTCTTCTTTTGATTTATCGCGTGTGTGGATAGCAGGCCATCCAAAAACGCCCTTTTTTATTCCGTTCTTCGTATGGATATTTACAATTTTTGAAGGTGCTATTTGGTGGTCGCTGCCACCATTTCTTATTACATAAAGTAGCCCATTGTCACATATATAATTAACATACCACGAAATTTCATCAGCGTGTCCTTCAATTACAACTTTAAATTTCGCCTTTGGATTGATTACTCCAACCGCTGTTCCGTAGGTGTCTGTAAAAAACTCATCTACATAGGGTTTGAGGTACTGCATCCACAGTTTTTGTCCGTCCCATTCATAGCCTGTGGGCGCCGCATTGTTTAAATATTCCTCTAAAAATTTAAGTGATTTGTCGTTTAATATTGAAGTAGTCATAAATTCATTTTTCTGAAAAGATTCAAGTGTGGTAAAATTAGTAATTTCTTATTAAGACCAACAAGGCAATTTGCTTATTTTTGGAACGTTTTTGGATGATGTATAGCTTTTCATATAAAAATTTATAAATGAAGATTTTCATACCTATATATATATGTGTACTGTTCTTTAACCTGAGCCCTATATATGGTCAGACGGATACCGAATTTTTAAAAAAACAAAAGGATTCTACAGAGGTTATGTATTATATAATCGAGGGCGATACTATAGCTCGTGAAATGATTGATCTTGATGAAGTGATTTTGTTAGACAAACTAAAATTTAAATCAGAGCAGGACAGAAGGCGTTATCTCATCCTTCGCCGAAAAACCAGAAAAGTATATCCTTACGCCAAATTGGCCTCGGAACGTTTGACCACTATGACCGAACGGTTGAAGACAATTGAAAGCAATAGGGACAAAAAACGATATACCAAGCGTATTCAGAAATACGTAGAAGGCGAATTTTCAGAAAAACTAAAGAAATTGACCCACACCGAAGGTCAGATATTAGTAAAGCTTATCCACAGACAGACCGGTCGCACAGCTTTTGAGCTTGTAAAAGAACTACGCACGGGTTGGCGAGCTTTTTGGTATAACACAACGGCCAGTCTTTTTGAAATCTCATTAAAAGAAGAATACAAGCCTTTTGAGATAAAAGAAGACTATTTAATTGAAGATATTCTGGAAAGATCCTTTCAAGAAAATAAACTCGAACGACAAAATCCTGCATTTCCAATAGACTATCTCGATTTAAAGGCACATTGGAACAAAAAAACTGTTAATAACTAAGGCAATCAGGTAGTTGCGTATTATTTTAAAACATGTTATGTTTGTAGTTCGCTCTTTTATATTTCCATAACAATCAGCATAACAGTGCCTTGGCCTAAAGACTAATTTAACTGTGCCTTAAAAGTCAAATTATCCCTAGAGAAAAAAAAATTGACTACTAAAAATCTAGGTTTCAAAACGTTATTATTTGTTGATAAAATTTACCGAAAAAACCTGTTGAATAAGTTTGCGGGAACGGAAAAGGGTTCTATATTTGCACCCGCTTAGAAGAACAGATTCAGACGTTCAAAAAAGCAAAAAACAACGCTCTTAAAAATTTTTGGAATATTTTTTAAAAAGGTATTGCAGGTTTAAAAAAGAGTTGTACATTTGCACCCGCTTAGACAATGAGTGACTATAAAACACGATTTGAAGGCGAGCAAAAGAGAGACAAAAAGTTCATTGAGATATTGAAATTGA